>Ga0180217_1000069_pt1 | contig 224138 bp, 77 predicted proteins | sample eDN3rd37CBELigOP_FD_128521 | JGI IMG/M metagenome (GOLD analysis project Ga0180217, IMG submission 128521) | Enriched Organic Plus compost microbial communities from Emeryville, California, USA - eDNA 3rd pass 37_C BE-Lig OP (version 2) (version 2) ... | reverse complement strand
CCCCCCCCCCCCCCCCCCCCCCGCCCCCCCCCCCCCCCCCCCCCCCCCCCCCCCCCGCCTCCCCCCCCCCCCCCCCGCGGTCCCACGCCCCTTCCGGTTTTTTTTTTTTTTTTTTTTTTTTTGTTCATACCTAGTGACTCGGAGCCTTGTAAGCCATAAAGTTAGCCTTCAGTTACACTTTTATTCCCTTTCGGCATGGAAGATGTACGTCTAGACTCTGCTCAGATTGTATTGTTCATGATAGGGCAGTTAGAGTACACTCTCCAAGGCAGAACCAATGGAATCAGCTTCAAGATTGATATCCTCGACGCGGATGCTTAATTGGTCTGCGCAACTAGGAATCTCAAGTGATTCATGAAGCTTTCAAATGCGAGATCATCATCGTAATCATCGCGAGGTGCGCCACCTGCAGCTGCCGAACTGTTTGCATCGTTAGGCGCTCTGAGACCAACATCATGGGTCGCTTTACCCGGGGGTGCCTGAAGCAAGGGGATGCGTGAATAAAAGAAGCGAGACTGGCTTAGTTTCTCCACACACTCCACGAAGCGTGGGCATGGGAATCTTGACTCAAGGATTTGTGTAACGCGTCGCACTGGACCTCGCATCATCTCAGCGACATTTTCATATGCAGGGTCCAGGTGGATCTTCTGAGATCGCCAAGTAGCGACATCTGTGGGATACCAGACCACGAGCATCAAAAAGCAATCCAAGAGCACAATGCGGGATGGCTGTGCAACGTCGCGTGACAAGGGTGCGGCGTATGGCTGGCCATCCAACGGGAACACAATCAACTCTGGCTGAATCATACGCATCACATTCGATGTCGTCTCGTGCAGTGCAACCAGCCGAGCGTAGCTCGCTTCATCAATGGAGAAACTAAAATAGCGGAAGATTTCGGTTCTGCGGAGTAGGTAGATGTACTTTGCAAATTCCGCAAAGTTACTAGCAATCTGAACAGTAGCAGGTTTGTTTTTGGTATACTCGTGGAAGGCCGCCACTAGCTTAATCAAAATCTCATCGACCCATCGATGCCCTTCGAATCGCATATTCTTGTGAACATTGTGTACACCCAGCTTCGCAAGCACAACCGCTGCTGCCGCGGGATCGAAACCAAGCATGAGGTGCGCTTTGCCTTGCTTTGAAGCAAAGCTCACGTGGGAGCGAGAGATGGTTGTAACACGAATACACTGCTGGCCAATCGAGTTGCGATAACGCGTGACGAACTGAATATAGGACTGGGGAATCTGATTCGACATCGCGCTAGCTTGGATGAGATTCGGTGCAAAGTCTTGGATTTCGAAGAAGATGCATGGCGTTGTGGTATCGTCGGCACCACATAGACGCCAAGCGGACGTATTCCCAACACCAATAGCCTTATCCGATACGTTGCTAGTCTTCTTATTCAAAGAAGTGAGCTTGCCAACTGCACCACTCACCTTGAGCCCAGTCGAAGTGTAAACAGTCAACTCAACATCAAAGCAGAGTCGTTGAAGACCTGTAAGCGGATCTGGTGCGAAAATTCGCTTGTGGGAGCCTTGGAAGCAGCCATGTGTGAACGAGTCATCAAGAACAACGGAACCACCTGTCATTTCCATGAGACACTTCATTTCACCTAGACCATATTGATCGAGTGAACCTGCCAACAGATCTACGACAAAGGAATGTGCACAACACTTAAGGGCAAGAGCTTCAAAGAATGCGCACGCAGGTGCATACAGTGGGGCCTTCCCTCGGATGACCTCCCAATAGGAGCGAATCGATTGAGAATAGTTGCCGGATACAACTGCGCCGGGCCCATAGCTGCACCCTCCTCCAACGTAGAGAAGAATGCGGACATTATCTTTCTTTTGAGTGCCAGTCACGAGGGACATTAAAGAAACCGCGAGTGACATGGCTGTGCCCGTGCACCGTGGAGCTCTTTCGTCAGGTGCGCACTCACCCTGCCATGGGTCGAGGCACAGTGACTCAAGCACATTGTGAATCTGCAGCTCTGCATCGGCAACAGGGACGATGTAGGGTCCACCGGGCTCGCCTTGAACCTGGGGCACAGCATGTTGAGCTTCCATGGGTGGGGCTTTGGCCTCCGACACTGGAAGCGCACCTCGTTTACCACTCAATGCATCGCCAAGCGCCTGCTGAACTGCGGCTTCTGTGACCTCCTTATCACCTGGGAATACGATGGTTTGCAGTCCCTCCTCAGACGAGAGATCGTGTAGATGGGCGTGTTTGCCGAAGCTAATAATCGAAACATAGGCGCCTTGCGGCAGTTTCTCGATAGAATTCGCGATAGACTTGGTCAGGTTCGTCAGCTCTTCTGGCTCCGACATAGAGGTGTCGATCACGAAAACGTAGATATTTCGAGGAATCCGATGGGGGACCGGAGGGAGCACATACTCCAGCGTCGTGTAAGGTGCCTGAAGCTCGGTCGGAATACGAGTTTGGTCCATACCCGAGTATGATGCTGGGAAGCTCGTGCCTGCCTTGCAGAAAACACATGTCCACGTGCGATTGGCATAGTTCACGGGACTGTAGGGGTTGATGATGGCGTGGCAGCTACTACATTCGAGCGGTTTATAGTTGACCTGGCCCAGATTCTCAATCGGCTTCAGTGGCGTGTACAGGGTAGCGATGGGTACCTGCAGTTTCGCTGAGTCCGCCTTGGATAGGGGAAGGACGTTCCAGGAGCATCTAACGGCGTCTCTCTCTTCGTAACTTGAGAACTGCATGATTAGTGTCCTTGGTTAGTGTGGTTTCTTGGGTTCTTTTCCACTTACAACTATGAAAAATATACTGGTACACGTGTCCAAGTGTTTTTGGCGCCCCACAAGGTCACTAACTGATTGGATATGCAGGAATGGGTGCGATCTAAGTTCGCGTGATCGTCAAGCCAAGCCTGGGCCGGGTAAATCGATTGATTTCCTCGGTTCACACAGGCGACACGCGGATTATAATGTTACCAACAAGTATAATCTTGGTGTAGCACTCTGGCACTTGCTATGTTAGCTCTGTTGGTCCGCGGCGACTCACCTATTTAGCCCCCAATCCGTTGTGGGAAAAGGTCAAAATTTCGCTTGATCAGCTGGGTATTCTAGCACCCCCAAATCGGACGCCAAGAATGTTAGGGAGCTAGTCACTGGGATACCACTGCGGTTGGACGGGATATGTGGAAAAAAACGCATAAATGAACAAGCAAAGTGCAAATATACTACAGTACATATCTATTGTTGAGCTTCGATTTCAACCAGAACTGTAAGCCCAGTTTTACCAGTGTGGGCCGGTTACATGAAGTCGTTCTCGTACTCCTCTGCCGTCACACGCATGTTCTGGTTCGACATCTTATTCGACGAGGAGAACAGATCAGCGTAGCTCTCCTCCTCTTCTTGTTTCTTCTTCTGCTCCATTGCAGCTCGAGAAGCCTCCGCAGCATCTCGCTTAGCCTTGCGCTCAGCGGCACGTTGCTTTCGATCGTATTCCTCTCGGTACTCACGGATCACAGAAGTCTCCTTTTCCTCCTTGGTGCGGTTCAGTCGGTTCACAATTTCGTTCCTCTTTTCGATGTGCATGAACTTCAGCTGTCGTGTGTCGTGGAAGCCGATCTGACCGATGTCCATATCTCCGCGCTTCTTGAGGTTAGTCCAAGGCGTGTACACTATCTTCACGGAAGGCTTCTTGCAGCCCTCAATGGAGTTAGCCTTCACCAGTGCGCAGCAGTCGGTCAGCACTGGTTGTGGAATTGTATCAATGCTGTATCCTGGGGGCAGACGCAAATATACGTGCGCAGAGGACAGATCGTCAACGTGGAACCTAGTAGCCAGTAGGGGAGGATTAATGTCATGGATGAACGAGTGAGGAGCATCTCTTGGGTTTGTAAGATGCCGGCTTGTGCAAAACAGCCACGTAAGTGTTGTTCTCGAAAAGATGAGGATTCATTCCGGTCATTGACGAGCTATGTGTGAACGCCTGCGCTGGCCCAGCTGGGAGCGGCATGTCCGCCATCACTTTGGTATGATTTCACGGGAAGATAACAAAAACATGGGTCAGTTAATCCTCTGAAAAGGAGGCAAACTATACGTACCATACATCTGTCGGAGTACCATACTTGATCAGGTCTTCGTTCTCGTACTTGTCACGACCCATGTAGATGGACCAGGTGATACCATCGTGGGTCGTGGTGAAGAAGAACACCATTTTCGAAGCGACTTGAAACGGGACAGGGGCAGATCAGGTCCAGTGCATGCAAAGAGGTGAGATTATACATTTGTGACACTCGCCAGCAATGTCACGCTGACGGGGCGTGGTATATGCCTTCACACTACCATCCAAGTTTCGCTGGGGATGAGCTCATTTCAGGATTTCAAGTACATTCTGACAGGTTTACAATGATTCAGCACTACAGGCATCCACTAATCTTAGCTCGGCACACTACCATGCAGTGTAATCCCCTGCACGTCTCGCATACCCCGCGGTACAGCTCTTCGGGAATTGTGCTCGCCAGCCTTCCAAGCTTCGCGTCTGGGAGCCATTCCGCGCCCAGGGGTGCGGGAATAGGAAGTTCAAATCGATGATGGCCGAGGCTGATATGACGTTGCAAAAGTGTGAAATTGACAGTATTGGGTAGACTGGTGTGAGTTGAAGATTCGCTCAATCCATTCAGAACCTAATCAAATCTCTATCTTGAAATAGCATATTATCGCCTGAGTTGGTGATCCCAACGTATTACCCTCCGCAATTGCAATTGGAACTTTGGACTTGGACTCGGATATGCTTGGTGGTCCGCTCGAACTGGGGATCCAGTCCGCACCGCCGCTGTATTCAGCCCGCACGGAACACTCAGCCCGATCCTTTACTTGGCTTCACCTCACCCCAATTCGCTTCCTGCGTTGCTATTATTATAGGTCTCGCATACGCAGTCTCTCAGATCATTCGCGCCCGAGTGAGAGAACGACGCGGGTAAGAGCCGAGGACTAGGAGCGGTGAGGACAAGCTTGGTGTGTCGGTGCAATTGAAGTGCATCTCACCGCAGGCAGTCTTCTTCTCCGCGCTAACTGCCGGCCTCAAACGAACGATCGAACGAACAAACGAGAGAGACGAGACCGAAGCAAGCACTTGAACACACGTAGGATACGGTTCGAACTCTAGGTGGTGGGACGGTCATCGCGACGCTTACAAGACTTGGAAGACAGAGCTATAAGTTGCGCGCGAGCACTTGAACGAAACAGACGTCCACTCGCGGTTAACTGAAGTCGTCCACGAGAGGGAAGCGAGGAAGATGACGTCACATGGAGGGAGTGACTCCTTCGCGACGGGTGAGGGAGGCCCCGCCCCACTGAATGTAGTCGCATCGCCCAATGCGAGCGATCACGGCACAACTTCGACCAATAGCCAGACCTCAGGACAGCAGAGGCAGTCCCAGTCCCAAACTTCACGCGTGCCACCCATGATTGCTAGGGGTCCGGGATCGGCAACTTCGGCTTCAACGAATCTGTCCGGAAGCGGTCATACGACGACAACCAGCGCTAGTGGCTCTCTTGCACCCCTTGCACCAGTTGTTGATGAAACGGCAATGAACGCGCCGATTTCTTCTTCCGCATCCGCTCCAGCTGGCGTAGGCTCAAGTGCAGGAACCATGACGCCACGCAACCAGTCACCTGCAAGCATTCGCGGAGTGGCTGTTGGAAGCGCAAGCATGGATGGCCATGAAGGCGGTGTCCTTCCCACACCTTTCCGAACACCCCAACGTGATCACAATGCATCGCCAAGCGTTGGAGTCACTCCTGGTCAGCCTGGTGCCCAAACTCCGACTAACCTCCTGCATACTCCGGGCTCTCGATTTGGTACGCCCAGATCATCAGCAGCTGCTGCGCAGCTCCAACAGCAACTCCAACAACAGCTCATCAAGCAAGAACAGGCCGAGCAGGCAATCCAGCTGCTGAAGGAGACAATCCGCAAGATGAATGAGGAGCGTGCAGAATCGACCCGCAAAAACGAGTTGGCACTTGCACAGAGCGCCGCACTCCTCAAGGAAGCCGAGCATCGACTTCAGGCTACGCAAGCTCACAACGAGGAACTCAAGCAACAGCTCCAGCGCACGCGCGCGGAGCGCAATGCTGTCACTGGTGACTTGGCAGCTGATCATCAAAAGATGGAGGCGACGATTACTGAGCTCAAGACACAGCTTGCTAAACTTGAAGAGGAGCGGGCTGAGGAGCGCCGACAGTTCACGGAGTCTTGGCATAACCGTGAAGCAGAGTATCAGGCCTCGATGGCGGGTATTCGTCGAGATCTTGAGCTGTGGGCAGAAGAGCGTGTGCGTCAGGTTCGAGATGAGGTTGCAACGGGAAGCAATGAACAGTTCCAACAGCACCTCAAGCAAGTTCAGGACGACTTTGCAGCTCAAAATGCTGTACTCGAGGCCAAAGTAAAGGAGCTCACGTCATCACTAGCGCAGGCCGCGCAAGAGAACGAGAACCTGCGTAATCAGCTCCAGTCAGCAGAGTCCACGTTTAGTGAAAAGCTTGCCCGAGTCGAACAGGAGTCCCAGCAACGATTTGCTGAGGCTCTTGAGAAGGAAAAAGAACACCTCAAAGCCGAGATGATTGCCCTACAAGAGCAGAGTGAGGCACGTGCAACGGAGATGGCGACTCAAGTCGCACAGCTTTGGAGCGAGCGTTTGCAGACCGTAACTGCGGAACTCGAAGAGTCGAAACGCGCAAGCGATGCAGCTCAAGTTGAACTGCAGCAGTACCGAGAGGCCTCAGATCTATGGAATGAGCGTCTCCAGGCCTTGTCTAGTGAGCTCGAGGCTGTGCAGCATGAGAAACAAGCATTACAAACCGAGGTCCAAGGCTACCGTGACACAGCTCTGCAATGGAACGAACGCATTCAATCGCTGATGACGGAGCTCGCTGCAGCTAAGCAGGCGGGTGAGGCAGCGCAGGCCGAACTTAATGCATACCGTGAGACCGCAGGAACTTGGTCTGAGCGTTTCCAGTCCCTAACGAGTGAGCTTGAGGAGTCGAAGCGTAACTGTGAGAGTTTGCAGATGGAACTCCAATCGTACAAGGATGCCGCAGCACTTTGGGAAGAACAAGTAAAGGCCATGTCTGCAGAACTGGAGGAGGTCAAACGCACCAGCGCGTCCGCTCAGGCTGAACTCGAGACCTATCGAAGTAATATTGGTAACCAAGCTGAACAGCAGCAGCAACAACTCGAGAGTGTAATGGCTCAGTACCAAGAGTTGCTGAAGCAGTTCAACGAGGTATCTGCCAGCCTCGAGTCGACTCGTGAGTTGGCCGAGAAGTACAAGTCAAGTCTCGATGAAGCTACAACTGCACGAGAAAACTTAGCACAACAACTTACAACTCGCGACGAGACGATCGCAGCTCTGACGCAGGAGCGTGATTCGCTTCGTAATGACCTTGAATACGCGAATGCTGATCTTGAGCTGATGCGCATGGCCAGGACAAACGAAGAGGACGAGCTCCAAGCAGTTAAAGATCAACTAGCCGAGGCGCAGAACCGGATCGCGCAGGAGCTTCAGAATGTTCAGACTCTGCAGGACCAACTTCAAGCAAGTGCGGCGCAGCATCAGGAGGAAATTCAGAAGCGCGATATGGCATGGCAATCTCACATTGAATCGCTGACGCAGCAGACCCAGGAACGTATTGATGTCTTGACACAGCAAGTCGACGCCCACAAACAACGAGAATCAGAGCTTCTACAGGAGCTGGAGAGCTTCAAACAAGGTACTTCGCAATCCAGCGAAGAAGCAGACGCATTGCGCACTCAGCTTCAAGAATCCTTGGACAAGGCCACGCAACTTGAAGCCAAGCTGCAATCAGAGTCGCTTATCGCATCAGAATCAGCACAAATGGTTGTCAAGCTTAGCGAGGACATCGCGCAGCTGCAAGCGCGTGAAGCTGAACTGCAGCAGCGTCTTGATGATGCCCTCTTGGCTAAGGAACAAGCCACCGATGCAAGAGAAAGCGCTCTGCAACAGCAACTTCAGGATAGTGAACGAACCGTTTCTGACATGCAACAGAAGATTGATGAGCTCCGCGCTCAGCTGGATGAGGTCCAAACGCTTGCAAATGAGCGTGGCATGCATGTGGCAAGCCTTGAGGCGGAAAGGGCTCATATGCAAGCCCAACTGCACAAAATGCAAGAGGAAGCCCAGGCCAACTTAATGCCCCCACTTCCAGTTCCTCCAGCTGTAGACCAGGTACAACTCACGCAAGCACTTGCGCAGATCGCTGCCCTGGAAGAAGAAAAGCGCGTGCTTGTAGCAGAGCGTAATCTTCTTGAAGAGCGCCTGACAGATGCGGAGATGCGCCTTGCAGAATTTATGATGATGTCGATGGACGAAACACAAATCACGTCGTCCCAGCCCGCGACTTCCCAGCAGCCCCAGCAAGAGCAGGCCCAGGAGCCGCTCGATGAGCAACAGAAACAGCCTCAAGACCTACCCCAAGCAGAGCCGCGCGAAGCGCTGCAGCAAGAGCAGCCCCAGGCAACGCAGGCGGAGTTTGTACTACCTGACCAATCCGCACAAGTCAGCGCTACACAGCTCGAATGGGCAGAATGGGCGCAGCCATTCGTCGCCGATGATGGAGCCTTCGCGGTACCCGATTCCTCGCTTGCACAATCAGCTCCTGTTGCCTCATATGACGTTGGCCAATCTGGTCATGCCGAACCGGTCTCGCAATCTGTGGGAACAGAAGGTGAAGCAGCACCTCAAACTGTTCACGACCCTCTACAAGCGCACAATACTGTGTATCCGGGCTACACGCCTGAGATTGCCACACTGATCGCCCAACTCCAAGCGGAGGTGGCAAGGTACCGTGAGGAGGCTGCGATGTGGGAAGAAACGGCGGAGCGTGTTAAGAAATCAGCGAAGGAACGCATGGAAGCTCTGAAACAGAAAGCTGCGCGTGTGGATGAACTAGAGCAGAAGGCTGTGCGTGCGGATGAATTGGAACAGCAATACCAGGCCGCCGATAGATCTCTCAAGGAAAGCGAACAATTCATCGAACGGTTGCTGAACAATAAGCTGGAGCTTGAACAACAGATTCGTAATCTTGCACAGGAAATTGAAGAGCTCCGTGAGAAGAAGGCAACATCTCAAGGCGAATCAGGAGAGGTTAACGCGCAAGCCGGCCCTAAGACTCCGAAGAAGAGCCAAGAGCCTCTTCCTGTCATTCAAGATCTCATTGACAATCCAGACGACAGTGAAATTGACTTTGGAGAATTTGGATTCGGTACATTGGGTGAACCAAGAAGTGACATCGACGATGATGAGCCTGGAACACACATTCAGATTCAGCGTCGATCAATCGAAGATGATGCGCGATCTCAAGGCGGCTCACAGTTTGGTTCTCCTTCCAATCGCGACACTAGTGTAGCCCATGTCTTTGGTCTTGATCGAGATCGTGCTGAGCAAAGTCAGCAAGAGCAGCAAGACGCACCTGCTTCAGCAGTCGATGTGTCGGCGTACGAGGCCAAGATTGCAGAGCTGACAACACAACTTGCAACCTTTGGCGAGACAGTGAGACAGCGTGAGGAAATCCTTGTGGCAAGCTATTCCCAGGCACTTGAATCTGCAAATCAAACTATCATCGCCTTGCAAGCCCAAGTTGAAGCACTGCAGGCCCAGGCACTACAGACTCAGCAAATCCCTGCTAGTGCTACTGCACCCACTTCAGAGCTTGATTCCGCGGTGCTCGTAGTTCAGGATCAAGAGTCAATTGCCCCAGGTTCAGCTCCAGTGCAAGAATCACAAGCTGCTGATGGATTGGCGGTGGTACAAGAGACTGTCATCCATAATGCTGAGGATCCCCTTGACGATGACGATGTCTTACTCAAGGCCTTTGGTGACGACGACGATTTCTTCAAGGCAACCGATCTTAGCAATACCGAAGCGACTCAGGCTACTCGGGTGTCAGCAAGCTCTATTGAGACTGCCCCACAAATCGATTCGACTCCCCAGCTGGAGGTCCAAGTTGCCACCAACGAGACTCGCCCGGTTACAAACACCGAGCCGGCTCCAAGTGAGCGTATTACAGAGTTGGAATCGCAGCTCTCCGCGGCACACGATAAGATAGCCCAGCTGACCATGCAAATCACTACTCTTGAAGGCTCCCTCGCCATGAGAGACGAGGAGCTTCAAACCGTCAGAGAGAAGCTGATTGGTGATGCAAACTCATCTGCAGACCGAATTCGCGAACTTGAGGAGACACTCGCTGTGTCATCAGCAAAGTCCTCAGAGCTTGAACTGACCTGCCAGTCCCTGAAGGATGAATTGCATGCTGCAAACGAGAAGTTTGTTACTTTGAGGCAAGAGCTGGAAGAAGTCGCAGCCGAGGCCTTGACAGCGAAAACCGACGCCACCGCTGCGGCCGCCGAACTCGCAGACATCAAATCGAAGTTGGCGCAGCTTGAGAGTGAGCGAGATGCTGCGCGCACTGACCTTACCAAAAAGCAAGAGGAGCTTGAAGCGGCCCAGGCTGAGGCAACACTGTTCGATGAGAACAGACAGATTGCAGAGAACGCATATCGTGAGGTCCAGGCAACCCTTGAGGCGGCGCAGGACCGCATAAGTCATCTCGAAGAGTCTCTAGCTCATTTGACTGCTGAGTTAGGTCAAGAGCGTACCAAGATCACAGCTCAGGAAGAGCAATCTCGTCAACGTGAGGCACATATTCTTGAACTTAGCGCCCAAGTTCAACTGCTTCAGAGTGCCAAGGAAGGCCTTGAGCTTGAACTCAGCAACAAGCAAGCCGATTTAGACAAGCTCCAGACATCTCTCGAAGACAAGACTCAGCTTCAGATCGAGCTTGAAAAGGCGCAGACTGAACTTCTGCGGACCCGAGACGAACTTGATCAGGCCCAAAGTAAGTTGGTAGCTTCGGACGACGAAATTGCTGGTCTTAAGCGTTCGGTTTCTGAATACGCCGCTGCAGCTGCTGCAGCTGCTGCAGCTATGACCGCAAACGCTGCAACTATTCGCTTTACTGAGGAGGAAGTTCAAGCCAAAGTCCAGGACGCAGTGGCGAAGGCGATTGCGGAAAAAGACCGTGAAATTGAGCAGCTTATGGCTGAGCTTATGGAGCGTGATGCAGCACAGATTGCCGAAATTGATGGGCCAGTGACAACCTTGAGGGCAGAGCCTAATGTATCCAAGAGCGGTGCTAGCGCTGAAAATGCCGAATCGGTCCAACCTCTGCCGAGCGAAGACCCACTTGATGATGAGTTGGCCTTAGCAGCATTTGGTGGCTTGGATGACATGTTCACATCGTCGGGAGAGGCTGCCAATTCTAAGATTCCCACGGAGAATCCTGTTGCACCACAACCCGCAATCGACCAGCCTCAAATGGCACAAACTGTAGATGCGTCCTCGGCTGAGATTACCACTCTCCAGGCAATGCTCGACCAAGTCCGTGAAGAGCTAGCTAGGACCCAGGCCGAACTCGCAGCTGCGCTATCACAAAATGAGGAACTGAATGAGACGAAGGAAAAGCTTTCTGAAAGCAACCGACGTGCTGATGAGCTCACTCAACAAATCGAACAGGCCTTCAGCACGATGACCAAGATGAAGGAAGCCATCAAAGAGAAGAACGCGCGAATTCAGGAGCTGGAAGAGGTGCACAAACGCGCTGTCGAAGCAGCCCAAGAGGCGCAATTGGCTGAGGTGCGCGCACAGGACGAGCTCGATGCGTTGAAGCTACGGTATGAGCAGCTTGAAGCAGGTGTCAGCCAATACCAACAGCTGCAATCTCAACTAGAGATCAAAACAGCAGAGTATGAGGAACTTAGGCAACAATACGAGTCGAAGCTAGCCGAGATGAATAACATGCAGCAGATTTTGAACGAGAAGGAGTCCGAATATGAGCTCGTACAAGCACAACTAGAAGAGAAGCTTCTCGAACTCGGTCAGCTAAATGCTCAGCTAAAGCTGGAGAAGGAGAGAGCAGATGAAGCCGAGTCCGCGCAGCGATCTCGCGATGAAGCAACGTTAGCGCGACAAGCACAGTTGGTAGAAGAGCACGCATCCCTTACAGAACGCGTGCAAATGCTTGAGGCACAACTGGAAGCAGCTATTGAAGAGGCTAATCATGCGAAGACCGCACTGGGAGATGCAGAACGTAGGGCTGAGGAAGCACGGCAGGCGCTTGAAACTGCGCAGGCCGCAGCACTTGTGGGCGGTACCGCAGCACTTAAAGACGACTCCATCCAGATGATGGATCAAACCATTGACACAGAAACGCTTCACCAGCGTATGGGCAGTGTTTGGCCAAAACTCGACGACGAAATTTCCCTCCCCACTTCACCTCACTTTGGTGAGAGCGCATGGGCCAAGGCCGCTGCGCGTGCGACGAAGCTCGAACGCTTGAGGAATCTCGCATCAAGAGGAGTCGATGACAACGGTGCGGAGGATACTACACGTCCGGTCAAGCTCACTCTCACCTTTACCAATGACGACGAGGAGCCAGCAGACCAGGAAGGAGCCGAAGCAACCAAGCTGGCTCATCCTCACACCGATGCACAAGGTAAGAAGTCTAGAAGCAAGACATCGGTTGAGATGAGTCCCATTGCATATGCCGGTCGAGAAACCCCGGTTTATGAGGATGCTCCGGACGCAACTGAGAACCGGCAGACGGAAGATAAGCCAACGCAGGATGCCGAAGGTGGTTGGGACGTCGATTGGGATCTCAATGAAGTTGAACTGGTTGATCAAGATGGTAAGGACCCGACGACTCAGCTAGCAACTCCCACGGCAGCCGCAGAGTCTGCCACAACTCACAAGGTTGATGAAAATCTAATCGAGGAGAGAGATGCCGCACTACGCAAGGTAGCTATGCTTGAACAGCAGCAGACTGAACTTCAGGAGAGATTGAACACCGCGCAACGCGAGTTTGAGGAGCTTAAGATCTTCTTCGAAACTCAGCGTCAGGCTCAAATCGAAGATGTTCAGCGATACCAAGCCGAAATGCAAGCCTACATCGAAGCCCTCCACGGAGAATTGGCGACTCTGCGACAAAACGCTACTGTAGTTGCCGAACCTAGCCAGGTAGTGGCAGATGGCTCGAATGGTGCTCCAGCGATTTCCGACCAAAATGTCGGCACTGACACTGCGACAGAACGCGTGTTGACCGAGAACGAAGCGAACGCAACACAAGGTATTGGTTCTCAGGAGCCGGAAGCCCAATCTGAGGCACAGCCAGCAGCGGTCGATGCTGTCGCAGAAACTGCGACCACCGCCACCGAGAACCTGGTGCAGCCTTCAGAGAGTCTTGAGACTCCCGTAGTTGCCACGCCATCCGCAGGAACAGGCGCTGAGAATGCGGCTGCCCAGGCTGTTGACGGCATGCCTGCGTCAGATGGTGCAGCGACCGCAGAACAGGTCAATTATCTTACAACCTTGGTCTATCAGTGGGCTGAATTATACAAGCAAGAACAAGAGAAGGTCGTCACGCTAACAACTGAGCTCGAGGCTCTCCGAGTGCATTACGCAACTTTACAAGCTAGCGCTCAAGAAGCAATTCAAGCGGTCCAAGCTCCTACCCAGGAAACCCAGTGTGTCTCACAGTCAGCCGCAGAAGAGGAGCCAACACAACACGCCAAGTCTTCGACCGACGCAGGAGCATTGGAGCCGAGTGCACTACAAGTGCAAGACAGTGCCCTTCTCGCCCGAGCACGTGGACTTGATGCACTAGTTCGTGTACTAGCTGCCGAAGTAGAGGCATGCCGTGCCGGCATTGCCGAACGTGAGAAGTCGCTGGCCGACCTTGTAACACGTGTCGAGAAGCTCGGCGTGATCGAAAAAGAGTATCACGCGAATCTAGCTGCGAAACGTGAGGCTGAAGAGGCGGAACGAAAACGCAAGAAAAAGGAACGTGAAGAGAAAGAGGCTGCTCAGGCGGCAGAACGTGCGAAGACACAGGCTTCATTTATTGACCGCATTTTGGGTCGCAAACCCGTCCCAGTCGCGGATCTTACCAACAATGGAATGCGTTACAACCCAGTAACTAAGCGCTATGAATTCGACAATGCTGGGGAAGACGATGAAGAGAGCTCTGCACCACCACCGCCGCCGCCAACGAATCTCAGCAAGATCCCTCCCTTGCCAGTGCCTGTCCCTTCCCGTGAAGAAGTTGCGGCCATCGTTGGCATGTCGCTCGATGAAATCTCGAAGCTTATTGCAGGAGACATCGTAGATGCATCAGCGCTGCCTCTGAATAGTGGTGACTACACGTCAATCCTCGCGGGTGGTTCAGGCTCAGGCCAGACGTCTTCTAATAGCTCAAAGCCTGTGCCAGTCGCTTTGTCATCCAGTAGCTCCGCGCCCCTACCACCTGCTCAACCGGCGATATTTGACATCAACTCATCACGCGACATTAGCAAGCGTTACGCGAACCCATTCGATTCCGATGATGAGATGGGAGAGAGCAACAGTAACACCAATGAGCTTACTATGCTCATGCCAATGCCGATGCCCGTACCTATGCCGGTGCCAATGGCCGTGGATGAGAGTGCAGCAGAACCGTCTGCTCCTGCGGCTGGAGACTCCACCGAGTCAGATGACAAGACTGAGACGGACGGTGTCGAGACCACAGCCGACGATCCATCTATTAACCCATTCGGTGCAGTCGTTCGACGAGGCCAACCGCAGCCACAGCAACAGCAACACGCTGCTGCTGCTGCTAAGGAGGATGACTTCAGCATCAGCGCTGCATTCTCCGCGTTCGGTGACACCTCCGAGGCGGATCGCATCAGACGAGAAAAACTCGAAGAGGAGAGACGTAAACGTAAACTTGCCCGTGAGCGCAGCCTCAATGACAGTTCTCGCCCAATTATTTATCAAGGCGAAGACGAGCAGCCTGCGAACCAAGCCACATCCGTTTCTGCCTCTGAAGGGCAGGCGCTGGACGTTACTACGACCGATATGAACGTTAGCCATGTGGGAGCACAACCTGCTACATCTGAACCAGCACCAATGGGGGTGAATGAATCAAATGAAGACGTCACACAATTGCGAGCGCGTCTAGCTGAGAGTGAGGCTGCATATGCAAATGCAGCCACACAATACCAAACCCTTCTCGAGATGTACACATACGTCGTCAATGAATTCAACACACTCAAAACTCAGATGGATGCCATGCTCGCGCAGCAGCAACCGCAACAGTCTGTGTCACAGGAGCAATCGGAATCACCTGAGCACGTCAGTGCTGAGAATGGTAAGTTAGCCGAACCCAATGAGCCACGAACCGATCAGGCCTCATCGGAGGCGTCTGCCGTGGTGGTACCTTCGCAAGCTACAAGTATATCACCATCCGAAACTGTTGTGCCTGAGGCTGTACAGGAAGAATTGACTGAGCGCAAGTCTCACTCTGAGGCAACTCCCACTTCTGCGATCGCAACTGATACCAACACGTCAGACCTCCAAGCCGAGGTGCAGAGACTGCAGGCAGAGCTTGAGAAAGCGCGCACTGACGCAATTACGTACGCGACTCAAATGCAGCAGTACGTTGAGAAGCAGCAGGAGGCACTTACGCTTGCTCAGCAGGCATATGCAGAAGTGGCGGCATTCAAGCAGCAGATCGAATCAGCGGATGCTGCGGACGAGGCCGTCTCAGCTGCAGAAGAGAGAGGTGCACAGCCACCCAAGTCGGTTAAGCGTCGATTCAGGACCCTGACTCAACGTCTGTTCAACCTGAAGGCCCAACACAAGGCTATGCGGGATTTCCTTGTCGGAATCATTACTCTGATCAGCCAGTATGGACAGGTTCAGCAGCCCACGCCAGCATCTGAAGAAGGCGCGAACCAGGACGAGCAAGCCCAACAGCAGACTGAGGCGTGCTATCTTACACCCATCCCTGCGTCTTATGTACAAGGCCTCGTCCAACTACAGCAAACGGCGGATGCCTTCACTGAGCTTATGGAAAAAGAGGAGGCGGCACACACGGGCTCTGGTCTTGAATTGGCATCGCTCGGAGATGAAGAGGAATCAGTCTCAAAACCTGATGACTTGTCAACCGTGGCCGAAGGAGAAACGGCAGAGGATGGAGGCGAGGACAGCACGCTCATCTCACGTCGCCGTCATGTCCTCCCTAAGCGGTTGGCCGTGCGCTCTCCGGCCGAGTCCGAAGAACCTGGTTCAACAACCTCTGCAAGCACTCCAGAGTTATCAAATGCTCTACCCGTGTTGGCGCTCGCACAGCAAGAGTTGGAAGAAAAGGATGTTGCTCTTAGTGAACTACGACAAGCGCTTGAGGATCTCACTGAACGCTATGCTGAAGCTGAAAGCCGTCTCCGAATGCTCTCCGCAGCAGGCATTACTCCGCAGTCTTTGACGAAGGGTTCGTTCGTACCAGGCGGCAAAGATGGCGACATTAAGGTGTTCTTCTCGTGCTCGAAATTCTTCATCGCCTCGTTGATCCTGGTATTTATTGCAGTCATTGGTGCCACCACGATGCTTATGAACGAAAGCTAAGTGCTAATATCGAATGAACATCATTGTGGGATGCGGCCATCACCGTAGCACCACTTCACGTAGTGTTAACTAGCCCGTGTATTGTTGTATTCAACTCGCTAGCACAATTATCACGTTATTTTATAATTAGCGAATAAAGCGCATAAAAGTAGGAAACTTGTTCAGAAACTCAGTACCGTGTAACCAGCGCAAATGCGTATGACTTTGTGCATGTCCAAGCGCCCTCACACGCAGTATACCAATCGGTGTAATTTTTCCCCTCCACCGAGAGTTTAACTTTCCGGTCCGCACGGAAAATTTGCGTGATCGAAATGGGGCAGAAAAGGCTTGATTTTGCGGATTAGGCGTGATGAAGGAGATGTGAATCCCGATTCACTTTGCTCAAAGTGCTAGTATCTATCGGTCTGATTTATTATGATCGGTTCACACCTTCGTAGAACCTGCGTTTTTCCCGTCACACTACGGAACTGGGCACTAGTGATTGTCCTCGACACGCTTTCTCGCGGCTTTCAGACTCTGTGCGACAGATACCAGGCTTATTATCCGCGCATTTAATTATACTCCATCGCACAACACAGATGTTTGCTCTCTTCGAAACACCTGCCGGTTACGCGGTGTTCGAAGTGCGAAAATCCAAGATCCTCAATGACATAAGCTCGATCGCCTCCCACTTTGAGAGTGCCGAGAGGGCCCAGAAGGTGTACGTACTGCCTCGCTAGTCATGCACACCGCATAATATCCTTGAGGTGACCTTGCTCGCAAGCCAAATGACCGAAGTACTTAAGGGGGTGCCCTTGAGAAACCACTTCGGAATGCCTCTCTGAGGGCATCTGCAGAACTCCGCTTGCATGATACCGTTTGCGACGCGCTAATCCCACGCCCCACTCCCGCATTCAATACCTCTAGTGTCAATCTCAAGGCCTTCCGCAAGTTCGAGGATACGGATGAGGCAGTTGCAGCTGCCGCTCACATGCGAGATGGCTCTCTGGGCAAGAACCTGACCAGGTTCCTCAAGGAGCTCTTCGCTGAGAGCTCTGGCAAGCTTGCCGTGATGGACGTCAAGCTGGGTGGTTTGATTAAGGAGAAGCTTGGCATTGAAATCGAGTACAGCGACGCCATCTTGGAATTGATGCGAGGTATTCGTGGCCAGCTCGAGAATCTTGTCGCTGGTCTCTCTTCGCAGACTACCAACGCAATGCGCCTTGGTCTCTCCCACGGCTTTGCTCAGTACACTGTAGCTTTTTCTCCTGAGAAGCTTGACTCCATGATTGTTCACGCTATTTCGCTTCTCGATGACCTTGACAAGGAAATCAACGCATATGCGATGCGCAGCCGCGACTGGTACGGTATCCACTTCCCTGAAATCTCCAAGATTCTGACTGACAACCTCCAGTTCGCGAAGGTTGTCAAGCGGATGGGTCTTCGCTCGAACGCTGCCAAGGTTGACTTCTCGGACATCCTGGACATCGACACAGAAACCCGCCTCAAGGAGGCCGCTCAAGTATCCATGGGTTCCGACATTTCGGATGAGGATATCACCAACATCGTCCTCGCTTGTGATCAGATCATTGCTCTGATGGAGTACCGCGCAACCCTTTTCCAATACCTTCACAACCGTATGAACGCTCTCGCTCCCAACCTCTCAGTCATGGTCGGTGAACTCGTTGGTGCACGCCTCCTTGCTCACTCTGGTTCACTCATGAACCTTGCGAAGCAGCCTGCATCTACTGTGCAGATCTTGGGTGCTGAAAAGGCTCTGTTCAGTGCACTCAAGAAGGGTAACGCTACTCCTAAGTTCGGTCTCATCTTCCACGCTTCACTCGTCGGCCGCGCTGCACCCAAGCTGAAGGGTAAGATTGCTCGTGTGCTTGCAGCCAAGACTTCTATCTGCATCCGTAACGATGCATTGTCTCAGCACGACGGTGATAACTCACTTGGTCATCAGCTCTTCGCCAAGGTAGAGTCGAGGTTAGCCGCTCTCGAGCAGCAAGCTGTCCGAGGTTTCTCTGGACATGGACGTGGACAGGACGGTCCCTCCAAGTACCAGAAGCCACAGGTCACTCGCGCTTATACCGAGAAGGCCGATGTCCTGTTGAGCCAAAAGCGACCTAAGGACTTTGCACCCGCAGAGCCTGCTGAAGAGGTTATGCAGGACGCCAAGAAGGAGAAGAAGGAGAAGAAAGAGAAGAAGGAAGAGAAGGCAGAAAAGGCAGAGAAGACAGAAAAGAAGGACAAGAAGGAGAAGAAAGAGAAGAAGGAGAAGCGTGAGTAAGCATGCGACGGACCGCCGAAGGCTTAACGCCAAAGCGGCCAACTGGAACATTACTAAACAAGTCCCCAAACTCCCACCGACTAAAACTAAACAAATACACCACCGACTAAGTACAAGCCGAGTCATCAAAGTAATCGTAAGTTCGAGGCACTTGACCGCTAGTATATGATTGAGTCCCTCTAGCGTTGTTGAGCCACGTTAATGCACCTGCATGTCGCACTAGTGCATCTCGGGGGCTGAAGAAACCGCTCCAAGCACATTTCCTGTATAAGTTTCTCTTGTGTACCGCAGCCGCGACACCAGATACGAGTGCAGGAATTGCATACCCTTAGGCATTGTAGTCGGTCTCACTGGCTGTTCATTCAACACACTTGCAGTGGAACCCAAGATTTGAACGACAAGCACTTCTCGAGGACAAAATGTGCTAAACCCAACTGTTGGCTGTTTTCTCCAAGTCTGGTGAAGATCCTAAGGGAGCAATCCGGGTAGATAGTTTACCTCGCTAGGCTCCCCCTGAATCCCCATGGACCGTTACCGGATCGATAGCACGGCGCGCAGAAAGATCGCTGATGACCTTGCTCGGCAGTGGACATTTCTCAGAAACGTTCAGGAGCACCTCAAGTCGGATACGAGGTTTCGCGAGGTCCAGCCGACTACTGCAGAGGTTGAGAAAGAAGCACTCCTTGAGGGTATCCAGAAGCGCATTGAAGCTCGCCAGCAGCTACGTCAAGTCCTAAACAAGGTGAACCAGGCTCGGAACCGAAATGGTCCACTCGATGAGAAGTCGTTGTCGGACCTGAAACATATGATTGATGTGTTTCGAGAAGAGCATTTGGATGAAACTGGCGAAGAGATCATAGGCAACTGTACGCACAATGATCTAGATGATGAGCCCGCCCAAGTATCCGGAAAATCCTCCTCTGCCACCGCGACCACAGCAGTTTCCCCCCAGCGTATGGTCCTGACAAAGAATGCAACATTTCGTGTCGCGCCGCCGACGAGCCCCCCAAAGGCAACAGTTGCACGTCCACGCGGTAATGCGCTTCGGGGCGCTAGCTCGTCTACACGGCAACTTTCTGGTGGGAACTCAAACCCAATTATCCAGTCGCGTATTCCCTCGCTCTCCCAAAGTATCAGTCCACAAAGCATCGGTGGTTATGTCGAGAGAGTAGAAGGTATAGCTTCACTGCCAGCCGTTGCGCGGTGGGCACACATTCAGAATGAAAATGACGGTCTATCGATAGGGAATACGTCAAGTACACTGGACACTGAGACATGGTCAGGAGAGGTGGAGGAGTACCTTTTGGATAACGTTCGAGCAGGAGCTGCCTCCCAATTTGCGAATGAGGCTACGGAACGAGTTAGACGACAACTGCGACAGCTTGAGGACGTACTTTCAGCGCTCATTGACGCTCGACAGCGCTTGACTAAGAATCAAGAAGATCCCAAGCGTGATGTCAATCCGTCAAACTCTGCTCAGACCAACTCCTCTTTGCTTAAGTCAAATCAAGCCAGTGGGGATTCATCTCGAGTATCGAAAGACGAAGCAACCACAGTGCGATTCGCCGCTGATGTGCAGGTAGAAACTATAGATCCGCAACAGCCTGCTTCTGCAATGCGATCACAACTACACTCGGCGTCCCCAGGGTCACCAAGGCAGGGTTCCCCCAGAAGCGGTAGGTGTTCGGTTCGTCCCAATGCATCATCGACTTATTTGTTCCAGCACACTAGAGAACTCCCGCCTGGTAAGAATGGAGTCACTACTTCAAATCCTTCCGAACCCGAGTCTCCACAAGAAGAGGTAAGTTGGCTCGATCAACTCGAGCAGCCCAAGCGCAATTCGGCACAAGCTGATGTCGGGCCGTATGCACGAATGAAACTCGATGGTATTGTACCCGCTGCCGCTGCAACAGGAATCAAATACTTGCTTCCAGCAGCATTCGTCAAGAATCCTGTTTCCATTAGGAAAGTGCCCGAAACGATGTTGAGCAGGTTGGACTCTATCACCAGACAGGTCGAAAAGGAGCAGGAAATGAAAGCTGCGAGAGAATATGCCTTGTCCAGTCCCAAGATCAAGAGGGCTGCAGGCGTCACTGCCCTTCTCAGTGCAGAGAAGACCTCTCCACGTCAGCAAAGAAGGGCCTTAGAAGCTCTGATCGAGTCAAGTCTGAGTAGCGCCATGCCTACTTCGCAGAGTGACTCAAGCCAGTCTCACACATTACCTGAAGCGGTTTGGAATGTCGATCCAGCAAGTTTACAACATGAGATAGAGAGGATACGCAAGTCGTTGCATCATGATAGCGACAGAAGCTACAGGCCGGAAGTGTCCGATCGTTCTTCAGAGGGGCAGCACCGGGGTAGCAAGATGCAAGCAGGACGACGGACCTCCATCAGCGAGCGTGACCAATCTACCCAGAACGATCCTATCCTTACTGCACCGCTCGAAATGATCATCCCCGTAATTAGTGAAGGTGTCGACGAAGTTATAAAAGCTGAGCGAAGGAAACGGGCGATAGAGTTCGAGAAGGCTACTGAACGAGCATTGATTGCTGCCAACGCCGAAGCTATGCACAAAGCGCTTCAAAGACTCACAACCAGCACCGAATCGGGGATTGAGCAGCGTGAGACAGTTCGTCAAGCGCGTCTCAAAAGGATTGCTGAAGAGGAAGAGCGCCGGATCCAGAAAATAACGTATGATCTCACTTGTTCCATCCCCTACGCATCACGATGCCATGACCCTTCGCACGTCTGCCCTCATGCATCCCACTTGCCTACGCTCGGCTGCGCCAGTTCTTCGCCTCGCTCCGAACTTAGGCGTGCAGGAGAGTCGACACTTAGCAGTGGGCAAGGGCTGACTCCTCGCCACAGACCCCGAGAGTCCCGAGATTTGCCGTGCATAGGGCTTGATCCTCGCCTAGCGTTCCCTCGATCAGCCGCGCATGAATCTCCGAGACTAGTTGATTTGCGTAAGCTACCCAGAGCTCATCAGAGAGTGTTGGCCAAAACTATTTACAGACTGCCAACGACTGACCCATTCTCAGAACTTGCAGAGAAGATAAGAAGAGATGACGAAGACCGCCAGAAGAGCGAAGACGACTTCCGAACTGTAGCACACCAGGGCTCACAAGAGCCCCTTCAAGTGAGAGCAGAAGCTCAAGAATACGAAGAAGAAGAAGAAGAGGAGGAGGTGGGGGAGGAGGAGGAGGAAGGTGTAGAAGAAGCGGACGTTGAGCACCCTCGGTTGCATCCGTAGGGCTTAATACCATGTACAATAACCATTGTTTAAACGCAGTTTTTATTAGGCTTTAGATACTAGAATACACTTTGTTTGCCCTAGAGCGAGAGCAGTACCCAATTATCGCCGAGGAGGACCACCTCGCGCGGCGCCCGACGATTTAACAACCGACTGGTTCAAATACATCTCTGCGACCTGGGTTGCCGTTGTAGCATTCTCTGGAGCCTTGTCAGGTCGAATGCGAATGAAGCGTGGGAAGCGCATTGCGATACCTTTGGATTCGTGAACATGTCCTGCCGCTGCCATAGCCACAGGAGAAATGGAGAGATCGGCACACTTGATCTCCCACACCTGGCTAGGTTCGAACCAAACATCAGGGATGAGATTTCTTTCTTTCGAATACTGATAGTAAGACTTGGGACCGTCGATGACATGGCCCTTTAGGCTTTCTGTAAAGAGCTCGAGATCTGTGTCCTTGAAACCTGAACCGGTCTTGGAAATGGCCTGGAAGACTTGCTCATTCTCATCGTATGAGAATAGCAGGAAAGCACCATAAGTGCCAGTACGTTTACCCTTACCATACCACGCTCCCAGCGGCACGAGGTCAAGAGTGTCTCCGACGCCATCGCGATAGTCCTTCTTGATTTTGATCCACTTGCGCTTGTCAGGAACATATCTGGAATTCTTGACTAGAGGTTTAACCATTAGTCCTTCGCACGAATCTTCGACTGCCTTCTGGAAGAACGCATCGATTTCATCTGGGTCGGTGGTATCAAGGCCCTTGGAGTAGTAGAAGATGCCTTCGGTCTCTGCAAAGGCCTCATGCATCTTTGCACGGCGCTCGATAAATGGGCGCTTCATGTACGACTTGCCATTGAGGTAGAGGAGATCAAAGCCGAACAGCACGACCTGAACCGTCACAGTGTTCTCACCCACATCCTTACGCTTACGCGTGCTGAGTGTCTGGAAAGGCAAAATGGCCTTCGACTGAGGGTCCCATGCAACGACCTCAGCATCGAGAATAAAGGACTCAGTACCAGCCTTGAGCGCTTGTGGCAACTTGCGGATGATGTCTGGATACTTGGGTGTGTGATCCTCTAGATTCCTGGAATAGATCTTGAAGCTACCATTAGGCAATCGGTGAATTTGAGCGCGTTCACCATCATACTTGTACTCGAGTGTGATGGGGATGTTGCCAAACTTCTCAAAGATGTCATCAATGCCGGTCGCGGGCTTGCCCAGCATGACTTTAATCGGCTGGCCAGGAACCAGGAAGCATTTGGTGTGCAGTTTTTCCAAGGGCACATTAAGCAACGCATTCACAAGTCTTTCCAAGCATGGACCTTCGTTATAGGCTGCTTCGATTTTTGCATGAGCCTCATCAATCATGATTTCCAGCTTGGTCCGAGGACGGGCGTTTAAGATCTGCTTCTTGGCCAATTCCTCTTCGTCTTCTTCTGGCTCATCATCTTCAATCTGATCATCTTCGGCGAAGCGAGAGCTCGTGTCCGATTCCTGAGGAGGATACTCCGGTGGTGTCAGGATAATCGCTCGAGCTAGAGCACGCAGAACAGTCAGAAGACCTAACTGGATTCGGAGATTACCCTGCAAGGCGCGGCAAAGGAATCGGGCTTCATGGCCTACGCTTGAAACGAGCAACTGCTTAATGAAGTCCTTCTTTCGGTCACCACTCTTGCTACCCTTCAGGTCTGAGATATCTCGCAGCTTTGAAAAGACACTTTGGATTGTGAGACGCTGAGGAATCACCAGGGTGCGTTGTTTAGCTCTACAACGCTCGGCAACAACGCCCAAATCACCTGTTTCACGATATTGGAGCTTAACTGCGGCTAAGGTGGAGCCTGTGGCCTCTGAGAGCGCTTTAAGCAGAATCTGATCACCAATTCCAAGCTCTTTGCCTTCGTAACTCGGGGCAACCTCGTTTACGCAGAGATAGACCGAAGGTAGCAATGCCTCGGGAGAAAGTGCAATGACTGATCTGAAGAAATCACTGACGTATGCGATAATCTTAAGGCGTTTGCTGGTACTTTCACACTTGGCAAATACAGCAGCAAGAGCGGCATAAGGTACCTTTTGTCCCTTCTTCCAGCCAGCATGTGCGATAGGATCGTACCCTGGAGTCCCAAGCGGATTGCCGTCATCCACCTCTTCTGCTGCGGCTGCAGGGCGCGGAACAATAGTCTTCTGAACCAGCTTCTTGGACTTCTTGGGTCGATCTTCTTCATCTTCATCATCTCCTACGATGTCTTTTCGCTCTTCAACGTTTTCGTCATCTTCATCTGATTCGCTCTCGGACTCGGAGGCCGATCCTTCCTCTTCTTCGAAGTCGTTGAATTCATCAACTTCGGTGCTCATCTTCTTCAGATCTTCGAGTAGATCACTGGCCAGTGTTGATGGCTGTCGTTGCAGTCCAGCATCAGCTTGTTGATCATTGGAGCTCGAGCTCGAGGTGGATGAAGTGGGCTGCTCAACGATCTGGGCGGGTGCGGGGGAGGTTAGGACACCAGAGCTGGGTGCTTTGGCATTTACTTCTTGTTCTTCAATTGTGGGCAAGTTGCAGCTACGCTCCTTGTGATCCTTCTGATCCTTCTGTACGGTGCCAGAAGACGATGAAATCTTTGGCGACTTGGTGGTGGCGACGGATTTGCCGTTCGTCTTGGGCTTTGCTTTAGAGGATTGCTTCGAGCTCGAAGACGATGAAGATGAAGCGAAAAGATGATCTGCGAAGGATCCGAAAATGTTGTTTGGCGTATGAGCAGAATTTGCCGCGACTTCAGGTGGCGGCGCTGACATATAGGCACCAGCAAAGTGTTGAGGCTCTTCGTCATTCTTCTGGGAAGACTCTGCCTTAGTCGCCTCCACGGTCTGAGGCTTCGAGGGAGAACCAGACACTGAAGCAACCACAGCTGCTTTCTTGGGTGAGGAGATGGCCTCGGGCTTTCTGTCGACCTTGGTAGGCTCCTCCAGTTCGTTGTCTTGAACCGACTTCTTTAACTCTTCAGGCTTGGTTTCTTGCTGTTGACTCGACTTGGGGTTGGCGCCGCCTTTGAAGAAGGACTTGAAGATAGATGGAACGGGACCCAGATTAGAACTCTTCGGTCGGGAAGAGTATTTGCTACTTGTGTCGCTTTGAGAAACCTCCATCTCAGACTGAGACTGACTCATTGGAGCGTCAGCCAATTTAGCATCTCCGCCTTCACCCTCCTCGCCATCATCTACTGTCTCGGCCTCATCACTGTCGCTAGAGGAGTCATCGCTTCCGTCGCGTTGGTAGCGCTTCGCGATTTGCTAAATCATCGTATACCAAGGAAATAACAACGGAGATGGATCGTATGAGTGACTAGACTATCGAAGAGAGACTGTACGCAACTCACGACCCCCAACAGGAAATTGCCACGATCACCCATGGCATGTATCTCTATCTCTGCCTCAACCTACCTTCAGCGTGGATCGTGAAGGCACGAAGGCAGCTTCGGCCTCGGCAACCTCAGTCTGGGGCTGCTCCTGACTGGCTTCAACAGCCCCGTCCAAGCCTTCTTGGTCTTCCTCTAGAACGCGTCGCTTGCGTGCGGACATGTTGTACACGGCTCGCCTGCACCGGGCTCTCTACCTACTAGGAGCGAACTCAGGCAGAGCTAGAAGAAGGGTGTGCAGGGCAGGATGCGAGTGAGCGAGTGAGTGAGTGAGTCAAGTGAACAAGTTGGGTAGGGTGATGGGGGTCGGATCTTGAGTGTTTGGAGCTACAGTTAGATTATAGATGAATGCAAGGTATTTTGCATCGAATACCTCGTGTCATTTGCTACAACACTTGCAGCGTCCTGCGAGATCGCTCCCCAAAAGAGCATAGATTCGAGTCGGAATTTGGCGGGAAAAACGGCCTGGCACCCATCCGTCCTGGCCCGGATTCGGGTCCCCTTACCAAGCACAGAAAGGGGGATATCCCACTTGAACTTCGGCATCGGAGGACAGCCCAGGCACAGCTGAGGCACAGATGAACTCAGCTAGGTGAAAAGGTCCTCCCTAAAGCACACGACTGTAAGTGGAGCGACGCTAGCCGGAGTTATACCCAATGCTACCACTCGCGAAGCAACTTCGACACGCCAGCTTGAAGCAGTTGTGCAATGGTGTGGCATATATCAGCAAGCCAGAGGTCCTCGCACCACGCGCCGACACTGGATATGCCCTAAGAACTGTTAGAAAGGATGTTCAGCAACTTGCTGGTATGCGCAAGATGGCCTCCGTACACGGATCGGCCTTTGAGCTCGGGACTGTGACGGACTTGGATTCACAGGCTGCGTTTGAGGCGAAGGAGGAGGAGCGAAGCGAGGATCACCCACGTGTGATGTGTTTGGATATCGGCCGATCCTACATCGGTGTTGCGTTCTCGCACACCGGATCGCAATGGAAGTTTGCCTTTCCCTACAAGGTCATTTCGCTTTACTCAGAGGTACCTGGCCAAATGGTGCGTGCGCCCCGTGCACGGATTGTGAATGGAAAGATTGTGGAGAAAATGGAAATGATTCCCCTTCGAGTCCGCTCCTCCCTCGACAATCTCGCGAACCAAATCGAGGAACTCGTGGAGAGTCACAATGTGCTCATGACTGTCATCGGAGTGCCCTTGTCGAGTAAAGTAGAAGCGTTCCTCACCGCCAATCAATCGCTTGTGATTCAAAACAACGAATTACAAACAAAGGATGTGGGGTCTGGCATCATCGCTGCGGGCTCAAAGCCTCCACCGAGCGTAGAGAGCATGCTCGCTTTCCTCCGCGACTTCGAGCTGCCTGAGAAGATGCGGACGACGGAGGTGGGTATCTCGCAGTACATCCTGCGTATCACGCGTGGCCTCGAGTCACGTGGGGTGCTACGCGCATCGCACTATGACACGTTCCTTCAGCGAAAAAGACGGCTCCAGCGACTAGAGTCTCGTCTTCAATCCAGAGAAGGTCGTGTGCCTCCTACGTTGGCAGACCTCGTTCAGCAACTCAAGGCGGATCGAGCATCCGATGAGGCTATTATCGACTCACTACCCTCCGATCCTCGCACACGAAAGGCAGCAGAGAACCTGCCGTCCCACGTTCTCTGGAATGAAGAGTGGTCGACACAGCGCGCTCAGGAACGAATGCTTGCTGGCGACTTCGCGGACGAGATCAGTGCCAAACGAGAGCGGCTGAAGAAAGATGAGCTCGATGCATATGCCGCGTCGGAGATCCTGCAATCAGCACTTGATGATGTACAGCAAAGATTTGACATTATGGCCAGCGTTGCGGCGAAAAGAGCAAAGTGAATACGAGTTGCTGTACATTGTAAGCAATTGAGTAGTCAGATGTATGAATTTTGTACAGATCAGAAATACAAAGAATATAGCACGGCTTTTGCAAGCTACAATCGCGTTTAATCATCGTCATCGTCTCCAAAAACACTTCGGCCAAGACCCACCGTTTTCGTGCCTTGCTGTGCTCCACTGGCTGCTCCGGCTTGAGACTGTGCATCCGTCTGAGGTCTTTGGAATGTGTGAAGAATCTGTCTCCGGGACTCGCTGCTACTGGCTCGGTTTTGAGCACTCTGGGGTTGTGTGATGGAGGCGACTGAAGTGCGTGTGGTAGCATGGGCGGCAGTGGAGCCAGATGAGGGCGGGAGAATTGCTCCTGTAGTGCGGCGCGTTGCAGTGGCGTGGAACGAAGAGGCAACGGACGAGGCGCTCGATGATGCCGAAGGCACTCCGCTGCTTGTGACTGCGACTGGTTTAGCGCCTAATGAGTGCACAAGCTTCCCTGTTTTCAGCTTGGTCTGAAAGTCATTCCAGCGCTGCGCCTTCTTTGCTGACATGATCTCCTTTGATTGTAACACGTACGCCTTGCGAAGCTGACGTGCGCGTAGTTGTTTTAGCTTGCGCTCAGCCTCTGAATCTGAGGGGAGAACCTTCAGCTTCTCGGGCAAGACGAATCCTGGTAATTCTGCGTCTAAGTCATCGCTCAGAGCGGCAGCCGTAAGTGCTGCAAGACCTCCAATCGGAACGCGTTTGCCTTGCCATTCAGGAGGAATATACAGATCAGAGGAGGATTTTTCGCTGCGCGCACGGTTATGGCGGAACTTCACACGGAACATTGCGACTTTGGCTTGTGGACCACCCTCAGCCTTATGTGAATGGGAAGGCCCTTCGATTACTGCTTCATAGAACAGCCCATCCTCTGGCCAATAAGCCGCAACAACCTGGCCTGGGAGGAGCGTGGACTTGGGAGGGGGTTCGAAGGGAGACAGGTCCGAAGATTCGACAAGTGAGCTGTTGCCGTACTGCAGATACAGCACGTCAAACTTGTAGCGGTCTCTCTGCGCCAAGCTCACGTCAACAGAGGGCACTAAATCGCCATCTGGAGAGATGATCCGCTCGATCTTCGCCAAATAGTACTGTCCATCTTCAGGCCACCTTGAAATGACACGGTCGTTTACTGACCATTCGCGGGTGATCTTAAGTGCGCTTGCTGGTGGAACAGGTGTAAGAGATGCATCATTGGCGGTTGGTAATGTGCTTTCTGCTGTTCCCACTGCTACTGGATGGACTTCATCATCTCCAGGTTTGACTGCCTCGGTTCCAACTTGTTGCGCTTTCGCTTCTTCGGATACCTCGGCGACTTGGCTAAGCTGTTGAACGGTCTCGATCAGATCAACCAAGGTGGCCTTCATCGTCAATAGCTCCTCATTTTGTGGGTCATCCTTCAGCAGATCCTCCACCTCAGCGAGCTGCTTCTGGTACTCAGGAAGTTCTTCAACGGACATCTTGGAGTTTCGAGGATATCCGCCCGGCTAGGTAGATTGCGACAGGCGAAATAGTCGGATTGCTCAAAGAATAGTGTGAAGCTGCGCCCTATCCGCTGCTTGCCTCACTCCGTGTGTGAAGAATATAAAACTGCAGCGGCAGGTTCCGCGGCAAGTGCCTAAGATTGTCGATTAGGTAGGATCTAGCGGGTCTGCCTGAAGAATAATCAACGCAGGTATGATATATATGCAGTATATGTTGATCTATCCTATTTTTATCTCCGCAAATCTGAGGGTATGTCGTCTTGTCGACCTCGGGAAATCTGGGAGACAAGGTTTCAAACTCGTGTTGGCAGTTGGCTGCTGGATGATCTGAGGGTTGGCTTGGAGAAGGAGAGGTACACCATGGGAATGCGGCGAAAATGCACATGCCACGCACGAAGCATGCCCGTGGCGTGTAATTCTATTGAACGCTGATGAAGAAAAGTCAAATGCGGTTGTAATAAGGCTGTCTGAAGGACGAGCGAAATAAACCAAAGTACACAAACACAAGGCAGTGAGTGCCTTCGATGGTAAAGAGTGGCCCAAGAGACGCGATTTGGCTGGCATTAAGAAGCACATCACAGGGTTTGCCACGAACAAGAGGCGCAAATAAACCTGACTGGGATCAGGGACGTTGATACTCAACAGTGAGATTGGACTCGATGGCTGAAGAACATTCCAAAAAGAAAACTCAAGAGGTACCGGCCGGAGAGCCCTTGACATGCTAGGTACGTGAGCGTGTACGTTCACACGGACAGACGCTGGACTGATGATGTGCTCCGTACGGGTTTCTTGTGGTCGATGAAGCCCCAATTGCTTATGCAGCCTTCAGCGCAAGTACTGGAACAAGGATGGCAACCAACACACCAAGTAGAATGATCAGCAGGATGCACTTGCATCTGCGCGCCTTGTCCTGGTATCGGGCACCCTCTTCAAGCTTCTTCTGGCCCTTGTGAACATACTGTTTGGCATTTGCGACACGGGTTTCGATCGAATCAATGGTCTCACCCTGAATGTTAATCAACAGTTGGAGGTCTTGGAACATGTTCAGGATGACCTTGGTCTCCTGAGTCAGCTTCTTGATGGCAGCACTGCGCTCGTGCAGGTTCTGCAGGGCTGCACGCAGGGACTGGGATACAGCTTGCTGTACCACTTCTTCGTACTCACCCGCTGCGACTGCTTCAGCAAGCATTTCCTTCTCCTCTTCATTCAAGTTCGTGGATCCCGACATATCCGCCTGTCGTAGCGTCCACTCGTAAACACGCTTTTGGTGTTGTTCCTTCTTAGCATTGTACTCCGCCACTGCCTGCTGGAACTGACGTGCACGTGTTGCGTAGAGGTTCTCACGAACTTGCAACTTGACGCTATCCTTCATCTCAGGATCCTTTTGCAGCTGTTCGTTCTTCGCCTTGCAATATTCAAACGCGGATTTGGCCTCCATAATCAGTCCCTGCACCTCTTTCATGTACTCGGTCACCGCATTCGCGACCTTGTCACGACCTGCTCGATCTGTCTTGCCATCAAACTTAGCTGAGCGCTTTGCCAGCTTCTCCGTCTTCTCACGAATCTGTTTGATACACCTTGAAATCTTACTGTACTTCTCGAGGTCGGCATCTTCTCCCTCGTACTTTTGTTCCCCCTGTTTCTTCTCCTCTGGCATGGGGACGGGCACATCGCCCTACAATTGATTCGACAATAAAACGAAAGTGGGTAGAAATCTCGTAAGACGACGTTTCTGGCCAGGTCATAAGTGCATGCAATGGTGCAAAGAGTGTTAATAAGACACGCAGGCTAACGGACGTACCCCGAATAGGTCGGCGAGGCGATCCTTCGGACCACTCATGATCGCTGCTCCTGGCTGGTTGACCGAGTGATGAGGTTTCGGGTCCCTAGCTCGATGCCTAGAGCGGCTGTGTGAGTTACATGCACAAGGACAGAGCGGTATAGTGAGAGAGGTGCGAGCAGCGGGTTACACCCGCCATGTAATCTGTAGATGCGCCGCTGGCTGTGTAAAATGCTGGAATCCCGTGGCAGAAGTGAATCTAATTCCGATATTTGTGCCTTTAGACCGGTTACAGAGTGCCCGAAGTGATGTAAAACGTCTTACAATCGATGCGTCATATGAGCCTCTACGCGTTGACAGCTACGAAAACCCCTACACACACACCATTGCCCCACAAACTGCACCTCTAATCCCCTCCCGTTCCTTCTGTTTCACCCTCACCTCGACGCTAAAAAACGGATCTTTCCCGGGAGGGGTGGATAGGATCAAATCTGATAGTGCAACAACACCTCTGCTCTCGACTTGCGTTGGTCAGGACCCACATTGCGAGCATCAATATAATGGCAGCATTTGATGAAAGACTCTTTAAAATGCTGGAATTCAGTGGCATGAGTCACATGCTTGGATGACCCTCGAGAACGAGGGAGTAAACACGTTTCCCGGCAGATTGAGAGATTTCGAATAGTATTCGTTAAAAAGGCCTATAGTGCACCGATACTTGCAGATTCACTTGCATGTACATAGTTTTAACAGCGTGCTAAACCTATCCCATCATCGGTAGGTTTGATAGCACCTCCTGAAGCATCACAATCAGGCGGGATCTTCCACTCCCCAGAATCGTTGACACCAGATCCGCTGTCTAGACTAGGGGGTATAAGACGTGAGCAGTCCCCTCATATTGCTCCAGGAAACGTGCGTTGCCGGTACCTGTGACATTCCAAGAGTCCATGCAGCGAGGCATCTATTCGCGTCTGAGGCCACAGGCCTCCTCCCAAGACGCCAATGCAACCTCGAGCCCAACTCCAAGCACAATGACGAGACTTCCCAGCGTGGGTAGTAATACGCAGGATACACCGGTAACGGCCTTCTCGATATCTAACACATTCTCATACGAGGAACGCAAAACACCTCAAACTCCAGCACAAAGAGCATCGTCTCCTCCTGCACAAAGTGGATCAGCTGCGTCAGCCCCAGGGCCAGGCATTAGTACACCGAGCCCTGCGGCAGTGAATGCGGTTGCGGCTGCAACCACAGCGCCCGGCGGCATTTATCGCCTGCCTAGCCAGCAAGCGACACTAAAGCTCGAGCAAGCGCGAGATAATCCCAAATGTGTAATTTTGAGTCATGAGCTGTCCAGAGGTCTTATGGGGAAGTACATCAAAGACGAGCTGTTGCCCCCTGACGCTACTTGGGAGTCGCACAACATTGTGGCGGATTTTGAGATGGGGAAGACTACTGTGGGCCTTGTACTCCCATTACTGGCGCATAAGCGAAATGAGAAGGGTGTCCTCCTTCGAATGGCCCATGTGAAAGGTGACTATTTACACAAGCTTCTGATCATTATTAATGACATGGCTGAGCAACAAGATGAAGCAATTTACCTCACCCGATTGGGCATACTATGCAACACAAGCGGGTGGACCATGGTGGTCGCTTGGTCACCCGAAGAGGCTGCCAGATACATTCGGACATTCCGAAAGTACCTCAATCATTCAGTAGCCCTGATCGACGACAAGCTTGACACACGCCGGACAGGTCTCTTCTATGCAAACTTTGAGACGGCTTTACTAACTATCGATGGAATTCAGCAGCGAGACGTTAGGCATCTACTCGCGAGGTTTGGTTCATTTGCACAGCTTGCCAACGCCGATGTTGAGTGGCTCAAGGAATGCGAAAACTTCGGACCCGTTAAGGCGCAACGACTGTATGATGTCTTCCATAAGCCATTTAGCTTTGGGAAGAAGAAGAAGGCGAAGGGCAAGCGCTCGGCCAAGAATGAAGTGGATACTGAAATCCCGCCAGCTAACTCATTCGCGAGCTCGACGGGAGCGCCAGAAGGTCTTACTACCTCCGCTGCTTCATCACTACCAGCCTTGCTGTCGGTTTCTGCCCCCTCATCGTCATCATCTCCATCCAACGAAATGCCAGCTGGTGCTGGTGAGCCCCACACACCAACTGTCGTGTTGGACGAGGCAACCACTAGTTTCGGGAGTAACGCTCCTTAAGGTGGTGATTGGGCCACACGAACTGAAGACCATGTAAGTCCGTCTCAGTCGCGAAGGATTCAACGCGTTCGACTCCCTCAAGACCTCCAGGCTTGTTTGATCCTTCGACTCCAAGCGGATGTTCTGGTTCCCAAACCCTGTAACAATGTACATAGTCGCGAATGATCCCACTGTAAAGAAATATAACCTGCATACAGCTACACTAGCCCAGTCTTAATTGTTCTCCTCTAGCTCATGAACAACGGCTCCGGCGCAAAGTACCACCGCAGACAGGTCCTTATGATCCCATCCACCCGATTTGGGATGCGAAAGTGGTGCAGAACAAATATCTCCCTCGTATGGAATTTTGAGCTTGCAGTATATAATTGTGAGAAATAATTTTATGTTTCGTTGCCAATTGTGGGTATAGACTGATTTTCATTGTTTCTACCACGCACTCAAAGGGCATACCCGAGTTCTTTAACCATCCTGCTCTCCGTCATTTCCGTTCCAACGTGCATTTCGCCCTAATTCCCATCCCGGCGTGGGGAGTCTATGCGCTTCAAGTGGGGTTGTGACTATGCTGTATGATGAACAACGGAATGCATGAATTATATCCTGCAAGTCCAACGTCAGTCAAGCGTTTTCACCCTTTTCCGACCTCGTCGAAGTAAATGACGACTTGCACGCTTGATCACCTACTGCGCTGTGGATATGGCGTCGTGTGCATCGCCAGGCAGTTGTGTAAGTGGCTATTCCTCGGGCTCGGCAACGTAAAGACCGCGGGGTTGTCTCCGAGCACTTGCGCTTTAAGGGCAAAATGCCAATCAAGAACCTCCTCCAGCGCACAGTGAGACCTGGTGATTACTCGTGGTGCCTGTGAACTCGCCCTTGACTAATGCACGATGAAATATTGTCTCTCACCCACGCTTTAGAGGATCTCACACGTTCCGAGTGTGAAGGCCACAAGAGAAGGGCAGAGGTCTGCGACAGTATCGCAAGTCGCAGAACCCGTCAGAGGCACACCAAGAGACAGCAGTTGACTGCTGCTAGCTCGCATTGACTCGGGTCTGTCGCACCAGGCAGATCAAAGAGACGTGCGTGTGCTGAGCACCTCCACACGAGATGATGCGGTGGTCGAGTCGAGATCTTCAACCCCGTTCGATGATGCCGACGTTCAGCGACGCGCGACTCAGTCGCCGACGCTACGTGCGGTCGTCGCTTCTATGTCTCATCATCTTAGTGGTGAGTCTGTGCGTGGAAATAGCACATGCGATGCAAACGCATACCAGTTTACTCCATGCAGTGTACAATGCTCCGTCTCAGTCGCAGCACGCGAATGTTAACCCAGAGACGACTCCTGCGGAGCGAGCTGCCATCGAGGAGCTGAGAAAGCGAGCCCAAGAGCTGATGGACCTCAGTGAAGACGTGCACGATTACGCAACACACGCGGTGGAAACTACGGAGCTGCAAGTCGCGGATGTCGCCACTGAAGTTGCGATCGATCTTCTGCGCTCTGCTCGTGAGCAGCTGCTCATTGCGCAGAGGAGTGCAAAGTACCATCATGCTCTGGATATTGCAATCAAGATTTTGGACGAAATCATTTCGAATCCCAAGCTCACTGATATTGAGCGCTCGACGAAGCTAAAGACGGTCGATGAAATGCTTTTCGAATCGCCACGGACACCTTCTGTCGAACGCGCAATCGAACTTGTCGATAGCGCCATGCGCGAGGTGGATATCGCCGCAACCGAAAGAGCGCTGGCACATATTGCGAGGTCTCCCAATGTGGCTCGAGCCATTAGACGACTCCGAAAGGTTGCTTTGAGTCCAAAAGGTAGTCCCACGAACACAACTGCGCCTCGGTTGTCTCGAAGAGAGCAGCTGCTGGCGGTTGAGCAAGTTATCGCAGATCTAGGTGATGACACGCATGGGGATCTAAAGGCTGCTGTATCGCTCGTTGAGGACATTCGCAAGTCCCTCATGAATGTTCGCACGACGATCTCGCGAGAGGAACAAAAAGTCGGAGAGGCGATTCAGAGCTTGATGCGGGCCCCACAAACTCATGAAATCAAGCTCGCCACAGAGCTCGTGCGTGATGTTGAGCGGCGGCTTGCAGATCCACTTGCAGACACGAAGCTTACCCAACGAGAACTTGCATCAGCTGAGCGGCTTCTGCGCTCATCTGCTGCTGGTGGCTCCTCCGATCCTAGCATCGCCGAGGATGAGCATGTCCGAAAGGCCTGGGAAGCTCTTCGCTCCGCACGACACGATGAGGAAATTGATGAAGCGCGGTCGCAGGTTGAACTAGCTTTAGCTAGCCACGAGGCTGGCGCTGCTGAGGATGCACTCTTAGCAGCTCAACAACGGCTTGCGCTGATCCAAGAGAACTCACTTATGGGCAAGCTATCGCGAGCCGAAGTTATTGCAGAGTTGGAAGATGTGAAAAATTCGTTGATGCAACTACCTCAGGAATTTAGGACAACCCGTGTTGACCACGCCGAGGTGATCCTAGACCACATTTTTAAGGATCTGAGACTAGATGAAGAACATGAAGCGCACGGTTACCACCCCCGTGCTGACGAGGTCGCCGCGGCCGGCCTTAATGCAGGCCGCTTGCTTACAGATCATGATATTGTGGACGAAGATGACCGCTTAGCACACCAGGCGCTTTTGCGTGCAACAGAAGGTCTCTCGAACACCGATGTTCCGGGCACTCATAGTGCACGCAAAGCACTCGAGGAAGCGCTCGAAATTATTGACCAGCGTCGTAAATTCACTCCGTCGACGCATGCTGGTTCGCATGAACAAACGGAAGATTACCTGAGACGTAAACGTGAGAGCATCTTGCGCTCCCAAACTCGTGTTCGCCAAGCGCTTGAGGACCTGGAGAAGAGTCCACAGGTTCCAAGTACTAAAATTGCGGAGACTGAGCTAAAGAATGCCCTTGACTACCTAGAGCATGAGCTTGCACTGCTAGCGCTCGGACAAGGCCAAGATGGCAAAGGAACACACTCTGACGTGGTTCGAAAACTCATCGAGCACTCCAATGCTGCTATTCAGCAGGCACGTCTCGAAGGAGATACTCGCGTGACTGAGGCAGAGCAGCTTTTGCGCGAAGCTGTTGAAGACGCGATGAACCCAGAACTCGACCCAAGTGTTGCGCGATCAAAGATCGAGTCTGCCGAAAGACTCCTAGCCGCAGCCGCACTAAGCCATACTGAAAGCGAAGCGATGCGTGCCGCCCTTCAAGATCAGCAGCGCGTCCGCGAACTCAAAGAGCTCGAAAGGGCACAGAAGGCATTGCGTGAAGAAGCAGAAAAGGCAGCAAAGGAGGCGGCTGCAACTGGAGGAACTGATGAACGTGTTCGACGCCGAGCAAAGGGCCTAGAGAAGGCTCTCCGTGAGGTCGAGGATGCTCAGGAGGACTTGCGACATCCAGGCCGTTCTTCCTATCGGCAAACCCGTCGTAAACTTGAACGTGCAAAAGATGCTCTGGTTCATTATGGTAGTGTTTCGAGTGATTCTGTGGCCAAAGCGAGTGACATGGATGTTGATGCGCTCGCTGCGCACCCTGAGCTAAAGAGTAGGCCAACGGATTACGCCTACAAGTTCTTACACGCTGTCGCTGCACGACTTGAGAAGATCGCAGAGTCAGCTCCAGAAGAAGGACATGACGGCGAACTTTCGGAGAAAGATAAGGAACTGCTTCTAGCTGCAGACCTTGTACGTCGCATTCACGAAGTGGGCACGCTCAACTCGAAGCATGACCTGCTGAGCCGGCTCGAAGAGCTGAAACTTGAGGGTATGTCAAAGGAGGACCGAGCACGCTTGTTGAGTGAGCTTGAGAACCGATTGATCGAACTTGAGCCCACTACAATGAACCGTGAGATTCGCACCGTTGTTGACTTGCAGCTTCAGCGAACGGAAGTAGCTAATGCGTTGGAGGAGCTAAACCACAACGCAATCAAAGATGATCCACATGTCCAAGAAGCACGAAAAGAACTGGAGCATGTCCTGAGCGAACTTGACGAGGATCTTCGTCGCGCGCGAGAGAATCCTGCTGCATTTGAAGAGGCGCAACGAAAACGGCTTGCCACTAAGGCCCGCATTCGAGGTGAGCAGCAGCTTGAGCATGCCCATGATGCAATTGCCGCAGCTGCGGTCAGAGCAGAAAGTGGTGGCAGCTCAGAGGCTAAACAGGCGCTAAGCAAAGCAGCTGAATTTGTTGTTCGGGTGCGAAAGCACATCAAGCATCCGATCGAGGAACAATCCGCAGACGAGAAGGCTTTGAATGAAGCTGCTGATCTTGTTGTAGAAATTGCCAAGGCGAAGAAGAATCAGCACCTAGCGAAGGCCGAAGAGCTTTTCCACCAACTGCGCAAGGTGACCACAGAGGCAGTGGAGCACCACAACACTCTCTCTTGGGACGAGCGTGCAACTATGCTTAAGGAGATCTCAATCGCTCTGAGGAAGGCTCAGGCAGAGGATCCTTCGCATGCACGTAAGCTTGCACGCGCAGAGAGGCTCGCCAACCGAGCGCGTGTTGGAGCTCAACTTCACCACACTGCACATCTTATTAACCAGTTGCCAGACGCTCATAGCCGAGTTTTGAGCCATCTGAGAAGTCGTGTCGCGGAACTCGAAGCACGCCTGCGACGCCAGGGTGATCTTAGCGACCAGTCACTGGGAGATGAGGTTCAGAAGATTGCCGAGGAAGTCGACAGCCTGCCAGCTTATGCTACCCACTCACCTGCATACCTTGGATTGCGTAGTTTTGTTCACGATATGGCACAGCATGCACTCGAAAGCGCTGCTGAGCCAGGCCGTACTCCTGAGGAGGAAATCGCAGAAGCAATCGAAGAACTCAATCACATGGAAGAAACGCCCGAAATCCGCGCTGCAAAGGAGGTTCTCTCTGAGGTTCTCCACAAGATGCGTCTAGCCCATGATGGTGGTGTCGGATCGACTCATATGAATCAAGAGGAACTGCAGAAGCTGCTTCAGGAAGCATCTGAAAAGTTGGCCAACGACCCGCGGCAGCATGATCCTCATCTGCATCGCGCGAAGCAGCTCCTGGATCTTGCGGAGGCACAACGAGAGGTGGATGCTGCTATGAGCATCATCGTTGACGCTGCGAAATACTCGCCAGCCCTCATGCGTGCTCTGGCCTTGTTGCGTGAAGCTCATGCAGAGCTCGATGACGGTCTGCGAGGTAAAACAATGAAGGAGACTATTGTGCGTGAGATTGAAAGTGCTGCTCGCCGCATTGAGCGTTCCGGAATCCAGAGCGACGACCTTACTGTTGCTGCTCGTCATGCCCGCCGTGCTATTGACGTGTTGCGAAGGCATGATGACGAGCTTCTCGCCCAACGTCACAAGGACTTGGATAAGGTCGAGGAACTTCTCAAAACCCTTCACGACCTCCCTCAGCTACCAGGTGTTGGAAAGGGTGCAAGCAAAGTCAACACCGCCTTAATGCGAAAGAAGCGAAGCGAGCTGATTGCAGAACTTCAACAGCAGGTACAAAAGGCTCGACAACGCAGACCAGGTGATGCTGGAAGACACCTTATTCTCCCTGCTATGCCAACAGAAAAGGATCTCGGTTTGGGCCTGTCAATTGATGAGTATCAGGACTGTGCAAACGCGCCTGGCCATCACCTTGCAGGCCGTCAATGTGTGCCGGATGCTGTATGCACTGAAACGTCATGCAACCACCATGGTGTCTGCTCGGTGCTTCATGGCAGCATTCATTGCACGTGTGATCCTGGCTTCGTAACAGTTGGTAAAATCTTCTGTTCGGCGTGTGCCTCACGATCGGCGACATATCCTGACTGCTACACGCGCGATCTCACAGACGAGTATATTCGAGACAGCTTAAGCCCAGAGGCGTGCCATGCCCCGCTCCTACCAACTACTCTTAATGGCCCAGGTATGCTCCATACTGCGCTTCGTACTGTACACATCCAAGACAAGTACTTCATTAACACAGCTGTAAACTCCCATGCCATTCGAATCGTCGTCCCGGAGGAGTCACTTCTGCGTGTACATGTCTATGCCTCGCACACTGACCTGCTTCGCGCAGACCGTCCAATCAGCCTGAAACTCGCGCTGCCAGACCTGAACATGGTTGTGCATCAGGGCACGAAGTTCTTTGGTCAACAGGAAACCGCACTCGCTGCTATTCTGGCACCAAACATTGCTTATTCCTTGGTCTTTGAGTACGATGGCAAAGCAATCGCACAACAAGCAGCCGAACGAGGCGAATCGTGCCCGACCATGCGTGTGGACATTGCGGTGACATCTGCCACGACTCTCACGAGCTACCTTGATACCGCATTGAATGATGCCCTGTTGGAAAATGCACATGCTCCACAGTTGGCACCAGCGCGCTCCAGCGATGGAGGTGTCGTAAATCCGGGTGTCCTGGGCGATATGCACCTGCCTGGCATTGAGCATCATATCTCACTGCCCTCACTGGGGTTAGATCAGGGTGAGGGTGTGCCACAGCACCTAGTTGAAGCGATCGCTCGGGGGGAGGTATCAGCGACTCAGCTTGCAGCCCATGCTGCTGGGCATGGTGGTTGCACTGACTTGCCTCAGGTGCCCATCTTCCCGGTGGACGAAAAGGGTGTGTTCCACGTCCCTCCAGCTGGCTACTTCCGTGTCGAGAAGCTTGCAGTACTCACAGGAGTCACTGGCCGAGGTCAAGTCCTGGACCATGGCCCTACAGGAGCCACGACCGGTCCTTCGGCGCAGACAAATCCCGATTCCGGAGAAATCGATTTTGACATGGGTGTTGAGAATGCGATTTACATGCTGCCGTTCACAATCCCTCATGTTGATGGTCGCCATGCGTATATCGAAGTTGAAATCGAGTTCAACTTTATCTATGGCGATCTGCGCCTGATGCTTCGCAGTGACACGAACCCGATGTTGTTCATGGGCCACGCCTCAGTCAATACTAATCGTATCCGCGTCCCAGTCGTACCAGGAAAGTATACAATCGTTGTGATGCTCCTGAAGCCCCACCCTGCTCCCGTGCCTACTCACCCGCTCGAAGCGTTCCAGTTGGATGAAAATATGACTCCAGAAGAGCGACATCGTGCTCAGCAATTCATTGCTCAGCAGGCGCTTGCGACAGTCACAATGCCGGACTGCATGATATACTCGTTGAAATTCAAGGCAGACTTTGTTGAGATGCCCGAGTTGCCTCCAGGTGAACGCTTGACTTCTCAAGACATCCTCTCAGAAGATTGCCAATTCTCGCAACTCCCACCACACCTCAACGTGCCTGGACTGATGGGTTACCATGGTCGAAGACTCCATCTCTTCGAAACGTTCAAGTATAACGCGCTTCGGAGTGTTCGATATGTCAACTTCGAGATTGCTGAACCCTCCGTAATCCGCATTCATGTTCCTCCTCATCAGAATCTTCAGGATCTTCAAATCCGTCTTGTTCGAAGAGACCATCCATTCGTGGAAGCTGCTTACGAACGGCAAGAAAAGTTTTCCGCAGCGGGCGGAGACGAGTTCGAAGATGATCCCGATGATCCTGATGCAATTGATGATGTGTACGATGCACGTGGGCGCAAGATTGATAGAGAGAAGCGTCTCCATGCTCGCATGCAGAAGGCCAAGAAGCTAGAGGAGGCTGAGATGAAGCGACGCATTGCTGCCGGCTCCGACGTCATTGTTGACGATGACCGTAAGCACATTTCGCAAAAGCGTCGCCGCACCATTAGCCCAGATTCGAAGCTGGTCTCCATTGGCATCATTCGTAAACCCAGTCTTGACGACCCAACTCCTGGTAGTGACAGCATCGTGGCGGACCTAGAACCGGGCGCATACCGGCTGGACGTTCTCATGCCACGTACACGCGTAATCCCTCTAACGGAAACTCAATGTGAAGGCTTCACGATGGAACTCACGATCCTACCTCGCTCCGAAGCTGAGAATATGTCCCACGCCCAGTGCCGCTCGAGCGCGCCCCATGCACCGGTTATCCCTCGCTATCTGCATCCAGGTATCAATGTTCCAGGTGCCAAGGAGTCTGCTCCAGTCACAGAGTTTGCAGGCTCGGCTGATGGTAGTGCGCATGCCACAGGCGTTGCAGAGGATGATCTTCCCCCAGAAGATATCGGTGCCGCACTCATGGCTGCGACCCAGGTGAAGGAAGAAGCAATGGATCAGAGGTCGCTTTATAAGCTGCGTAAGACGGCGAAAGCAAAGTCTCTCCAATACTCATATGTGGCGCACGTCCCAAGGTCGCGATGGAACTCGCGCAAGCCGATCGTAACCTGGCAATTCTGGGTAAGCGAACTACCACCTGGGGAAAAAGGTTTACAAATTGATCTGGAACTTGAATATGACTTCTCACGTGCGCCGTTGTTAGCTGTCCTTGAAGAATCGCTTGAGGAAGCGGACAAACATATTGCGCAGGCAAAAGCCGCCGATGCAGCCGCTAGACATATCACTGAGAATGAAGGGCGGGCCTTTGCTCCTCACACGATGCAACCTAAGAGTGCTTTGGAAGTCGCCGATGAAATCTTGGAGGAGGCCCAGCGAGCTAAACATGAAGGTTGGCCGGCAACTGTGGCTGGAAAGAATTATCAGACTCTGCGAAGAATCCTGACCCCCGGTTTGTATCGTCTTGCATTATATCTTGTGGCTCCTGGTCCGTTCGAGCGCTTCGCCGCGGAGCATCTGGAAGTTGAAGAGGATTTCGCCTGCATTGAGTATGATTTGCGGTTTTATGTCACGTCGCCTTCCAAAGACCCCTCTATCAATCGATGTCTGCAGCGCACACCCGTCCGACCTGGACTCCTAAAGCTTCCTCGCTCCTTCAACACACTGCGTTTCCTTGGCTCGGACATGCTCGCTACTCAAGGAGAGCTGTCAGGCCGGTTCATTCTTCCAAGGCTGTTGCACCATGCTAAGACCACGGGCGATTTAGTCCAGCAAGTCATCAATGATGATTCTCATGAGCGTCCATATAACGCCGCTACCGATCCAAACTACATCTCAAAGGTATCCGTGAGTTCAATGGAAATCGTGTTGCCCGCGGCTTCATTGCTACGAGTTGCGCTTGATGCTGAAGGTGCCCCTGTAGCCCTCAAGTTGGTGCGTCACAAGTGCCTAGTCTTCCCTGGTGAACCCCCTGCAAACCAGCCTATTGGATCAGAGACCCGTGTTCAGCCATGGGGTAAGTATGATATGCAGCGTGAGATGGGAAGATGGGTCCCTGGATGTATGGAAACGATTCTAGACTCGGCGTCTGGACGCTTCACTCATGCACGATTCCTTGATCCAGGTCTCTATGAATTGATTATCGAACAGTCGGAAATGACCCCAGGCCAGGAACTCAATGCAGCTGCAGACTGCGAAGGTTATGACTTGCAACTTCATATTTCAGGACTTCACGCGCTTGAAGCACCTGAAGTTCTTCCAGACAGAATCTTCCCACCGGAGGTACTTATGGAAAGTAGTCGTCTCGCTCAAGAACGACTCGAGTTTGCTCGCAAGCAAAGGCGTGGCGTCTTAGGCAAGCTGCCCTCTGAACGATATGGAGATCAGAAGGGAGAAGACCCAGAAGCAGATGCTGAGGAAGAGGCTAGGGAGCTCCGACTTCATCCCAACTACCGCCCCCATGCAATGTTGGCGGAGTTGAACCCTGTCACCGAATTCGTTCCCCTATGCCCGAACCTGGGATCAGATCACCTGCCTCCAGCACCGCCCAGTAAGGTTAAGCAGTTCTGGTTCTACGACAGTGTCCGAAGAAATGAGCATCTGCACTTCCAGCTCCGACACAAGCAGCCGCGTATCTACACAATGCGCTTTAGCGTGGATCACAGCTTCCGACTGTATTCTATGGTCGGTTACCACCCTCTTATCTCGCACTTGACGTTGTCTCTGACCGCGTTAGGCGGACTGGAGCAAGGGCTGCTTGAATACAATGGTCGCAGTCATTCGGGCAGGCATATCCTGGCCGTGGATGTCGCGCCCAAGGGTGAGTGGCTTCTCACACTCGCAGAAGCATCCACTCCCATCGAACAGCCAGACAACCTTGGCATTTTCTGCGCTTACTTTACATTTAAGCTAGAAATCGAGCCCCTCCCTCTACCCCCGGAGACGATGGTACCAGCCGCGCTGGGCATTCCGCCGGCATACTTGCTGCTCTCGGCACTCCAGCGCGTACTGCCTCGCTATCCCCCAGTCCCATTCACACTCAACTCGCCGGCATTCCTGGTACCTCATCACCAAATGCACCACTTCGGTGCGTACTCGCTTCTTCCTGCAGCTCGTCACTCTGCCAGCGTGGCCAAAGCAACCCTATTCAATAGGAATCAATTCAAGTTTGTTTTGTATCACAAGACGCTCGTCAGAATCCTTGTCACCCCAGCAGTTCGTCACTTCATTGACGCTCACTTCAGCGTTCGTATCTTGCTTGACTGCGACGCATGTGATGCTCTTGAAGTAGCCCACCAGGTTACCGTGCATAATACGCGTGTTTACTCCTGGATGTTCGGAACACTCCAACCCGGATCTTACTCCATCACACTTCACCCCCGTACTTCCGCTCTTCCTCACACGTATTACCTCCATCGCGGTGCTCTCGATGTTCAGCTTGAGATGGCAATGGCACCGGTTGAGACAATCCTGAAAGCGTTGCCGCACCCATGTCCGTTCCGCGTGGATCGTAGCACGGCGGTGTGTGAACATGTCGAACGCATGTGGGTTCAACGACCACGCGAGCAGGGTATGGATGCACTCACGATTACTGAGGAAAAGGCATTATGCGCACGTCACCATGGTAAGCGTGTTTACACGTTGACGTTTGCGCTGGCTGTCCAATCGACCATCTCTGTCGCTACGTACTTCGATTTCTTGATGACAACGCTCATGCCCAACATCGTTGATCTTGTGAACGAGCACCGATGGCACGCTGAACGCATGATGAATTCGTTCCAACTTTACGCAGTTCTTCCTGCAGGTTACTACAATCTAACACTCGACTCACTTGGTCATCGAGCTCAGGAGTTGCTTCATGATTCGTGCCTGCGCGACACGTATGGCCTATCAGTGCATATTGCACCAAACGGTTATGGTGAAACGAACGTTGCTACGAGTGGACCGGGTCATGCGCACGATGATAGCTGGACGCAAATCCAGCTCTTGGCTCATGGACAACGCAAGCGAGGCGTCGATGCAGGCTCATCATTACCTCTGCATGCATGGCGAGCAAGGTCAGGCAAGTGGACGGGTCCGGAAGTCACCGAAGAAGAGCAGGCCGCGATTTGGGCGACTATCAAGGAACTGCAAGATGATACAGCGGTACCAGACCACAGAGACCACAAGGTTGGTGGCGTTAAGATCTCCATTCGTCACGAGGACGCACGAAGCCTTCGACCAGACCTTGGTGAAGTATGTCCTAATCCAACACTTCCGGAATTCCTATTGCCCCTTACCCTCCGCAATGTCTACGACCGCAACCAGTATTCGAATGCAGGTCAACCGAACCATCACCGTCAGGGCGGCCCCTACACCAGTGAAGAGGAAGACGAAGAGCTAGCGTATGCCGAACAGCACGCTCGACCAAAGAAGGATAACAAGGCGAGAGAGTTCGGTGAGACCGAGGCCGAGGCATACGCGTACGATCAGAGCATCCGTGCTGAGCGAGCGGTGCAACCAGTAGCTTTAACTGTTACTCCTGGTTTGTTCGCACGACTCGCCGCCCCTAGGCTGCGCGCAATGGCCGTATCGCCCAGCTCGCCGCTCGCATCGGGCACAAGCTTCGATGGCATTATATCACAAGCTTTGATCCATGGACGGCCTGAAGACGTTCATAATGCAGCAATGCATGTTCAGGCAGCATCGCGGGTTGATGAGAAGACTGCACAGTCCGCCGCGAAGGTGGCTGACAGATTAATGGCAGGTGCAATTGATCCAGACCACGTCGAGTCCGTTCTGCATCGAGATGCAATGGGACGCGAATCCTCAGTCGCAGAGATCCTTCAGGCATATGGTGACCAAATGGAAGATCCTGACAACGGCAAGCTTCACACAATGAAGATTCGCAGTACGCAAGAGAGTCTCTTGATCATTGACCTGCGCTCGAACTCTGGGTCAGTTCCACAGCAGCGCCACGCACAGGTTTGGTCAGCGGATGCACTCCTCAACATTCATACCCGTGCAGATGAGCAGTTCCGAGGCAAAGATTTGGTGCCTCGACAAGTGTACCACTTCCGTAAGGGCAGACGCGATACACGGCTTTTCTGGCTTCCAACTCCTAAGAGCAAGGATGGATCGCACCACTTCATCTTGCAGTTTGCGACTACATATGCGAACCATGACTTTGCAGTCAAGCATGAGCTAAATGACAACACAGCCACAACAGCGGCCTACCAACGACGAATGCGTGGTCGCAGGCCCGATCCCAACATCCTTAATGAGCGAGACCTTGTAGAAGGTCGCTCTATGGGTGATGGCGATGTTGCACTATCACCTTGCATCACGTATGACGCCGAGATCACTGTTGTGCCTGTGGCTGTCCTGGCTGCAAAGTTACTGCCACTTGATACAGTTTGCGAAGAAGTTCTCCCGGCTGAGAACATCCCGTTCGATGCACGTGGAAAAGCGGCGGTGAGACTATCTAATGGTATCTGGCATTCTGGTATGCAGCACGAATTGCGCCACACGCGCGTGCATCGCATGCGACTTCACGTCATGGAAGCATCAGTGCTCTCTGCTGGCTTCAAGTATCCTTTTGCTGCAGCATCGTTCCGGTTGGTATTGTACAAACTGGAAGACGATGGCCACACTTACGAGATATATCGTGCTCGCCCAAGACCTGTCATTCACGATGCTCAAGGTCAATTCATTGACGTAGTCAAGGGTGTACCGGGTGGTGGTAATGGAATCGAGGTTCCACTTGATCGCGCTGTTTCTATGGATGCTGCGCTTGAGCTTAATGTCCGCCTGGAGCCTGGCAACTATTACTTGGAGATTCAAGAGCAGCTCTCAACCGTTGTTCATGCTATCCTAAGCAAATTGATTACCCTTCGAGCCAAGCAGGGTCAAGCTCTAGGTAGTACTGACCAATCGGACTTTGATGGGCATATCTCGAAGATCGAGCGCGAGCACCTAGAAAGTGAGGCTCAGGCTCGCGTGTCGCGACCTCTGTGCGTACCATATATGCTCGCCCTCGAGCTGACGCCAACGTTCCTCATCAAAGAACACGGCAAGGCACAGTTGTTGCCTTCGCTCAGGGATCAACAGCCTCCTGAGGTGGTCCGCTCGGGCTGTCAGGCCCACACTTGCGGTTGCCGCAATATTGACGTCTTCTCGCATGTCCGTGCCCAGATCGATGCAAACCGACAAAACGCATTGTATGGAAGCGCAGGATTGGCCATCCCAGAAGCTCGAATGCCAACAGGAGGACTGCTAGTTAGCTCACTGTCAGAGTGCACGTCGACAGGTGTGTGCGTTCCTAATTCGGATGGTAATGACCGAGCGGCAGCGGCCGTCACCTGTCACTGCGCTGAAGGTTATGCCGGCGCGCGATGCGAGTATTGTGCGAATGGCTATGTGGGATATCCGGATTGCCGACCAGCGGCCGCTCGTGTGGAAGAGGAGCAGGGGAAGGAAGAGGTTCGCTCGCAGCTTCAGGAATCTATTGTGGAGGCTAGCGATCCAAGTTTGAACTATGATCAACTCCTGCCAGCTCCATCGATCGATTTGGAGAAGCAGCATGGCTGGTTCTCAAAGACGATCCCCGACAATGTACACGAGGAAGGACCTCATTCGTCTAACGAGCATCATGAGCAGGAGCACGAGCAGTCTGAGACAGAGTCTCATGAAGAAACTAAGACCAAGGCCGTTACTCCTTTCAGACTTGGTACGAATCGACCAGCGCCAAAAGCTCCTCCTGTTCCCCCCTTGCCGCCCATGGAATTCCACGAAGACTCCACCGGATTCTCAGGAACTCCTATCATCGTCCCCACGGTACCCACGCACAGTCGTTATGTGAGCCCCAATGATAATCTCATGCCCGCACCTGGTGAGGAGATCCACTACTGCGACCGACCTTGCTACCGTGGCCGATGTGACTATCGCACAGGCAAGTGCGTTACTGACTTGAGTTATGTTACTCCAGAGCAGGAACGTATCATGAAGGAGCTGGAGAAGCAAGATCTGAGTTCATCGCTGTTAATGATTGCAAGCAAACAGCAGGGCAAGAAACTTGAAGAGCTCCGCGAGAAACAAGGTTGGACAGGCATTGGAGGTTTGTTCTCGCCTAAGCTCGTCGCTATTTTAGCAGCATTGCTTGGACTTGGCGTTATCTTCGTTATCTACACATACTTGCGTTCTCGCAGGCGACGTGTGCACACTGTATCAACCGGATACATGGGGCAGCTCCAGTCAGCCCTCGACTGGGTTTTCGATAACGTCCAACGTGCATTGGCGCGGGTGGGACTTATGAGCTCTTCGGATCGAGACGCATCGAGATCTCTCTTGGATACAGGTATGGGCGGTCGGGTGAACCCTGGACGTGGTGCAAGCCAGGCGAATGGTCAACAGTCATCGCAAGCGCCACGAACTGGATTCACCCCTCGACAGGCACCATCCCGTCTCCGTAATCAGTCTCGGGAGAATTACCTCGACGACGATGATGACGAATCAGGAGATGACTACAAATCAAGCCATACTGGCTTGCTTGGCGATCGTCTGGGACTTTCCAGAGGTGCACCCAACGCAACTCCAACGCGAAGCTATACTGGCTCAGACTCGAGCAGCAGTGAAGATATTGGAGTCGCAGCCCGCTTTGCAGTGCAGATCGCCGCCGCCACTGCAGCAAGCTCACCCAACTCTATTCCGTTGCCTGCATCGTCCCCAGCGAACAATCAACCTCGTGATGCAAAGCGTGACTAAAGCTAACACCACGAGGAAGGAATCCACCTATTTCAGGTAGCATTCGACTCGAAAGTATGAATCCTTGTCTCACAGGAAATGTATGTAATACTACACTAGGCACAAACATAGACACAAACTGACAAAACACAACGCGCGAGGGTTTGCCTCGCATTCTTCTACAGTACATTTAGTCCGCAGTGTAATCCAAATCGGCAGCTGACAGCTCGCTTTCTCTGGAGAGAAAGTTCCTTCGAAGTAACCGGCCCAAAAAGCAACTTGAGCGAGGTTGTTATTTGGGTGATTGAAGAGCGAAGCTGACGATGTCTGCAACCAGCTGCTGAGTCCCGATTGTTGTGTTATAGAAGAATCACATTACGTAAATGGAACCAGAGGAATCATAAAAGACAATCAACGAATATTTGTAGTACTTACTTGATAGGCAAGAAAGCGGTGTAAACCGAACTAGCAGGGAGCCCATCTCGCCGAGACTGCGTGTTACACGCCTGGATGGACGTGAGGCGGTGCTGATGACATGAGAACGCATCTGAGTCGCGTCGAGCGCCAGTGTATTTCCAGTGCACTCGAGAGGCTGCGCTGGGAGAAAACCAGTCGGGGGTGTCGGAATACCCCACACAGGCCGTGAAAGTGGGCGAAACACTGCCGTATAAACGTTCAGAATGCACTGAGCTGGTCTGTTCCCACGCATGCGTAGTCATGAAAAATATACTCAATTCATGTGCGCATCCATTGCTATGTTCTATTACACACCACACGGCGATTCTATAGGTACACAAGGCGCGAAACTGCACAAGATGACGAGCAGGCCCGAGGGCGGGGGTGCGTTTCCGGCCCATTTCTCGGGATCACTGGGGTCCAACCCGGCGCTCGGAAGCGAGGTCGATCCCTCTGGCTATCCTGAACTCAATCTCAACCGCGGTATGTGGGATGGGACCACCCAGTCTCCCAATCATGCCCTTTCTGAGGGCCATCTTGGCACATCCGCTCCCGCTCCGGGAGGTCCGGGCGCATCTGTCGGTGGCGCGGGCGCGGGAGTAGGTATGTCACGCGTGCCTGCAGGCATGGCACAGGGCATGGGAGGCGTGGCGCAGGGTATGGGTCCTATGGGCATGGGTATGGGACCGATGGGCATGGGTATGGGGCCGATGAGCATGGGCATGGGTCACATGGGCATGGGCCTTATGGGCATGCCTGCACACAACGGCGCGGGACACATCGCTGGTGCAGTGAGTAATGGTGTAGGAGGCGATATGAATGCAACTGATCCTGCCGGTGTATCAGGCGGTGTCGCAGGCCACTCTCATATGGGATCCATGGGAATGGCACCAATGGCGGCAGCGATGGGCATGGGATCCATGGGCATGGGAAGCGGCATGGGTATGGGTGCGGGCATGGGTCCGATTCCTCATGGCATGCTACCTATGTCGGCCGGACAGATTAATCCCATGGCCACGATGAACCCGCTCGGCATGAACATGGCAGGCATGGGAGGTCCCATGGGCATGGATGTCGGTCCCATGGGCCCAATGTATGGCCCGCTCGGAATGATGGGTATGGCTGGTATGTTCTCGGCAAACAATGCTGGAGGGGCAAGTGGCAGTGGAAGCAGCAACGGAGGCAACATCGGCCAGCTGTCCAAAGAAAACAATCGAGGAAAAGGAACCAGCAATGATGAAGCTGATCCTGAGGCGGTCGATGAAGATGCCACGACTGCGATGGCCAACATGAACCCTGAAGATGCGGAGTCCGACGATGGCAACAACAATGGTACTGGCAACGATGCATTCAATCCAATCATGGACGAGACAGGCGCCATGAGCCCCCAGCAGCTCCAAAAGCAGTTTCATCAGATGCAGATCGCACAGATGCAGCAAATGTATCAAATGATGCAGCAGTTCCGTCAAATGCAGCAGATGCAGAACATGAACGGAGCTGCTGCTCAAATGGGACCCGGAGGCATGTTCCGAAACAATAATGCCAACAGTAACAACAACAATAACAACAGCAGCGGCAGTGGCAGCAGCAACAACAATAGTAATAACAGCAATCCCAGCATTGGTGGTGCTACTATGCCCTCTTTCATGGTTAACGGCTTGAACACGGCCATGGGAGGTATGGGGATGACTAACAGCGCTGAAAGTTTGTCGGGCGTTGGGTCTCTTGGCTCTCTGGGCAGTACTGCCTCGTCCTCGGTCCCTGGCGCTTCGAATGCAAGGATGTCTGGCTTGGGTGGGCTCTCAGGCATGTCCGGAATGAGCAACTTGAGTGGGCTGAACGGCATGTCCAATATTACACCAATGTCTGGAATGACCAGTGGAACCTCTGAGATGCGCACCTCCGGATCAACAGGGGATTTGTCGTCGCTTACGAGCAATTTAGGTGGCAACTTGAGTAATCTCACAAGCAGCCTGACTGGTTCTGGACCTGGTGGTGGTCTCGGTGCTCTGTCCTATGCAGGGGCAGTGAAGTCTGGAATGGATGGCTTCGGCGAGCTATCGATGCGAGGGCTGTCAGACCCTCTGAGCAAAGGCGCGTTTGACTTCGGATTAACGAGAATGGACTCGCATACCTCAACGACAAACGTGGATTCGGACAACACAACCAGTGGTTTGTCATCCATTTGGGCCAACTCAGCAACTTCTGCACTATCGTCGAGCAGAGGATTTAATCTAAATCCTACTCAGGAAGTGGACATCGGTCAGCTTGTTATGCAGCTCGATGAAGGCGTGATGACCCCGGAGATCAGCCGCGCCCTGTCGAATATTTCACTGGAGAAGCGTGAAAAGCTGCTGACAAGTAGCTTGGGTGCATTGTTTGTGCAAGGTCTTACCCGTGCATTGACTAGCCAGGCAGCGCGAGTGAAGTTTGCAGCCACTATACCAAGTTGGGCATTATTGCTTACAAAGTATTTATTCCGCTCAAGTGAAGCTGTTAAAGGTGCTTTGGATACCGCACACATCCAAGAGGAATTGAAGGGTAATGTGGATGGACCCCACTTATCCCGTATTCCTCGCGCAAAGAATGCCAAAACGCGTGACCAATTTGAACGCGACCTAGCGAAGTTTTTCGAGAATGAATCCTGGAGTCGATTGATCACGGATTTCGTCCTCCCAATCGTATATCAAGATACCAACGTTGCGAGCAGGGTCGAGGCTGTTCTCAGCAATTTGACCGTAACCGTAGAACACTGTGTCAAGGCATTGAATGAAAATCTCTTCCCCACCAGACGAATGCGGGTCCACCAAATGTTGGTACTGACTGCAAGCGAAGCATTCGAGCAGGGGATGAGAAAGGCTGATGTCGATATGATGGTAGAACGGTTCCGAGAGTTCTGTCAAGACGGGCTCGCGATCTTAGCGACTCTACGGGCTATGAAAGCCATTCACAAGCTTGAAGCGATTAACCGAATCGCATATTGGGCCGAAATGAACGCACCGACAGCATCGCTGGGACAGATCTTGAAGAATTCGCAGATCATGGAGCTTATGACGTGTTCATCTCCGACCCCATTACCAGATGGCACTTCGCCTGTCGAAACTCATGGTATCTCCTTCACGGGCGACCTGGAGAGATTTGGTCGTGAACTGGAGCTGGAATCGGCTGAGTCGAGGGTCATGCCATCCGGAAAGGAGATGCAGAGTAGCACCGCGACCGCTCCAACGGCAGGCTGCGCTACGAACGCAGAAAGCAAGTCGGCTGCGCCAGTTAGCGTAACCCGCAAAGTGGACAGCAAGGCAGTTAATTCAACGAGTGCTCAACATGAGGGTAGTACCAAGCCAAGTAAGGAAGCGTTTGAGAAGAAACGTGAGAAAAAGGTCGAGGCAACCAAGTCAGCAGCGCATGCAGGTGGAGGTACAGTTCAAGCGTCACGTGCTGCTGTGGCTTCGCCGAAGGAGTCCGAGGCAGCTCGTGCCCCAGAAGAAGAGGATGTTGCAGCTTCAACCCAAGTAGCAAAGGGCAATGGGAAGAAACCCGCAGCTTCAGCTGGTGTTGCAGCCGCAGCCACTACCCTTGAATCCAAGGATAACAAGCACGAGGCTGAGAAAGCAAAAAGTACCGAGGTGCAGGCAATATCAGGTGAAGACCCAGAGCGGGAGAACGAAAAGGAACGAGAAAAAGAACGAGGCCATCCGGTTTATCCAGGCCGCTCGCCTCCAGGTAAGGCAAGTGCCATCGAGACATGGCAGCTTCATGTTTGCACAAACAAGAACTGCAAGTCTGACATTTATGGAATTCATTTGTACAGGACATGCATGAAGGTGTTGCGACCGGGAGCGATGGCAAAGTTCGAATCCAGACTGGCATCTGACTTAGCACCATTCGGGCTTGATGCAAGTATGGACGACAAGGTAATCATCAAGGAGATGAGAAATCGCGCAACTCAAGAGCGACTCGCATTGCAGCAGCAAAAGGCAGCATCAAAGGCGGCAAAGGCATGAGTTCGCTTATCGCATTCTTTCCTTCGAATTCCTCATGTGGACGACCAAAGAGCGTTGCTTGACTGTCATGGCACGCGGATACGAATCGCTAGAGTATTTTGTGGGTTGTTGAGGTCAGGTTGAGTCCTCCCACCCCCGAGATGTCCGTTCACACGGAGAACCTGTTGTGGTAACATTGAACGAAGCAATCATTCACAATAGAATCCATGAGACTGTTTCCGATCTTTCCTGATTTGTGATCATGGGCAAGTGGCGCGGAAAGGGACTGGGAACCATTTTGCCGCAATCCGCCGTCGGACACCCTTCCGTTCTAGTAGCCAGGCTTCTAAACTAAACTCAGTGATGATGATTGTATTTACAACTTGGTGACCTTGATAGGTGGAACGTTAAATTTCTCAGCATAAACACATCCAGTTTCGGTGAGTCGGCGAAGGAGAACATCCTTTTGGCATGTAGCAGGGGTATGGAAACCACCAGGTGCATTGATCTTATCGCTCTCCAGTGCGAGGGCTAGACCTGACTCCACAAGCATACGTGCGGTGTCGATGTAGCCAGGGTCACGTGGGAAGTAGATTGCAGCAGAAGCCACCGTGCCATTGCTGCCAACACCGCGGGCGGTGAGGCGCAGGAATGCGGCATCCAACACATCCTTAGATGGGCCCTGACCAGGCTTGGGAAGGACATACTTGCGGAGCAACCAAGCCAGAGGTGGGCACATCAGGCAAGTCCCGAAGACAACCATGAACTGGAAATCAAAGAGAGCTGCAAGGAAGCTAGGGTAAACGGCAGCCTCGTAGTACTTCAGACCAGACTTCTCGCCCATGGGGTCACCCGAATAACCGTTGATAGCATTGGAACGACGAACACAGTTGATCATGACCTGTGCCATAAGGAAAGGACCCATCCATGCACCACGTCCATCGAAGGCGCGTCTGTTATGGTGGAGAAGCACTGGGACTTTGTTGATGATAGTGGCGTGAGACTGGGCCGATGCAGTAGCACTGCCAGTCGAAGATCCCTGGGAAGCATAGCACTTGTTGAGAGGGTCGTAACCAAGCTGGGCCTTGTACTTCACACGATCGGTCAAGCTGTGGAAAAGGGTTGCAACGGTACCACCAGACATAGCACCAACAATCTCATCGAACATTTCGACCGAAGTCAGACGTTCACCCTTGGTCTTGAGCATTTCCGCAATGCGGTAAACCAGCAGATCCCAAGGAGCACAGTCATGGCCACAGAAGTTGACAAGACGTGCTCCGGTGCGGCGAGCGATGTCATCGTACTTGTCGATCATCTTGCGAACCCAGTCGGACTCACCGGTAATGTCGCAGTAGTGGGTACCATATAAAGCGCACATCTGAACCAGCAGCGAACCATAGATATCGAAGGGACCGGCCATGGAAATGACAACCTTGGCATTCTCGACGATGAGGCGGGCCTGGTCTGGGACAGTGGTGTCAGCCTGGATGATACCAACGTGCTGGCGAATAGCAGCTGCCTCAGCGTGGCCCTCAGTGGCATTCTCAATGAGCTGTCGGAGCGCAGACTGATTGCGTCCAGCGACGGCCCATTTAATGGACTTGCCGTACTGTCGAACGAGGTACTGAGTTGCAAAGCGACCCGTGAAGCCGGTAGCACCGACAACAACGAGGTCGTACTGGCGCTGTGCCCAGGGAATAACATTTGTGGGAGGCGCGACGGTGGGAGTGGTGTCTGAGGGAGACGGTGTGGTGCGAGCTGGTTTGTAGCCCAGCATAGGTCCGACCTTCTTCCAGGCGAGCTTGGCAACGAAGGAGAGAATAGCAATGGGCAAGATCACAGCGAAGTAAATAGGAATCAGTGCAAGGAAGATCACAACGTTCTTAGCAGTGATCTTTGCGTAGGGCAGGGACTTGCCATCGCGTGCATAGATATCCGGACTGAATGGGTCCGCGCCTCGTAGCAGGCTCTAGAGTCGGATACGGAGCGCAGGTGTCGTTGTGGTGACGGAAGTGAGCGGGTATTGGACAGGAGTGCGTGGATGCATCACCCTCTAGTGCCTATTCTGCGTTACATATCTCAACCCCATCACCAGACCCTCAGTGCGTGTGACTGACTCGCGACTGAAAACTGACCTGAGTCCAGAGTGTGATTTGCAGCGAATTTGGCATGCAATACAGGAGTGCTGGGTGTGGTAAAAATCATAAACAGTAGGATCAGGCCAGGATCTTGATAATCATGGCTAGAATCGTACCTTGCTTTCGTCAGATCCGCGGGATTGCATCGCTTTTGACCTTGTGAAACAGTTAAGATCTGGCTGGCTGGATCGACCTCGGCCACCGCAACCCGGGGTGCCGGAATAGCCCCCACCCCACCCAAAGTCAAAAACTCGAAATCCTCGGGCGCTGCGGGGCTGGACATACGCGCGGGGATCGCGCGAGACACGGCTGAGGACGAGCCAGGAGTGACGGGCAAGCACTCCCCAGGCACGAAGTGGCCTGATGTTTCTTTTCAGCGATATCATCTCGAATCCATGTGATGGTTCGTGTTACTAACCCTGGCAAACCCAGTCACTTCAACAATCCAGCCCGAGCGTCTGGAGGTGCTATAACAACACAGGGCTTTATTATGGGGTTACTCGTCGAATTCATACTCGGGCTGCGCGTATGCGACCTGTGGTAGAGGACCACCTGATCCTGAGCCCCCTGCAGAGGAGCCACTTCCACTGTCGTGTCCGGTTGAGCCGAAGGTGTTAATCAACGCTGGTACTGCAGCCTCAAAGTCGCACCATTCCAGCGTGTACGCGATCTCGGGATTTGCCGCGGCAGCATCGATATCTAGAGGATGAAGATACGCACATACATGGAAGAGGGTGGAACAAGGTGAGATGCGCATATACACTTGACATACATACATTCACACATGCAACGCTATCTTCAACTCAAACAGTTCACAACCAGGTCACCAGAACTACGTACCAATTCTCTTGTCACGCTCAATTTGCGCAAATGACACCAGGTTAGAGACGAGACCTGCGTTATGAGTCTTGCGCGCGTGCTCGTCGAGCGACTCGAGCAGACCTGGCAGGTTCTCCACCACACCCTCAGCGAGTCGTTCGCCCTTGCTTTCACACATCACCACAGCGATTTTGACCAGCTGATCAACTGTGTACGCCTCGAACGCATAGCGATAGGGTATCCTTCGCGCCAAGCCATCATTCACACGAAGGAACTCTTCCATTGCATCCTCATAGCCTGCAAAGATGAAAACACACGACGGGGGGTCGAGATGCTTCATAAGCGTCTCGATCGCCTCTTTACCAAACGAGTCGCGTTGCGAACCGGTCTCACTCTTAACGATCGAATATGCCTCATCAATGAACAAAACTCCACCTTTTGCCTCTTCTACTTTTGCATCTACTTTAGCGGGTGTTTGGCCTGCGTAGCCCGCAAGCAGTTCCAATGCGTTGTTCACGAAGACGACCTTCTGACTCTGAACCAGGCCCATCTTGAGCATAACTCGAGCGACGAGATTAGCCATACTCGTCTTACCTGTACCGGGCGGACCTGAGAAGATCATGTGATATAGGCCTCGTCGTTCTTTCAACCTATGGTTCTCGTCTCGAATCTTGTCCAGCTGCACCTTCTTGTGGAAGCGACGCAGTTGTTTCTTAATCTCATCATGTCCAATGATCTTGGCGAACTCCTCTTCCATGAGCTCTTCCACGGTGAGTTGCTCGATGCGTCGCATCTCTGATATTTTGTTTTCAATCTCCACGGTGGACAGACCTGGGAACTCTTTGGTGCGTGAGAGAATCTCATCCGCAGGAGCTCCGCTCTGGATATTGAATACAGTTGCACCCACACGGACTTTATCACCATTTCGGAGCTTGACGCGTTCACTGGGATCAAGCTTCTTCTCGTTGACAAAGGTGCCGTTGAATGAATTGAGATCACGCAGGACGCCATCACTGATTACACAGTGTTTACGGGACGCTTCAGGGTCATCCGTAAGCTTGATATCGTTGTCGTTCTGTCGACCAATCGAGATGTGTTTTCCTGAAAGCGCCCATTCGCCCAGAGTAGCATGTACCAGTTTGAGCTGTTGCTGATCTCCGTTTCCAGCACCACTTCCAGCACTGCCTCCACTTGGTCCACTGCCTCCTCGGCCATATATACTACCTCGCTTGCTCTCGTCGTTATACCCATAGCCAGCACCGCTGGGTTCGAATAGGGGTCGCCCTGATCCCCGGGATCCCGCACCCGCGGCGATACCAGACCCGGCCGCTGAGCCTGCCCCGGGTCGTACTGGGTTTCTGACTACACTGGCTCTGGGCCCACCTAGATCATGCCGCGAACGAAGGATATGCAAGTGAGCGAAGGAGGCTCGTGCAAGGTTGGAAGGAACAAATTTCGAGACTGCGCGAGAGTGCTGTGAGATGTGACACGGTGCAACCCGTTACGTACTCGATGATACACCCGATGCCGGGGAAGAACCGCTGGGAGAAGCGCGGCTGCCCGGCAAAGGTCGCGAAATAGGGGGGTTCGAGGGTCGGTTTGAAGGGGAAATCCCGCTTCTGGGGGGATTTGAGGGTGGTAAACCGCTTCCTCGCCTCATTCAACGGGGTCTATACAATTGTTCACAGGCAGAGCTTGACGCGCGTAAGAACTCCGACTCATTTTCATATCGCATACCCCGAAAATGGCCACGATTGTCATTCTATTCAAAATCCGTTTTTCCAACTGGAAATGGCGCAGGTGTAGATATCGCACGCCGCGAGACACCACACCGGGGACAGGTTAGATAGATAAATAGTATACTGGAAACGCATATTCTACCGGCAAGAGATAGCACTACGCAGAACTCACAAAGTTAGAGACCACGCAAGTACAGAAATTGAACAAGTGACCAGAAGGAGACCGAATGGACCTGAACACACGCTACCGCATAGAACTCGCCTCGCTGCTACCGCCAGTAAACCGGCTCCGCGAGTTGATCAATTCTGCCAACGCAGGCAGATGCAGGCTGCCGAATAGGGAGTCTTCCAGAATCGACCTCATGCTTGGAGAGGTCCTGGACCGAATCACCGAATGCTGTCTCGAGCTGGATGCAAGCAGCGCAATTGAGATCTCGCTATTCCTGAGGATGTCGGAGAGCATCCGTTCGACACGTGCAGCATATCGGCTAGTGATTATGAGCCGTCATACGGCCTCATCTAATCATTCAGAACTGCAACATGCGCTTCATCATAAGCGAACAACCAAGGCCAGTCAAGTGCAGAATGCATCCCCACAGACTCTCCCGACGATTGTTTGGGAGGACATACTCCACGAGGCGGAGGCAAAAGGAGGTTCTTCATAGATTTCTGCAGAGAAAGCCATCGTCCAAGCATACGACAAAGCCCTTGCTTTATGATAACGATCGACGCGAATGACAGAGAATAACTATCATGCCTGATAGGGGGATAGCTAACGGGTACATGTCCATAATTGATAATGTAGTTCGAAAAGCGAACGAATATGGTGCAACAAATTGAATAGAAAAAGTGGAGCAATCATTCACAATCGAGGAGAACCTATGGGCGCATTCATCATGTTTAGAGGAGGTATGTAAGACGTCGGAGCATTGCGTTCGCGCAGCAGTGGAGCCCCACTTCTCGACCCTTCTCAGGTGTTATGACATTGCTCATGGTAGCTGATCCGGTCGGATCTCTCCTCGAGCGACTGCTGCTTCGTATGCGGCTTGTCTCAGGGAGGCGGCCACCTCTGCGCCCGAGGCCGCAACAATATCTGCAAAGATATGCGACTTTGATTCCCCTCCAGCCTTGGACGGCTCCTCAGATCCTCTCTGCAATAATTCATAAGGTGTACCGGACTCGCGAAGCACACCGTGATCCATCACAAGGACGAGATCGCAGTCAATGATTGTACGGATGCGGTGTGCAACAACAAGAACCGTGCGATCTTTGAAGTGCTCGCGGATGACCTGTTGAACAAGATTATCGGTTTCGTAGTCAACGTTTGCGGTTGCCTCATCCAGCACAAGGATTTTTGACTTGCGAGCGAGCGCACGCGCCAGACACATGAGCTGGCGCTGCCCAATCGACAGGTTGCTTCCACCTTCGGCAACATATGTGTCCAATCCAGCCTCATGCACATTGGCGTCCACTGTTAGTGTACTGCTTCCACTCCTGCCAATCTGAGGAGTACTGGGGAGCCGAGGAAGAGCCTGCGGGGTGATAGATACAGGGGTCATGGTGCTGGGGTTTCGGGTGGATGCTTCCGGAGTCGCTGGGACCTTCCTATGCCGACCTGCACCTGAGGGTGTGTCAGCGACCGGGGTTGAAGAATCGGTACGACCACTCAGCATCATTGGCATTGGTGGCAGTACCTCAGGGAGTACTCCTGATGATTCGTCTTGAGTTTCAAAGTGACTGGGTAGACGAGTCATGAGGCTTCGACCAACGGATTGTGAAGAACTCGACGCAACAGCACTCGGACCGAGCGAAGGCCCGAGGGATGGCGTCTTAACCAACGACTGAGTTTGTAGTGCAGGTGTTCTGCCAGCTTCTGCAAGGTAGGTTTGAGGGAAAAATACATGGAAGAGCTGAGCCTTCCTCAACGCAAGGATGAGTTCATCATCCGTACACTGGTTGAAAGGGTCGAGATTTGTCCTTACAGTTCCACTAAAGAGAACAGGCTCCTGAGGAATAATTGCGATCTGCTCTCGTAGATCGTGAAGACCAACGGTTGAAATATCAATGCCTCCGATTGCAACGAAGCTGTCCTCCGGCTCGTGCGTGGCAGCCGGATCGATGGCAATATCTTCAAGAGCGGGTAGTTCGGTGTGGTTGGCAGCCGACGCCGATCCATCCTTGCTTTCATTCACAACTGCACGGGGCTTTGTAAATGTACATGCTGGATCTCCGTCGATAGGATAGAGTCGGAATAAAGCGCCAAGCAAGGTACTCTTACCACTGCCAGTACGGCCCACAACACCAACTTTAGCACCCGGGGGTAGAATGAAGCTCACATTCTTCAAAGCAGGCTCATGCGGAGGGGGCATGTAACGGAGCGTCACAGACTTGAATTGAATTTCTCCATCGATAGGCGGCCACTTTGGCTTACGCGATGGATCTGAAGTAATGAGCTGACGAACGCAGCGAGCCTTACTCAAGTCCTTGCGGAGTTCTGGCTCGGCAGGAAGCTTGGTCAAACTCAAGCAGCGCTCTGCAGAAGTCATTGCATTCTCGACATCTGCGGACAGTCGAATACACCACTGGAAATGCGCAAGCATCTGCAAGCAGTAACTCAACGCAAGGCCCATTGCGGCGGGATCAGTATGCGCGATAGTTAGCATTGCAATGAAGCTTGTGCAAATAATGAAGACTGCTGACAGGAAATCCAGGCGTGTGGACAGCCACCGTGTAACAACCATCCAGGTGTTGTACGTTCGGACGTTAGTTGCGAGCGCACGACTAAATCGCTGGTGAAGCACGGCTGCGAGCCCAGGAGTTGCGCGAATCGTCACCAATCCATCAATCGACGACGACAAGATCGAGAAGACCGGTGAGCGCGTGATGGACTCAATACGCTTGAGTTGTTGCGAACTGCGCATGTAGTACTTGCGATAGTAGTAGAAGACAACCAGAATCGGCAACAGTGAGATGACAACATAGAAGTTGACGTAGCAAACAAGGAACAAGACCCCCAGAACGAGGAGAGAAGTTTGCATGAACTCAGCTAGCATCTGGGGAAGACCATCATCGAGTGATCCGATGTCAGAGCTGAAGCGGTTGATGATCTGCCCAATTGGTTTACCGTCGAACCATGAGATCGGTGCTCGGAGTACACTGGCAAGCATGGAGTCATGCAGAACCCGTGCTCCAGATACAGCTCGCCATAGCCATAAGAATGCACGTCCGATGGCCATCGGTAGTACAAGGAAGGAGAAGAGCAAGTAGATTTTGCCATAGTAGCCCAAAGATTCTGGGTTCTGTCCCGACTTCGCAATATTCGAGTCGTGCGCGACCCAATCTTTGAAAATCCAGTCCGTTGCCAGGATCATGAATTGAGTGGCGATAGCGAAGATGATCATAAATGAAACAATAGATACACCGCCCATGGATTTCATATATCTGGCATATACTTGACCTTTAACTGTTCCTCGTTGACGGTCTTCGGCTTTCAACAGTGAATGCGCCGCGCGTTCGTGCACCTTAGTAATGTTCTCAGTGAGTCGGAGCTTGCGTTCTGCAAGTTCTTTCTCGCGACGGATACGCTTTGCAAGTTCTTCCTTGCTCAATGTGGACGCCCTATCGCGTTTCGATTTGCTTCGCGTGCGATTAACCTGGAGTGTCAGATCGCCGACCGCTAGATCGCTGTGGGCCATCTTGGCTTCGAGCGTCTCTTCAATGGTTGGCGAGTGGACTTGCGACGGGTCGTAGTCCAGATCGTCATCAGGGGTGGGGGTTTCAAGTTCCTCTTCATCCAGAGCCGCGGCCTCTTGGAGCTCTGCCGCTCCGTCAGCAGAAGTATCTTCTGCCGAAGCTGCACTTGATAGCAGCATCGTCTCGAAGGCCTTGTGCTTGATTAATTCAGCATACGTGCCAACGTGGACCTGCATACCAGCATGCACAGACCGATCATTGCCGTCAAGTGAAGATGAGCGAGGTCTTTCCTCGTTACGAGCAGCAAGGACTGGAGTTACACCACCACCCTGTAGCCGTTGTTTTAACCTTCTGAGTTGTGCTAGAGTTGGCACCTGGGTCCAAATGACAGTATTCGCGCGTGTCAAGTACTGAAGTTGGTGGGTAGCCAATACGACAAGCTTGTCACGCAGGAGATCATGTACCACTTTTTCCATGAGATGATTCGCAGTTGGGGCATCTACGGCGCTGAGTGGGTCATCCAAGAAATACATGTCTGCATCAGCATACAGAGCTCTGGCAAGAGCCACACGAGCTCGCTGGCCGCCACTCAGCGTAATACCTTTTTCGCCGATTTCGGTGTCCAGGCCAAAGGTCATGTTGCGGATATCTGGACGAAGCGCGCATGCATCGATTACTGTTGCAAGCCATTCATCACCTCCTCGTCGGATTCTTCTGCCATTGATATAGTTAGGAACGACAGTCTCATACAGAGAAGGCTCAGGTTCAGCGAAGTTTTCCAGGCGTCTGAGGCGTTGCTGATGTGCTCGCTTAGCAAGAGCATCGTACTTAGCCTTGTCCGCTTTGGAGAGGGCTAGTGTCGGGTCTGGGCCAATCGCTTTAGCCGTACGTGCTCGTCCACGCCAACGAATCGTATCAGGCTCGTCATCGGGTGGTATTGCATAGACAGGCTCGCTTCTGCCCATGGTAATATTATCTCGAAGTGTGCCGGACATAACCCATGGCTGCTGTGCCACATACGCAAAACCACCAAGCAGCGGCTTGATTTCACCCGTAATTGGGTCCTTGAGACCAAGTTTCACGGAACCTTCAGAAGGCTCCAGCTCACCCATCAACATCATTAGAAGCGATGTTTTGCCACTTCCTACAGCGCCCACGATACATGCTAGGGAAGGTCCTTCTAAGGTGATGGAGAGCTTGGAGAAGAGCGGTCCCTCTTCGTGTTTGCGTTCATCTTCGTGCTCTTTCTCCTCGGCGTTACTGTTTGCGCTAGAAGAGGTGCTGCCGTCCTTTTCATTGGTTGATTTGGTCTTGGGTGGAGATGGCCACTTTGCCGTGACATTCGCTATCTCGATATATTGAGTTCCCATAAATGCAGGCTGAGACTCATCCATTTCGAGTGGGACATCATGCAAGGCATTAGATGGCTCAGTGGGAGGCATCAGTTCAATTTCCGATAGATTTGACTCGGAAATTTGTGAGGCTCCCGCGGAGTAGAACGAAGCACGACTTTGACTGCTCCTAATAGCTTCCTCTTCGGCAACCTCATCCACGACACTTTCGCCCAAGGTTGGTCGGCTGAAGTATGCCCGTCCAAAGAACCAGGTTTCAGGAAGCGAACCATATACCATCGCTTGTTCGCATTGGGACTTCTCATATTGTGGAAGCGTTGGGGCGCGCTCCATTTCTGGAAGCAATAGGAAAGCCGAAATACGCTTGAGAGAGACGTAGCCTTCACTATATGCCTCAACGACCTGCGGTAGAATCAAAGAGAGATCTTTGCGCGCCACAAGGATTAGTGACAAGGCTACGAAGACCTTTTCTGCGGTGAATGCACCGCCATTCGCTTTGTAGACGAGGAAAGTTACAACTGAGAGAAACGAGCCACCAGCGATGTACAAACCAATGTTAATCGCGCGGGCGATGGCACCACGGAGGATCATTGCACTCTCTCTAGCACGCGCAGCCTCAATGCGCTCTCGATACGCAGGCTCCCACGCATATTGCTTCATCACGCGCACACCTTGCAATACCTCTCGCATTAAGCGGACTCGTTCATCCGTCAGTCGCGCTACATTCAATCGGACTTGGCCGAGTTGCCGTGCGACTCGTGACTGCACAATCACCAAAAGTATACATACGCCTAGCAATGCAAGTGCAGGAAACCAACCAAGGATGGAAACAATGATGCCAAGCACGGCCACTATCGTCATGGGTGCGAGCCACAAGTGGTGCATGAACGCTGCGTGTCGATCGAATCGTGTAGCATCACTTGATATCAGGTTGCTGATCTGTCCACCAGTCGTGTACTGGAATGCCTCTTGGCTCAGTCGCAACGTCTTTTGGTGGATTAGTGTCACCATTGCTTCACGGGCATGCATTCCGAGTTTCACCGTTTCATAGTAGAAGGTGTGGTGTGTTATCACAATTAAAATACTAGCGATCGCTAAGAGGGTGGCATAGACGTATCCGTTTACAAGTGCGTCATGTTTTTCTTCGTCGGTTCCTTTGTAGTTCTTAATGGCTCCGATCATACCGCCAACAAAAATGGTTTGTGCGATGCGCATAACGTTGCCTGTAAACATGTAGAAACATGTCGACATGATCTTCACTTTGAGAACTCGCGCAAGCGCCAACCCAAGCTCAATTCCTGCATGCGGTAGTTCATCTGCGACTTTGCCGCCGTTAGAACCGTGGTGACCATCTGTGGGGATTGTAATCGCAACATCTTTGGGATCCTTTGCGTATAATTCATCACCATCCTCCAAGCGATGATGCCTGCTTCCTTCGCCTTGGGCCTGATTTCCTAAGCTCTCGGCTTTTATCTGATCTTTGCTTTTAATCGGGGTGCGAAAGAAAGCACTTTCTCCATGAGCACCCCGCTTCATGAGTTCTTCATGGAAGCATGTTCCGACTTGCTGCGCTAGCAAGAGCGGGTCATCATTTCGTTCCAGCGGAAGCATATCGGGTTCGAGCAAATCCGCATGCTGTGCCTTGGCCATGACCCTGGAAGCCCAAGTGAAGCGCATATACTCCCAACATGAGGGCCGCACTTCACGCTCGTCCTCGGTGTAGAGGAATTCCTGAGGCACATCATTAGGCGTGGGAAGCGACTCATCCTGGGGTCTTGCTGAACTACTACAACTACTGTTCATGTAGTTATTACTACTGCTGTTGCTCGTACTACTCATCTTGCACCTGTGTCTATCGTGACCCTGTGGCTACGAGCCGAGTTGGTTATGCGCTAAGGTTGCGTCTTCAAACTAGTCTAAGTACAGAAGTGCGCAGGAAGGCTCAGAAAGACCTACGGGCGACAAGTTTAGTATACTCTGATCCTATGTCGATCAGTCGACGACACAGGTCTCTCAAAGCCAACCTCGGACTTCAGACTGTAGGATGGGTGCCTCAGTGAAGTATCCAGACACGTTTGTCGAGTTCAAGGAGAGAATAAAGACAGCTGGAGACCAGTGCTAGGATGCTGCTGGCGCACAGATGGACGGGACCCGAGAGGCTGGAGATGCGTTCCGAGGCGCCGAACCGTGCCCAAGCCGGGTCAGAGTTGAGCTGTGAAGAGGAGGTCGTGAGGATCCGAGAGATCGAGTGAGTGTGATTGAGTATATATGCTAGCATAATATAACATCAACTGCACTTTATCGAAACATCACACTTGCAGTCCCATCCAAACGCGGCCATACCCCCATTTTACACGCACACTATAGCCCCCATCTCACTTGTTAAACTTGACATAAATTTCAAATTTGAGCGAGAGCCGGTGCACTCGAGCTGGCATCGCCGAACGTTCCGCGCGAAAGCGGTGGAGTTGAGCCCAGGTGGCTGGTAACGTACTGCGCCAGCACATCTTGCACAGCCTCGTGAGAAACCACGGGCCTACGAGAGCGCCTTACATGCAAAACATCCTATCTCAATGTTGACTTGGTAAGTTGCAGTGTTACACAGCGCTTGAGTTCCGAGCTCAATTGACCACTATCAAGTTAATAACACAATCAACAGTGAAAAAGGATTTATTCTTCGATTGTATAAGCAACAGTGGTCCTCGCCATGCCAACCTCTGGCGAATGGAACTTACCAAGGAATGGTTCCACCAGTGATAGCATCGTAGAGGTGAGAAACGGGATCACTAGGAGACATCTTCTGAATAATCTTCAGACCACCATTCACAGATGTTGGAGGATCAATCGGGGGACGGCCACCAGCGCGGCAACCCATATCGGTCTGAACCCAGCCAGGATGAATGATCGCAAACGAGATCTCAGGGTTCTCGAAGGCGAAGCAGCGTGCATACATGTTCAGCGCAGTCTTCGAGGCTCGGTAAGCCGGAGCATAAGGTCGGGTGACGTTATCAATCGAAGACATGATGGTTGAGATGAACGCCACGCGAACATTGTCGTTCACCTTCTTAGTAGCCTGGAGCAGAGGGAGGAAAGCTCGAGTAATCGCGATCGGGGCGAAGGTGTTGACTTCGAACACCTTCTTCATCTCATCCATAGCAAGCGTTGAGGGGGTGCTGCCAGCAGGCTCGAGGTAGCCTGCATTGTTCAACAGCAGGTCGAGGCGGTTGTACTTGTCTGTGACATGCTGGACAAGGGCCTGAATTTGGGCTTCGTCAGTCACTTCCAAAGGCTGGATGTCAAGGCGATCACCGTGCTTAGCCTTAAGCTCTTGCAACTTGGTAGCAGCCTCTGGATTGCGTGCAGTGGCAACCACGATTGTGTCACCAGGGAAGGCCTCGATCGCAGGGTGCGACTTCTCCTCGAGGAGTTGTCGGACATACTCCAGCCCGATGCCTCGGTTGGCACCGGTTACGATGACGACACGCTGGGATGCGGGCTCCTTGGTCTGGGGCTGAGCTCCACTCATAATGATGTGCTATATGCAGTGTTATGATGTGACATGTCCGCAGGGTTCATTATGTGTGGGGATGTGAGGTTAGGGACGCACAAGTTCGTAATTTCACCGGTTCCGATTTGTGACATATTTCGCGAGATCTGCACGAGATATATGAATAAAAATAGTGAATTTTAAGTATGAATGCGGGATTTTAGTCAAAGAATTGGGTTGCACCCCCGGACACAAGGCGCAGTACCGAGATCTAACCTACTCACATCCGCACCACACCTCGTTTCGTTTTTGGTCACAATTACGAATTGCTGAGTCGCAGTGGATTTCGGGTCGACAGGCGGGGCGCGTGGGCGCGACCTGCCATGGTCCATCCGTTGTGGGTGCGGAAAGCACCAAGCCACATCGCATTGAGGACGTATCTACGGTGAGCAAGGCTTGGTATCGCGAATAGGGTGCGTATACATTATGCAAGCAATTGCTCCTGAATTGTATTGTGTGGTCATATTGGGCCAGCATGTCTGTGTGAGTAGGTAGATGGAGAAGTGAAATCCAAGTGTCCGATGTCGGGTATAGTGTGTCCTAAGACTACAGTCACCAAGCTAATACTAATACACTAACGAATGTGCAGTTATCCAGCGCAACCTTTGTATCGAGCCACCACATCTCGACATCATTCATTCGGTTGTGAGCACGAACAAGTGGGGCACGTTAGGCGTTACACATTGACGCGCGCCTTAAGAGCTGTTTGTAGATCATGGTCGAGGCGCTCAATATGCGCACGAAGGGCTTGGCATTCTACTCGGGATTGCTGCAACTGTTCCTCTGCAATCTTACGGTGATGCTTTGCGTCCTGACGAAGTTGCAGAGTTACGGCGCGCAGTGACTCAATCTCCTTTGTCAGTTTGCTCACCTGTTCCTCAGCTTGCATGCGCTGCGAAATGGCAGATGCAAGTTCTTCTGACAATTCTACAACCTTTGCCTCGAGTTGGATTACTCGCTGTGTCTGTTGCTCACGTTGCTCATTGAGGACTGAGTCAACTTGTTTGAGAGCCTTGGCTTCGGCAGCCAACCTCTGGTTATCCTGTAACAATGAGGCCTTTTCACTTTGCATGTCCGCAAGAGCTTTGACCTCCTCCATTCGAGTCTTAGAAATTGAGGCAAGCTGAGTTTCCAGTGAGTGACGCATGGTGTTCGCCTGTTTCAGTTCATCGACGAGCCTAAATTTTTTTCGGGGGAGAAGGTGAGGGTTTTGAGACATTGTTCTCGAGGCTTAGTCCGTCTAAAATAGGCCGAACGCAAGCATCGCGAGACTGATTAATATAAACTTACTCCGTTATCGTTTGCTCCAGCTTCCGGATTGTAGCAGCATTCTTCTCTTGGTCACTGGTCGACCGTGAGGCAACCGCACGCAGCGTCTCCATTCGTTGGTTCAGCTCTTCATATGCCTTGAGGAGTGTCGCCGTGGCCGCTGATTCTTGCTCGAAGCTCTCGGTCAATTCGCGGACACGTTCCTCTGCGCTGATGCACTTATTGTAGTACTCGTTCATTAAGTCACGAGCCGCTTCACACTCGCGTGCCAGTTGCTCGTTGTCTTGAGCGAGTAGCTGCGCATCGCCCTCCGCTCTCTGTAACGCCTGCGTCAAATCATCAATTCGTGATTTATCCGCTTCTTCACGTTGCGCAGCTGCTTCAGCCGCTTGTGCCATCTCTTTTTCCTGTGCGGCAAGCTGGACTCGGGCTGCCTGCAGCTGGGTCTCAAGTTCTGAGGCGTGTGCTTGCTCTGCGTGCAAACGACCACTGAGCTCTGCTAACTGCTGTGTGAGAGCTGAACATCTTCCATTCGTCGATTCTACAGGAGGGATTGTTTCATGGATAAAATGAGCGAAGCATTATCATCATAGCACAACCTTCTTACACGCACGGACAATGCAGAGAGAAAGCGCGGGGATGCTACGCCGCCCCAACAATGTACTTACCTAACTGATTGCTCAGCCTCTGAAGTTCATCTTGGTATTCTTTGACCTGACTCGCAGATGCTTGTCCTTTCCTCTCAAGCTCAGCATTCTGGTCTCGAGCTCGCTCTAAGTTGGCCTTTAGTTGCTCGACCTCACGCAGGAGTTCTTCTTCTCGGATTGCGAGGCGCTCGAGACTACCTTGCAATTCGATTCGGGCCGGTTCACAGCGCTCACACAACAACGTCAAGCTACGGATACGTTCTTCTGATGATTGAAGCTTGGCCTGAGCTTGGCCGAGCTCCTTCTCCAACACCTTCACTCGTGCGTCGGATACAGCAGCCTTGGATTCTGCGACTTTAAGTTGGCGGTCCAAAGTTTCGATTCGGTTCTTCAGGCGTTCAAGTTCCTGCTGGTAGAGGCCCTGGCTTGCTCGGAGGTCATCACCGCCTGCGGCACCGCCTGCTGCACCTGCGTTGCCCGTGGCCGAAGCGAGGGCGACAGTCAAGGCGTTGACCTTTCGGCGCAACTCTCCCACAACCTGTTCCTCCTTTCGTTGCAGCGACTCAACCTCACCCGCTAGAGATCTGAGCTCGTTCGTTAGCAATGCATTCTCGTCGGTAAGGCGACGGATCTCTATCGATGATTCCTGTTGCTTTGCGTAACTCTCCTTGGCCTGGTCCTGTGCTTTGACTAAGTCATTCATGAGCTTGGTAATCTTTTCCTCGGCGCGCTTGCGCTCTTCACTAAGTTCTCCATTGACTTCGCGGAGCTGCTGCACTTCCGAAGCAAGTCTGGACGTTCGTTGCTGATACTGAGAGACATCCTGCATCGCTCGGGCGAGGGAGTTGCGGAGCTCGTATTCATTAGAAGTCGGTTGCATATCTGCCTTCTGCTTCAACTCCGCACATTCAGCCTCGAGTTCTGCACTTCGTGCTGTAGCGATATCACGAGCTTGGCAAGCCGATGCAGCCTCGTTTTCGGCAGCCTCAAGTGCAGACTGCGCTTCTGCGAGCGCGGCCTCCAGAGCGAGGATTCTCATTTTCTTCTCCTCAAGCTCTTGCGTCAGTTCAGCAACGCGATTGAGATCACTGCGATCTCCCGAGGACTCATCACCAGCAACCTGGACACCGGTGCCTCGTCTCTCCGTTGAAGCTCGGGATGCAGACCTCCTTCGCACATGCTTGGCACCGGACTGTGCACCATCACTCTGAGAGTCTTTCTGGCTGCTTTGGGACTGAAGCGCAAGCTGAGCTCGAAGCTGGGCGACCTGGGCTGAGAGAGTGTTCACTTGCGCCTTGAGCTTCCGTTCACTTGCGACTAATCTCTCATAATCCTCTCTCTGGGCTAGTTCCTTACGCTCCTGCTTTGCCTTTGCGAGTGCAGTTGCGGACCTGAGAGCAGCAGCGGCACGAGCACGATCGGCTGCTGCAATGGCCGCTGCTGTTGCAGTAGTCGCAGCTGCACCATCAGCAGGATGAACGTCCAGTCCCAGCGGAGCAGCAGTATTTGGATCTACGCCCAATGCTACAAGAAGATGCTCAAGACGGACTCGCTCGCTATTGGCAAAGTCAATACGGGAGCGCAACATCGCCAGCTCCTTTTCATTTTGTCTGAGCTCAAAGTCGCACTGCAACTTGTCCCAGTTGGTATTCTCTGCGAGTGCTTTGGAGAGACGCTCAATCTCAATCCGTTGGACTTCGAGCTTGTGCCTCAGCTGCTCTTCGCGGTCTCGTGCCTGCTTCTCACGCAGTTGCGCCTGTTCTTGCTCCGCGAGCAGAGTGTCCACACGCGCCTGCGCTGCACGAAGCACAGCAATCGCGCGGGGATCTGCATCCTGACGATGGGCGGGTAATTCAAAGGGTACCGGTTCAAGGGTGCGAGTGATTTCGAATGCGCCCTTACCACCTGGTAACGCGGGTGCAACCTTTGCGTCGATGACCTCCTTAAGCCTTGCCTTGAGTTTTTCCACGGTCGCCTCGAGTTGCTCGATCTTGCGTGTCTTTTGGGAATGAAGGAATTTCAGGTCGGTATGAGAAGCACTAAGCTCGAATAACTTCTGCTCGTATTCGCGTCTAACATTATCGGCCTGCTCCGAAGCCTCAATGAGCTGTTGATGCAAGGATGCGTTAATCTTAATTAATCGCTGGACCTCGCGACGCAGGGGCAAAACCTGGTTACGCGATAACACAGAATCGACCAGTGAAGTCTGCTCAGCATCGTCAAGGAGCTGCCTCTGCCTCAAACCCTCAGGGTCGTCATTTAGATTCGCATTAACACTGCCCATCTTGGGTGGAATGTTCAGTGTTGGTGGGAAGACGGTGGAAACATCTGTCAGCGCTGTTCGGAGCGGCTGCGGGATTCCTGCAAGATCGTTGGATGGCTGGAGGATCTCGTCTTCAAACTGGACGTGGCGCGTTCGGCTTTGGCTCCGTTCACTGTGTGCGCTACCATAGCCACTCGATGTCCCACGGTCACGGGATTGACTTGAAGAGCGACCACGAGAGGAGGGTGTGCCGCTTCGTTCAACTTCAGTCAAGTCTTCAACCTCGGTACCGGACGCGGTCTGGGACTGCACAAAGGGAGTGCGCAGCATCGGCAGGAGTCGCTCCTGGGATGAAAGGAACTGATCGATCTCGCTTTCCACGAGTCGTTTGGTGATGGGTGTGTCTAGACGAGAAGCAGTTATGGGGATGGAGGTGAGCGCTCTTTCTCCCCGGGGGATGGACTGGCGCATATACAGATGCAGTACGCGCTAGATCTACGTACTCGTGAGCTCCACACCACGTGAGCTGCGCCCAGTGGCCGCGGATGCGTGAGAGTGATCGCCACGATATGGCGGAATCACTCTTCCAACGGGATCGGCCATAGATCAGGTTCGATTATTGCCGCGGCTAGAGAGTGCTGGGAGGTATGAGAGGAGTCATACGATATAAGCGACCCTGCTTAGGAGAAACATGATGCTGTGACGTCGTAGCACGATTCATATCCACCCGATTCCTACATATGCCGTTTTCGAAAAACGGCCTCCAAATTCAAAAATTCGAAAATTTGAAACTGGGTCAGAGTGCACCAGCAGAGTAGACGTGACTCGGAGTCGCTGGGGTGGTGAGGTACCTTGCTGGGCATAGGACTGGGAGCTAGATACTGCACAGCTGCAGAGCTGTCCACCGGTAATATTCCGTTTCACACGCTATGTTCAGAGTTTGCTGGCCTGAATTGGACGCGTCTGCTTGGTCAGGGACTGTACTGCACGAGTAAAAGCATAACTCGCAGGTACACTCAAGTGCGTGCTATATATCAGCTCGAGGCTGCGATACCGCGCGTAGCTAGGAAAGTGTATGACTGCGAGTGCGCATACCGAGAGGCCTGACACGCACGCCAAACCCATGGTGGATGGAATTAAAACGACCACGTCCTGAGTATATTATAATCACTAGGAGTTGGAGGTGTTGCCACTCGTGCAGCCACTATCAAATCCCATTGCTGCATGCGAACCGTGGTCCCAACCTCACTCACGCTAGTAGCATAGCAGATCTCCGACTAGGTCAGCTGGAACTGACGTCAGACATATTCACATAAGATCTCTATAGCAGAGGCGTCGTCAAGCCGTAGGGTCTGGGGTCGCTTGATTCACTGACATCAGTGTTATACTCACATACTCACACCCAGGTGCGTCTCAGTCGCCGGGACATCTGAGAGCTCGGTACGGTGCTGACGATCACAAATGCAGTGCGCAATTTGTGTGAATCCTAAGCCTAATGTCAAGGTTCGGCGCTGTTCGCTGTGCTCCGCAGTGTTCTACTGCTCGGAGGAGCACCAGAAGATGGATTGGTCCAGACATCGTAAGTGGTGCCATCTTGTGCAGCATATCAACTCGAATAACCTCGGCATGATCGTGCTTGCCAAGTCCCCTGAAGAAGTTCTCGATATTCCTTCGTTGGATGAGTGGGAGATGCTGTCGGAGCTGGATGAGGTGCTAAGCGAGGAGTACCTCACCGAGGCGTCCAGGACCACAGATGGAGCGCAGGACGCGGGAGCGGACGAAGCGGCACAGCTCGGAATTAAACGCGGAAGAGAACTCGAAGTCAGTCGTGCCAGTTCGACCTCAGACGGATCCTCCTCAGCAACGTCAACTGATCAGGGGGCCTCGTTCAAATCACCCACTCATCCTGCTCCAAATATTCCCCTTGGTGTGGCGAGCGTCGCCTGGGGCTCATTGCATTCATGGCTTCTAAGGAATCTTGATCGATGGTACCATCCCCAAACTGGAGATTATGTGACTTGCCTCGTACGCATGTGGCTGCTCAGCGGCCGAGATCTCACTTGGCGCTTCGCGCATGCAGCTGGAGATAGCCCGATTTATCTTGATCCAATCTCCTTTACAGTGGGGGGTAGTTCACCTTCGTTCCACGTCACCGATGTTCCCAAGGGTCTCGATGCACTCGTTCGAGAGCTATGCGTTGGTCAGCGTGCGTATGCGCTCCTAAGTAGTGATTGGGCGTTCGGGGATCAGATCCTAGGGAGCAATCAACACAACGCACTGATCCCTCCGCGTGCTCCAATTGTGATTTCTGTTCAACTCCTGTCTGTAAGCACGCGAGACTATGACTACAACCCATTCACCAGAAAGGGATGCCTGGATGTGGGCGACGCTGAGCACGCCAGTCACACACCCAGTCCTGCCCCTGAAGTTTTCACCGGCTTCTTCGATGATGAATCTGATGACTCTGATGAGGAGCAGGTTCGGGAAGACGAAGCTGTGAGCTGCACAGCAGAAGACAGCATGCTTGACTGCCGCAACACCACTAACATGCAGAGCAAAGGAGGGGGACAGTGTGCGACCCGTAATACTCAGCATATGCAGAGTTCTAAGCACTCGCACATTCGACAGCAGCGCCCTTGGATTGCAACACTCCACAATGCAGCACCACAGGCCGAGAACAAAACACACCCTGTGTTTTCTAGCGTTGAAACACTCGTAAGGGCGCTCGAGTTGAAGGTAAGCGCTGCAAGGAGGCATATCATGCAGTCGTCAGAGTTCAGTCCCTCAAGACAGCAGCGTGCTTTAGTTGCGCTGCAAGCTGCACTGAACGTTGTCCGTTCTGTCGTACGAACATCGAACATTCGTAGTCCTAAGCTCACAGGGTCATTGGGCGTTGTCCATCAAAGTGAGATGCCTCAAAAAACGATTCAGTTGAATCAATTGGCGATGAGAGGTATTCTGAACACAGCCATGATTGTCCCAACTCCCCCTTTTCCATCACTGCTACTCCACAAAGACAAGGTAATTGTCCCTCCTTCTGGCGCCTTGCTCGCTGGACGGATGATTAGCAGTCGAACCGCCCTCGCCGCCACGCTGCTCTCAAACGTCAGAGCATTGTGTACTGCATCAGCACAGCGTTCACTCGTTCCTGCTGAGGCCTTGAGAGCAAGCTTTCTACGGTATCTGGATAATTTTGCCATGCTGGAGAACCCGGCTACCTCGAGCACGTCCTGTATCACTGCGGCCTATCTAAATGGTCCTGACATCATCGAGGCGCATCATGCAATGCATCAGCGGACGCCATCAAGAGGTCTCGAGGAGTTGATGACAGACTTGTGGGAGCGATCTCCAGATAGCATGGACTTCATCGATCCTCGATCTCCGAGGGGCACTAACTTCCTGCAAGAAATGCCATCAACTCGAGGCAACATGCAGCTCCCTGCGAATCCCTCGGAATTATCACGGATCTATGAGAGATCCAGCGATCATGATGAAACCAAAATATTAACCACAGAGGAAAATCAGTCTGATGACGAGATCAGGATTGATCTCCCCATTTATGCATCGCTTTCTCGGCATGATCGGTTCCGCCAGAGATGTGAAAACATGACAATGCGTGTTTGGAAGCAAAGACAAAACCTCGTGAATTCTCTTAAGCGTGATTGTCAAGCTGAGATATCCCTCGACATGTACAGTCGCTTCGATTATGAGCTTACCGACGTGGCTTTCCAACACGTGAACTACCCTAAATTCAAGAAACTGTTCCTACCATCTCCACCAGAGGATACCGCTCCACTACCCACCGAGATTAAGCAACTAAATGACGACTTCGCCAACTTCACTGAATCCTTCGTAAGCCCATGGGGCTTGCCAGTATCACGTGAACAATGCACAATTTGCAGTCTGCTGTCCATGGTCGGCGGTGATGACTCCGAGGCTGTGTCCGCCGGTCAGCTGAAAAGAGTGCAACACGACCCTCTCATTGCTTTAGCCATTGACAATGGAAACGGGCCGATCTCACGAAATCCCTCTATGTCGGATCTTACTGACCTGCCTCCACTAGCAGAGGTAGATGAAGTTGCGCCCCAAGAAATGATCGATGGAAAACACTCACCCTCACTGTTAGAGCTTCGGTCATCTTCCAGCTCCACGCTCCACTCGGACTCAACTTCTATCTCGCCCTCACCTTCGGTATCTCCCGTTGCGAATGTAATGGGAACGGCAAGCGGTACCGCGCCCACCGTCTCTAAGCCCAAAACAATCCGTCTCAAAGGATGGGCACAAGCTGAAGCCGCCCGGGAAGATCAAGCCCACATTCCTCCAGTTCTTCCGAGCGACCAGCCAATCGATGAGATTCTAGCTGATCGCCTCATTGATTTTGACTCTGAGTTCTCGGCGGTTTTCCTCTATCGTCAGCCGGCCTACACAGGACTGGGCGAGTTTGAGCGCGTGCATCGACCACCCCCACCGTTCATGACGGTCTCGACGCACCAGGTAAGCATTGTACATTCGCAGGCTTCATCGACTACGATAGGACGTCTATCCTCATCAACGCAACCGGATGAATTGGACCAAAGGGTACGGAAGTTTGATAGCAAGGGCCTGTGCAAAGAATGCCTTGCGAGGGCAAGGCTCCTCACGCTCGTTTGCACATCGGCCTACCTCAAGGCAAGACATCGTCCCCCGGCTGAATTTTGTTCGACTGTGGTTTCCTCTCAGCCCTGCAGTATGCCTGGGGTATTTGTTGAAATCAGCCATGGACTAGCCAATCAACCGCTTTCAAAACTCTGGGAGTTGTACGATGATCCTGATGCTGAAGCAAGCGCACAACTAGCGACGCTCGCTCAAGAGAGCTGGAACGCGTGGTGGGCTCTTGGTGTGCTCACGCGTGGGCTTGACATGAATAACCCACCTCCCGACTTAGCCGAGCTGCTAGCGCACGTTGGAGCGCCAAAGAGCAAGGCCAGGCCGCCTAAGATTCCTGGCCCTGACTCGAGTGTGGAGGATTTCATTGCCTTTGCTCAGTATCTTGATAACGAAACGGTCCGCGAGCTTGAACGCATGCTTCCCTGCACATCATATCGAGACCCACATCGACCGAGGACGAAACCCACATCATTTACTGCGCCTCTGCAGAGAGTTGTGTCTCCTCCTGGATTTTCACACCAGACAAACCAGTAATGCGCATTAGCGAGCTACCACGGCAACTCGAGCGAATCACTTTAGAGAAAGCGAAACCTATATTGTAATGTTCAATCAAAGTGCTATACTCTTTCATTCATTCATTCACTCAGTCAATCAATCTATTTCGTTCCACCCTGAGAAGTAGAGTTCCAATTGAGTGTTGCGGAACCTCGGACACGGACTGGAACGAAGGGAGTACGATAGTAAAGTGCAGGAACGTTAACGGTTGGAGTTGTAGGGCCTAGAACGGTTGAAGCTCGATTTACGGGTGTGTTAGATCCGAGGGACTCTGGATTTAACCGTAGTGCTAACTCAGTGTCCGTTGGCGACGTTGCCGGACGCTTCTCCGGTATTGTCAGCGCAGTACTTGTTGCGGATTCTGTTGATGCAAATTGAGGCCGCGTTACTGCCGAAGACGAGGTCGCGCGAGGTGGAACGGGACCCGACAGCATGTTCGGTTGCAAATAATGCTGGTATTTCAGCAGTTGTTGCTCCGTCTGGGTCAGCTTAAGTCGGAGCTCCTCCACCTCGTCACGAAGTATCGTGCTCTTAGACTTGAGTTGTTGGGTGGTCGCGGAAAGTGCGATGTTACGCTTAAAAAACGCATCATTCACCGAGACCAGATTGTTTACTCGCTCGACTATCCTTCGCAAGGGAACAATGAACTCGTCGAGACTGTCCTGCAACAAATCAAGCAGCTGTGATGCCTTCGGTCGTCGGACGTAGTTCCCAGGCTGGTAGCTTTTGAAAGCATTGAAGCGCTTTCGGAAGCGTGCGTTATTTTCGTAGACCTCTAAAAGTTCGCTTGTTGGTAGGTTTTCGGGACCTAGTCCGCCAGGTCCGAAAACTACGTCACGTAAGTTGGAGACCAACTCAAGCACACGGAGAATGCGATGATACAACCTGTAGTTGCGCAGGATTTGGTGCGCACACAAGTATTGAGTGACTGTGAGGAAACTCTTCCTGGTCTTTTCAAGTTCTGCTCGAGTCGAGTTACATATCGCTGTTGTATATGCCACTTTCGCTTCTTCATTGCGAAGGTCGCGACGAGCCTCTGCAACGCGAGCATCTGCTTCTTCAACCCTCTTCTGACATTCATCCAAAGCCTCCAAAAAGTTATGATACAATGTGCGATTCGTGGCGATTTGCTCTGCGAGTGCACTTCTCAGACGTTCGCTATACAGTTCCGATAGTTGAAGGTGTTGCCAGCAAAAACATTAGAGGAGCGTTACTATTCAGCAACGAATGCATCATACAATGCTACACACGTTTTACAACAAATGCACAAAGTAATTCAGACGTACCATTCTGCCTCAAGCTCAAATTGCTTTGCTTGGGCAGCCAATGCAAACGCCTCAAGTGACTTGTCCTTCTTGCGCAGCCACTTCTCCTGCTGAAGGGTTTCACGGAAATTGGCCAACGCGATCGCAGCTTCTGCTGGAATATTATGTTTGGATGCTTTCGCAACCGTTCCAGTGTTACTGCCGTCGCCCGAGGTCGGGGACTGCGCAGAAGGTACTTGAACGTTGTCGACATGACCACAGTGGGTACACTTGTGCGGCACGGCTGTCAACACCTGTTGCGACTCATTCTGTGAGGATGGTGACAGCTCTGGGTAAGGGCTAGGCAGTGTAGGTGAGTTCGCGATGATCGGCGAGACAGGTCCCTTGGATTGGTCCTCAACCCGCTCTGGGATGGGTTGACCGGAAGTACCGGATGTAGCAGCCATCTGATCAGTCGAGATGGCCAGAGCAAGGTTCGATACCTTCACTGGCGAAGATGCTGAAGGGGCTGCCGTAGGTTGCGCCAAGTCTTTCTCTCGTTTGCTTCCAGTATGAGAGTCTCTTTCCTTCTCTGGCAAAGTCTGCTGCTGGGACAATCCAGGACGCCGGCTCGAAGCGGGGCCACTCATGATCGAAGAGAGGGTCTGGCCGCCTTGGCCTGAGCTGGAAATTTGTCCCTTAGGCATGCGTGGGGCGATTGAAAATCTCGAGGAGGCCTGAGTGCCAAGGTTCACTGCACCGAGGCCACCGCCGCTATTGCTTCCGCTACTTGCGGCACCTGAACCTGTACTGACAGCATTTCCAGCGCCACTCTCGCCTGTGGGGTTGAGTCCCAGGCGCTGCCGCAACGAAGTCTGCCGTTGCATGGATGGGGATGAGTTGGGGAGAGACATCTTGGCTCGCTTTGGGTCAATTAAGCGAGGTTACCAGGCGGAGCTGACACGAATAGACACTAATCCGAGTGTACTACGCGGCGATAGGGTCAGTGTGGATGGGTGCGATGTGCGAGCGGGTCGGAGCTAGCTCCAGTACGGTTCCGGCGAAGCTGGGAGCTGGTCGAGTTACTTACGCAGCAGCATGCGGGCCACCTAGGCAGTGCTAGGCATTCTATACTCTTGAATTAGGCTTGATGCGTCTGCGGAAACCGTATACTATCGCTAGTTATACAATGCAGTTTCGATACAACGCAGTACCGACCTGCACAGCAAGTGGCAGATTTCGACGAAACGGTTGTTTAGCCGGATGCGGCTAAATTGGTACTACTAGGGTACATACGACGCTCAGACACATCAAGAGGAAAGACTCAACTTGCGATGCAAATTGATGCTCACATACTGTCATTGGGGTCGAAAACATTGCGGATTTTATGAAGTGCCAAGGCAAGGTTATCAAAAGGAGAGTGGTGACGGAAGTGGACAGAAACGAGAAACTTTGATAACTTGAAGGGGTAACTAGTGGACGGTAATTAGGATTTGGTGATATATGGGTGGTCTCTGATAACTAGACATGCCCAATATATAGCCATTTACCCAGAGTGATGCGGACACATGACTGAAGCTACCATGCCGAAAGTTTCGTATGACAGTCTGACAACAACAGTCTTGCCGTTTTGCTGCGCTTATGCTACTATCCTCGGATCTCAACGTCTTCAATGCCTACGACTTTGCCAATCAATGGCAGCTTATTAGCTCTCAGGAAGATTGCGGAAAACTGTCGATTTTGCTGAGGCTGCTGGACCATCCATTGACCTGCTTCGCAAACTAGGTTCATGTGAAATGTGCTCTTGGACGAGGTTACACCATTGACGAGGTACACCACATCAAGTTTGCCACCGGTTCTCGGGCAGACGCTGCGACCAACCAAGGTAATGACGTCTCTGGAGCCACTGCGTTCAAGAACAGCACCCGTTTGCAGATCTTCCAGGGTGAATTCTGCCTTGAGTCCACGCTGGGTGTATTGTCTGAACGCGATCAGAGTGCCAGTTCCATCGACAACCAGTTTGATATCTGTTACGGTAGATGAAGCATTGGAAGTAACGTTGATCAGCTGGACCTCGTTGACGTCACTCAGATCGATTGGGAGACTCTTCGCTTCATTTTCGTTCGCGGTTTCACCTTCTTGGCCTTTGACCTCCTTCCCCTCAGGTATCCTCTCGGGTTCTTCCTCCTTAGCCTGTACCTCGTGACGATGGTGATGGTGGCGGTGATGGTGACGGTGTTGGTGATGATCGGGGTGATCTTGGCTATCCTGGCTTTGATGATTATGGTCGCGATGATGATGGTGATGATGATTGTGCAGATGGTGGTGGTGTGGATGCTCATGATGTTGATCATGTTCATGATGATGCTGGTGGTGGTGATGATGGTGAGGCGAGTGCATGGACTGGACCTCGGGCGAGCGCACGCCGGCGTCACTGCCGTCACGTTCGAGACTCATGTGAGGTTGATATAGAGTGCTTGCGCCTGGCCTGCTTCGAATCCAGTCTAAAAGCGTGTGCATCCGTCAGTTCAAGCCGAAACAGAAATTGAGAATAAATCTCCGTAGATTTGGCATGCCTACGTGTACTTTGCGTACTACGACCACAACCAAGCGAGAGACATGATGGCGTGGTACTTAAAGAAAGTCACTCCAGGTCCAGCTGCCCCCAGCCATGCCAGCTTTTACGACATCTGGAAATCTGCATTGAGTGGTTTTTTTGCTTGATTCCTCCCGTGGATGGGGTGTTTGGGGCAGCGATTTCGATGGCAAGGGGGGAAATTGGCTACGGCACTCGAGGGTGTTGTCTTCCAGGTCCTGGGTGTGTACTCTACAAAGTTTTGGGCGAATTCAAGCGAGTCATTCTCAACGCATATCCCCTCCACGCCAGCTAAAGTGCTGAACTTGCTCCGCTCGCCGGTGGAAGCCAACGACATTGGACATGCATCAGACAGGCCAGAGCCGCGCCACTGACATGCACTGCTACAGCGTTGGTTGGCGCGTAGCGCCTATTTTTATGCATCAACGCTTACCCAAAGCTGTGGTGGAGGACTGAAGCCGCTTGAGTTCCGCTGGCCTAAAAGGGATTTCTGGGACATGCACTATGGGCCTCTTAGTTCTGGGGAAGTATACATCGTAGAATCCCTTTCCAGTCCGCGTTTACACCCTTTGCCCCCGCTCATAATCTCTATGCGCCTTCGTCGCAGCGGGAAAGCCACAGAAGCCCGAGCTTAACAGCGGAGCCAGAAATTTTCTTTCGCGCCACAATATAGCATGATTGCAAACGGGGGGTTGGGGTGACATCCGGGTGAGAGTTACGGAGCCAATGTGTATATGCCTAGTAGAAGACTCGGTTAGTCTCCTTGGTGCCCCGCCAAGTCCGAGTCGACGCCCCTTTTAGGTATCTATACACACTTTCAGCTCACGAATTCCGGTATATACACTCTATGGGGGTATTCGCGGCGAGGCTATCTCACTTTAACAGCTTTATATCAACCTATCACTGACTCTAGACACGTCCAGAATGTCAGAGGACGCCGATGACCTGGCCCTGACCTTCAGGACGTCGACGAAGAAGCAGCTCGCGCCCATGGCACCAGCTCAGCGAGTGCCTAGACCAGGGGCGCGAGGTGTTTCTCCCGTCCCAGGCGGTTCCGCGCCCAAACCCCCGCCGCAGCCGGTTCCTACGCTTGTGCAAAACGATGCCCGAAGCCCATCGCCCACAGTGGCTGCCGCTATTAGCGAGGTTTCGCCGATGCAGTCCAGTGAATCTCCGACATCATCTCAGCAGTCGAAGCAGCAGCAGGCCCCAAATCAGTCGCTAGGGCCTAGCATCACCACAGGCAGTAGTAGTGACCAATCAGGCGTCGTATCAGCCAAGAGCGAGTCAATGACGAGTGGGAAGCGACTCGTATCGAAGGAATCAGACGTCGTCACACCCTCGAGCGAGCCTTCAGTTGCTGCTTCGCTTGCAACGTCAACCTCAACTACATCGGCACGAGAAACAGGGTCAGATCAGACCACTGACGCCCGACCTGTGACTCCAGCAGCCTTACTCTCCGCAGGAAGACACTCAGGACCCGTCACTGCGACAATCAAATCATCGTCTGCGCCCTCCTCACAATCAACAAGTTTAGAGTCAACGTCAAAGGCAGCCGACAACGCGGTTGGTGATTCACTTTTCGAGGCAATGCTATCAACCGCGGCATCGCTTCCAAAGTCAATGCAACCCACTCCCAAACCCACCTCGCAGTCCGCAGCGGTGTCAGAAGCCTCGACTGGATCTCAGGATTCCTCCAAGACCCCCAAGCCTGCTCGTCAGGCCCTGCCACTCTCAGATGCGCTGGCTCGTGCACGGGCTTCGGCGGTCGCATCAAAGGCATCCGCCTCAAGCACACCAGCAGGTGCTGCTGCTACGGCTGCTCAGGCCCTTCAAGGAACTTCAGGCACGAGCGCTGCAGGTGACCCGACTTCACAAACATCACAATCGACAGGTCCTCTTCCACCGCGGTTGAATCTGGCAACCGCACTGTCATCACAGGGCGCGCCCGCTCCCTCGTCTGTTACGGCGCTCAAAGCTGCTTTGGCATCAACGCTAGGCACTCGTTCTCCAGCCGTTGGGCCGATGAAGGCAGGAACCCCTAGCTCAAGCGAAGCCGCTTCAGCAAAGCCTTCCATTACGGCGAAGGTAACAAACCTTAAGTCGACGCTTTCAGGATCTACATCAAGTGCAACCGTTAAGGCGCCAAGTGTTGCGCATCCCCCCACAGCCAATGAGAAAACCCAAGACACCCCCCCTGAGTCGTCGCAGAATGTTAGCAGAACTACAGACTCTGCTCCGTCGACGGATATACGAACACGAGCTGATGCAACTCAGGCTGAAGCTGACACACAATCGGCTGCTTCAAGCGGTCAAACTGCAAGTAGTGGTGCTGGCCAACAAAGTATGAGATCTCAAGTGCAGCAGTTGCTAAAAGGCAAAGGTGTCGCAGACAAGTCGTCGGGTGCACAGCTCGCTCCCTCCCCTCCAGGCTCTAGCACGGACGCTGAAGCCAAAGAGGAATTAGGCAGCATTCCACCTACATTGGAGGCTGCTGCAGCTGCTGCGTCAGCCGCATCAGCAGCCGCCCAACAAGCACCAAGCGAGTTTGCTCTCGCTGCGAATGCGACACAACCTGAATCCTCAGGACCTCGCGCGAGGCGTGCCACAGCCGCAACAAAATCAGCTGAGGAACCTCCAGCGAGCCGCCCACGAGGGCGGCCACGAAAGGTCACGGTTGGTCCGAGTGGTGACGTTAAGGAGGTACCTACGAAGTCAAGTAGGACAAGTGCACGGGCTTCGGCAAAGCCTGGCACAGGCCAGCAACAAACTCGAGCGTCGATGGTAACTACACTGGAGTCGATGACAACTGGCGGTAACTCACTCGACAATTTACTTTCAGGGAGTGGAGGCGCAGCACTTGCATTTGGCGCATCTTTATCAGAGTCCTTCGGTGGAACTCCTGTAACACAACCTTCGACAGGGTCGACATCCAATGTGGCTGGCCAACAATCTCCGGATACATCTACCGGGCCATATTTTCGCGCCAAGCTTTCTCTCAGAGACATCCTTCAGGACAACAAATCAGGTGTTGAAACTGAAGCGGCAGCGAAGGCGCGCCGTGAGCGCCTTGAGAGACTGTTAGCAAGCAGGCGGAAGGTGAAAGGAGAGGCGGATGGTGCTCCAGAATCAGCGACAGCGCTAAAAGAACTCGAAGGAGAAGCATCATCCTCGGCTACTGGATCTTCATCAGCGACAGGATCAACGATCGGGCCGGCAACAGAGCCAGATGCACGACCATTTACTCAGCTCAAGCCGTCGAAACTCCAGGACGGTGATGATGGCGAAGAAGAAGAAGAAGATGACGTGCTTAAGCCAGCCGGTCCCCTTGGCCCCGAAGATTCGCTCCACGATCTCCTCCTTGGTACTAAGCGTGATATCGGTCTCAAAGCCTCGGATGACGCCGATCCCAAGAAGCCTAAACTTGCACCACTTGGCGGCACCCCCCCAAGTATGGCGCCTCTCGGACCCAAGGTCTTACTTGTCGATGGTAAAATGGTGCTGGATGAGGAGTCATTGCTCATCTCTGCACCAGAACCTGAGCCACTCACCTATGTAGGAGTAACCGAGCAACACATCACAAGCGCGACGTGGTCGAACCGGACTTACACACCTAAGTGGACCAGCGCGGAGGTCAAACTGCTTTATCGCCTACTTGGGAAGTTTGGGACAGACTTCGCATTGATTGCACAATACTTCCCGCATCGAACACGTGCCCAGGTTAAGCAACGCTACCTGCTTGAGGATCGACTCCATCCCCGTGTCGTGGACTTGGCCCTTCGAAACAAGCTTGATGTTAATCTGGAGGAGTTCAAGGAGCGAGCGGAGCGTTACAAGGTTGAGAACAAGGAGGAGATTGAGCTTCGCAAGAAGATGTTGGAACTTGAGAAGGAGGCGCAACAACTTGAGGAGGCCAATGCTCGCATTGCTCAGGAGCAGAAGGCGGATGGCGATGCTGCAGGACAGAAGGGTGGACTGCTACCTGGACTGGACGCGTCCACAGATATGATGGGTCTATTGTCGAGTTCTCTTGCAAATGGCGATGTTTCAAAACCGGTCTCAGATGGAGCTGCACAGACAGTGCCTATGCACCAACCTTCTACTCGAGGTCGAAAGAAAGGTCAATCTTCAGTGATGCGCCAGGCTAAGACGGAAGTTATTGGGGTAGCCACAGAGGTAATCGGAACAGTGGATGGAGTGGGTACGGGATCGGATGCTTTCGTTACTGGCAGTACTACTACCGCTGGAGTGCTCTCTGTTGCGCTTGGTAATCGCATGGCAAGAGAGGAGACGTCTCCTTTTGTTTCGAGGGATGCCCCGTTGGATCTATTGGGAACACCATTTGGATCCCCAGCCGGGTCACGAGCATCGCCTATCCAGTCTGAAGCCGCCCCTGCCCCCGCAGCCTCCCAAGTCTCCCAGGGCTCTTCCGCGTTCTCGCAAACGGCTCTTGTCACGAGTAAGCCCGCTACAGTGGGTTCCCAATCACTCCCCTTCGGATCTCAGACCGCTCCCTTTGGCTCTCAGGGTGTCCCCTTTGATTCGCAAGGAGGAATCTTCGGATCACTCTCACAGTTATCAACGGCTACTTCGTCGTCTTCTTCGGTGCAACAGGCCCCATTTGGAGTCCCCTCTGGTCCCTTTGGTATTCCCACAGGTCCAGTCGGAACTGGAGCGGCACCTTTTGGTGAGAGTGTAGGTGGAGGACAGCCAGGGCCGTTTGCAGTGCCCACAGGTCCATTTGGTGTCCCTTTTGGTGCTTTTGGCGCCTCGAAGCCATCTGAACCCAAAAAGTGAGCTGAAATGGGTTGGGCTCAAAGAGACGAATTTGGACAATAAAACATGTACAGTAATTCGCTTTATGTAGCTTATAGCGCAACGCACAGGTGTATCGTGAAAGTCCCACAAGATTAATCGGTCTTGCGAGAGCCCTTCACCGAATGCTTTCGGGGAGTTGCTTCGCTGCTCTTGGTAGGAGACCCGACCGTGACAGTAGCCTTGGTAGCGCCATTCTTCTTGTCGAGCTCGGCGATACGCTCGTTAACTCGGACCTGGAGGCGCTTCTTGAACTCTGATCGGAAGCCGAAGAAGAAAAGGAGTTCATACCAGGTGAAGAGGGGCGCCATGATGAGAGCATCGAAGAGCGAGTCAAGAAGAGCAGCCTTACGACCCTCGATGATGTTGTGGCCAATGATCACCTGGCTGCCCCAACCTGCTGCTTGGGCAGCCAAGATGACAAGTGCAAGCTTGCCGGCACTGAGAGCCTGGTAGGTGGCACTGGCAGAGAGATAGAGGAAGAAGAGGAAGATGTTATAGGGAATCGCAACGACATAGTCGCCAAGGTACATATAGTACGCAGAGTACCCCACAAAACCGATGAAGAAGCCGGCGTTGAGAACGAGGTTGTCAGCGATGAAAGCAGGAAGCACCTTCTTGAACACTTCAGGCAGCTCAACAAGCGGACCTGAGCTACAGAACAGCAGGACTGCGGACCACCAGATGACTGGCACGAAGATGACGTGGATCACTAGAACAGCATAGCAGCACAGGATTTCGGGTTAGTACTCGTCAGCTAAGCTATCATGGCTCATGCGAATCCTATAAACCGCTCCACAGCAGCGAGCAGGCAAATCGCTAGGTTGGATCACAGTGTCGACGTACGCTGGTTCCATGGGTTGTTGTGGTAGCTGCCGTAGAAGGAGAGCTGCTCAAGGAGAGCATCGCTGTATGGAGTTGATGTACAAAGTTTGGGGCGAGGGGCATTTGTGTGAGGTCCAGAAGTCGAGAAGCGACATGTGCTGAGGATCTGACGAGAACGACACGCGTCGTGGATCTCAGGCTAACTTACCTCGACTTGGAGTCCTTTGCAGACGCGCTCATTGTAGAGAGGATTCTATACGGAGTTGTGAGGGAGTTTCATGTGAGACACAACTCACACCTGAGTTTACACACCCTGCAACCCCAATTCCCGACTAAGATATTTTTCGGTTCAAGTGCGTCAGGACCTGGCTCGTGCGCGCATCTGTGGTTGGAGCCCATCGTGGAAGGATATGGAAACGAAGCCACGCATACCCCAGCACAGATTATGCTCAACCTGAGTTTATCTACTCGAAAATACACTCGTTTACCACTCAGACACCTCTGCAGACCGTCTGAAAGATGACGAAGCATTTCGACGGGACTGCATTGTATGTTCACAATAAAAGGATATGACGATTGTGCATGGAAAAGTATGCTTAGATCAAGTAAATCAGGTTACATGCGACGTAAATCATGATGTAGATCACACAGATGACCCGATCTTTACACAGAATGGATTAATGTACATAAGGTTAAGCCACTTCGGAGCAGAATAAACTTTTGCCTGCACTCGTAAAGGCAAGCTACACTGGCTGCATAGAATTCTGCTCTACATCTCACAAAAGTTTGTAATCAATGGATCGCTGAGCGGATCTTGTGGAGTTTTGCCTCGCAGACTAGAACGAGCACGGGTCCAATCGCCGTTTCTCCAAAGCAGGGTCTCACGGCACGATCTGAATACATGGGCACGCGAGCAATCAGCAGGCTTGCCATCTGCGAGTATATCTGATATCTCATCTTCTTTCTCTTCTTGCTGCTCTTCAGGACTAGCTACGCCACCGCCACCGATGTCTTCATCGTATCGCAGAAATCTTGGTGGCATTCGTTCTGAGAAATGAACTGCCCAGGCGTAGCTGCAGGACAGCTCTAACGGTCTCGTATGTTCTGTTTCCAATACAATATCGAACGACTCACCAACTTCCAGTGTGGGGAGGTACTTTCCCTTGAGAATCGATCCAGAGCAGAAGGCAAACTTGGTCTCCATCGGATCAAGTAAACATTCCGGCCGGACATCGGGGTCGACATACGCAGTGCGGGTCACCCAATCCAGTGAGCGCTCGTTAAGTTCCCACATGCCCAGCTCTTCTCCGTTCACCCCGCTGTGCCGAAGGTAACATCTGGTATACTGATTCTTCATCCCAATGTCCACAACCAACAGACTCAGAGCATTGGGGTAGTGGGCACTGAGTCTTCGGTAGATGGGACAGTATGGGATCGCATGATTGAGCACCGGCATTCTTGTGGTCTGGATATAACTGGGATTGGCTACCATCTGCGCCAGAGCCTGTGCATGTGCCTGCGCACGCGTATGTGGCGTCTCCAGCACCGCCGTCTTAATCACTCGTTTTGAGACTCCTTGTGAGAATTGGTATATATACGGAACCAGCACCTCAGGCAGCACTTCAGTTGCTCGAATACACTCCAGAATATATGTCAAATCGTATAGAATCGGATATTCACCGATGCTCGGGTATAGTGTCATCTACACGCTGCGTCTATTGGATGCTACGAGAGATTCTTATTGTGCTGAAATCCAGATATGTCAGGGACCGATTCTTGAATCTCGGACACATACCCCGATTCTGTCCTCACTTCTGTGTGTGTATGTGTGTGTGTGTGTGTGTGTGTGTGTGTGTGTGTGTGTGTGTGTGTGTGTGTGTGTGTGTGGCGGCTCATCAATGGTAGACACATGGCGACATACTCGTCCAATCACTTCATGCATCATGAGTACTCGGCCCGGAAGTGAGAACAATCATGAGGTTAACCGTGAGTGTATTGTAAACGAGACGAGGGTGATAGAGTAGTTGGTAACAAAGCGCCACAGACGCCTTGATTGGTCACGAGCAAAGCAAAGTTTGAGCTGAGACTTGCAGCGGCGCAATCATCGACCAAAAGACGTCGATGCGAGGTCTCCAGCGTATCGACGAGACAGAACTGGAGCGGAGAACACAATTGACAATTTGGCACGCTTGAGCAGACGGACATAGGCGTTAAAATACAATAGCTATGGGTTCACCTTCACCACTACAGTCTTTGAGGCAAAGATCTAGAGTTTCTGCGATCGCAGATTCTCTTATTGCTGAACAGCCAACTTGCGTAGGTGTTGAAGGAAGCGCTTCAACGAAACATCCTCCGTAAACACCGGTGGCTCGTCTGGGTTCTCGCCAGGGAGGGCACCTTCAGCCTCTGATCGTGCAGTGGAAGGATTCAGCTTTGCAGTGAGGAAACGCTGCTGACTACCATTCTGAATACACTCAATGAATCGTGGTGAAGGGAAGCGATATTGCATAAGAGCCTGAGCGTCCTTCACGGGCTGCTGCAGGAACTCACCGAAGTATTCGTAGCCTGGGCGGTTTTGCAAGCCCTCATTGCTCCACTTCTGAATGTCCGCACCGTACCAGATAACGACATTGAAGAAAGTGTCTAGAAGCAGGATACGATCAGGTGCCATAGCAGCCATATCTAGTGGTGCAGGAGCCGGTGGTTCACCGGGCTTGTAGCTCATAAGAGTAGGTTGGATCATGATCAGCGTGTTCACACAGTTCTGTCTCGAGCAGACGAAGCGGAAGAACGCGGTTTCATCTGGCGACGAGTTGAAGACCTGGATGAGCTGTGATCTTCGCAGGTGGAACATGAAGTGAGGGTAGTAGCTAAACTCGAGACCAAGCTTAAGCGTTTCTGGTTGTCCCTTCGTGTACGTGGCAAAGCGGCTGACAAGCTTGATAAGAGTGCGATCCAACCATCGCATAACTGTGAGGTAATGCTCAGTTTGCGCACGGAAGATCGCCATACGAGTGACCAACACAGCGGCAGCCTCCTGGTCAAAGCCTGCCTTGAGATAACCGAATCCGGTAGGATTGCTGAAGTGAGCAAACGTCTTCGCAACCGTTGTGACACGGAGTCGGGAGACACCGCTAGAAGTACGGTACTTCGTGATGATCTGGATGTAGGCCTGAGTCGAGCCCTGGATAGGAGTTGGCGAGTGCTCCTCGTCCTTGGCAGGGGTTTGGTTAGCAAGCTCGAAATAAACCGCAAAGCTTGTGGTGTGGTCAAGCGCACCCAAACGCCATGCGCAAGTGCCACCCACACCCACGGGGTTTGGGCTGACAGTGGGCGACTTACGGTCAATAGCCGTCAGGTTGCCAATCGCACCGCCAATCTTGAGCTCTTTGCTAACAAGAACATGCGTCTCTGCATTGAAGGCCATGGCGAGATCATTCGGATCAAGCGGGTCTCGCATGAAAATCTTCTGAATAGAGCCAACGAAGACGTTGTGCGTGAATGAGTCATCGAGAACGACTTGACCACCGGTCTTAGACGCGCACGAGATCATCTCTGCCAAACCCACCTGGTCAATGTGAGCCGCGAAAAGATCGACCACGTGCCCATTTGTCAGAGCTTGAGTTGCCAAGCCATCATAGAACTTGGACGCGCTCTCAAAGAAGCGTGCGTTGTTCGTCTTCTTACGCAGATCCATGTCCGTGCGGATTGGCTCGGCAAACGACTTTGAAACGACAGCACCAACATTTGCAACAGTGCATGGGCCTGCGATGAAGGTGAGAATTCGAGCATTCTGGCCCTTAGCAAGCAGCTCAAGAAGCGAAATAGCCGCAGAAAGCGCGGCACCAGTTGCGCGCTCTTGGCGTGTGCTTGCATCGGTGAACCATGTGTCACGGGACAGTTCTGAAATGACGCTCATGAATTGCAGCTCATAGTCTGCAAATGGGACAATGAATCGATTCCGAGTGTCCAAGGACGGTGTGTGCTTAGTGTCCTCCTTGCGCTCGGGGTTGGGCGGGGCAGCTGCACGCGCAGGTGGCTGGGAACGACCACCAAACGCCTGAGCGAGTCGAGCAGGCGTGATGGGCTGGGTACCTTTGAATACATGGCTTTTGTGGAACTCCTCAACGGCCAGTTCATGCACAAAAACATCTCGTCCGAACGTGATCAGACCTACGTGTGCATCGCTGGGAATACTTCGAAGAGCACTTGTCATAGCACTCTTGAGTGCATCCAATTCCGCCTCAAGCATCACGGTATCCAGAACGAAAAGGAAGATTGGTGGCTTCTTTGCGCTATCCTCACTGACATACTCAATCGTTGAGTTCTCCATGAGAACTGGTGCAGGTCGTTGCTCTGGTGAGATGGCTGCATAGGCCGCGGGGAACTGGTTTCTGTGATTGCAGAATGGGCACACCCAGGTCTTGTTGGCGTAGTTGATACCGCAGTAGGGATTCAGCACGGCACTGCAGGAGCGTTCGCTGCAGCACAAGGGCTTGTACATGACCTGGCCCATCTGTGGAAGCGGCTTGAGGGGTGTGTAGAGGAAGCCATTGGGTACAGCAAGCTGCTTCTCATCGTTATGGTTGGTCGGAAGCACGTTCCACGAGAAGCGGACACCATCCTTGTTCTCAAAGTTGACGAACTGCATTTGGATCTCTGTCTCAGCTTGGTCGCTTCACTATAAAGTATTGTTGGTTTGCTTCTCCTCTTCAGGTGCTGAGGATTGCCAGTGGGGTTAGCCTAGCGGACGGGCTAGGGCAGGTATGAGGTACAGCTGACGGCTAAGAGCGAACGGCCACGGGATCTAACGGGCTGGTCTAGGCTCAATGCTGGATCCTCCGCTGCAGCCTCAGAGGGTCTAAAGCGTGTGTGATTCGGCGCAGTTCCGTGCGTTGAGTTCGTGATCGAGCGAGAATCTAGGAATTTCCACGTGTTAAACGTTACTTGAGTGGGTTTGTGGAGCATTAAGCTGGGTAGATCCCCGCAAACGCGTGCGTTAGATGTCCATCATGACTGAGTCAGCGACAGAAATTCCAATGGGGGTCATTATTCTGGCATTGGAGGTTATATATCCCCGAAAAATGCTAAGAAGACAATAGCCAGGATGGCTTACAATGCAATAAAGCAATTTTGGTACCACTCTGCATACCCCAATGCCCCGAAATAACCCCCAAATATCCCGGTTCCAACCGATTTTTTGCCCTCGATTTGAATCCCTCTGACGCTAAAACTCGGCTCTGGCCCAGACAGGGCTGAGTCAGTTGGTCGGTCGGATGACTGGGTGGCTGACTGACTCAGCTTGAGCTTGGAGCCTGGAGCTGCTGTGTGCTGACACGCTTACGCAGGCACTGAATCTACACCACCACGCAGTACTCAAGAAGCATTTTCTGCGTTTATCCATTCATGCATTTATACATCACTTTATGAACAGGACAGTTGATCCTAATTTAGTGATGGGTTTATTACATGACTTGTGACTTGGTCCTTGGTGAGAATCCAAGGATCACTGGAAATTAAATGCTTGTGAGCTAATTAATCCGCTTAATTCGTCCATTCTTTGGTATGGATAACCAACATGACGAAGGAACGAACGAGTGAGCGAACGGATTCGGGTCTAAGGATCTACGAATCAGATCCAAGTCCCTATTCCTGACCTGAGGTCTATCTAACATATCTATCAGCCAAACGGTTGATCGATCCAACTACCTATCTATCTATATCCATCCGGGGTGAAATCAGCCCGGCAACCATCTTCATCATGCATGAGAGCGAAAGGTGTACTATACATTGTGGGGTGAACTAAACTTGGCTCAGCTAGCTTGTCTGGCGAATCTGGCAAGTAGTAGGGCCACTCTGAGTCCAGACTACACTAGATAGCAGAGTATTAGCTGATTAACGCTACACGCAAGCTGTGTGACTTCCTTCTGCACACATTGTTGCTGTCACTAGTTCTCAATTAAATTGGCTTCCTGCGAGCAAGATCATTCAGAGGCTTCAGAATGAATCCTGCGATGGCGCCAGTCGCTGCACCGGCCACTGCGGCCCATCGAAAGCCCTTCGCAAGATTAACCAGAAAAACAGCACCACCCAGGCCAATCGCATCATTCTTGATATCGACCACCTTGCGCTGGTTCGCAGCAACGTTCTTGCAGATTGAGTATGCCAAAGCCAGAGCACCCATGTGGCCAGAAACTCGGGCGGACAGGTGACCCGCATTGTTGAGTGCCATGTTGAGTGTGAGCTTCGTGCTTGCAGCAATGCGAGGATTTTTGCGTGCGGCGCGGATACCCTGGACCAGACCAATTGCAGCGCCCGCTCCCAGACCGGAGAGGGCACAGATACCTGTTCGATACGAAATGCCTTCGGTGTAATCTGGCAATCCTGGTGTTGTATCGATTTGCTACAAACACGTATGAAGAGAGCGCATGGGCGATACGATGAGTAAGGATCCAGCGATATGCAATAGACAGCTGTGGTTACACTCTGGTAATTCCTCATATCCGCGCAAACGCGCTTGCATCCCCAATGTCCGGTAGAGTGCAAGAAACTCCGCTGGTCTTTTGCGGTTCATACAAGTGAGGGCGCGCGAGCCCGCTTAATCACCCAGAGATACATTGGGTACGGGAAGTCGCTTCCGACCGTCTGCATGCATAGACACTCAACACAGGATCCTGATTACACCCGAGATCACGCTGCAAAGTTGACAGAGCCTAGTGAGTCAAACGTACACCAAGGAGACTGTCGGAGAGCTTGGGGGCGAACAGGCCACCATCCGACTCGCCGGGGCTGGAGGAGGACTCGGGAGTCTTGAAGGTGAAAGACATGGCCCCGATCTGGAGTTAGGGTATGGAGAAAGGGATAGATTATGCTGAGAATAAACTAGTTTGTAGGTTGGTGAAGGTATCGGGGGCTGGATTTCTCGTGGAGCAAGGGTATCATTCGGTTTTTGCCAGGTTCATTGGAAAGATGCTCACACCGCCACTCATACTCACTCGTATTCCATGTCGTAACGCACCCACGGTTCCACTTTTTTACATCGAAACAACTCTACTCCGAGACCCATTTTGCCCGGTTTCCATCCGTCCTGGCCCGCAATTTTGATCCTGGCGGCCATCCGTCCTGGCCCGAATCCCGTAACGGTCACCTGGTGAGCACTTTGTTGTATGTGGCAAACGGCGAGAGTATAGGGTGTGCGGAGCTGCAGTAGTGGACCAGGTAACTGAGAGTACATCGTGCTAACGAATGGTCAACCTCCTGTATCAAATCCACTCCACCATCCCCCTATCCAGTGCTAGCGAGCTGAAAGACTCCTCGCTTCGTGAGCATATTCTGTGCGTAAGACAATAGCCATCGTAAGGATCAGATCGCAGACAAGCGCATAGACACACGCGGTGATACCTCACCCAGAGCGAGATGTCAGGCTCAAACGCGGAGGTGAAACGCATGCCCGACCCACCCAAAGACGGCATCACTTCGGTCAGGTTTGGGTGGACGACTGATCGTGTGCTGGCGTCGTCATGGGATACATACTTGCACCTTTATGACGCCGGGAGTAATTCGAAAATGTTGTCTATAGAGCTTGGTGCTCCCGTAATGGACTGCGCTTTTGGCACCAATGACACTGTATCCTTCTCTGGAGGTATGGACCAAACCATCTGCATGCACAACTTGGAAACGAATCAGTCCCAAGAGCTGGGTGTGCACTCAGACACAATACGCTGCGTAAACTTTTCGCCGCTCACGGGATGCGTTTACACGGGAGGCTGGGACGGTATGCTCAAGGCATGGGACCTCCGAGGCGGAGCCAGTGCTGCTGGAGCAGGAGCACAAGAGAGTAAGTACGGTGTTGCAGCAACGCTAACACACGAAGGTGCAAAGATCTATACCATGGACATCCACGAGTACAAGATTATCGTTGGAATGAGTCAGCGATTGATTCATGTGTACGACATCCGCGACTTGTCCAAGCCTGAGCAGATTCGAGAGAGCTCGTTACTGAACCAAACTCGAAGCATACGATTCCATCCCAACGGTGAGACCTTCGGTCTGACAGCCGTCGAGGGTCGTGTTGCGATTGAAATCATGGACCCTTCGCAAGAGGCCCAGGCGAACAAATACGCATTCAAGTGCCACCGCAAGGTTGTAAATGGCGAGCAGCTGCTATATCCAGTCAACGCGATTGCATACCATCCCGTGTATGGAACATTTGCCACTGGAGGATGCGACGGTCTCGTGAACACATGGGATGGGGTAATGAAGAAGCGACTAGCAACCTTCCCTTCATTCGATAACTCGATTGCAGGTCTGGCTTTCAACAGAACAGGCGAGCTACTTGCAGTGGCGGCGAGCTATACATGGGAAGAGGGCGAGAAAGACGAGCGGCCAGCAGATGAACTGTACGTTGTACGACCAAACGAAAGCACCGTGCGACCCAAAGTAGCGGCGAATAAGTAACTGTGGACATAAGTCTTCACTGCAGTCGAGCATCAGAATACATTGTTTGCAAGTTGCGTCGTTGTATTGTACATTCTCAGTTAGTATACATGATCTGGAATCACGACTACACTCACAAGAGCGCGGTTTGATGAACTACCAGTGTTCTACCTATCCGCGCCTTTCCTCACGTTTGATACGGTCTAAGCTTAGACCCCGCCCGTCTCGTTCAGAGTGATGACGATTCCTATGGTCGCTCCTGCGCGAGCTCGTGCTGATATCCCTAACGTGGCTTCGGCTATCGCTCCTGCTACGACTTCGGCTTCGGCCTCGACTATCATAACGCGTTCTGCTTCGACTTCGGGAGCGAGTGCTCCTTGATCTCCCGGATGCTCTCCACACTTTGTTCGCTGGTGATATGCTTCGATCCACTTTGTCTTCATGACGGCTCATGCCGTCTTTCATCTCTTGCTTTGATATCCGGTCATCGCTTGGGCTGCGGGCTCCTCGCGAAGAGTCGTCAGATGCGCTCGAGCTGCTGTCGCTATCCTCTGACGATGAATCCTTTGGACCTCGACGTGACGCTCTAACCCTCCGAATCAAAAGCTTTACGGCGATCGGATCCAACTCCGCAAGGAACAACAAGTCCTCAGGAGCATAGTCGAAAAGCAGCGCACCTAGTGCATCGTTTGCCTTACCCCGCGTGCCATTAGCATTGGAGCAGTCAGGATTGTTGGATTGAGCCGTATTGATATCATCCTCTTCATCCGGGAGCAGCTGGTTGAGCTCCTCGTTCTGTGAAGCAAGTCCAATTGGTTTATCAAGCTGAATCGGCTTCAAGACGATGTGCTTGCCTGTGTCGAGCGATTGTACAATCGTGGCAGATTTGGGCAGAGGATCTCGCCGAGCAATGTCAATTTTGTCACGCTCGATGACTTGGAAGGCGAGTGGACAGGAGCGATCGGTGTGAACATGTCCAATCTGGCCACACCTTAAGCATTTTGCGTGTGTGTACATTACACCCAGCGCCATCCTTGCCTCACCTCGTCGGACTACTTCATGAATTGACTTCTGGTCGGATACCTTTTGCGCACCATCGGCCTGCGAGGACATTGTAGTGTGAGAGCAGAGAGTCTTGCACTAGCAGCGATATTATCGTGTCAGCTGTGGCACATACCGCGTGCGTGAGGGGTTTTGCTCTCGATGGAAATGTGGTCGAACTCAGCCAAAGCGACCTGGGTCAATGAGGGGTGGGTCCCTCCCTGGATGTAACGAATTGTGGGCTGATACCATTGGCGAGGACTCACACAGGACAATGTATTTTATGCCTACATGCACAACCGCTCAGCACTCCGGATTGCCCTGAAACCGCCGCAAAAGGCACTGAGTAGGTCCTGATTCCAGCTCATGTTCAACGGGTATTGCGTCGTAGCCATAAGACCTGACGATCCTACTTAACTATTAGTATGTGCAGCCAGTGAGGTGGCTATTGAAACAGTGAGATTAGCCCCTGCACTCGTGACTATCCTGTACTCGAACCTGCGCCAAAGTCAGTAACTGCTCGTTTTTTTCACAACTGCATACCCCCTGAATTCGTATATCGTAGCGAGTGTCTAGGACAGGCAGTAATATCATTTGGTCTAGAATACGAGATAAAGGCTATTCCTGCTAACACCACATGTCAGCAGGAGGTGCCTCGGGCGAAAACGGCCATGCACTGGAAAGACAGAATGATCCGTTCTTCGACTTGCTCGAAGACGGCGATCACGACGAGACGATTGATACGGCGATTTTAAATGAGGAGCTCCAGCGCGCCACGCGCATTTACGGTCAGAACGTTGATGCCCGCCTGTCGACTGGTGCAACGGCATCAGGTTCACAGGCACAAAACAACAAACGGAATACGACAACGAACTCCAAGGTGCTGCCCGTGCTGAACCGGAGACGCAGCGCTGTTCTTCGAACGGCCGGCACTAGCGCGGTACTTGGTAAGAAATCAGTGCCTATGGGTGTCACAGATGTCCCAGAATCCTCACAGCAGAAGGCTGGAGATGCAGGGTCTACCGACCTGCCCTCTTCGTTCCCTCCACTCGACATGCGCAAGTTCCTGCAGAACCACTTCCTCAGGGGACTTGACACCGAGATGGACCGCCGCGGTGCAGCTAGGTTGCTTGGTATCCCTTCGGAGCTCAGAACTGACGAGGAGATTGCTGCTCTAGCTTCGTCTCTTGCATCGGTTAGTTTCTTCAAGAACACTTCGGAGAAGTTCAGGAGAGATATATCGAGGCTCGCAACTCTCCTTGAAGTAGATAAGCATTGTGTCGGTACGTAGTCTCGTGCTTGTCTCGATAAAGTGTGAAGTTAGTCCGTGCCGCAATCGATGTGGAGCATTTCTGTGGTTGTTTCTTACGACGTTTTCGCTTGCACCAAAATGTTCTCCCACCTTCTAGTTTTGGAGGCGCTTGAAGAGCCTGCAAACCTGTTTGTCGTGTTATGGGGGTGCGTTGGTAATGTCCACTTAGGTATCATTCCTGAACACAAGCTCCGGAAGCCATCTCAACCCTCAAATGCAGCGGGGTCAAAGCCTTTGTATCAACCTAACTGGACACCAATATTCCTACCTGGCGAGCTTGTACCCGGTCAGTGCTTTGGGGAGATTGTGACACCACAGATTGTTGAACAGGAAGAGCAAGATGATGCCAAGACAAGCAACTCAGATGTTGTGGCTACGACTATCATTATTCCTGGGCTGTCGACTCGCCAGACTTTGACACCAAGCACGCTTGTCAAGGTCACCAAAGCACACACAGGCTTGCTTTTCATTTCGAGGACGGCGTATGAGGAGCTCCTTCGACAGGAAGTTACAGAAGACATGAAGCAGAAATTCATATTCTGTCGAGATGTATGCCCCCTAATGGTGGCAGATGGTAGTCGAGAGAGATTCTCGGTTCGAAAGCTGTTTGCTATGGCCAAGGCACTGGAGCGTGTAGAGGTAGAGCGGCATACTCCAGTATTCTTGCAAGGGGAAGAATCTACAGATATTTATTTCGTAGGGGAAGGTAGGCTACAGATTGTGCAAGCTGTTCCCGTCCTTGGAAATTCAGACGAAAACGGTGGTGTACCTCACTTCGAGTTGGTGGATCTTGGTGAGGTTGAAAAGGGCTGGTACTTCGGAGAGTACGCTGGATTCACGGGAAATCCCAGATCTGCAAGTGTCTATGCATTGACTCCCTGCACATTATACAAAATTTCAAGGGAAGCATTGCTCACAATCTTCCCACCCTTTGTCGTGCATGCAATGCGAGACTTCATGGAGCGTGCGTACTTGTCTATGGAAGAAGTCGTCGACCAAGTGAAAAAACTTCAGGAATGGAAGCAGTTCAAGCAGTCGCTGGTGACGAAGATGAGGACTCGGCAGAAGGCTAAGCACGCGCAGAAGCAATACCGGTAGCCTGCAGCGGGGCATTCACACTAATAAAGTCAGTAATTCTTGCGTATCAATGAATTGATGGGTTTGGGTTTATTGCTGCTAAGGCGATGGTCTATTCGCTCTTCGGTTTTAACATGCGCTTAGGATATCTCACCAATTCCTGGGCCATACCACTACTATACGCGGTACTCGAGCTGGTAGGAGCCTTGTTTGCAACAAGAAGCGAAGGCGAGTTCACCTTGAACAGCGCTGTCACTTGATCAGGAGCGACTCGCACACTCGCAAGCTCAATCCCCCTACCATTATCGCTTTCTGCGTCTCTGCCAGAGGTTGGCACATTCAGATCCATTGGTTGAATGCCCTGAATGGCTGACGTCAGAGGAGGGAAGTGGCGCACATATACACAGCCACTTTCCAATCCATGCATCTTTGGTTGTCGCGACGAGGGATCTTGAGAATCTCGTGATGTGTTGACCGAATTACCACTGAGCTCTCGTTGGTATAGCTCCAGTTTCGTTGCATTCTCATCCAAGATTTCCCCATCCTCGTTCACATAATTCATGATGTCATTCTGGGCATTTTTGTTTTGCAATTCAATGAGGCGAGATTCTGAATGTAATATAAGGTTGCAATTGGCTCGGTAGTGGAGCAACCAAAGCGGTGCAGTATCTGCTTCCCTTGCCCACAAACAGACTGGGAATGGATACTTAACATGACTGGACGGATACGTCTTGGCAAGGAACTTTTGGACGCGCAAGGCAGCACTGACGCGATGACGTTGTGTCTGTGGTTGAATTTGTGCACGCTCATTGCCTCGAAGCGATCGATTGCGCAAGAAGATAATGGTTGCGCCTCCATCTGGATCGCTATGTGCGGGATCGTGTGGGAAGGGATCGTCAGGATCGTATGTTTCGAAGTGATCGAGATGCAGGTTAGTCTCAGTTACTAGTGCCATGGGGTCAAATGTCGGATCACGTCCAGCGACAACAGTATAGTCTCGGAAGAAATACTTGAATGTCGCCTCTTCACCGAAAATCTCTTTGGCTCGCGCAACTCGAACCGGAATACGAACTCGCCGCGTAGTTTCCTCCACGCGCCATGAGTCCTTGGTGACTGGCCAGCTGCGCCCAGTAGTAACCTCGATCTCTCGATACAAAGTGACGTAGCCTGTCATGACTACTGCGATGGTGTCCGTTCCTACGACATCACCTTGTCGCCAAATTATTTGTCCGGGCTGGAAGTGACGAGTGACCAACAAGCGCTGTAACAGACGCAGACGTGACGGCCCACTGCTGTAAAACGTGGGTGTAGTCTTTAGGAAGGCAACAGCCTGCTGACCTCTTAACTGCTTGCGACGAAGCTCGACGGTATCGAGTCCGAAGAAAGACAATGTGAGCAAGACGCAGTCAGTCACTGCAATTGCGGAGTCAGTGCGGACCTTCATTACTAGACCGTCGACATCTCGAACCTCCGTCAGCATGTTCTCCTCCAGGTCGCTGCCTAGAGTAGCAGGTTGCTGTAGATGAGTCAGATCCCCACCTTTGATGCCTGAGCTCCTCGTAGACATCTCCTCTCTCACAAGGATGTACTCAGGTCCGCCAGATGCTGTGGATGAGACGTCCAAGGTAAGACCCTTATCGCTCCGACGCTCAGGTGTGGATATGTGCTCATTTGATTCATCATCACGCGGTACATCTTCATCATCAGTTTCATCGTCATCTTCTGAGTCCGAGTCCGAGTCGCGCAAAGCGTCACGAATCATCGAGAAGGTCGGCTGAACGAGATCTTCATCATCCTCGTCTTCTTCCGACTCAGACATAGAAAGTTCGTCCTTGACCATGTGAGCAAATTTGCGTCGCCTGCGATCTCGAGCGTGTCGCGCGTAAGAGTGTCCTTGGTCAGCAGTAGATGTAGACTTATGCTTACCTTTAGAACGATGGCGCTTGCTCTCGCTTGAGGGTTGATTGTTCGGCCTACAGTATTGAGACACGATCGCAATCGCAGTTTGGAGCTCAGCGATCCGCTTCAAACGATCCTCTGCACTCGCCACAGAGTTGGTACCCGTATCTTTGACGGCGGACTCTCCGACCAAATTCGCGATCGCGCGCCCTACATCGACGTCCTCACCATTGGCAAGTCGAGGAGAATCGGGGCTCTCAGCAGACGCGGAGCTAACGAGCCGCTGCGCCTGATCTAAATCAATGGGTCCAAACTCCTGTTCAACAGCTCGCAGGGCTCGAATTGCTGCACGGTGGCGCCGTTTTGCGAGTGCGTTCTGGTCAAGCGAGAGCAGCTGCTCGTCAGTCAACTCGCGAGCATTGATTAATTCGTCGAGCTCATCTGAGTCCTCACTCAAATCGGTATATTCACGATTGCCTGATGCATCCGTGCCATGTTTTGATCTTGGTCTAATACCATCTTTACGCGGACGGCTCTTCACTCGACGAGAGTACGAACTGTCTCTGGTCGAAGCGTCATTCGTCTCTTCAAGATTATTGAGGTTCTCGTCGCTCTCATCATCTGCCTTGCCCTCGCACTCAGCCTGTTCTCGTTTACGGCGCCTTTCCTCCGCACGCTCCCGCCGCACCTTACGATCAAGCTCCTTTCGAAGCTTTGCTTCTTGCGCTTCATCTGGTGCAAGGGTTCGCAACTGGCTCTCACGAAGTGTACTTTTCTTTCGTTTTTTCGCCTGCAACTCCGACCTCACAATGGAGATGACTTCATGTCCGAACATCTTGCCGGGTAGTACAGGGACGTACACTGGACCACGCATAACGTAGCGAGGGTTAGGCGGTTGATCATCCTTGCTTGCTGTAAGGCCTTCTGGCTGCTTAATCTTCTTCCCATTCGCATCGAAGATCTTTGCAAGGGGAGTTGGAGCGGAAGACATGTTCAATACGGTCGAATTCCGTCGTCGCATTGCATTTTGATTCGGGGGTTGTCCGTCACTGCTCGCACTAACCTGATATACAGAAAGTGGAGTCACTAGAAGGGAGCCAGACTTAGTTGGAACATGCCTAGGGCACACTGACGCAATAGTGACCAAGTCAGGGGAGTTTTCACTGCTAGCAGACGAGCTGCTACCGTTCTCGCCAGCCGCGGAGAGCTGAGTTGAGTGCGCTTGTAGCGAGAACTCAACACTGTTGTATCCCTCAGATAATGGCGCTTGTACTAGGACTGTACCTGCCGCGCGAATTACTGAGAGGGCCCACTCATCCACAATGTGTTCACGTTGGTGCATGGGAGTCGCGCCAAGATGAGAAATGGCATTCCAGGGTTGGAGTTCGAGTCCAGTTCCACCTGGCACTTGGTGGGACGCCATGCCTGCGGCATTTGGCATTCCAGAGGGCGTAAAAGTGAATATGCTCTTGGGTGGTCTGGGATTCGAAGGAGCTTGGGATGAGGGACCCTGCGATTCCGTGGAACCGAGCTGGACGACACTTTGCCTTCGAAGCGTCTGTGCTGCCAATAGCGCTGGGGAGGTCCAAGAAGGTTGTAGCGTCCGAGGTGACAAGGGGCCTGAGCCTGAAGTCGACTTTGCCGTTGGTGCAGTGACGCTGTGTTGCAATCCCGAATCATCTATGGGCCCAAATCTTCTCAATACAATACCGGAGTGAACCATGAAGAAGTCCAATGCCGGGTCACCTCGTCGATAAATTATACCGCCAGCGGGAACTCGTCGTACACGCACGAGACGCAGGATATCCGGCAGCAGGTGCTTTGGCTGTCGCAGCAACCATTCAATGGATCCAGATGATAATGGCCCTGCAACTGGCAACAGTTGGGGAGCAGGCAGAATGCTGCGAGGACTTTGGGGGATCTTCTGGACTGCGGTCGAGCCTCCATCCGGCAAAAGCGAGGCTAGCCTTTTCGAAGCCGCGATAGCAGTTGCATTCGTCGTGTAAATACTCCGAAGAGTGCATGAGAGTTGTGATGGATGAAGTGGGAACATATTTGCTGTAAGCTGCAACGCAGGAACCGTCGAATGCTGGGATGTGGTCGTGCTAGCAGCCAGCGTTTGCAACCCAGGCAGGACGCTCGGCAAACTCGGCAAAGCTCCCCTTGAGGATGGAGCGCTATACATGGCTTCCGTCTCAACGGAGCCTCGTCTCCCCCATTCGACATCTATTGTAAGCCCGGGACGCAGGGACCCGGAATTAGCGCTAGGATCCGATGGTGGACTCGGAGAAGAGGTGACGCTCTCGAAATCGAACTTGGAGGCGCTACCATCGACTGTTCCTCTTGTGGTGTGTGGGGTTTGCTTCACGGACGAAAGCTCCGTTGGTCCCTCATCATTCAATCCGTTTCGCACAGTGGAGCTACCATTGCTCTGTTGCGTTGATTCCGCCAAAGGCATCCCTGAAGACTTTGACTGGGATGGACCCCCAGCTCCTGTAGACTCCGCCGACATGGATGATAACGCTGAAACCAGCTTACCTACGATAGTTAGTAGAACAGGATGAGGTTGGAGCGTGTTATCAGGCTGCCTGACTACGATCGTGTCTGGTGATTGCTGGGAAGTCTCCAAGGAGTGTGATGTGGATGCAGATGCTGGAGGTGGCAACCGTGCAGTTAACCTGAGCACGCGCTTAAAGCTGTTGGGATCCGGCTCTTGAGTCAAGGGGACGCCGTTTGCGATCGCCTGAACGATCGAACTCAAGTATGCAAAGAAGGTTTGTTCTTGTCCTGGTCGAATCTGTCCGCTGCTGCCACTCGCTCCATCACCATCTTGCATGTCAAACATCGCGCGTGCAAACGAGATCGCAACGCTTGCGACATTGCTAGGCGCTGGATGTGATGGTGTTTGAGCAAGAGGAAGAGGATGAAGCCCTCTTGGGGTAGGACTACCAAGGGCGCTATGCTGAGTCGTGAACTGCTGGGCAAGAACGGACAAATCTGGTAGAGCTGCTCCACCAGCAGTAGATGTACCTCTCATAAGCTTCAAGTAAGTTCGGACATTGCGTCGCCAGATACGCATTGCTCGCACCTGTTCAAGAATTGATGTTGCTAGAGCGGTTAGTTCGGCTCGTCGAGTTTGCCACGTATTCCAGCGCTCCAGCTCATCCAGCACAGAGATAGAGATAGAGATCGCCATCTGGCCGATTGCAGCAGAACTTAGCGGAGTAACTGACAAGGACGCATCTTCACCGAACGCGGACATTCCAACAAGATCATCGGGAGCATCGAATGGAGACTGCGTCACGTCATCACTCGTCCACTGTGGCTTCATTATGACGGCGCTGGAGGGGTCTGCAGATGATGACGACGCCCGCTTCGTCCCTTGGCGAAGAGTATTGAGCTTGCCTGTGGGAGCACGTTTGATTCCATCACCCTTCGAAGACGTCGATAAGGTGGGGGGCGAACTAGTGGATTTCATTAGGGTGGCGATTGATACTCCCTGTGACTCGTTTCCGAACCAGGCACTGAGTCGATTCAGATGTGCATCACTGCGCTCGCAAGGCAAGGTTTCCAAAATGGCTAGTCCAAGATCTGTACCTGCGCGCGACGTGGATTCTCTGAAATCTGGACGACGCCATAACCAGTCAGGATAAAGTCCCTTTGTGTACTGATCCAAAATCGCAAGCTTTTCACGTTTCAGCTGTTGCTTAAGTCCAGAGATCTGTGCCTTCGATAGTCTGTCAGCGAGTGTCGGTAGGCCCTCAATTGCAATATCAATGGCTTCACAAAGAACCTGAGCTTTGCGTAGTCGAACTTCCATGATGGGACGTTGGTCGGTTGTAGGGGAGGACGGAAGAGAAGTTGCACCTACATAAGTTGAGGGACCAAAAGTTGCAGCCAGTGAAGCTGCAAGGCCGCCCACTTGGGGTGCATTTTTCGATTCAGGATCAAGCACTTGCTCGTCGGTCATATCAGACTGGGCTTCACTTGCGATCATACCCATCTCCTTATCCACAGCCATGGCGGCCTCTTCTTCCTGACTAATCTCCGCCAGCTTCTCCGTGATACGAACTAGCTTGTGATAGCGGTCGTTTCCACGCGTGTCTCCCATTGCTCCCATTGCCGATGCGCTCCGACTGGTTTTGGCCAGCAACGGAGGAATGACTCGCGATGATATATGGGCATTAGGTGACAAAAGGTCCTCAAGCATCTGCAGGAGACCTGGAGAAACCCCTGGTGGCAATGCACGGCCGTGCCGAGATGGTGATACTGAGCGATGCTCTTGTTGTTGCAGCCCCACTTTCGTAGTCAAACGATTGTCATTGGACTCTTTTGAGTCAGAGTTTGCATGGGCGTCCGGTGAAGTTGGTGTGGCTTGCATTCGGGGTCCACCTGTAGAATTCGGGCGTGAGTTTGCATTGAGAGAACCTGCTGCCCACTTAATTTCTCCTCTTGCAACTCCTCCGAGTCTGCGCGCGAGCTGCCTTGAACGACCTGTAGCAGCACTTGACTTCGAGCTACGCTGCCCTGATTGCTTGCTGGAAGAATCATTATTTGCTGCTCCGACTGTATCGGAGCTTGCCATTAAATCAGGCCCATCCCCGGCTTGGTCCGCATGTGATCGCCAATTCATGACACGAGCAATCTGCGATCCCCCGATTCGCTCTGCGGCCTGCAGCTCTGCGGAATAGGCCTCATACGTATAAGAGGCATATTGATTGCGCTTGCGGCGAGGTTGATAATCGCGACTCATATTTTCGAAATCGAAAGGAGGAGCAACTTCAGGGAGTAAAGTTTCCAAGTTCTGGATGATCTCAGAGACGTTTTCTTGATTGATTGTTGACACGATCTCAGCAAGTTTTTTCTGGTCGTATGGATGCGGAGTAGACTCGTCGTCTTCACCGTCTGTAAGAGTGTCATTTTCATTGGTTCCAGCCGCTCGACTGAGGTCCGTTTGAGGCTGCTCGACCTTTAACCGCTCCAACTGCAGGGAGGGGCGCAGAGGTCCGGTTTCAGTTGAGGTTTGCTCCGTAAGCAAGGCCGGATTTGACTGCGACAGACGTTTGGTCTGGGATGCTATACCATTACGCAGCGACCATGGATACGCACCATGCTCGGTCAGGCTATCTGGATCCTCCATGGCTTGCACTTTCAGCCTAACATCTGGACCGGCTCCCTCTGTCAACTCTGTGAATGATAGCGTTACTGAGTTTTCAGTCCCAGATTGATTCCCTACCACGTTCGATGCTCCTTGTGGCTTGTCTGTATCCTCATGGTTGGAATCTGCTGGCACGGAGATTGCAGCGTCGATGGGGGTGGAGGTGTCCACCCTGTGGGGTGAGGCTTCTTGTACATCATCCTGAGGAGGCTTAGGCAAGGGAGCAATCCTGAGTCTTGTAACTCCAGGTGGGGGCGGAACATAATCTGGATCTCCTGGTCTAGGTTCAAACGTGGTTCCAAAGCCTAGGCGGCTTCGTTCGTTATCACCGATTCTGACCGCCGTCGTTCCGGGAGGCAATAGTCCATCAAGCAAATCCGTAGTCCTTCCATCGTCTATCTGATTCGAGCGATCTGAAGGTCCAGTGCTTCCCGCAAGAGCTGATATCAAGCTGGCCCGCAGCACTGGATGTGTCTGCGAACGCGCTCCTCTGGGTCCACCGGAACCAGCACCTTTGACATTCTCATCCGCCACCTTCGGGACAAGCTTTCGAGCTCGCCTTCGCCTTTCACGTTCGGCAGGGGTGTCCTCACTGGACGCTGTAATATCCTGGAACTTGAAGACATCGTTACGCAAATACGCCACATCAACACTTGCAAGCGTTGCGCTGTCTTCCGCGCGTTGCTTACGAACTTCAACGTGACCAGTCTGTTCTGTAGCAGTCACATCACGCCATCCGTCAAGATCGGCTTTGGAAAGCCCCGTGGATGCATCCTTGCCGGACAGTGCTGGTGCTAGCCTATTGACTGGAATAACGCTCAGAATCGCATGCGCTCCGTCCTTCCGTTCTAGAACTTGTTCAAGGTGATCCGGTAGGGAAGTTGGATACGTACGACGCTGCTGAGGGCCATCACGCCCTCTTATTGTGCGGACTGCGGAAGTCTGATGGAGCGGCGCGCGGTGCGGTTGCGAATTTTGCGGAGGTTGGGATCGTTGTCCCGACTCTACCCTTAAGAAATCTGCTGGGCTATCCAATGACACTGTTGGTAGAGGCAGCTGTAACGAACTAGGAGTCTCACGGAGAGTGAATTCACTGTCTAAGCTATCAGTCGTGTCCCCTAGCCGACTGCGCGCGCGAAAACCAAAGTGGCCTTGGTCCAAAGCTACAACCATATCGTCGTCAGACTCGTCATCAGAATGATGTCCTTGAGGAAGTGGAAAGGGATCATCCAAGCCTTCTGGCTGAGGGGATGCAGATTCTGCACGGCTGCTCGGGGGTGAAAGAGCCTTTAAATTTGCAGGTCGTGTAAACCCTGTGATGTGCGAAGTGCCTGGTCGGTCCGATGCTAAGAACTTTCTAAGGTTATACTGCTGGAATACAAAGGATGCTGTGGTAGGACGGAGCTCAGCCTGCACAGGTAGGATAGGAATACCCTTTCTAGGAGCGGGTCGCCTTACCTGACCCACCTCAGTCCCAGGCCCGGTCGTACTTGTCCGAGGCCTTGAGACTTGTTCAGGCAGCACTGCCCCACTTCGGGTGCTTGGCCGAGCGGTACTCTCACCGGCTCCTGGGACAGGCGCACCACCGCTGAAGCTGCGCTGCGCTGCTACCAGCGTAGGGTATGGGCTGCCTACTTGAGCGGTAGGTCGCGTTCCCTGATCGGTTGCTGGCCGCAGACTTGCCGGTCTGACTACACCTCCCGCTCCACCTCCAGCAAGAGCAGGCAGAACTGGAAGGGATAGTGTATGCGATGTCGACGGCCTAGCAAGTGCCATGATATCCTTTGCACGCTGCGAGAGCTTCCTCTTGTCGATAGGCGTGCCCGCACTGGGCATCCTGTCCGAGGTAGACTGCATGTGTGTACTTGAGGCCTCGTTGCGATCGAGACTTATATGAGAAGACTATCCAACGTCGTGGGTTCAGTGACACATCGCTATTTCACGGGCGTAGCGCCCACTTCTGGTCTAGAGTGCTATCAAGGAGACGCCAAACGGGGTGTGCATGGGGCTGGATGTGAGCTTCTTTCAAGCGTAGAGTGAATCGGGGCGGTTTCAGCGCTAGTTAGGATAGCAGAGGGGTAAAAACTATGGATATATGAGCATTTCGAGTCGTAATAAAAGCAATGATATAGTTAGTACACCCACACACTCATTCGCACGCGAGATTCCCTCCTCGCGACACTGCGGTTGTTACTCGTGAAATTTGAATTTCAAAGCCGAACTGGGCTGGAAAAAGTTGGGGGAGGAGGCTCTGGGAGCTGGACATAGACCCGCGCGGGCACACACCGCGGGCACTTACAGTGACATTAAAAGCGTTAATAGCGAGAACAGTAGGCCGCAATTATGAAACATTAGTCCACTTGAAGAATCTTAGTTTATGTACAAGATAATAAGTCAGAGGGGCTGGAGGTGTTACTCGACCATGGTTGTCCAACAATTTAGTACTCGCTGGCCCTGACTGCATCGCTTAGCAACGTAAATGATGGATAGACGAGCACAAGCTGACACGCCAGACCATAAATGTGCACTAGAGAGCCTCAGGGTGCTGTTGTCGTCACGAAGTGCTGTCTACGCTGTGCTGCCATCTGCGTCACTCGCGCAATAGGCGATTGTACAGCCTGTCGATCTCGCGATCAAGTCGTGCAATTTCCTGATCCGCCGCACTTCTGGAGCTGCTCTGTGAATATAGCATTGCGGGACTACGGAAACTGGTATTGCTTACGCTCAACCGAGAGCGGGGTGTGCTGACCTCATTTCGTCTGCGCTGCTCCTGTTGCTGTTGTAACTCCTCTGGGTTGGGAGGGTCACCCAGTATTGGATTATACGGGAAGTATTTCCGCATGATGTAGCGGCATGGGAAACATGCACAGCTGCAACCATCTCCATCCTCGACAATGTCTTCATATTCCTGCTGAGCAGTCGCGGTGTTACCTGCAGAGGTAGGCCTTGTTGGTTCCTCCTGACTAGCTGGAGTGGACTTGGTCGTGTTTGTGCGTTGCGGCAACCTACGCTGCTTTCTGATTCGCGGGCGTGAATACCAACAGCCATCTCGGGTGCAAGTAAAACCCGGTAACATGTTGAAAATCGTTCTGCGGATGAGATAGAGGAGACCATAGGTGCAAGCTAGAATGATCAGCAACGTCATGGGATAGATGATATTCACCACACAATAGTTGGCAAAAACACCAACTGAGTCGCTCGTCTTCCAATTGGGATCCTTTCGGAATGTTTTTGGGATGGCATCAATGACAATGTAAAGAAGTGCGATCCAATAATACATGAACCATAGGCCAAGCAGAGCCAGCAGCCAATGCAGCTCCGTAGTGCTAGTGCCAATGCCACCGAGTACCATATTATGATTGGAAAAAACAGCGGCCGCTGCGTGGTAGAGTCGATTTGCAGTCACGCACGCGATATAGTGAAGCTCTACACCCAGCACGAAAGGTGTAATGAAAATGGAGAGCCACCTTCCTTCGAACTTCAGATATTGCGACTCCAGCCTGCCATACGTGCCTTCTACAGCGAAAATCAGTAGCAAGCCCATGATCCACGCGAAAACTGCGTCAGCAACCAATGCTTTGATATCTCCACGTGGATTGTGGAAGATGTGACGAAACACGATACTAGGAACTCTTTCCAGGCCTTCGATCACTTGTCTGCAGCACCAGCGTCCACGTGCCGGGCAGCACGCGCAGCGGATAACATAGTAAATTGGTTCTGGGCAAAGCAGCTCCTCCCGTGAAGGATCACCCTTGGACCTCTGGTATTCCAGCTCCTCGATATCAGCCAAGCTGAGGTCTCCACTGAGGCCACTCGTAGCGTCCACTGGTGACGCGCCTATACTGTCTTCGGCGGATGTACCAATGTAATCAAGTACTGTCTTGCGGGCAGTTGTTTTTGTTAGGTATTTAGCCTGACCTGTATATCCATGTGCAATTGTATACATTGTACCTGTGAAAGGTGGGGGCTCGAGTGGGATCTTAGACTTTGCATCATCTTCTTTGGCCTGAGGCTTGTCTACGGTCGTGGGCCGGGTACCGACATCGTACTCAGCAATGATGCGAATTGGATTGCGGCCCCGGGCTGGTCGAGATGCGGCCCCTGTCTCCGGATTCACACCTCGTTGGTCGGAGGACATGTTGAGGGCCGCTCGAAAGTGTGTGTTTGTGTGTATCTAAGGTTATCTCTCAAGATAAAAACGATGCAAAGAATGTAAAGTATGACAAAATGAATATATATCACAATGTCTCTCTCCACAATTGCCGTGGAGGCACGCCTTCACAATACCTACTACTGTAAGAAAAAACGAAATTTCCTTCTCTCTTCGCATGCGTGTTGGCCAGGTTCTAGGCGGGGGTTTCCTCCGCTGATAGCCAAGACTAGGTTTTCACATCGCTTATTAGTGGCTCCCTGGCTTTTCTTATACCACACTCTGTAGATCGCGAGAACAGGCCTTGGAGAACTGTACTCTTGCCCGACGAACCACGAATTGTAATAGATAGAGAACACCATCGCACATAGCTCGGCCTGAAAGTTAATTTTGATCATCGTTTTGTCCGTGGACGACTGTATTGTGAATGTCTCAGAAGCCCATCCACGTGGCATACACTCAAGCCAGACACACAATCAGCATGAGCAACCAGGAATCAGAATCCGAGTTCTCGCTGCAGGACGAGCAGCACGAGCAGGCGCACGAAGACGGTCATGAGCATGACTATGATCTGAAAATCGACCCCGAAGAGTAAGTGGGCGATGCTAGTCCTTGAATTGCATCGGTCTAACTTTGAAATGCGCTGCCGACATGCTCCCAGCAGCATCGACTTGATTGCATGCTTACTTGCGTGAATCGTAAAGGTTATGGTATGATACGGACAGCAGTCCCTCACATTGCCCTCTCCAAATCCTACTCCCTTATTCGAACTCTAGAAATCGATTCCCTTATTGCATCGTATGGGGTCCGTTGCCACTCATAACATGGCTTCTACCGTTTGTAGGCCATATGGGCATTTGTGACAGTCGCGGACGTATCTTTGATTTCCAGGGGCCCTACTCTATCGCATGTGATAGATTCATGGTCGGCGATGTTGCGAAGTACTACCCAATTCCTCAGTCAGTGAACATAACTTTCCCTGCAGGCTGCTCCACTCGGCAGGCTGCATGGGACTCTGCCGTTGTTCACACAGGCCGGCAGTTCATGAAGCAGGACTACAGCTTCTGTGGGAACAACTGTCATCATCACACGGCTGCCACGTTGCGAAACCTGGGAATTGGAGGAGAATCCGTGGGATTGCTGTATGTGTGGTTCCTGATCACTTTCAAAGGCAAGTACGTTTCGTGGGGCCAAGTCTTCCGCATCTACATTCCTTTCCTTATCTTTGTCGGTCTCATTCTTGGTCTTACCCTCGGTCTGAAGCACAGATGAATGTAGGAGTGCGGAAGTGAATTCTTAATAACGGCAATATTGTTCTAGTTTGCAAGGAACAACCTTTGTACTAACTGTATTATGGATAATGTATAAACCTTGTTAAGTTTCCTAACATAAAAGTGCAAACGTTTGACAAACCTCAATATGTCACCATAGAATCGTAATCACTGGGCCATTGGGCTCGTTGCAATCATTTGCAGAACTCTGCTGATCACGCGCGACTTGTGCTAAAGACAAAGGGAACGGGTTCTAACTTGGCTTCGCAGTGACTGGGAATCACACAGGGAATTATAAGGTGAATGCCTGTGTCAAACTCAGTACTGCGGATCACTTTTTGTGCCGTTATTCACAGCGGGGTGCTGGGCGATATTTTCTTTCATTCAAACTGTTCTGGTGATGTGTCGTAACTACAAGTTCAGAACTCCAAAGTCCGAAGCTTCGCTTGCTTGAAGCAGCATAAACCAATGAGAGAAGCTCTTCTTAATCAAATGAGGGTAAAATAAATCGATCGAGTAACACTGCTTACTGCTTAGAGCCAGTATTAGGTGCGGGGTTAACATATTCAGATTCGTCGACGTAGATCGAGGACAAATTATAGTCTGCTGCGTACTTCTCAAGGTGCGCCTTCCAGTCCTCACGCTGGTCTCGGAGGTGGTGGGGGAGTTCCTCATAGACATCAGTAAAGAGCTGAGAAATGGGCGGGAACTTCGAGAGCTCAGCCTCGTTCAAGGCCTCAAGAACCTCGCGACGTGCAGCATCACGAGTGGAGGTCTCGAGCTCCTCATTCCAGAGGTTGCGTCGCTCGAGGTACTTGCGAAGGCGAAGGATGGGGTTATTCTTAGACTGCCATGACTTGATCTCGTCGACAGAGCGGTAACGGGACGAGTCATCGGATGTGGAGTGGTGGCCGGCACGATAAGACATGAGCTCAACAAGGATGGGAGCGTTGTTCTCCAAAGCATACTGGCGAGCCAACTTGGTCGCCTCATGAACGGCAAACACATCGTTGCCGTCGACGCGGATGCCCTTCATACCGTAGCCAGATGCACGACCAACGATACCATCACCGCCGTACTGCTCGCGAGTGGGAGTGGAGATGGCATACCCGTTGTTGCGGCAGATGAAAACGACTGGGGCCTTCAAAGTGACGGCAAAGTTCATCGCTGCGTGGAAGTCACCTTCCGATGCGGCACCCTCACCGAAGTAGCAAACAGCAACGTTGGGCTTCTTGTCACGCTTGAGGGCGTAAGCAGCACCAACTGCCTGAGGTAGTTGAGTACCAAGAGGCGAGGAAATGGTCTGGAAGTTGAGCTCGCGGGAACCATAGTGAACGGGCATTTGACGGCCCTTACCAAGATCCTTATGTGTGCTGAAGCACTGGTGGGCAAGCTGTTTCAATGTGAAACCGCGGTACATCAAAACACCAGCTTCACGGTACTGGGCAAAGATCACATCGTCCTTGTCGAGAGCAGACGCGGTACCAACATGAGTTGCCTCCTCACCGAAAGCGGTCATGTAGAAGGAGATACGGCCCTGGCGCTGAGCATCATAGAAGATGTTGTCCATGGTGTTGATCTTAATCATAAGCTTGTACCAATCCACGAGCGTAGCGTCGTCGTGCTCCACCTTGTAATCGGACTTGACGAACTGGCCGTCGTAATCCATGACGAGGTAGGTGTCTGCAGCCTCACGTGGCTCAATGAACTTAAGTTCAGGGGTATACTTGCTCTCAGGAGCACCCAAGAAGCCGGGAGTTGCAGGGCAGCTGCTCATCATGACCCGCTGGGCGGGCAAAACCGCGCGAGAACCTAGGCGCGCTTGGACGACTGCCCGAGCGCAAGTAGTTGCGAGCTTGCGAAACATGGCCTGGATGCGGAGAGAGATTGGCGAGACGGTAAGGTCGTGAGTCAAGTTTAGATATATCGAATGCACGTGAATTTCTTCGTGTCCCAAGACGTGTCAACGCACAAAAACGCGAAAAAGCAAGATATCCCGCCAGGATTCTCCGTGGACCCGCGAAACTGGAAATTACCCATGAACGCGTGGGATAACGAGGGGTACATCCAAGTTCATTTGGCGCGGTAAGTTGCTTAAAGCCATTTGCACTATGGTAATCATCGTGAGCAACACCCTAGTACTGACTTTTATACGCTTTTTGCTACTCCCGAGAAATCGGGTTTCGAACGAAACTGGGCCAGGGCGGATAGCCACCAAGTTGCGCTAGAAGACTGCGGAAGCCTCATACATTCCGCGCCGGCTCGGAAGTGTGCTTCCAAGTCGAGAGCAATTGCAGTCCGCAGAAATATATCAATTAGCGTCAAAACTGCGCATGAATCAAGCTTTGCTAGCTCTATTTTGAATAATCCGTTCTCAAGAACGAGGATTTGGTAAACTGTAGGTGTGTGTTGGCACAACTTGGGGAAGTTGTGGGGGGTCGTATACATGTCGTGCACGCCTAAAGGAGCACGTTTTGCTCTCCTTAGGTATGCGGGCGCGCTTAGAAGAACCGGCGCCGTCCCCCCTATGATCGGTGTTCGGATTGAATAGCTATCTTGGTGGTCTGGCTTAGTGTAGCAGCTTCAAATTGAACAGCATGAGTCAATTGGCATGGCGCTACAGATCGATGCGCTCGGGTAATGGTTGGTCATCCTTCTGCATTGCATCGGCTTGGTTGCGTCGCGTGCTTCCTTTCGTGGTGACGTGATCTGATTCACACCTGTGAACAGGGGTGGGTTGCTGTACAGTTGTGTAGTATCCGTCGCACGCTTGGGCTGCACTCAATGCAAAGCCCAAGCCCAGCCCAGTACACGTAAGCTCTCTACCATGGGTAAGAGCTCGTCATAACACGACTGCCTCCGGTGCCAATGCCTAATCCTACGACATTAAGGAACAGAAATAAACAAACATGCATGTAGGACACAGGTTGTGCGATGCGAAACAAACCAAGAATAATAATATGAGCGGCTAGACGTAAATAGAAGTCCTAATAGTACACTCGTTCAGTTACAGGCACAACTTTTGGGAGAGAAGAGCCAGAACCCCGCCATGCAAACCAAAGTAGATTTGGTTAGGTAAGAAACAAAACACTGCGCAAAATCTACAGACCTAAGCTGTGCAGGAGACCTGCCAACTAATCCTGAGCTCACCAGAGACCAGTGACGTTTGTTGCTATTGTGGATAGTAGCTGTTCAACTAGAGTATGCAGCTATGTTAAGATTCAAAACAGTAGGTGACTCGGTAGAAGTGCCGGATCGGTCTTTCGTCTCCAGATAGACCTCTCCGGTACAGCAAAGTTAGCGAACGCATGAGTAGCAGCCAGTTTGCTGTCAGCATGCGCTGCTCGTGCACTGTCAGCTGTTGAGCAGCTTATTGGTTGTTGGGAGCTGCTGCGGCGCTGCCACCAGCGCGACCCTTAGCTGTGCCGCGGGATTGGCCTTGTGCACCTGCGGGCTTGCTATTGTTGGCGCTCGAACCGCGGCGCTGAGGAGTCTTAACCGAGTAACGGACGTTAAACGTCTGGCCACCAACGGTGTGTTGAGCCTTGAGCGCATTTGCGGCATCCTCTGCCTTCTCAAAGGTGATGACAGCGAAAGACTTGTTATCTGCAAGTTGGAGCTTGCTGATGGTGCCATATGCCTCGAAGAGGCTGGTGAGCTGCTCCTGAGTGACGTTGGCAGGGAGGTTCTGAACGAAGAGAACGTTGGGGATGATCTCACCCTCAACCTTCTTTTCAGTGCGCTGCTGAGTCTTGGACTCCTCCTGGCCAGCCTTGGCCTTACCCTGCTGCTGCTTGCCCTGCTGCTGCTGCTTGCCCTGCTGCTGTTGCTGCTGCTGCTGTTGTTTAGCGCCCTCTGGCTTCTGACCATCCTTCTGGTTCTGGCCACGGCCGTTCTTAGCGCCGCGCTGCTGCTGTTGCTGCTTAGACTGCTGCTGCTGGGACTGAGGCTGGACGGGGGCGGGAGGAGGGGAGCCACCGAGACGGGATGCCCAAGAGGTAGGGCCAGCGGTAGCAGCCGCAGCAGACTGAGAAGCATCTGAGGCAGCGGCAGCAGGGGTGGTCTCAGGGTTAGTAGAGGCAGCGGCAGCAGGAGTGACCTTGTCGGCGTTCTTGTCACCGCCCTTACGACCACCACGGCGGCCGCGAGCGGGCTTGCCCTCCTGAGCAGCGGGAGCCACAGCCTCAGGAGAAGCCTCGGGAGAAGCTTCGGGAGCTGCAGCGGAAGCTTCTGCAGGAGCTGCAGCGGAAGCTTCTGCAGGAGCTTCAGGCTCAACAGCGATGTTGGACTGCGCCACATGGACAACAGCCTCCGAAACGACCTCAGCCACAGGTGCAGAAGGCTTGACGGGGGCAACAACACCGTTCAAGGAACCAGCGAGCTGGAGGAGAGCGCGCTTCTTCTCTTCGGCCTCACGTGAAAGCTCCTCATAACGCTGACGAGCGACGTCAAGCTCGCGAGCGGCATGAGCCTTACGTTGAGCGATCTCAGCGAGGGACTCATCCTTCGCGGCCGCAGCGACGGCGGGCTTCACAGGGTGAGTCTTTGGCTCCTCCGCAGGGGTGAAGTAGCGGCTGTGGGAGGAGACAACGTAGTAGCTCTGTGCGATGGTCTGAGCAAGGACGAACACACCGCAGTAGTTGCGATTGCCGCTCTTGCCGACGACGCTGACGACAATAGAGCCGTTGACGGACATATGAGAGTCAACAGAGTCAACGATGAACTTCACGCCATTGTCCATGGCGGTGGTAGCATCGCTGATGGCAGCGGCACCCTTGTAGACACGGCCATTGCTTTGCTCGTCAACGATGGTGTGCTCAGACTCCGCGGAGTAGAAGTTGGCAACGGACTTGGTGCTGATGAGAGATTCGAAGTAATGCTGCACGAAGGCACCAGCGACGGTTTGGTTGTGAGAGCTCTTGTAGTCCATGTTCTTGAAATCAGCCATCCTGTCCCTTTCAGGTCAGTCTTCTCGTTCAGTTAGTCTCCTGAGATAAGAGGGTAGCTCCTCGAGGGGTAATGATAACTTGGTTAGCCAGAGTTAACTTACTCTTTTGGAGCGGGTGAGGTTCGTTCGTTGTTGTTGCCACAACGGACTAGATTCATAGGAAGTACAGTACAGTCAAGGCGAGTCGGAGTGAGTGATATTCACAAAGGTCTTGCTGTCGCCAGAGCTTTCAAGTGTGCCTCAGCCCCATCTGTCTGACGCACACAGCCAACCATTCACGTCTTGCGATCCATCCCAATTCGCCCACACAACGCCCCCAGTAGCCAATAGCCCGCGCGCTCACTCGATGGAGCCGTGCCTTGATCGACTACTCGGACAGATCCCGCGCATGCGGGGTTTGCGGAGCCAAACCTCGTGTGAGTGATTCAATTCGGTTCAATATACTACTCGCTGAGACCATCTGTCGATGTAATACACATCAAAGTGGATGACCACGGCTGTGGACCATAACATATCCCACTTGCACCAAATTGCAGCATCTCACCCAGCCCCACGCCCACCAGAAAACCACCCTATCACACTACTCTCAAGCCCTGGCAGTGGGGTGGAAATGTCGCCTCGTTCGCGCCGCGCTTCCCGCGGGGCGAGGGGGTCACCGCCACAAACCGGGTGCATCGCAAGGATCTGCCTGCCACGCACGCAGAGCCTCAAAGCATAAAGCAAAACACGCGCCAGATGCAACGTAAAACGATTCCAACCACGACAAACCGCGAGGTTCGGTGTCAGGATTCGGCAAATCGGAGCGAGTATAAAGAGGAAATTTTCGACAAGTTGTCTCCTCGCGGAATGAAATAAGTATGAAAATCGATTCTAGATCGCATCTAGCATTGAGATCCATTGGTTGTAGTTAATATATACCACGGGGCTACTCAAAAAACGCGTTTACGCAGATGCAATTTTCTCTCGAGTTTTTGATTCGTTTGGGAGGTCTATCCGTCCTGGCCCTGACTCCATGGCTTTCGAAAAGCCGGTCTCGCTCCCGTAGCAAACTCGCAGCATGTTGCGAGTGGAGGAAACGAATCGTCAGTGTTGTCTCAAGGCTGACAATGGCGTATACAGGGGTGCAGTTGGGGTAAACGCTGTTTTATTCATTTACTGACCACCTGTTCGTTGCTGCGCTACCCTCCGCCAGGTAGGCATGCTCACGCGTGCCTATGTATTCCAGCGCACTAACAGAAATCCGAAACCTGAGTCATGCACCCGCTCTCGCTCAGTGTGTGCTGGGGAGCATGTAAGGACTGGGAGTGAGCCAGCTTATGCACAGTCAATCCGCGTCGTGAGATCTACTTGGATCAGGTAGCTCACCCCGCCCCTGCCCTATTCTCACATGTAGTCACCCCCGTGCTCACTCTACCGAGACCGACGTAGTATCGTGAGAGAGTGGAATCGCTGCAGGGTTCGCTAGATCGTCTGGAGACTGTTGCATACCCATCGTCTGAGTCAACTGAGAGTACCGGCAGCTTGACAAATCCTACCATGGCGACCTCCTTCCTTGAGACCCTGGGCATCAACCTGGAGTACCTGGCCCAGCTCCGATTCATCAATGATTCCTTTACACCATACTACATACTCGCCTACCCCGTAATGTACTACTTCTTCGCAGACGTTGTGGGGACGCTCAAGGCAATGGCTGCGTCCCTCCTGATTGCTATCGTCATGCAGCGATTTGTCTTGGGCCGACGCCAGCCGGTACCTTCGAATTGTGCAGTAGTTATCACTGGATGCTCCACTGGTATGGGTTTCCACACTGCGATTCGCCTCGCAACGATGGGTTTCACTGTATTCGCAACTGTCCGCAAGCCTGAGCACTTCGAGAAGCTTGCTCAGAGCGCTCCTGCAAAGGCCAAGTCACGTCTGGTTAAAGCGATCCTCGACGTCCGCGATATTAATAGCATCGATGCAGCGGCAAAGCAAGTCACGGCAGAATGCAAGTCGCGTGGTCTCAGCCTGCAGTCTGTGATCAACAACGCCGGATACTCTGAGTGTGTCCCTCTGCAGCTTGCCACAGAGCGCGCTATTTCGGATCAGTACCAAACCAACGTATTTGGTCCCATCCACGTTACTAACGCGTTTCTGCCCCTGCTCAAGGCGTCCAAGTCCCCAGTGAAGCCCACCGTAATTTTCATCGCTTCGGTCGTATCACATATCTCGCCTGCAGGTCTCGGTCTTTACTCGTCATCCAAGGCAGCGCTGCGCTCGTTGGCCTCCACTTATCGCCAGGAGCTCTCACCCTTTGGCATCAATGTAGTCACCGTCGAGCCGGGTTTCGTCCGCACCGAGTTCCTCAACACTGCTCTCAACAGCACCCAGCAGAACTTTAATGACGAGACAATCAAGACCAAGTCGGATGAAGAAACTGTTTCCTTATACGAAGGTGGCCTGGGCTCAATTCTGACCACCGCACAGAACATCAAGGGTCTGAGCGCCACCGTTGATTTCGTATCCAATGCCCTTGTAGATGCGGTCTTGTCCAACTATCCACCCACCAACTACCGAGTTGGGTATGACTCGCACTTGACGCTCCCCTTCATCAACCTCACCCATTGGCTTGTTGAGGTGACGGGCATGCTCACTTTCTACCTGTCCAAGAAGCAGACGGAGCAGAAGGGGAAGCAGCAGAAGTAAGCCTGTATTGTTCTACTTCTGAGCGCCAATGCATTGTCGATGAAAAGCACTAGTGTAAATACAAACTACTCAGTACTGCGCTTACTGTACGTGTCTTCTGGGCCCACATCTGCACGCCTTCCACACCTACGCAGCCGGACAGCCAGGACCGAGAGGGACAAAGTTTGAATTGGAGGGTCGAAATTTGCTCTGCTGGAACATTTCCAAGATAGCCTGAAGTACGGGTTGTGACCAATGCAAGGGATAAAAAACCTTGCAGAGGCATGGCAGTGCGTATGGCACAACGCAACGCTATTTATTACACCAAATAGCACTAATGGATCGTCCTCCAAACTCGATCAAAAGGAATCCTCAGAATCCAACGGGCTTGACTCTAAGCAGGACCAGGCTGGAAAGCAGATGGGTGAGGGCTTAGGTCACGAATCCAGCACACAAGAGCCGTACTCCCTTGCCACGTTCCAGAAAGCTGTGCGAAGGCTCGCTCAATCGCGTCTAGCTGACACTTTTGAGGAGGCCTGGCGAGGTAAGTAACTAACTAATTCGTGGCTTCAACGTACGCGCCCTTGGATCTGCTGTCTCTATTCTTCCATCATGGGTGTCCTAACAAGTCTGCACGCCTCGCCCTTGCCCCGCTCTGTAGACGAGATCGACCAATTTCTAGGCAAGATCATTCAGACCAAGGTGGTCAAACCATGGTCACGGTACGAGAAGTTGCTTATCCAACAAGATGCGGCTGAGTTCACAGCAAACGCTGTGGATAAGTGGATTGTCGAGAAAATCAACAAGGCGATGAGTGATGTGAAGTCAGAGCTTGACTCACCACAATTCGAACGGTCCCTGTTCTTCATGTCGGTTTTTTGCGGGTCTGTTCGAGCCTTGAATCCATCAAGTCGCGCGCAATCGCCTTCTGCCCAGACAGCTCCCGATGTAGCCTCCGCACATGCCAAAATGGAACGCATGTTGACATCCTCATCGCGCAAGCCATCGATATCATCCGAGTTGGCTGCAGGACAGAGAGACTCCGATACCGACGATGAAAACATTGACGAAGAAATCAACGAATTCTTAGCAAATCAGCTGAATATATCTGATGCGCCTCAAATGGATGATCAAGAGTCTCCCAACGCATTAGCAGATTTGAGCCTCATCGCTGGCCAGGCATCAGTTTGGTCATTGGAATTGCGGAAGTGGATTCCCCAACTCCTCAGCACACGACTGCAAATTATGGCTGGGAACCTACTCGCTGGCATGATTCCGCGCTACTTGGCGTATAATCTTCGCAAAGTAGAGCAGTACCTGCAGGTTGTCCACAAGTATCAGCAGGTTTCTCAAGCGTCGTCAGAAGCCGAAAGCGAAGCCCTACGCGCCGAGCTAGCAGAGCTTACCGCAAGTTTAATGAGCTATCGAAGAACCTGTAACTATTTTGCAGAAATCAATCTGACACCGTTGCTGAATGTACCTGTTGCACGACTTTTGACTTCTCGAATACGCGCTGCGATCAATGTGGTCACCTCACCAACCCCTGACCCTGGCGAGCTTCAGGATGATCAATTTGGTATTGCAGAAGCTCTGGCAGCTAACGAGCAAATAGTACGACCTATGCTGAACTGGTTGTCTGGAACGATTGTGCCCTTCGTCGCCATTACAGTATGCCCAAACGATGCACGTGTGCGACAAGATACAGCTGAAGATACCCGATCGGGGGTCACCACAGAGTCAGCAGGACCTGTCTTGCCGGCAATGCATCGCACGATCTCCCTGGTACCAACCACAGGCCACAGTCAAATAATGGTGCCAACTGCGCCATCATCCGTACAGTCAGCAGAGAAGGCTTCTCAGGTCGAACCAGCTCGAATGCTCCAAAGGCATTCTAGTATCGTCCTAGGTGATAGCACTGGCATGGGTATTCAACCGGTCTTATCCGGAGCAGCAAATGTACTGAATTCGGACGATGCTCGCATGGCCGTAGAATCGTCGAACCAAGATACAGTGGAGAAGGTCGGGCTAGCTCAACTTGCTACAATTTCACGAAGTCAAAGCCTGGCTTTAAGGGAGCTGGACGGCAACGGAAGCTCTGGTCGCTCAGAACAACCAAGCCAAGTCCCAGCCCACGCGACGAAGGCAACTGCTCCATCAAAGCAGCCACTCCAATCCAAGGACAGTGGAGAGATTGGCTTTGCTGATGTAAAAGGCACGCCTCTTTCGCAGTGGCAAGCTCGTTTGGAAAGCGCATTCTTCGAAGAACTGGCAATGAATTTATCGAAGCAGATCTTTGATCTGATCGTTGCGTACCCAGGGTCGTCAGCCCGCATCGATGATTTACGATTAGCACTTAGTCGTACCAACCATGGCCCGCTCCTGCTTTCATGCCTGGCAGAGGCCTTTGATCGAAGACTCCTGCAACCCGGCGCTCCTACACCCGCAATTCTTGAACAGCTTCATCGATGTACACGAGCTTTGAGAAGGTTGGACCCGACGGGTGCGGCAGTTCATGTTGCGATTACTCGGGTGAGGGAATATATGGCAACTCGACCTGAGACTATTCGTTACGTTGTCAAGTGTCTGGTAGGTGAGCCTGGATGTGCGGTGGACCTATCTGGCCTTTTGGACCCTTCAGAACTGCCCAGGTACTTGGCATCATCTGAGTTTCAGCTTGACGTTGGCAATACGTTTGATTTGGCGAGTGGGACGGATGCAAGCGATAGCATGGACGCGAAAACACGTGCTGCCCGTGCTGCAGCGATCGCGAAGGCCTCCCAAGCTCTATCTGCGTCATCTGCTCCGGGACTCGTCGATAGTGACGTCGAAGCTGAAGGAGGCGAAGACCCACCGCTAGCCTCCATGTGGCATCCCGCTCCTACAACGGCGTTCGGAGGTGGTGCGGAGGGTTTGGAAGCCGGACATGAGACAAACACATGGCAGACCCGTCTAGCCGATGATCCAGTAGCGGTATTTGCCTCACTCGCAGGCACGAAGAAGCGTCTGCTGAATGAGTACCGCGTCCTGCTTTCGCAGAAGCTACTCATGAACCTGTCATTCGAGACAGACGAAGAGGTGGCAACAATGGAATTACTGAAGTTGCGATTTGGGGATGAGTCACTGCCGGAAGGTGAAGTCATGTTGGATGACGTCACCAACTCGAAGCGTGTTGCGGCTCGCATTGCTGAGCTCGTGACCGAACGTATGAAAAAGCAGACGGAGAACAAGGAGAGTGACAGTCAATCGCGCAAGAGCGCATCGAAGGCATTGTTCACTTCGGCCTATGATCCTGAAGCCCCGAAGCTATTCACAGCTGAAGCGCTTTCGTCCGTTTCAGGCCGTATGGATAGCGAGAGTGATCCGGCTTCTAGGATTCGCAGGACCCCAGAGGGGCTGCATATTTCTCCAACCTCGTTCGCCCCGCTCCTAATCTCTAGAGCATTCTGGCCAAAGCAATGGAATCGACTATGCTGGACTCAACTTAGAAGGTACATGGCACGAGCAGCAGAAATTGATCCCGAAGTTGCTTATTCTGTGAGAGATGCCTTGCTCGCAGATGATGCCTTTGAGCATGCTTCGCTGGCGGAGGCAAAACGCGCCAAGAACAATCCGGGAGACCAGGACGATGTGGAAGATTCAGAAGAGGAACAAGACACGATCCAGAGCGAGAGCAAGCTGTCACAGGATTTCTCCGACGATGACGATGAGACCGCAGCCTGCCTTGTCGGGGGTGTATATGGCTTTGAACCTCCTGAGGATGTGACCAATCCGGCCGATATAGAGAAGCTCCGCGCAAAGTACATGGAAGTCAAGCAGGCGAAGTCAATTAAGAATCTACGACTTCCTCGCGCAGTCCGTCGCTTGCACAAATTATATGAGAAGTTGTTCCATGAACTGAAGGCGCCTCGTCGTGTGACTTGGCACCACTCAGCAGCACTAGTAGAGATTGAGCTGGAGCTAGGTGAGGTTACAAAAACGTTCAAGTGCTCCGCAGTGGGTGCATCACTCATCTCGATTTACCACGATGCCGAATCTCTCATTGCGGAGGAGACTGGTGGACTCACAGAGGCCCCTTGCTTTACGCTCGCGGAACTCACGGCTCGTCTCCGTGTCCCCACCAAGCATGTTCAAGAAGCCCTACACTATTGGCAATCGTATGGGGTGTTGACAACTTGCAGACGAGCTCGTGATGGACAGCTGGCATATGCGCTGCGGTGTGAGGAGCAATTTGGCAACACTGCGATAGCCGCCGCAGAAGCACAAGGACTGGTCGCCTCAACTGCAGACGCTACCAGCGAAGCGCAGCAGCAACGTCACCAGGAACAGGATGAGCGTACCGCCCAGTTGATTCTTGACTGCATTCGAACCATGCCACGGAAGCTTGAAGCTATTGGTACTCTGCTTCGTGGCTTGCAGGCAGATAATGAGCCCACGATCCCGCCTGAGACTATTCAGCGTATCCTTGACCAGCTCGTGAGTGAAGGACAGGTCACCTATTCCCGCGGGGTGTATTCATTCGTTAGTCAAGGGTAGCTACGGAAACAAGCTACAATACAGCAGTCTTAGTACACTATTTTATTATAATAGGGAGCTGTACCAGTGTCATCTGTAGCTCTTCTCGCTATCTCTCATCGCTTAAGAGTGGAGGATGCACGAATGTGACACCTACATCACTTGCGTTCGTTGGTATCGAGCATTACATCGACTAAATGTACAGCCCAGCCCACAGGAGTAGGAAGAGGCAAGAGAAGCCCAGAAGCGTCGAGGCAATGAGCGCTAGATTAGGTGAATGGGGAGGTACATTGTGTTGCACGAGATAAGACCAGGGTCCTCACAGCCAAGGCGAAGCAACATCATTGCAACTTGGCACGCTCTACTCGGGTTCCCATGACGATTTTTCGAAGTACATACCCAATGCAAGCTCCTTGAAGAGGTTTCGCTTCTGCTTGCGAACTGAGACCTCGTACACGAAGAACCATGACAGGAACAGAAGCCCGATCACGCCCAGGACAACGAACAGCCGGCCGAACTGGCTGGGATCCACAGGCGGTTGGAAGGGGATCCGCTTGTCAGCGTCTTGTAAACCGCTCGCGGTTGACATTTGCTGACGTTCTGTTGTTTGTTGGAGATGTGAGGGTGATGCATGAGGGTGCAGTGACAGTGTGAGAAGGTGAAGCAACGCGCGAAGGCTGGTGTCTCAAGGCCCTCGAGCCATATTGTGGCAGATCTTGAGTGCAAAGCAGGTGTGTACAAGCAAATCTTTTGGATGATATGGTCCAGCATCGAATCCTCAATGGAATGCTAGTGTCAGCACGAGCCTGCACTGAAGCCGTCCCCAGGATCTACGCACCGGGGAAAGGTGACGCCACGATCCGATTTTTCACTTTTCAGTCAGAAATCTGCTTGGGTTGGCTGGGATTTCCCCCGGGCATCGGGGACGGGAGGGGAGCCCCCGCGCCTGCAAGGCCAAGGGAAGATACATCAGTCGGCGCGAATACTGAATTAAGAGCTAATTTTAGGACTACCCCTAAGACGCAGCGTATCCGATGGATTAAGTGGATTTCGAGTTCTAAGAAGTCAGTTTCGTAGTAGGATGAAGCTTAGCGTGAGACCACCCAATTTAATATGTCTGCCCATGATGAAGCCATACGCAGTTTATCAGAGAGAGGTAGCTTGTGGCCACTGGGGAAACGCTGTACAAGTGGAGGGGAGAATGGTGATGAACTGACTTCAATCCACATTTACCATAATTCAAAAACACGGGGTAGGCAGTTTGTAACTAGCCTAAAAACATACTAGAACGATCCAGCTCGTAACCCTAATATTCGTTCATAGACTAGCCTGTGCGGGGGAACCCACTCCACATGCAAAATCCAACCCTGGATACACCCTCAGTAGCAGATTTCCCGGCAGCCGCCAGTTGCTCCGACGGCAGCAGGGCCCAGCTCACGCCCCCTGTGCCCGTGCTGCTGGAGTTTCTTGAGGCGCTGGTGAACACTATTCTTTACTCTCGCGGCGTCTATCCGCCTGGTACGTCCCTAAAATCATGTCACACTTGTGTTTTCCTAGGGCTCGTTCGGGTCTGAACATGTGCCGTCTTGCAGATGACACACATAGATTGATGAGGGACTTGAAAGGCTCCTTGCTTATCGCGTTACAACGTGTCAACTACTCATCCTCGCCATCTAGATGTGTTTGAGCAGCAGATGAAGTACCGCTCCTCAGTGTTCGTGGCGCGACATCCTGCACTAAGAAGATACATTGCCAATGCCCTCATCGGCCTTGAGGACGAGTTCAGGGGCCCAGGAAAGTATAGGTTCATGATACTGATCGAGCCAGAAAACATCGCACAAGGTGAAGGCACAGATCAGTCACAGGAGGAAAAACAAGGATGGAGTCAAGCAAGCGAGTCAACCGCTGGTTCGTCCTCGTCGCTCAGGACTGAGATGCAGTTCACAACTGAGAGATTTATAGTCGATATAGACTACAGATTGAGCTCGCTCCAACAGCAAGAACTGCGGGCGCTTCTTGCGCAACGGATCCAGTCCATGAACCAGCATCCCTCGGTTCGGAAGCGAATTGATACCACACCTTCCGATGATGTAACTTTATGCGCTGCGTTAGAGCTAGCTGGTGCACGTGATCCAGCTGAGCACACACGACCATATAGGCTCGAGACTGGCACTAGTCGGGCTGCATTTGCGAAGAAAAGTATATGTGGGCTCTCCGCAGTAGATCGAACCACACTCGAAAAGGGCTTTGGACGAATGCTCGTCCGAGCGTTGACGCTCGATTCTCAGCTCATGCCAGCGGGTGGAGGACCGCCACCATCTGTCGACAACACGGGCCTGGTGTTTTATCTACTGATGCTGAGCAACCAGCCAAGCCCGCCAGACGAATCTGTGCGTGAAGCAACCAAACCGATCGAGCGGCGGTGGGTAGATGCTGCATCTGCGCGAGTTCTAGTGCAAGGCGATCTTGGACTTTCAGGCAGCCACGATGACAGTCTTCTCAAGCGCGGTGGAATGGTCCTAGATGATGAAGATGATGAAGACTCTGCGAAGGTTGTGAAACACAGAAATGTTCTGCCTGAACCCGCCGCCCGTCTTGCTGAATCCCTCCGAATCATTCCCTTGGCAGATGTGCAAACTGAGATCCTCTCCATTTCATTCGCCGTTGAGGAAAATGTGGCCTTAAAGAAGAGGCTACAAGCCCTCGGACGATAGCTCTTCCATCCTTTTGTGTACATAGCATAAAAACAACCTGATCAAAACGCGCATTTATTCTCGAGCCAGCCACTTGTCACGCCATGTTGTTTCCAGCTCAAGCTGCACTGGGAGGGGAAGATACGAGAGATCAAGCTCTCGGAGGTCCGGCAGCTCAGGTTGAGGACAAAATGTTATTCCCGGCTCTTTCCAAGCCTGAGGAGGCAGGCTTGAATCAAGCTCACACTTGCGTCTCCATTCCCTCAGACCTGCACGGAACCACTTTGGGCCAAACTGAAGCTTTCTTTCGTAACCATAATCTACGAGCAGTTCATCACCAGCTTTTACAGGCTGGATGGTACGCATAGCCTTGATAAAGCCGAACCGAGGGTGCCAAAACAGTCCCATCGCACAATTCACACGGCTCGGATCGAATGTGTGATTCGCCTTGTGGCACAATGATGCCGTGTAAAATTTCGTCGAGTCATATGGTGAGGGTACGTCGACGCATGTCCGACCATTGTCCTTGATGGTTATCGCGTTTGAGTTGAGATCCCAGCTGCGTCGGTCAACAAGCCTGGAAGAGGGTCGGCTTCCACTATAGAAGCTTACCAGTTCGCCCTTCGCTAAGTCTCGCCTGGCAAACAGGCCCTCCCCAGGACTGAAAGATGTCTCGTTGCACTTCTGGTCAGCATCATTGTCCAGCTTGACTCGTTTGTTTTGAGGAGAACTTGTAATCACTTCCTCCTGAGTTGTAATCATCTCTAGCCTACTTGGCGCAACGAACACACGCTCTTGCTCCCACGGCTCCGCTTGAAGTGGATTCCGAGCAATACGATTGGCTCCTGGCCCTTCATACATGAAGACTTCATTTGTTAAACCTGTCCTTTCAGAGAAGAACCTTCCCTCACGCATCTTCAAGTCAACCCACTTTCCTCGATAACCCCCTTCATTGGGATTGGCCGCATTGTAGTACCAAACATTATTATACCCCGTGAATCGCCCGTCGCACCACGTACCTGCAAGCATAGTACCATCATCGACAACGACGGCCCCGGGGCCATGCCGAATTATGCCGTCCTTTACATAACCTGCGAAAATCAGGCGGTTGGGCCCGCTAAACTCGAGTGCAAACTGCACCGTCTCAACTTCCTCTTGACCTTGAGATTTGGCCAAACGCTTCGGTTTGTTGCACGACTTGTGAACCATTACGCGAAGTGGTCGCGAAAGTACCATGACTCCACTTACGTCACCGTCAGGATCGTCCTCACTTGCGGCATGAGAGATCTGAGCTGACTGCGAGAAATCGCCCATCTCGACATGTTCGCACCAGGTTGTGCTTCCATCAGGGTAATGAAACACGCCTTGACCATGCGGTTCGGGTTGATTCGTATCTTCACAAAACTGAGCTTTGCCTTGGAAGATGTAGGTAATAAAGCTTGGGAAAGTACGCATGCCAGGAGTCCAGGCGCTTTCTACTGTCTCAGACACTTTGTCTAGAGCTGAGGTGATAATCCTTTCAATAATATCGCGTGAAATGGGAGCTGGACGGGGTGGGTCGATGTATCGGCTCGTTGTACGCGGCGCATCCCCGTTGTTCTTCTCCTCAATATCATCATCCTGCCGCCTCCTTTGCCGCTCCTTTGACCGCCATTCCCTTGCGCGCTGGGGCAGCTGCTCGAGCCACTCGAGCGCTTGGCGTGGGCTGTATCGAGCAACAAAACCGTCGAGAATGATAGTATCCTCCTCTGGCAATTCATCTTCTTCGTGATCTTCATTATTGTCTTCGCCGCCCTCGTCACCGTCATCACTAGTCTGCTCCTCTTCCTCAACGGGTTCGTCGGCTTCATCAACATCGCTGGGCTCGGCCCCGTCGTCGTCTATATCACCAGGCTCGTCGTCCAGTCCACTCTCGTCACTGTCGACAGGGTCATCGATGGACTGCGGCGCCTCAGTGAACAACACCGCGTTATGTTTGTTCCGAGCCTCGAGCCACGCGTGTCGGAACTCCTCCTCTTGGGCAGAATCGACCGTAATATCAGCGCTACTTGGGCGGATAAAGACAAACCGCGTGGGATGCGTGCTGTTGGACACGGTGGATTGTGTAGTTTCATGGGGCGCGAGCGCGCACGCCCCACTTCCCGAGGTCAGTGAACCTTCGGCTTTCTTCTTATTGTCGTTTTTGGGCATATGCTCGTTAGAGGAGCTAGTTGCAAAATGCAGTGTTCGTGAGTAGTTGTCTTGAAGAAGCGCGCTTTCAAGGTTTTGCACCCGCGCAGAGCCTCCTATATTTCAAATCTGGAATCGAGCTCACTGCGTTCGCTGAGAATCCCGAGCGTGGAGTATGGGCCGCGAATCAGTGCAGATGGCTGTGGTGTAGACCTAAGCTGCCCGGGGTTAGTGCGCATGTTGCCTCGCGATGAACTGCAGGCCCTCACAGTGTGAAACATCCATGCTCACCAGCGGGTCTCCACGCGAACTCAGTTCTTCGAACCCTCGAATCGAGGTGCTGCAATATGGATCATCTGCAACTTGTTGTTCAACGACCAGACACTGCCATCGATAGAGGCAACTGGCGAAACGTTCCGGGAATTTGTATTATCTCGAACGCAGGCCCTGTATGCATGATCGCTATCAGACTTATCAGGGGCAATTCCAGTGAGACGACAGGAATGGAACAATTTCATAATCACGTTCTTTCCACACTACCCAGGCAATATGTGATAACGCATGGATGCCACAGCTCTTGCATAGCTTGTAGTTCGTCGCTTCGTGCCAGATCTTTCTAAGTGCAAGAGAAATGTCTCTGCGAACAGCACTACAGCAGGGAGTCGAGGTTTGTTGGGCTCTGGTTAGCCTCACTGACACACAACTAGAAGCCGCCAATGGTGGTTCTATGCCGTATGGCTGCTCCTACTTTTGTGCAGCATGAGCCTTTGCATACGGAATGCGCATGCGCTGCACACAGCATACTCCTCACTGGTCGAAAGCTGGCTGTCGGCTGGATCTCCGAAACAGGGGGTGTCGAAATACAACGAAACTGCTTATTTCCTACGATTAGAACAAACGTGATTTAAGAAGGTGTTATATGAAGTAGGGTATAGAAACCATACCGAAGTGTTGTATATTATAATAACTATAGACTCAACTCGGTCCCATATCCTAAACAACTGCGAATCTCGAGCTGTACAGCTTTTTCCAACTTGAAAGATTTCGAGCCTCACGACAAAGCAGTATATCCTATTTTCTCACCCTGGGCACATGCTCCTTGACTGAAACGCATATCATTGGATCCCTTTAGGCCCTGTAAATCACCGCAGCATCCTTTGGGCCGGAGACTCCGGAGAGCCGCCTGCGAAACAGCGCAAAATGTCGACGCCCAACTCAACCAGCGGCAATGACTACGTCCGGTATATCGGGCGCGTGGGCCAGATGGCCGAATACGACTGTGTAGGCCCCGCGAACATTGAGTCATCATGTCGTGCTGTAGACTATGACCTTGCATCCTGCAGCATCACAGACTATAAGGACCGAGTTGCCTACAGTTTGTCTCAGTTTACTGAAGAAACGAAGGGTTTGTCCGAGTTGACGGAGGTGATTCGAGCGGGCCAGAGCTACATCTCTATCATTTATACATATCGTGCATGCTCGCGCACGTTTAATATGAAGCAGGAGCAAACTGATCCCGCAGCGCTACTAGCGTATCACGAACGGGTGTTTCAGACGCTCCACCCTGAAATTCAGAAGATCGTGCAGTTCATGAACTTCATTGAAAAGGTCATCGACACGATGCAGACCCACTTTCGCACTATTGTGTTGACCGAAATGAAGAAGGCCGTACCAAGTCACGAGTTGATTGGACTTTTCCTGAAGTGTATCAACACACTCGTGATCCTCGACACGCTTAAGAACAACAAGTCGAGCTTGAGCAACGATTTTTCTGCGTACAAGCGAAGTTTCGGTCGAATCAAGAACAATGTTCCCAACGCAGCTGACATTGACCGTACAAATGACCGACTTTCGCAGTTTTTGGCCAACCCAGCCCGACCGCGCGATCTTATCATCTGGAATTTAAAGCGTGCACTACAAACCCTGGACAACTACGAGCTTGGTATCGTGGCCCTGCTCGAGTACTGCAAGTACTGCCGAGAAGAAAAACGATACCTTCTATGCGAGGAGGAGTTCGCCTTGGTACGCGTGATGCCCTATCTCATCTTCCTCTTAGACACCGACCTTGATCACAATGGCGACCCACTCTTCCCTGTCAAGGGTCCTGTGATCAACGCCTTCAAAAACAAGTGGATCTCAATGGATTACTTCCAGGAATTGTTCAAGGTCCGTCCCATTGTTCCACTCTACGGTGACCTCCACATTAACGTTGTGCTCGTTTTGAGGCAATGCTCACACTGGGATGAAGAAGAGATGCTCCACAAGTGGACCACCGCACGTCCCGAAAAGCTTCAATCGTACTATTTGCTGACGAATCATCACGAGAAGATTCGCCAAGAGCACAATGCGTTTGCATCAGACTTCGCCTCCCTGATCAATGAGATCCGTGCGTTCCAGAAGAGCCAGAAGCTCATTACACCCAAGATGCTAGAACGTGTCTTCACAGCTATCCTTACTGGTCTTCGAACTGTGTCTAGATGGAACGCTCGTGTCCGCGACCAGTTCGCTTGGAAGTTCGCGAATCCTATCTCAGACACCAAATATCAGGAGATTCAAAGTAAGCATGCGGCCTCGGTGGCGGCTGCAGCAGCTGCCGCAGAGCTTGAGTTGGCTCCTGAGGCCAATGCGGTATCATCAGCACAGCTGCAAGCAACACAGGAGCGCAAAATTCAGGAAATGCGGGAGAATGCATTGGCTGCTCGCAAGACAGGCTCTGGTTCGGCCGCAAGCTTGCAAGGTGACGAATATGAGAAGGCTGTTCGATACAATTACACAAACGAGGAGCTGTACTGCCTGATTGATGTCCTCGGTATGATCAAAGGTATTGGAGCACTGATGCTTGAAAACGAAGCGAGCATTCTTGCGCTGCTGAACCGCTGCATTCACGATGATGTTCAGGTCTTCCTCCAGAGTGAAGTCGCGCGACCACTACGCCGAGCTTATAAGAACGACCGTAGTGATGTCAAGGACATCCTCATGCAGATGCGCGAAATTGGTGGTGACTGGTTTGATTACGAAACTCAGAAGGACGACTATCTCAAAGTCAAGAAGGAGCTTATCCAAGTCAACCGCGACTTCCCAAGACGTGCGACTGCACCAAGCCAGACCCAGCTCACCCTGGTCAGGCGTATGATGCACTCTGTCTTTGACAGCCGTGCGCCAGGTATGAAGGGTGGCATCTTCACCGAGAAGAACCTGAAGGATGAGTGGCTCGCAGCTTGGAAACAATTCTACGACACCTCTTTCTTCTACCCGTACCTGTTAAACTATGCGAACACAGTCAAGGAGGCTACTGACATGTCGTTCCTGTGGTTCCGTGAGTTCTACCTCGAAATTACTGGTTGCGTTCAGTTCCCCATCTCTATGTCGCTTCCTTGGATTATGACGGATTTCTTGATTAAAACGCCCTCTGCCAAGGCCAACATCTTCTTCCCCTTCGACATTTACAACGACGCAGCTGTGCATGCCCTATATCATCTCAAGCAGCAATTCCTGTACGATGAAGTTGAGGCAGAGTTGAACCTGTCGTTCATTCAGCTCATGTACCACATCTCACTGGATGTGTTCGGCCACTACAAGACCGTTGCAGGAGCGATGCTTCTTGACAAGGATTTTAAGAAGGCTTTCGAGGAGGCCCGTGGCGCGGGCTGCCTTAACGCTCAGCATGCTCACTATCACGCTCTTCTGAAGCAGACACACGTCACTCTGCTTGGGCGGTCTGTTGACGTTGGCAGTCTCGTTGCTTCCCATGTCAACACCCACATTCGAGAGAATCTTAACATTATCATTCGTCGATTCGAATCGTCCGACTTGACGTACATCGTCGATCTGCGTGCTCAGCTTGAGAATGTTCGACTCACTCATCAGCTGCTTTCACAGGACTTGCTAACCCTTGATCCTTTCGAGGACATGCTTCGAGAAGCAAACGAATGCGTTGGCATTATGCGCGTACGTTCGCGTATCTTGAACCATATCGTGAATGAAATCATTTTCGATGTCATCCCCAACTACGTCTATAACAGCACAACGCAGCGATTCGTCCGCTCTACACAACCGATCAATTCGCCAAACACGCCACCGTACAAGCGTGAGCCAACGCCCAGCTGTAAGTCCTACATCCTATATGGCAAGGGCTACAAGCAGGCGTTTGATCGTCAGTTTGCCAGCATACGCGGCTTTATTGGTCACGAGCATTGGCAAGCTGTCTTGGATGTGTTGGAATCTACCGAGGTGCCACTGCTCGTGCAGCTTCTTATCGAAGACATCATTGCGAATAAGATTTTGGGTGATTGCTGGGTGGCCCTAACTACCGTGTCGAAGGGTCTTCCCTATATCAAGCTACCCAAGCCGCAGCAAGGTGTCATTGCGGGCTACTTGGCATTCGACATGAAGCTCCGCAACAACATTGCCGCATGGCCTCTTTTGCGACCGGTTCTGTTCCAGCGACTTCGTGAAATGGGTAATGCCCTCATTGTCATTAGCCAGCTTGATCATGCGATCATGGTGCAGCGTGACTTGGCCTACCAAGTTACAGCCTGCTTCAGCGGTGTCGTACCCATCGCACCCCATGATCCCTCGCTCCCAACACCTGCTGAAGCATATTCAGACCTGTTTGTTGGCCCAAGCACTCCCGAAGAAACGCCGTTCGCAACGGTGGTGAACGATGCGCTCGAGCTGATTGGTGCTAGCCCTGATGTGGTACAATCCTCGGTTGGCTTGCCCGATGATCAGGAGAAACTTCTCCTGGCACAACGCTTGCGTCACACTGCCGCTATTGTCGCACGTGACCTCTATACGAGTGAGATATTGAGCTCCCATGCAGAAGCCATGGCTTTCGATGACACCGTTGCAGCGATGGATGCTAGTCTATCCGTCGGTAGTGCGGGCAGGAATCGATCTTACTTGACTGCCTGCTTGTCACAACTCTCAGCTCTCATGGCAAAACAGGGCCTGGTGTCGGAAATCTCTGGAAGAGTCATGGCAGGTGATCGAATTGTTGATGTTGAGACAGCCCGTGATATCACACGAGTCTTGTCTGTGCTGTTGTTCATTTTCAACTGCGCCCCACCAACTAAGGAGATTCCCGCACCTACGCAAGAAAATCCTCGAGCCACACGCATCGTCTCTGAGCCTTCAGATACGGAGCTCTTTGGCCAAGGATGGTTGTGGGCGGTGGCTGCGCTGCTGCACGTCACGGGTGAACGAGATCGATTCGATTTGTTAGACCTTTCCCAGCATATTTTGAGACTTGACAAGATCTCGCCTTGCCCACGCACACTTCTCACCAACGCAAAGAAGAAGGATCGAAATGCACCGATGACCGTTGAAGAGACATCACAAATTCTTGTCCTACACTTCTTGAGGACTGCCCAGAACTCAGTGAATGAGCTTCGCGATGCAGCTGCGATCTTCGACTCCCACTACCATGTGCCTCGGATGCCCGTTGCTCCTCTTGATCCAAATGTCGTGCCGCAAGCAGCAAAGGCTATTCCCGTGGGCCCAGCAGCTGGCTCTTCTTCCAGCAGCCTTCCTACGACTCTTGGAGGACCAGAAGAGCCTCCCGCTTCGACGAATTCTGCTCCTTCGACATCTGTAGCAACGGCATCATCGACCGTATCGACACCCTCGGCTCCTGTACCAGAAGTGGCTACAACCACCTCCCCTCCACCACTAGCGTCCATCACTGCAGCAGCCCCTCCGCCGCCTCCGGCTACAGCATCGGCACCGGCATCTAGCACTGCGCCACCCCCTCCCCCTCCTTCGGGATCAGGCTCTGTACCACCACCACCACCACCACCACCACCTGGCGCTGCTGTACCCCCGCCTCCTCCTCCTTCGGGATCAGGCGCTGTGCCTCCCCCACCAGCGCCAGCGGGAAGTGCTTCTGTGCCGCCGCCGCCGCCTCCGCCTTCTGGTTCTGGCTCAGCACCACCACCACCACCACCAAGTGGAACAGTCGCGCCTCCTCCTCCCCCTCCTTCTTCTTCTTCAGGCGGAGGTTCTGTGCCTCCTCCTCCTCCTCCTCCTCCTCCTCCTCCTCCTCCTTCTTCTTCTTCTTCAGGCGGAGGTTCTGTGCCACCACCTCCGCCTCCATTGGCAGGTTCTGCGGCCCCGCCACCACTGCCCGGTACTTCAGGAGTACCACCGCCACCTCCTCCCGTTCCAACTTCATCTGTGCCCCCGCCACCAGTTCCGTCAAGTGGAGTCCCTCCGCCACCGCCGCCTGGCTCAGCGTCAGTGCCTCCCCCGCCTCCTCCATCCACAGGCACTGCACCTCCCCCTCCCCCGCCGCCCCCGAGCTCGGCGCCACCACCACCACCTCCACCTCCATTGATGTAATCAGCGCGTTGAGACCTATGACTCGATGCAGAGCTAAGTTTCAATTCGGCTCGGCTTCCCTAGCCTAAGAGTACACTCGTACGCCCAATACAGTTGCAAGTTGAATTTTACGTGGCCCATGCAGGCCCTACTCAGTTGTTTGTATTCAATGACGGTACGCTTGTTGCATGGGATCGCTTCTGGAAGTTAATGTACAGGACTATTGTATTGGTCGGTCTCGCGAGTGGTTCACGGGCGATCCATGGTTGTCATGTTTGGCTTGTGGCTCTCATCGACCACGACTGCCTGCAGCCAGCTCGCCGAGACCATCGGCGGCAGTTACAAAGATTGTGTTCGTAGCGTGCATTTGCGCCTCCGCAGCCTGGTTAAGCGCATCTGCGAGACGGTCCGCAACGGTTCGCGCGAACTGCGCGTCGTCTTCTGGAACCGGATTGGGTTGTTGCAGGAGCTCTAGTACAGACTGAACGTCAGACGGGAGCGCAGATGTAGGCATGGTGTAATCAAAGAAGGGTGCCTCGGGTGTAGTTGGGAATTCGTGTGTTCGAATTATATCCGCCAGTGCCTTGGCGCGTTCGATACGCTTCTCGTTCTTTTCCATCGACTTTCGCTGCTGAATTACACTTCCAACTCCAGCACTGGACTTACCAGTGATCAAACCGACATCGAGGAACTTGGCTACGTTGCCCTTGGAACCTGCCGCTGCGTTTATGTAGCTGCCCTCTTGTCGCATGCGTGTGTCCGTCGCGTTAGAGTCAATGATCCTCAGCGACCCGGACATCGCCACTACCGACTTTCCGGGTGGGCGATCTGTGAGAGGGCATGAGGTAGAGTGCAGATGATTCAGGGGCGGGAAGTAAGTGATTGGCTTGAGTCGCGAGCGGGAGATACCTCCATCACACCATCAAACCGATGCGAGTTCATGAGACGTACCTGATTTCGAGCTGGCCGAGCCCATTTTGTGTGTCTTTCGCTATGTTGCTGTGCGTGTTGCGGTTGCTCTCCTATGCAGTTTGCTTCAGTAGGCACTTAGCTACGATACTGCGTGGTGGAATCAGCTGATAGGTCTACCACAGCCGAGTTACAAGGCCGTGAATACGCTTGAGAGTCGAGTTCTTTTTCCCCGACAATGCTATCGAGTGGGTGGGATGCCGTTGTTACCCAGTTCATTCAGTGTGGCAGTGGAAGTATCATTGACCAACATGCCTATCCATGCAATGTCACGCGTGTTCCATTTGTCTTAGCAGTGAAAGCCCTGTCAAGGACAGGCTTTTCAGTTCACTCTCCCACACTTCCAAACCCCGTGATTTACAGGGATCTCGCGACAGCATACACTGGGTGAGACTACGATTCGATAGATCCACGTGTGGTGTATTGAATGCACCCCAGTTCACTCGCGTGCATACATTTGAAGTAGGTCAAAATGCAGCCACAAGTCCCCGTTTCAGAGCTTGAGCAGGCCAACCGGCGCGTTGGTGAGGCACTGCAGGCGATCTCGGGCACGCGCACCTCTCAGGAGCTCTGCGGAGAGATCCGCAGCCGCATGCAGAGTCTTCTGAGGCTCTCAGCTGTGGGTCCCATCCGCACCACGCAAACCGTCGAGGGCGAAGAACGCACCATCGTCTACGAGCCGACGGATATTGGCACAACAACCACGCTGGACCTGCTCGCACAGACCCAGCGCGACGATCTAGAGGCGAAGGTAGTCACGCAGAGCCTAATCTCCCTCGTGCAGGACCTTATGTCGCAGGTGGTCGTGCTCAAGGCGCGGAATATAGTCCACGACACTGACCAGGCCTACCGAAATGTGTTGGATATGATGAGCATGTGCAGGGTACAGCGATCGGAATTACGTAGGGAGATGGAACACATCGCCGCACAGTTACATGATCTTCAAACCGAGCTTGAGTCCCACCTCGATGCGAGTGTCGAGTCGAAAATTGCCACAGAGATGGCCTTGGAGAAAGCCGAGCGCGAGCTCATTTCCGCTGCGCCTGTGCGCGATCCGGCGAGGTAGTCTTTGAGACCTCACGCGCAAATGCTTCTTACTGGCGTGCTGTACACTGTGTCAAGAGCATAAAGCGAATGTAAATGGAAAACCTGCGGTTCGTCACATATATATCCAAATCCGGGAAATCTACTCCAGTTTTCAGATTGATCAGTTTGCTGAAAGCGCGTGTCACACCCTTAGAGCCGAGAAACAAACCAGAGAAAGTAGTTTATGCGTCAATCTGACACCTGAACACCCCCCTTTCACGCGTCCACCGCGTCATGATCTAGGCAACAACGAGCCGTTTTCCAAGCCCATGTCAACTGATACCTTCAGTCCATCAGCAGATGTGTCTGCTGCAGCTCAAGGCGAACCAGTGAAATTATGTGAGCTGTTCGGTGACTTCCTCCTAGCTACTCTGCCCACCCGGTTCGAAGACATGCGCAACTTCCGGCCCATTCCCAACCACCAGGAGGTAAGTCGTGTGACTCTCAGACCGAGATCCTGGGCACGCCGCTCTTTCGTGCCTCGTTGATCGCCTTGCCGACCGCATGCCGCAATCTGATTGCGCAGGGGGATATGGGATCCCAACGCCCACCTGCCTCCGGCTTATTGGTGCGAGTGCTATGGTGAGAGCAGCAAAACTCAGCTCGAAGGACCTTAGTTAACCAGGCGTGACTGAATCAACTCAGCGTATGTGGAAGGGGGTTGTAAGGTTAACTACGGAGCCTACCTACTATCTCAATTAACATATCCACTGGCAATAATCCACCGTCAACACAATGTCATCTAGGTGTTCTCGGATGTCGACACAGACCAGACGGTCATTCTCGAGGTCAATGAAATGCTCGACCAGCCCAGCGACGAGGAGGCTCTGAAGTACGTGCGTGTGAGACGTTCTCTGTATTAACCCTTTTTGCTTAGTGTGAATGGCTTAGTGTTACAAGCAGTTAGATTCTACCTTTCGGACTCTTATGTCGGCTCTTTTCCTCTTCCTTCACCCGCATCCCACATAGAACCCACTACAAAGAGCTGATGGCGAATGACGAATGCAACGAATACGAAATCGCTGACATGGGCACACTGCAACCAGGTAGTGGTCTCCTCGGCAACTTGAATCCTGACTACTTTAGCTGGGCAGGCTACATTGACGGTCTAATGATGGTCTCCAAACCTGGGGAACAAGCGCAAAACACTGTACGCTGCTTTATGTTGCTCTTGCGTATGCCTCAATTCACCACAGATTTGCTGGTTGTGTTTTACTCCACGACCGAAGTGGCGCCAGGAGGCAGCGTAGCAGCCCACATCAAGCACGTTGTGCCTGCGGAAGAAGCCACCCAAACGATCAACCAAATACTGTCTTCGCTTACTGTGCGAAGCGTGCAAGCTTTCGTTGAGGCGTCTGGTGGAAACGAGTAGTACCCGAGCGGACCACGGGCTCGACCACACAACTCCACCACCCAGTTGCCACCAGTCAAGCGAACCATTCTCGAATTAATATGAGGTACATTTAGCATATCTGTTCATAACCTCCAGTCCTGTGAAGCAAGGGTTACGTGGAGCGGCAACTCACCGCTCACACGACACCAACACACCGTTACGACCAGCTAAATCGGTCATTCTCGATGTATTCGGTTGTGCATTTAGCATCTCTGCTCGTGCAAACTCGAGGGTCATCCGGTGTGGTGGCTAGTCACGACCAATTGTTCCAAACTAATATCTCTACAACTTCAAGCAATACAAAGTTTGTTTATATCTTCTACGAAGCCCAGTCTTAGCATGCTGGTGGGGTGTTTCCGCCGTGAATAACTCCCTCCGGCGTCTCCCATGTGCCCCCCGGCCGCTCCCTTTGCACCTCTCGAGCCAGTGAGAATTTCGAGTTCGCTGGTTTTGCCGCCCAAATGGGTTATATTTTAGCCGGATACGGCTAAGTTTCCCAGCTGATTTTGCACAACGTCTGATAACCCATCTGGCCTACTTGGCGCAAGTGCAGGCTGAAACCAAGGATATCATTTGATTTTTACAGAACACTACACTCTTAAATGAGCTATTGCGAAGCCGCACACGAGCTGATTCGCGAGCTCAAGCGCAGCAAAACTATCCCGCCCTACAATGTAAGTTAACTTGGATTGGTTTGCCCGGCCTGTACGCAACCTTGATGTGGTATTCTGCTTTGTCACTGCACGTGTGGATAGACACTTCGATACTGAACTAGACTGGCCTTTGAACGATGCCCTTACATCCACATCTCTGGATATAGAGCGCCGGCATGCAGCAGGTCGCGAAGGAGGCACAGGATGCAGATGCGATGTTGATGCAAGCGGTGGCTGCGTATCGTGACGCGCCACAATACCAACTGCAGGTGACTGGTGCGATCATTGTACGATTCGAGACGATCACACGCAACAAGCGCTGTGCCTTGGCGTATTTAAATGAACGCATGAACAAACTCAAAGATGTTTGGTGGGAGGCTGGACGCATTCTGCCTGAGGAAATTAAGACGTGTTTGTCGCAGCACGAGATTGACGTGTTCTCACGATACGACGACATCATGGGCAAGTATATGCGCGAGTGTGGAGTCAACCTCATCGCAGACCAACAGCCCCCCAAGTCACTTCACATTGAGGTTGCAGTGAAGGAGGACTGCGGAGAAGTTCTGACTGAGCACGGTCCAGTGATCCTCAAAAAGAACACGAGGCATCTCATTCGAAGGTCGGATTGTGAACTACTCATCAAGCAAGGAATGCTTGAACAAGTCGGTCCCACGCTGCAGTGACCTCGGGGCATACCTATTCGAACTCGCATAAACTTTGTACAGTATCTTGTTGCCCAGCGGCGTCGTGGTAAAGGCAGGGTGAATTAAGCAGGGACTAAGTTCTCTTTATGTGAAGCTGGGACTATGTTCACTTTATCTGAAGCTTAATTGAAGCAGTTCGTGTATCAATAACTAGTGATCGTCTCCAAACAGCTGACGCTCGACATCGAGATGAGACTCCAGTTCAGCGGTGGTGGGCTTTGACGCTTTCACTTTGGGTGGCGTCGACGACTTCACCTTCTTGGGCTGATTCCGCAGTTCTTCGATTCGCGCGCGCAGTCTTTGTAATTCATCTTCGCGTGCACGAAGCTCTGCTGTAAGCTCTTCTAGTTCGGTTTGATTCTGATCGGATTCTTCCTCGAGCCCATCACTCGAATCGTCCGACGCTGAAGTTGCCGCCGTTACAGGCGAAGTTGTAGGTGCTCCCTTGGCGTCCTTCACCCTAGTACTAACACTACCCGCAATAGCAGAAACCGCAGCGCGAGTAAGAGCGTCTCGGCGAGCTCGCACCCGCACTACACGGAGCGCACGTTCTTCCGCTTCTGTGAAGGCGTCGTATAAAACAGAGGCGAAGTCTTGGGCTTCCGCGGCAATATGACCCTGGATAAGCGACGCTGCACACGTGCCCCAGCCACCATTACCTATCATACCTAGAAGCAAATTGGGTGAAGGCAGTGGTAGTGTAGAGTCCATAGCAAGAAGTGCGGCCAAACCTTGTGTTATGGCAGAGGATGCTGAGTACTTTGAACCTGATGAGGATGATGTGATCTGAGCGGCGTTTTCCATGGAGACAGATCCACGGGCTGAGCTTCCAGCAATACTTCCTCGCGGGTAAGGCGACGATTCGAGTTCAAGAGCAGTTGGATCTGCGGATGCTGTGCTCGCAACACGAGGTCTCACCTCGGTAGTTACACCTTCCGGTAGGTCTAAATCTGCAATCGCGTCTGCTGCGGCAATAGACGATGACTCTTGGGCATAAAGAGCATACTTATGGTGTGCGGAAGCTATTGCGGTTCGAGCCGCATGACCGTGGGCTAAGGCCAGCGCTTGTGCGATACCAGGCACATGATCGAGAAGTGCAATCATAGGAGGGCGAGTGGGAAGCTCGAACCTCGCGGCCAAGACTGAGAGGTGGACGGGGTTCGGCGATGCATCATACTGATCGCGTTCAGTTCGCAGTTTTTGCCGGAGGTTCCGCAGAGCGGGAGCAAAGCCGGTTGCTCCGAAGTGACTGGGCCGAGGATATAGCGCGTATGCTAAGATCAGGTGCACGATGTGAACAACTGCAAATGCACACGGAGGGTAAAGCGCTAATGCAACAAGGGATGCTAAGCGGTGATGTGCAGGCAGATGTGCGGCAAGGGCGACGAATGGGGTGCCCCCTGCAATCGTCGAAGCTGCACTTAGTGTGGTTGGACCTTGCGTGAGGAAACCGTGCATCGCCGCCGTGGATAGTAGTAAGGACACTACAAGGGAAGAAAAGCCGGCCTCATGCAGAGCAGCTCGGAGTAAGGCAACGGATGATGTCGCAAGCATAGTGGGAAAAGCTGACGCGGCTGCAGCAGCAACCGAGATAACCTTACTATTTTCCCCATCTCCGCTATCTTGCAGAAATCCTCCTTGAGTTGCAGCAAGCGCTAGTCTGAAGCTGGAAGGTAAGAGTGGAAGGAATGGCGATGGGCGAATGGGGATACCAGGCTTCGACATGAAGTTGCGCATGAAATTCCAACTTTCATAAAGCTTGTGTGAGGCATCCATTTCGGTATCACCATGTAAATTGTCGTGCTTTGCGTTAAGGTTTGCGATCTCGCTCTGTACACCAAGCGCTTGCGATATTAATGCATTCTGCAGGTTGAGTTGCGCCCAGATTGGACTTGCATGAAGAGGGGGTGTCACGTGGAGCTTCCTAAGTTGAACGGAAGGCTGCGCATGGGGATGCATACCAAGCCAACGCAAGTAGTAGGTTTCCCACAGACCAACTGTAGCGGGATCAACATGTAGGCATGACGGGGCAAATGACGGGTCACGCACGACATATAGGGGGTTTAAGAAGTTGTGTCGACGGATATGAATGTCTGTCCACAGCGAGGCAGACGTTTCCGCGAGTCCCAAGCTTTGGCGTTGATTTTGTGAGTTACAGAGGAAAGTACCAAATAGACCATTGTCCATGTTGTCCAAAATATGGATGAGTAAGTCTTCGGTGAACTCGAATTGTGTCGGATGCTGCAGCATGATTTGATGCACGGCATCAAGGAAGTATAGGAAGGTGGGCGACACTTCGTCAGGTTGGTTGGATGCCCCGTAACCTAGGCGAAGTCCGAACATGTGTCCGAAGCTTAGCCATTCCTTCTCGATGAGCATAAGAAATCCAGGCAAAGTGCGATAGAAGGGATCTAGCATGATTTGAGCTAGCGATGTAAGCTGAGGTGTGCGGTCCCAACCGTCTGTGCAGTGGACCAATACAGATATGCCCCGGCACAACGTGTTTGCAATATAGCACGCACCTGCTAGAATTTTGCTGAGCTTGGAGATGTGACCAGTTTGGTGAATGAGACTATGCCAATCGGGCGGTGGTGATCCATGCTCAAGGTATTTGTATACAGCCGAAAGGAGAGCTGCATGCGTCTTTCTCAATTCATGAATATTAACCATGTCGAAGAATTCGAATGAGACTTTCTTGAGCTGCCCCTTCTGGTAATGTTCAGGGTTCTCGAACCCGCCACTATTCACATAGTTATTCACTAGTGCATTCAGGTGTGGACGTGCGTCTGCGATCAAAAGAGCCTTTTGAGGACCTCCGCAAAGCGAAAGCAGGTGCTCATCTGCGTCGTTTCTTGCGCCGCGAATCCCAACAAGAGGCTGAGAGGCTCGGATCAGACATGCCGTATTGGGTGGGGCAATCGAGACAAAGTTTGATAGAATCTCGTTGCTCTTCATGAGTGCGTTCTGAACGTGTTCAGGCACACCTGCCTTTCCTGCAAACGAATGCGTTCGGTCATGCTTCTCAGGCGCATTGGTTTTTGCGTCCTCTGTAACTGCGCCTGTAGTCTGTCCTGCACCGCTTTCCATAGTGCTGCCCTGGCTAGCCAGTACGGGCTGCTCAAGCGAGCTTTTGTTACGACTGAGCTCAACCTGTCCCGCTTGGACAACGTTCAGAGAGTGTTGAGCGTCCTCTGGGTTGGACTTGGGTGGATCTAATTCATCTGGGAGCTGCTGGTGGTGTTCATTGTTTTCAGATGATTTCTCGCTTGGCAGAGTCATAGGGAACCCCACCTCTTGAGCTGCGTGGGATGCAATGCTCGCTGCGATATTTCGCAAGGAGGTCGGAATGTGCATGTGGACTAATGCATCAGGATCTACCTTGCTGATTACCGATGCAGCCTGATGCACTGAGATGGGTGCACGGGTCCAGACAACGGCCGGGAACCGCTTATATGAACGATGCTGAGCGGCACGACGGACTTCATCCACGGCAATGCTCTTTGGAATCATAACATGCGATGGGTAGGTTGGGGACACAGAGTAGTCCTTGTTCGCCGACGTAATCTTAAATTGGCCCATTTCTCGGTGGCTTTCGTGCACAGTTCCATGACCTCGAGTGGCACCCATGCGATAATAATCCAGGCGTGGATCAAAGAAGGTCCAGCCGTCAATGTAGTCCTCGGTCCACCACTTGTAGTAGATGGCTGCGCCAACCAGGTTTGTCGCAAAGTTTAGCATGTTTGTCATCGGGAGTGTACTTGGGCCCAGAGACTTAAAAATGATATCTCGTTTGACGTGCGGCTCGATGTTGTTGCGCTTCTCAGTTGTTGAGGCGGCGCTGTCAGATCCCACTTGCGCATCGGTCTCTGCCTGAAGCGCCTTCAGTTGTCGTATTTCCTGGGCGACTGCTGAAACCGACGCAGATGAGGCCGTGTTGTAAACGGAAAAAGCGGGAAGGGATGTCAAGGGACGCGTTGTCTCATTGATTTGCGAGAGATGCTTAATATTACCGACTAGAGCCGAGTATCGAGAGAAGTATTTCTTCTCGACAAGCCCTTCGAATATCAGACGAATTGTTCGACAGTCTTTGCACTTGATCTCTAGAACTGCAGTATCGCGCTTGTCGAGAATCGTGGATTCGATCTCTTCAATTGAAAGGAGAGGCACCGAAAGACCACGAATTTGATTTACGCACATCGCTGCACCCTCCAACAAATGTCCAGACACAGCTGTAAGCATACTTGCGAGTGGTGTCGCTGATGATCTGACTTTTGCTTTTGTTGGGTGGTCCGACCGCCACTGCTGCTCATCACTCTCTTTCTGATCTGGGTTTCCGGGGACCTCTTGCGCAGTTTGGGATTGGACAGTGATGCGCGCGATTAAGGAAAGCAGCTCGCTTGACCTTTCTGCAATGTCGGGTAGAGGAAGGAAAACTAGTTGGAAATTAGTAAGAATGATCGCGCCAGGACGGCAGGCTAAGAGTGCATTTGTGGCAACTGTCTCATCTTTCGAGTTGGGAGCGGACTGGCTCGAACTCGAGGATCCAGACGAAGAATTAGCAACAAGACCGGCTGCAGGGAGAGCTGGATCGGCAAGCGCACGTCGGGGCGCAGCCAACGTGGCGGCAACCATATGGTATGTTGCAGTTGCTCGAATGTAATCGATCTGAGGTGATACGCCTTTCGTTGTACCCGTCGTCGATTGGCCTACACTGCTGTTTGCCCTGGTCGTTCGTGAGTCCATGCCTGAGTGTGATTCCGTCTGCAGGGGCTGTGCCGAGTTTGCTCCTTGTGTGTTGGGTAGGATTTGAGTGCAGAAAGGGACAAGCTCCTGCACATAGGTTTTCAAGCGGAGGTGGCTCTGAGTGAGCTCATATAGAACACTATCCACAAGAGAGCCACTTGAAGGATTAGGGATCGCGCGGAGCGGTAAGAGGGTTTGAAGAACATTGGAGATATACATAATCGGTTCTTCGTCAGCCAGCATCTTGTACTCGTCCATAAAGCGAGCCAAGATGCGGACGCCATTCACGTCATGTGCATTTTCAAGGCCACCACTAACTGTTCCGGCCAGGCCCACAGAAGAAACAGCAGCAGCTGCGGCAGCAGCAGCAGCTGTCGCAGCCGCAGAAACCCTTGAGGCACCAGAGCTCTCAACAATAAGGTCCTTCTGAACCGAAACTGGCACCGCATTCGCTGACGGAACCGCAGCATTCGAGGGCTGACCACTGCTTGACGACTCTGTGGAGTTGCTGTAGTCGCTTCCGGAACCAAATCCGAAGAGGTAAGCGGACCATCCCGCAAATCCAGAAACGAGCGAGGATGTTGGCGATGCTGAGCCCTTGACGTCAAGCGAGAGGGACGCTGTACCAGGCTGAGTAGTACTCGAGTTTGCGGTAGATGCGGATGTCACATTGGGTGAATCGGACGGAACAAAGTGGTCGTCACGCATCTGCTCAACCAACCCTGGTACTTCTAATGTAAATCCAATTGTATCCTGGGCATGAATTCGACTGAGCGTTACTCGTCCTCTGCCAGGAGCATTGTATCCTGCAAATATATCATTCAGATCGGCATTCTCCGTTTGTGGGGCGTTTGCCCGCACTGCATCAGTATCTTCCGTCGGACTTACAGGATTTGCCTCCGCGGCTGCGGCTGCTGCCGCAGCACGGGACATAACAGACAACGGATCTGATCTGTCTTTGATTGGCTCGGTAGCTTTGGCCGGGTTGGGAGTCTCTGGCTGCGCTTGGACCTGCAAGAGCTGGGCCTGTGCTTGCGCTTTGTCATAACATGTCGTGCAGACACGAATCTTGACATCACTGCTTCCACTTCCGGACCCACCGAAGCCTTCGTCATTGGGTGAGACCAAGCCATTGGCCGTCACATAGAATGCAACTCCTGGAATGGGGGGTCGTTTTTCTGAGCATTCGGAGCAGAACACGTTACCACACAGCCGACAGTGGTGTCTACGCCGCGTGAGCGTGAAGGGTGCCTCACACCGGAAGCATTGGAATGCGAGTGCATCGGGAACCCATGTCACGCTGCTCCACGTCCCTTTGCCAGGGTTGTTGAAGCTGGACATGGACTCAGCACCGTGGGCTCCAGAAAGACGTAGTGAGAGAAATGGCTTAGCGTATCACGCCCTTGCTAGTTCTCAGCTAATCCTTTGGGCTGCTCCTTCGGATGTATAACTCTACAACCACGAGGTTCTTATGGCTCTGCGCATGCACTTCGGCAAGAAGGAATCTTCAGGGACTTTCGGCTATAGTGGTCTGTAACTACAGAAGGCGGTCGATCTGATCAGGGGTGCAGGTACAACAGGCAGGATATCGAGTGAGTCTCCAGACCAGCGCCTCCGTGTCCTACCTTCACTTTGACCACTTGATGTTCGGTCGATTCGACCCCGATTTGGAGTGTGTGGGCAAGACCTCCGGGGACGGGGTGGGACAGATGTGGCCTCAGTACCGTGGCGGTGTGTGGGTGGGGCTGGATTGTTCAATGGCTGCCAGGAGCGGGAGATTCTAGGGGCGCAAGAGCCTCGAAACCTCCTAAAAGAGTAAACGGAGCTAGAGTTGCGAGGGTTTACTGTGTTATATGCGGATCTCACGTTGAGTTTAAGTTTTCAGGACACTAATAAAGCTAATAAACACATCTGATAAGACCCACAGCATCACCCCACCAGCTTTTCATGCTCTCAGTAAATGTGTTATTGAAGGTTTTCCACTCTTCTAAAAGTACACAGCCCGCCGCCTGCCGCGTCGAACCAACGACACGTCGTGAAACTAGATCCCTACATACGATGAATCGCCTAGCCATAGCGCTGACCGCCTCGTGCATTGCGCTCATTTTGGCCCCCAAAGTGCTCGCTTCGAGCACTTATTGCGCCCCTCTTCGTGAAAGTGAGGCACCCATATGCTCCAGTACGTACAACGACATATGATCATGGATCTGCGCGTTGGTATGCACCACATGACCATATCTTACCGCCGCTACATGTCTCTCTCCTCCAAAACCCCACACAGAAATCATCGACTACCCAGTCATGGTCTCACCTTCTCAGACGATTGCCCAGCGAGAGACGCTCGCGCTGAGCGCCGTCATCGCCAGCACCGAACAAGTACGTAGAAACGATTGTACATGCATTTATTCTGGTGGTATTCCTCCTTCCGATTGCTATCTGGGTCACAGAGTATCTCGACTGCAGCAACCGGCGCCTTCCTCCTGGGCTTGTCATGGATTACAAGAAACGGTTACTCGTGGGTTGATATCTAGTCTCACCTCGGCTTTACCGCAATCTTGTATACTTACTCTCTTATGTAATTGTGCAGGCGCCTAAGTGCGGATTCTATCATAGCGCAGAGTACCAGTGCAGAAAACACTTCCCAAGATGCGTTGAGACTCCGACCGGACCTCGTGAACAAAAGATGTGTGTCTCTACCTGCATGCACGGCCCCAAATGGCGCCAGCGCCAGTGTCGGTACTTTAGTGAGGATTACTTTGTAAGTGAATGCGCGCAAACTGCGTTTTATTCCGAAGGTACGCCCGACTGGCCTTGTGATGACGTGCCATTGACTCTCATCGGAGAGCCCCATACGATTCCCTGGAGAAGCGTTGCTGCGGGGGTCATGATGATCATTGCTGCTGCCCTCGGCGGCTCAGCGCTGCTCGGGTACCTGAACGATCGAAAGCTTTCAAAGGAGCTTGACCAAGTCCTTTCGAAGGAAATGACTGAGCGTGCCAAGGCCGAGAAGGCGAACGAAGTACTTCTTGCCAAGGCCACGGCCTCAGGGATCCTTTCGAGCCACCAATCACGGCTCAATCAAATGCGAACGGAAGAATACGCGCGTCAATTCCGAAGGCCTGAGAATCAGGAGAGTAAGTCTGTGGATAGCGCGGCTGCAGACGGCCGCGCTCAGTCTACCAACCAAGGTACGACAGGAGTCGTGAAGATCGTGGAGACACCAGTGAACGAAACCTTCACCTCTGAGGAACAACCTAAGGAGGCAGAAACACAGTCCCCCCGCAAGCGTGGCGTCAAGAGTCCGAATAAGGTTGAGTGAAGTCATCCTTATCCCTGAGCAACAACGAACTACAAAATTGGGAAGGAAAGGCCGGTGAAGCAGCTTTACATTTGTATTCAAGAATCCAATGTCAGATATGTAATCAATGCAAGGTGGTTTTCAGTTACCAAATAATACAGAAGCATATGTACAAGATAGTCAAACGTCGCGGGAAGCATGGGGGTTAAGTCATTGGGATAGCAAAACTACGGGTGAAGATAATCAGGGGAAAGTTCATATGCAGAGGACTGGGGTTGTGATTCTGGAATTGCGCGCAATTAATCTTGTCTCGACGCTTTGCTCTGATTGAGATATGCACCTGTGCCCTTGTCATCTGGCAAGGCCGGTGGGATATTGGGTTGTGGATCTCGTTCCGAAGGCTGTGGAACGGGCTGATAGCATACTTCTGTGCCGCTTAGCATAGACAGATCCATTGTTACCAACATTCCAGTGTCTGACGCGCTGAAGGCAGAATCTGAATCATGCTCGGTTTTCTCCATATGTCCACGAGCGCTGAGGTCAACAGATTCGTCCCACCGAATCTTCTTCGAGCTACCACTCGAGCTGGTACTCCAGATATTCGGCACTTGCGCACCACCTTCGCTATTCTCACTGCTCATTTCCTGAGAGGCCGGTAGCGGTGGGATTTCTGCATTTCCATCTAAGCTAAACGGTCGAAGCAATGGAGTAATGCCGGATGGCTCAAAGTCATTCATCATCTCGGCGTACTTCCTTCGGCCTCCTGACATGGTTAATGCGAACTTACCCGGTTGATGGTCATGCTGCGAAGGATCAGTGACATGGTTCGAGTTGGAAATACAGAGCTTCAATGACTGGCACGGCAAGCCTTTACTTTCATGCCCGTCATTCTGTAATTCGTCATCGGCTTCGTCAACTTCCTCTTCCTTCACCACAACTTTCGATAAGGTAAGTGATCGTGCGGTTGCCGTTGGAGAAGCGGGAAAGAGCCTCGGGGAAGCCCTACACAATTGGCGAAGTCGTCTTCGCTTGCGTTTTAACAAAAGATAATAGTAAAACACCACGCGGGGAGCAGCTCTCAGAGCCTCAGGGATCTGAGGTGGAGCGAGCTTGGACTTTGTTGAGGTGGAGGTTGAGTTGGACTGCGCACTCAGCGTTCTACTCGGCCGTCTACTTGATGCATTGTTGGGACTCGCGACAAGCCACCTCCCACTTTGCGTACTGGAACTGAGTGGTACCTGCTCTTCTTCGCCGACCAGGTTTCTACTGCTACCAAGTCGAGGCGAGGAAGGAGGTTCACCAGTGGCCGATTCCAGAGTCGTTGTTCGACTTGCAGTCAGGGTTGGTGCCGTTGCTCCACTCGTGCCCTTACCTCGCACAATTGAGAACGGTAGGGTGGGAATGGGCGAACAGTACGGGGACCGTGCGCCTGACTGTTTTGCCGATCGTTCGCGGAACTCCACATGTCGTCCCTCATGGTGTAGCTCCTTAATCTGCCTGCGCTCCATCTCATACATCAGTCGATGCCATTGAAGGATGCGACTCCGAATCGCATTTGGTGTACCCCAACCTAATGCCGATAAATCGAGAACAGTCAACTCATCAATAGCGACTGTTGGACTGAACCACAATGTCTCAGTGCGAGAATCAAGGTTGGATTTCCGCATGTCAGTCGTACTCATTGTTGAGACAGTTACAGGCGTCATAGTCAGAGGATTGCATACACCTCCATTAAACACGGGACTTGATGTTACCGCAACATCGTGGGGAACTCCCTGTGGAGGGTTGGGTACACTCATTGGAAGGGGGACTGGCTGATAACCTTCATGGATTGGATCCTGAATTTGACTCGTGGGAGGACGACTAATATGATCCCCAGAAGGAACCAGAGGCGCATTCTGAGAACTTAGTACACGAGCGATACTGGGGTCGACGGGTGAGCGAGCTGGAGAGAGCAAAGAGTAATCAGATCGTTGTTGACGATCGATAGGCATGCTTGGGCCTTGTGGCTGTCCGTACAGGGTTTCCATTCCAGTTCTTTCTTCAATCGGTGAGAATAGAAGCACACGTGCAGCCGATGGCAATCGAATCTCAGCATCAGGACGAGGTCCCACACCGGGTTGCGGACTGTCGGCGGTACCAGAATTGACGCGGTGCTCGACGGTCGAGTTCCTGCGCAAGTAGGCATTTGCCTTTGAGTTTGGCACCGATGCCGGGGTCCGCCCTGATGCGGAGCGTGCACTCACCAAGGGGGAAGAGGAGAGCTGCTCGTCAGGTCTGTGCAAGACAAGAGGTGCTCCTAGCGCTACGTTTGCTGAGTTGGGGACATCTGAGGATGTGCTCGCGGCTCGGAATAGCGTTGGACTTATACTCGTGAGCGGTGATTGCGGACCAGGTGAGGCTGAAGCCGAAGACGATGATGAAACGGATGCTGTGACTCGGGAGGTCAAAGACGAACTCTGGCGTGTTCGGACAGGTGGTGCCAGTCGATAGAGATTCGTAGTTTGTAGCACGTACGATTCAGCGGGAGACGGGGGCCGTGCTTCAAACTGGACCGCCACATTAGGTAACTTGGATCGATTTCGCCTTGCTGTTGAAGCAGTTTCAGCGTTTGAAGCAAGATCAGGCGAACTTTGCTGACGGATAAATTCGTCTCCATCCGAAGGGCGGCGCTCTTGGTTAAATTGCGTCATGGACAAGCTTGGGTCGGCATCACACGACCATGCGCGATGACGTGTCCCTCGAGTGCCATTGTGTTGGCCTGATGAGTCAGGGAGTGTGGGAAGTGAGTCAACTGCAACGGCAGCGCTTTGGATGGGCTGATCTACGAATGTTAAGACACGTGCTGCAGTACTATGCCGCTTGGACATCAGCGGAGTGGACACACCATCTGGACCCTTACTAGAATCTCTTCGAAGGCGTAAAAATTGGCTATTGCCAGAAATCGGGACTGCAGTAATAGGCGACGAGTCCAGCTGTCGCATTGGAGATGCTCTTAAGGCGGGAGATTTACTCGCACTGCCAAGCCGTGCTGAGGTGAGCTTGGGCGAAATGGAGATGGCCTTGATGGAGCATAGGTCTGGTGAACGTGGGTGGGCGAGTTGGGGGACGAGGGTTCCATATCGGACTGTTCTACGAATAGGAACGAGGTGTGGTCTGCCTACTTTAACGACATCATCGTTGTAGTCTATATCACTGTCTTCATTCGTTTCACTGTCGCTGTGTTGCGAAGAAGCGGAATCGGAGTCCTCGTACCCTGGGCAATGCTCTGACGAGTGATACCTGGTGAGAGAATGAATTCTGGGCGGTGGGACTGGGCTTGAAGCGACTGCATGGTATCCATCTGCTTGTTGACATGGCTCTTGGGGATGCCCTGATTCTGAGTACCTGTGGCGATGGGAAGTCTGATCAACTCGGTCCGAGAGTGATCGTGGGTTGAGCCCTCCTTTATCGTTTGCGTTTAGCCCGCGCTGGGCTGAAAGGAAGCCACGGGCACGCAACTGAGCATCCGTTACCAGCTTTGGACACATGAGTAAAGCCGCTTGCCACTCCGGTTCGGGACGCAATTCTTTCAGTGGGAAGTCTGGTAGCGACAGAAGAATTGCAGCTTCCGCTGCGCTTGTAGGAGTTGCGAACAAATATCCTAGGCGGTTCGCCGATGATGCAAAACATGGGTGCGATGGGACATCATCAAGAGAAATTCTGGTCTCGGGGTTCGGATCAAGCAATGCACGGATGAGCGCTGCGTAGTCAGGAGGAACAAAGCTGGGCATGTAGAACTCACCTCGGATGATAAGCTGAAACAGTGTACTTAAGCGAGGTGAGTCGAAAGGCAGACTACCCGTGATGAGAGCATAGGCGACGATACCAAGTGACCAAGTGTCGGATTTGCATCCATCATACGGGAGGCCTTTCAAGAGCTCAGGAGAGGCGTAGTGTGGAGAGCCACAGGCCGTTGTAAGTAAGGGTTCTCCTGATGAACTGAAGATTGCCTTGGCTTCAGATGGTACTCCGTCTTCCACTGTAGATGCTATTTGTGCAAAGCTCTTTGCCATGCCAAAGTCGCACAGCTTGGCTACGTACTTGGAATCCAATAACACGTTTTCTGGTTTCACGTCGCGATGGGCTACCCCCAGTCGATGGCAGTGACGAAGGGCCTGTACCAGTTGCGCCAGTAAGAGCTTAGCGAGTGACGTACCCAGCCGCCCTCGCCTTGTGATAAGGTCAAACAGCTCACCACTGCTGGCACGCTCGAGCACTAGGAACGCATACTTATCCGTCTCGAATACGTCGTAAAGTTTGAGGACATTTGGATGATCGAACAACTTGAGTATCGCTGTTTCTCGACGAATCTTCACCATAAAATTGCGTTGGGGTGGCGCAACATCTGTGCTATCGTCGTTTTCGATATGGGACTGTGGCGGAGCATCGGCTTCCGTGTGTTTCGTCAAAATTTTGATGGCTACTTCGAAACCCGTTTCGGAGTGTCTAGCGGCTCGAACTATGGCCGAAGTTCCTTTACCAAGAACTTGAAGCAACTGAAAGGGTCCGAGAGTGTCAGAAGATTGTGGGTCAAATCCCTCCAAATCGTTATCGTGTAACTTGTACGATTCATGAGACTTGGCGGTGTAAGATGAAAAACTTCGCCCTCCAAACGATAAGACTTCGGTTGCACTTTGATCGCCACGTAGCTGAAAGAAGTATTCACTCAACATCTTCTCATTGTAGGATTCCACCGGCGTCTCCAGGTCTGCTCCTGAGCTGTTCAGCGACGAACCGGCTCGACCCTGTAGCAGCGAACGGTTCCCTTGCCACATCAGGTCTGACCCACTCAGGACACCAGCGTCGGAGTACCCAGAAAGCTTTGCTGCCAGCTCCGAGCACGGAAGGACGGGTCGATCTGAACTTTGACTAGCGTACGCGTTGAGTGCTACTTCATGGAGGCTCAGGCCCGAGTGGTTGCGATCCAAGCTAGAGATTGAGATGCCGGAGCTGGCGGACCCGACTCCAGGCATCTCATGTCGCTTCGTAAACATGTTGGAGCCTTCTGAGAACACAATGGTTGGAGGTAGCGCTGGAGGGACACGGAAGGTAGTCGCGTGCCGTTGGTACGAGGCACCATCGAGGTTATTCTCGCGATAAGTATCTGTTGCGGCAAGATCAACGAACTCTTGATCAAATGACCCCACGATGGGTGGCGATGCAGTGGTTGTTGTAGTTCCTGCGCTAGGTCGACGTAGCGCGTCCACATGGTCCATACCGAAATTGCCACGCAATGGATCATACTCGGCCCCATAGGGTATGCGCGCTGGACCATGAGAATCCCTTAATACAGGCTCGTCTGGAGTTTCGTGATAATAAGCTTCTGAGTCGTTGCTACTGGAGTCTGCATCGTCGAGTTCGAGATCCAGCGCCTCGCCTTCACCGAGTGGGGGCGAGTCCATGGATTCGTAGAAGTCCAGTGGCTGCGCAGATGAGTCAAGAGGTGGTGCCACAGGTGGAAGTCGAGGCACTGCAAAACCTCTAGTCGTATTGGGATCAGCCAATTGAGTGCGAAAAACGCTGACTTGAAACCCGTTCAAGAGCGAAGGACTGGTATCCGGCGACATAGTTAGAGGTTGCTTTGCGGGATTCAGGTTGCGTTCGCTTGTGTTGCATGGAAGTTGGTGCAGCAGTTGCGGCCGCTGTTGTTGATGGTGAGGTACGTAGTAGGGCATGGAGGCGATTTTCATGTCATGCAGAAGTGGCTGAAACACTGCTGAAGAATACGAAGACGCCGGTGCGCCCAGAACTTGCAACGATGAAGAGGCATACTGAAGCGGGGAAGGAGAAAGCGACTGCGACTGCGACTGCGACTGCGACTGCGATTGCGATTGTGGTTGTGATTGTGCTTGTGTTTGCGATTGCGGCTGGGATTGTGACACAGGCGTTGGGGCGATCACCGTTGCAGCAGGCAGGGGCGAAAGCTGCACCTTGGTGTGCTGGGAGGTGATAACATCACGGCCCTGTTGAAAGCTCGCGTTGGGTGAAGATACGTGATCGACATCTTCGCTGGTGGTCTCATCACTGGATTTAGTCAAAACTCCACACGACTCGCGAGCGTGCATATGCGCTTGGCCTTCCAAGGCAGGGACACGGTCTTTGCTGCCAGAGGCCATGTTCCAGGCGTACGTGCAGGTGACGCTGAAGTCGTGGCGCTGGTGCGAGTCATGTTGCTCGCGGGAGTCATTCGTAGCAGTGCTTGTTGGACTTACGAGGTAGTGCTGGATAGATGAGTCGAGTGCAGTCTGAGTTTGAGTGTCCTTACGAGTGTGCTGGGGTGCAATTGCGTTATTGCAGGCCCTGCCTTGACTGTAATCCTCGTTACTTGTGTCATAAGTCTCATGGGAACCTGAGCCCGACGTCGAACTTGAACTCGAACTTGAACTTGGACTGCTGATGCTACATGCAGTCGTCACTGTTGCTGCTGCTGCTGCTGCCGCTGCGCCGTTGCTGCTGGTGTTGTCAAACGTAGTGGTTGCCATGCAGTATGGTACGCAGGGGCAGGAGGCATCCGATCTGCTTCGATCCTATTCAATCCGGGATGTTTTGCGTGTCTGTGCAGTATGCTCACACTCTCGCACTGGCACGTGTCCGTTGTGAAGGGGGGAAATCTGACATGTTTTGGGGAGGAGTCGTAAAGATCCGGTATGCGCAGTGAGTTCGGTTCGACATAAATTCTTGTACATGGATTACAACGGTGCTAATCTACTTGATCGTCGACTTGGAACCTGACTATCTCAACCACATACACCGCAAAACGCGTCCCAAACCCACCCAGATTTTCATTCACTCAGTCCTGCACGATTTGAAAATCTTCCCCATCCACCCGCGTGTGCCCACTTGTTCGGGGTTGGTTTTGGCTGGAAACGGCTAAAACGGATTCAATCCAGGCTTTCCACGCTCGACTTGAGCCTCTCCTGCGCTTGTAAGAGCCGTGGTCTGCGGGAGCAGGGCACAGAAAATGCAGTTACACTGTGCGTAGAACTGAAAGCAACTTGAGTAAAACGCGCGGCTCGCCCAGATGGGCGTTTAATCACCACGCGAAATTCCGTTTCCAAGCACTGTTTTTTCTTTCTCACTCACTCATTCCTGAAACAAGACAGCGTGTGCTGGGGTTTTCGGGGTTGTTGAGGCCCGTGGAGGCCAGCAGTCTCCAGGATCTATCATGAAACGAGATGCCTAGCACCTGACCTACGCGTGCAAATTATTCTCTTACTCTCAGCTTCCCTGGCAGCCGAGTTACACACGAAATATTCATCCCCACCTGATTGACTCAGAGCACAAGATATTTTTCCTGAACTACTTTTCGACACGGGCGGTTTTGGGTAGATTACGCAGCACGCAAGGCTCCAGCGGGGCCGTCGTCGGGAGACCAGATAGACTATGCACTGGGGCATTACTACAATTTATCCCACAAGTTGGCCACCAGCGGGACAATCCACAGACGGGATCGAAATGTGGCCGGTTTTCATCACCTGGTCAGGATGCGGACTCGCAGCATGCTGCGATTGGAGATCCGAACTCGCAACATGCTGCAGTCACGAGAAGGGATTTGAATCGCGTCGGTTACAGTTCTCGGGGTCGGGAAATCGGGTATAGCCGGTGTGCAGTGTGGACGTGGGGTATTTGAGGTGATTAAAAAAAGCACATTATGTCGTATGCTCAATCCGTGAGACTGATTGGTGTGGTGCTACCCTGACTTTTCTCGCAACTTCTCTTGGCCCAGGAGAGTGTGAACTCTGAGTGCCAGTTACGTACCGGTTCTGTCACCAAGACTTAGCCTCAACGTTGCCTTGACAACGCCATCTTATAGCGTCGTAGCTCACACCTCTCCAGCAGCGGAATCACTGCGTTATTCGGCACGGAAAACGACGAGCCTACCCTAGGCCAAACATCACGAGACTGCTGGACCAACTTGACCGCGAAGCAAGAGACAGGGTGGACGTGATGAGCTCCAGCGCTGTCCCGGGGACTGACCCGGGAAACACCGGTGGACAAGCGGATACGAAAGCTCCCTTGCTCTCTAGCCGGAACAGTGCCAGGTCGCCACGCAAACAAGAAGAGAAGGTGGCACATGATAATGCAGGCGAACCAGCTGTGGCGGCGAATCCCGCTCTCAAATCAAATCTCATGGAGATAACGAATCTTGCACTGCAAGACCGCCTGAAGGATGTCTCACAGCGCACATACCAGTTTGCAAGCGAGATTGAGCGCCTGAAGACGGAGGCAAACATCGCGGAGTCCGAAGCGATCGCACGCTATCAACACTTGCAGAACGAGCTAGTTCGTAAGGAACAAACAAACAAGGCGCTTACCAAACACATTCAAGAACTCACACAAATGCAAATTGCGGACAAGCAAGCAATGAAGGAGTTGATCGAGCGGACGCTAAAGCAGGCCGAGCAAATTTTCCTGGAGAAAGAGAAAAAGTTGCTAGCGAAGCAACAGGAGCTCGTCGCCGAGTTAGCCGACCTCAAGCAGTTCCAGCGCATACGTGCAGATCTGCTTGCCGAGCTGGAAGCAACAAAGGCGATGATGGCTGCGAACGAGGCAAGGCACCAGGCTCAACTTGAGAATCTGGAGCGGCGTTTCAACCTCGCACGTGAGCGATTAGAGAAGGAGGCAGCGATTAGGATTGCACACAGTCGTGAGACGTACAAAGAAGAGATCAGCCGCGAGCTGGATGTGGAGAGCAGGTTTATTCGAACCGAAAACCTCAGGCTCGCGAAGGAACTCAAGTTCCACGAAATGACTTCCCAGCAGTTCCAAAAAACAGCACAAGAGTTGAGACAAGAGCTAGCTCGCGTGAAACTGGATGCCGAACTACAAGGTCAGCGACATGAAGCGCTTGCACGACAAAGCTGGAAGCTTAAGCAGGAAAATGAGCAGCTCACAGCAACTGTGAAGTCTCTAGAGCACGCGTTGTCGTCTACGACCCGTGATGCCGCACTGGAACAGGCTACGTGGAAAGCTCACGCCCAAAGGCGGATCGAACAACTTGAGCAGGAACTTGCTGAGACGAAGCGGTTGCTATCAGAGCGAACACATGAGTTGAAGACAATTCGAGTTCACGCCCAAAACTTATTAGCTTCCCGATCCGAACTCGAGACCTTCTTTGCCGACGCACTTGCTCAGGTTAGGCAAGAGATTCAAGCCAAACAAGCGCTTGAGCGCGCCAATGCGATTAAACAGAGAGATAGAATGGTGCGTGATTTGGCCCTGGGAAATTCAGCGTCATTGAAGTATGAGGACATCACCCGTCTTCCACCGGTGCCTGAACCGCCTGCTTCAAAGCACTTGGACGTGCGGGATTTAACTCCAGAGCAGCGGTACGAAATCATCCGATTAATGTTTGCGCGCATAAGGAATAGCAAGATGCGCATAAGGAATAGCAAGATGGCTGCGTATGCGTCCAGCCAGAGGGGCACCCCTGGTTCCGTGGATCAGCTGCAAAATGGCAACCCTGCCGCTCCTGAGCTCAAACAGGACATCCTACCGATGCTGACTAGCTCTCCCAGCAACGAGCATGCCTCAAGACCAATCTCGGCCGGCCGTCGGGCCGGTAGGCCTGCAAGCCGTGGTCCCGCACTAACGTGGATCAATTCGTCTCCAGCCTTCCCGCAACCTGCAACGCCGAGTACTACTGCACCGACACCTGTAACGCATGCGAGTGACGACCAAGAATCCGGCCATCCCCCGAGTAACCGTGTGTCTCAGGGCGCATCGGGATCAGGATCAAGTTTCTTCATAACCGCCGGTCACATCGAGGACGAACAAGACTCGTATATCGTCAGAGATGAAGGTGATAGTGATTTCAACAATCGACCCTTTGAAAGAATAAAGAGTTGAGTGTCTGCGAGGCCACTCGCTTTGTATCAATCGACATGAAAGCTGTGCGATAAACTTGGTTAAAAACTTGGATAACTGTATTGCTTGCGCAAGGGACGAAGTTGATGATGAAGTGGGAGCACGGCTGCAGCATCTGCATCTGGCTAACTTCGAAATAAAAGTGCTCATTGTTGCCTACTCTCGTAACTGTGCATCCCGACTCACACCGAGTGTATGGTGTGGTCAAAGATATCTGGGCATACAGGATAACAAACATAAAGGGGACGACAACAGAACAGAGGTGAAACGTAAGACGTTATTACGAAATTATCGCACTAATGGCTCGTGGAGTGAGAAAAGAATAGAAGAGTCGGATAGTCAATCACTAGTTATACCACGCGTTCGTGGGAAAGATACGCTTATTTACGTTTGACCTCATCTTAATACTTCCACTTGCTCTCAGGAACACCAGGAGTAGGCTTCTTGGTGCGCTTTTTAGTTGCCTTCTTGACGGTAGCCTTCTTGGTAGCTTTCTTGACGGTAGGCTTCTTGGTAACCTTCTTGACGGTAGCCTTCTTGGTAGCCTTCTTGACGGTAGGCTTCTTGGTAACCTTCTTGACGGTAGCCTTCTTGGTAGCCTTCTTGACGGTAGGCTTCTTGGTAGCCTTCTTGACGGTAGCCTTCTTGGTAGCCTTCTTAGTGGTAGCCTTCTTGGTAGCCTTCTTGACGGTAGCCTTCTTAGTGGCCTTCTTAGTGGTAGCTTTCTTGGTAGCCTTCTTGGCTGTAGCCTTCTTAGTGGTAGCCTTCTTGGTGGTAGTCTTCTTGGTCGAGGACTTCTTAGTGGAGGAAGTAGACTTCTTAGTTGAGGGCTTCTTGGTCGTGGAAGACGTCTTCTTGGAAGTTGAAGAGCTCTTCTTCTCCTTCTTTTCCTTGGACTTCTTCTCCTTAGCCGCCGCTGCTGCTCGATCCTTCTTCTTCTGCTCATCCAACTTGGAGTTCAGCTTGGTGATACCCGTGACGTTCTTGATGTTGTCCTTGATGATAGTCTTACCAACACCATCCAACTGCTTGCGGACCCAAACTGTAGGTGTCACAGCATCCTTAACCAAGTCGCGCGTCTTGACGGTTGCGCTAAGCTTACCATCCTTATCAACCTTAGGCTTCTTGGTCTTGGACTTGGACTTAGACTTGTCAGACTTGGACTTGGAAGAGGACTTGGAAGAGGACTTCGACGAGGACTTGGAGTCACTCTTGGGTGAAGACTTGGCGCGATTCTTGGCCTTCTTCTTCTCCTTCGAAGCTTGCTTGCGCTTGGCCTGCTTCTGTGCATGCTTCTGGTTGGCCTGTTTCTTCTTGGCCTTCTTGTTGTTCTTGCTGTTATTCTGCTTGGGAGCCTTGGTTGACTTCTTGGGCTTGCTCGACTTGGACTTGGACTTGCTGGTCTCACCCTTGAGCTTCTTCTGTGCAGCATCAGCCTTCTTGTTGAGGGGGTCGAGGATTTTGTCGCGCTTGGCGGCAATCTTACCAACGACCTTGTTCTTCTCCAACTTCTTGACTGCTGCCTTGCGTGCAGCTTCGGTAGCCTTACCACCAGTTTTCTCCCAAATTTTGTCACCGACCTTACCAACGGCATATTCGGTGGCCTTGCCTAGTGCGTATTTGCCGACGTCCGCCTTGTACTTGTTAGCAGTGGCAACGACACCTTTCTCCTTGACTTCCTTGGCGATATCCTTGGCCTTCTGGATCTTCTCCTTGGTCTTCTTGACGGAGTCCTTGGCGCATGATGCGAGGCCCTTGCAATCTGGCTTGTGAGTCTTCTGGTACTTCTCTCGGTCCTCCTTCTTGTGGTAGAAGCAAGCACCCTGAGCAGGAGTGCAGAGCTTACCACCGGGCCAGAGGGTTGCGCCACCAAGCAACTTGGGCATAGTGATCGTGGGCATGTTCCAGTTGCAATAGCACTCCAAAGCCATTCCCTTGGTTGCAAGGTAGGCGTTAAGGACCTTTGTACAGAAACCACCGATCTTGCTAGAGAGGTTGGCGGGCCAACCACAGACGAACTTGTCAAGAACAGGACCAGCACCAGGGATAGCCACGTTGACTGCCTGAGTGAGTGCGAAGCAAATACCACGACCAACAACTGCGCAAGCACCACTGCGAATAGAGCCAGCAACAGTCTTGCAGAAGTCACATCGCTTGCTGTGGAGGTAGTCGCGAGCCTTCTTAAGGTAGTCCTTAATCTTGTCAGGAATACCCCAGCGAAGTGCAGCCTCGACACGAGCAGTCTGAAGGGTCATGGTGCCCTGGAAGAGGTAGGTAGCCATCTTCAACTGCTGCGTGGTAGTGAGAGTAGAGCGGTCGATGAACGAAGCAATGTCACCCGAACCAGCGCTCTTCTGCTTCTCCTGCGCCTGACGCTCGATCTCTGCAGTAACACGTGCGAGCAGGGACTCGTAGTTGTCCTGGTGGAGGGTGTAAGGCACATTGTAAGCATCGGCGAGGCTAAGAAGCGACAGACGGTGCTTAGCATGGAGAGCATCGTACTCCTGGAGCGACATGTGGTACTCCATCTTGATGTGAGCCTCACGCTTGGCATCGAAGTCAGGAGTATTCGCAAGGAAGTGCTCGAGAACTGGGGGAGGTAAAAAGAGATAGAGGCACAGCAGATGGGATGAGTTCAATCAGTATACGTGCAAGAATAGCTTCAAAGTGCATTCAAACGACTTGAAGGAAGTCAGCACCAAGAGGCAAACCAGCGTACGCATCAGGACCGGGAACGATAGAACCAGGTCAATGCGTTTGTTCCAGCAAGCATTGTCCCGTGCGTGTCGTGGTGCTGCCCCTGACCCATAGCACGAGTGATATCAAGTCAAGCAGCTCGAAAGGGGTAACGTACTCTCTCGATCCTGGCGGTTGTTTTGAGGGTCGAATGGTGCTCGAGCGAGCAAGTTCGGGTCGTCAAGATCAGCCTCGAGGTTGTACTCGAAGAGCTGAGGGTATTCGACCTCGGCGGCAGGGAACTCCTGGCCTTGGGCTCGCACACTGGCCGTCGCGAAGGCGAGGCACACCACGAGTCCCAGCACAAGTGGAGTGAGGGTCCAGCCCTTGGAACGAAGTTGAGCCATCTACAGCGAGTGCGTGGGATAAATACGGGATAAATACGATAAATCAAGTTATTCCGAAGCGAATGATACGCTCAACACGGGTCAGCACTCATGCCAGCTAGCGCAATTCAACGAAATATGTCGGCTCCGGCTCGCTCGGAATTTCCTCGATTTTTCGGTATTTTCCTGGATTTTTCTTCATTTTTATATTGACTGCCGCCAAGTGTCCTGGCCCGGGTTGTCCCGCACCTGGGGACCATCCCGTTTGTACACCTATTACACGTGAGGTTGAATTTGAATGTGCACCGGCAAATAAAAATCAGAATCATGCGACGAACCATGACCTCAACTTGAACGAGATGTGCTCGCATCCGAGCACTCACACGCACCCTGCCAGCAGCCACGCAATCCAGAACTCACCAACAAGATCCTCGATCTCAGCGCAGCGGCGTGGGGCGAGATAACCGTGTGCACACAGGTGCGGACTCGGTCTGCCGTGGCATCGTGAACGTAGACGAACGTAGGAAGCTAAGTGGACTACAACTTACCACAGAGGCTCTCTCGGTATACCACCAGACTCAACGCAGATCCATCCATTCGGTCACAGAGCCGATCGATCAAGTCAGTACCCCACCATGGAGAGCGAGTCCAGGCCTCCGGTGGCGATTACAATTGTAAATGGCTTCCTAGGCGCCGGCAAGACCACCATTATCCTCAACCTACTGAAACAGATTTCGGAGCAGAACGATGCAGCTCAATCGGAGATGACGGCCACACAGCCGGATTCCGAGGGTTCCGAGGGCAAGCGTCCGACAACCAAGTACTCCGTGGTTTGGCTAAAAAACGAGTTCGGTATCAATGAGGTTGATTCGCTGCTCGCCGCGGAGAGCGCTATCCAAGACGTTAAGGAGATCCTGAATGGATGCCTCTGCTGCACTCTCGTCGGACGACTTGGCGAGGCAGTCAGCGAGATCCTTAACACCACTCAGTGTCATCGCATCATCATTGAAACGACAGGATATGCATCTTCTGCACCACTAGTCCAGGAGCTGAACCGACTCCGCGCCGATCTGAATATGCCCATTTTTGTCGATGGTGTGGTGTGTGTGATCGACGCACTCAACTTGGAGGGCTACGAGGACACTTCAAAAACGGCACAGATGCAGGCCAGGTATACGGACCTGCTCATTATCAATAAGAGGGAGCTGGTCGACGAGGAACAAATCGAGAGGGTGAAAGACCTGCTATTGGCCCTGAATCCATCGGCACCTATCATATATTCAAACAAAGGGTGTGTTTCTCCTGACCTCATCTTTGGACTAGATACCGCCGTTGAGCTGTATCTACCAGATGCAAGTCGGGGGGCCACGCTTGTTCCATCAGAGGCCGACGATATTACGGTCATGCATATGGAATGGCCCACTTCCTTCTCGGCGGGATCGACACCCGGCCTAGGCTGGGAGGTCAAGGAACATGAGTTTCTGCCCACCTGCGAAGAGTTCAGCGCATTGTTAGAGCTACTGAATCCGAATGCACCAGCCAACATTCGCGAGGCTGGCGTTTGCTATCGAATCAAGGGTGTGGTTCTTCTCCAAGTGCCAAGCCCAGACTCTGAAGACGGATCCTCCACAAAGGCGAAGCCATTCATTTGCAACTGCAGCTTCGGCCGAACTACGCTGACTCCATTTGATGCGGCGATGGAGAACTCAAAGCTGCTTCACAACTATTGCTTTCCTACGGAGTTATTCGTCCAAACGCACAGAGGATGGTGTCAGTCGGATGCTGCCAAGAGCAATGCGACGACTGAAACTACGGACACGGGACCTCAACAAGCACATGGACGAGAACCCGAGAAGCAGTTCCCCTCTAGATTCTATTCGCGGCTGACGCTTATTGGAGTCGGATTGACAGTCGGGAGGACACCATTTGCCTTGGCTGAAAAGTTCCCAATTCGATACCGTGCGTTCGTTTCACCAAAGTGTGGGCTGCTCACGGTTGATCCTAATGCACCGAGCTGGTTATGGCGACAGCGAAATATTGGCAATCTTATCCCGCTTGGGAACGGATCAGAGGCACAGTCAGCGGCTAGGCATCTACATCAGTGCGACGCCGAACACAGCTGTTGTGGCGTGCATCATGAGTGAGTGAGCATTCCCAGCATGTACATAAGCGCATCTACATTAGTGTTTATTCCCTGAAGTAACATACGGTGTACGAGTCGCGGTCGCATAGAATCATTGCGTTGCCATCCTTAAGCCATGTGATGTTGCGCACACTGAAGGACAACGACAAAGCACTTGGCGGATTCGTTCCAGTTGCCATAGCAGGCGGTATGGGCGGCACTACCGGGAGTGATACCACTGATGCCGCCTCGGGAGACCACAGGTACAGCTTGTCGTTGCCACAGCATACAGCCAAACGGTAGGAGCAAGGATCCCACCGCATGCACCGTACAGGGTTCATCGTAATTAGGAGGGAGTGGAGCTTTAGTGAGGGCACATCCCAAATCCATACAGCGCAAGGGGTAGAGTCACTGCGTGTAGCGACATAGTGTTCCCCAAATTTGGACCACTCAATCGAGCAAACACCAGTTGCTGGGTCTGCAGAGTTAGGGTCCACTGCTTGTTGACGCAATGTCACCGGCAAAACGTCAATCTCGAATAGAGTTTGCTGCGGGTGGGTGTCTTGCTTTCCTCCGCCGGGTTTAGTCGCCTTATCTCCGCCCCTTCCAAGGTCTCCTAGCACGTCGGCAGACAGGCTTCCTGCAAGTGATGCGGCAGCTGCCCGAGTGGCGCTTGAAGTGGGATCCAGAGCTGCCGCTGCCGTGCTGGTAGGTACCTCTTTATATACAATCGTACGGTCGAAGATTGACCGATTGGCCTTGGTTTCCCCATCCTCAGAGGCATCTCCGGCTCGCACAACTGGCGGTAGCGTGATTGTCGCCGGGTGTGGAAGCACTGCTGTGGGCTGCCATGTAATCGAGTTGATCAGCCGCAACTTGTCGTCGTAAGAACCGACAGCAATAAATGTATCTTGCGGAGAAAGTGCGGTTGACTTGACTCCAAGCGCGCCAGAGTATGCCTTGTAGTTCACAAGCTGGCGGCCATCCAAGCTATACGCCAATACGCCATACGTCGTGCAATTGTCCGTTACAACTAGAACACGGCTGTCTGCGGACCACTGTAGATCGACGGCGTCCTCAGTCTCGACCGCAAAGACGTTCACTTGCTGCCATGTTTCGAGATGGTACAGACCCACGAAATCCTTGCCTTGATCGCGTTCGAGTACGGCCAAAAATTTACCGTCTGGAGAGAATACGATTCCCTTGTTACTGAATTTCGGATACTTGATGTAGTACACGGCGCGGTTAATCAACGACCAGATGCTTATCCGAAGCTGGAAGTCAGTAACGGTGAGAATGTGGCGCGAGTCCGGACTCCACATCGCAGCTGTCAGACCTGCGATGGTCTCGTCGATCTTACAGGTCCACTCAGGGTCTGTGATAGACCAGACTTGCACGATCTTGCGGCGATTCTGAGCACATAGGATGTACTCGGAATCAGGCGACCAAAGTAGCTGTGTAATTGCGTCGAGGCACACGAACCGTGCCACAACGTCGAGTGACTCAGCATCTCGTACACATACGTTGTACTTGTCGATGGAGGCGATGAGCTGTCCATTAGGGGACTGCACAGGCCTCAGGCCCACCAATGCCTCTGAAAAGTCCATTTGATGTTGATGCGGCTGTGAGTATAGTTCTTAAGCTCTAGCTGCGGTCCGCACGTCCGGTGGTTACCGCTCGCCTGCCACCAGCTCTTCAGCGAGCAAACTTTGTGCGTCGAAATATGTGGGGCTTAGGAAGTGCTCCCAAGCTCTAGGCCCCTGTGCTGCAATGCCTACCAAATCTCTACAGAACTGTGTAATTTTCTCCGGAGTGCACTCTCCTCGTGCGGCGTATTCGCTACCTGATCAAAGTGGACAAGTTCGAAAATTTGAAATGGAGGACGGTCAATTTTGGCCGGATCCGGCTAAAACTCCCCCAATCCATCAGTTACTCTGTTTGATGTGTAATGTGTGTCAGCGCTTAGGAGAAGTGCGTGTTCTTGGGAACCATACCATTCGATAGCAGTACAGATAAAGTCTCGAAGGGCCCATTTTTATCCTGATCTAATGTGCGTCTAAGGAGAACGCGTACGGAGAAAATGTGACCCACTCATCGAGACAGTCCTCACTCCTTGTACTCTCTAGATAATATGAGCTCTTCTACGTTCAAGAATAGCTAAGACATACGTCAAGTGCTATCGACACAATCTCTCACGCCCTCGCACCTAAGCATGTCAGATCACGCTCGGAAGCAACGAGTCGGAAAAGCCGCCCGTGGCGTGGGACTTCCAGCTTCCGTCGCAGTGGTGGAGCCAATCCCCCCTTTGCATGAACTTGAATTCCAGAGGCTCGCTGCGAGCATCGCCATGCAAAGCGGGAAGGACCCCGACGAGGACACCTACTTCAGCCCTAGGACCAGCCCCAAGCGGAACCCGCTGAATGTGATGGGATACGGACCAAAGGCGAGTAGCAATGGACTGGGCCGACAATCAGATATTCAACTTCGCCCCAATGAGGGTACCGCGACGCGCTTCAGAATGCCTTTGTCCGTACCAGTGCTTTCGTCACGACCGGTGATTCCAGGGCCATTGAAACCACTCGATTTGGCTGATTATGGCAGTTCAATCCCGTTCGATCCAGCGTTCGGACGGTTGCCAACATTTAGATCGCGGATAATCAATCAAGCACCTAGCCTCTCACTGAAAGCACAATCACCGAAAACTGTCACTGTCGTTCCACCACTCTTGCCGGAGTTGCCTAACGCCGCCGCCAAGTGTGAAGACTGTGAGCAGACGAATGCCACACCCCATCAGACACACGTTCCGTCGTCGACGACACGTGACCCTGTAACACAGAGGCTCGGCCTGGCTGTTAAACGCCCTGTACCTGTCGTTTATGCGCACCCACCTCCTTCTGTCAATGGTGAATCAACAGAGATTGCCAAGAATCAAGATCCCATGGACCACGCAGCTGCGCTGCACGTTCCCGAACAACTTTATCACGCATCACCAGAGATGGTTGTTGAACGATCCCTATTTCCGCGCAAATCCACACGGAGAAGTATGTTTGAGGTTTCAGAACCAGTGAAAAAGGATGACGTGATTATTCTTCCCCCGAGACCCATCGCTCTCGAAGGTCCAGTCGATATCTCAGACCAGTCGTCAGCGAAGGATCAAGCTAGTCTGCCGATGCCTGAAGACGTTTTGGTCAGAGTTTTCGAAAAATACCTCAATTCAACGCGTGTTCCAGTTCATGATCCCTCTCGTCTTCCCCTGCAGCTCGCCGCACGTCTTGTTCAGCCCGATGCGACTGGACACACGATACCTCAGGCAAACATCAGCTCCTCGTACAGGGTGCCAACCCTTCAACCGAGAACAATGTTCTATGCACTTTCCAATGTACGATCGGAACCTGAGGCTGTATCCGTTAAATTGCCATCCAAGTCAATGTTCCAAGGTTCGAAACAGAGCAACAACGGCGAACGAGGCTTCGAGGAAGCACCCTTGAACTCCGATCAGACACTCACTGCAATTTGCTTACCAATCACAGCATCCTCCGTTAACGATGTGCTTAAGCGGGAACAAAAAGACGGTCAAGGTGCCGTATCACTAGAGCATGTGAACCCGAGGCTGTATGAAGCCCCTTCTCCAGGTCGGGATACTATTGAGGGCAGCACTAAACATTGTGTTACAGGGGATTTGGTAAGCAAGCTCAGAACTGACTCTGAAGTTAAAAAATTAGTTGGGGACGTCAATTACTCGACCAACACACGAGTGGATGCTGCCATTGAACAAGCAAACAATACTAAGCTTTGGGAATGGCTCTCTGCTAGTTCATCTCTGCGAACACTGGTTGATGCTGCACACTGGGAACGAGCACCGAAGAGTGTCAAAGACTCGCTTCTTCGCCTCATTGGAGTGAACTTCGCCAGGAGCCAAGCACTTGATGCATCAGTTGTGGCGGATGTTACCGTGGATTTTGGTAACCCGTTTTGGGCTCTCTCCGACAGTATTAAGCTTCTCCGAGCACACAAGGCTGCACAGGTACAGGCTTTGCTCCAGGCTGAGCGAGAGGAGGCTGCACGTAAGGAACGGGAACGTTTAGAGTTAGAGAGGAAGCGTAAGGAGCAGGACGACGCCCTTCGGGCTGAGTTGGCTGCGGAAATCCGCGCAACCACCCCAAACTATATTTTGAACTCGTTAGCTCCTGCAAAATTTGCTGCCATGGTTGAAGCTGCATTTATTAGGCGGAAGCTTGAGGATGCCAGGGCAGAACGAGAACCGGAAGTCACAGGGGAGGCGGTAGTAACAAAGACTAATGAAAGCACTGTAACTGAGGTCGGATCTTCAGCGACCTCGACTGCCTCCACCGTGGCATCGAGATCTGCACCAGAAGGACCAGAAATCAAGATGGAAATCAGTAGTGGATCGCATGATGCTCTCCAGAGAAGCAATGGTGACGACCAATCGTCCGCGCATAGCACTGTCCCTGACCCGAGCGCACGTGATCCTGCCTCAGCTGCGACCGGGCAGCTGTCTCGAGATCCGTCACCTCAATTACCTGCGATTGCACCTTCGTTATCTTCAAGTATGAGTAGCCACCAAGCGACTTTACCATCAATCCACAAATCCCCCGATAGCCCCAGTAACCCAACGCCAGCTATTACTGACGACTGGGTGAAAGGCAACCCACCAGACATCGCGTCTATTCTCAATTCGTCTCGTTCCCGGAACCATAATGCCCTGTTACTCGACGGTAAGATATTGGAAGATGGAGCCCCGCGCCACTACTTCATGTTCCAGCGTGCTGGAGCTCGGCGGAAGCTCGCATTCCCTCTTACGAACACTTTGCTCTGGGATTGGTTAAGTATTCAGAGCGCCCAAACTACCGCGTTCCTCCAACCTTTTCAGTCTGGTGAGGCAAATTCTGAAAGCCTGGAGCCCGATTCAGGAAATGATGACTCTTCGAACCAGAGTAGCTTCAAAGCCGCATCAGAGCGGCTCTATCACGCGTCTCTCTTTCTCCCTGCAAAGCGAACTGCACCTGTCATCGACTCCACATTCAACGAAGCGTCCGACATCTCAGACGAGGAAGATATCATCATTCGTATGGCACACAAAGTGCCCGAAAGTATATTTACATCGCTGGATGTCGACACAGCATTGGGTGATTGTTTTTCCAACGGCAACATCAAGGTACCTAGCCCTGCTCCGTCTCGCAAGGAGTTCTTGCACGATCCAAACGAGGCAGAGATTTTGGAGCAAGCACGGACCATCAATGAGGTTTTGACCCACAGATTTGCCCGGACCCTTCTGCCAGTTCTCGAATATATCGTTACCACGATCACGTCACAGCACCGTGGAAATAACAGAGCTTCGCACACAGGCGGTTTAGGGGTTGCATGGAGCGAAGTACCCAAAGAGCAGTCTGGACCTGGGCCCAGAGCACAAAGGACGAAAAAATCACGTAAAACCTTGGAGACGCCTCGTGATCATGCAATTGGCAATGGAAATGGTGTGGGTATTAGTCCACGGGCATTGGAACCATCAGAATGGACTGGATCCAGCTGCAAGCAAGCGATCCTCGAAGAACTGGATCCAGAAATTCTTGAGGAGTACGACGAGTCGGAAATTCTAGAGGCCTTAAACGATGAAAGTTGGTCGACGGCAACGGTGAATCAGCTGAATGGAAACCCAGACGATGACGAGGATGTAGAGCTGATGAATGAGTTGGCTGACCTCGGAGCTCTTGATGAGGAGCCAGCGGAAGGAGAAGATGGCAGCGAAGGGACACAGTGGTGCGACGATCCTTTCACACACGAAAGAGTGAAACATCTGCTTTCCACATCAGTCCATCAATTCCTACTTTCCCTCGGCGTGCTGGATGAAGACATTCCGGTTCCGGCTCTCAATGCTCCCTCCCCTCCTATCTTCCCTATTTTCTCTCGCCATGCCGTGCGACGTGCTCTTGTCGTGCGTGCGAGTCTTATCGCGCAGCTCGTACTCCGACGGCGTCAAGCTCTATTTAAATACGTTATGCAATGCTCCTTTGCAGCACAGCTTGAGATAGAACGAAGGAATTTGATGCGTGCCACAATGCTTGCTCAAATGTGTGAACGACATATTCAGGCGAGTAAGGCACGTAGTAATCACTCAGGACCGAGCAAAGAGGCACAGTGCCCAACTGAGGAGGAGTTTGTCGACAAGAGCGAAGTTTCCACATCCGAGGCCTTTGTCACTTTGACTGATGTGCTCAGCGCGAACCGTGACGAACTGATCCAACTGCATATTTCGCCTGAGTGCAAGGAGCTTCTATCCTCAGCCGACAATGTGGCAAATCAGGATAGGCTCTCAGTGGCTCAGCGGCTTGTCGATGCAAGGGTTAAGCTCGCTGCAAACATTCCAAGTGGTAAGACAGCCAGGGAGATTTTGCAATCCCTTGCATTCGATTCAGACGTACCACGTGAGGCACTTACACCAACTGACGACCCTAGAGCCGCTCAGGACGGGGCCGTTGGACACGTGAACACGACTCAAATATCGAAAGAGATGGATGACACCACGCTACAAGCTCTTTTGTGGATATCCCCGACTCAGTTCCTTGCCGCAATGCGTCCTGTGTTCCCACGATCGACGATCCCACGATCTGCGCTTTCACTGACAACTCGCGAACTACTCGAATTCCAAGACCAGCTTGAGACCCAGGGACCAGCAACGTCAAAGCAACAAACTCACAGTGACATCCCACAGCCCGTATTTAACTTTACGGAGGGACAGTTTGAACAGCTTCTCTTCACAACCGAACTGTGGGCCGCATGCGCAACTCTGCGAGATATTGGTATGGCCGGCTTGCTAAAGCTTGACTTTGATCACGACACACGCAAGTTGGAGCACTACGAAGGAGCGATTTCCGATAAACTCGTTGCTTTGATTGAGGAGCGCAAGCGCAAAGATGCTGCGATAGCAGAGGCTCGTCGCGCTGCGGCAGCAACGAAGGCAAATGCTTCGTCGAATCTGTCAGAGGTTCCAAGTTCACTCAGATCCTCTTCGTCCGGAGTGACCTGCCCCCGCAAGTCTGTTACTATCCCTCCCATTCGGCCAGGCAGCCAGGTCGATGGTCCATTCTCGCCCAAACATTCGACCGCAAAGCCTTCAGCCTCCCCTGCACTCTCTACAACACCATCGCCGGCCGCTCCAATTTCACACGATCCTCTTGCTGTAAGTACGATGGCATTCGAGGCCCGCCAAGCGCGAATTAAAAAGCTGCGCAAAAAGCTCCTGCTTACCAAAATGCTACGGATGGTCATCCGTAAGCTTCCACCATTCCCAAAGGCAATTCGACAGAATGAACTTTCCAACCCGCATTTGCTTCTTGCGCGAGGTGTCAGACATGCTCTAAGTCACTTGGCAGCCCTATTGCCCCCGCCCACTTCTGACTCCTTGTTTCTACGTGCGGCAAAGGGGCGACTTGCATCACTGTCCAGATTCGCTCGTCAACTTTCCTCGACACAGCCCAAGGTAGATCAGCCAAGTGCAGCCTCTTCACCCTTCGGTGAGACTGTCTCAACGTCTTTCGGTTTCCCTCCTGCTTCTCGCGCTTCTGATCAGACTCCAGTGTCCCCAAACCTTGAACATCGGACAAGTCCTGAGTATGTCGATCAACCAAAGGAGCCTGAATGTCTTACGAATCCCGATCGCCAAGATATGGTAGGAGTTGAAGCAGCCACGCCCCAAGGAGTAGAGGAGACACGGGCAGGTCTCACAACATCAATATCTGTGCCCCATCTCCTGCCCACTCAAGTCCGCAAAACTCTTCCGACATCGCTCTCTACCTCTGCCCTACAGACCGCAATCGAGCCGCTTCCCACAGATAACGCTTTACCTCCGGCGGTGATTCCAGAGCCTCCATCTATAGGATATGGACCGCCACTCGACACCATCGTAGAAGGTAGTTCACAGCAAATTCCATCCTTTGCACCCTTGCCGCCAAAACGCCACTCTACCAAACTCACCACGACAAAAGTTGTGCTTGAGTCAGCAGGCGGTAGCGTTGCAACTGTCGACCCAAGGCAATATGCAAAGCTTCATCAATCGTTGTGTTCTCTCCATCTATCGCATCTTGCATCGGATCCAGATGCAATCCGCTCCCTCTTGGGAGTCGTTCCTGTGATCACCACCGGTCGCAACAATGCTGAAGCCAATCTTCCAGTTGCTGCCCTGACGCTGATTACGGAAAGCGGAGGTAACATGACGCAAGGCACGCCTAGTCGCTCTTCAGCTCTGACACCACCAGCGCCCTCGAAAGGAGGTCGCACCCCCAACCAGGCTAAACGCACAATTCCTCCATTACTGGTGGTCCACAAGACTGGTCTGCTTTCCAAAGCAGAAGCAACTGTAGAGGTTGAGGCAAGAATCGAACGTGAGGAAGCAGCCCGTCGAGCTCGAAGAGCTGCCCTTCAGGCCCAGAGTCGCCGAACTGAAGAAAAGCAGAAACCTCCAGAGGAGCAGCTAGCTCCGCCACAGCCTGCTCGCCGGCGTGATTCCTATGTGGCGCCAGCTTCGTTGGCATTTTTGTGGGCAGGGACGGAGGCGGACGAAGATGAAATGGTTGAATATAGTTGGCTGGCATGGCCTCACATCCAGCGCGGCCTCGAATTCGATGGTGAAGAGACTCTTGGGGTTGCACTGAGTGAGGTAACTGCAGTAGGGTACTGGTCGCCGAAGCCTCCGTACTATACACCTCCGAAGGGTCATAGATTCTTTGATGTAGTGGGTACAGGATCAACTGAGCCACTCTCATCCATCTCATCCATCAAGCGCCAGTCCATTGGATCGATAATAGCTGAAGCTACATCCGATACGCCACGCAAAAGCAGCGGGACGACAGCTTTGCAAACCGTGCAAGCACATGGGCTACCGCGCCACTCGTTTGGCTCCCCGAAACAAAGTCTTTCTGGGGGTAGTGTCTCGCTTGAAGTGCCACCTTCTTTTGCGGTCCCATTGAGCTCTGCGTTGTGGGCGCCTTGCATCTGGCCTATTCGTTTAATGCCCTCACCCGCACAATTTGCCAAATCAAGTTCGCAAATAACAATGATGCCTTGGACATTTCGACCTGTTCCACCCTGGAGCGGGTTCTTGCGTGATCGACAATTCGAAGCGGATTGGAGGTCTCTGCGCATATTCGACGATGAATCACTCGCTCCATATTTACCGCCGTCAAACACTACCCCAGCTGACCCGCTTGCCCCCAATTGCATAGTGAGAGGCTCGCGAATGGAACGAGCCCTTCGAGACGCGCTTCGCGCCAAGTATTCGAGGCTACGTCATTTGTTTCTTTTACTATGTGCCATGAAAGGTTCAGGACCGGCTAACCTTGACTTTAGGTTCTGCGACGTCAGCAAGGTTATGGACTTGATGCGGTTGTGTGGGGTCGTTGACGAGCGAAATCTCCAAATCCAGACCATTGAACGAATCATCAGCGAAGTCGTGCGTCTGGGAATGCAATCGCAAGCAGAGATGGAGCGGCGTGAGGCTATGCGCAAGGAATTGCGAGAGCGTCAGCTACGAAGGCTTGCTGCGCAAGATAAGAAGGGGTTCGGGAGGAAAGGAAAGAGAGCAAAACATCGCTCCAAGTCCCGTAGCGATAAAGCGAAGGCGGATCAGCAAGTCGCCCAAATAGGTGGTGGTGACACTCCTCATGCACGTGACGGTGAATCTGGGGATGAGGATGAGGAGGAGGAAGTTAATGTCGAGGAGTCGACCGAAACAGTCGAGGAGCCGGACCTGCTAAGTGATTATATCTTCCAGCGTCCATATCCACTGCCATCGACCCATGCTACGTTCACCGGAAACCGTACTTACAATGGTACTAGTATCGTCGGAGTAGAAAACATCAAGCTTGATCGCGAGGCTAAGCTCGACCAGAGTACGCCTGAGAAGCTCATAACTCGAGATGAGTTTTTTGAGATCTTGATTCGCTGCGCGCTTGTCAAGTTTGAGGCGAGTGATCCAGCAGATGTGAATCAATTAGAGCATCGCCTGATGAAGAGGCGACCTCCAGGTAGCTCTCCGTCACCAGGCGATTCGAATAGCCTCGTACTTGGCTCGAGGAGGAATGGTGACGTGAGTGAGGCTAGCAGCGAGACAAAACCACGAACACTTGCCGATCCTTCTCATCGATTGATCCTTCTACTGGAGCATTACATCATTCCGAAAGCCGTGCGCGATTTGCGATTAGTTCAGCTTGATTTTAGAGCGTTCCTTGCGACTGATCCAACAATGCACGGTATTATCGCCCGACATGCCCAAGGTCTCTATAGCCTTTTCAAAAAGCTTGTAGCGCTTTCTGAGCAGCTGAGGCAGCAACGTAATCCATTCGTTCCTTCGAGGCTACTGAAGCCCCACGTAGCGTTTGGGCCACTCTTTCCAAATGAGAGTGCCCCAATCCCCCACAGCCCCAATACCTCGACAGCGATGAGTGTCGCAAGATCGGGCAACTCGCCTGGGTTACAGCGAAGGTCAATCAGAATGTCTCAACCAAAGTATCAGGAGCATCCCTTGCACGAGATATACCACCAAGAGAATACGACGTACTTACGCCAGCAGCTTACGAACTGTACGCCGGAGCAATTGGAGCAGGCGCGCGAAATTCTCTACCAGAATATGGTGCTAGATCCTCCAACCACTTGTGTGAGCATCCCTGCGTTGGAGCAGCACGCAATCAACTGTCGTCTAATTGGTCCTCGTCTTTCTCACCGCAACTTGCATATCGCTTGTCTATTATCGCGTGACGAAAATGCTGACACACCCTTGTTGTCATTTGCATGCTTTATTGAAGCGATGGCACGCATCGCATGTGCGGTAGCAGTTACCACAGCTCAGTACCACTCCTCAGCATCGACGAGTCCTAGCGTAGTCCAGGCAACTTCATCTGTATCAGGAAGTAGTGCAACTACTTCTGCGTCTCCGACTGTTCCAATGCCACAACCTCCTGAGGGTAGCGGCGCCTCAGTGTCTGGAGGCAACGAGTCTCAGGTCGAGAGTAGTTTCAATCCAGCGTTAGCAGCAGCAGCGGCCGAGCTTCAATCGGGTCTTTCACTGCCACTTGCCATAAGTACGCCCTCGACGGCGCTGGCGGGACTTGCAGGAGGATCGTCCTCAGCAAGTGGGCCAGCCAGCTCGACCTCCTCAACCTCGATGGACCTTGACTCAGTTCCTAGCCACAAGTATGAAAATTTGGTTTGGCGATCGCGTCTGTTTAGGCCCAAACTGTATGCTGATTTCAAGCAAGTCCTAACAATTCTCGGAGCAGCCGAGTCGCCTCAGGAAACGGAATAAGGCGAACAACTAAGCGAACCCCCACACGCTAGACCCACATGGTAGCATGGTTTGCATGCATATATGGCCCGGCGACTGGAAGACTATTTCAGCCCATCGAATAAATGTGTAACCCTTTGTATCGAGTAATAAGGCGGTGCAAAGCCAGCACTCGATTTTGCCATGCCGAGGCTCGAGCTCAGAAACTTCAGCTCAGAGTACATTGCCGACTATTCTGTAACGCGGGGTATGGTGAGCAACGTTAGGATATAACGTCTGTTTCGGGTACAACAAGTGTGTAAGCAGTTGTTGCAACAGGTGGGATCTGAATAGGGGCTATCTACCACGAGGAATACTGTAAATTCCAACCCCATCGATAACTAAACGTATCTGGCCGAGATGAGCACGCTTCTGGCGCCCAGCCTGCTTCACCAGTTGGATCAAGCGTTTCTCAGACGCAAGGCACTTAGTCAAAGCATATCCCGTGACTACGCGGCTGGAATAGATCCATTTCTCCAGAACGGCTTCGTCTTCGCCTCTCCATATGACGCAGACTGGAAGTGGGAATCCACTGACTTCTTGGAGGGCAAGGAGGGCCATGACTTAATTAGTACGCCGTTTGTTAAGACCTCTAAACCGCCTGCGGCTCTTATCGCTGCGGCGGATCATCCTAGACTGCATAGAGGCTCTGCTGCGACCGATACCCGAGAAGAAGTGCTTCTTGAAAATCTTAGCTGCTTCATTCCCGGTGGCCTTCCGTTGGCAGGTATATTTATTGTAAACGAATCCAAGAGCGACGCTGATGCAGAGCGAGCTCTTCAATTGACCTTGTCACGTATCATGGAACCCGAAGAACAAAAGAGAATCGTGCGACAACTCCAAGCTTTCAGCGGAGCATCGGAAAGTCCAGAGCAGATATTACTGTTGTGGGCATCTCGGCAGGAGCACAGTGGGAGTACAAGGTTTGAGCAAGCGCAATGCTCTTGCTTTTTTGACGTCATTCGACTCGTCCAAGTATCTCTAAGGGCCCCGACAACCAAAGAAACCCCGATTGTTCTTCCCAGGCTGCATTTGAGGTTTGGACAGCCGTTACCTGTCAACATACCTGCGGATATCTGCATTAACGGCATTCCGTTTTGTAACTCGTCACTTTCCCCACTGTTTGCAGGAGGACCTAACCTCGCCCAGAGGATAGAGGCGAACAGGCAAACGATTCCGCCCGATTCGACGGCTGATGTAACACTAGGAAATGTCTTTGTAGCGGACGGCAGGTTACTACACATTACTTCGGAATGCCAGACCAGCCAGATTGCGCCGCCACACGCCCCTCCCACCACCATCACAATCCGATTCAAGATCTCTGACCCCAATGATGCGAAACGACTCGAGTCAGACTGCAACGTCGTGTGCTTCCAATTCACAGAAAGCGGTGTGAGCGTCACATTCCCGAGAGAGATTCGCTCACTCTCCCTGAGCGCACTCCCTGTTGAGTGCCTCAACCATTCACATAAGCTGCCAACTTTTGCGTTGGCAAGCGCGGCTCCCCTGGACTCCAGCTTGACTATTGCTGCCGAGATGCAGTGCGGTTCCGCGTCGCAAGTTGGAGTTGCTGCAGAGGGACGGGAAAGCAAGGTAGAAGGGCCTCACCTTCATGTTCAGCTAATAGTTCCATTCCTTCCTGCAAGCAGCAGCGCGCGAATCCTCGGCTGTCTAGCCCAGCGTTTGTGGAGAGTGTTCAAGATGGTTAGCGGTGAGATGCAACAGTTGAGCGGGGCAGGTACGGAAGAAAAAAAGGACTTGTATACGATTGCCATTGAAACATTTAGACTACCCATTGCGTATGTACCATTCGACGTTGCTGTTCCTATCGTTTACTCTAGTTCACAAGCTAGGGAACCTTCGATCCTTTGCATGGATTATGTCGACGCTCTACTACTGCCTCCAGATCTGTTGCAGCCCCAGTCGAGGTTCTACCATGCATACTTGCCATCAGTTCGCTGTATTTTGCAAGCATTGCATAGCGCCTCATCGGCAGCTACTTTGCCTCAGAGAGTGTTATACTGGCTTTCGCGGCGTCGACTTCATACTGGAGGACTGATTAGGTGGTTGCAAAGTCAGTCAAACTACGAGGGCGCTGACTTCACAGCCAGAGAACCAAATACGGCACCCTCACCTCTATCGCATGCTGTCGCATGCAGTTTCTATAGCGTGATAGAGTGCGCTCGCCAAGAGGTGTCGGACACGTGTAAAGGTCGCGGATCCAAGCTCCTCGATGTATCCGGCTATAAGCCGATCAACGTTCATTTGAAGGTTGAAATTCCGGAAGCTGTCAAGTCAGCACCTGAACCGAATTCCAGCTGGCTCGTTGCTGTTGCGAGAGGGCTTGTAGATTACGCGCATTATCGCCAAGAAAACTATGAAGATCAAGGCTGGGGATGTGCGTATAGAACATTGCAAACAATTGTTGCCTGGTACTGGAATCACGGCTTCATATCAAGCGCGAGCGATCGATCCAAGTTCCAGCGATTTCTTACTATTGATGAGGTCCAACAAGAGCTCATTTTGCTTGGTGAGACGACGCGAGAACAACTGGATCGGAATCCTTGGATAAGCGCAGTCGAAGCCAGTCTTGTCTTGCGATCCAAATTCAGAATTGACTCCCGCATCATTCCGATCTTTAGTCAGGCGCAGTGCGTTGCGAACTTGAGGAAACTCGTACGACACTTCCGTGAAATTGGTAGTCCTGTCCTGCTCGCGGGAAACCTTCGTGCCATGGGTATTCTGGGGGTGTGCATGAACAAAGATAGCGGAGAAGGGTACCTCCTGCTACTCGATCCTCATTATCGAGGACGTGATGACCTTGATGAGATTCTCAATAAGGACTTCGATCTAAGGGCAGGGAAGCGACTACCTAGATGGTGCAGCTGGAGGTCAGTCACTGAGGCGATACAACCGGACACATCATACTCCATCTTACTTCCGCTTCACCCACCGTCATCTAACCCTTAGTCAGCAGATCTTTTGATATGACTTCTGCGGTTTTTGTATTAATACACCTGTCACCGCGATTACCACACTCTATGTGACTAGTATTCTGCGTTTAGGTGTTTAGGTGGAGGATGCGAAGGAAAACTAAAGATATACGTGTGACGTGATTCTAAGCATGCAACATCCGGACGACGTTTTCACGAGTCTCTCGCTGGGTGTTTGCCAGGAAGCTATGTGGAAAAGTAAACAGACTAATAACTAAGTGAACAAAATGCACAAATTGTTTTGTACAAACCCCCCACACTGTGGCGCTCTGTTGTCAGCGACCATGTAGTTATGTGCGACGAGCGACTTGTGCAACGATGAGAATGCTGCGTGAAGTGTTCTGGCATGATGCAGTCTGCTCTTGCCTTGATGGCGAGCTCAGTCGATTCGTATTGGACAACCAGAGGTCCCGCCTAGCGTAGAGACCCGGCTAGGCGAGGTCATTTACACCGGCCATCCCTTCGGAAGCGTAGTTGAATGGATACAACACTCATTGGCCAAGCAAGATGATGTGACTGGTGGATCCGTATGGAGAGACAGCTCTTCACCATATTGGCACCTGGTGAAAACACATCGACTTGCATCACGATTCTCGTCTTAACACTTCAGACCAAGGAAAAGTAGGGCCGGGTGAACAGGGTGAACAGGCGGTGCAACTAAAAGCTAGGATGGATTCAAGGATCAAAGTTTCACGAGATTGTAGGTGGTCCACAGTTTTTTTCCTACGAGCAATAGCACGATCAACATTCTTGGGTCAGCAGAGGACCGGCCATGCTTCGTGATGATTGTACGGGGAGCAATTCGGAATGAGACAAATGATCTCCTTCAAATAAATATAACACTTGCCGAAACCAACAGTCAGAGCGTCTAGCAGCATTTCCCTTTCGATTCGGACTTCTGCTCAAGACTCACTTCTCCTGTATCATTTTGCGCCGCTGCCAGTTGCTCCTGTTTCAACGTTTCTAGAATGCAATCGGCGAGCCCGTGGAAAGCTGCATCAACCTTGACAGCGTCCTTGGCCGAACATTCAAAGTATGGAATACCAATCTGACGTGCAAAAAGCTCACCCATCTCCGTTGTAACCTGTCGTGTAGATTCCAAATCGACCTTGTTAGCGACCAGAATGCGTGCCACCGATGGTGAGGCGTACTGCTGAATGTTCCTCAACCAGTAGGCGATGTGTTGGAAGGTCTTAATATCCGTGACATCATACACCAGCACCACACCCATGGCGCCTCGGTAGTACTGTCTTGTGATCGTTTTAAACTGCTCCTGACCGGCGGTATCCCAGATTCTCAGCACAAGGTGCTGACCTTTGTGTAGCATCTTCTTTACCTTAAAGTCAACTCCGACCGTGGCAATCAAGTTGCCATTAAAGGTGTTTTCGGCGAACTGGCAGATGATACTCGACTTGCCAACTCCTGAATCACCCAGCATGAGCAGCTTGAGGGGAGGAATCTGCAGCTTCGAGTTATCATCTGCACCTGCTGCTGCTGCTGCGGCTTTGGGGGGCATGACCACGCCACAACAAGTCTGACGAACTTCTCACCAGGGAGGTACGCGTATGTGTGTGTGTGCAGTGATTACGTTGGTTGAGCTAGACCAGAGTAGCCGGACAAGAAGAAGAGAGCACTTGACGCGGTAAGTGCACTGCTTCTTAATGAGGGAGAAGCGGGTAGTATCTGCGTCTCAGCGACCTGCTCCTGCCTACGTGCGGGTTGTGCTGTGGTGAGCGACGTAGACCTTGGGTAGCTGAGTGGAATCAGCTGCTCAAACGGCGACCCTGAACTGTGCCAGAAGTGGATACAAGACCAAACGCAACTCAGTGAGCCGAGAAGCGGTTCCTAAAGCCTATGCAGCGCGGGGAGAAACGTCCATGACATGAGAAATCGACCATATCTCAGGTGGTTTGTCTTCTGTGGAACACGAAACTGCGGGTGTCCGTGCTTGTATCGAGTTATCACGTGTGGATTTCGCTCCCTCACACTGCTGAGTACGCAGTAATACCCATTGCATGCACCCTACACCCCGATAATACCCGAGAATTCTATCCCAATCTTTCTCACCAAGTGTTGTTAGTCTGTCATATTCCATCACCCCCTGGTATGGAAAATCCCGACCAGCGCTCACGCAAGCTGCACGAGTCCGGACTTTTCACACGAACGGTGAGGCATGGTACAATTGCCCAAGGTGCAGATTGCTCGCCACTTGTCCTGGGATCTGTCAGTTCTGTGTTTCAATCCGCAGCCTTGGAAGACATCGCGATCGCGTAGTGAAAGATTTTCCCCATTCGAATGCATCCTGCTCAATTGAGACAACATTAGCCCCTGGTACGACTGAATTGACGCTAGACCCTGGGCTTATACACTGTAACACTTGATGCCGAGGTCAGATCGAGTGCTGGCCGTGTCGCTCGTCCGAAACGCCGGCCTGTTTGCCGAATCGAGGACAGGCCAGTTTAAATTCACACAGAGCGGAATCGGGGGTGTCGGAATTCGCCGAGCGGGCGAGTAACGGTTTAAATTTGCACAGTGTTCGCGATTGAATACCCCGCGTTGGGGGCATCCAGTCATGGGAATAATGCTGGTGCGTGGCACCTGTGGCTTGTGACATTTCGTTGGCTTTGAACCAGCCTCGTGCACTTCAGTTACGTCTTGGGATGGACGCCTGAACAAACGCCTTCACTTATCTCCTGACCTTGTTCCATGGTGTTTGTATCGTTTTTCCGCAGTCTAGAGAGGGACTCCTGCTCTGCCTCCTAAATCCGCCCACGGGACAACGCTAGGACCCTCACCACCCTCATTCGCAACGCGTACGCCTTCCCCCAGCCCAGCTGCGCGACGCCAATTTTCGAAAACGTAGGGTGGTACACTATCACAAGAGCCGATCTTGAGTCGCAGAGCGACGTTGACGCGAGTGTAAACCAAACCGTTGGCACTCTTCTTCTGCCCAGGCTGACCGTGCTCGCGAGATGACGTCATCAGCGAGCAAACTCCAACTCGCGATTCAGGACACCGTCTCGCTGACCAAGGAGGAGCGCATCCGACAGTTTGGACTGAACTGCGGCGATGACCTGGATTGGGGCACGAATTGGGCCCCAGGCGGTGATTACACCAAAATCCTGACGTTTCAGAACACCACAACACAGAACATTAAGATCACATATGAGCTGCCAGCCACTCGGTACTTCTACATGAAGTTCCCAGAGCCGATTACGCTAGCGCCGGGTGTTAGTAGGTCCGTTTCCGTGAGTTTCCGACCAGTAGAGCTGAAGGAGTACACAGACTACATCTCTGTCGCTACTACAGTTGGACCTGGAGGTCCAATTAAGGATGGTGTGTTTCAAATTCCCGTCCGAGCGAGCCTTCCAAAGCTCTCGGCTCATATCCCATCCTCGCTACACTTCGGATCAATCGTCACACACGAAGTCAACCGACTCAAGGTTCCCATCAAGAACACAGGTGGAACGAAGGCTTATTTTGTCTGGAGCCTCGCTACTGCACCTTCTGAGCCCAAAGCTCCACTTACGATCGAGCCTATGACTGGATGTATCGAGCCTGGTGATGAATGCATGGTCACTGTGTCAATCTGCCCAGAAACGGCCTTCACATTAGATACCCAAATCAAATGCATCCTTGCAGATGCACCACTTAATCCATGCCAAAGTGCATCAGAACGGATTCCCGAATCCATCCTGGCTTTGATCAACAATTCCGGCCTGACATCGCGTGTGTCCGATAGTGGTAGTTCGAGTGAAAACCCTCGAACGATCATCAACCACACAGTGCGTGTGACCGCTCGGATAACTTACCCGTATGTGGAACTCTCACAAAGAACAGTTGACTTTGGACTGATTCTCGCGGACACCACTCAAGAAATCAGTATTACACTCGAAAACCGAACTGACGCAACTACGTCATGGCAGCTCGTGCATGTGGACAAGGGCGGTGTTTCACCCTTCAAGGCACATCCTACCCGAGGATCGTTGGCTGCGCATGGTAAGGTCACCGTAACATTTACCTTTTCCCCACGAACTTCCAACTCTGAGTTCGCTGAGCATTATGAGCTGCGTGTACCGGGCCATCGTATCAAGCCACCTACCATTGAAGTCGCAGGACGATCCTGCGGTCCAAGTGTGCGTCTCTCAACATGGAGTGTAGACTTCGGTGATGTGTCACTCGCATCGTTAACTACAAAGAGCGCCACTCGATCCGTTGCAAAAGAAGTTGTCATTTTCAACGCCAGCTCAAAGCCGGTTTACTTCTCTTTCCCGCAAATGGAGGGTTTGTCAAGTGTAGACACATCGTTTGCGATTACAGCACCGCCATCGTCATTGATCCCTGGCGGTCTCAGTCGGCCGCCGTCCGCGCCATTTACTATCACCCCACCCTCCGGAGTCATTCCGCCGTTCGTGTCGACCACCGTTGTCGTACGATTTCTTCCTACCCTGCCGATTAACTACTACCAGCGCGTGTACTGTTGTGTTCTGCATCAGCAGCCTCTCTTCCTTGATCTGCTGGGATCCGCGTATACGGACAAGCTACGACCTGCTCCTTTCTCGCAGCGCCAGGTCGATGCTGCCAGAACCCGTGCAGCGATCGAACCCGCGCTGCGTCGATTGGATCCGTCACAGGTCTTGGCGTTGCAGAACGGCCCAATGCGTGAGTTTCTCTTACCAGCAATCAAGATGCTGCCGCCGCCCTCAGCTGCTTCTCTCGCCACTCAGGCGGCTCTCGCAGCGCAGCAAGAGCAACTTTCAGCGAGGCACTTGGAGCTTGAGCAGGCCAGAAAAGACGCCGAGGTACGTGACGCACAGGCAACGTTAGACCTCGTTGCAGCCCACTCGTATGGTGCTAAGAAGGCATCTGCGCTACACGCCGCTAGGCACAGTCTCGCGATGAAGCGTATTCCAACGGCGAGCGGACCTCTTGTATGTACTGTCCGATTCTGCGGCGACATGGGTCCTCGAGGACAGACTACCCTCGCTTGTCTTGAGTTCCCAGGGTTGTTTGAGCAATCATTACAGACTCCCGATGAATCACCTGTGGCAGAAGCAACACTCTCGGTCAAGTATCTCGACTTTGGGACGCTCTCCATGGACCAGCCCTGCCAGGTCCGAGAGGTGGGTGTGACAAACCACACTAATGCAAAGATTACTGCCGTCTGGTTGCTCCCTTCAATAGAGAGCGTAAATGCGGCAGCACAGCTCCTGGAGTTCGGAACTCGTCCTGGTTCAGCGCAAAGTGCCAATGGGAGCATGGAACACGTTTCGAATCCTCCGTTCTGTGTGAGCCCTGGTGCTGCAGACATTGCCCCTGGTGAAACGTTCGTCTTTAGGATTCAGTGCCGCCCATCGGCCTGTGGTCCCTCCTCCGCTGGTTTATTCCAAAACCTTCAGTGCCTCACGTACTTCAAATCGCAACGCACATTCCGTCTGGTTGACGCGGCTTCGTTTGCACCCCCACTGATGTTGAACCTACCTGCATTGGCCTATGTACATTCTCCTATGCGAAATGCGCGCTTTGTTGCCAATGTTCAGCTTTCGAATGCGCGAGCTGAACTGCCTGCTGTGGTACCAGGGGGTAAGTCATATTCTACCTTCACTCTCTCCAACGCGAGCGGGTCGCCTGCATTCTTCCGATTCACGAACGAAGGGGGTCGAAGTAGCAATGGCTTCCACGTGAGTCCATGGATGGGGTGCATTCCTCCCAACTCGCATGTCGTCCTTACTGTGGAATTTGACTCAAGCAAAGTGTCAGCCGCGGTCGATCAGGAAGAGGGTTCTGCAAATCAGTTGACCATGGCTTCGGCGCTAGCGCTGATCGAGGAGGGTGGAGGTGCTGAGACAACCTTGCCTGCTTCAGGCATGTTCCAACACACCTTCTCATGTGTTCTAAATGGAAGCAGCGAAGACATGTTGTCGCTCGCGGTAATGGCTCGAGTGGAAAGGCCTCTGTTCGAGATCGAGAATGGTGGATCTATTTATTTCAAGCCAACTTCGCTGGGTATGGAATCCAAGCGAACGGTTGCTATTCGTAACCTCAGTCGTGTGCCGCTGCAGTTCCGATGGGAGTTAGATGAAGGTTCTCAGGTGGAGTGGGGTCGCGAGATATTCGCAAATCCCAGGTACGGTGTAATTGCAGGCAACAGGACAGTAACAATCGAGTTCACCTTCTCCCCGCAGAGAGTTGGCAAGTATGAGTTTGCGCTCAGGTGCTTCGGAAGTGCATACCCATTGCCCTTCGAGGTCCTCGACACAAGTTCCCCGGATGAGATCGGTGCATCGGAAAGCACCATGCGAAAGACTCTGTTAAAGCAAGCCACGACTAGCTTTGTTGTGAGGCCACGTGGCTCCTGTGACGCGGAAGATGGTGAAATTGATCTTGATCTAAGCTCGATTCCAACGGAGTCGGTGTCTCTTAGCTCTAGTGCATCTCTTGCTTCGAGCCAGGTGATCTCACCTGAAATGTGCGCGATTTACCGATGTCTAAAAGGAGCTCATACGTCAGGTATAGCATACTCGCCTGTGCTTGGTTCTCCTCAGCAAATGAACGAGGTCGCTTCAGTTGCTCTTTGCCATGCCTTGTGCAGTCATGCAGCACTCCAGTTTGTCCCTAACAAGCTCGAGCTGGGCAACCTCCCTCTGAATCTGCCCGCGGTCGCGAGCTTCGAGATCAAAAATGCAAGTGACGTCGCAATTACCTACACGCTCAACTGGGAAGAGATTATCAGTGCAGAACAGCCGCGATCCATTGTCCGAAAAGGGTCGAGTATTCCTGCCACTGTCGTACTGTCGCCGAAATCCGGAGAGCTGCCTGCACGCTCCAGTCGTAAGGTTTCGGTTCAAGTCACTCCCTTAGTTGCGGCCAAGTTCATCTTTAGTGTCAAGTGTGCATTTGCTGCTGCTGGTCAATGTGGTTCGAACGCAGTCGCTCCACAAAGCCTCGTTATCGAAGCGGCCGGTACTGTTCCAGCGCTACGTGTCACAGATGCGTGGATCGAAGCCCCACGAGTTTGGAGCAGTGCATTCGGTCAGCGAGTTGTAGGATTGGTCGGGGAGGAGCCTGATGGGGTTAGACTCTATGACCCGTCGACATTCGAGGGTCGAGAATGCGCTTGGAGGCAACTTCAGGTTGATCGCCTCAATGCGTGCCTTATTCGCCACGTGCTGGGTAATACTGACCACGTTCAATTAGAGAAAAGCGGCAATGCACCGTTGACCCTCCAACAAGCCATCGCTGTGTATCCTACGGTCGTTTTCAATCTTGGTTCTCATACGGCCTCACAGCTTGGCCTGTCTCTTGCGCTACGAAAGAGCAGTGTGAGTGAGCTAATCGGCAACTCAGGTGCTCAGGTCTCGCATGCCGAGCACGCGACTACTTCTACCGTGACCCACGCGCAAGAAGACGCCGAGAATACTGTGGTTCTTCCGGGAGGCATTCGCGCCCCACGTCGAAGCCCAAGTAATGTGAAGTCTGAGACTTCAAAGGTTATCACTAGTTCCCGCGGTAAAGATTCACTTCCTGGGACTTCAACGAATCCAGATGCCATTATAGGCGTCGATGTAGAACAGGGGGCAGGACTCGCATACGCCCTGCAGCAGCATGGCACGGTTTCCGGCGTAGGTTCGCTTGGCTTGCCTGTGAATGCACCTGGATTTTCCGCGGCGTTTATTCGTATCACAAACGTTAGTGTGTTGCCTGCCCAGTGGACACTTGAGTCACCTGTCGAAGACGACGCTGGCCTTGAGCACTGGGGGGATCCAGGAAATCCTGATGTGGACCAGCGTAGCGAGCATGTCCTGCGAGATATGCAAGTGTTCCAGGTTCATCCTCGCTCAGGCAACCTCAAGCCCGGAGAGAGTTGTGTGATTCAGTTGACTTATCTCCATCGAGCCGCTGGTATCCACGAAACAAGCTTCCTCTTCCGCTACACGGAAAGCGCACCTACAGTTTGGAAACTTGTTGGCGAAACACGAATGCCGGCGTTAACATCTCCCCTGATTGCGCTCGTGAACTATGCAAAACTCATTGCTCCAACAAGCCAGCTTGCTAACTCTCCTGGAGCGGTCGCTACGCTGGCCACCAGTATTGTCTCGCACATGGAGAAGTCGCTTGGGCTTCCTCTGAGCACTGCACCACAATGCTGGCCCCACTCTGCGCTGCTTTCCATCCCTGGGTCGATCACCCCCTCGGCCCCGAAATTCGCCACAAACCATCTGAGTGTTTCGTATTATCCTCGTTCGCTTCTGCCCATATTGCTCTCGTCTTCACCCAAAGCTCCAACTTTGCTCACGGGCGCACCCAAGATTCAACTCTCAACCAGTGCTCGAAGCGCACCTGTCTATCATATCTGGCTCGATCCAGTGCCTCTGGGATTGAGTTTGCCCGCGGAGAGTGATCCTGCCGGCACAGTGGTTGACGATGCTCCCGTTCAGTATATCCGACTTATCAATGATTCAGTGCACTGGCTTGCATTTGCAGTTCGCCACGAGCCCCTACAAGCGTCTGCGAACGCATACGATGGAAGCCAGGTATTCTCGATTGATCGTCGTGACATGATCGGGCTCGTGCCACCTGGTGCTGCATTCCCCTTGCGCGTTCGCTTCCGACCTCTAGAACTTAGATGCTATGCACTCATGCTCGCTATTGATATTGTTGCGGTCAAGCCAAGGTCCTTGAACGATCGCGAATGGCACCTGGAAGACATTGATTCCTTGGCCCAGCTCCGACGAACTATTTTCGATCCTGACACTGGAGTTGTGCGCCGCATGCCGACACAAATGTTCTTGGTGCACGGTCGTGCCGCTGCATCCACCAACAAGAAGATGGCAATGCTCCTGCCGGAAAAAACACTCCTCACGATGGCCGTCGGTCCAGTAACTAGTGAATACTTGGCCATGGCACATGCAGCCACTGAGGATGTCCTGCTGAAGGGTGACATTGCATGCACTTCAGCGTCGCAGGATACATCATCCGCTGAGGCTGTGCATCGTACGTATGCCGTGCCGGATGTCTCAAGCCCAAGGCCACTCAGCATTTACGCAACATCACCCTGGACCGCACAAGGATGGCACGACAGCTTGCTCCCGAACTGCTCACAGCTCCCAGCTCAACCGCAGTTCCCTGGGAAGTTCGCGTCTTTGTCGGTGAGCACACTGTCGCTTGGCGCTGTTGAGCCCTCCTCCATGGTTCAGCGTATTGTCGCGCTGTACAATCATTCCAAGAAGCACTCCGTGTCGTTTACATGGCGGAATCAGGCCTACGGTGCGATTACATCAACCCATGTCCAGGATCAATATGCTGGCAAGCTCTTGACACCAGACGAGGAGGCTCTGCTTGCTGCGCCTCCGCACGAATCCCTACCTTCCATCAGTGTCCAGCCTTCACATGGTACCATTCCACCCGGTGGTCGTGCTGTGTTGCGTGTAACATTTATGTCGCCTACGAAAGATTCTGTGTACGTTCGGGAAACTATCGTCTGTGATGTACAACTGCTCGCTGAGCAATCCTCAAAGAGCCTAACCCATGGACAACTGCAGCACGCGCCAGCCCAGGGTCGCAATGAAACCAACCTTGCGGATTCCGAAGCTAGACGCAGTGTTGTTGATCACTTAACCAAGTCTCGTCAAAGACAGATCGAGATCACTGCTGCAGAGCAGCAATTCAAAGAGCTGTGGGCTAAAGTTTACCAGTCACCGCAAAATGCTCCCGATTCCAACGCCTACTGGACGTCCCCGAGGCTCTCACATGACGTTCAAGCCGAGATTGCAGAAATGGCGCTGGCCCAACCGGATGATCTACTCTTGGATCTCGAACAGGAACGGCTTGCAGCCGAAACAGGTTCGTTGCAGGTAGTTCGTCTTCCTGCTGGCGGCTTCCTTCAGCCACTCGAATGGGAGCGGGCAGCCTTACGCCGTGCCTCGACCGAGTCGCTGTTGGCACTAAATAGCGCGATCAACGCGGCTGCATCGCTCCTCGCTGGACCCCAACAAGCCTTGTCAACGAGCACCAGCTCAAGTGTTGGCACGAATGTCGCCATTGCAGTAAGTCAGCTGCTGGCGGTTAGAGGAGAGGACATATATGCAGAGCTTCAGAAGCGTAAGCACTTGACACTGTCGTTGACGGTTCGCGCAGAATGCCTGACCTACGAGCGTTTGCCTGTCTTCAAGCAGGCAAACTGTATCTCATCGGTCACAGTGGCAGCCGAGCGGGAGCTTTCCTCAGATGACAACGCACAGATTGAACTCGTCGACAGTGTTCCAATACCTGGTCAGCAGCACTTGCAACTTAGCAGTGCACGTAGTGTAGAGGCCGATGATCGCACGCTTGAGACTGCACTCAAGTTGGTGGAGTCTGCGCTGATGCGTACTGCTCTAGCAAATGAGAAGATTCGCAAGCACGGCGAGGGACTGGCGCAGCGTCTCGCGGCACTGACTCACGCTGCATCGAATCAGCAACTCAATTTCTCCCTGGGCGAGCCGGAGAACTTGATTTTGGTCCACTCCGACGATGTCTCTAGTGTACCGAGCGCTTCACCGGCATTGAATGAAAGTTCTGTGGCTGTTGACGTGACCGCTCGGTTCACGTCCATCGCAACCCCCGTGTTGAGTGACATGGTCATGGGACTGATCGAAGAAGTGAGCAGGGAGAGTGCGAATGCAAATCAGGCTAGTGCGTCGAAGCGTGTTCTAGGCGTGGTTAGTCCTGCTGAAGCTGGCTCGCGGAAGTAAACTGGTGCTTCGTCGAGCAGAGATAGCGAGCTAGATGCACCGTCCCGAGAGACTCTCGCATGCTTCCCTTCACTACCCGTGCTGAGGCAAGGTGTTCATAAAGATATTGCATCCAAAGTACGGGGTCACTGAAAGTGTGGCTCCGCTGTGTTATTCAATTCATGTTTAGTGAGTGCCACTGTCCGTTCTGCTGCCGCACCTGAGGAAACCGGTCTGGAGCACTGCAGCCACAAGGCTGGAATTCAAATTTGAAGTGTGTTTTCAGAGTCTTGAATTTGTTTTCCGTTTGAACGAAATTGCGCATGTGGGCGCGTGCATTGCGTTGCAATATCCTGCATTTGTTTCATAACTCCTACTGAAGCTTAGGTGTGACTTCCTCCCTCGCAACACTCGCAGACAATCTGCTTTTTGGCCACAATTCTTCCTTTCTCCAAGCGATAACGGCTGGAAAGACCCACTAAGCTAGTCTCTCAGCAGCATGAGCACGAGCCGCAGAGCTGCGGCAGCCGCAGCAACGCCAGAGAACCCATCCGCGTATGGGTCTACTAGCACACGACCTGCATCCACCAGCGAGGCTGAATATATTCGCGTCCTTCAGCAGCAAGTCGAGCTGCTACAGGTCGAGTGTGATCTGCTGAAGAAGGCACGCGACAGGCAACAGCAGCAACAACAACAGCAGGCCGCTACCTCTGCACCGCAAAACATTACCACCAATCAATCGGTTGACGACATCCTCAATGTACTCCGAAGCAAGTTCAAAGAACAGGAGAGTGCCTACACCTCCAAGCTAGCCGAACTCCAGACTAAAGTGGAAGAACTAGAGATCGAAATTGAAGCGCGCCAACGAGTTGACGAGGAATTTGCTGCAGCTACCCTCCTTTCTGCCAAGGGGAGCACAGGCATGACGCGTGGTGTCAGTATTCCTGGAGTTGAGAGCGAAGAATCCGAGCTGCAGCGGTTGCAACGCGAGCTGATCGACGCAAAGCTCGCTGCCGAAAAGCAGGCTGAGATTAGAGAAGCAGAGAATCAAGCAAAGATTCAGGTTCTTCGTGACCAGCTTGCGAAGCAGGTGCGAGAGATCGCCAGTCTTAAGGAGAAGCTCGCACAGCAGGCTGAGATTCACTCAAGCTTAAACGATGAGTGTGAGCTGCTGAAGAGCGCCGGCGCTCGCGATAGAACAGAGCTAGCAAAGCTGTCAAGTGAAGTTGTGTCACTCAAAACAGAGCTCGCCTCGCGGGCCAAGCACAACAAGGAGCTTGAACAGAGGTGTGAAGCCCTGAGGCACGAATATTCTCAGCTGGAGCAAAAGTACTCAGAGCTTCAGCGCGAAAATTCAAACCTTGAATCGCATCTACGAACGCTCAAGCTTGAAGCCAACAGCCAGGCTCCGCTAGAATCCGCTGACTACCGAGAGCGCGCTAAGGAAAGTGAAGCACGAGCAGAAGCGCTGGCTCGTGAGCTCGCAGTGGTACAAGATCAATTGCGCCTCAAAAGCAAGGCGCTGGAAGCATCTGTAAATGAACTGTCCATCCTACGCGAGAACCAAGCGACTGCCGAAAGTGCCGCGCAGCTCCGTGTTGAGGAATTGGAGGCAGAAGTACAGATGCTGCGAAAGCAGCTCGAGAAGCACATGAGCTCAGATGAGAGGCTCCGGCTCGAAGCCAACTACAAGGCGGTCCTCTACGAACGAGACCAATGGCGCGAACGTGCAGCGATCCAAGACAATGAAATTCTGCGACTACGAAAGGAGCTTGCTATTTTGGATAGCAAGGTGAATCGCAGCCTTGCTGACACGTTACCTGCTGGCTTCAGTCTGAAACGGGCTGACCTGCCGCAGTAATGTATATTGCTGCAATTAGAATTAGGGAGTACATAAACTCACAGATTGATGCTGCTCATTGCATTCTCAAGAGGCTTTACTGTATGGATCCGTCTCAAGCTTCCAGCTGCTATGCTGTCGTGCCCGCGTTGTCACGATTACCTGGCCTTTCGGACTGACGAATTTTTCTGCGGGTGGATGGGTTCTAATGCCACAGCAAGTCGAGAAAGTGCCAATGTCGTCGACGTTTCGGATGGGATATTCTCGATGTGTGGGACAGTGCGATGTGCTTTGACTGAGTAAATGTGTTCTGTACTCCGTATGATATCATATTGCATGTCACCTCGCTCCATGTGACGCCTCAGAGCGTCCATTTCTGCCCTTTTCCTGCTGGGGCTCAACTTGAACTAGCTGAAGGAAACCTGCATGTATATCCTACGTGTCTCAATCTAGAGCATATTAAATAGGACACGGCGTTGTCCAGAACATCTAGGCTAATTGAAGCCGACCCATTCCTGGGCCTCTAGTAGTATCTGCATCGCCCTTGGACAACCCCCGAGTGACGTCGCTTGACTCTTTTGTGCTTGACGCACCCATCGGAGGCAACTAGAGGCGAGTCCAATCTCCTGGCTTCACAGGCACTACTGCTGGCATTCTTTGTGAGCACCTCGTCTAGTCCTAATACGACGTTCGAATTGCCAACCCGGGAGAAGGCATGTTCAGGTCGGCCCACCAAGGAGCTCCTGGTGGAGGTGGACATGGCAGTCCAACTAGACTGCCGATCTTGGTTGTGGGTGATACGGCAGTCGGGAAATCGTGTCTCATTCAGCAGTTCTTATACAGTGACTCTAGCGATGTCCACCTCGCGACTCTAACGTGTGAAGTAAGATCAAAACTGATTTGCATTGAAGGTGTCACCTACCTTGTCCAACTTCTGGACTTCCCAGGTCAACGACAATACCACCTGATCAGTCTACCCAAGTACCAGATGGGTGTCGCTGTTATGTTTGTGTATGATGTAACGCGGCGTAGCACACTTGACGACATCACATTTTGGTACAATCAAATGAACGAGTACATCAAAGCCCACCCTGCGAAGTTTGCCCATTGCAACCCTCTAAAAAGTGCCATACTCATTGCAAATAAGGGTGATGTACCGCCTGAGAATGGGCGAGTGATTAGCACAGAGGAAGGTATGGCAGTGGCGAATCAGTTGAACATTCCATACTACTGCGAGACTTCGGCTTTGTATGATGCCAATGTGGTAGAAGCGTTCAACTCGGTGATTTTGTTAGCGCGGGATGCGCTTCGCATGCCTCACCGCGCAACTGGCGTCAATAACGCTGGACAGCGCGCTGATGTCCGTCAAATTGCTACTGCCATTCAGCCTATGCGGCGGAGTGGTCCACGAAGAGGTAAAGGGTTGTTCTTGGCCATTGCAGCATCGCTTCTGCCGGACCGACCTGAAGAGATGGGTTCCGGGGCGCAAGGAGAGGAATCAGGTAGTGCGTTCCTTGCGACAGGTTCTGCCCCCAGTGGGCTCGATATTTCACACTACGCGCGTTTGTTTTATTTTGCATTTGCGTTCTGTAGCATAATCGCGTTATGGATCCCATGGTTTATTCTTTGGAATGGCGAAGGAGAAACACCACTACGAAAGCTGGGGCAATTTACCAATTGGGTGACAATACTGTCCCTAGTCTATTTTGGGCAGCTTTGCTACGTGCTTTTGTTGGTGGGACGAATGAAACATCTCCCGGAAGTTACGACCGTACAGCAAGGCGCAGACCCTGCAATTCAAGTGCAACCCCCAGGGTCATCGAGTCGGAGACGAGATAGCGACTCAGTGCATCGCGATTCACTCTCTCTATCTCGTTCCAACTCATCATCTACGCGAGAGTCTCGGTTTAGTCTAAGTATGAAGCTACCCACTCATACTGAGATTACACCATATGTTGAGTTCAAAACCGAATTAGCTCAACCACAAGTGGGCTCAACAACATCGAGCGTCATGTATGCCCCGGTTATAGCCGAAGTACCAAATTCATCGGTGGCTAGCGCTCCATCTGATGCTCAACCTGCCCGTCCCCCTTCAATCTTCGATACCGAAATCCAATATCCGCCACCGGTGCTGGAACCACTGTTCACAGAAAACGAGACAACAGAAACGAATCGCCTGATGAACAGAATTGTGATCCTGCTCCGTCGTATCACTCGACTCTTCTCGATCACGTACACAATCACTGCTACATGGATGATCATTTTCTTCGCGTTCATTCTTCCCGAGTCAGAGTACTTTAAATCCAAAACCCACAAGCTAAACGCGGATTGTAAGTACTTTCCGCAGCTATGCAATGACCCATGGAATCTTGCGGTGGAAGTCTTATTGTCTGTTCTGCCCCCGGCATACTTGATCGGCCAGGTTTTCGTGTTACCTGCAGCCAGTTCGTTTGATCCGTCTTTGCAAGATTTAGGTATCTCGGTCCTCCTCATGACGATTTATATCTTCCAAAGCTGGGTAGTATTCGCAATCCTCGATTTCTGGCCACACTTCAGGCAGCGTGTTGTTTACGATTCATTCGACAAAAATGCAGGGGTCGCGACTGTGATTCAACTTGTTGTGATTATACCGGTACAAATTGTTTTGTTCTTTGTCACGCGCCTGCTGATCCAGTGGCTCCGACGTTACCAAACCTGGAGGGCTGCGCGGAAGCACCAAAAGCTCCTCGAGCGCGCGGCTAACGCAAACGATGCACATCCGGAAATCGCGAACTCGACCGGGTTGGACGATGGAAAATCTGGCTATGTGCCTCCATCGGTTCAGAACAGCCAGAATCGAGCTCATCAGACCCAAGCTGTGACCGCAACACCGATGATTGCGATGGCCACATTGGCGGGTCACCGGTCGTCTCAAGGAAGATCGAGCCAGCATCATCCGCATTCACAGGACACGGGAACGCAATCATCTTCCACAACAGAATGTGCCAAAGACTCGTATAACTCGCTCCAACAACCGAGACTTCGAGCCGAATCATTTAGCTCTGAGTCTGGATTGTTGGCGACAAGCGTCACACTCGCCAACCACGTGGCTGTCTCCAAGCCTGTGCTCGATCCGAATCAGATTGTCTCTCTCCCTACGAGTGACGACAGCTCAGGTTCGATGCTCGATCAACTTATTGGAGTTGGCTATCATCAGTCAACCCTGGACGACACCTACGAGTATTAAAATCAAATCACCCAAACTTCACACTTAGTACTGTATAGATCCTTCAATCAGAAATCGCTTCATTTATCAACTGACGGAACCTAATTCAACCTACACTACTAACTCCCGATGTACCGCATTACTTTGTCTTGAATTAACGGAATTTCCCTAGAGCTTGGATGCTAGCCTAGCACCGCCGCATTCATCTCTATTTATGGTGGCATGATCACTCGTATTTGCATGCGCTTTCATGGCGTATGCATATCGCTTTCAAACATATGCTGTCCATGTAACTGCGATCCGCGGGTTAAGAACGTGCAGCAGACGTTGAGTAAACATGCACCATCGTTACACATAGCCTTTAGGTCGTCATAAAATGACAAACATGGAATCATTTCCTTTATTTACAGCATGGTTTGCGCATCTTTCAAATTGGACTGCTGGACAGCATAGAGATTTCCGAGTAGGACGCGTTCACTTGCTCTGCTAAGTGGCACCTCGTTTCCATAAGATTTCTCTAGTGCTTTTCGAATCGTGAGCTCCATACGATCCAGCGAACAGAACTGATGCCAGAGGCGCGCACATTCAGGAGGGGTGACACCTGTGCTGAGTTTCCAAGGGAAGAGCCTCTTCAGTCGACTTTCCTGGGCATGAGGGTCGACATCACGCTCGTTTCGTAAGCCCAACAATTCAGGCTTCTCAACATTGGACTTGTGCTCGAGCTCATCATTCTCTCCACCAAGTTCCGAAGCTTGCTTGGTTGCGCTTTCGCTCGCCGAAACAGCCGCGAGCAATTCAAGCTCACCTGATGACGAAGCAAGAGGCTTCGTAGGCATTGCCTCAAGTCCAAGGGAGGCCCGTCGAACACGTTGTACGTATTCGCGCTGGTCTGCTAATGCATCCGCCGCAAATTGCTCACGAGCTACGCCCAGCAATAGGGCAGAGTGCGATCGCATGCGCATGCACTCCGCCGAACGTCGCCACTCACGTTTGATTTGTTGGTAGAGATCCTCCAGTATTTGGGCACGTACCGCAACTGGAATCCCAAGATAGACCGGCTTTTGGAACCGCATTTCTGGGCACTGCAGAGAATCTGGTAGACGATTTAGGTCATCTAGATGTGGAGAAGCTCCAGAGCTCTGTGTCGTTGATTCGGCTTCACCAGCTTCTTGTGATCGAGGTGTGCTTGGTGGCAACGTAATACTCAGACGGCGACCCGCTGACGGAGATGATAGGATTGTATCATCCTTCAACCACCATGCTGCAAATCGACCAGGTTGGCCTGCTAGGCCGCGGCCAAAACCGCGCACAGAAGATAACCGGTCACGGTCATCCCCATAACCAGAGGGTGGAGGTGCTGCCATGGTAGCCAAGACATCATAGATGGTACGTGGCTTCGCTCCAGGCTGCCCACTTGATACTACACTGGGGAGTTGAACATTCCGCAGCACAACAACACCACCGTTGAGGCGCAACGCTCTCGCCAAGAAAGCGTTTTCTTGCGCGAAGAAAGCTCGATTCTTTCGTGTGGGAGTCGGGCGAGGTGCGATGGCCGTTCCAAGGTGCGAATCTTGGCGCTGAGTTAGATTGGTGGGAGTTGAGACACTGCCGATAGCTCTCAACGTTAGTCGTCCTAGCCCAGTAGCTTTGGGACGCGCAGGCCAGATGCCTGAGGTCGGCGTGCTCCTGTTCGACGACGTGTCGTCGTTTGCGGGATCTACTGAAAGCATAGGTAGAAATGCGGGCAAAGCGCTAGGTTCCTGAGGTGTAGTCCTCTGTGTATCATGACCAAGTCCCGTTGGCGGATTCGGAGGAAGGTACGTAACAGCACCACCTCTAAGCGAAATCGAAAGTCTCCTTCCGGTGTTAATGCTAATCGAGCCACCTTGAGAGAACTCGACTGACGGCTTGGCGCTCAGAATGGTATCAGGGCTCCTCATTTCACCAATAATCGACTGCCGTCGAGTCAGACGTGGTAGAGTGGCGGCGTTCTGCCCCATTTGCGTGGCTGTCTTCGCTACGGCAGAGTCACCCTGTGCTCCGGGAGGCTGAACCGATGCATTCACTGGCGGTGCGGTTTGAGTGGGCAGTCGCGGTTTCCGCGGAACACTAATGCGAAGCTCCCTTGCAAATGGGTCGAGCAGACCAGGGACACCAACAAGGTCTCGCTCAGGACTCAGCATGTCCGTTAGCGGTATTGTGCTGCGCTGGCCGGCCCCGCTATCGCCCCCAGTGGCTCCACTGGCTGGTGCGCCTACGCTATTAACACGAATTCTTGGGAGGTTGTTAATCGAGGCCGACTGAGAAGAGACGCAAACAAGTGGTGCTTCTCGATTTCGCTCGATCACCAACGTTGCCTGAGCTCCGCCTTCGAAGGCCTCATGATCAATCACACGAACCTGCCAGGCTCCTGTTGCTACGAATATGGCCGGTCCTGGCTGAACTTGCAAAGGGGAAAACATCGGGGGTTTGGCGGCGGTGGGAGTTTGTGGGAGAGTCACAGTTCCGACCGTCTGAGCAGATGCACCACCTGACAAGGGGCCAAGAGTACCGAAACTCAAACGTCGGCTGTAACCAGCGGTTGCCTGGGGAGAAAGAATTATGCTTGACGCACCCTTGGCAGTCGACAGACTGCCAAGAGTTGTCAGTTGCTCAACCACAGTTTCTGGTTCCAATACTACAGAGGCCCTTCGAGGTATGGCTGAAGATTGGAGAGATCCACTGGGAGAATCCTGAGTTACTTCCGTGTTTTCAGTTGTCAGACAGGATAGGCCCTGATTCTCGTCTGTGAGAGACGCTATGGATGTCCTCCGCCGTGGACTCACCACAACTGGGAAATGCAGAGTCGGGTGCACCCCTTGTGGCTGAACTAACGAAGTTCTCCTATCCCCCCCTGCACTCGACATACGTTTAGTGCGGCTCGCACGAACCCGAGCCAACTGCGTGGCTGAGAGCTGAACCTCAATCTGACCATCTGCTGATGGGCTATAGTAAATCAGGTATTCCGAAGGGAGCTTGAGAACATCAGGGGGCAATAATCGTTCAACATTGGAGTTTACAACTCGTAAATAATCGCAATAGTCTGCCAGCCGTAGGACCCTTTCGACGTCTGAATGTACACGCATCCAGAGCGCTAGTAACCATCTGCGTCGAGCTCGGACAGATGGACGCACACGAGTACGCCACCAACGCTGCACTGCAATCACCCGTTGACGGTAAATAGCTACAACTCGTGGCAAGTACGGTCGCGCAGCACATTCAAACAAGAATGAGCGGATGATATCGGCAGCGTTGTCTTGTCTGCGCTTATACCGTGCGCGCATCCACCGCCGTAGAAGCATCTCCGCAAGTCGGTCACGCTTGTCCCGCAACCCTCGATTATCGAAGGCAGCAACAGTGCTTAGCTCTAGGGATCTATTCCGGCGGGCATCCATCCGCTGCCTGCGTAGGTTAGCGAGGCGAGCCGCGACCATGATGTGGAAAATGCGCCGATGCGGTTGGCCTCCACCAAGAACTCGAGGGAAGGCTGGCAGTGCGGGCATTGGCACAAGTTGACGTGGCGGCTTGATCACACTAATAGTTCCATCGACCGAGCGCGTCTGGGATGTAAGCAACCCCCGTTCGTGATGTGAAGAACCGGGAGCGTCGCGGAATTTGGAACCGATTCTTTTCTTGCTAAGAGCCATCTCGCGCTCAAAATCTTCCTGCTGCTTCACACTCATCTCGTGTTCCTGATGCGATTTGGCATAGAAATCTTGTTGTTGCTCCTCGATAAACGCGTCTTCCAGCCTCAGACGCCACGCAGGATCCTTCTTCATTCGGATGAGTGCAGAGATTCGTATGCGCTCTCGCAATGGTAAGTTCAAGTATCGGTCAACACTGTGTGTTGTCAAGTCGGGGAAGGTGACTGGCATCCGCACAAAGTTTTCAACGTGGTCTTGAAGTCCCTGCAGATTGAGGCCATTCGCGCCGGTTCCGAAGTTTGTGACAATGGGAGGTGGTGGAGCGAGCGTAGGTCTCCGCAGAGGGCTAAAAACATCAGACAGATTAAGGCCATGCGCTTGGAAGGCTGCTACTACTTTGCTCGCCGGTCCGGGTAGAGTGGCAAGTCTCTTGAATATTGGAAGATTTGCTGCACGCTCCTGCCTGCGTCTCTCTCTGCGCTCAAGTTCAGCCCTGTGCTGTTCAATTAAGCGCGAAATAAGTGGTTTACCGTCTGCACCAGGTCCTGCGGAAGTACGGTTCGTTTCTGGTGGCAATTGTGCTGAGTCAGACCAAACTATTCCGGACGTAGGGACACTTTCTGGTAGAACTAAGATGTTGCTATTTGGCTCTATCGGAATGAGACGACTTGCAAGAGCCTCGTAGTTAAAGTCGATTGTATCATCGATGCGACGATCCCTTGGCTTCAGCCTCGAGGAGTGTCTATCCCTACACCACTCCGCATTATCTCTTGGCACAGGAGGCAGGTCAGGTAGCGGTTCTAGGTTTTCGAGCAATGTACCACTACCGTGCCGCCCTTGTTTGAAGTCAAGCGTTTCAGAACTGTCATCATGTCCCTTTGAATCGTCCGTCTGCGGAGCCGCAATGGATTTAAGTCGGTTAAATTCATCCTGTGTGTGATACTCAATCTTGCGCGGGAGCCAATTCACTAGCATTATGATGGTGCTCCACAAAACTTGGCGACGCTCATCACCACCTAGAACTAACGGATTGCGACGGACTGAATTGACAGTGGCAATGGAGGAAGTGATTTCATCTCGTGGATTGCCTAGCTCTTCTGGAGAATTAACCTCAAGTACCTGCCTCAGGGCTGCTTTTCGTAACTTCTCGCGCGCCTGCGCCTGCTCTTGCTCTTTGCGCCGCTGAGCTGCAGCAGCTGTACGAGCGTCTCGGGCTTGAGCCTGGGCTGCCACCCGACCCAGCGTTGCCAACCTGGACCAGACGAACATTGGGGTATCTGACCCTGGCAAAGGTTGGGCCCCCAATCCGCTAGCAGATGACGATGATGGATCAACCCACATCGTCTTGGTTAATACATCTCGTTGTGCTAGACGCTCTTGCTCACGTTTACGTTCCTCCTCACGACGCTCTTGTTCAGCGGCAGCTTGTAGAAGTGGGAGTGAGGACACTAGATCTGCAATAGAATTCCTGCGTAGTTTTGTAGAATAGAAGGCGGCCGGACGCTCCGCCCTATGCTCAGGGGGAGGGCTGGAATCAGGTCTCTGGGAGGGCTCGCGTACCAACCCTGGACGGCTGAGCTCTCTCGTAAGGACGACCGCAGACAAGTCTTCAGATGGCTCCCCGTCACGGTTGAGCGCATGTTCTTTCTCTGTCGCAGTCATTCCAGATGAGTGAACGTCGTCTACCCTGGCTTCTTCAGCCTGGTCACCGCTAAGCTCAGCTTTGATAATGGCATTCGCGAAATCAGGCTTGGACTGTTTACGAATTTTGGCAGCTGCTGTTTTCAAGAGATTCCGTAGACGAGGTTTGTTCGTCACTATTGAGACGGATGTGTGGGACACATGAGGACTGTCCGCCAAATTGGCATTGTTTGTCGATGAATCCCTTTTGACAGTGAACTGGAGCGTTAGGTGGCTATCTGATGCTGCTGATTCAGGTTGATATGGGAGAGGTAGATCATGCACGCTGAGAACCGGATCCAAGACTAGTCCGTAGTTTGTGGCCGGTGAGCCTGCCTGGAGCGCAAGCTTCGAGATCAACGGAGCATCACTACCATGCTGTTGGGCTCCGCTGGAGTCCGCGACTGCGTTACTTCCGGACGCCGACCCTGATCCAGTCTCGGTCGCGGGTTCTTCGGCTGACCTAGTAAGTTGGGAACGGACACGTAGACCAACTTTAGTGGCGAGCGAGCCTGCAATTATAACCTCTCGAGGAACGGAAGCATCCTCAAACCTGTGTTTGACCCACTCGTGTCCCGTAACCGGAATCTCGCGCGTCGAGTCTGGTGATGTTGTAGCTCCAGCTGTATCTGAATCTTGTTGAGGGAAGACAAATGCAACAGCATCTTGCCCCGTTCCTGTCACGAGATGCGGAGAGATACGAGAGTCCATAGGGTCATCAAGCCGCTGCACACGCCTCATACTCGAGCGAATGGTGTGTCGAGCATATATCGCACGGGCACTTTCGATTTGTTGCCACGCTCTCGAACCAAGCCGAGCAGCCAATTTGGAAGAGCGATTCATCAATGCGACATGGCGCCAAATGGTAAGTGCAGTGCCATGAAACGTGGAGTAGTCCTTGTTCGAGGATGCTTGCAATGCCTGTACAAGCTTCATTTGCAGCATTCTTCGCTTTTCACGCTGTCGAATCTTGTTCTTTCGCTCATCAATAAACATGGACTGTAGTGAATCGTGTCCGAAAGAATCGCTGAGCAAGATGCCGTCTGAGAGCATGTCTGTTGTCTCCTCGTCAATGTCATCGAGCTCCATAGGAGCAGCTGATTGGCTGGTGGATGGATGCGAACTCTGCTGTAGATGAGTCTTAGATGCCGTTTGAGTAGCCTTCTGTAATGACTTGGGAAGCATTTTCTGCACTGCTAAATGCTCAATGACCAGACCTGTTCGACCGCCACCACCCGCTCCGACCGACTCGCCTACCTTGCTGAACTCTGCATAAGCTTTGGTAGAGTCGCTCAAGGCAGAAGCATTCGAGGAAGGCTTAGCAAGATCCTTGGTAGATTTCCCTTGCGTTTCGTCCTCATCATCTTCGCTATCGCTAGGCTGCCAATAGAGAGACTGAAGCTCTTCGACACTGTTCCCCACGACAAAGGGCTTCATTTGTGATTTCGACTCTGTGGTTCGGTCTTCTTGCACGCTCGTTGAAGTCGTGCTCGGGAGTCTGTCTAACAACAACCTCTGGTTCGTGACGCGTTTACGCCTTCTTCCTTGCAGATATCCAATCTGCGACACTTTGTGAGCGAATTCGATCGGGGCTCGCGAGTTGAAAAGCTCTTGCCGCAGCATAGAGCGAGTTACAAACCTTCCGGCAAGGGAGGTCGCGACTCGCAGCTCCAGTGCTTCAGACTCAGAGTCAACAGAACCCTGTGAGACTCGCGCAGCATACGCCCTCGCGCCAGCAGCTGTGACACCCAAAGGACTGAAGAAGCGCTCTGCCAATGGAAACGACACACCTGGCGTCCCTGCTGGACCTGCTCCAGCGATTGACCCACGGAAGTATTGAGCCGCCGAGACACGGTTGCCTGTTTTCGCGACAGCTTCTTTGGCCCCCTTAGGGCGTAGTGATTTCGATCGAGGTAGATTGGAGATAAGAGTCGAACTTTGGCGCTTCGTAGAGGTCAAAGACGAGGATCCCGGCAGAGGTGTTGTGCTTTTACGAAGCAACTGGATTGAGGTGAGCCTCTTCCCGGTCAGAACCTCTCGTTCATGCTTTGCCTTTCGGAGCGCAGCAAACCTATGCTGCACGATACCAGCCAATGAAGGAGCAATGCCCTGACGCAAAGACTCAATTATTCCAGCGCTAAGTCCGGTCTCCCGCAAAGTCTTCTTTATCGAATGGGTTTTTGCTCGCAATCTGATCTTATGGAGGGGGGTAATGTGTTGGTGTGACTCCTTCGCCTGTTGATTCTTCTTTCGGTTCATGTCGGCGCTAGCCACGGCATTGGGCGAAGCACCTGTTACCCATCTCACGGTACCCTTAACACGTGGAGCGAGCGTCGAATGAAGAGGCTTTAAGACCAAGTTCCGACGGGTGCGCATTTTTGTTTGCTTAGCGCTGAGCGCTGACAACGATGCAGCCAACTTGGCGGCGGAAATACGATCTGGTTCTGGGGGATATAGCAGACCACGTGGTGCTGTTGGAAAAGTTGGGGCCTGTTTTGAGGCGCCAGAAGCAGGTGCAACGCCAGTTCTTGGTGCGCCAGCCAGCTCACGTAATAATCGTCTGTGTTCATCCTGAACACTAAAATGAATCTGGGGATAGAACAGATCGGTCGCACTGGGCACACCACCTCCACCCCGAACAGACCGCAGTAGTGAGACTCGAACGCGTTTCACGCCCCATGCTCGAGCAAACCGAATGGACTTCTCAGCAGGGCCGCTGAGGAAGCGGGCCTGCAGTTTGCGACGTTTCAGCGCACGCGCCCTTGTTTGGGCCAGATTGTTGATGTTTAACGATGACTCGGTATCTGACTCCTCGCCATCCATGTTCTCAAACTCAATCTCTGGGTCCGCCTTGGACGAGCGTTCCTGAGAATTTGTCTTCAGGTGAGCCGCTTCCCTCAAGGCAGACACAACGTGGGGGTCCTCTTGCATTCGCCATCCATCGGCGGCCATGGGATTCGTGGCGACGTCTTGTGGCATTTGAGTGGAGAGTACAGTGAGCGAGCGATCTAGGTTTGCGGCGGAGGCGGCTTGTCGTGGTATCAAGGCTTTAATGGACGATTGTGCAGAGGTCGCTCCACCCCGATTTGGGCCGAATGAGGAGAATCTCTTGGGTGACTGCCACAGTTGCGCACGCTGACGAGCATTGGGCGCTAAGAAAGTCACACTTCGATCCCCTGTGCGGTTTTCGTAACTATACTCTACGGGAGTATACGCTCGGTCAGAGGGCCGCTGACTACTTCCCAAATGAGGCGCTGGCGGCCGACGCCGGCGAGAATTATTCGAAACACTTGCCCGCTCACAGAGCTTGTCAAATGTCGCCTCCGGAATATCAAATGCATGTGCGAGTTCAGAGCCGGGATCGTCCGTTTCGCGGTCTTCCTCCAAGAGTTGAGAAGTGGCATTGGTGTTGTCACCTGCTGCATTTTTCCGCCTGGACTTGTTCTTCTGAGATGGACCCGCCTTACGCCGCTTGGAACGCTTCGTAGTCTTCGAGGCGGAACCACCGCCATCTTGCTCTGCTGCATTAGCCGCCTCGAGCTGCTGCAGACGTTCGTCGTGTTTCCTCTTTAGTTCAAGTTGAAGCAGTTCAGTTGGTGTACTAGATCGATCTGGTTCTGCACCAATGAACTGTTCAATTGCCATCTTAACCAACTTAGCGGAATGCCGCGGAGGAGCATACACGTACTTCTCGCTCAATCCCACGCCTGGCGCGGTATGGATCTGCCCGCGTGCTACTCGTAACGCATGTCGATGCTTCGCAGCCCGGATAATACTTTTGTAGCTTTCGGATCCGGATGGAAGTAGTTTGGGCTCTGCAACTAGGTTGAACCTTTGGCTCAGTGGCCTTAACATCGTAGACGTTATAGTCGTGTTACCCTGGCGAGAATTCCCGGTAGACATGTTTCCTAAGCTTCCATCGATGTCTCTAGGAGCGTCATCCTCTACCGCATCGACGTCGTCATCACTGGTAGTTTGGGAGTACATCAAAGCAGAACCTGCCCTCCAGGCTCGGCGTCCATTTTTGATTGAACGCTCAATCGAACGCTTCATCACCTCAGCTCGGCTTGCGGTCTCTGCCGTCGAATCGAATGGACGTCGCGCCGTCATCTTAGCTAGCTGGGAGGCCAGCATATTGGTAGCCTCACCCTGAGCTGGCACATCAGCAAGGGTGCGCGCCACAGCTTGTTGCACGTGAGCAATGGACATATCGCCAGATCCGTCCAGGGTCTTGCTTGGTGCTAGCTCGCTTTGTGCTTTGCCGTGGTTTTCTTGGCTCTCCGTGTCTCCTCTAGTTGTCACCGATTCCGCCTGGGCAACGGTGTTCTGAGCCATCTCCGCTCGTTGGGCAAGACTGATTATGCCAATATCGCTGACAAGATGCTCAATGACAGGTCGCGCTGGTGTATCGGAATGTAGCGTTGGCATCACGGCTGAAGACGAAGAATTTGCAGAACCGGAGTCCTGTTCTGCTGCACTTGAAAGGCTCTCTGCCCTTGAAGCTGTTTTAAGACGGGTGGCTTCGCTCAGGCTGGCGTACCGCAAGGTTTCGTGGATAATCTCATGACGGGCCGACTGAGCAGCGAGTTGCGCGATTTGGGTGAGAGATTTGTTCTCCACAAACGCCTCGAAACTAACTGCAGCATCGGATGCATTACCAGTCCCCTCATGGGAACGGCTAGTCCGCACCTTTACGTCCGCTACTATTGGTGCATGTGGCACTGAAACCCCATGTGACTTGGCTGCAGCCACAAGCGCTCGTGGCAAGTGGCTGCTTGCGATGCCTGCCTTCATGATGTTAATCTTGTGACGACTCGGAATGAATGTGTTCGTTGGATCTGCATGTTTATCATCCTTTCTTGGCAACATGTGTACGAGGTTTGGTGTCGGAACATGCTTACCAACGGCGACACTGGCCCCATAAGCTGTACCGTTTAATGAATCGGAGGTATGTGAGCCTATCGCAGCACCTGCCAGGCCGCCCCCGCCCATCCCAGAACCTCCGACAGCTCCACATACAGCAGCGGGCTGCGAGCCTGTCAGTCCAAGGCCTGTGGGCTGGTCCGGATGCGAGACTTTGGAGAATACGTTAGTTACAACCCTCGAAGCCTCGCGCACTGCGTTAATAGTACTCAGGGGAATAGGATTGCTCGGATCTGGCTTTCTGGGCTTCGGTCGTGGTAATTGAGTCGAAGCCCCTGGAGCGACCACAGTGTCGCTAGACTGCTGAGATGCAGCCTCAGTGTTCTGCCGCTGAACAAAGGCCTCCGCAAGCTTGACGCTTTGAGTTACTTTCCTGAGGGCGGTTTCATCGGTCCGGGCTGCCCCCTGAGAAGATATCTTTACACCGTCCTTCATAGCGGGTGGCGACGACGGCGGAACTTTTGAAACCGTTGTTTGCGTCGAGACGGCTTGCGTTTCGGAAGAGCTGGGAATTTTGACGCCTGCGTCGCTTTTGCGGTCATTGATGCAATCCACATCAGGAGCATGGTCAGGAAGTGGACCCTCTGTTGTTTCGGCTTCAACAGCCGATTTTTCAGAGCGGCGAAGCATCGCTCGCTTCAGCGCACGACGCAATGCTGGCGGAGTAGCCGGTCGGACAGGTCGAACGGGAGCCAAATCAGTTGCTTCGAGAACCTCCAAAGAGCTATGGGGTGTGTACTTGAGTAGTGCATTTGGATTTTCGAAAGCGACAAGCTCTGGAACAGGCTCATCTTGTTTCCCTTCGGGACTCTCGTCAAGCAACCGAAAGTTCGTGGCAAGATAGTTCAGGACAGACTTGTCAGCATACGACAAGAGCGATGACACATCGTACTTCGAGCGACCACGTAACGCCTCAAGGGCTTGGGTCACTGATAACAGGCCATACTTGTCACGTGTCGCATTGTCAAGCTTCCAATACGTCGAAGAGATCATGCCATCTGACGCTTTCCTCACATTGCGGAATGCGGGTGGGTCACTGGTTGCGGTGGATGGGCTCAAAGTGGGAGTTGAGTCACCAACTCCCCAAGACCTGCGAGCGTCATCTTCTTCTGCAGCGCGAGCCAAGGCATGCTCGTGTAACTTGCTCATGTCCTCTTCGCAGACCCCGAATTCTGCAAGCTGTCGTTCTGCCTCTTCGCTGAGTTTGGACTCTTGCCCCACAATCGCGGGAGATGCGCTGAACTGATGCAACGCCGTGGCACCTTCATCATCGCTAAATAGGGTGTCACATACTATTTCGATGAGATGCATTTCTCGCTCATAGGCTTCTTCCGGAGACGTCCTACTGTGCCTCGAAGCTGCGTCCTCCGACCTTTCACCAGAAAAGGCATTCACGATAGCTGCTGCTGCAGAAAAGTATAGACGTCCTGTGGCCTGCAAAAAAAGGGATTTCTCCTCTTCGCTTTTTACCTTCAAGTCGAAAACGGCCTCTCGATTTGGGAATCCATAAAAAGATCCAAAGTTCTCAATGATATCCTCTTCAAAACGTCGTTGCGACTCTGGACTCGAGACTTGATTGCTATTGGTTGCTGTAACCAGTGTGTTGTAACCAGAATGCGAGCGGGTTGCTTGCTTCAGTGCGACATCTCGAGTTCGCATGATTTCGACAGATTTCAGCGCGGAGTCAATAATTGTTCTAGCAACACGTGGCCGCTCTCCAAGACGCAATGCAGCTGCTGCAGCTGCTCTGGCACGAAGGATTACGCGCATCTGCATCAGATACTTTTTCTGGTCGGTTTGTTGCCGATGCGCCTCCGCGGTTGCCGCGTCACCAGACGCCTCATCATCCAAAGCACGTTCAGCTAGCCTCAAAAGCCGCTGTAGAAACTGTTTCGAAGGCAGGCTGGGTGGAAAGAGCGCCCAAGGTGCGCCAGCGGTCAAATCAGAGGACTCTACTTCACGCTCCTTTGCCTGCGCTTGGATGACAGCCTGAAGGGCCTGGACAGGATCTGACGAACTTATGCTGCGTGAATTTCTAGTAGCGTCTGGCGCACCATCCATTGAGGGGACTGAACTCATGTGCGTCTGGCGATCTTCGCTGAGCACTGTGGAAGCTGTTACTTCTGACGTTCGATCCAGTTGGTCGGGCCGAGATATTGAGTCATAGTACCGTTGAACTTCTCTCGCGCTGGCAAATTGAGTCACCTTATCACCCAACCCCACGAATATCGACTGAAGGTCGACGGCCTTACGCTCCTGACGCTGTGTTATCAGCCTCTGAAGCAAAATCGGAGGCTGAGGTCTTTCTGGGACAGGGATCGGTAGGGGTGTACCGAAACTGGCTTTCGCCTGCTGGACGAAAGTTCGTGCGTAGTCAGCTCGCCTCAGCGCGTCCGATTCGGGCTCTTGGACAGCAACATTTTCCTTGCCACCCTCCGAGCTGCATACTGTGTTGAGAGCCGATTCTGCGCTTACCAATCCCCTCGAAGCTGTCTCTGATGATGCAGTGTTACTCGTCTCCTTGTTGGACTCCGCTTGGTGATACCTTCGCGCGAGATTTTTACCGAAGTGCTGCGTTTGTAGAGAAATCTCTGCATAACCCTGGCCTGGCTCAGGTCGACTTAATGTCTCAGGCCAGAGAGTCTTGTCAAAGATGGGCTCTTTCAGGGGGCCATATGGGTATGATGTCAGCTTTACCATGTTTTTCTGCTCTGTTGCTGCATCCGAAGTCGTATCTGGAGTCATTCGAGCCCTTGCTTCACACTCCTGCTGAAAAAGCGAGTTCATATCCTGGAACGCCACAGGAGATTCACCAGGCTCTGGTTGCCCTCCCCGTATCCCCAGGCCATTGGAAGTCAATGAGTCGAGCGAGGGATGGACCCAGCTTGATATATCGTCCTGGTCAGGGTTTCGTGCTCGTCGTGCGGACTTCATGGTGTCTGTCCGCTCCAACGGAGCGTTGCGGGCCCAATTCACCACCGCGACTCGGCGAAACCGCTCACGTTTAGAGTTTTCTACATTTTCGAGGGCAATTTGCGGGATGCGTGAGCTGCCGAAAAAGAGTTAATAATATCACCAAGCACTACATCAAAGGATCACGTGTTCTTCGATTGCACACACTCCGGTCTTGCTGTTCCCTACCTAGGAAAATGTACTCGGTTTGAAATTTGAATTCCCCATCCGATCACAATCGCTGGCCAAATGGCTGGCCTTGGGGCGTTGTGACCCTTAGGGTTCGACTAACGACCGGTCGTGCGAGGGATAGGGGAGTATAACCACATAGCGTGTATTAAAAGACGAATCGTGCAGACACACGTCGACAGATTGGCCGCTCTAGTACATTAGAACGGCCAAGTAGGTCGAACCTTCGCGGGCTGTGACGGCATCTGAGCCTTCTCGCGGATGTAGTGGCGTCGCGCCGTATTGGTAGGGTCTTTTGCGAAGTTGTCGACGTATACTCGGAAGAGGAAAATCGGTAGCAGGCAAATGGCCAATACAATGATTAGCTCCAACCAGAAGACCCCAGAATCAAGAATGACAAAGAAGATGCCCTGGAGTGAGTGATAAGGCACCGCAGCCACAATCAAATTAATGATAAAGAAGCCTACTACTGTGATTAGCATGACGAGACCGTTGAAATAAAGATCCCATGACTGCGTGAGAAGTGAGACGAGTGCGCACTGCAGAAGCACACCGAATGAATAGGCCGTCAACCCCGAAGAAATAAGCTCCGAGCTTGTGCCAAACCGTAGGAAGGTATTCGTCATACGATCGCCAACGTAGGTAGGACTAATCGTGAACAATAACACAATGGAACCATGGTAGACAGCCAGGAGAAACCAACTCAGAACAGTAAAGGTGTTCAAGTGAACACCTGATGCAATGTGCTTGTAAATACGCGGGCGCTGCAACAAATAGTCCGCACTCACATCCTTCTCGATGACGGAGAAGAGGATAGGAAGTGAGGTGTAGAGGACATTGTAAGTTGCCAAAGAGATGCTGTCAAAGAACGATGTGCCTGACACGCCACTTACACCAAGGAACATCAACTGTATCGCGCAAATGAACATCGACTTGTAAAAGCAATATTGCGCAATGAAGCTGGTACGAAGGGCGGCATTGTATCCGTGGAGAAGCACCAGGTCTCGAAGCGACTTGAACTCAGTGACACTATAATCCGCTGCGCGCGCGGCTTGGAGGCCTTCGCGGGCTGCAATACCCACTCCAACATCTGCGGCTTGGATCATCGCGACATCGTTACCTCCATCGCCAATTGCCAGAGTTCGGTTGCCCCTCTGTTTCATTGAGTCGACAATAGCGGCCTTCTGCGAAGGGGTCAATCGGCAGCACACGACTGAGGTTGCCGCCCCCGCGAGCGCAAAGAAAGCAGAACGAGCTGAGTGTTCAAGAACGCAATCATCGGTTACCAGTTGAACGACCTTTGCCGACCCCATATCCGTTTCATGAACAACGGCAGACCCCTCAGACCACGGTGCCCGTTGTATCATTGCATCTCTTGGATGTGGAACTCCCTGGGACGATAGTAAGAACTTGAAGTTATCCCAGAAACGCATCCACCATACCCTAAAGTAACCAAGTACTCCAGCGGTCTCCTTCATCGCTAGCACGGGAACTGAAGTTTGACTCGCCTGCAAGATTGAGTTAATTGTTTTGCCGTTAACTACCAGCAAAAACTCAGGTGGAGAGCCGCATCGTCGTGGTGGTGTAGGTGCGGTCGTCGATTGAACTTGAGGTGGGCGTGCCAAGTTGGTGGGTGTCGAAGTGTAGGTAACCGGATGCAATGTTAGGTCACTACCATCCTCATCAGCGAGTGAGTGATGCGTCGGCGGCGCATTAAGAACTGCCTGTGGAATTGAGTAACAAGGATGGTCGAGGAAAGGAGGTTGTGCCAAGCCAGGAGTGTTTCGCTTACCGAAAATGCGTTCGACATCTGCGAGGGAGCGAACTGTCTCTGGAGCAGGATCCGCAGCATTCGAGTTCGAGCGCATAGTAACAACCTCGCGCGCCACTCTCAGAACCGCTTGGTCAATTGACTCACCCTCGTGCTGCTCTAAGATGAATAGCGGTATTTCTGTGTTAACTGGCGCGTCCACAAACGCAGAGGCACTATGACTAGGCGATGATCGCACGGCGTCTAAGGGAAGTGCGCCCTTCTTCTCATCATCCTCAAACGACGCGCGCAAGTGCGGAGATTCTCGTATATCAGGACTTGGATTCACTCGATAGGCCTCTACAGCCTCACGAAGTCCACACGTCCGTGCGATCTCAATCGCAGTTTGACGCTTATCGCCAGTAAGCATCCAGACGTGGATGCCTGCCTCTCGCAGCGACAGAATGGTTTCCGCGACACCGTCCTGTAATTTATCCTCGATTCCCGTGATACCAATCACATCAAGATCGGTCTCAATCTCGGCGCTTAGTGTCTCCAATGCTGCGAGGCGGCCTTCTACTAATGCCTCTGCTGCACGGAATCTAGCAAGCCAATCTTCAACTCCTTGCGAGTCATCAAAAGCCCGAGCCGCAATGACGAGTGTGCGTAGCCCAGCACGAGCGTAATCATCGAGCGTTGCAGCGACCGTGCTGAGTGCTGGTACTGCATTAATATCGTTGGCCCCTCGTCCGAGTCGTAATCTCTCGATCAAGACCTCATCCGCGCCCTTGGTCAGTAACCAGTACCTACCGTCACTGAAGTTGAACGAATGTGTTGGCCGCTGAACTGATGCCATGGATGCTGCTGAGTTTGAATTCGAAGCTATAGGTCCGCGCTTTCGAAGGAGAACAGACATGCGTTTACGATCTGATGTGAAAGGTAGGATGGCCGCTATTTCGAAGTCTTCAACCGCGACTGGAATGTTCGCGGGTTGGTGGTTGTGGTTAGCTAGCACAACAGGCGAGATAACGAATCCAGCCTCGACGGGACTTTCAACTTGGCCCGCCGGAGGGCTAACAAGTGTCAATGAAGACACAGATGTTGGACTGGTTGGACTGGTTGGACTGGTTGGACTGGTCTGGGGTGAAGACGATGTTGGGGTAGTTTGACCTTGTGATGCCAGTAAGCTGCATGCACCTGCAAGTTGTAAGCGAACGAAATCACGTGTGCGCGTTAACAATGTGACTCCGACATCGTGTGCAGCGGTAACGAGTGACTCCTCATCTGGAGAGCTCGTTGCAAACTCAATATATGCATCAGGTTGAGATGGCGACTCATTGGGGATGTGAATCTTTGGAATGACTGTGTTGCAAAGCGCAAGAGCGCGCCAGAAAGCCCAACCTAGTTGGATGTCCTGTGCGCCTGGTTCTGCCTTTGCTCGGTACCAAAATGCCTGATCGTTACATGCATGATGCTTCGAGATATCTTTCGATGCAGCACTAGGAGAAACTAAGGCACCCTCTCCAATGCGCGACCCTGTAATACCCTGGTTAATATCAAAACCAATCAATGCTTTCTGGAGCACCATGACATTTTTTGTTAGCGTACCGGTTTTATCTGAGAGCACATACTCAATCATGCCAAGATCCTCTCCTAGGGAGGTGGAAACTGCCTTAGACTCGCGTCCTACAGCAGGATCATTTAGCTTCTCGTCGTAGTTAACACGCTTGGCATAATATAGCTTGATCAGATCCAGGGTTACCTTGAGGGAGATTGGAATCATCATTGAAGACAGAAGAAGGAAGCGCAAGGGCAGAATAATAAATTCCACTGGTTTCGCATTGGCGTAGCGCAGATACCAGGCGCCATCAGTCATAAAGTCTTTGTGATTCTTAACACCACCGATAATACCCAGGATAACGACGAGGATAAGCTGGAACGTAAACACTGCGACGGTGACCGTGTTGATACGACCATCGACTTTAGTCCACTTTTGGCGCGGCAAGGACTTGTTCTTGCCGACCTTGGTCTCGCCACCCGTGTAGACAACGGCACCAATCACAAGTTTGGTGTGCTTAATTTGTGTAGCCTGTGGAATGAGCTGATCTGCTGAGACTGGCACGCGAATGGTGCCGCCGCTTGCGCCAGTGGATGGAACGTACATTACCGAATCAAAGTTGTAAATATTGGCATTCGGTTGCGCGCACTCAATCCTAGCAGCCATGGTTCTGAGTTGTGCCTCACTCATGAAGCCGGTTTCTTTCACCGGCACTCGCTCCTTGAGGTTGGTTTCACCGTCAATATTCGCGGTGAGAATGTAGCAAGGGGTCGGTGACCTAGTGAATTCTTCTCGAGGAGAATTCATCGAAGGAGGCGAAGATGGGCTACCCAAGGAGAGCACTGGGTTGGAATTCAGCACTTCTTCATCTTCATCGAGTCCCACAGCTCGGAGCAGCAGGAGATCAGCTGGCACCTCTTCCCCATCGCGCACCCGGACGAGATCGCCCACACGGATATCACTTGCAGGCATTTGTTCGAATGGGGCGCTATCACGCGATACCCACACAAGTCGAGCGTTTGCTTTCGCATCTGCCCTACGTCGACCGATATCATCGAAGGCCTCTTTAATCATGGTAACAGCAAAGATTACAATCAACGGGCCCCAAGTTGTGGCAGGTGAGACAGGCGTAAGGGTGGGGAACAACTGAAGAATTGCAATCAGCAGGAAGTATCGGTTCATATGCTGCGAAAATTGCATTAGCAGGTTCTTGGGTATGAAGGTCAGCCAAGTATACTTGGTGTTGGAAATGGTGTTGTCCGGGTAGTGGTAGAGCGAAGTGTTACGACTCGCGTCATTGATTAGGACAGAACGCAGACCTGCTGAGTCATTATGGGGGAAAGAGGGACTCTGCTGCGAATGCCCGCCGCGTTGGTTGGCGCTTCCGCTCTGTCGTACATCTGAACTTTGACTCTCATGTCCTGCGACCCTGCGAGCATCGCTGCCGCTTGACTTGCTTTCATGGATCGCTTCGAGGTGGAGCTGAGACATGTTGCGATTGTTTCTGTTGCTGTCGTTGTAGCTTGGACGTAGGTCCCCTGGACTGTGTCCTACTAGACTTGGCGCCCCTGGACTCGGCAGTGATGACTGGATGTCGCCCTGAGTCCTCGTCCGTACTCGAAGCCTATCTCTCGAACCCAGCAATAAGCGTCGTGCAGATCGCGATGGATCGAGTAGCGTTTCGTCACTGTCGCTTGATGACGACACAAGCGAAGAAGACAAGGTCGCAGGACTGCGAAACGAGCCTGAACCGCGCAAGCGGGAATCAGAATAGCTGCAGAAACAGTGTGCAGTAGCTACTCACTGAACGTGACCCGGTCGAAACAATGGTGATAGCCGCTCAGGTTGGATATGTCGCTCAGATTAGGCCTTCATAAGCAACGCCCAGTGGGGAAAGCGCTTCTGGGGAGCTTAGGAAGGGACGACGATTCTAGACACGTGTGGTATTCAGTCAAGCAGAATTGAGGCGAAGTTGAGAAAGGTTCGAAGGGGCTTGTTCACTCTCGTACGCACGTTCCAAGACACTATAACAGATAAAACGCGGTATGAGAGCTCAATGGAGATTGCTCCACACAGCGATGCGGTTTGCAGTGCAATCACACCACGCGCATGCAGAATACACGCACTATCTCAAACCTAGAGCTTTCCTGCTTTGAGCATTTTCCCCAATCACGTCCCGACAAGGTGTCGTCAGTGCAGCGCGGATCTGAGTTGGGTTTCAACTAGACCATTGTTTTGCCTTGAAATCCTTCGGGGTCTGGTCGCGTCAGCTGTCTCCGCGATCTCGAAAAGCAGGATGGTACGTTTTCAACCAGATCCACTCACATGTCCAATGTGCCGGATCGCGTGCATGCGAGAGGAGGACTACCCTGGTGCAGGGCCTGTTGACAAGCCTTACCTTCCCCTTTCCAATCCTCACTCGCCTTCCCTCTAGGAGGAGCCCACGATCTGGTGGGAGTGCCCAAGGTGCACCTTCCACAACAACATTGACCTGCCTGAATGTGAGATGTGTGGAGCGCAACGTCCGGGCACGAGTGCTAGCGTTGAGGCAATACTATCGCCACCACCGCAGCGTGCAAGTAGTGGAGCCTCAGCCAACAGCTACATCCCGCCCCCAGTGCCTTCATCCAGCACAGCATCCTCTGGACGACCTCCCCAAGTCAGTGCAGGAGATACAGCCTGTGTAGGAAATCAAATAACGAGCAACTCCAATGTGAATCCAGGGACGAGTCACACTGTTCGCCTGAATGCTCCAGCCCCACTAGAATCACAGGGCTCAGTGACTGCATTCGCATGGGTCAGTCCTGACTCTCAGTCCCAAGCAGCCACGATTACGCCTCAGACCCCTCAAGACGTCCAGTATAGCTATGGCTACCCTTATAACGCGAATCCGTACCCAGCTCGACCGCCACCTCCGCTATACTCGCCGCCACCCTACGTTCCACTACCCCAGACCCAGGCTTCCCCTCAGAGTTCGTCTGCTCAGTATCCTGGCCAACGTCCTCGACCACAACCACAGCCGCAGCCGCAGCCAGCACTATCGCCGCCTACCAGTGTGGCGGTACAGACTACCGGGTGGGACAACCCGTACGCTCCTCAGACGAGCTTAGGATATTCCGCTGCTTCGCAGGTCGCTCAAGTCGCTCAAGCCAGCTACATCCTGAGAGGAGACGTCTCAGCTCAGTTGAATCACCAGTACATGGTTTCGCCGTCTGTTGTCGTGTCCCCTGACAGTCAGCCCATACTACATAGTCCCAAAGGCCTTAAAGAGGTCTCGCCCAAGAACGCAGTCCAGCAGCACCGTTCGGTAGGTGAAGCATCGCAGTCACCCCCTCCGTCATCAAAACCGAAGAGCATTCTGTATTGTCGAGCGCCTGCGACCCTTGTCGTCGTTGGAGCGAGGTACCATGGAAACCTGGTACTAACCGACCAAGAAGTACAGTTTGAAGGAGGTTTGGCACCGCTCGGCTTCAACGTGCCTTTAGACAGGAATGAACAAAACACGACAGGGTTGAACCTTGATTCCATCGCTGAACTGTTAGGGGCGAATGTAGGGCTGCCAAAGCGAGTGGTTGTGACCATTTCGATGGCCAATCTTAGGTTGGTACTGCCTAGGAATTACTATAGGCTCCCAATTGGGTTAGAGCTCTTCACATTCCTACACTCACCAGCGCAGGCCACGTACATTGTCTTTGATAAGCATCTAAATCTCGCAGAAGCATTGAAACGACGCGGCGAACTCTGTCGCGAACGCGATACAGTCCTGACTCTACTCCGGAAGCTGATCAATCATCCAACTCATATGAGAGCGGATGATGTACTCAGGCTCTTGGATCTCCCAAGACGCTGGATCGAGGGTCGTATGTCCACATTTGACTACCTCTCATGGGTGAACGTTACCGCGGGGCGCTCGTTCAATGACATTACTCAATATCCCATTTTCCCCATGGTACTCGCTCCCACGACAAATTTTACACTAAATTTAGCGGATCGCAGATCCTTTCGGGATCTCGCCAAACCTTTGCACATGATTGCGTCGAAAGCTCTCGGACTGACTCAGGACAGTGTCCTGCCAAGAGCAAAGATGGTGACGTGGGGTGAGCCATGTGATCTTTCCACTGCGAAAGCGTCAGGATCAAAATCGGTAGTGTCAGCGGAAGCCGAGAACCTGGACGCCGTTCAATCACCCTCTCGCGTTATATCCACGCCGATACCAACAAACCCTAGCGATCTTCTACCTGAAGCGCTTGCAACATATCCTCCAGTGTTTTATGCCACACCGTTGGTTGTTATATCCTCAGCACTTAGAGAACCGCGCATTCTACGGGCTGCCATCGAACTCAATAATGGATATCTTGGTTCAGTCACATCGACTGCATTGACCTTGCGGTCGAGGGATCCTCGAGTGGCCGCTGTGTCTGTATCTCTCGGAGCAATGTCAGCGCGCTCCATCGACCAGTTGATCCGCAAAGCATTTTCCGACCGATGCGCAGCCACGGAACTTGCGCCATTTTGGTTTTGCAGCGATCCTGGACGTGTGCATGTGATCGGTGATGATGTGATCTTTGTTCCAGATGAACCTAGTATTACCTCGACGAACTCTGTCCCGAACATGCGTCCTCACCACGCTTCCCATGCTAATTCGCATGATAACACAGACTCCATGCAGCCCTCGTCTCTTCAGAACACAGTTTTGTATGACACTGATGGCGACGAAGCTCTCATGCAGACGTGTGAGTCCCCAGCAAGGTCCCACACTGCCATAGATGACCCCAGCACCGCAGGAGAAGCGAAGCAAATGTCAGAAAACAACTCACCAAGCCAAACATTGACTGAACCCGTGGCTGACCCGCTTCTGTTTGACTCTCCTTTGTCAGCCTCAAGCGCCTCAGGGAAGAAACGAAATAGGCTTCGCCTGACTGAGGTGCACTGGCTCAACGGGCTCCAATTCGAGTCATCTGAAGAGGCTTCCCGGAAGGTCACGTTGGGAGACAGCGCGCCGCAAGCTATGGAATCAAAGGTCCCTCCGGTGACCGCGCTTCTGTCTGAGTCCCTGGCCTTCATAGGCTTGCCCGAGCGAGACCTACCGAGCGAAGCTCCCATCCTGCAACCTGGCCAAAGCCTACATCACCAGGACTCCTTTGAGACAATTCTGCACCGATCAAATCAAGAAGTGCTCGAACCAACGGCATTATCCGAAGTAGTAGCGATTCTGACTGAGACGCTGCGAAGGCTAGCATCCCCGATGATTCTACCTGCTTGGGCAGGAGGGGATCAGGACGCGTTTTTACGATTGCATCGAGCTGCCCTCGAGTCCCCGATCGTTGGTTCCCAGCTGCACAAATGGTTGGACATGGTATTCGGCGTGGACCAAGAAGGTCCAAGAGCTCAGGAACTTGGGAACATCTATTTCCCATCTGTTTACTTGCGAATGCTCCCGTTACCACTATCAAGTGGTTCTACACCCAATTCCCCCGCGGCGGCACGCAATGCAAGTCCAAATCAAGAGGGGATACCCCGCGATATCCTGAACCAGGCCCTGAGTATCGAAGACATTACTCCTGCAGAGCTGTCACAAGCCGTAGCTTACGGAACCTGCCCAGATGCCATTTTCCATACCCCGCACCCGCCACGCGAGAAACTGTTCTAGTACTAGTACTTTGTATTATAATTGGTACCGCGTGAGCTTGTGTACATACTGCAGCTCAGGCGTATCTGGGTAAATATTCTCATCAATTCCTATTATATGACGCTGCTGTTGCATAATAAATCCGTAGGCGTCATGCTCGGCGATTTATTCGTCTCGGTGTCGCATTCTGCTCACTTTTTTCCTAGGCTCACGGTTCGATGTTGATTTGCTGCAACGTGGGAGGCGATCGAATTTGTGGTGAAATGCAGGCAATTGCAGCAACAAATGACTGTGAGCCACACCGGCGTTTTGTCTTGGCTCACCAGCCCTCTCAAATCTCGCAACGTATTTCTATCGGAAGTAACCAATGATGCGCGTCAGGTCTAACGAACGAAGAAAGGGATTAAGTTTGCTTTGGATGCAGAAAGGCTGCATATGCATGCGATTTGCGATGGATATGGCTGTAGAATGCAAGATAAGAGTCTGAAGCTGCATTTGATTATGCAAGATGCGCTGAGAATGCGGATGCGTCTCGAATCCAACGAGCGAAATCCAGTCTTCAGTCTAATTCCAACGTGAACACTCGTTTACCACACGAACTCGATATAGACCTTTGCATTGCGCCTCAGCCATGATGAGGCTTAAGAAAGTGCTTGCACTTACTTGTACAGTGCTATTCGTCGCGCTATGTGCATCAGCACATGCAGAATTCTCAGCCATCGTTAATCCAATCTTAGCGGAGAACGGTGCGATCACATCACTCGATGTAACTCTTTCAGGTTTTGCAACACCGGTCGAGATTGGCAGTCGAGTTGCGATCGAACTTCCCAGCTATTACAAAGTCGATCGATATGCTCCCACGATCTGCACAATGCCTGCGGCCTCGGTTGCCACCACAACCCAGACCATGGGCAACACAATCGAAGTTACGTTCTTAGTCTCTCCTGGCTCGCCGTCCCAGCTCAACTTCATGTGCACAAACATCGGCAACCCGGACACTGTTCCATCGACTCACAAGGCTACCACTGTGAAGTTCTATGGCGGCACCAGTCAGACACCCAGTGAAGTCTCAGTGAATCTTCCCCACATTTACATTCCAAATATCGCATTCGGTCGTAAGCTCCGTAGGGTTATTATCCCCAACAACCAAGTCAATCGCGTCAACGACATCTCCTTCCAGTTTGAGAAACTTGGCGACTCCTTGACGCACATCTCTGAGCTTCTTGCAACCGGTCGAACCCTGACTGTCTACCTACCTGGCGAATACGAGGCCGATGCTGGCGATGCAACACGATGCCGTGTCGGTACACTCAATGGTGAGAGTCATGTTTCACGCACAACTATAGGCGAGAAGGAGTACTTGGCCCTCGGATTCACGCCACGCTTCATCACCATGTCCACTGTTAGTCGCATCACTATGACATGCACGAACATCCGAGTCCCTCAGACTGCTCAGGCAGCACGCAACGACATTCGTGCTACCCTTACGTCTTCGACAGTCGCACCCAACAATGTGGAGATCAACAACGTCGCGCTTCCCGCTATCATTGACGACTCCAAGGCGTTCCAGGCTCACAACCTCGATTTGCTCTTCTTCACTTACAGTGGTTCTAACTCTAGCGGTCCCAGTGTATCTTTCCATGTGCCCAACTTTGTTTGGCCCTTCATGGACAACGATCTCGTGGGTCTCTTCTTCCCTGACGGTGTTTCCCTTTGGCCCGACGTGAACTGCACGGCTACGTACATGGGGACTCCCCTTGAGCCCTACATTCAATTCGCAACCGATAGTGCTGTGATTTTCAACATCACGGCTGGTCTAGGAACCACTCCTTCAGGCAGCATCTCCAGTAACTTCCCCTCCATCGGCGACATTGCGGACTTCAACATTCAGTGCAAGGGTGTTGGTCCTGACATTGACTTCGATTGGGAAACCACTCAACCTTTCACTACCTCGCTTCGTGCAATTCGTTCGGTGTCACGTACGCTTCGCGACTACATCGACCCCAACAACAATCCCATCATCAATGCGCTCCGCGATCTTGAGATCGTTGAATTCGTCCGCGAGACCCGCCTGTACGAATGGGCATCCGACTTGGACTTCGGCTCGCCCTTGCGATTCATGCGAAGTTTCGCTGAATTTGGTCGAGATGTAATCGAGGACTTCGTCGATGCGATGCGAGAACTTGGCCGCGATATCGTTGAGATTGGCCAAGATCTCGGTGGAGACTTCGTTGACGCAGGCGAGCAGGTTGGTGGTGATCTCATCGAAGCGGGCCAGGATGTTGTCGGAGATATTGTTGATGCTGGCCAGCAGGTCGGAGGTGATATCGTTGATGCCGGTGAGCAAGTCATTGGCGATCTCGTCGATGCCGGCCAGCAGGTAGTCGACGAAATCAAGGATGTTGGTGGTGAGATTATTGATGCCGGCGAACAAGTTGTTGGTGACATCGTCGATGCTGGTCAGCAGATTGGAAGCGACATTGTTGATGCCGGTGAGCAAGTCGTTGGTGACCTCGTGGATGCTGGAGAACAAGTGGTCGAGGAAATCAAAGATGCGGCTGGACAAGTCCAAGATGCCCTTGAAGACGGCTATGATGCAGTTACTGGTGCCATTGGCGATGCGTATGATGCTGCCAAGGACGTTGTTGGTGACGCCTATGACGCTGCACAGGATGTCGCTGGCACTACTGCCGATGGTGTTCAGGAGGTCGGTGGTGCAATTGTTGACGGCGCTCAGGGTGTCGGTCAAGCCGTCGTGGATGGTGCTGAGACAGTTGGTGGGGCAGTCGTTGACGCTGCTGAGGACGTTGCTGAGGCTGTGCGAGACGGTGTCGAAGGCGTCGTCGATGCCGCCACCTTTAAGGCCAAGAAGGTTGCGAAGCGTGCTATGAAGACCCAACAGAAGATGAAGCCTCAACAGAAGAAGACCAAGCCTCAAAAAATGGGGCCCCATGTCACGCAGAAGCCTGCAATGCGCGTGGCAGCCAAGGCTCCTGAAACTAAGTCTCTTCAGGCACGTAAGAAGGTTATGCCCAAGCGTGCCAAGAATGCGAAGCTTCCTGCGCTCACGCCTGAGCAACGCGACTACCTCAAGAAGCGTGGTCAGGCATTCCGTGCCCGAGCCGCTCAGAAATTTGCAGCTATGCTTAACGGTGAGCCATTCAAGTCAAAAGCGCATAGACGCATGGCCACTTACAAGCGCGTGACCAAGATGAACATCATTGAGGACGTGGCTGATGGCATCTCAAGTGGCATTGGTACGGGTGCGAACTTAACCTCTTCCTTCATCAGAGGCACGGCTGACTTCTTGTCCGATGGCATCGGTCTTATTCCTGACTTAGCTGACCGCGCCCGCGATCTGTTCGGCAACTTCTTCGATCCTTTCTCAGACGACTTCCTGACCTTCCTCGACATCACTCGGGACGCCGCTCAGCGTTTCCGTGATGAGCTCCGCTCGCTTCAGTTCCTTGCTCGCGCATCCGATCAGCTTGAGCAAATTGTGATGGATCTCTTCAATATCGATGAATGGCCAGATGTTTTCGATGAAGCGCTCGATGCCTTCAATGACCTCCGCGCTGACTTCCGTGAAGCCTTCATGGACATTAGTTTGCCGTCTTCTATTGAGAACAGCTGGCGACGACTTGTTAACGCTTCTCGGGATGTATACAACGAAATCCGTCACTCCATTGGTCGAATTGGATCTGTCGGCGACCTCATCGTCGAAATCCGAGATGTGATTGGTGACATCCCAGCTAGCTCTTTCATCACAGTGCCACTCGGCGCACTCTATGATGTTACTGATTTCACCCTCTGCAGTGTCAACAAGGTTGCCACAACCTTCTTGCGTGAGGCCCATGGACTCACGGAGACTATTCTCCGTGTTCGCATCCCAAGCCGCATTTCCGACTCGGAAATCACGATCGAGTGCTCGGATGTCACTGTGATTTCAAGCACGCCCCTCAGCGGTTTCTCTCTTACGACACCAATCTCTCTGATTACTTCTAATGGTGACACCTCGAGCCTTGGTAACATCCTTCCTGTGGACATTCTCCCGACTGCAGAGCTTGGTACTTCAAACCGCCAGCTTACTCACTCGAGCGATACTACGTATACTACGGGCTCGCTTACGCTTACGCTCTCGCCCATCGGCGCAGCTGCAAACAAGCTTAAGATCACTCTCCCAAGTGGCTACCTTACTGCCAATGCTGGGGACTCCACTCAGTGCCAAGCTGCCGTAAACGGTGTGCCCGTGATTGGTACCTCGACCAGTGCCACTTCCACCTCCATTACAGTTTCTGCAGCAACTCTTGTCGCTGCTGCGGTTGCCGATACGGTAGATGCGGTGCTTGAGGTCGTGTGCTCGAACGTCCGACGTGCTCGCTTCGTCCACAACCAGCTCGAGGATATTACCATTGAGGCATTCATGGGAGATAGCCTCGTTGGCAAGACGACCACGGCGACACTATCTGCCGTCACGCAACCCAACCCGATGGCAGGCACTACTGTCACTCTCACAGCAAGCAGCATCCTCGCCAACGCTGAGGTCAGCATTGTAGGTGAAATTAGCCGTATCCCGTTCGATATCCTTGCTGGTGATCGACTTACCTTGGCCATTCCATCGCCATGGATTGTTCCAACAGATGGGAGCGTTACATGCACTGTCGAGAAGAAAGATGGATCAAGTGTGCCACTCACGGGTTCTACCTACATTGCCAGCCAGGAGGTCACTGTGAGGGTAGCCAGTGATATTGCCATGTCGAGCGGAAACCCCTTGAAGATCATGTGCAGTGGTATCCGCAACCCTGCACACACACTCGAGACATCATCGGCAAGTGGCATCTTCTTCGGTGTCAAAGACGCAGATAGTCGACAGGTCATGGCAACTACCAATGGTATTACATCGAACTACAGCGATGGTGCAAGCTCTTTCGGTGCAGGTACTGCGTTGATTCCTCTTACTGCCGCTTTCATGGATGATATCGCTACGCCGATCTCATCAGCAATGTCAGGTGTTGCAATTCGCTTCAGCTCTCCCATTCCCACTAGCGTTAACGACATTATCGAAGTGATCCTGCCTGATGGCTGGACTACTAGCAGTGGTACCAGCATCTCCTGCTCGTTGGACGGTGTGTCATCGCAACTCGCTCAGATCGTGGAGCGCGATGGACTTGAAGTGCTACATATCGCTCTTCCTGTAGCTCAGACGGCCATCTTCGTCGTACAGACAATTATCTGCACGTCGATTCGTATCACTAGCACTCCTGTTAATGCTGTGCTCGGACTTATCTCCTCCGGACGTACTGCAGTTCAGTCGAACGTTGAGGTCATCAACAACGCATTCGCAGAAACCACCCGCGAGCTGACTCACTCGGTTGGCACTGCTAACTCTGTAGGCAACGTAGTCGTAAGGATCGCCGGCTTCCCTCTTGACATGATTCTGCTCTCCAAGGTCATTTTCGAGCTCCCAGAAGGTTGGCGCGTCAACGCGAATGGCCTCACTAGCTGCACGGTTAGCCAGGTCAACAATGCGAGCCCAATTATTGGCACCACAACTGCAACAGAAAATGGTGTTGTGCGCTTTACCATTGGCACAGGTAAGATTAAAGCAGGTAATGATGAAGTAACACTAACCTGCTCGAATATTGCGGCACCCAACGTGGCTACACCTCAACGTTCAGATGTCCATATTCGCATCGTCGATGTCAGTGGAATCCGAATTGGCGAGCGTAACGATGCTACCATCAGTGAAGTCACTTTTGCTGACCTCACTGGCAAGGTGACTCTTACTTCAACATCTGTTCTTGCAGGCTCACTTACTGACCTTTCCTTCCGCATCTCCCCTGCGGTTGTGGACGTGCTGAAAAATGATGTCGTCGCGTTCTCCCTGCCCAACACCTACTCAGCTAGGACGGACGTAGACGCTGTCCCTCGCACCCTTTGCACATACACAAAGGGCAGTGTGACAATTAGCGCTAACGCTGATGTGGATTCGGATCCGACTCGCACCACAATCCGAGTCACGATTCCCAAGCTCGTAAGCGGTAGTGAGACATTCACCATTCGCTGCACCAATGTTCGCAATCCGATTGTCGCTCAAGCACAAGAATCTGTTCCGGTGACGATTTACGAGAAGGATACTACGAACATCAGAGCACGAGGCAACGATGCTGCAACCCCTTCGATTGCTGCGAACGCATTTGGTCAAGATCTCCTTTACCTCATCCCCGGTTCAACGAACGTTGGTCAGACCACAACTCTGCTCATGGTTGTCCGTCCGTTCAGCTCAAGTGAAGTTAACGGCAAGACGCTTCGCATTGGACTGCCTACTGATTGGACTCCTATCGTTGGAGGCAGCCCTCCTTTCCAGTGCACGCCCAAGGTCAATGGCGTTGACATTGCCGGTGGTACCACAACGCGCGTAGGAAGTGAAATTCGCTACACGTTCGCTACCAACATTGATAACAACGTGCCTTTCCGCATCTACTGCTCGCCAATCCAGACCCCCACATCTCCACGCGCACTTAGCAATGATATTTCTGTGGGAGTGTACACAGGTGAAACCCTCAACGACTCTAGCTCAAGCGGTGTCCTCGCACCTGTTGTATCTTACCCAAGCTCCTACGTCGCACAGATGACGGTTCGTATCCCCATGAGTCGTAGCTTGACACGTCGCGAGGCCGTCCGCATTGGCAACTCGGTTACCAACCTCTTCGCTCCCCTCGTCGAGCGTGCCGAGGTTTTCCGACAGCAGATGTCTCAAAACGTCGTCCAGAATCAGAACATTTTGTCTGTGACTGTCAACGTCTTCCCTGCCTCAGGCACATCCCTCGATAAACTGTTGATCGCACTCATTGATCAGACCCCACAGATCCTTCCGCGAGTTGCCCAGATTACTGGTACCGCAACTGATGCTGTCAGCGCTGACCAACCACTGATTTACGCCTATCCAGACAGCTGCTCGAATGGACTGACTGATGAGGATGAAACAGGCCGTGACTGTGGTGGTGCTAGGTGCAACCAGTGCCTTGGTACCGAGAGCTGCCTTAACCCCTCGGATTGCGGATCTGGTATCTGCGTTTCTGGTAGGTGCCAGGCAGTATCTGCGGCTCCAGGCACAAGCCCAATGATCTACTACGTCTCACTCCTCATTGCACCCCTGTTGGCGGCTATCATCGCTTACATCTCATCGAACTAAGCGCTCGGGTGAATGGGCTAATGGGACACTGCGCTGGCATCAAATATGGCTCGACTTGCTTACTGAGCCATTGTTAGCGCTAGCTTATCTTTCTTTCCAAGTTGCTTCGAGTGCGATATAGTCTTGTGCTCTAGCAACCTTGCTCTGTATATTACCATTCCTGCCACAGTAACCTTACACCTAATGATGATCTTGTCTTCAGATTCGATAGTTAATTAGTTAACCTGAAGGAACCGTGATAGCTCTGCGTCACCGCTCGTGTCGGTTCATCCGGCACGGACGATCTGGCCTCAACACGGTTTTTCCAAGGTCTTTGTGCATCATCCCTTAACATATCAAGTCTACCTATACGTTTCCCGCCTCCATAAACGACTAGCATCAAAGCCTTGTTCGCTGCCCCCATTGGTGAGGCTAGGTGAAGTGCCTACGGATGTCGTACCACGTCAAGGAGTTTGAGGTGCGGACCAGTAATGTTCGCAAATGCGGATACAGTCGCTCAAACATCCTCTAAATGACCCATGTATCTCTGTGGCGCGAGTAATCCTTAAGAGCTCTTCGAGATTGCTAGTACGGATTCCTGCTCCTGGCATTATGATCAATCGCCTGATGTGAGAATGGCTTGGCTTCAAGTTGTTGTACTTTTCGTCCGAGTACTGAATAGCGCGCCAAATAGCTTCGGCACCCTCTGGAGCTGTGGGAAAACCTCCACTAGTCAAAATACGTTGGATCGTTGCCCCCTTGGGCTCAGACTCCGGCGCGAGATTCCTCTCATAGATCCAGTCGATTAGCCGACGAGCAGCTGATTCATACACACTCGTCTCATCAATCGCGCGATGGAATGTAACTGAAATGTGTGCTGGGACTGTGTCAAGGAACGATCCAAGTCGCCGCAAGTCTACCTCGCCCTCCCTCGTCAGACAGCCAAAGACCAGCCCGTCAGCCCCGAGTTCAATAAACCTCCTGGCTTGAGCCAGCATCGTTTCGAATTCGTGGTCGGTGTATACGAAGTCACCACTGCGTACTCTAATCATGACAAAAATAGGCACATCTGCTCTACCCTTTCGTCGTAGGAGTTCTCGCGCTTCCGTGTACAAATCTTCGCTCGGAGTGATTCCCCCAACAGAAAGGTCGCCGCATAGCTCGATACGTGAGGCACCTGCGTTTACAGCCGAATTAATTAGATCCAACGTATCACAACAGACCTCCACAGCGTGTTTGTAGTCGCTCATTCTTTCCATGATTATCCCTTGCAGCAACGTTGGAAAAGTGAACGAAGGGAAATCCTGGGCTCGAAAATTGAAAATCAACGGGGTTTCACTGGATTCGGGCCTGTCTGCGGCACGAATTACTGCAAGTTGCCATGATTCGAGTCGGCGCAGATGGTAAGCCAGTGCGGTTTATAGCATTACATGGCTTTTTCATGCCCTGAAATGCGCAATTCATCAGTCACGCGTATACTCAAGGGGACAGTGACGTTTCACACAAATCACAGAGCCAGCCTGTAGAAGCTATGCCCTCACGATCCATTGCATAACCACGAGAGCTGTGAAAGTTTTTATGAAATGCACCCACTTGTTTATTGAGCTAAAATATAGTGGCTTCACTAACACGTTGACTAACTAGGGGGGATCTTGGAGGAATCTTAGGTGGAATGTACACTTGCAGAAGTCGGCAGATCTTGCTTGTTGCAGGAGACATACTCGCAAGGAAAGAACTGAGCGCTTGAGGCTGCTGTACATTGTCACGTATCAGGACGCTGATAGGGTTTCCCGATCCGAAATCTATTGACTATTTACCACATGCGCATCATAGGTCGACGCATCATGCGTGAACGATGGAATCGGTTTCTAAGTGGACTATTAAAGGGGTTGGTAAAGGGGCTGTTAAACGGGCTGCTGTCACCAAAGCCGCTGCCGAATCCGTTGTTTAGGCCCGTGTTAGGATGTAGAGGGGAAGAGGGTGAAAACGAATCGCTCGAGCCGGCTGCAGAATCAAGTAGTGAAACCAAGGCAGCAAGCTCAGATTCGAGCGCCGCGCGACGATGTCGTGGCACGCGATTGCGCAGTCGGTTAAGAAGCGCTCGTGCACGGGCAGCATTACGATCATGTGAGGAGCTGTTGTGGTTCGTGTTGTGGTTGTTGCGGTTGTTGTAGTGATTGTTGTAGTTGCCGTATCCAGGATTGAACGAGTTACCACTGCTACCATCATAGCCTATGGTGTAGCCCGAACTTACTGGCTGATAATATCCTGTGTCATAACTTGGCGCGGCAATGTTTGGATCATGATGTGGCAATGGCGTCGCATCCCACATCCCTGGCATTGAAGATCGTGACCCAGTGCTCCCCGCCCCAGTGTTACCATTGCTAGTATCTTGAGCCAAAGTCAGGTACAAGCAGGCCAGGAAGGCCAATAAGAAATGCTTCGCAAGTCTTGTACGCAGCATGGTATACCTTTTGTACCAACCACCCGGTGGGGTAAACTATGCTCGGCAAACCTAGATTTTAACCGATCGGTCTGAGTCGAGTGAGTGTGGATGATTCACTGATCGCATCATAGAGCTTTATGTCTAGTACACGGGGTGAGTGTTGAATACATTAATTACACAGACACAATTTTCGAGCGTATGGCCAGTGGAAATGGCTTGCTCGTGTAAACACAATCCAAGTGGTAGTTATTTGTGACTCGCCACCATCCCTATGCAATTGAGGGACTGTTGCCTGGAGTACCAGTACACGAGTGACAGACTAATGAAGGTGGGGAAAGTTCACTGTACAAGTGGGAGACTGGCCACCTCATATTGCAACGGTGCATCGGTGTATAGGCGCGAAGCTTCACTATGTGAATGAAAGTGTGCAGAGAAAGGACGCAGCCAATATTGAAGACGTGCACACAGAAAACCCAGTCGGCGACGGCACGTGTGGAGATTAAGCAAGATCTTTTGGGGCATCGTCCTCCAAACCTGGCATTACTTCTGAAGCGGCCGAGTCATATCCACAGGCTTGACCCACTTATCAAAGTCATCCGCAGATACAAATTTGAGATGCTCAACAGCGGCTTCACGGACAGTAATCTTGTTCTTATGTGCATACTTTGCGATCTGTGCCGCCTTGTCGTAACCGATGTGCCGATTCAATGCAGTCACGAGCATGTAGCAATGATCGACGTTGCGCTGCAGCTGTTCATGGTTCAGCTGGACGTCAGCAACGCAGTTGGCGGCAAAAGATGCTGCAGCATCTCCAAGAAGCACAACGGATTGCAATACCGATGCCGCGATAGCCGGCTTGAACACGTTCAACTCCAAGTGACCCTGTGATCCGGCGAACATAACCTGAGCGTGGTTTCCATGAACACGAGTGCAGACCATGGTCAAGGCCTCACATTGGGTAGGATTCACCTTCCCGGGCATGATGCTGCTCCCGGGCTCATTCTCAGGCAAACGAAGCTCTTGAAGCCCGGCCGAAGGGCCCGAGCCGAGCAGGCGGAAATCGTTGGCAATCTTGAAGAGTGAGGCTGCGGTTGTTGCCAACGTACCAGAGAACTCGACCAGAGCGTCATGGGTCGCAAGTGCTTCGAATTTGTTGGGATTGGGTCGGAATGGTTGGCGGGTCAGCTGAGCTAATTCGTTTGCGACTGCTTCATCAAAGCCCACGGGAGCATTTAAGCCTGTACCAACAGCGGTTCCGCCCTGGGCAATGAAAAAGACCTCTTGCAGGGATTGGGAGATTCTGTGAACAGCAAGCTCAACCATACGGGCGTAACCATTGAGCTCTTGTCCGACGGTGATAGGAGTTGCATCTTGCATATGTGTTCGGCCAATCTTGATGACGTCCGCGAACTCGACGCTCTTCTTCTGCAGTTCGAGGTGCAGTCGGCGGAGACCAGGTAGCAATCGCTCATGAGTTTGAAGGACAACCGCAACGTGCATTGCACTTGGGAATGTGTCGTTCGAACTCTGACTGCAGTTGACGTGATCATTGGGATGCACGGTGCTACGATCGCCGAGGGGCTTGCCAAGGATCTGGCATGCACGATTAGCGATCACCTCGTTGACTATAGTTGGAGAGAAGTAAGGAGAACGAATTGAGCTGAGTGCCTAATGGTGGGGGTTGAAAGGTTCAAGTGTGTAGAGTTCGCAGATGATCCTGTTGTGAAGTGATTCGAATGCCATCATATCTCGTTACACGGACCATTCATGTTCGTCTGAGTTCCGCTTCCAGTCTGCCAGATGATGAGAGGGAAGTGTTCATCCCACTTTCCAGCGATAACCTCTTCAGCGGCTTGCTGGATTGCTTTAGACCGCTCAGCTGACAGCAATCCCATGCGTTCATTCACTCTGGCAGCAGCAAGCTTGATCAAAGCCAGCGCGTGGATGATCGCCATCGGCATGCGTTCAACGGATCGGTCACCGATCCTGAAGTTCTCGTACGAGCGTTGGGTCTGTGCACCCCATAGCGCCCCAGCGGGGACTTGAATTGGACCAAAACTATCATATTCGGTGCGAGTCTTTCCCTCGGTGGACGTGGTCGAGGGGTTCTGACTTTCGGGGTTTTCCTGACTCATCGCCAAGCTAGAACGCCTTGGAGGGGGGGGGGGGGGGGGGGGGGGGGCGGGGT
>Ga0180217_1000068_pt1 | contig 228460 bp, 218 predicted proteins | sample eDN3rd37CBELigOP_FD_128521 | JGI IMG/M metagenome (GOLD analysis project Ga0180217, IMG submission 128521) | Enriched Organic Plus compost microbial communities from Emeryville, California, USA - eDNA 3rd pass 37_C BE-Lig OP (version 2) (version 2) ... | reverse complement strand
GCCGACCGGCACCGGCATCAGCGGCTCCAGAACAGCCCACACCTCATCCGAGATCTCCTGACGCGTCACACCATCGAGACTCGCCGATCCTGAGCCTGAACCTCTTGATCAACACGCCCTAGGTCTGTCGGCACCCAGTTCCGGGCATGGTCGACTTCATTAGAGGTCAGTTGCACCGCGTCGATATCTCTGACACTGGAGCCTTTCACTTCCACGTGGCGGACGGTGCCGCTGGGGAACCGCACCAGCAAGTCGTACGGCTTGCCCAGCCGAGTGACTTCTATCGCACCCTGTTTCATGTAGTACTTTTCAGCGCACTCGACGGCGTAGCGCTCCGTGGTCGCGCGGCGCTCCGCGTCGCTGACATAGCCCTGCGCCGCTCCGGTCGGATTCGCATACTTCGCAGGACTCTCATCGGCAACGATGTCCGGTACCACGAGACGCGCGAGCGCGAGCGGAAACTTTGAGAGGTACCCACCCTCATGGGGCCGAATCTCGGTGGGTACGCCGCCTGAGCGACGAATGTCCCACCCTAGGTAAGCACTGCGCTTTCCGGCGGTTTGCTTCACCTGCTCGATGACCTCGACCACCGCGGCGAACAAATGGTCGTTGATCTCCTGGAGCGCCACGGGTGGCCTCAAGAGACGAAATTCCCCCACCGGCATGACCCACTGTGGGCCACGCACCCCCCGCCACTCACGCACTTCCTCTTGAAGTGGACCCACCGCGACGGAGTAGCCGACGATCGCTTGTTGGTTCGTGCTGTAGTGCAAGACCACGTCGCCGACTTGAACCTGCGAAACCAACTTCTGAAACGGCGCACCAGGTTTCGGCGCCCACAGCTCTCCACCAATGTCATGACGTTCCGTCGTCTCGAGCCAGTACCGCTCCGACGGGTCCGAACTCCACCAATAGTCGCTCGTCATTCCAGCCCCCTTGCTGTAAGACCAGTCATAACCAGGCAAAGCCAACCTGTCTACTGATCCGTAGCGCTACGGCACTCCGAGTGCCACTGTCCGCAACAACGTCTCCTCGCTCCTGATGAAGCTCATGCCGTCGAACGGCACGAGGCAAGGCCGAGCCCGATCAGTCGGCGCCTGCTCCCGCAGGCACGAGCACGACAGCGCGATACGTGGCGCGGGTGAGTGCGACGTAGAGCATGTCGTCCCAGTCGAGGTCGCGACTTGCAGCCCATTCGCGCATCGTCCCCGACGTCGCCTGATATTAGAGCGTGGGGCGTCGTCCTGGACGACATGCTGGCTCGCAGACATTCGTTGGAAAATCTGACCGTGGTAACCGGATTCGAAAATAAGCGGAACGGAAAGACGGTGTTTGAGCGCAGGAAGTTGCTTCTCGCTAAGACCGCATCACTCACACTTCACGACTCCTTCAAGGATTTGGGCCGATGGACTCCAACTCAGATTGACTCTCGCACCGAGCTCCTTGCCAAGGTCGCGTTCAAACATTGGCCAAAGTATGGATAGATCGCACCGACGGCCCGGGCCTGGCTGCCACCCGGCGCGGAGCTAGCCGCTAGCCGCTACGCATGTCACCGGGCCGTGGTTGCCAAATGATGGACTGACACGAAAAGAGTCAACCTCCTCGCGCCACATCGTGCCGCGAACCTTTCGATGTGAGCGTTCGCGAACGGGCGGATGATAGTTTGCCCCGCCATCGTCGCCCCGTTGTTGGCCCGCCAGGAGGATCAACCGGGCGCGGGAGCAGGTATTGCTACAGCCTCACCATGCGCGACGCGCTACGAGGAGGGTAGTTCGTGCGGGTCCGAGCGACATCAAGAACTTGGGAGCTCGAGGTGAACCGTCTTGTTGCCTGCCTTGGCGATTCACCCGCACAACCCCTCTTGCGATCGCCGCGTCCAGAGTCGGCAAGTCCGGGATCCAGTACGCCTCCACCGCCAACGGAGCGAACCGAGCCTTCCGCAGACGCGAGTTTCCGCTAAGGCTTGGTCTCGGAGCTCGTCCCTTGAATGCGTCATGCCAGGCCTTGAAGGCTCCATCCTCGTCCATCTCACCACGGCCGTCCAGAATCAAGAACCCGAGTCCTTGCTTCGCGACGCATTCACGCACCGCAGCCATGTCATTTAGTTGAACTGCCTTCCTGGGGCGACTTATACGTCCCGACACCGGAAAGTACTTTTCAGCGGTGTGGGACTTGAGATCCCAGACATGATTCAACGCGTAATCAAAGACGGTATTGCCAAATTTCCGCTGGGGCGGCGTTGGATTTGGGCGAAACGCCGTGTCTAGTATCTGCTTTCCTCGGTACTCGAAGTAGAAGCCAGGCCACTCCATCTGCATTTCCTGACCCGTTCCCTGGTCGCGGAGCCACAATGTCTTTTCGATACCGTCCCAGACTGTTTCTTTCGATCGGAGCAGTTTCTGCCACAATGCATCAACAAGTGCACCCGCTTCGCGATCGGGTGCCAGTCCATGCGCATATCCGTCACCGAGCCGCCCAAGTCGTCGCTCGGCTCCCGCCAGTATCACGTTCAGTCCGGACAACTGAATGGTCTCGCCCGTGGAGATGTATTCATCTCCCCAGGGGACACCTAGCCTCCGAGCGAGCTCCGCGGCCAGACGCGTCTTGCTCAGACTCCTGGGATCAAGATCGGGAAAGAGCCGGTTAGCGAGGTTCGTAAGTACGCTCTTACGTTCCTTGCTGCCAGGACCAAGCGACTCCGGCGGGGAGTTGGTAAGCGAAGCAATGCGTGTGACTGCTTCGATCTTTGACATCGCGGGCTGGAAATCGCTCCACTCCGGACCAGCGAGGCCCCGTGGGACTGCTGATGCAACCGACTTGAGCGCGCCTTCTTCATACGCGATCGACGCGCCATACAGCAGGGCGTTGACGCCGTCGAGTGTCAACTTCGTGCGGTCGACAAACTGGCTCGGGATCCACTCGATGCTTAGCTCCGCGGCCAGCGCGGCACCAAGTTCTGCGTTAGTCGCGACCGCGTCGATCTGGAGACCCAGGGCGTCTCGAAGTGCTAGGAGAGCGCGCTTGGGCCCTCTTGTCATCGGAAGCCGAGCTCCCGTCAGCGCCGCTATGCGGTCAGCCGCCTCACCGAAGGTTTCAGCAGGCACGAACCCGGCATCGAACTTCAGAGACACTCTTACCCCCCCTCGATCACCCCAAGTCGACGACCCGCAAACATATCCGACGCGTACACCTGATCGAACGAGTAAGTAACGCCGGGCAATATCGCTGAATCAATCTCGTCGACCAGCTCCCGTGGACGCTTGATGTTCTCGTTGTGCTTACCCGCGTTCAGCTTCGTGACCACGTGGTCCTCCTCGGAGCGCTCGAGAAGCCTTACGAGCTCCGCATTCACCTCCATCGCTGACGGCACAGGCAGGGTCAGAAGTGTGCGGATCGGAAGGGTGATCCCCCCATCCAGACAACGCCACCACCAGTACGGCAATGAACTATTGAGCAGGATGTATGCCTTGTCCATCGTGTGCTCCGATGGAAAGTACAGCGTGTGCTTCGAAGTCCGCTGCAGCGGACGCTTTGAGGCGGACACGTAGTAGCGAGGCGTAGATGCGATCTCCAGCCGAAAGGGCGTAGGCGTTGACGTGACCAGGGTCCCCAGCGTCTCAGACGCGGTCGCGAGCGCATCCCACACTCCCTCCGTGCCGGGCATCACCTTGGCCCATTCGCCTGATGGCCCAGTTCGGCGTGGGACAAGGAACTCACGAGCAGTCAGCCAAAGGTTTCGACGTGAGCGCGCTGCCCATCTCAGAATCGGCGTGACTTTCCACTCGCGATCCGCTGGCGCGGAGACGGTGATCGCTGCTCGGACGAAGTTCGTTTTCGATGAGTTTGTCGACCCGTACTTGAAACCCCTGAAACACGTGTCCGGTACGTTGTCGAACACTAGGACGTCGCCACCGGGACGCTCGCTGAGCACCTGGCGAAGCTGCGCGTACTTGGGCGCGCTCAAATATGACGCGGGGGTAATCGCCACGAATCCTTGCGACTCATCGGCTACTCGTTCGAGGAAGTAGGCATACAGATCTCGAGCTGCCGCCGATCGGAAGCGGCCGTCGCGCGCCGCCGCCGCGTAGGGCGGATTGACGATGACGAAGTCGTGAGACGGGAGTGGCGCCGGATCCAGGAAGCTGCGGTGCTCACTTCGACTGACAAGACGGAGCAGCGCTGACCTATCGTCAGGGTCCGCGAAGCTCGCCACAAGCAGTACCTGTGCAGTCTTGAGCGCGACTTCATCTAGGTCGACGAGCGTCAGCCTGGTCGCGACGAATTCCCCCGGGTCATCCATCGCATTCGCCAGGTGCCATGCAAGGTTTCCGACTCCGCAGCAGGGGTCGAGCCACGCCCCAAGTGGGAAGCGTCGCGCTTGGTCGGCCATGAACGATGCGACGTCGTCAGGGGTGAAGAACTGACCCTGACTCTTGCGGCGCTCCCGGTCGCTCAACGCCATCAACGCCTCGTAGACGACCCCGATCTCGCCGATGCTCATGTGCCCAACTGGACTTTCGCCGTCGAGCGCTGTCACCCCGAGATGCGTGACGAGGGTGCTGCCGATATCAGGTCGCATGTCGACCACGAGCCGAGCCACGGCGCGCAGCCAGTTGACTTGCGTGATTTCACGCGAATCGCCGAGCAGTGCGCGTATTGCAGCATTGACTCGCGAAGTTTGGAACGTATCCCCACCCATGGGCAGCGGGGTCGACACCTTTACAGGCACGAGCGGGACGCGCGCCTCTCGGACAGGTAGCGGCGAACGCTCAGTCGCGACGCTCATGCTGCCCCTCCGATCGTGACCCCTTGACGCTAGCGGACCGTCGCGGCCCCACACACCATCTTCGTGAGGACCGACGACATTCGAGGGACGACACCCGGTCCGTCAACCTTCACCGAGACACCTCGATGAATGACGCAGCCGCTAGGTTATTTCGCATGCGAAACTCCCCCGCGGACGGCTCACACCAGATCCGGATCCCGGTCGCGGGTGGCGACGACACTGGCGCGACCACCGACATCGTCGGTCGCGTGTGGCTCCCCACGGACGACACCGCCCCGCGGGGTGTCCTGGTGGTGCACCCGGCGACGGCGACCCCGGAGTGGTTCTATGCGAGGTTCGCGGAGTTCGTCACCGAGCAGGGGCTCGCGGTCGTCACCTACGACTACCGCGGCACCGGCGCCTCCGGCGACCCGCGGCGCCATCGCGAGCTGCGGATGCGGGACTGGATGCAGACCGATGTCCCCGCCGTGAGCGAGTGGGCGCGGGAGGCATTCCCCGACATCCCCCGCTACGCGGTCGGTCACAGCATCGGCGGGCACGCCCTCACCCTCGGCTACGGCCTCGACGGCGTGACCCGGTTCGCGCTCGTCGCGTCGCACGTCGCCGCCACCCACACCATCCCCGACCCCGCCGAACGGCTCCGCGTCAGCGCGCTCCTCACGATCGTCGGGCCCGCGTTCGGCCGCACCCTCGGGTATGTGCCGGGCCGGCGGTTCCGCCTCGGCGAGGACATCCCCGCCGCCGCCATGTTCGAGTGGAGCCGCTGGGCGAGACTCCCGCACTACTTCTTCAGCGACCCGTCCATGCACGCCTCCGCGCGCGCCGCCCAGGTCACCGTCCCCGCGCTCGCGATCGGTGCATCCGACGACCCGTGGGGCTCCCCCGCGCAGATCGACGAGCTCGTCTCCCACCTCACCGGCACCACGGTCGAACGCCAGACATTCACCCCCGCCGACCTCGGCGTCCGGCAGATCGGACACCACGGCCTCCTCCGCAGAGGCACCGGCGAACGGGCCTGGCCGACCCTCATCCGCTGGCTCACCACCGGGAGGCTCTGATGTCGGACCGCCGCCAGCCCCGACTGATCTTCGGCCTCATGCGAGCCCAGCGCGCCATCCGCCGCTGGATCGACGCCCGCGCCGCCGACACCCCCATCAGCGCTGCCGGCGCTGGCGTGCTCTTCCACCTCGCGCGGGATACCCCGAGCCGCGTCACCGACATCGCCGCCGCCCTCGACGCCTCACCCGCCGCCACGACCGGACTCATCCACCGCCTCGAGACAGCGGGCATCGTCACCAAGACCCCCGACCCGACGGACGCCCGCTCGACCCTCGTCGACCTCACCGACCACGGCCGCACCCTCCTGCCAGCCGCCAAACGGATCCTCGCCGAGCTCAACGCGCACGTCACCGAAGGGTTCACCGTCGACGAGCTCGCGACCGTCGAACGCTGGCTCGAACAGGCCTCACGCCTCCGCCCGACCGAATGACACGCGAACCGGCATCCCCACACGCGCCGTCGCACACTGCGCCCCGGAACACGCCAAGATAGGGCGCATGTCGTCACCGCCGCCGACTGACCAGGGCGCACCCACCGCACCCGGCACCAGCGCGCCCTCTGCGAGCGCAGCCACCAGACCGGCACGCCACCCCGCAGCGCGGGTCGCGCGCGGCGTCGGCCTGACGGTCGTCGACATCCTCCGCAAGGTCGTCGTCGAACCGGTCCAGACCGGGGTGATCCGACCCCGGGGCTGGCCGCGGGGGCTCCTCCCCATCGTCGTCATCGCCTACATCGCGAATGCGACCGCGCTCGCGATCATCCTCCTCAGCGGGATCCTGCGCGGCACCCCCACCTCAGACCCCACCTCAGACCCGCCCGCCGACCTCTCGACCGCCGACCCCACACCAGCGACCCCGGACCTGCTGCCCGCGATCGTCTTCGCACTGCTCATCACGACGGTCGTGCTGCTGTGGGCGGGCACCCTGCACACCTCCGCGTGGACCCGCTGGCCGGTCGCCGCGGTCGCGGTGATGTTCACGGGCGGCATCGCCAACACCGACAACCTCCTGCACCCGGCCGCGATCACCGCGATCGCCGGGGCTGCGCTGCTCCTCATCTACACGGCGGTCCGCGGCGGACGGAGATTCCGGTGGTGGGATGTGGTCGCCGGCGCCGTCATGATCGGGGTGCCGGCGGCGGTGGCCGATGCGATGTACGGGGACCCGATGAATCACGCCGCCTACGTCGCGGCGATGCTCATGCTCTTCGCCCTGCCGCCGATCTTCGCCGCAGGATTCGGCATCGCGGAGGTCGCGGTCACCTCGGGCGTGTTCGTCGTGTCGACTGTCGCCGCCCGCATCGGCCGGGTCGCGGTCGCCGTCATCCTCGTCGCGGTCCTCGCGTGGCGCGGCTGGGACATCGCCGTCTACACCACGATCATCGCCGCCGACCCGGTCGCCGCGCTGTGGCCGCTCATCGGCACCGTCGCGCTCATCATCGCCGTCGGGGTCCTGTACCGGGTCACCACCCGCATCCGCACCGCCACCCCCGCCAACGTCAAGTCGCTCTCCCAGGCCCTCAGCGGCACCGCGCTCGGCCTCGCGGCGGTCGCCGTCGCCCCATACCTGCTGACCGGGGTGCTGCTGCTCATCCGCATGGTGGTCGCCTCGGTGGGGGCGTGGCCGTCCCTGCTCGAACCGCTCGCGCGCGCCGCCGTCTACCTCAGCATGGGCAGCACCTGGATGCAGTGGGTCACCGTCTCCGGCATCGGGATCATCCTCGTCGGGATCCTCCAGGCACGGCGTGGGCGCACGGCGCGAGCCCAGGCGTTCATCGCGGTCGGCGCCGCGTACGTCGCGGTCGGCCTGCCCATCTGGATGGGCTCACGGGTGGGCGACATCGCGGCACGCCTCGCCGCGATCGTCGCGATCATCGCGGTCGGCATCCTCCTGTGGGCGCTCGTCACCCGCCGCCTCGACGCGACCCGAATGACCGCGGTCACCGCGCTGCTGCTCGCCGCGGCGTTCTACCAGCATCGCGAGATCATCAGCGACCCGGTCGGCCTGCTCCTCGGCTCCGCGATCCTCGGCACCGTGATCTTCGGTCAGATCTGGGGTCTCATCACCGGCGCGAGCAACGCCAACCGGCACACCCGCCGCTACCCGCGCCCCAGCCGTGTGCTCGTCACCCTCGGCATGACGCTCCTCGGCCTGTCCGTCCTCGCCGAGCAGAGCATCGAACCCCAGGACGACTACGACGTGACCGTGTCGGCGCTCTCCGAGGTGGGGGTGACGATCTTCGGCACCGCCATGTTCGTCGGCGCCGTCATCGTCCTCATCCGCGCGGCGATCAGCGGACTCGCCCTCGAGACCACCGGCGCGGTGGAGGACCCCATCCCGAATCCGCGCGCACACGTCGGCGACACCCCAGACCGCACCGTCTGACACGATCCGCCCGCGTCCGCCCCGCCCTACCCTCGGGCGAGCCGCTCCCGGAACGCGACGAACGGGTCGAGCACGCTTGGGTCGTCGAGGGACGAGATGGAGGCGAGGTCCGCGGCGTCGGCTCCTTGGAGGATGCGCTTCACGGGGACCTCGAGCTTCTTCATCGTCTTCGTCTTGGGGATGGCGGGGACGAAGACGATGTGGTCCGGCACATGCCTGGGGGTGAGGGATTCACGGAGGGTGTGCCGGATGCGGTCGCGCAGCGCATCGCCCGCCTCCCCCTCGACGGACACGCCGCTGGCGGCCGAGGCGAAGAGCACGAGCACGCCGGGTCCGCCGGACGCATCCTCGAGGTGGACGACGAGGGCTTCCTCGATCTCGGGCAGCTCCTCCACGACCCGGTAGAACTCGGCGGTCCCCAGCCGGACCCCGCCGCGATTCAGCGTCGCATCGGAGCGACCGGTGATGACGGCGCTGCAGTCAGCGGAGAACTGCACCCAGTCGCCGTGCCGCCACACCCCCGGGTACACGTCGAAGTACGCATCGCGGTAGCGCGAGCCATCCGCGTCGCCCCAGAATCCGACCGGCATCGACGGCATGGGCCGACGGATCACGAGCTCCCCGAGCTCCCCCACGACGACACGCCCCTGCTCGTCGAAGGCGACCGCGTCCACACCGAGCGAGGCGCTGGTGATCTCGCCGTCCCACACCGGCTGGATCGGTGAGCCGTGCACGATCGCGGAGCACACATCGGTGCCGCCGCTTCCGACATTCAGGAGCACATCGTCGCCGAACTGCTCGTGGACCCAGCGGAACCCTTCGCGCGTGAGCGGGCTGCCGGCGACGCCGATCTGGCGGATCGCGCTGAGGTCGTGGTCGCGGGTGGGTCGCAGCCCGGCATTCCGCGACGCGGCGATGAGCCCGGGGCTCGCCCCCATCAGGGTCGCGCGGGTGCGCTCCGCGAGACCCCACTGCCAGTCGGGACTCGGGTGGATGGGGTCGCCGTCGACGAGGATCGCGGTAGCCCCGTGCAGCAGTGTGGACACGAGGGCGTTCCACATCATCCACGCGGTCGTGGAGTACCACAGCAGCCGGTCGCCCGCGGTCAGGTCCCAGTGCAGACCGAGCGTCTTCAGGTGCTCGAGGAGGATACCGCCGTGACCGTGCACGATCGGCTTGGGCTTGCCGGTGGTGCCGGAGGAGAAGAGCACATACAGCGGGTGGTCGAACGCGACCGGCTCGTACACGAGGGGAGCATCCGTGTCGGCGAGCAGGTCACCCCACGCGACGTCGGCGATGTCCCCGCTCACCGTGTACTCGCCATATGGGACGCCGACGACATGCTCGACGGTGGGGAGTCCGGCGACGATCGCCTCGACCTCCGCGCCGCGGTCGATCGACTTGTCCCCGTAGCGGTACCCGCCGACGACGAGGAGGACCTTGGGCTCGAGCTGGTCGAAGCGGTCGAGCACGGCACGGGTGCCGAACTCGGGGGCGCAGCTCGCCCAGATCGCCCCGAGACTCGCGGTCGCGAGGAACGCGATGAGGGTCTCGGGAATGTTGGGGAGGTAGGCGACGACCCGGTCCCCGCGCCCGACGCCGAGCCGCTGCAGCCCGGCCCGCACCCGTCGCACCTGCTCGGCGACGTCCGCGAAGCTCAGCTCGATATCGGGACGGGTCTGGGACACGGCGATCACCGCGGCGGAGTCGGGGGCGTGCCGGAGGCAGTGCTCGGCGTAGTTGAGCTCGGCCCCGACGAACCACCGGAAGTCGGGCATCTGCGTGCCGCGCAGCACCGCCTCATACGGTGTCGCCGCATGCACGTCGAAGTACTCCCAGATCGCCGTCCAGAAGCCTTCGAGGTCGGTGACCGACCAGGCGTGCAGCGCCGCGAAGTCGTCGAACTCGAGCCCGCGACGGTCAGCCAGCCACGTCAGGAAGTCGGCGATCACCGATTGGCGCTGGAGGGCTTCGCTCGGCTCGTACAGGATGCGGTGCTCGGGCACGCCGATCGTCCGGGTCACGACCGACCTCCTTCGGCGGTGAGCGCGAGCGCGTCGATCTCGGCGAGCATCGCCCCGAGCTCGTCGAGCGAATCCAGGACGAGGTGCGGGGTCTCCTCCGCGGGTGCCGCGTCGACCGCCGCCCGGTCGGTGAGTCCGGTGAGGACGAGGCCCGCGAGCGCACCTCCCGCGAGCGCCATGCCGCTGTCCAGGTAGAGGTCGTCGCCGAGCACGAGGGTATGGGCGGGTGTGGTGCCGAGGGTGTCGAGGACGGTGTCGAAGGCGTACGGGGAGGGCTTGCCGAGGACGGTCCAGGTCTTGCCGGTGACGTGGGCGAGGCCGGCTGCGATGAATCCGGACACCCCGACGTTGAGCCGCTCCTGGCTGGCGAAGGCGCGGGCGTCGGAGGTGCAGTACAGCTCGGCTCCGCCGAGGAGGGCTTCGGCGGCGAACTGCAGCTTGGTCTTGGTGAAGTCGGGGTCCCAGCCGACGAGGACGGCGGCGACCCCGGGTTCGCCGCCAGCGGTGTGGTCGGCGGGTTCGATGACGTTCACCCCCCACGCCTGGAGGACTGGGATGACCCCGTCCCCGCCGTAGGCGAGGATCGGCGCGTCGCCGTAGGTGCGGGTGAGGTGGCGTGCGGCGGAGACGGCGGGGGTGAGGACTTCGTCGTCGGCGAGGTCGAGGCCGAGGTGGCGGAGGTGCGCGGCGATCTCGTGCGGGTGCTGGGCGGTGCCGTTGGTGAAGGCGCACAGCCGCCGGCCGGAGGCGCGCATCTGCTGGATGAATGCGGCGGCACCAGGGATCGCGGCGCCGCCCTGTCCGCTGGGCCCGTCGGAGAGCACGAGGCAGCCGTCGATGTCGAACATGATGCCGGTGACGGCGGCGAGCCGCTCGGTCAGTGGCGTCGTCATGCGCCCTCCTTGTCGGATCGGTGCAGGCTGATGCGCGTCTCGCCGTACCGGACGCTGAGGTGGCGCCACCGCGGGAGCTCGTGCACGGCGTCGATGAATCCCTGCGCATCGGCGACGACGCGCCCGCTGAGCCGCGTCGCACCACCGCCGGTCCACGCGGGTGCGGGCCCTGCCGCATACATGGGGGCGAGCTGCTCGTCGGGGAGGACGATCGCGAGGATGAGCTCCTCCTCGGTGAGGCTGCGCCCGAGCCTGCTCTCGTGGATGCGGCGCAGCTCGGCGAGCGTGCGCTCCTCGGCGGGGCGGTCGAGTTCGGCGGCGCGCGGCAGGTCGCGGAGCCGGCTGATGACCTCGGGGTCGATCGGCCCCTCGGGGCTGCCGAAGTGTCCAAGGACGAATCGCACGACCTCGTCGGGGATGCGGCTGTACCGCTCCTGGCCGGATTCTGCGGCGAGGACGTTCATGAGCGCCTGGCTGCCGACGAACTGGCTGAACGGGGTGACCATGATCGGGTAGCCGAGCTCGGCGCGGACGCGCACGCATTCCTCGAGGACGGCGGGGAGCCGGTCGGCGAGGCCGATCTCGGTGAGCTGGCGGCGGAGGGTGCCCATCATGCCGCCGGGGACCTGGTGGACGTGCGCGCCGAGGTCGTACTCGGTCGGCTGCCCGGGGGCGAGACGTTGCGACCGGGCGATGCGCCACAGCGTCTCGGCTGCCCGCTGGGCCGCGTCCCGGTCGATGTCGACAGGCACGCCGATCGCGTCGAGGTTGACCAGGAGGTGCTCGAGGCTCGGCTGGGCGGTGCCGTTGGACAGTGGCCCGAGTCCGGTGTGGAGGACGTCGATGTCGAGTCCGGCCGCCTGCACGTAGAGCTGCGCGGCGGCACCGGTGGTCTGGTGGCTGTGGAGCTCGAGCGGCTTCGAGACGACCGCGCGGAGGCGCGGGACGAGTTCGGCGACTCGTGGCGCGGTGAGGAGGCCGCCCGGGTCCTTCAGATACACACGGTCGATATGGGGGTCGGCGTCGTACGCGGCGGCGTTCGCGATGTAGCGCTCGTCGGTGTGGACGGGGCTCTCGGTGAAGACGACGCCGGCGACGACCTGCTCGAAGCCCTCCTCTTTCGCCCACTGCGCGACCCGGCGGGTGGCGTCGCGGTCGTTCATGGGCTCGGCGATGTGGAGGCGGGTCACCCCGTGCCGGGCGAGCATGCGCAGGGCGAGGCGCATGACCGGCTCGCTCGCCTTCTCCCACGACATGAATCGCATGCCGGTCGTGATCGCCGACAGGAGCGTGTGCGGCGCGGCGGCGCGCACGCGGTCGAGGCGCTCCCACGGATCCTCCCGGTGGAACTTCACCCCCATCGACAGGTGCGTGGAGCTCGTGAAGTCGATCGCCTCGAGGCCCATCTCGTCGAGGTCGCGCGCGGCGACCTCCGCCATGCCGGTCGTGATGCCGGTCGCACCCCACAGGCTCTGGTTGCCGTCGCGGAGGGAGGTGTCGACGATGCGGATCGGCCCGCGCGTCCGCCCCGCCCCCATCCGGGCGAGGTGCGCGGCGCGCCCGCGGCTCGCGTCGTCGGCGCGTCCACCGCTCATGCGAGCGCCTCCTTGAGCGATTCCCACTGCGCACCGAACCATGTCGTCGGGACGGGTCCGGCGCGGAACTCGGGTCGGTCGAGGACCGCGGCGAGCATCGGGAGCGAGGTCCGAATGCCCTCGATGCTCGTCGCGGCCACCGCGGCGCGCGCGGCATCGATCGCCGCGGCACGGTCGTGCGCGCGGACGATGAGCTTCGCCGCGAGACTGTCGTAGTACGGCGGGAAGTCGCATCCGGACTCGATCTGGCTGTCGATCCGGATCCCGGGCCCGCTCGGCCAGCGCACCGCCCCGATCGGTCCCGCGTTCGGTCGGAAGTCGGCGGCGGGGTCCTCCGCGGTGATGCGCAGCTCGATCGCGGTGGCGGGCGGGACGGGCGGCACCTCCGGCAGTCCCGTCGGCCGCCCGAGCGCGAGGAGGAGCTGCGCGGCGACGAGGTCGATGCCGTACGCCTCCTCGGTGACCGGGTGCTCGACCTGGATGCGCGCGTTGACCTCGAGGAAGACGATGTCGTCGCTGCGGGTGTCGACGAGGAACTCGACCGTGCCGGCGCCGCGGTAGCGCAGCTCCCGCACGATCGCGCGCGCCGACTCATGGAGGATCCTGCGACGCTCGTCGCTGAGGTCCGGCGCGGGGCATTCCTCGATGAGCTTCTGGTGGCGACGCTGCACCGAGCAGTCGCGGTCGCCGAAGACGAGCACCCCGCCCTCGCCGTCGCCGAAGACCTGCACCTCGACGTGCCGCGCGGCCGCGTAGTACCGCTCCAGGTACAGGTCGCCGCTGCCGAATGCCGCGGCGGCCTCCTGCGCGGCCTGCGGCGCGAGCGAGACGAGCTCCGCCTCGTCCCGCGCGAGGCGGATCCCCCGGCCCCCGCCACCGTGGACGGCTTTGATGAGGAGCGGGTAGCCGATCTCCGATCCGAGCACGGCGACCGCATGCACGTCGTGCACGTCCGCGATCGTCCGGCCCTTCGACACGGGGACGCCCGCTGCGACGGCGACCGCCCGTGCACTCGACTTGTCGCCGACCGCGCGGAGCGTGTCCGGCCTGGGCCCGGCGAAGGCGATGCCCTCCTCCTCGAGGAGCTCGCACAGTCTCGGCTGCTCGCTCAGGAAGCCGTAGCCCGGGTGCACCACATCCGCACCCGCATGCACCGCGGCCTGGGCGATGAGCTCCGGGATGAGGTAGCTCTGCGCCGCCGGCGCGGGCCCGATCACGAGCACGCGGTCTGCGGCGCGCGCGGCGAGCGAGTCGACATCCGCTGCGCTCGCGGCGAGCACGGCCTCCGCACCGATGCGGTGCGCCGCCGCCACGACGCGCAGCGCGATCTCACCGCGGTTGGCGATGAGCACGACTGGCCTGTCCCCGGTCACGTCGCTCAGCTCTCGAGTCGCGCGATGACCTGGCCGTGCTGGACCTGCGCACCGTCCTCGACGGCGAACTCCGCGATGACGCCGGAGACCCCGGCCGTCACCGGGTTCATGAGCTTCATGATCTCGATGATCCCGATCGTCGTGTCCGGCTCGACGCGGTCCCCCGGCTGGACGAATGGCTCGGCTCCGGGCGCGGGACGTCGGTAGAAGACCCCGAGCATGGGCGCGGTGATGACCGGCCCGGAGGCTTCGGTATCACCCGCGGCAGCACCGAGATCGGCAGCAGCGTGGACACCCGTGCCACCCCCGCCACGGGAGGCGCCCGGCGCCGGAGCGTGCTCGACGGCGCCGGACGGGTCGGGGAGCGCGCCGCCGCGGGACATGCGGACGGACACATCACCGAACTCGATCGCGACCGCGTCGTACTCGCTGCCGTCAAGGCGTTCGATGAGATCGAGGAGCTGCTGCCAGCTCGGTGCCGAATCCTGGGCCACGTCCTTGTCCTTCCAGTGGACATTCATCGTGCGGACCCGCCAGAACTCGGGCAACCGCGCTTCTCACGAGGCGAGAATCAGCGTGGCGAGGCCGGTATGGCCCGGCAATACAGTGACCCCGGAGGGCAGAGTCGCCCGACGTCCGGATCCGGAGGGGTTCACCGTGACCGACCACTACGACGCCGTCGTCATCGGCGGCGGCCATCACGCCACGATCATCGCGCCCTACCTCGCCCGCGCCGGGATGAGCGTCGCCGTCTTCGAGGAGCGACCGCACCTCGGCGGTGGAGCGCAAACGATGCCAGGACCGGTCAAGGGCATGCTGCAGAATCCCTGCGCGCACTGGACGCGCTTCTACGGTCACCCCGCCTACCGCGACTTCGGGCTCGGCGAGCTCGGCCTCACGTACGTCTTCCCCGAAGGCAACGAGGCGATGGTCTTCGACGACGGCTCCGTCTTCATCGGCTACTCGGCGGCGAAGGTCGTCGACGAGCGGACGGGCCGAGCCGAGCCGTGGGACGAAGGGGTGGCGCGCACCGAGGCGAACATCCGCGAGTTCAGCCAGCGGGACGCCGACACCTACCTCCGCATCCACGAGGCGTACACCAGGCACATCAAGTCCGCCTTCGGCCGCCAGCGCTTCAGCCCGCCCACCCCGTGGGGCACCCCGGATGCGCTCGAGCAGCTCATCGACATCCCCGACTCCGGCATCGAGCCGGTGCACCAGTTCATGACGCTGCGCCAGCTCGCCTACGACCTCTTCGAGTCCGACGAGCTCCGCACCCTCTTCATGCGCGCCGCCGTCACCTCCACCGGCTGCTACCCGGACGATGTGCCGGGGCTCCAGGGATTCATCCACAACCTCGCGCTCGTCCTGTCGCTCGAGCCGGCCGCGATCGCGATCGGCGGCACCGGGGCGATCACCGAATCCCTCGTGAAGGCCGGTCGCCTCCGCGGCGTCAAGTACTTCACCGGCACCCGCGTCGACGAGATCGTCCAGGAAGGCGGCCGCGCGACCGGCGTGCGCCTCGCCGATGGGACATTCATCGGCGCGAGCATCGTCGTGAGCGACCTCGGCATGCCGCAGACCGTCCTCCAGCTCATGCGAAACGGCGAGGTCGCCGAGCGCATCCGCCACCGCATCCGCAACATCGTGTACGACCGCGGCCAGCTCGTCTGGGCGAACGTCGTCAGCCACGAGCCGCCCGACTACGCAGGCACGACCGGTGTCGCCGAAGCCGGTGCGCAGCCCCGCCTGTACTGGGGCCCGAAGGACCCCGACTGGTTCGCGACGAAATACCAGGCGCACATCTTCACCGAGGGCGTCTCGCCCAAGATGCTCATGCTCACCAGCACCGACTCCCAGTGGGACACGACGCGCGCGCCCGACGGCCTCCACATCACCGGCATCGAAGAGTTCACCGCGCCGATGCGCTTCTTCGACGCCGACGACTGGGCGCGCATCGAGCGCGAGTTCGACCGTCGCATCCGCGAGCAGTGGCCCACCTACGCCCGCAACATGACCGACGACAACATCGTCGCGATCGAATGGTTCCTCCCGCCGCGAGTCCACCGGACGCACCCCGACATGGTCGAGGGCGGCTACGTGGAGGGCGCCCACATCGCCAGCCAGCTCGGGCGATTCCGTCCCATCCCGGAGCTCGCCGGGTACCGGACGATCCTCCCGAACGTCTACAACTGCTCCTCCAACGTCCACTCCGGATCCGGCATCGGGCGCGGCAGCTCCGTCAACTGCTGGCACCAGATCGCCGCGGATCTCGGCATCGACCCGGACGCCGAGATCCGAAAGCCGGACCCGGCACTCCTTGTGGCGTGAGCGAGCAGGGCGGATCATGGGCCGGGAGATGAGGGACTCCGACCAGCAGTCAGGCCCGCACGGCGTCGTCGGGCGGGCGCTCGCTGTGCTCGCGGCATTCGAAGGGACCTCCGGCTCGCTCACGGTCGCCGCGATCGCGAAGCGCGCGGAGCTCCCCGTCTCCACCACCTACCGGCTCGTCGCGGAGCTCGAGGACTGGGGCGCGATCCGGAAGGGATCGGACGGGAAGTACCAGATCGGATTCCGCATCTGGGAGCTCGGCCAGCAGGCGGGACGTCGCCTCCGCGATCGCGCGCACCCCTTCCTGCAGGATCTCTTCGACCTCACCCAGGAGAACGTCCACCTCGCGATCCGCGACGGACTCCACTCCCTCTACGTCGACAAGGTCTACAACTCCAAGAAGCTCCCCGTCGTCTCCCGCATCGGCGGCAAGCTCCCCCTCCACGCGACCGCGGTCGGACGGGTGCTGCTCGCAGCGCAGCCGGACTGGTTCGTCGAGGCGTACCTCGCGCGCGAGCTCGAGGCGCCCACCCCGCACACGGTGACCGACCCCGTGCTGCTCGCCGAGGCGATCCAGGCGGTCCGCACGGACCGCTACTCCGTCACGTACGAGCAGATGCGCCTCGGCGCGATCTCCATCGCCGCACCGATCGTCTACGAGGAGGAGACCGTCGCCTCGGTCGCGCTCGTCTTCGACAAGCGCATGGCGAGCGAGGTCGACCGCTTCCTGCCGATGGTCATCGGCACGGCCGACAAGATCAGCACCGTCATGCGCGGCGGGAGCGCCGGCGCGATGATGCGGCGAGCACCAGAGCCCACCCCGAAGCGATTCCCAGGAGCTGAGAAAAATCGGTTGCACGCCGTCCGGCCTCGCTGAATAGTCAATGCCACCTGGTCGAGGAGGACGAGATGAGCATTGCGGCGCCGATCGCATCGGAGCACGACTACTTCGGGTTCGAGCCGTTCAAGCTGACCGACCCCTTCGCGGCGTGGAAGACGATCCGCGAGGAGGCTCCCGTCTTCTACGACGACCGCATCGACCACTGGGTCGTGTCCCGCTACGACGACGTCAAGGCAGTCTTCGAGGACTGGGAGACCTTCTCCTCGGCCAACGCGCAGGCCCCCGTGCGGCCCCTGTGCGACGCGGCGAAGCAGGTGCTCGCCGACGGCGGGTTCACCGCCTACTCGGGACTGTCCGCTCGCGTCCCACCGGAGCACACGCGCATCCGCGCGGTCGCGACGAAGGCATTCAACCCGCGGCGCTACAAGGTGCTCGAGCCCTTCATCCGCGACAACGCGAACCGGCTCATCGACCGGATGGTCGCCGCCGGCGAGCCGGGCGACATCCTCACCGATGTCGCGTGGGACCTCCCGACGATCACGATCTTCACCCTCGTCGGCATCCCGACCGACATGATCGACCAGGTCAAGACCTGGGCGGCGTCGCGCTCGGCGATCACCTGGGGCGACCTGACCGATGACGAGCAGGTCATGCACGCGCACCACATGGTCGCGTACTGGAACTACTGCCAGGAGCTCGTCGCGAACGCGCACCGGGACCCCCGCGACGACCTCGTGAGCGACCTCGTGCGCTTCCAGTCGGAAGGCGACGACATCAGCGACCACGAGATCGCATCCTTCATCTACAGCCTGCTCTTCGCCGGGCACGAGACCACGACGACGCTCATCTCCAACACGATCCGCGTCCTGCTCGAGACCGGCGAGTACGCGCGGGTCGGCGCCGATCCGGACCTCATCCCCGGCGCGATCGACGAAGTCCTGCGGGTGAGCGGCAGCATCATCGCGTGGCGCCGCACCGCGGAGAAGGACGGCGTCATCGCCGGCGTCCCCATCCCGAAGGGCGCCAAGATCCTCCTCGTCATGGGGGCGGCGAATCGCGACCCCTCGGTCTTCCCCGACCCGGACACCGTCGACATCACCCGGCCGAACGCGAGAGCGCACCTCTCCTTCGGCTACGGCATCCACCACTGCATCGGCAACCTGCTCGGCAGGTTGCAGGCGCGCATCGTCGTCGAGGAGATCACCCAGCGCCTGCCGAGGCTGCGCCTCGTCCCGGATGCGCACATCGAATTCGGCGACAACCTGTCGTTCCGCGTGCCGAACGCCGTCCCCGTCCTTTGGAGCTGACCGAGATGACCATCGCGCTCAACCAGAAGTACACCTTCGCCTTCGACTCCGGCGATGAGCCCTCGATCGAACGACTCGGCGGGAAGTGCAACAGCCTCGCGATCATGACCGCGGCGGGCATGCCCGTCCCGCCCGGATTCGCCATCACGACCGACGCCTTCGAGAAGGCCGGGGGCGCCACGGGCCTGCGCCAGCGGATCAAGGACATCCTGAAGGACCTCGACCCGCACAACGTCGCCGACGTCGAGGAGCGCTCCGCGCACATCCGCGAGCTCATCCTCACGCAGGAGGTCCCCACCGACGTCCGCGATGAGGTCCTCCTCGCCTACCGCGCGCTCATGGCGCGGTGCGGCGGCGAGGTCCCCGTCGCGGTCCGGTCGAGCGCGACCGCCGAGGACCTGCTCGACGCGAGCTTCGCCGGCCAGCAGGACACCTACCTGTGGATCACGGGCGAAGCCGAGACGATGCGGAAGGTCCGCGAATGCTGGGCGAGCCTCTACACGGCCCGCGCCATCACCTACCGCATCCAGAACGGCATCCCGGATGAGGGCCTGTCGATGTCGGTCGCGATCCAGAAGATGGTGAACTCCCGGTCCTCCGGTGTCGCCATGACCCTCGACCCGGCGACGGGCGACCGGACCAAGATCGTCGTCGAGTCGAGCTGGGGCCTCGGCGAGATGGTCGTGTCCGGCGAGGTCACCCCCGACCACTTCCTCCTCGACAAGGTGATGATGACGATCATCCAGCGGACCGTCGCCCCCAAGCACGAGGAGCTCGTACCGGACGGCCAGGGCGGCATCGTGCGCCGCGAGGTCGACGACGACCGCCGCGAGACCCCGAGCCTCAGCGACGAGGAGGTGCTCGCGGTCGCCCGCCTCGCGAAGGCCGCGGAGAAGCACTACGGCAAGCCGCAGGACATCGAATGGGCGATCGACGCCGATCTGCCCGACGGCGACAACGTCCTGCTCCTCCAGGCTCGCCCCGAGACCGTCTGGGCTCCGAAATCGGAGACCAACTCCGTCGCGGTGACGGCCCCCGGGTCCGGCATCGCCGCCATCACCAAGTCGATGCTCGCGAGCCTCGGCATCCGCTGACCTGCACACCGCAGTGCGGCCAGACCCCACCACAGCGGCGCTCGCAAGGACGTCGCACCACCCGCATCAAAGGAGATGCAAATGACCGAACCGACCGAGAAGAAGTCCTTCCCGTCGCCGTACGATCTGCAGGCGCCTGCAGGCTCCGAAGGCTGGCAGGACCTGTACCCCTACAACCTCATCTTCCGCGACGAGCTGCGCGAGGAGGAGGACCAGAAGTTCTGGTTCTGCGACAGCCAGCACTGGCCGAATGTCTTCAAGCCGTTCGAGGTCATCGGCGTGGAGTTCGCGACCCGCACGCTCGGCGCATACAACACGAGGCACCTCCTCGTCCCGCCGGCCAACGGCATCGACTACCGCATCCACAACGGCTACACGTACTTCAGCCCCGTCCCGGTCCCGCCGGAGCAGATCCCCGACCGCGTCCCGCACTTCATGCAGCGCGCCGGCTACTACTTCGAGCACTGGAACGAGCTCCTCGAGAAGTGGCACCAGAAGGTGCTCGCCAACATCCAGGAGCTTGAGTCGATCGAGTTCACGCCGCTGCCCGACATGGTCCCGCTGGAGACCGTCACCGAAGGTGTCGGCTACGACCCCTCGGTCGACCTCTTCGAGAGCTACGACCGGCTCATCCAGCTCGCCTACCGCAACTGGGAACACCACATGGAGTTCCTGAACCTGGGCTACATCGCCTACCTGGACCTCTTCCAGTTCTGCAAGGAGGCCTTCCCCGGCATCCCCGACCTCGCGATCGCCCGCATGGTCGCCGGTGTGGACTCCGTGCTCTTCCGCCCCGACGACGAGCTGAAGAAGCTCGCGACGCTCGCCGGCGAGCTCGGCCTCGCCGGGATCTTCGCCGCGAATGCCGACGTGGACGCCGGACTCGCCGCCATCGCCGCCGCACCCCGCGGCGCCGAGTGGATCGCCGCGTGGGAGGACGCGCAGGACCCGTGGTTCAACTACACCTCCGGCAACGGCTTCTACGGCGAGGACAAGTACTGGCGCGACCACCTCGACATCCCGTGGGGCTACCTCCGCGACTATGTCGCCCGCGTCGCGGCCGGCGAGACCCTCGGCCGCCCCAAGGAGGAGCTCATCGCCGAGCGCGACCGCATCGCCGAGGAGTACGCGGCCGCCCTCGACGACGAGGCCCGCGCCACCTTCCAGGGCAAGCTCGGCCTCGCCCGCACCGTCTACCCGTACGTGGAGGACCACAACTTCTACATCGAGCACTGGACGATGGGCGTCTTCTGGCGCAAGGTCCGCCAGCTGTCCAAGCTGCTCCACGACGCCGGCTTCTTCCCGCAGGAGAACGACATCCTCTACCTGTCGCGCGACGAGGTCCGCCCGGTCCTCTACGACTACGCGAACGGCTGGGCGGTCGGTGTGAGCCCGATCGGCCCGCGCTACTGGCCGAAGGAGATCGAGCGCCGCCGCGCGATCATCGCGGCGCTCGAGACGGAGCGTCCGCACCCGGCATTCAACACGCCGCCGGAGCAGATCAGCGAGCCGTTCACCGTCATGCTCTGGGGCATCACGACCGAGCAGGTGCAGCAGTGGCTCGGCGCCGACGGCGGCGACGACAGCGTGCTGCGCGGCATGGCCGCCTCCGGTGGCGTCGTCGAAGGCGTCGCGCGGGTCATCACGAGCCCCTCGCAGCTCGACGAGCTGCAGCAGGGCGAGATCCTCGTCGCACCCGTCACCGCGCCGAGCTGGGGTCCCGTCTTCGGCAAGATCTCCGCGACCGTCACCGACATCGGCGGCATGATGAGCCACGCCGCGATCGTCTGCCGCGAGTACGGCATGCCCGCCGTCACCGGCACCGGCAAGGCCTCGCAGCTCATCAAGTCCGGTCAGCGCCTCCGCGTGGACGGCACGCAGGGCACGGTCACGATCCTGGACTGAGCCATGGCCGACGCATCCCGCTCCGCCGTCAACCACCTCGGTCGCGACGTGTCGGGGCACATACCCCCACGCCACCAGACCGAGGGCATGATCGAGATGACGGAGCGGGATGCCGCGGTCTGGCAGGCCGCGCTCCCCTACCTGCGGACCCGTGCGAACGACGCGCACACGCTCGTCTCCTACGGCATCGCCCGCGCGCTGCTCGCGATGGTGCCGGACGGCAACCCCGACATCGTGCTGCCGGCGATCATCCTCCACGACACCGGCTGGTCGACCGTCGACGAGCAGGTCGCGATCAACGCCATCGCACCCGACCGCGACGGCAGCCTCAGGCACATCGTCATCCAGCATGAGAAGGAAGGCGCCCGGATCGCCCGCGAGATCCTCGAAGGCCTCGGGCACCCGGCGGCCGCGATCGACGAGATCTGCGAGATCATCGACGGCCACGACACCCGCCTCACCGCGCTCAGCACCAACGACGCACTCGTGAAGGACGCCGACAAGGTGTGGCGCGTCTCGCCGCACGGCATCCAGGTCGCCGTGCCGAGATTCGGCCTCACCTACGAGGAGTCGACCATCCTCAACGCCTCGCGCGCCGTCGACGACCTCTTCACCGACGCCGGCAAGGCGATGTCGCGCGCCTTCATCGCCTGGGCCTGCATGACCACGAGCCCCCAGTGGGACCAGACCATGCCCATGGAGGACGCATGAGCACGCACGCCGAGCCTCCCACCCACGCGGGCCGCACCGTCGTCATCACGGGTGCCGCAGGAGGGCTCGGCCGAGCCTTCGCGCTCGGCTTCGCCGCTCGGGGGGCGAATGTCGTCGTCGCCGACATCGACGAGACGGGCGCCGCCGAGACCGTCCGCCTCGTCGAGGAGCGCGGAGTCCGCGGACTCGCGGTGCGCTGCGACGTCACCGACCGGAGCTCCACCGATGCGCTCATGGATGCCGCGGTCGCAGGATTCGGACGCCTCGACGCCCTCGTCAACAACGCGGCGATCTACGCGACCATCCACCGCGCCCCCTTCCAGGACATCGACCCCGACGAATGGGATCGCGTCATGGCGGTCAACGTGAAAGGCACCTGGCAGTGCTCCGCATCCGCGGTCTCCCGCATGACTGACGGCGGCGCGATCGTGAACATCGCGTCCGCGACCGTCTTCAGCGGGTCCCCCCAGTGGATGCACTACGTCGCCTCCAAAGGCGCCGTCATCGGGCTCACCCGCACCCTCGCCCGCGAGGTCGGCTCACTCGGCATCACCGCCAACGTCATCGCCCCCGGATTCACCCTCACCGAGGCGTCGCTCGCGCAGATCGATGACGCCGAGACCTACGGGGTGTCCGCTCGCGCCATCCGACGCGCGAGCGTCCCGGAGGACATCGTCGGCACCGCGCTGTTCCTCACGAGCCCCGACGCGGCATACATCACCGGGCAGACGATCGTCGTCGACGGTGGCAAGCAGTTCATCTGAAAGGCAGGCAATGAGCACCGTCGTCTACACCCACGCCGATGGCACCACCACCACGATCGAGGGCCGCCCCGGCGACTCCATCATGGAGACCGCCGTCCGCAACGGCGTGAAAGGCATCGTCGGGGAATGCGGCGGCAGCCTGTCGTGCGCGACCTGCCACGTCTTCGTCGCAGCCGAGACCTTCGAGCTCGTCGGCGGCCCTGCGAGCGACCTCGAAGACGACATGCTCGACGGCACCGCCGTCGACCGCCAGGACCGCTCGCGCCTGTCCTGCCAGATCAAGCTCGCCGACGGCTGCGAGTACCACGTCACGACACCCAAGGCGCAGTGATGGCCGGCACCCTCATCGTCGGCGCATCGCAGGCGGGCGTGCAGCTCGCCGCAGAGCTCCGCGAGCTCGGCTGGGACGAGCCGATCACCCTCATCGGCGAGGAATCCCACCGCCCCTACCAGCGCCCGCCCCTCTCGAAGCGCTGGCTCAAGAGCGAACTCGTCCCCGGCGACGTCATCCTCCGCACACACGAGTGGTACGCCGCCAACGGCATCGAGGTCATCGCCAACGACCGCGTCACCTGGATCGCGCGCGACGGCGACCGCGGCTCGGCGGTCACCCAGGGCGGTCGCCGACTCGAGTTCGACCGGCTCGCCCTCACCACCGGCGCATCCGTCCGCCGCCTCACCGTGCCCGGCACCGACTTCCATGCCGTCCACTACCTCCGCGACGGCGACGACGCCATCCGCCTCGAGCACGCCCTCCACGACCCCGCGAACCGCCGCCTCGTCATCATCGGCGGCGGATTCATCGGCCTCGAGATCGCCGCCGTCGCCCGCACCATGGACAAGGAGGTCACCGTCCTCGAAGCGGGCCCGCGACTCATCGGCCGCGCGGTCTCCGAGGAGACGAGCGCCTTCTACCTGGGCGCCCACCAGCGCCGCGGCACCCAGGTCATCCTGAATGCGCGGATCACGCGCATCATCGGCAGCCCGCCCGACGCCGCCGGTCGCCGCTCCCACGTCATCGGCGTCGAGCTCGACGACGGCACGCTCGTCCCCGCCGACCTCGTCATCATCGGGATCGGCGTCATCCCGCGCACCGAGCTGGCGCTGCAGCTCGGACTCCGCGTCGACGGCGGCATCGTCGTCGACGAGCACGCCATCGCATCCGACGGCCGCACCGTCGCCGCGGGCGACTGCGCCGTCATGCCCAACCCGTACCCGCTCGGCATCGGCGGCCCCACCCGCATCGAAAGCGTCAACAACGCGCTCGAGCAGGCCAAGGTCGCCGCCGCGAGCCTCATCGGACAGCCGCGCACCTACCAGTCGGTCCCCTGGTTCTGGTCCGACCAGGCCGACCTGAAGCTCCAGATCGCGGGCCTGTCCACCGGATTCGACCAGGTCATCGTGCGGGGCAGCCCATCCGAGGAGCGATTCACCGTCCTCTACTACCGGGACGGTCGCCTCATCGCCGCCGACTGCATCAACCAGCCCGCCGAATTCCTCGCGATCCGCGGCGCCCTCGCGAAAGGCCTCACGATCCCCGCCGCCGTCGCCGCCGACACCACCGTCCCGCTCAAACAGCTCGTCACCGAGCCGATCGGCGTCTGAGGAGGGCGCGTGAGCGACTACCTGTACACCTTCGACAACGTCCGCTCCGTCGGCAACGGCGAGAGCCCGCGTCGGCGCTTCACCGAGCTCGACGACCTGTGGCGCGCCGCCGAGCCATACATGCGCGCCCGCCGCAACGACATCCACATCCCGCTGTCGTTCGCCTTCGCCGAGCTGATCCTCGACGACTACCCGGAAGCCGACGAGCTCGTCACCCGCGTCGCGATCCTCCTCCACGACACCGGCTGGGCGCGCGTCGACGCCCAGCAGATGATCGAGGAAGGCTTCCGCTCCGCCAACTGGCGCACCTCCGACGCCCGCATCCAGCACGAGATCGAAGGATGCAGCATCGCCCGCGAACTCCTGCCCGGGCTCGGCTTCGACGACGACTTCATCACCAAGGTCACCGACATCATCGACGGGCACGACACCCGACTCGAGCACCGCTCGCTCGAGGACGCGATCGTGCGCGACGCCGACCGGCTGTGGCGCTTCACCCCCACCGGCACCGCCTTCTCCGCCGAATGGTTCGGCTGGACCCCGCGCCAGGTGCGCGCCGACCTCGAGGATCGCGTCCTCGACGAGATGATCACCGCCTCCGGTCGCCGCATGGCCGAAGCCGAACTGGTCCGCACCATCCAGCTGCTGAAGCTGGACCTCATCTAGGCACCCAGACGGAGGACCCATGTCGATCTCCGCAGCACCCACGACGAGCTTCCGCGACGCCCACCGCGCCGCCGCCGCACGCGTCACCTACCGGCACGTGGACGACCTCTACATCGGCGGACAGTACGTGCCAGCGACCGGCGGCGCCCCCGCGACCGACGTCGTCGACCCGGCCACCGGCGAGGTGTGGGCGTCGGTCCCGACCGCGTCCGAGGCGGATGTCGACCGGGCGGTCGCCGCCGCGCGCGACGCATTCGGCCCCTGGTCGGCGCTCGCCCCGAGCGAGCGCGCACGCCGCATGCTCGCGTGGGCCGAGGCGATCGAGCGCCGCGGCGAGCAGATCGCCCTCACCAACACGCTCGAGAACGGCTCGCCCATCACCGAGACATCCCGCCAGGCGTCGAATGCCTCCGGGATCGTCCGCTACTTCGCCGGGCTCGCCGACCACCTGGAGCGCGACGACGTCCGGATCGCACCGCTCGACCCCAGCCAGGCGACGACCGTGCGCCGCGACCCGCTCGGGGTGTGCGCGCTCATCGGACCGTGGAACTTCCCCATCAACCTGCTCATCATCAAGATGGCGCCCGCCCTCATCGCCGGCTGCACCGTCGTCATCAAGCCCGCATCCCCGACCCCGCTGTCGATCCGCCACCTCGTGGATGCGGCCGCCGAGGCAGGCATCCCCGCGGGGGTCGTGAACCTCGTGACCGGCCCGGGTGCGATCGGCGACACCCTCGTCCGCCACCCCGGGGTCGACAAGGTCGCCTTCACCGGCTCCACCCCGGTGGGTCGACGCATCGCGGCCGCGTGCGGCGAGCTCCTCCGCCCCGTGACGCTCGAGCTCGGCGGCAAATCCGCGGCGATCGTCCTGCCCGATGTCGACCTCGACCATCTCGCGCGCGTCGTCATCCGCTCCTGCATGCGCAACACGGGGCAGACCTGCTACATCTCGACCCGCCTGATCGTCACCCCGGAGCGCTGGGACGAGGTCGTCGACGCGGTCTCGGCGACGATCGCCGCCGCACCGCAGGGCGACCCGCTCGATGCGGCGACCGTGTTCGGTCCGTCGGCGACTCGCGCGCAGCACGACATTGTCCGCGAGTACATCCGCTCCGGGATCTCCGAAGGGGCCAGGGTCGTCACCGGTGGCGACGTGCCGCCGCCGTTCGATGAGGGATTCTGGATCACCCCCACGGTCTTCGCGGATGTCACCCCCGAGATGCGGATCGCGCGCGAGGAGATCTTCGGCCCGGTGCTGTCGATCATGCCGGCGCACGATGTCGACGAGGCGGTCGCGATCGCCAACTCGACCCCGTTCGGACTCGGCGGGATCGTGTTCGGCGCGGACGAGGACCGCGCCTTCGAGGTGGCGCGGCGCATCGACACCGGCTCAGTCGGGGTCAACGTCTTCGGGTCCAACCATGCCGCGCCCTTCGGGGGGCGGCACGACTCAGGGCTCGGTGTCGAGTACGGGATCGAGGGTCTGCACGCGTATCTGACCTATCAGTCGATCCACCACCGGGCGCGCTGAGCCGTGCCGCCGCTTCAGCCCCTTGTGAGGGCGGCTTCGACCGCGACGAGACCGTCGGCGAGTTCCGCGTAGGTCGTCGACAGCGGCGAAAGTCCGATGCGGAGGCCCTGCGGTCGGCGGAAGTCGGGGATGATCCCCTCCGCCCACAGCTCGGCGGTGACCCGCTGCATCTCCGGATGCTCGAGGATCACGTGGCTCCCGCGGATGGCGGGGTCGCGTGGGCTGGCGACGGTCACCCCGTGCGGCGCGAGGATGTCGTCGGCGAACTCGATCGCGTACTCGGTGAGCTGGATCGACTTCGCACGGATCTGGTCGATCCCGGCTTCGTCGATGAGCTCGATCATCGCCCGCATGGGGATCATCGCGAGGATCGACGGGGTGCCGCTGATGAATCGGCGGATGCCCGCCCCTGGCTCATACCGCGGCCCCATCTCGAACGGGTTCGCCGCCCCCATCCATCCGGGGATCGGCTGCCGCAGCTCGTCCTGGATGCTCGAGGCGACGTAGGCGAAGGCCGGCGCGCCCGGCCCGCCGTTCAGGTACTTGTAGGTGCAGCCGACCGCGAAGTCGACGCCGTGCGCGTCGAGGTCGATCCGCACCGCCCCCGCGGAGTGGCAGAGGTCCCACAGGATGCGCGCGCCAGCGTCGTGGACGAGCGCGGTGATCGCAGGCAGGTCGGCGATGTACGCGGACTTGAAGGCGATGTGGCTGAGGACGACGAGCGCGGTCCGCTCCCCCACGACCGCGCGGACGTCATCCACGGTGACCCCGAGCGCCGGGTCGGGTGCGATCCACCGCACCGTCAGCCCGCGCTCGGCGGCGATCGACTCGACGATGAATCGGTCGGTGGGGAAGTTCTCGGTGTCGACGACGAGCTCGTCCCGGCCCGCAGGTGCCGCGTCGACCGCCGCCCGCACGAGCTTGTAGATGAGCACCGTCGTCGAATCCCCGACGAAGGTCTGCCCGGGCGCGGCGCCGAGGACGACGCGACCGAGCTCATCGCCGAGGGCCGTGGGCGTGTCCATCCATTCCTCGTCCCACGCCCGGATGAGGCGCTCGCCCCATGCGCCGCGCGTGAACTCGGCGAGCCGGTCCGCGACCGCGGCGACGGGTCGCCCTAGCGAGTTGCCGTCGAAGTACGCCCGGACATCGCCCGTGCGCACGAACCGGGCAGGGAACGACCCCAGCGGGTCAGCGGTGTCGAGCGCCGCCGCCCTCAGTCGGAAGTCGTCCGCCGTGCTCAAGCGAGTGCAGGCTTGCCGGGGAATGCCGCGGCGACCGCCGGGTGCGCGATCCTGCCGTCGACCGTGCTGAGACCGCCCGCGAGGGCGGCGTCGTCGGCGAGGGCCTTCTCCCAGCCCTTGTTGGCGATCGCGACCGCGTAGGGGAGCGTCGCATTCGTCAGGGCGGGAGTCGAGGTCGCGGCGGCTGCGCCGGGCATGTTGGTGACGCAGTAGAAGACCGACTGCTCGACCTTGTAGGTGGGCTCGTCGTGGGTCGTCGGGCGCGAGTCCTCGAAGCAGCCGCCCTGGTCGATCGCGATGTCCACGAGGACGCTGCCCGGCTTCATCCGCTCGATCATGTCGTGCGTGACGAGCTTCGGGGCCTTCGCGCCGGGGACCAGGACGGAGCCGATGACGAGGTCGGATTCGATGACGGAGCGCTCGATCTCGTAGCGGTTCGACACGACGGTGCGGACGGTGCCGCGGTAGATCGCGTCGATCTCGCGCAGACGCTTGAGGGAGAGGTCGATGACGGTGACGTCGGCGCCGAGGCCGACGGCCTGCTGGACGGCGTTGGATCCGGCTGCGCCGCCGCCGATGACGGTGACCTTGGCGGGGCGGACACCGGGGACACCCGCCAGGAGCGTGCCGCGGCCGCCGTTGGTGCCGAGGAGGTGGTAGCCCCCGACGAGGACGGACATGCGGCCGGCGACCTCGCTCATGGGGGCGAGGAGCGGTAGCGAGCGGTCGACGAGTTGCACGGTCTCGTACGCGATGGCCGTCGTCCCGGCGTTCAGGAGCGCATCGGTGAGCGCCTCGTCCGCAGCCAGGTGGAGGTAGGTGAAGAGCGTGAGGTCGGAGCGGAGGTACTGGTACTCGCTCGCGACCGGCTCCTTGACCTTGAGGACGAGCTCGGCACGCCACGCGTCGTCGACCGAGCCGATCACGGCCCCGGCGGCTTCGTATTCGGCGTCGGGGATGGCGGCGCCGAGTCCCGCGCCCGACTGGACGGTGACGGTGTGACCTGAGCGGACGAGCTCGGTGACTCCGGCTGGCGTGATCGCCACTCGGTACTCGTGGTTCTTGACTTCTGCGGGGACGCCGACGTGCACGGGAGCCTCGTTCTCGTTGTCTTCGTGGTGGTGGAAAGTGCAGGTTGCGGCTCAATTGTGGGGGAAGTGGATGCTGGGGCGATAGGGTGTCGAATATTGTTTGCTGAGACACCGATTCGGAGAATTTTCTGATGCGGAGCACCCAGGAGTCGACCCGCTCGCCGAACGCAGCCGTACCCCGCGTCGACGAGCTCGACGAGCGCATCCTGTGGGAGCTCAGCCGCGAGGCCCGCATGTCCAACGTCATGCTCGCCGAGCGCCTCGGCGTCGCCCCATCCACGACCCTCACGCGCGTCCGCGCCCTCCGCGAGTCCGGGGTGCTCCGCGGCACCCACGCCGAGGTCGACTACCGCGCCGTCGGACTCCCCCTCCAGGCGATCGTCGCCGTCCGGCTCCGCGCACAGGCTCGCCCGTCGGTGCGCAGCTACGCGGAGAAGATCGTCGCCCTCCCGAATGTCCTCAACGTCTTCTTCCTCGGCGGCCAGACCGACTTCCTCATCCACGTCGTGACCGCCTCGCCCGAGCAGCTCCGCGAGTTCGTCGCCTCAGAGCTCAGCATGGACCCCGCGGTCGCCTCGACGGAGACGCAGATCGTCTTCGACTGGCATCGCGGCCTCGAGCACCGCTCGGCGGACGGGAGCTTCGCGCAGCTCCGCGAGATCCCGCTCAGCGCGAGCTGAGCTCCACCCGCCGGGCCGCGGCGAGCCATGCGATGAGGTCGTCCGCGGTGTCGATCTCGACGTCCGGCCCGTCCAGCACCGCCGGTCCGTCGAGCACCGCGGCGAGGAGCGCCGGGCCGCGCAGCCCGGCCTCGCCGAGCAGCCGCAGCTCCTCCGCATCCACCCCGACGGGCCTCGGGCCGTTGCCCATGTCGGTGCCGTAGCGGAGCGTCCCGCCAGCGGCGACGAACGCCGCGGCATTCCGGATCGCGCGCGCCCGGTCCTCCCCCGCATGGATCGCGAGCGTCGAGATCCACACCATCCCTCGCTCCGCAGCGGCACGGACCAGGTCAGCGTCGAACTCCTCCGTCCACGGCACGTGCACGAGCGCATCCGCCCCAGCGGCGATCGCCCGCTGAGCCTGCCCCGCCCCCTCGGCATGCACCCACACCGGGAGCCCGACGTCGTGCGCCTCATCGATGAGGACGCGCAAGATCTCCTCGTCGAGCAGCGGCATCGAGGCATTCAGCGCGACCTTCACCGCCACCGGGTCGATGGCGACCAGCTCCGCGATGGCGGCACGCGCCGCAGCGGGCGAGGACAGCTGCCGCACCGCAGCGTCCGGCGCCCACGCGCGACCCGACGGGTAGCCGCCGACGGCGGTGTGGAAGGGACCGGCGATCCGGACCTGGACCCCATGCGGCGGCGTCGCACGCCAGACGACCGCCTCCGCGGGATCCCACCCGAGGTCGAGCACCTGCACGACCGCGGAGTCCGCGAGCTGCGCCCGGTCGACGAGCCCCAGGTGGACGTGGCGGTCGACGACTCCCGGCAGCAGCATCGCGCTCAGGCGCCGATCTGGGTGCGGACCGACAGCAGCTCGGGGAAGAACGTCAGGTCGAGGGCGCGCTTCAGGAAGCTGACCCCGCTCGAGCCGCCCGTGCCGGTCTTGAAGCCGATGGTGCGCTGCACGGTGCGGAGGTGGCGGAAGCGCCAGAACTGGAAGGCGTCCTCGAGGTCCACGAGGGTCTCGCAGGTCTCGTAGAGGTTCCAGTGCGCGTCGGGGTCCTCGTACACGGCTTTGAAGACCGGGACGAGCTCCGGCACCTCCACCCATGCCCGGGACACGTCGCGGTCGAGGACGGCGCTGGGGATCGCGTAGCCGCGGCGCGCCATGAGCCGCAGGACGGCGTCGTAGATCGTCGGCTCATCCAGGAGACGTGCGAGGAGCTCCTGCGCGTCCGGGTCGGACTCGAAGAGCGCGAGCATGCGGTCGTTCTTGTTGCCGAGGATGAACTCGATCGCACGGTACTGGAACGACTGGAATCCGGAGGATGCCCCGAGGTAGGGCCGGAACTCCGCGTACTCGCTCGGGGTGAGGGTCGCGAGCACCGACCACTGCTCGGTGATGGTGCGCATGATGTGCTTCACGCGCGCGAGGCCCTTCAGGGCGGGTTTGATGTCGTCCTCATCCAGGTGGGCGCGCGCCTCCACGAGCTCGTGGAGGATGAGCTTCAGCCACAGCTCCGTGGTCTGGTGCTGGATGATGAAGAGCAGCTCGTCGTGGTGCGCCGGCTGGCTGAGCGGGTGCTGCGCCGACAGGATGCGGTCCAGGTCGAGGTACTGGCCGTACGACATGGTCGACGACAGGTCGGTGCGGATCGTCGACTCGAGCGGCCGGACGCCGGCCTCGACGCCGTCTGGGCGCGATTCACTCATGGCTCCACTCTGCCCGCTCTCGCCCCCGCGCGGCACCACCCGTGCAGATCACCCCCGTCGGCGTCGCGCCGGCGCTCGGGCAGACCCGGGTCGTCCCTGGGTCAGTCCTTGGGCGGACCGCTCTCTGCCGCGGCAGGGTCCATCCAGAAGGGCTCGAAGTGGTGCCCGTCCGGGTCGTCGAACTGCCCCTGGTACATGAAGCCGTAGTCCTTGATGGATCCGAGCTTCCCCCCGGCGGCCTCCACCCGCGCGAGGAACGCGTCGACGTCCTCCCGGCTGTCGAGGGTGAAGGCGTAGAGGGCGACCGAGGTGGTGCGGGCGTCGCCGATGGACTTGTCGCCGATGAAGGTGGCGTAGAACTCGTGTCGCAGGAGCATGAGGTAGGAGTGCTCGTCGATCACGATGCAGGCCGCATTCTCGTCCGTGAAGTTCGGGACGATGTGCCAGCCGAGGGCCGCGTAGAACGCCTTCGATCGCTCGAGGTCGACGACCGGCAGGTTCAGGAAGGTGAGCATGCCCGATGATCCCACCTCTCGCGCGCTCCGTCGATCCCCCGCGCGTCACCCCACACGCCTCCCCGCCACTGCCTCGCCCGACTTCCCCGTGTGTCGGGTGCGAGTCTCAGGGTCGCGCCACGCGACACCCTGCAGTGCGCACCCGACACACGGGGAGGGGCTGCGGTCGCGGACTCAGCGGCCGTCGTGCTTCCGGTCCCAGCTGCCGTTGAAGTACTCGTCGCTCGCCGCGAGCCATGTGGCGAGCGCGAGGTCGCCTTCGGCCCACACGACGCCGGCCCAGTAGGACGCGCCTGCGTCGTCGGGCTTGCGGTCGAGGAGGTGCTTGTAGAGCGCCTTCACTCGCTTGTAGAGCTTCTCGTCGGACTGGTAGAAGGCGTACGCGACCGTCGTGCGCGAGGCGCCCGCGTCCAGCTGCCCGAGCCAGTAGTCGACACCGCCCTGGTCGGCGTCTCGGCTCATGAGCTGTCGGTAGAGATCCTTGATCCACACCGAGTTCTTCGACTTCGTGCGCGCGAAGTACTCGGGCGAGGCGTAGAACTCGGAGGCGATCAGCTCGATCGGGTACCCGGCTCGAGCCTGCGCGACCCAGTAGTCGAGCCCACTGCGGTCGGGTTCGCGGCCGAGGGTCTGCCAGTAGAAGCCCGCGATCACGCCGTACAGCCACTCATCGGAGTTCGCGAGCTGCCAGGTCAGATCGGCGCGGTCGATCTGACCGGAGTCGAGCAGACCAGACCAGTACGTGATGTCGCCGTCACTCGGCCAGCGTCCGAGGAAGTCCTTGTACGCGTTCTTCACGAACTTCTCGTTCTTGCTGAGCTTCTGCTTGTCACCGGTGCCCTCGTCGCCGTCGTGGGCGACATGGACGCTGGGCGCGGTCTCGGCTGCCGCTGCCGGGAGTGCGGCGACTCCGACCGAGCCGAATGTCAGTGCGACCGCCGCGATCGCTCCCGCAAGCCTGCGCTTCACGCTCGCCGTCGGTGTGGTTTCGAGTTGTGCATCCATCGTGTGGCTCCTCTCGTGGCCATCCCTGCTGGTGTGTCGACGTCGAGCCCGAGCGCGACGTCGGTGACCGGCTCGATGCCGGTCACGGTGGTCCAGCCCGCCGCGAGGTACGCCGCGTCGGTGCCGGCCTCCGGCATCGACGGCAGGTCTTCGACCGCGAGCCGGATGTGGTGCTCATCTGCTTCGGTGAGCGTCGTCTGCACGATGCCGAACGGCGCGAGGGGTGCCTCGATCAGTCCGGCCGGACTCGGCGAGTTCGGTGCGTTGACGTTGATGACGGTGCCGCGCGGTCGGGACAGCACCCACGGGAGGAGGTCCACGGCGGCCTGGACCGCGGTCCCCCAGTGCAGTTCGATCGGTCGGAGCCCTGCGTCGAGCGACACCGCCACACCCCAGGCGCCGTGGAGCCCGCCGGTGAGGGCGGCGCCGACGGTGCCGGAGTGCAGGATCGCTCGCCCGACATTCGCGCCGTGGTTGACGCCGGAGACGACGACGTCGGCTGGCGCTCCGAATGCGCCGCGCGCCGCGATGAGCGCGATGAGCCCGGGACCGCCGCGGACGGCGAATGCGGCTGTGCCGCCGAGGGCGTCGATGGTGCGGCGCTCGACCGCGATCCGCCCGTCGACCTCCATCGCCATGATCGACGCGCTGGACCCGCTCGACTGCGCTGCTGGCGCGGCGACGACGACCTCGTACCCCGCGTCGATGAGCCCTGCCGCGATCGCGCGCAGGCCCGGGGCGTCGATGCCGTCGTCGTTGGTGACGAGCACGCGCGTCATGGGAGCGGCCCCCTTCGGATCGGGATGGGCGGCGGTGTGGGGGAAGGCTCGGGCGGTGCTGGGTGTGGGTCGGGGGCGCCATTCGGGTCGGGGTCCGACTGCTCGGCGAGTGCGGCGAGGCCGTCGGGTGTGACTCGACCGCTGACGGGTCGGTCGACGTCGGTGAGCACGGTCACGACGACCTCGTCGCGGAGGCGTGCGACGGTCTCCGGGTCGGAGCTGCCGAGTCCGTGCCGGGTCACGTTGATCGCACCCGCGGCTGCCCCGAGGGTGATCGCCTCCCTGGGGGTCTCGCCTTGGACGAGCCCGCTGACGACGCCCGCGAAGAGCGAGTCGCCGGCACCGCGGTGGTCGGCGACTTCGAGGGTGGGCGGCTCCACGCTGATGAGGCCGGTCGCGTCGAGGAGCAGCAGGGGTGCGCTCGCGCAGGTCACGATGACGGTGCCGATGCCGCGGTCCCGCATCGCGTGCATCGCCGCCAGGATCGAGCTCGTGTCGCCGTCGGGGGCGTGCGCGATGCCGTCCCGGTCGAGCTCCTCGTCGCTGACCTTGACGAGTGCGACGCCGCCGTCGATCGCCGCCTGGAGCCGCTCGCCCGCGAGGTCGACTGCGACGGTCGCGCCGGCCGCCCGGAGGTCTGCGGCGAGCCGCCGGTACATGTCCGCGGGGACCGTGTCGTCTCCGGCTGGCCCGCTGAGGATCGTGACCGTGGAGTCGAGTGCGCTGCCGAAGACGAGGCCGTACAGCTCGTCGAGCTCAAGCCGCCCGAGCGGGTCGCCGTCCTCCTCCGCGATGGCGACGCGCTCGCCGCTGCGTCGATCGTGCACGTAGGCGGCTCCGCGACCCTCCCGCTGGACTGCGAGGACCTCGATGCCGTCCTCTTCGATGAGGTGGCGCTGCACTCGCCCCACTTCGCCGGTGAGCGCGCAGCACAGCCGCACGCCGAGCCCGAGTCGACGCAGCATGCGCGCCTGCCACACGCCTTGCCCGCCGGGGTGCATATGGATCTCGGCACCCGCGGCGTGGTCCTCGACCGTCACGGTGAGGAGCGGCGAGGGGGGCGAGGATCGTCACGTCGCTCATGCGCTGGGACGGTAGGCGCGGGGAAGTCTGGGAACCAGCCCGTTGACATGCCACGGCCTCGCGGGTACGTGGGGCGCGCGACCGAGCAGTGCCGCAGGTCGGAGGGCGGTGGCAGGCTTGGTCCATGCGGCACACGCCTCACTACCTGATGATCGACCCTGCCGAGGTGAGGCGCGTGATCCGCGCGCATCCGTGGGCGACGATCGTGTCAGCCACGTCTCGTGGGCTCGTCGCCTCGCATTACCCGGTGATCCTCGACGAGGAGGCGAGCACCGGCGACGACATCGTGATTCTCAGCCATTTCGGTCGGCCGGACGATGAGCTGCATGAGCTGGGGCAGCACGAGATCCTCGTGATCGTCCAGGGGCCGCACGACTATGTGAGCCCGAGCTGGTACGGCGACGGCGAGGTCATCCCGACGTGGGATCACGTGACCGCGCATCTGCACGGGACGCCGGAGCTCCTCTCCGAGGAGGACAACTTCCGCGCCCTGACCCTCCTCACCGACCATTTCGAGCATGGGCGGCCGGGGGCGCGGTCGCTCGCCGATGACGAGGAGCGCTCCCGGCGGGTCGCGAAGGGGACGGTGGGGCTGAGGCTCCGTGTCACGCGATTCGATGCCCGCGCGAAGCTCAGCCAGAACAAGTCCCCCGAGGTCGTCGAGCGCATCATCGAGCGATTCGATGAGGTGAATCCCCCGCTCGCCGACGAGATCCGCCGTGTCCGCCGCTAGCGGGCCGGCTCAGCGCGACGTGCCTCGCTTCCTCGCGATGCGCTCGGCGAGCATGCGCTCCACCTCGGGCCATTCGGCGGCGAGGATCGAGAACATCGCCGTGTCCCGCAGGACGCCGGTCTCGCCCTGCGCGACCGACGGCTGCCATGCCCTGAGCACCCCCTCGAACCGCCCGCCGACCGCGACGATCCCCGCGCGCGACCGCTCGTTGCGCGCGTCAGTCTTGAGGTCGATGCGCTCGACACCCCAGGTCTCGAAGGCGTGGCGGAAGAGCAGGAGCTTCGCGGCGGAGTTGATCGCGGTGCCCTGCGCGCTGGGCGTGAGCCACGTCGTGCCGACCTCGATCGCGTACAGGCGGCCGTCCGGCCACCACCTCGGGGTGAGGTACGAGGTGTGCCCGACGATCCGGTCGCTCGCGGCGTCGATCTGGGCGAACGGGGCGAAGTCGCCCTCCTCGGATTTCCGCAGCTGGGTGTCGATGTAGTCGGGCACCGACTCGACCGTCGGCACCGAGGTCCATCCGAATGTCTCCCTCGGCCCCGCGACGGCGGCGGCCATGCCGGCCTCGTGCGCATGCGCGAGGGGCTCGAGCCGCACGATCTCGTCCGCGAGCGTGGGTGTCGCGAGTCCCCCGATCGGCATGGATCCAGCGTAGGCGTCGATGGTCCCGCACGGCTTCGAGATGGCTGTCAGCCGCTCGCGAGGGGAGACCTCCGAGGGCCTGGCGGCTAGGATCACTTGGCACTTACCGAGGGGGATAAGGATCCACATGGCCGAGGCGACGACCCTGCCCGACGCGACCGATGCGCAGTCGCGTCACTCCGGGCTCGGCCTCGAGCTCCTGATCGTGATCCTGCTGGGTCTCGTGTCCGTCGCGACCGCGTATGCGTCATTCCAGTCGTCGCTGTACGGCAGTCAGATGGCGGCCGCCTACGCCAAGGGCAATGACGCGCGCACCGAGGCGGAGTCGATCTTCCTCGAGGCCAATCAGCAGTACATGGCTGATGCGCAGACGTGGCGTCAGCTCGTCCTCCTCGAGGTCGAGGCCATGAGCAGCGATCCTGCGGTCGCCGAGCTCGCCCGCGCGAAGGCGGAGGAGCTGCGGTTCATCGCAGTCGACGAGGTCCTCCAGGCCGCGATCGACTGGTCCGCGGCGGAGGGCGCCGCCGACCCGGAGTACTACCACGATCCGCAGTCGAGCGATGAGTACCTGGCGGCTCGCTTCGACGCGTACACGGACAAGCTCGCCGAGTCGCAGCAGCACCTCGCCGCGGGCGATGTCGCGAACGGCTACGGCGACCAGCTCACGCTGTACACGGTGCTCATGGCGATCACCCTGTTCCTCCTCGGCATCGCCGCCGTGGTGCGCCTGCATGTGGTGAAGTGGGTGCTCATCGGCGTGGGCACCGCCATCTTCATCGTCGCGGCGATCCTCACCGCTCTCGTACCTTTCGTCGGATTGGGCTGACCATGACTGATCGTGTCGTCCTGCGCTTCCTCGCTGCACCGGGGGACACGACCACCAAGAGCGGGCTCGTGTCCGCCGGTCGACTCCTCGAGTGGATCGACAAGGCTGCGTACGCGTGCGCTGTCGGCTGGAGCCGCGGCTACAGCGTGACCGCCTATGTGGGCAATGTCCGGTTCCAGCGCTCCGTCGCACCCGGCGAGCTCGTCGAGGTGCACGCGCGCATCGTCCAGACCGGCACCACCTCGATGCACATCCTCATCTCGGTGCACGCCAAGCACCCGAGCGAGCCCGAGTACCACGAGGTCATGCACTGCCTCTCCGTGATGGTCGCGGTCGACCCGGCTGGCCACCCGACCTCGGTGCCGCAGTGGGAGCCGCAGAATCTCGTCGAGCTCGACCTCCCGGAGCTGATCGCCGAGCGCGTCACGCTGCGTCGCGAGATCCAGGCCAAGATGCTCGCCGCGCCCTACACGGACGCCGGCACCGCGCCCAGGTCCAAGCTCCGCTTCCTCGCGACACCTGCTGATGTGAACTTCGGCGGCAAGGTGCACGGCGGCACGCTCATGCGCTGGATCGACGAGGCCGGCTTCTCGTGCGCCGCGTCGTGGAGCTCGGGGGACGCGGTCGCGATCTACGCGGGTGGCATCCAGTTCGCTGCGCCCATCCGGATCGGCGACATCGTCGAGGTCGAGGCGCGGCTCATCTACACGACCCCGCGCTCGATGCATGTGGCGATCACCGCGTCGTCGGCGCCGATCGAGCGCCCGACCGAGCTCACCCGGAATGCCCGGTGCATGGCCATCTACGTGGTCCCGGAGGGCGGGCGGGCGACGCCGGTGCGCCAGTGGGAGCCCGTGAGCGAGGAGGACCGGATCCTCGTCGCGCATGCGAAGGAGCTCATCGCGCTCCGCGCGAAGATGCCTCCGCTGCCCGCCTCGGTGAGCCGCATCTGACGTCGCACGCGCGGGTTAGGGTGGGCCGATGAGCCACGTGATCTCGCCGCGGACTCTCGACGTGCTCGCTCGGGCGCGCGCCGGCGCGCGTCTCGAGGTCGAGGACGCGGAGGTCCTGCTCGGGGCGCGCGGCGACGACCTCGAGCAGCTCCTCGCGGTCGCGAGCGAGGTGCGCGACGCCGGGCTCGCGGCGGCTGGTCGCCCCGGGATCGTCACGTATTCGCGGAAGGTCTTCATCCCGCTCACGACGCTGTGCCGCGACCGCTGCCACTACTGCACCTTCGTGGACACGCCGAGCCAGCTGCGTCACCTCGGCAAGCCGATGTACATGTCTCGCGAGCAGGTCCTCGCGGTCGCACGGCAGGGTCAGGCGCTGGGGTGCAAGGAGGCGCTTTTCACCCTCGGCGACCGCCCGGAGGCGCGGTGGCCGGAGGCTCGGGCGTGGCTCGATGAGCACGGCTTCGCGTCGACGCTCGACTATGTCGCGGCGATGGCGCGCGCGGTCCTCGAGGAGACGGGTCTCCTGCCGCACCTGAATCCGGGGGTCATGACCTACGAGGAGCTGGTCCGCCTCCGGGCGGTCGCCCCCTCGATGGGCATGATGCTCGAGACGACCTCGATGCGGCTGTGGGAGGAGCGCGGCGAGGTCCACTACGGCTCCCCCGACAAGGACCCGCGCGTCCGACTCCGCGTCCTCGACGACGCGGGCCGCGCCCGAGTCCCGTTCACGACCGGCATCCTCGTCGGCATCGGGGAGACGCTCCGCGACCGCGCCGAATCCCTCGTCGCGATCCGCGAGGTCCACGAGCGCCACGGCCACATCCAGGAGACGATCGTCCAGAACTTCCGCGCGAAGCCCCGCACCGCGATGCGCGACGCGGCGGATGCCGAGCTGGAGGAGTATGTCGCGGCGGTCGCGACCGCGCGTCTCGTCCTCGGCCCGCACGCCCGTGTCCAGGTGCCGCCGAACCTCTCCGACCCGCTCGAGTTCGGACTGCTGCTGCGTGCCGGCGCCGACGACTGGGGTGGCGTCTCGCCGCTCACCGCCGACCATGTCAACCCGGAGCGTCCGTGGCCGCAGCTCGACGAGCTCGCCGAGCTCAGCGCGCAGTCCGGGTTCGAGCTGCGGGAGCGACTCACCGCGCACCCTGAGTATGTGCGCGAGGCTGAGCTGTGGCTCGACGCGGCGATGCGCGAGCCCACGCTCGCACTCGCGAACCCGCAAACATTCCTCGCGCGGAATACACGGCCGGTCGGGACCGCGCCGACCGGCGACCGGGTCGTCGCCGTCCACACGGACCCCGTCCGCGCCGCGCTGCGTCGCGCCGAGAGCGACCCGTCCGGACTGAGCGACGCCGAGTACGAGACGCTCCTCGGCGCCACCGGCGACGACCTCGACACGCTCACGCGCATCGCCGACGACCTCCGCCGCTACACGGTCGGGGAGCCCATCACGATGGTGCCGAACCGCAACCTCGCCTCCACCGAGTACGGCACGGGCTACGGAGCGGACGACCTGGCGGCCATCGCGCTCGACGCCGTCGACCTGGGGCTCACCGAGATCTGCGTGCAGGGCAAGCTCCCTGAGACCGCGGACCCGCTCGGCTATCTCGAGATCGTACGAGGCCTCAGCGCGGCCGCGCCGACCATCCACCTGCACGCGCTGCGCCCCCAGGACATCGACGACCTCGCGGTGCGCGGCGGGCTGGGACTCGACGGTGCGCTCGCCGCGATGCGCGAAGCCGGGATCCGCACCTTCCCCGGCACTGGCGTGAAGATCCTCGACGAGACCATCCGCGCGCGGGTCGCACCCGGCGACCTCGACACCGACCGCTGGGAGGAGGTCGTGCGCGCGGCGCACGCCGCAGGATTCCGCTCGAGCTCGGTCATGTTCTACGGGCACGTCGAGTCCGCCGCCGACCGCATCGCGCACCTGCGGCGCCTCCAGTCGATCCAGCGGGACACGGGCGGATTCACCGAGTTCGTGCCTATTCCGCTGCCGGCATATACCTCGCAGCTCGTGCCGGGACGCACCCCCATCGACGAGCACCGCGCGACCGTGGCCGTTTCGCGGCTCCTGCTGAACCTCGACATCCGCCACCTGCAGATCCCGTGGCCGCGCCTCGGCCGAGCAGACTCGGCGGTGCTCCTCACCGCCGGCGGCGACGACCTCGGCGGCACCCTCACCGATGCGCGCATCAAACCCGAGCCAGCGGCCGAGTACGGCGATACGCTGAGTCTCACCGACGGCGAAGCCATCGCAGCCTCGCTCATGCGGCCGTTCCGACGGCGCACGACGACCTACCAAGGAGTGTCATGACTCACCCGTACCGCTTCGGCTACAAGGCGTCCGCTGAGCAGTTCGGCCCGAGTCGGCTGCTCGACTACTCGGTGCTCGCCGAAGAGGTCGGCTTCGACTCGGTCTTCGTCTCCGACCACTTCCAGCCGTGGAATCACGACGGCGGCCATGCTCCTGCGAGCCTCCCCTGGCTCGGGGCGCTCGGCGCCCGCACCACGCGGATCCTCATGGGCACGAGCGTGCTGACCCCGACCTTCCGCTACCACCCGGGCATCATCGCGCAGGCATTCGCGACGCTCGGCGAGCTGTACCCGGACCGCGTCATCCTCGGCGTCGGCACCGGCGAGGCGCTCAACGAGGCGACCCTCGGGATCCCGTGGCCGGACCAGAAGGAGCGCTTCGCCCGGCTCAAGGAGTCGCTCGAGCTCATTGACGCGCTGTGGAGCGGCGAGCGCGTCACCTTCGCGGGGCAGTTCTACCGGACACACAACGCGACCATCTACGACCGCCCCGCGCGCAAGGTCCCGATCTACATCGGCGCCGCCGGCCCAGCCGCGACCCGACTCGCCGGTCGTGTCGCCGACGGCTTCATCACGACAAGCGGCAAGGCGCGCGAGCTCTACACGGACACGCTCCTCCCGGCCCTCGCCGAGGGTCTCGAGAATGGCGGTCGCCAGCCCGGCGACGTCGACACGCTCATCGAGGTCAAGGTGTCCTTCGACCACGACCGTCAGCGCGCCCTCGAGGACTGCCGCTTCTGGGCGCCGCTCGCCCTCAGCCCCGAGGAGAAGATGGGCGTCGAGGACCCCATCGAGATGCAGCGGCTCGGGGCGGCGCTCCCCATCGAGCGCGCCGCGTCGCGATTCATCGTCTCCGACGACCCCGACGAGCACGTCGAGCGGATCCTCCAGTACACGGACATGGGCTTCCGCCACCTCGTCTTCCACGGCCCCGGCGACGACCAGGAGCGATTCCTGAGGCTGTACGGCGAGGAGATCCTGCCGCGCCTGCGCGCCAGACTCGGCTGAGCGGCGGCGTCTCGGGGGTATCGAGAGCCGGTCTCCGCCACCTAGACTCCGGGGCCATGCAGGGAATTCGTCAGACCGACTCGCTCCTGGCGCGCAGACGGATCGGGGCAGCGCTCTCCGCGGTCGCGCTCATCGCCGCGACCACCGTCCTCGCGACACCCGCGCGGGCAGCGGACGCGAGCATGGAGGTCGCGACCGAGGCGGACCTGCAGGCTGCGATCGCGCTCGCCAATGGCGGGGAGGACGTCACGGCGACCGTCGTCGACGACATCGCGGTGACCTCGGGTCTGGCCGCGCTCACCGACGGCTCGCTCACGCTCCTCGATGATGGCGACGGCCACACGATCTCCGGGGACGGCGACGACTTCGGCAACTGGCCGCTCATCGCCGCGGCAGGCGACGTGACGCTCACCATCCAGGGCCTCAGCTTCGACGTCGCCGATGTGACCTCGGTCGTCATGGCGAACGGCTGGAGCGCCGACGAGTTCCCGACCGTGACCATCGCCGAGGTCATGATCCTCGCGGACGGCCAGTCCGGCGGTGTCAGCATCACCAATGGCTCCCTCATCGTCTCGGACCTCACCGTCGAGGGCTCGTCCGGCGGGGTCTTCGCGCAGACCGAATACGGCACGGTCAGCCTGACCGACGTGGTCGTGACCGGTTCGAGCGGCTGCGGCGTCGCCGCGGAGGTCGCTGGCAGCGTCTCGTTCACGGCGTCCGGGCTCGGCATCTCCGGGGCCGAATGCTCCGGCATCGGCCTGGTCATGCAAGGCGATTCCTCCGTGTCGATCACCGACTCGTACCTCTCCGGCAACCAGGGCGGGCTCGAGATCATGAACCTGAGCACCGGGACGGCGCTCATCGCGGATTCGACGATCGTGGGCTCGAATGCCGCGCCGCAGCTCGAGGCATTCGCCTACGCCGGCTCGATCATCGTGTCGAGCACGACCATCAGCGGCGGCCGCGACATCGGGGCGCCGCATGTCATCGCGATCATCGAGGACGGCGGCTTCACGCTCGAGCACTCCACGGTGACCGACAACGCGGTCTCGGGCGGCATCCCGGTCGTGGCGATCGGCGGCTGCGGCTGCGAGAGCGGCGGCAGCGCATCGGTGCAGCACACGATCATCGCCGGGAACGTCGGCACGAGCAACGACAGCCCTGACTTCGAGATCGGCGAGGGCTTCCCGAGGGCGATCGACTGGTCGCTCGTCGGCATCATCGACATCGATGACGACCCGACGCTCGAGGCGCTCATCGCCGGCACCGGCACCCGCTTCGGTCTCGGCGAGCCCATCGACCCGAAGCTCGCGCCGCTCGCACTGAACGGCGGGATGATCCCGAATCACCTGCCCGCGCCCGACAGCCCCGCGGTGAACACCGGGGACCCCGACTTCGCAGGCCCGCCCGACACCGACCAGCGGGGTGCCGCGCGCATCTCGGCGGCGATCATCGACATCGGCTCGGTCGAGGTGCAGTTCGACCCGGTGCTCAGCGTCGCTCGCTCGAGCGTCGCGGTCGGCGAGCAGGTCACCGTGACCGGCACCGGCTTCCCGCCGGACCTAACGCTCGACATGGTGCTGAACTCCGACCCGGTGACGCTCGGGACCGCGGTGACCGCAGCGGACGGCACGCTGTCGTTCGGCTTCACCGTGCCGAGCACGATCCCGGTGGGGGAGCACACGATCACGGCGGTGGTCGACGACCGCGTCCTCAGCTCGGTCGCGCTCACCGTCACGGGTCTGCCGGACTCCGGTCTCGACGTGGGACCGCTCACCGCGATCGGCGGGCTGTGCCTGCTCCTCGGCTTCGGCGCAGTCCTCCTCGCGCGCCGGAGATTCGCCTGATCAGTCCCGCGATCGGGGCGTGACGGACGGGTCGCCCCGCGACGAACCCTGCCCCTAGGATCGGGAGGTGGCGGACGACCGGTGTCCGCCGTGCTTGGGGGATTCATGCGTCGCATTCGCTCCACGATCGCCATCTCGCTCGGCGCGCTGCTCGCGCTGGGTGGCGCCGCGGTGCTGACGAGCCCGGCCCACGCGGCCGATGTGGAGGTCCCGGTGTGGGATCTCGACGATCTCAACGACGCGATCGCCGAGGCGAACCTGGGCAAGTCGGTGATCGCGACGCTCATGGATCACATCGACGTGGATGGCGCGCAGCTGATCGACGTGCTCGAGGCGGGTGAGCTGGAGCTCGACGGCCGCGATCATGTCGTCACGATCGACTCGGCCGCCGTCAGCCCGGCTGGCTTCAAGGTGGTCGACACCGCCACGTTCACGGCCCGCGACCTCGTCGTCGACGTGCTGAGCGCCGACCACGCCGCGTTCGAGCTGGATGGCGAGGTGAACGACCCGGCCGCGAGCCCGGTCGTGCGGCTCTACGACATCGAGATCACCATGCCCCAGACCCCGGGCGTGGAGTCGGCGATCGTGGCCCAGCACGTCCAGCTGGAGATCGAGGGCCTCACCGTGCAGGGCGGCGACATCGGCGTCGCACTCGAGTCGAGCTTCGGCCAGGACAGCATCATCCGCGCCGGCGAGTTCACCGATCAGGTGAACTGCGGCGTCCAGCTCTACACGTCCTACGACGCGCAGGTGCGGCTCGAAGGCATCGAGGTGAGCGGTGCCGAGTGCGCGGGCATCCAGCTGGTCGCCTACGATCACTCGTCCATCGGCCTCTACGGCGCGTGGGTGCGGGACAGCTTCATCGGCCTCGAGCTCGTCACCCAGGAGGCTGGGCGCATCGAGCTCGACGGCGTCACGGTGGAGGGCAGCGAGGAGACCGCGGTGTACGCGGAGGCCTGGGCGGGCACGATCCAGTTCTGGAATGCGACGCTCGCCGACAACGACGTCGACTTCGCCGTCCTCGATGTCGTCGCCGACTGCATCCTCGTGGACACCGACCTCCCCTGCGGCTCGGTCTATCTGGAGAACTCGACGATCTCCGGCAACACCCTCGCCGGGGCACCCACGGTCGTGGTCACGGGTCACCGTGACAGCGGGTTCATCACGCGCAACACGATCGTCGCCGGCAACGCCGGCATCGGCCCGGCCGGAGAGTCCGACTTCCACGTCGAGCCGGTCGGCGGCGAGATCCCGATGCTCGAGATGCAGTACGACTTCGTGGGCTACGTCGACGCCACCGAGGAGCCCGATGTGCTCGCCGCGCTCGAGGCCGACGACAACGTCTACTCGACCGACGCCGCGCTTGACCCGGAGCTGGCGGCGCTCGCCGTCACCGGCGCGACATTCATCCCGACGATGCTGCCGACGATGTCGTCGCCGGTGGTGAATGCGGGCGACCCGGACTACGGCATGCAGCTGCTCTTCGATGCGCGCGACCGTCCTCGCGTCTCCGGTCCGGCGCTCGACATCGGCGCGGTCGAGGCCCAGTACCCCAGTGCTCCGGTGGACCTGGTCGCGGAGCCGGAGGACGGCGCGATGTCGCTCGCCTGGTCCGCGCCGGATGACGCCGGCGACGCCACCGAGGTCGACGAGTATCGCGTGGAGTATCGTGCGGATGGCGAGTCGGACTACCAGGTGGGGGCCACGACCGCGTCGACGAGCGCGACCATCTCGGGGCTGACGAATGGCACGGAGTACGAGTTCCGCGTCGCCGCGAGCAACGGCTACCCGGACTGGCCCACCGACTCCGCGACCGCGTACGCGACCCCGGTCGGGCCGAACCCGCCGACCCCGGCGCTCGCCGTCGATCCGTCGACGGCTCGCATCGGCGCGACGGTGGACGTGACGGGCACCGGCTTCCCCGCGGACTCGACCGTCGAGCTGCGGCTCTCGCCGATGTCCTCGCCGATCGCGCTGGCCGCCTCGGATGCTGACGGGGAGTTCTCGGCGCAGCTGACGATCCCGCCCGAGGCCGAGGCGGGTGACCACACCCTGTCTGCGCTCGTCGACGGCGATGTCCTGGCGACCGCGACGATCACGGTCCAGCGGCCGACACTCCACCTCAGCAGCCAGCGCGGTGCGCCAGGCGACCAGCTGCTGCTGCGCGGATCCGACTTCGCGCCGGGTGACGAGCTGCAGCTGCACCTGCACTCGACTCCGGTCCTGCTCGGCACGGTGACCGCGGACGATGACGGGGCATTCGAGTTCCGTCTGACCATCCCCGAGGATGCCGAGCCGGGTGACCACACGATCACCGCCCAGCTGGACGGCACGGTGCTCGCGTCGACCACGCTCACGGTGACGAGGCCGGCGCACCCGTCGACCGGCTACGACCCGACCGGGACGATCGTCGCGGGCACCCTGCTGCTCGTCGCGGGGCTTGGCGTGATCCTGCTGGCGCGGCGTAGCCGGGTCTGACCGGACGCCGCCCAGCCGCACGATGGCCCGGATCCGAGGATCCGGGCCATCCGACGGTGCTGCTGACGCGGGCTACGCCTGCGCGCGCGCCGCGAAGTATGCGGCCGCCTCCTCCTGACGCACGGCCTCCTCGCCGGTCGCGATCCCGGGGAGCAGCGTGTCCGGGATGCCGAATGCGTCGACGAGGTCGATCGCGTGCCTGCGGATGCGCGGGAGGAGTCGCCCGTCGATGTACTCGGTCACCGCACGGGCGCGCCCGGCGGAGATCTTGCTGCGGGTCAGGTACCAGCCGAGGTTCTCCTCGATGAGGCCGAGGCCGAAGAGGTCGCGCAGCCAGGTGAGGACCTGGCGCGTGCCCTCATCCTCGGTCGCCTCGACCGCGGCGGTGAACGCCTCCCACTGGAGGAGCTCGCCGTGGGCCTTCGCCGCGAGGATGAGGTCGTTCTGGTGGCGGTTGAAGATCGCGGCGCCTTCGGCCGCCGGGAGGTTCCGCGCCTCGCGCAGCGCGCCCGCGACCTCCGCGACCATCGTCTCGACGCGGTCGGTGAGGAGCTGGCGCTGCGAGTCGGTGTCGCGGATGTACCCGATGCGGCGGCTCGTCGAGCCCCAGTCGACGAGGTTCTGGCCGAACTGGTGCAGACCGGTACGGACGACGACCGCGTCGTTGATCTGGTCCGCGACGTAGCGGCGGATCGTGGCCGCGTCCGGCTTGGACATGCGCTTGGCATAGTCGGACAGGAGTCGCTTGCCGACGAGCTGGAGGAGGACGTTGTTGTCGCCCTCGAAGGTCACCCAGATGTCCATGTCGGCGCGGAGCGGGGCGATGCGGTTGATGGCGAGGTAGCCCTGACCGCCACAGGCTTCGCGCGCCTCCTGGAGGATCTCGAGCGTGTTCCAGGTCGACAGCGGCTTGAGCGCTGCGGCGAGCGTCTCGAGCTCCTGCCGCGACTCGTCGGTGTCGTCCTCACCGCTGAAGACTTCGTGGAACTTCTGCAGCAGCTGCTCGTGCGCGAAGACCATCGCGTACAGCTCGGCGAGGCGGGTGAGGAGTCGGCGCTGGTGACGGCCGTAGTCGAGGATGACCGTCTCCTGCTCGCCGGCGCCCGGGGCGAACTGGCGGCGTGCCGCGCCGTACTTGATCGCGATCGTCAGGCCGAGCTTCGCGGTCGTGATCGCGGAGCCGTCGAGCGAGACGCGCCCCTGGACGAGCGTGCCGAGCATCGTGAAGAATCGCCGGCCCTTGCTCTGGATCGGGGAGCTGTACGTGCCATCGGGGGCGACGTCGCCGTAGCGGTTGAGCAGGTTCGTCCGGGGGATGCGGACGTGGTCGAAGTGAAGGCGGCCGTTGTCGACGCCGTTCAGTCCGCCCTTCGGACCGTCGTCCTCGCCGCCGATGCCGGGGAGGAACTCCATGGTCTCGGGGTCGCGGATCGACACGTAGAAGGCGTGGACGCCGTGCGATTCGCCCTTGGTGATGAGCTGGGCGAACACGACGGCGGCGATGCCGTTCTCACCGGCGTTGCCGAGGTAGTCCTTCCAGGCCGCGCGGAACGGCGTGTGGATGATGAACTCCTCGGTCTCCGGGTCGTACGTCGCGGTCGTCGCGATCGACTGCACATCGGAGCCGTGACCGGTCTCCGTCATGGCGAAGACCCCGGGGATCTTGAGGTCCATGATGTCCTTGAGCCACAGGTCGTGGTGGTGCTCGGTGCCGAGCTGGTGGACAGCCGCGCCGAAGAGGCCCCACTGGACACCGCCCTTGATGCCGACGCTGGGGTCGCCGAGGCCGAACTCCTCGAAACCGGCGACGTTGCCGCCGGCGTCCTCGAAGCCGCCGACGCGCTTCGGGAAGGCGCGGTAGGACAGCTTCTGCTCGGCGAGGAACCTGATGCCGCGCATGACCCGGTCGCGCTGCTCGCGGAGGGATTCGCCCGGGACCCGCTGGAGGCGCGGGTCGTGCATGAGCTCGCGAGCCTTGATGCGGACGTCGGCCCAGCGGCCGAGCAGCGTGCGAGTGAGCGCGGGGACGTCGACCTTCGGGCCGTCCGCGGCGGGGACGACAGGTCGCGTGGACGTGTCGTGCTGGTGCGAAGGTGTCTCGAGCGTGGTCACGGGCTCATCGTAGGCACGCCACAGCGGGAATGACCTTGAGATGTCGGTTCCGCACAAACGCGCTGTGCGCTGCGCGCACATCAGCCAGCGGACTCGACGATCGACTCCGCGACGAGCCGGAGGATCGCCTCGCTATACGCCTCGAGCTTCTTCTCCCCCACCCCGGAGATCGTCCCCAGCTCCTCGAGGGTGCGCGGCTTCAGGACCGCGATGCCGCGGAGCGTCGCGTCGGGGAAGACCACGTACGCGGGGACATTCGCCTCGGCCGCGGTCGCGGCACGCCAGGCGCGCAGGATCTCGAAGAGCTCCGCCTCGCGGGGTGCGAGATCCGCCGCAGCCTGCGCCTTGCGCTTCGCCCCGGCCCTGCGGGCCGTCACGACCTCGCGGCGCATGAGGACGTCGCGCTCGCCGCGGAGGACCGCCGCGCTGCCTTCGGTGATCCGGAGCGTCCCGTAGCCGTCATCGGAGACCGACAGCAGCCCCTGGGCGAGGAGCTGCCGCACGACGCCGCGCCACTCCTGCTCCGACAGCTCCGTCCCGATGCCGAAGGTCGTGAGGGTGTCGTGTCCGAGCTGGCGGACGCGATCGGTCTCGCGCCCGAGCAGGATGTCGATGATCTGCCCGGCGCCGTAGCGCTGCCCGCGCTCGCGATCGAGCCGCACCACCGTCGACAGGAGCTTCTGCGCGGCGATCGTGCCATCCCAGGACTCCGGTGGGTCCAGGCAGGTGTCGCAGTTGCCGCACCGCCCGCCCTCGTATCGCTCGCCGAAGTAGTCGAGGAGCTGCGCCCGGCGGCAGTGGACGGTCTCGCACAGCGCGAGCATCGCGTCGAGGTGCGTCGAGAGATTCCGGCGATGCGCGAGATCCCCCTCGGACTGCTCGATCATGCGCCGCTGCTGCACGACGTCCTGCAGGCCGTACGCGAGCCACGCGGTCGACGGCAGCCCGTCTCGACCGGCGCGGCCCGTCTCTTGGTAGTAGCCCTCGACCGACTTGGGCAGATCGAGATGTGCGACGAATCGCACATCCGGCTTGTCGATGCCCATGCCGAAGGCGATCGTCGCGACCATGACGACGCCGTCCTCGCGGAGGAATCGCGCCTGGTGACGACGGCGGATGTCGGCGTCGAGGCCCGCGTGGTACGGCATCGCGTCGATGCCCGCCGCGACGAGCGCCTCCGCGGTCCGCTCGACCGATGCGCGCGAGAGGCAGTACACGATGCCGGAGTCGCCGTCGTGCTCCTCGCGGATGAGGCTGAGCAGCTGCTTCAGCGGCTGCTCCTTGGGCACGATGCGGTACTGGATGTTGGGGCGATCGAAGCTCGCGATGAACTGCCGAGCATCGCCGAGCTGCAGGCGCGAGACGATCTCGGCGCGCGTGGCCGTGGTCGCGGTCGCCGTGAGCGCGATGCGCGGCACCTCCGGCCAGCGCTCGTGGAGCATCGACAGGCCGAGGTAGTCGGGGCGGAAGTCATGGCCCCACTGGGAGACGCAGTGCGCCTCGTCGATCGCGAAGAGCGAGATGCGGGCCCGGTCGAGGAGCGATGCGGCGGCGCCGAGTCGCTCAGGGGCGAGGTAGAGGAGGTCGAGCTCGCCGTCGAGGAGCGCCTGCTCTACCTCGCGGCGGGTGTCCGGCGACTGCGTCGAGTTCAGGAATGCCGCACGCACGCCGAGCGCCGCGAGCGCATCGACCTGGTCCTGCATGAGCGCGATGAGCGGCGAGATGACGACGCCGGTGCCCTCCCGGACGAGCGCCGGCACCTGGTAGCACAGCGACTTGCCGCCACCGGTCGGCATGAGCACGAGCGCATCGCCACCCGCGATGACGTGGTCGACGACCTCCTCCTGGAAGCCGCGGAACGCCGGGTAGCCCCAGACACGCTGCAGCACCTCGATGGGTGAAACGCGATGGTCTCTGGGCAGCACCCCGCGAGTCTAGGCTGGACGTCGGACACTGGAACGTGGGGGCGCAGACGTGGATTCTGATCGACAGCGACGCCGCCTCACGAGGAAGACGCCGCCTGGGCTCGTCGTCGCCTCCCTCGCGGGCGCTGGCCTCGTCGCATCATTCATGCAGACGATCGTCGTCCCCATCCAGAACGACCTCCCGGAGCTCCTCGACGCGGAGCGCGCCGACACCGCCTGGGTCGTCACGATCACGCTGCTGTCCGCCGCGGTCACGACCCCGATCACCGGTCGTCTCGGCGACATGTTCGGCAAGCGCCGACTCGCGCTCGCCAGCCTCGCGGTGATGATCGTCGGCTCGATCGTCGCAGCGGTGTTCCCGCACATCATCGGCCTCATCATCGGCCGTGGCCTGCAGGGCGTGGGCATGGGCGTCGTCCCGCTCGGCATCTCGATCATGCGCGACACCCTCCCGGAGCGGCGCCTGCCGTCCGGCATCGCGCTCATGTCGGCGACGCTCGGCATCGGCGGCGCGATCGGCCTGCCGATCAGCGCGATCGTCGCGGAGAATGCCGACTGGCACCTGCTCTTCTGGATGTCGGGGGCGCTCGGCGCCCTGTGCTTCATCCTGATCTTCACCTTCGTCCCGGTGAGCGTCCTGCGCACCCCGGGCCGGATCGACTGGATCGGGGCGATCGGTCTGGCGATCGGTCTCGTCGGCGTGCTGCTCGCGGTCTCCCGCGGCAACGAGTGGGGGTGGGCATCGGTCGCGACGCTCGCATGTCTGCTCGGCGGTGTCGCGGTCCTCGTCGTGTGGGGCTGGTATGAGCTCCGCGCCCCGAATCCCCTCGCGGACCTCCGCGTCGCGGTGCGCCCATCGGTCCTCATCACGAACCTGTCGTCGCTCTTCCTATCGTTCGGCCTGTTCACCTTCAACATCGCGGTGCCGCAGTTCCTCGAGATGCCGCTCGCGACCGGCGCAGGTCTGGGGCTCTCCCTCCTCGAGACGAGCCTCGTGCTGCTGCCGTCGGGCCTGATGATGCTCTTCCTCGCGCCGATCTCGGGTCGGCTCATCACGCGATTCGGCCCGAAGTCGATCCTGCTCTCGGGGGCGATCGTGCAGGCCGTCGGCTACATCATGCTCATCATCGACATGTCGACGGTGTGGCAGGCGGCCATCGTCAGCATCATCCTCGGCAGCGGCATCGGCCTGGCGTTCGCGGCGATCCCGACGATCATCATGCGCTCGGTCCCGGTCACCGAGTCCGCCGCGGCGAACGGCATCAACTCCCTCATGCGCTCCTTCGGCACGACGGTCGCGTCGGCGGTCGTCGGCGCGGTCCTCGCGGGGATCACGGCGCCGTTCGCGGGCTTCGACGTGCCGACGCGCGAGGCGTTCACGGTGACCTTCACGGTGGGGCTCGTCGCCGCGCTCCTGTCGGTCACGCTCGCCTCGTTCATCCCCCGGTACCGGCACCCCGCCGGCGAGCGCACGGCCCTGCCGGACGACGAGCAGCACCCCTGACGACCTCTAGGCTCGTACGGTGCTCGCTGTCGTCGTCGGTCTCGGTTCGGCGATCATCTTCGGAGCGGCTGACTTCCTCGGCGGACTGTCGTCGAAGCGTCTCGGCGCGGTCTTCGCCACGGCATTCGCAGCGCTCGCGGGGCTGATCTTCCTCATCCTCTTCTCGTTCGCGATCCCAGGCGAGGTGTCGCCGAAGGCGCTCCTGCTGGGGTCGCTGTCCGGTGTGACGGGTGCCACCGCGATCGGGCTGCTCTACGCGGCGCTCGCGATCGGGCCGATGTCGATCCTGTCGCCGCTCACCGCGGTCGTGTCGGCGATCGTGCCGCTGTGCGTCGCGGTCGCCGCGGGTGAGCCGATCGGCGCGGTCGGCTGGATCGGCCTGGCGGTCGGGCTCGTCGCGATCGTGCTCGTCGGATTCGTCCCGGAGAAGGGCGCGGTGCGCCCGACGCTGAAGGGACTGCTCATGTCGGTCGGGTCGGGCGTCGCGATCGGCGCATTCCTCATCATCATCGACCAGGCGCCGGATGAGTCGGGTCTGTGGCCGCTCATCGCGAACCGCGCGACGAACATGACGATCATGTTCGCGATCGCCGCTGTCCTCGGCATCCTCGCGGTGACCGCTCGCCGCCGCGCTGCCGCATCCGGGCTGGAGCCCGCACCTCGGCGCACGCGCGAGGCGTGGCGCGTCGGCCTGGTGATCGCGGTCGCGTGCGGGGTCATCGACGCCATCGCGAATGCCGGGCTGCTGTGGGGGGTCCGCATCGGCGACCTGTCGGTCATGGCGGTCCTCACCGCCCTGTACCCGCTCGGCACGATCATCCTCGCGGCGATCGTCCTCAAGGAGCGCATCGCCCCCGTGCAGTACGTCGGGCTCGCCCTCGCGATCACCGCGGGTGCGCTGCTCGCACTCGACTGACGTCGATCCGGGGTGCCGCTGAGGTCAGCGGAGCGACCCGGGCCGCCAGGCGCGCGCGAGCAGGATGACGCCGACCGCGGTGAAGAGCAGCAGGAGCGCGAGCGCGAGCGCGCTGCCCTGGGTGACACCGGAGCCGTTGAATGCGGTGTAGATCGCGAGCGGCATCGTCTGCGTGACGCCGGGCGAGTTGCCGGCGAAGAGTGCCGTCGCGCCGAACTCCCCGACCGCTCGCGCGAAGCACAGGGTCAGCCCGGCGAGGACGCCGGGCGCGGCGAGCGGGATCACGACGTGGCGGAGCGCCTGCCACGAGTTCGCGCCGAGCGTCGCGGCCGCCTCGAGGTACTCGTCGTCGACCGAGCGCAGCGCGCCCTCGGCGGCGAGGACGAGGAACGGCATCGCGACGAAGGTCTCCGCGAGGACCACCGCGAGCGGGGTGAACGGGATCCGCACGCCGATGTCCTCGAGCAGGCCGCCGAGCCAGCTGGTGCGCCCGAGGAGCGACAGGAGCGCGACGCCGCCGACCATCGGCGGGAGGATGAGCGGGATCGTCACGGCCAGCCGGAGCGCGACCGCGAGCCGCGGCCCGACACAGTGGATGAGCAGTGCGAGCGGGATGCCGGTCGCAGCGCTGAGTGCCGTCGCGACGATGCCGGTCCACACCGACAGCCACAGTGCGCTCAGTACCGCCGACGAGCCGAGGTCGGTCGCGAGGCTCCCCCATTCGACGCGGGCGAGCAGGCCGATGACCGGGAGCGCGAGGAGGGCGAGCCCGAGGACGCCGAGGACGCCGAGCGCCACGGGGACGGTCGCGATGCGGCGGCGCGCGGTCATGATCCGCTCCCGAATCCGAGCTCGGCGAGGATCGCCTGCCCTTCCGGTCCGAGCACGAAGTCGGCGAACGCCCGCGCCGCGTCCGCCTCGCGCGCGTGGGATGTCACCGCGATCGGGTATCGGTTCACGACCGCGTCGGCATGATCGACGGGCACCGAGATGACATCGCCGCTCGCCGCCGCATCGGTCGCGTAGACGAGTCCCGCGTCGGCTTCACGGGAGGCGACCTTGGCGAGGACCCCGGCGACGCTCTGCTCGAGGCTGACCGGGCTCACGCTGATGCGGTGGAGGTCGAGGAGCGCCGACGTCGCCCTCCCGCACGGGACCTCCGGAGCGCACAGCACCACATCGAGCTCGGGTCGGGCGAGCGCGGCGACGGACGCGATGTCGGCCGCGTGCTCCACGGTCGTGACGAGGACGAGCGTGTTGCTCGCGAAGATCTGCGGGTCGGCGATGACGCCCGCTTCGACGGCGCGCTGCATGCTCGGCTCGTCCGCGGTCGCGATGATGTCGTACGGCGCGCCCTCGATGAGCTGGGTGATGATCGTGCTCGATCCGTCGAAGCTCATCGGCGCGAGTGCGATGTCGGGATGTGCCGCCTCGAATGCCTCGCCGATGCGATCGAAGGCTGCCTGCAGCGAGGCGGCCGCAGCGATTCGGAGCACGGGGAGCTCCCCGCCGCTCCCTGGAGCCGCGGGTGCCCCCACGCACCCCGCGACGAGCGCGGCGGCGATGAGCGGCGCGGCGGCCGCGAGGATCCGGCGCATGGACTCAGTCCCTCGGCACCTCGACGACGACGTTGGTCGCCTTGACACTGGCGACTGCGAGGGAGCCCACCTCGAGGCCGAGCTCGGCGACCGCTTCGGCGGACATGAGCGAGACGACGCGGTGCGGCCCCGACTGGATGTCGACCTGCGCCATGACGCCGTCGACGAGGACTCGCGTGACGATGCCGACGAAGCGGTTCCGCGCCGAGCTCAGCCGGTCGGTGGGGTCGGGGGCAGTCGAGGCGTGGTCGTGCGCCCAGGCCGCGAGTGCATCGCCGGGGATCTCGATGGGGCTCGCGCCGGTCGTGGGGAGCGCGCCGTGGTCGACCCAGCGTCGGACGGTGTCGTCGCTCACGCCGAGGAGCCTGGCTGCCTCGCTGATCCGGTACGTCTCCACGCGGTGACGATACACCCGCATCTGCGGTCGATCCACCCGGCGCCGGTACGCATCTGCGGGCTCGATATGCCGATGGCGTCCGGATAGCCTGAGACCGTGACACTTCCGCCGCTCGTCGAGCCCATCGCCGCGCTCAGCGATCAGGAGCGCGCCCGCACCGCGCGCCACGCTGCGCTCATCGGCATCGGTCCGGTCGGTCAGCGACGCCTCGCGGCCGCGAGGGTCGGCGTCATCGGCGCGGGAGGTCTCGGCTCGTCGGTGCTCCTCTCGCTCGCCGCGGCCGGGGTCGGCGAGCTCGTCGTCATCGATGACGACACGGTCGACGTGAGCAACCTGCACCGCCAGATCATCCACGGCATGGGCGATGTGGGTCGCCCCAAGCTGGAGAGCGCCGCCGAATCCGTCGCGGCGGTGTCGCCGGAGACGACATTCACCGCCCGCTCGGTGCGTCTCGACCCCGACAATGCGGTCGAGCTGCTCCGCGGCTGCGATGTCGTCATCGACGGCTCCGACACCTTCGCGACGCGCACGGCGGTCGCCGCCGCGTGCGAAGCGCTCGGCACCCCGCTCGTGTGGGGCACGGTGCAGGAGTTCCACGCGCAGATCACGGTCTTCTGGTCGGCGCCGCCGGACGGCGTCGAGCCGGTCGTCCTCGCCGACCTCCACGATCCCGCGGAGGTGGGCGAGCCGCCGACGTGCGCCATGGTGGGCGTGCTCGGTGCGCTGTGCATCCAGGTCGGCGCGCTCATGGCGACCGAGGCGATCAAGCTCATCGTCGGCTCCGGCGAGACGCTCCTCGGCCGGGTCCTCCTCGTCGACGGTCTCCGCGCCCGCCAGCGCGAGGTGCCGATCCGCTCGACCCGCCGTGGCCCCGCCGCGACCGCCGATCCAGCCCGGACGACGACCGGCGGACCAGCCGCCACCACGGAAGGGGAGGTCTCATGAGCGGCATCACCGATGGCTCCATGACCCGAAGCGTCGAGGAGCACCTCGCCGAGATCCTCGCGGCCGTCCAGGTGCTCCCGAGCGAATCGATCGCCGTGCGCGACGCGATCGGGCGCACCGTCGCGCACGATGTCCTCGCCGCCGAGCAGATCCCGGTCTTCGACAATGCGGCGATGGACGGGTTCGCGGTGCGCCGCGCCGATGTCGCGTCCGCATCCCCGGACACCCCCGTGGTCCTCGAGGTCGTCGCCGACATCCCAGCAGGCTCGCACGAGGACCCGGCGCTCGGACCCGGCCAGGCCGCGCGCATCATGACGGGCGCGCCGATCCCGACCGACGCGGACGCGGTCGTGCCGGTCGAGCAGACCGTCGAGGGGTTCACCGCGCACATCGGCGACAGCATCACCGTGCGGCAGGCGCCGACCGGCGCAGGGCACATCCGCAAGGCAGGCGAGGACCTGCGGGTCGGCGACGTCGTCGTCCCGGCGGGCACGCGCATCGGCCCGTTCCAGGCGAGCGCGATGAATGCCGCGGGCGTCGCATTCGTCGATGTCGCCGCCGCGCCGCGCGTCGCGATCGTCTCGACCGGATCGGAGCTCCGCACCCCCGGCGAGATCCTCGACCGCGGTGAGATCCCCGAGTCCAACTCGGCGCTGCTCGCGGGTCTCGTCGAGGCCGCGGGCGGTGTCGTCGCGATCCAGCGGAAGGTCCTCGACGATCCGGAGCTGCTCCACGCGGTCGTCGATGGGCTCGCCGACATCGATGTCGTCATCATGTCGGGCGGCGTGAGTGCCGGTGCGTACGAGCCGGTGCGGCAGGCGTTCGGCGCGACCGGGCAGATGCGCTTCGTGCACGTCGCGATGCAGCCGGGCAAGCCGCAGGGCTTCGGACGGCTCGAGAACGGCCGCCTCCTCTTCGGCTTCCCCGGCAACCCCGTGTCGGTCGCGGTGTCGTTCGAGATGTTCGCGCGCCCCGCGCTGCTCGCGCTCCAGGGCCGCTCCGACATCCACCGTCCGCGCATCCGCATCCCCGCCGCGGAGAGCTGGCGCACCCCGAGGGGCCGTCGACAGCTCCTGCCTGCGGTGGTCGACCGCAGCGACCCCGAGCGCTGGACGGTGCGCCCCGCGCACGCGGGCGGCTCCGGCTCGCACATGGCGGGTGGCCTGGCGCGCGCTGAGGCGATCGCGATCATCCCCGCGGAGGTCGATGTGGTGGAGGCCGGCGACCTCGTCGATGTCATGCTGGTCTGGTGAAGTTCACCCACCTGGATGACGCGGGCCACGCCCGCATGGTCGACGTGACCGAGAAGGCGCCGACGGTGCGATCGGCGACCGCCCGCGGCGTCGTGCGCTGCTCCCCCGAGGTCGTCGCCGCGCTGCGCGATGGGACGGTGCCGAAGGGCGATGTCCTCGCGGTCGCGCGCATCGCGGGCATCCAGGCGGCGAAGAAGACCCCGGACCTGCTGCCGCTTGCGCACGTCATCGGCGTCCACGGCGCGGTCGTCGACCTGACGCTCACCGATGAGGGTGTGGAGATCGAGGCGACCGTCCGCACGGCCGACCGCACGGGTGTGGAGATGGAGGCGCTCACGGCGGTCAGTGTCGCGGGGCTCGCGATCGTCGACATGGTGAAGGCGCTCGACAAGTCCACCTCGCTCGACGCGATCCGCATCGTCGCCAAGACCGGTGGGAAGTCCGGCGAGTGGCGGCGTCCCGGCGAGTGACACGGGCGCTGCCGGGAGACGTGTGGCGATGAATGCCGCGGCGATCATCCTCGCGGGCGGCCGCGGCTCGCGTCTCGGCGGCGTCCACAAGCCCGGGCTGGAGCTCGGCGGCCGGACGCTCATCGCGCGTGCGGCCGCCGCGGTCCGCGGCGGGGGCTGCGCGCCCATCGTCGCGGTCGGGCCGGTCATGGATGACGTGGATGTGGACGCCTGGGTGCGGGAGGAGCCGCCCTTCGGCGGTCCCGCGGCGGGGCTCGGTGCCGGCGTGCGGTGGTTCGGGCCCGATGCCCCGGCGTGGGTGCTGGTGCTCGCCGCCGACCTCGTCCGACCTGAGGCGGTCGTCCAGGCGCTCGCGGCGGCGGCACCGGGCCCGGATGGCGCGGTCCTCGTCGACGAGGACGGCCAGCCCCAGTGGCTCGCCGCCCGCTACCGGCTCGCGGCCCTCCGGGACGCGATCCAGGGTGCCGACCTCGTCGACAGCTCGCTGCGCCGTCTCGTCGGCCGCCTCGACCTCGCGCGCGTCGCCGCGCCCTCGACCACGACCTCGGACATCGATACATGGGAGGATCTGGAGCATGCCAGAGACGAATCGCCCGGGACCTGAAGTCCTCGACGCGTGGACCGCGGCACTGTGCGACCGGTTCGGGGTCGACCCCGCCGAGGTCCCTGTGAGCCTCATCCTCGACACCGCGGGCGACGCAGCCCACGGGGTCACGCGCCCCGCTGCGCCGCTCAGCACCTTCATCGCCGGACTCGTCGTCGGCCGCAACGGCCTGCCGGTCGAGGAGGTCACCGCGGTGGTCCGCTCCCTCGCAGCCGGTTGGGGTGGCGAGCAGTCGTGACTCGCGTGCGGTATTTCGCGGCGGCCGAGGAGGCGGCCGGTCGCGAGGAGGAGGTGCGGTCCGAGGCGACCCTCGGCGAGCTCCGTGACGCACTGGCCGCCGACCATCCGCGGCTCGGCGCGATCCTCGCGCGGTGCTCGATCCTCGTCGACGGGGTCCGCACGTCGGACCCGCGGGCGCGCATCGATGGCGCGGAGACGGTCGACGTGCTCCCGCCGTTCGCAGGCGGCTAGGCGGGGGTCCGCTGCGGTCTGGGCGCGGCGAGGATTCGGTCGCTCAGCCGCCGATCGCGGACATCGGCCGCGACGGCTGGAGGAACCCGGGGTCGTCGATGCCGTGCCCGGCGCGCTTCCCGGCGATCGAGCGGCGCATGACCGCCGCGATCCGCCGGGCGCGCTCCGCGCCGGTCGCGGCGGTGTCGCCGCGGAGGATCGGCATGAGGTCGTCCTCCTCGCGCGCGAAGAGGCAGTTGCGGATCTGGCCGTCCGCGGTGAGGCGCACGCGGTCGCATGCCCCGCAGAATGGCGCGGTGACCGAGGCGATGACGCCGACGGTCGATGGGCCGCCGTCGATCGCGTAGACCTGCGCGGGCGATGAGCCGCGCTCCCCGATCGGCTCGAGGCGGAACTCGCGCGAGAGGGCATCGAGGATCTCCTGACCGGTCACCATCTCGGTCCGAGACCACGTGTGGCCCGCGTCGAGCGGCATCTGCTCGATGAATCTCAGCTGCGCGCCGATCCCCACCGCGTACCGCACCAGGTCCGCGAACTCGTCCTCGTTGACGCCGCGCATCGGCACGGCGTTCAGTTTGATCGGATCAAAACCCACCTCGACCGCCGCCTGGATCCCCGCGAGGACATCGTCGAGGCGGTCGCGACGGGTCAGCTGGAGGAATCGGTCGCGGCGGAGCGTGTCGATGGAGATGTTGACCCGCGTGAGCCCCGCGGCCCTCAGCTCGCCAGCGAGCTCGGCGAGGCGGATCGCATTCGTCGTGAGGGAGACGTCGAGGCGGCCGCCGCCGGGCAGCTCGAGCGCGGACATCCGGCGCACCACATCGACGACGTCACGCCGCAGGAGCGGCTCGCCGCCGGTCAGCCGCACCTCGGTGATGCCGAGGGAGATCGCGACCTCCGCGACCTCGATGAGCTCATCGGTCGTGAGGATGCTGTCCGTGGCGATCCACGGCACGCCCTCCGCAGGCATGCAGTAGGTGCAGCGCAGCGAGCAGCGGTCGGTGAGCGAGATGCGTAGATCCCGGTGGACGCGCCCGAATCGGTCGACGAGCGCACCCGCCGTCTCCGCCTCGTGCGGGATCGCCATCGGCTCCGGCAGCGGGGCCCGTGTCGTCGGCTGGGGCAGGTCCACGATCGTCATCCGCCGAGCCCCTTCCACGCGGTCGACCCGTCCGCCTCGATCTGCCGCTTCCAGATGGGCAGGTCGGTCTTGATGCGCTCGATGAGCGCACGGCATGCGGCGAATGCCTCCGCGCGATGCACCGCGGCGACCGCGATCACGACCGCCGCATCCCCCACCTCGAGTCGACCGATCCGGTGCGAGACGGCGACGATGGGACCGCGGTCGTCCGCGTGCGCCGCTTCGCGCTGACAGCCCTCATCGGAGGTCTCGGCGAGTGTGTGGAGCACGCGCTCCGCGTCGGGGTGGGAGCTGTACTCGAGCGCGACGACCTCGCCCGCGGCATCCGGGTCGGCGTCCCGCACCGTCCCGATGAACGTCGTCACGGCGCCCATGTCGCGGTCGGACACGGCGGCCACATGTTCCGCGAGGTCCAGCGGCTCCGCGGTGATCCGCGCGATGCGCACGATCGCGGTCATCAGTGATCCCCTCCGTCGAGCTGCGCGATCACGTGCGGGGCGAGCTCGATCACGAGCCCGATGCCGTCCGACACCGCACTCGGGGAGCCAGGCAGGTTCACGATGAGCGCACCCCCGGCCGCGCCGACGGCGACGCCCGCGACGCCGCGCGACAGGAGCGCCGCGGACTTCGCGAACGCACCGCGACGGCGCAGCTCCTCCATGATGCCGGGGAGATGCTTCACGATGATGCGCTCGGTCGCCTCTGGGGTCTCATCCCGTGGCCCCACACCGGTGCCGCCGGTCGTCACGACGAGTCGGGCTCCCATCGACAGGGCCGCCTCGATGCCGGCGCCCACCGAGAAGGCGCCGTCCTCGACGAGCGCACCGGCGGCGGTCCACCCTGCCTCGCGGAGCGCCGCGATCGCGATCGGGCCCGACGCGTCCTCCCGCTCCCCGCGCGAGGCGCGATCGGAGACGGTGATGACGACAGCGAGCCCGGCGGTCACTATGGACGCTTCACGAATCGGACGATGACCGACTTCGACGCCGGCGTGTTGGACACCTCGGCGGTCGAGTCGAGCGGGACGAGGACGTTCGTCTCCGGGTAGTAGGCGGCGGCGTTGCGGCGCGGCGTCGAGTAGGCGACGACGCGGAATGCCTCCGCGACGCGCTCCTCGACGTGCCCGTCGGCGGCCGTCCACTCCGACACGAGGTCCACGATCTCGCCGTCCGCGAGCCCGAACTCGGCGATGTCCTCCGGGTTCACCAGGACGACGCGGCGGCCGCCGTAGATGCCGCGGTAGCGGTCGTCCTTGCCGTAGATCGTGGTGTTGTACTGGTCGTGCGAGCGGAGCGTCTGGAGCAGCACGCGACCCTCGGGGATCTGCGGGTACCAGACGGGATTCACCGTGAACCGCGCCTTGCCGGTCGCCGTGGCGAACTTCCGGGCATCGCGCGGACCGTTGGGGAGCATGAGGGTGCGGCCCTTGTCGACGCGCTCCTCGAAGTTCTCGAAGCCGGGGACGACCGACTCGATGTGCGAGCGGATGCGCGAGTAGTCGCCGCGGAGCGCCTGCCAGTCGGCGCGCGGGGCGTTGTCCCGGCCGGGGAAGAGCAGCTCCGCGATGCGCGAGACCACCTCCACCTCGCTCGGGAGGTCCTCGGCGGGCGGTGCGAGTCGCCCGCGGGAGGCGTGCACGGCGCCCATCGAGTCCTCGACGGTGACACGCTGGATCGCCTTGCCGTCGGGACCGCCGCGGAGGTCGCGGTCGGTGCGGCCGAGCACCGGCAGGATGAGCGCGCGCTCACCCGTGACGACGTGCGAGCGGTTGAGCTTCGTCGACACCTGGACGCTCAGGTCGACCTTGCGCATGGCGGCCTCGACGACCTTGGTGTCGGGCGTCGCGCTGATGAAGTTGCCGCCCATCGCCATGAAGAAGCGCACCTTGCCGTCGCGCATCGCACGGATCGCCTCGACGACGTCGTAGCCGTGCTCGCGCGGTGCGGTGAAGGAGAACTCCCGGTCGAGCGCCTCGAGGAAGGCCACCGGGGGCTTCTCGTAGATGCCCATCGTGCGGTCGCCCTGGACATTCGAGTGACCGCGGACCGGGCACACGCCGGCGCCGGGCTTGCCGACGTTGCCCTGCAGGAGCAGGACGCTCACGACGTCGCGGAGCGTCGGGACCGAATGCCGGTGCTGCGTCAGGCCCATCGCCCAGCACACGATCGTCTTCTCGGACCGGAGGAACTTCGACGCGAGCTCCTCGATCTCGCCGCGCTCCAGGCCGGTCGCCTCGAGGATCGTGTCCCAGTCGAGCGCGCGGACCTGCGCCGCGTACGCCTCGAACCCGTCGGTGTGCGCCTCGATGAACTCGCGGTCGAGCACGCCGCCGGCGCGATCCTCGGCCTCCAGCAGGAGCTTGCCGATCGCCTGGAAGAGCGCCTGGTCGCCGCCGATCCGGATCTGGAGGAACTGGTCGGCCATGACCGTGCCGCCGAGCAGGAGGCCCTTGACCGTCTGCGGGTTCTCGAACCGGATGAGTCCGGCCTCCGGGAGGGGGTTCACCGCGACGACGGTCGCGCCGTGCTGCTTCGCCTTCTCGAGCGCAGACAGCATGCGGGGGTGGTTCGTGCCCGGGTTCTGCCCTGCGACGACGATGAGGTCCGCCTTGTAGATGTCCTCGAGCGTGACCGTGCCCTTGCCGATGCCGAGCGTCTCGGTGAGCGCCGAGCCGGACGACTCGTGGCACATGTTCGAGCAGTCGGGGAGGTTGTTGGTGCCGACGCCGCGGACGAGCAGCTGGTAGAGGAACGCCGCTTCGTTTGACGTGCGGCCGCTCGTGTAGAAGACCGCCTCATTCGGGTCGTCGAGGTCCGCGAGCGCGTCGGCGATCATCCGGTACGCCGCGTCCCAGTCGATCGGACGGTAGTGGGTGTCGCCCGCCTCCTTGTACATGGGGTGCGTGAGGCGGCCCTGCTGGCCGAGCCAGTACTCGTCGTGCCGGTCGAGGTCCGCGATCGAATGCTGCGCGAAGAACTCGGGACCGACCTTGCGCAGCGTCGCCTCCTCGGCGACCGCCTTCGCGCCGTTCTCGCAGAACTCCGCGATGTGACGCTTGTCCGCCTCGGGCCACGCGCAGCCCGGGCAGTCGAATCCGGTCTTCTGATTCACGCGCAGGAGCGTCTCGGCGCTCCGCACGATGCCCATCTGGGCCTGTGAGATGGCCAGTGCATTGAGAACAGCAGGCACCCCGACAGCGTGTGTCTTGGGCTTGCCGACGCGAACCTTCGCCTCATCGATGCCTGCCGACGGTGCCTTGCGTGCCATGTGCGGCAGTCCTCTCCCCGGGGGCGTCGTCGTCCAACTCCGTGTGCCACCATGATACGGAATCAGGAGGTGACCACTATGGCCGAAGTGGTGCACACAGGAAATACTGCGCGAGAGCAGGTGACCCAGGTCCGGATCGTCGACGGCGACATCCGGATGACGGTCCGCGAGGACGCGATCGCGGTCGAGGAGCCGCTCGAGATCCGGATCGACGGCCAGTCCTGGTCGATCACGATGCGCACCCCCGGTGACGACCTCGACCTCGTGGCGGGGTTCCTCGTCGGCGAGGGCGTGATCACCGAGCCAGAGCACCTCGCCTCGCTCGCGCATGTCGCCAACGCGATGTACGGCAACACGGTGAACGCGCAGCTCGGACCGGGGGCGAGGCCGCCGGCGGATGCCGCAGCCCGGCATTCGGTAACGACGTCGGCGTGCGGGATCTGCGGCACCGAGTCGATCGACGCGGTCGTGAAGGACGCTCGCTGGGAGCTCGACAGCGACGAGACCCGGGTGCGCAGCACCGTGCTCGCCGAGCTCCCCGATCGGCTCCGCGCCGAGCAGTCGGTGTTCGACGAGACCGGCGGTGTGCATGCCGCGGGGCTCTTCACCGCGGCGGGTGACCTCCTGTGCGTCCGCGAGGACGTCGGCCGCCACAACGCGGTCGACAAGGTCATCGGCTGGGCGGTGCGCCAGAGGATGCTGCCGCTGCGCGGGACCGTGCTGCAGGTCTCCGGCCGGGCGTCGTTCGAGCTCGTGCAGAAGGCGCGCCTCGCCGGGATCCCCATGCTCGCCGCGGTCGGCGCGCCGTCGACGCTGTCACGCGATCTGGCTCAGACCTCGGGGCTCACGCTCGTCGGCTTCAGCCGCGGGACGGGATTCACCGTCTACACGCATCCGGAGCGCGTCACCGCCGACTGAGCGCTCGCCGGCGCGTCGGTGTGCGCCGCCCAGGTCAGATGACCCAGACGCTCGCGGTCTCCGCGTCCTTCGACTTCTTGGGTCGCGGCTTCGCGGGGATGCCGACGAGCACCGAATCCGGCGGGGCCGAGGTCACGACGACCGCATTCGACCCCACCTGGGAGCGCGCTCCGATGACGACCGGGCCGAGGATCTTGGCGCCCGCGCCGACCGTCACGCCATCCTCGAGCGTCGGGTGGCGCTTCGTCTGCTCGAGCGACACCCCGCCGAGCGTGACCCCGTGATACAGCATCACGTCATCGCCGATCTCGGCGGTCTCGCCGATCACGACACCCATGCCGTGGTCGATGAAGAATCGCCTGCCGATCTTCGCGCCGGGATGGATCTCGACACCGGTCAGCCATCGGGCGACCTGCGAGATGAGTCGCCCGATGAATCGCATCCGGTGCGTCCAGAACCAGTGTGCGACCCGGTAGGCCCAGATCGCGTGCAGGCCCGAGTACAGGAGCCAGATCTCGAACGACGACCTGGCTGCCGGGTCACGCCGCTTGGCCGCGGCGATGTCCTCTCGAACGCTCACCCTTCAAGCCTGCACTACGTTTCCGCGCACATTACGCGAGCGCGGTCCGCGGCGCGTGAATCCGGGGATTCGAGCCTCAGATGATGCCCTCGTAGAGGACCGTCGACAGGTAGCGCTCGCCGTAGCTCGCGACGATCACGACGATCGTCTTGCCCGCGTTCTCCGGGCGGGCGGCGAGGTCGAGCGCGGCCTTCACGGTCGCACCGGACGAGATGCCCGCGAGGATGCCCTCCTCGGTGCCGAGACGGCGTGCGACGGCGACGGCCTCGTCGATGTCGACGTCGATGACCTCGTCATACACCTCGCGGTCGAGGACCTCGGGGATGAAGTTCGCGCCGATGCCCTGGATCTTGTGCGGGCCAGGCTGTCCGCCGTTGAGGATCGGCGACTCCTTCGGCTCGACCGCCACGACCTTGACCTCGGGCTTCCGCTCCTTCAGGTAGCGGCCGGTGCCGGTGACCGTGCCGCCGGTGCCGACGCCGGCGACGAAGATGTCGACCGCTCCGTCGGTGTCCTCCCAGACCTCGGGACCGGTCGTGGCGTAGTGGATGGTCGGGTTCGCCTCGTTCGCGAACTGCTTCGCGAGGATCGCGCCCGGGGTCTCCGCGAGGAGCTCCTCGGCGCGCTGGACCGCGCCCTTCATGCCGAGGGCGGGGTCGGTCTCGACGAGGGTCGCGCCGTACGCCTTGAGCAGCGCCTTGCGCTCGGCGGACATCGACGACGGCATCGTGAGGATGACCTTGTAGCCGCGCGCGGCGCCGATCGCCGCGAGCGCGATGCCGGTGTTGCCGGAGGTGGCCTCGATGATCGTGCCGCCAGGCTTCAGCTGGCCGGACGCCTCCGCGGCGTCGACGACGCCGACCCCGAGGCGGTCCTTCACGCTCGCGGACGGGTTGTAGAACTCGAGCTTGGCGAGGACCGTCGCACCGAGACCCTTGGTGAGGTTGTTCAGGCGGACGAGCGGCGTGTGGCCGAAGGTCCGAGTGATGTCGTCGTAGATGCGCGCCATGGGCCGACCTTTCTTGTCAAGAGACAGACCGAGCCTAAGCGCGCACGGCGATCACTCGCCACGCTGTGAACTCGTATGACATCCCCGCTCAGGCGGAGGCGCGGCCTGCACGCTCCGTGCGGTCGGCGCGCTGGTCGCGGTCGAACCACTCGGTGCGGTCGCGCTCCGGGCGGTCGCGGCGCTCGGGGCGCGCGGCCCACTCCCATTCGGCGACGATGCCCGCCTTCTCCAGGAGCTCCTCCATGCGGCGGCGACGACCCGGGGCGATGATCGTGATGACCGTCCCCTGCGCGCCCGCGCGGCCGGTGCGGCCGGCGCGGTGCAGGTACGTCTTGTGGTCGTCGGGCATGTCCGCCTGGATGACGAGGTCGATGTCGTCCACGTGGATGCCGCGAGCGGCGACGTCGGTCGCGACGAGCGACTGGATCGAGCCGCGCTCGAGGCGCTGGAGGCTGCGCTGGCGCTTCGCCTGGTTGAGGTCGCCGTGGAGGCTCGCGGATTCGATGCCCGCATCCTCGAGCACGAGCGCGACATCCTCCGCGAACGCGCGGGTGCGCGTGAAGACGATCGAGCGATCGGATGACTGGACGAGCTCGGTGATGACGCGGCGCTTCTCGCGGGCATCGGAGACGAGCACGCGGTGCTCGATCGTCGAGGAGGCCTGGTCCTCCCCCGCGACCTCATGGACCGACGGGTCGTGGAGGAACTCGGCGACGAGCGCCTCCACCGCCGTGTCGAGCGTCGCCGAGAAGAGCAGACGCTGCGAGCCCTCGGGGGTCAGCCGCAGGATGCGCTGCACCGCGTCGAGGAAGCCGAGGTCGCACATGTGGTCGGCCTCGTCGAGGACGCTGATCTGGATCTCGGACAGGTCGAGCTCGCCCTTGTCCACGAGGTCCTCGATGCGCCCGGGCGTGCCGATGACGATGTCGACACCGCGGCGGAGACCGGTGAGCTGTCGCGCGTACGGGACGCCGCCGACGATCGCGATCGTGTAGAGGCCGACGGTGCGGGCGAGCGGCTGGACCGTGCGGTCGATCTGCTGTGCGAGCTCGCGCGTCGGCGCGAGGATCACGGCGCGCGGGAGCCGACCCATGCTGCGGCCGCGAGCGCCGTCCGGATGCGCCTCGCGGTGGAGGCGCAGGAGGCGCTCGATGAGCGGGGCGCCGAATGCGATCGTCTTGCCCGAGCCGGTGCGGCCGCGGCCGAGGACGTCACGGCCCTCGAGGACGACGGGAATCGTCGCCGCCTGGATGGGGAACGGCTCGACCGCGCCCATGTCCGCGAGACGGTCGGTGAGTCGAGGCCCGATGCCGAGGTCGCCGAAGCTCAGGCCCTCGCCGGCATCGGCTGCGACCGCCTCGGCCTCGAGGCGCGGCAGGACGACGTCCTCGACGAATGCGGGGCGCTCGGCGCGGTCGCGGTCCCGCTCGTGGCGCGGCGGGCGCTCATCGAATCGGGGACGCTCAGCACGCGAAGGTCGGTCGATGCGCGCGGGTCGGCCGATGCGCGCGGGGCGCTCACCGCGCTCGGTGCGAGCCGGGCGCTCGTCCCAGCGGGGTCGGCCTGCACGTGCCGGGCGCTCCTCCGAGCGGGGGCGGTCCGCGTGGGCCGGTCGCTCACCTCGCGCGGGCCGGTCATCCGAGCGCGGACGCTCCTGGCGGCGCGGGCGGTCGTCGTACCGCGAGCGGTCGCGATCACCGCCTCCGCTGCGGGCCGGGCGGTCGCTCCAGGGGCGGTCGACGCGGGGTGCGCGAGCAGCGCCCTTCGATGCGGGCGGGGTCCAGTCGGGACGGCCGTCCTCGGCATCGCGAGTCGTGCGAGCGGACGCGCCGATCGCACGCGCCTTGCGGTCGTCGTGCGTCCAGCGGCGCTTGGCGGGTGCGGCGTCGGCGTCGGATGGGCGCCAGCCCCGGTGGCCTCTGCTGCGGGAGCCCGGCTTCGGGGCTCCGCCGCGACCCGTGGGTGCGCTGTGTCCGGTCGTGCGGCGCTTCCCAGCGCTCGGGTCAAACTGCTTCGGCATCGTGCTCGTCTCTCGTGCAGCGTCGTAGTGCATGCACGGAACGCGCAAACCGTGGCAGTCTACGGGGCCAACCTTGGCGCCCCCTGATCAGCGCTCGTCGGTCTCGGAGGACTCACCCGTGTCCGACTCGGTCTTGGCGACCGGCGGCGTCGGCGGTGTGAACGGCGTCGGGCGCGGCGGCAGGTGGCCGACCGAAGGCAGCGGCATCGAGGGGAGCTGCGAGACCGGCGGGAGCTTCGGGAGGTCGGGGAGACGGAATGCTCCGGGTGCCGGCGGCGCGCTCGGCGCGGGAGCCTCGGGTGCCGCGGGCGCCACGGCGCTCGGCTCGTCCGCGGACTCGGCGGGTGCAGGCGTCTCAGCGGACGGCGTCGCCTCGACCGGGAGCTCCTGGGCGGTCTCCGCGACCTCGGCATCCGTCGCGGGCGCCACGGTCTCGACCGGCTCCGCATCCGGAGCCGCCTGCTCGGAGGTCGCGGTGTCGGCCGTCCTGCCGGACTTCTCGGCCTTCGCAGACTTCGCAGCCTCGCGGGCTTCGCGGGCACGCTGCCGCTCCGCCTCGCGATCCGCCTTCTTCTGGGCCTTCGCAGCGGCGCGCTGCGCTCGCTTCGCCTCACGCGCGTCAGCCTCGACCGCCTGCGGCGGGAGGACGACGGCGGGCGCAGCGGAGCCGCCGGGAGCCGACGTCTCCGGGAGGCCCGGCACCTCCGTGGACGCGCCCTCCTCGGTCGCCTCCGCCACCGCGACCGGTGCCGTCACGGGCGCGGCCGGGTCGGGGATCGCCGGCGGCAGCATCGCGGCCGGGGTGCGACCGAGGACGTCCGCGACGACCGGCGCTGCGTCCTTCTGCGCGAGCTCATCGGCTGCCTCGAGGCGTGCACGACGCTCCGCCTTGCGCTCCTTGCGCCCCTCGACGAGGTAGTACAGCGACGGGAGCACGACGAGCGTCAGGAGCGTCGACGAGACGAGACCGCCGATGACGATGATCGCGAGCGGCTGCGAGATGAAGCCGCCGTGACCCGTGATGCCGATCGCCAGCGGGATGAGCGCGAAGATCGTCGCCGCCGCGGTCATGAGGATCGGGCGGAGCCTGCGCTCGGTGCCCAGCTCGATCGCGGTCCGGATCGGCAGGCCGCGCTCGCGGTACTGGTTGATGAGGTCGACGAGCACGATCGCATTCGTCACGACGATGCCGACGAGCATGAGCACGCCGATGAGCGAGGAGACGCCGAGCGGCACGCCCGTGACGACCTGCAGGATGATCGCGCCGGTCGCCGCGAACGGCACGGACACCAGCAGCAGGAGCGGCTGCCGGAGCGAGCGGAACGTCGCGACCATGACGACGTACACGATGAGGATCGCCGCGAGCAGGGCCAGTCCGAGCTGGCTGAAGGATTCGCTCATCTGCGTGGCGACGCCGCCGAGCTCTGCCGAGGTGCCCGCAGGCAGCTCGAGCTCGTCGAGCGCGGTCAGCACCGCTGCGGTCGCTGCGGCGATGTCGTCGGTCGCGGGCGTGACGGACACGGTCGCGACGCGGACGCCCTGCTGCGTCGTGATCGATGCCGGTGCGAGCGCGGTGTCGACCGATGCGACATCGTGCAGCGGTCTGAGACCGGTGATGGTCGGGATCTCGAAGTCGCGGAGCTGCTCGATCGTCTCGGGCGCGTCCGGATTCACGAGGTAGATCGACATGATGCGGTCGTCGATGGCGACATCGCCGATCGCGCCCGGGTTCATCGCCGCCATGACCATCGCGCCGACCTGGAGCTCGGTGAGCCCCGCCTTGGCCGCCTCGTCGGTGTCGACCTCGACCGCGATGTACGGGGTCGTCGTCGCGACGTTGTCCTCCACGGCCTTGGTGACGTCGAGGCCCTTCACCGCGTCGACGACGAGCTCGGTGGCCTTCTCCAGGTCCTCCTGCGTGGCCGCGCGGACGGTGATGTCGAGCGTGGAGCTGCCGAATCCGGAGGACGCCGACAGCGAGATGTCACCGACGTCGCCGAGGCCGGCGATCACCTCGCGGACCTCGTCCTGGAGCTCGACCTGGTCGTAGGACGAGTCGGTCGTGATGGAGAACGTGGTGCTGCCCGAGCCGAATGCGGCCCGGAGGACGCTGCCGCCGGAGCCGACGGAGGTCTGCACCGTCTCGATGCCGGGGATGTCCAGGAGGGCCTGCTCGACCTTGCGGGCGGCCTCATCCTGCACGTCGAGGCTCGTGCCGGACGGCAGGGTCTGCGACACCGTCATGGTGTTCTGGCCGGAGTCGCCGAGGTAGTTGAGCTTCATGAGCGGCGCGAGCGCGATCGAGCCGCCGAGGACGAGGACGGCGAGGAGCACGACCACGACGGGATGCTTGAGCGTCCAGCGGATGACCGGCGAGTACGCCTTCGCGAGCTTGCCGGAGTGCTCCTCGACGATCGCATCGGCGTCGCTCGCATCGGCAGCGGCGGAGACCGCCTCGACCTCCTCGGCCGCGGCGAGCGCCTCGACCTCGCCCTGCTTCGCCTCCCGGCCCCTGCGGCGTCCGAGGAACCAGTACGCGAGGACGGGCACGATCGTGAGCGAGACGACGAGCGAGGCGAGCAGCGCGATGGCGACCGTCATGGCGAACGGCCGGAAGAGCTCGCCGATCTGGTCGCCGACGAGCGCGAGTGGGAGGAAGACCGCGATCGTCGTGATCGTGGAGGCCGTGATGGCGCCGGCGACCTCGCGCACCGCGACGAGGATCGCCCGGCGCTTCTCCTTGCCGGACTCGAGATGCCGCTTGATGTTCTCGATGACGACGATCGAGTCGTCGACGACGCGTCCGATCGCGATCGTGAGACCCGCGAGCGTGATGATGTTCAGCGTGTAGCCGGAGACCCAGATGCCGATGAAGGTGACGAGCACCGATGTGGGGATCGAGACCGCCGTCACGAGCGTCGACCTGAGCGACAGCAGGAAGATCAGGATGACGATGACGGCGAAGACGAGGCCGAGCAGACCCTCCTGCGCGAGGGATTCGATCGACTGGGTGATGAAGGGCGCCTGGTCGAAGACCACGACGAACTCGGTGCCGCCGCCGACCGCCTCGGCGATGTCGGGGAGCGCCGCGAGCACCTCCTGGGACACGGCCACGGTGTTGCCCGCCGCGGTCTTCGTCACCCACATCGTGAGCGCGTCGGACCCGTTCACGCGCGAGTAGCCGGTGGGCGCCTCCGGCTCGACGGAGACCCCGGCGACGTCGCCGATCGTGACGATCTCACCGCGGAGGCTCGGGTCGAGCGGCTGCGCGCCGAGGATCGGCAGCTCGGCGATCTGCCGGGTCGAGGTCAGGCGCGTGCCGGCCTGGACGGACAGCGTCCTGCCGTCCTCGGTGATCTGACCGGCGGGCAGGAGGATCCCGTTCTGGTCGAGCGTGTCGGTGATCGCCCGCGTGGTGAGCCCCCACGCGACGAGCTCGTCCATGTCGGGCACGATCTCGACGCGCTCGACCGCCGCACCCTGGATGCCGACGCTCGCCACCCCGTCGAGTCGGCTCAGCTCGGTGACGGCGATGCGCTCGAGACGGTCGGAGAGCTCGGCTGCGTCGAGGTCGCTCGTGACGGCGAGCTGGACGATCGGCAGGTCCGAGAGGTTGAACTGCAGGACCTGCGGGTCGACGCCGTCCGGCAGGGAGGACTTGATGCGGTTGATCGCGGTCGTGATCTTCTGCTCGGCCGTCGCGAGATCGGTCGAGTAGCTGAAGGACGCCCGGATGTTGGAGAAGTTCGCGCTCGACGTCGCGCTCGTCGTCTCCAGACCGGGGACGGTCTGGATGGCCTGCTCGATCGGCGTCGACACGTCGTGCTCGACGACCGCGGGGGAAGCACCCGGGTAGGTCGTGACGATGAAGAGGCCGGGGAAGGAGATCGAGGGGATGAGCTCCTGCTTCAGCTGCGTGAGCGAGATGCCGCCGAAGATGGCGATGACGATCGTGACGAGCGCGATGAGTGCGCGGTTCCGAAGACTGAAGACCGCGAGCCTGTGCACGTGCTTTCCCCTCGATGGTGCGGCCCAGAAACTCAGGCCTTCGCGCGGCGTCGACCGCGCCTTCGCATCCCGAAACAGGGACAATCAGCGATTTTAGTTCACGAGCCGGTCCGGGGGCCCGACCGTCTCGGACCCCACGGCTAGACGACCGCGGTGAGCTCGTCCTCCTGGACCACCGTGCACCCGTCGACGATCCCGCGCCACGCGCGCTCGAGCACGTCGAGGGCCCGATCCGCGTATTCGGCCGGGTAGGAGAAGGGCAGGCGGAGGAAGCGCTCGAACGCGCCATCCACGGCGAAGCGGGGACCGGCGGTGATGACGAGACCGTGCGTCCGCGCGGCGACGACGAGCTGCGAGCTCCGCGGCGCACCGAGGTTCACCCATGTCGTCAGGCCGCCCGGCGCGCGCGGCACGTGCCATTCGGGGAATCGCCGCTCGAGCTCGGCGACGAGGTGCGCTCGACCCTCGCGGAGCCAGGCCACGTGCTCGGCGAGGATCTCGTCCATCTGCGGCAGGAGGTCCGCGACGACGAGCTGCTCGAGCATGGGCGTCCCGAGGTCGCTGGCGAATCGGGCGCGCACGAGCGTCCGCACGAGATTCGGCTCCGCACGCACCCATCCGACGCGGACACCGCCCCACACGGACTTGCCGACCGAACCGACGAGGACCGCGGGACCGAATGCGGCGGCGGGCAGGTGATTCGGCCCGTCGATCGTGAGCTCGGCCATGGTCTCGTCGATGACGACGGTCGTGCCGTTGGCCGCGGCGAGCGCGAGCATGTCGGCGAGGTCCTCGTCCGCCATCGTGAGGCCGGTCGGGTTGTGGTTGTGCGGCATGAGGTACGCCATCGTCGGGCTGCCGCGGGTGACGGCCTGCTCGAGGACGCCGAGGTCCCAGCCCTCGTCGGTGTCGACGGGGACAGCGACGATGCGCGCCCCGGCGGCGGCGACCGCGTCGATCGCGTGCGGGTAGGTCGGGTTCTCCATGAGGACGCGGTCGCCTCGACGCAGGAGCGTGCGGCTCAGCAGCGCGATGGCGTGCTGCGCGCCGATCGTCACGAGGATCTGGTCCGGTGTGGTCGGCAGACCGCGGGCCGTGTAGCGGTCGGCGATCGCGAGCCGCAGCTCGGGGAGCCCCACGGGATCGAACCCGGAGTCTCCGAGGAGCGTGGGGAGCCGTCCCGCGGCGGCCGTGTACGCGTCGGCGAGCTGTGGGACCGCGGGAAGCGCCGCCTTCGACAGGTCGAGCGGCTGCGCCTCGGTGTCGGGCAGGAGGATCGGTCGCTTGGGGAGCCGCGCGATGCTCCCCGAGCCGCGCACGCTCTCGATGACCTCGTCTTCGCGGAGCGCCGCGTACGCGGCGGCGATCGTGGTGCGGCTCACCCCGAGCTCGGCGGCGAGCTCGCGCTCGGCGGGCAGTCGAGTGCCGGGCGCGATGCGCCCGTCGATGACGAGGAGGCGGATGCGGTCGGCGAGGGCGCGATAGGCGGGGCTGGAGGCCCGCCAATCGTGCAGCTTGGAGGCCAGTGACCTCGCCGAGACCGATATCATGGGGCCACAGTACGCCGATTGGCTTCTGTTCACCAGGCCAATCTGAGTTTTGGATTGGTCTATGCCTCGCCTCGCGCTCCGCTACACCCAGCTCATGGTGGGCCTGCTCGTCTACGGAGCAGGCATCGCGCTCATGGTGCGTGCGGAGGTCGGCATCTCGCCGTGGGATGTCCTCGCGCAGGGCCTGTCCAAGGCGACCGGCGTCGACTTCGGCCTCATGACGATCCTCATCGGCGCCGTCGTGCTCATGCTGTGGATCCCGCTTCGGCAGAAGCCGGGCATGGGCACCGTGCTCAACATCATCTTCGTCGGGGCGAGCGCCCAGGTCGTCCTGTGGCTCATGCCGACGCAGTCGGACATCTGGCTGAGGATCTTCCTGTTCGCGGCCGGCATGGTGCTCATCGCGACGGCGACCGGCCTGTACATCGGCGCCGACCTCGGCCCCGGTCCTCGTGACGGCCTCATGACGGGTCTGCGCGCCCGCACCGGCTGGCCGATCTGGATCATCCGCACCGGCATCGAGGTCGTGGTGGTCACGATCGGCTGGCTGCTCGGCGGCGATGTGGGCATCGGCACCCTCGTCTTCGCGCTCGGCATCGGCCCGCTCGTCCACGTCACCATGCGCTGGTTCACGCCGCGGCCGCCTCGCATGCAGGGCTCCGAGGAGCCGGCCGCGGCCTGAGCGCGGACGCGGCACCACCGCGATTCATCGATGCTTGCGCCATCACAAAACGCGTTATATCGTGTTTCGCGCGGAAGACGCGATATAACGCGAATGGAGTACCTCAGTCATGGAACGCTGGATCATCTCGGAGCCTCGCACCATCGAGCTCGGCACCGTCCACACCCTCAAGGTCGCGCTCGTCGCGGGTCGAGTCGACATCGTCGCGCACGACGAGCCCACCGCACTCGTCGAGGTGAGCGAGGTCATCGGTCGCGACCTGCTCGTCTCGATCGACGGGGGCACGCTCACCGTCGACCACCCGCAGCTGCGCTGGGACAACTTCTGGGAGGCCGTCACCAAGGCCACCGGCCGAGCCCGCGCCGACGTCAGCATCCGCGTCCCGCGCGGCATCGACCTCAAGCTCAGCGTCGTCAGCGCGAACGCCCTCGTCTGGGGCACCCACGGTCCCGCCGCCGTCAACACCGTGAGCGGTCCCGTCGTCCTCGACGCGATGGAAGGCGACCTCACCGTCAACTCGGTGTCCGGCGAGGTCACCATCCGCGACCACCGCGGCACGGTCAACGTCAAGACCGTCGGCGGCGACGTGACGACGAGCGGTGAGATCCCCGCCCTCGCCGTCAACACCGTCAGCGGCGATCTCTTCGCCGACCTCACCGGCCCGACCGACCGCATCGATGTCAACACCGTGAGCGGCGACATCCTCATCCGCCTCCCCGAAGGCCAGTCGGCGCGCTACCGGATCAGCTCGGCACGCGGCATCATCCGCCTCGACGACAACGACTTCACCGGCTCGCGCGGTCAGATGAACTGGGTCTACGGCCCCTTCGAGGGCGCGTGGACGGACGTCGCCATCAACACTGCAAGCGGCAAGGTCTCCGTCGTGCACCAGTCCGTCGACACGACGGCGGACGCCACGACGGGAGAGTCGGCGTGACCCCGCCCGTCTTCGCACACGGGCAGCTGCGCCTGTACCTGCTGCACCTGCTGGCTGAGCGGCCGATGCACGGCTACGAGCTCATCCACGAGCTCGAGTCGCGGTTCGGCGGGACCTACACCCCGAGCGCCGGCACCATCTACCCGCGCCTCGCCAAGCTCCAGGAGGAGGGACTTGTCACCCGCGGCGACCCCGACGGCCGCAAGTCCGTGTACGAGATCACCCCCGCGGGACGCGCGGAGGTCGCAGCCCGCGCCGCCGAGATCGAAGAGATCGAGAACGGCGTCGCGGATTCGGTCCGGCGCATCGCCGACGAGGTCCGCGCCTCCGTCGACCAGGCCATGCGATCGCTCCGCGCCGACCTCGCGGCGACGAGGACCCAGCCGAGGCGAGGGCCTGCGAGCGCCGCCGCAGGCGCAGGCGCTGCGACGAGCGCAGCGGGAGGTTCGGGTCGCACCTCCGCGACGTCGGCGAGCGGATCGCAGCGCACGCTCGACGAGGCGGAGGCGATGCTCACGACCTTCCGCACCGACCTTCGGAGTCTGCTGTGGCGTCACGCGCGCCGAGGCGGGTCGCTGCCTGCGGAGGCCGTCGACGCGCTCAGGTCCGGCCTGACGCGTGTCGAGGCCGAGGTACGTGCCGCGCTCGGCGACGACGGGCGCTGACCCGCGACCGCCGCATCGCGACGGCTCGGGCGCTCGCCTCAGTCCGCGTACCGGATGGGGATGTAGACGTCCTGGACGCGGTCACCTGATGCCGTGTGGTCGTTGCGGGTGTAGATCCCGCATCGGTCCACGCGGCAGTCGAAGCCCTCGCCGACCGGCTCCCCCATCTCGAGGTAGGCGGTGAACTCACCCGGCGCATCGAAGGACCGAGCACCGAAGAGCCGCCACGCCCAGTCGTTGTTGATCCAGTTGCTCTCGCCGTACTGGATCGCCCCCTCGTTCGCCTCGGGATCCTGGCTCTCCTGCGGGGAGCCGCCGATGCACGGGCCCGGCTTCAGCGACGGATCCTCTGGGACCACGCACACGGCGACGTAGATGCCGCGGCCCGGGTCGTAGCCGGTGCCGGTGACGACGACGCGCTCTCCGACTTCGACCGCAGCGGTGTCGACCTCGCCGCCGTCGGGCGACGCGACGCTGAGCGTGCGCTCACGACCGTCATCGCCGCGAGCCGTGACGGTCGTCGGCCAGGTGTCCCCCGGATCCTCCTGCCCGGACAGCCCGGCACTCTGGTGGAGCATGATCGGGAGCGCGATGATCGCCGCGACCGCGAGGAGCGCGACGACGATCGCGACGATGAGCCACACCCACCAGCGACGTCGACCTTGCTTGGCCACCATGCGCCCAGCGTATTCCTGAGTGGGCACCGCATGTGCGCGGCGGCTCCACGACGAGGCGCGCACCCCTTTATATGGTGAGACGCGTGAGTCGAGCTGGGGCTGCAGCGAACTGGGTCGCTGTCGCCGTGGGCGGCATCCTCGGGACAGGACTCAGGCTCGGCATCGATGTGCTGCTGCCGCACACCCCTGCCCAGGTCCCGTGGTCGACGATCATCGTGAACACGATCGGCTCCTTCAGCCTCGGCATTCTCGTCGCGGCGGTGTGGGGACGCGTCCCGGACTGGCTGCGCGCGGGGCTCGGCGCCGGCCTCCTCGGATCGTTCACGACATTCTCGGCGGTCGCGGTGTCGGCGATCGCGATGTCGACCGGCGGCTCGCTCGCGACCGGGGTGATCGGGGCGGTGCAGCCGGGCGATCCCGCGCTCGCGGCCTGGTTCGTGGTGGGGAGTCTGTTCGGCGGCATGTTCGGCGCGCTCATGGGCATCTTCGTGGGGCGCCTGATCCTCCGTCACCAGTGGCGCGAGCGTCGCGCATTCGACGACCGGGAGGATGCATGAATCCCGTCATCCTCATCGTCACGGTGCTCGCCGCGGGCATGGTGGGCGCGCTCATCCGACACGCGGCGGCGATCATCCCGACTCGCACGGCATTCCCGATTGCGGTGCTCGCGGTGAATGCGATCGGCAGCTTCATCGCGGGCGTCATGCTCGCGCTGTCCCCGCTCCTGGGCCACGAGATCACGCTGATCGCGCTGACCGGGTTCTGCGGCGGCCTGACGACGTTCAGCACGTTCAGCGTGGACACGATCCGGCTCGCGATCGAGGGTCGCGCCTGGGTCGCGGTCGGCAACATGGCCGCGAACCTCCTCCTGGGCCTCGGCGCTGCGGGGCTCGGGGCGGCGGTGACGCTCGCATTCATGTGATGCGCGGGCGATCCGGGTGCGGGGCCCGGCGGGTGGGCTGGATGAAGAATGCCCCGGACAGCCGATCGCGAAATGGGGGCAACGCACGTCTGTCCGGGGCGATTCAGTTCGCTCGAGCCCTGTTCGATCAGGCGTGCCGCTCCCGGTGGATGCTTGGGGGGTCTGCCGGGAGCACCACCTGAAGGCCGTCAGGCCGTCGCGCGGCTAATGCTATTGACGGCGCGATCAGGCGTTTCCCCCCACTTCGGGGGATGCTCCGGCCGCCGCCGCATCAGCTCGGGGAGCGCATCCGGATGAGCGAGGCGACGACCTGCCTCGCCACGAGGCGCCCCGCGCGATTCGCTCCGATCGTCGAAGCCTGCGGACCGTACCCGGCGAAGAAGATCCGCGGGTCCCGCCACGACACGCCCTGCGCCACGACGACACCGCCGGCCTCCTCCCGCAGCTTGAGCGGTGCGAGGTGCCTGAGCTCGGGTCGGAAGCCGGTCGCCCACAGGATCGCATCGGCCGCGAAGTGCTCGACTCCGCCGTCGCGGACACCCGGCGCCCACACGACCCCATCGGGGGCGATCGCGGAGAACATCGGCCGCGCGACCAGCAACCCCCGTTCGATCCCCTGCTGCACCCGCCGCGTGCGGGGGATCCCGGTGCCGCTCACGATGCTCGGCAGCGCGCGGCCCGCCCTCGCCGCCTCGTCCTGCCGCGCGACCGCCTCCAGCCGCGCGTCGAGGTTGGCGTCGGGTGTCTCGTCGACCCAGCGGATGGGGTGACGCGACACCCACACGAGCTCCGCCGCCCACGGCTCGAGGTCGAGCATGAACTCCTTCGCCGAGGTGCCTCCGCCGACGACGACGACGCGCTGCCCGTCGAACTCCTCGGCGGAGCGGAACTCGGCGGTGTGGAGCTGTCGCCCCCGGAAGCTGTCGCGTCCCGGATACCAGGGGACGAAGGGCGCACCCCAGGTGCCGGAGGCATTCACGATGATCTGCGAGGCGACCTGCACGGCGTCGCCGTCGCGATCGAGGAATGTCGTCACGAGGTCGGCCCCGATGTTCTCGACCCGGCGCACATGCGCGGGCCGCACGACGCGCAGTCCGTAGTGCTCCTCGTAGCGCCGGTAGTAGTCGGCGACAATGTCGCGGGCCGGCGCGGTCCGATCCGCGGTGTCGAAGCTCACGCCGAGCTCGGCCATGCCGGGCAGGTCGGCGATGCGGTGCGCGGAGCCGATGCGGAGCGATTCCCAGCGGTGCTGCCAGGCTCCGCCCGGACCGGGGCCGCGGTCGAGCACGACGAAATCGTCGCCGGGATCGAGCCCGAGACGCCGCAGATGGTACGCGACGGAGAGCCCCGCCTGCCCCGCTCCGATGACGACGACGGGCGCGTGTGCGCGGGGCTCGGACACGATCAGCACCATACCCGGAGCATCGGACGGCGTCAGGAAGGCGGAAATCGGCCTCCGTGGTAGACTCGAGGCCGATCTTCATACGCTCCGGGACGGTGCTCAGGTCGACCGTCGTGAGCGTGAACCTCAAGTCGTGAAGGGGCCATATGGGCCGCGGTCGTCAGAAGGCGAAGCACACTAAGGTCGCCCGGGAGTTGAAGTACTTCAGCCCGGCCACCGACTACTCCGCGCTCGAGCGGGAGCTGGGTGGCGCATCCTCCGAGTACGACGACATCGCCGCGAAGTACGCGGATTTCGATGACTTCGAGGATGAGGACGAGGCGGACGAGCCGTCCGACGGCGTGCGCTTCGCCTGATCCCCTCCTCGTCGATCCAGCAGTCTCAGCCTGCGCGCGTTCATGCGCGGGCCACGTTCGCGAGCCTGCTCGCTCGCTCGACTGCGCTCACTGGGCGTAGCTGCCGGTGAGCCGCACCGCGCCGCCGTCGACGCCCTTCGCGCCCTGCTCCCAGTCATCCGCATCCGGGCGCGGCCCCATCGAGACGGCGCCCGCGATCCACGCCGGGATGCCCTCAGCCTGGATCGCGGCGATGAATGCTGATGCCTGCTCGGGCGCGACGATCGCGAAGAACCCGACCCCGAGATTCCACGTTCCTTCCGCCGACTCGAGGCTCGTGCCCGCGATCGACGAGAGCACGCGGAACACCGGCGACGGCGACCACGTGGAGCGCTCGACCTCGACCCACGCCCCACGCGGGAGGACGCGCGCGAGGTTCGCGGCGATGCCGCCGCCGGTCACATGCGACAGCGCGTGCACCGCGGGGCCGACGACCCGATCGGCGAGGATCCGCACCAGCGGGCCGGTGTACAGGCGGGTCGGCTCGAGCAGGACGTCGCCGACGACGCCGCCGAAGTCGGCCGAGGTCTCGGTGAATCCGATGCCCGCCTTCGCGAGGATGTGGCGCACGAGCGAGTAGCCGTTGGAGTGCAGCCCGGAGCTCTCGAGCGCGATGACGACATCGCCGTCTGCGACGCGCTCGGGTCCGAGCACGCGGTCGGCCTCGACCACGCCGACCGCCGCGCCCGCGACGTCGTAGTCGTCGGGGCCGAGGAGTCCGGGGTGCTCTGCGGTCTCGCCGCCGACGAGCGAGGTGCCGGTCGCGGTGCACGCCTCGGCGATGCCGCGCACGATGTCGGCGATGCGCTCCGGGTGCACCTTGCCGCACGCGATGTAGTCGGTCATGAACAGCGGCTTCGCGCCGACGACGACGATGTCGTCGACGACCATGCCGACCAGGTCCTGGCCGATCGTGTCGTGCCGGTCGAGCGCCTGCGCGATCGCGACCTTCGTCCCGACACCGTCGGTGGAGGTCGCGAGCAGCGGCCTGCGATAGCCGGTCAGCGCGGAGGCATCCCAGAGGCCGGCGAATCCGCCGACGCCGCCCAGGACCTCGGGTCCGTGCGTGCGCTGGACCGCCGACTTCATCAGCTCGACCGCCAGATCGCCCGCCGCCGTGTCGACGCCGGCCTCCCGATACGTCTTGCTCGAGTCAGCAGTCACAGAGAAAGCGTATGGGAGGATGGCTTGTACCGTTCTCCGGACCCTTGGGAGCGCCCCCCGCATGTGCGGCATCGTCGGCATCGTCTCTTCGAGCAATGTCAACCAGCAGATCTACGACGCGCTGGGACTGCTCCAGCACCGAGGCCAGGACTCCACCGGCATCGCGACCGCTGACGGATCGCACTTCCACATGCACAAGGCCCGCGGCCAGGTGCGCGAGGCCTACCGCACGCGCGACATGCGCTCGCTCCTCGGCACGATGGGCCTCGGCCACGTCCGCTACACGACGCGCGGCGACGCCCGCAAGGAGGAGGAGACGCAGCCGTTCTACGTGAACGCGCCGTACGGCATCGTCCTTGTCCACAACGGCAACCTGACGAATGTCCGCGAGCTCACGCATGAGCTCTTCACGACGGACCGCCGCCACCTCAACACGAGCTCCGACACCGAGCTCCTCGTCAACGTCCTGGCGAACGAGCTCCAGGCCCAGGTCCGCGGCACGAGCCTCGACCCCGACCAGATCTTCGACGCGATCGAGGTGTTGCACGAGCGCGTCGAGGGCTCCTACGCCTGCATCGCGCTCATCGGCGGCGAAGGGCTCCTGGCATTCCGCGACCCCTTCGGCATCCGCCCGCTCATCCTCGGCAAGCGCACGACCGGCATCGTCGGCACCGAGTGGATCGTCGCGAGCGAGTCGCTCGTCCTGGAGAACGGCGACTACGAGATCGTCCGCGATGTCGAGCCCGGCGAGGCGGTCTTCATCACCCGCTCCGGCGAGCTGCACTCGCGCCAGTGCGCGAAGAACCCGCGGCTGGTGCCGTGCTCCTTCGAGTACGTGTACCTCGCCCGTCCGGACTCCGTCATGAACGGCATCTCGGTGTACGAGGCGCGTCTGCGCCTCGGCGACCGCCTCGCCGACACGATCGCGAAGTACACGCCGAGCGGCGCGATCGACGTCGTCATGCCGATCCCCGACTCCTCGCGTCCCGCCGCGCTCCAGGTCGCGCGTCGCCTCGGCGTCGAGTACCGCGAGGGCTTCTACAAGAACCGCTACGTCGGCCGGACCTTCATCATGCCGGGCCAGGAGCAGCGCAAGAAGTCGGTGAAGCAGAAGCTCAACGCGATGAGCTCCGAGTTCAAGGGCAGGAACGTCCTCATCGTCGACGACTCGATCGTGCGCGGGACGACATCGCGCGAGATCATCGACATGGCGCGCGCCGCCGGGGCCAACTCGGTGACGTTCACCTCGGCCGCGCCCCCCGTGCGATTCCCGCACGTGTACGGCATCAACATGCCGTCGCGCCAGGAGCTCGTCGCCGCCGGGCGCAAGATCCCGGAGATCGCGCGCGAGCTCGGCGCCGACTACCTCATCTACCAGGAGGTCGAGGATCTCCTCGGCGCGATCACCGAGGGCTCGGATGTGACCGAGCTCGAGATGAGCTGCTTCACGGGCGAGTACGTCACCGGGACGGTGACGCCCGAGTACCTCGCGTGGGTCGAGGCGAACCAGCTCAGCTGAGCTGCTCGCCGTCCTGCTGCGCGGGCTGCGAAGCGGCCCCGTCCGAGACCTCGGCAGCGGTCCGCTCGGCCGCGGTGTCCGCCGTCGCCGCCTCCGGGGACTCCTCGACGACCGCATGCTCGACCGTGATCGGCTTCGAGCGCCGGCGGCTCGCGCGGTCGATGGCGAGGCCGACGACGGCGCCGAGCACGACACCGGCGCTCACCCCGTAGAGCGAGAAGTACGCGATCGTCGCGCCCATCCCGACATTCGGATCGGCGGGGTACTGCATCGTCACGACGATCGTGACGATGAGGCCGAGGAGCGCACCGAGGCCGATGAACCGGCCGAGTCGCGGAGCTCGACGGATCGTCGCCTGCTCCGTGTCGTGTCTCTCGGTCTGCTGCGGTTCGGTCACCCGACCATTGTGGCCGACGGCGTCTTGGGATTCGCCCCCGAGCTCGGTCCGGCCCGATCAGCTGAGGTCGACGGGGAGGAATGCCGCGAGATCGGCGCGCGCGCCCGATGCGGACACCCGACCGCTCGCGACCGCGTCCGCCCAGCCGAGCTCTCCCGTGGCGAGCGCGATCCACGTGCTCGGATCGGTCTCGACGACGTTCGGCGGGGTGCCGCGCGTGTGCCGCGGACCCTCGATGGCCTGCACCGCGCCGTACGGCGGCACGCGCACCTCGACGGAGTTCCCCGGGGCAGCGTCGGCGAGTCGCTGCAGCGTCCAGCGCACCGCGGTCGCGACGGTGCCCCGGGTGGGCTCGCCGGCCGCGAGCGCGCGGATGGCTGCGGCGCCGATGTCGTCGGGGATGCGCTTGGCTGGCACGACTCCATCCTGACGCGCGCGGGCCGCGTGCGCACATCGCCCGTCGAAGTCACGCGCGACCGCCGGTAGGCTCTTCCCCCGTGCGGATTCTCGTCCTTGGCTCCGGTGCTCGGGAGCATGCGATCGTCCAGGCGCTCGTCCGCGAGGACGCCGGTCATGACATCATCGCCGCGCCAGGCAACGCTGGCATCGCGGCGGAGCGCGGTGTGGAGACCGTCGCCTTCGATACGACGAATCCCGAGGTCGTCGCGCGGTACGCGACCGATGCGGCGGTCGACCTCGTCGTGATCGGCCCTGAGGCGCCGCTTGTCGCGGGTGTCGCCGATGCGCTCCGCCGCGCCGGCATCCCCGTCTTCGGCCCTGGTCGCACGGCCGCGCAGATCGAGGGCAGCAAGGCCTTCGCGAAGCGCATCATGCAGTCGGCGGAGGTGCCGACGGGTGACGCGATCCAGGCCTCCACGATCGAGGAGGTGGAGGCGGCGCTCGACCGCATCGGCGCGCCGTACGTCGTGAAGGCGGACGGGCTCGCCGCGGGCAAGGGGGTCCTGGTCACGCAGGATCGCGCCGCGGCGCTCGAGCATGCGCGGTTCTGGCTGCAGCATGGCGGCGTCCTCGTCGAGGAGCACCTCGAGGGCGAGGAGGTGTCGCTCTTCTTCCTCAGCGACGGCGAGCACGTGGTCCCGCTGAGCCCCGCGCAGGACTTCAAGCGCGCGTACGACGGCGATGCCGGACCGAACACCGGCGGCATGGGCGCGTACACGCCGCTCCCGTGGCTCCCGGAGGGCTTCGTCGAGGAGGTCACGGATCGCATCGCGCTGCCGACGATCCGCGTGCTCGCGAGCGAGGGCACGCCGTTCATCGGCCTGCTGTACTGCGGCCTCATCGTCACATCGGCGGGCGTGAAGGTCATCGAGTTCAACGCGCGCTTCGGCGATCCGGAGACGCAGGCGGTGCTCGCGCGACTCGCGTCCCCGCTGTCGACGCTCCTGCTCGCCGCCGCCACGGGTCGGCTCCGCGAGGTGCCTGAGCCGGTCTTCCGCGACGATGTCGCGATCACGGTGGTCCTCGCGAGCGAGGGATACCCAGAGTCGCCCGTCACCGGTCGCCCGATCGTCGGCCTGGACACGCTCGGCGACCTGCCAGGCGTGACCGTCGCGCACGCGGCGACCGCGGTCTCGGCCGATGGCGGCCTCGTCGCCACGGGAGGTCGCGTGCTGAACGTCGTCGCGACCGCGAGCGACTTCACCACGGCGCGCAGGCTCGCGTATGAGGCGCTTGGCCGCATCCAGCTCGAGGGCGCGCACTACCGCAGGGACATCGCGGCCCGCGTCGCGAGCTGACGGTCGGCCTCCCCGGCTGCGAGCCGCGGCATTCGGCGCCCGCATCCCCGCGGGGGACAATGGTCTGGTGCCCCTGAGCGACTGGAACCACACCTACAGCGGCAAGGTCCGCGACCTGTACACGCGTGACGACCTGCCGGGTCTCGTGCTCATGGTGGCGAGCGACCGGGTGAGCGCGTTCGACCGCGTGCTCGAGCCTCCGATCCCCGGCAAGGGCGAGCTGCTCACGCGACTGACCCGCTGGTGGTTCGCGCAGTTCCCGGATGTGCCGAATCATCTCGCCGAGGACGAGTCGGCGATCCCCGAGGAGGTCGCCGGTCGCGCGATGCTCGTCCGCACGCTCGAGATGCACCCGGTCGAATGCGTCGTCCGCGGCTACGTGACCGGATCGGGCTACAAGGAGTACCTGGCGACGGGCTCGATCAGCGGCATCGAGCTGCCTGCGGGTCTCGCCGATGGCGACCGGCTGCCGGAGCCGATCTTCACGCCCGCATGGAAGGCGCCGGTGGGCGAGCACGACGAGAACATCTCCTTCGAGCGCATGGTCGAGCTCGTCGGGCCCGACACCGCGACAGCGCTCCGCGACACGAGCATCCGGCTCTTCGAGCGCGCGTCCGAGATCGCGGAGTCGCGGGGCATCATCCTCGCGGACACGAAGTTCGAGTTCGGGGCGAGCGAGGCGGAGCCGATCGTCCTCGCGGATGAGGTGCTCACGAGCGATTCGAGCCGCTACTGGGACAAGGCCGCGTATGACGAGGGTCGCCGCGGCGTCTCGTGGGACAAGCAGGGTGTCCGCGACTGGCTCGCCAGCGCGTGGGATCAGCAGGGGGAGCCGCCCGCGCTCCCTGACGAGCTCGTGCAGGCGACCGCGGCGCGGTACGCGGAGCTCCTCGAGCGCCTCACCCGATAGTCCGGCGCGGAGGCGGCCGGCAGGAATCCTCGAGGGCTCGGACGCGTTGGATCTGCCATGAGCGAAGGCCTGACCCCTGAGGCGCGGATGACCGCGGTGACGCTCCGCGTCGCCGACCTCGACACCATGACCGCGTACTACCGCGATGGTGCCGCGCTCGATGTGCTCTCCCAGGACGGCGGCGTCGTCACGCTCGGACGCGGCACGGAGCCCGTCGTCATCCTCGAGCACGCGCCGGGGCTGCGGCATGCGAGCGAGCGGGAGGCCGGGCTGTACCACACGGCGATCGTGTACGACGACGAGACCGCCCTCGCCGCCGCGGTCTACTCGCTCGCGAGCCGGTACCCGCGGGCATTCACCGGCAGCTCGGACCACTACGTCAGCGAGGCCTTCTACTTCGACGACCCGGAGGGCAACGGCGTCGAGCTGTACCGCGACCGTCCGCGCTCCACCTGGCAGTGGGGCATGGAGGGGATCTCGATGGGCGTCGAGTATCTCGACCCCAACCGCTACCTGCGTGAGCACCTCACCGAGGAGGCGGTCCAGGACCCGCGCATCGGCGGGGCCCGTGTCGGCCACATCCACCTGCAGGTCGGCGACATCCGCGCCGCGGAGGCCTTCTACGTGGGCGCGCTCGGCTTCGACCTGACGCTCCGCTACGGCCCGAGCGCGGCGTTCGCGAGCGTCGGCGGCTACCACCACCACATCGGCATGAACACGTGGCGCTCGCAGGGCGCCGGTCGCCGCACCGCGGGGCTCGGCCTCGGCCGTGTCGCGATCCAGGTGCCGACGCGCGACGACGTCGAGCAGGCCGCGGCACGCCTGGCGCACTACGGGGTCACGACGCGCGATGACGGGCGGGGCGTCGAGTTCGAGGATCCGTGGGGGACCGTCGTGTCGATCGTCCCGGAGCGCGAGCCGCAGGCGATTCCGAATCCTCAGACGGGGGCCTGATCAGATCTCCTCGTCGTCGGCGTGGCTCGCGAGCCGGGTCGCGTACCGCTCGGTGAGCTGCACCATGAGGTCCGGCGTGTCCCGGTCGAGACCGAAGACGTACTCGGGGAAGTCGAGCTCGCGCTGCTTCGCCCAGATCTCCTCGTGCCGGTCGGGCGATGCGATGAGAGGCGGGGCTCCGATCGCGACCCAGCCGATCGGCACGACCGAGCCCTCCGCGAGCTCGGTGCGCAGGTGCACGATCGCGTTGATCCGGACCTCGGAGCGTCGGCCGATGCGGGCGCCGTTGAAGACGCGCGAGCCGGTCGCGAGGAACACCTCCGGCTCGATGACCGCGCCGGACACGTAGGCGTGCGGGCCGACGAGGCAGTGGTCGCCGATCCGCACCGCGTCGCTCGCGACACCGCGGATCACCGCGTTCTCCATGACGATCGTGTGCGCGCCGATCGTCACCTTCCCGCCCTCCGAGGTGATGACCGCGCCGTGGAGGACCTGCACGCCCTCCTCGAGCGTGACGTCTCCGCTCACGACGGCGCTCGGCGCGACGACCGCGGTCGGATGAATGCTCGGCTCCACACCATCGTGCTCGTACAGCATGGCCTCACGATATGCCCGGCAGCGCCGACTCGCGAAGGAACTCGTGAGGGTCGGGCGAGTACGCTGGGAGGGTGCCCGTAGTCGTCGTGGAAGTCATGCCCAAGCCCGAGCTGCTCGACCCGGCTGGAAAGGCGGTCGCGGGTGCGCTCGCCCGTCTCGGCCACACGCAGTACGAGGGGGTCAGGATCGGCAAGCGCTTCGAGCTCACCGTCTCGAAGCCCGTCACCCCCGAGGTGCTCGATGAGGTCCGCGCCCTCGCCGAGGAGCTCCTCGCGAACCTCGTGATCGAGGACATCGTCGCCGTATACGAGTCCGGCGCCGAGGACGAGTTCGACGAGTTCAGCGGCGTCGCCGCGGGAGAGACCCACTGATGGCGCGCATCGGCGTCGTCACCTTCCCCGGTTCGCTCGACGACCGCGACGCCCAGCGCGCCGTGCGCCTCGCCGGCGCCGAGGCGGTGTCCCTGTGGCACGCCGACCGCGGGCTGTCGGGTGTCGACGCGGTCGTCCTCCCCGGCGGGTTCTCCTACGGCGACTACCTGCGCTGCGGGGCGATCGCCGCGCACGCGCCGATCATGCGGGACATCATCGCCGCGGCGAACGACGGGATGCCGGTCCTCGGCATCTGCAACGGCTTCCAGATCCTCGTGGAGGCGCACCTGCTGCCCGGCGGCCTCGTCCGCAACGACCACGGCAGCTTCGTGTGCCGTGATCAGACGCTCATCGTCGAGAACGCATCGACCGCGTGGACGAACCAGTTCGAGGTCGGCGACGAGATCATCATCCCGCTGAAGAACGGCGAGGGCGGCTACATCGCCGACACCGAGACGCTCGCGCGGCTCGAAGGGGAGGGCCTCGTCGTCTTCCGCTACAAGGACGTGAACCCGAACGGCTCGTGCAACGACATCGCCGGCATCACGAACCCGCGCGGCAACGTCGTCGGCCTCATGCCGCACCCGGAGCACGCCGTCGAGCCCGGATTCGGCCCGGACACGCCCGCCGCGATGCGCAGCGGCGTCGACGGCCTCAAGTTCTTCACCTCCGCGCTCACGAGCCTGCTCGCGACCGCCTGACCGGACGCGGCTCGCCCGACACGGGGATCACGAGCGCTTCAGCCTGCCTGCGCCGCCCAAGCGCGCCGCACCAGCTGCTCGAGCACGCCCCGATCGACGCGGTCGAGGCGCTTGATGTACAGGCAGCCCTTCCCGACGGTGTGCTCCCCGAGCGATGCCATGATCGGGTCCGGCTCCGCATAGTCGTTGTACACCCCGTAGATCGTGAGCGCCGACTTCCGCGGCGAGAATGCCACGATGGGCCACTCGTAGGTCCCGGTCGTGTTCGTCACCGGCATCGAGCCGTACCCGACGATCGACGTCCCCCACATGATCGGGTCGACCCCTGTGGCACTCCGGATCAGCTCGGCGAGCTCGACCGCCTCGGTGCGCCGACGAGCATCCGGGACCGCCGCGAGGAACGCCTCGACACTCGCATCGGTCGGTCTGGTCTTGGGCTCAGCCATGCGGCCACCCTAGGCGACGATCCGGTCTGTGTCAGAGGAGGAAGATCGGGACCGCCCCGTCGTTGCGCGCGTGGACGATCACGAGGAAGACGATCAGGTCGAACAGCAGGTGCACCGTCAGCACGTAGGCGAGCGACTTCGTCCTCGTGAACAGCCAGCCCTGCAGGAGCGCGAACGGGATCGTGAGCACCGGGCCCCACGACTGGTAGCCGAGCTCCCACAGGAACGACACGAACACGACCGTCTGCAGGATGTTGGCCTGCCAGATGGGGATGTGGCGGACGAAGATCGCGAGCACCGCGCAGATGAAGAACAGCTCATCCCACGTGCCGACGGCATTCACCCCGATGAAGAGGCGCAGGATCTCGTGCCACTCGTGCACCGCCGGCCAGTTCATGTAGACACCGGTCGTGATGAAGTAGAACGGCAGCAGGAGCCATCCCGCGACGAGGACGAGGCCCAGGTAGCCCCACTGGATCGGCGACCACGGCCAGGTGCCCTGCCAGGGGTAGCAGACCGCGCGGTCGCGGAAGACCCACCGCGACAGCACATACGGGGCCGCGGCGCTCAAGGCGAAGATCGCGCCGAGCAGGAAGTAGTTGCCCCACGAGATGTCCGCGGCGACCGAGACGCTCGACACGATCGCAAGCCCCACCGCGATCGACGTCATGTCCGGGCCGAGGCGCGACGTGCCGCCCATGCGATCGGTCAACCAGGCGAGCCCGACGCTGAGCCCCAGCACGACATAGCCCGCGATCAGCAGGCGGAACGGCAGGAGCAGGACCGCCGAGGACGCGAACACCGCGATCGGCAGCAGCGCGACCGACCACGCAGGCGGCGCAGGTCGCGGCGTTGTGTCAGTCGCGGGATGCGGCATTCATCGATCGTATCGATCCGGTGCGTCGCGGATTTCTCGTCGAAATCGCGTCACGATCCGCGTCGAATGCCGTCTCTTCAGGTGAGTGGGGGCCGGGCGCGACATCTGCAACCCGAGTGTCGCGCCCGCCCGATCACCCGAACGTCGACTGCAGCGTCGAGGTCGACGCGGCGCGGAGCTCGTCGATCGAGACCGAGAACCGGCCCTGGAACTCGAGCGTCCCGCTCACCGCGTCCGTCACCCCGATGCGGAGCACCGGGATGTCACGGCCCTTGCACAGGCCGAGGAACTTCACGTCGTCCTCGCGCGGCACGCTCACGATCATGCGTCCCGTCGACTCCGAGAAGAGCGCGGCCGTCGCGTCGACGCCGTCGCGCTCCATGAGCTCCTCGATCCACACGCGCGCGCCGATGCCGAACCGCAGCACCGAGTCGACGAGCGCCTGCGCGAGACCGCCGTCGGACAGATCGTGCGCGGAGGCGATGAGCGACTCGAGCGCACCCGCGGCGATCGTCTCGGCGAGGCGACGCTCGAAGGCGAGATCGACGACCGGCGGACGGCCGCCGAGGTGATCGTGGATGACCCCCGCCCATGCGGAGCCGTCGAGCTCCGATCGCGTCGTGCCGAGGAGGTAGATGTTGTGGCCGTCGTCCTGCCAGCCCGACGGGATGCGGCGAGCGACATCGTCGATGAGACCGAGGACGGCGATCACCGGCGTCGGGTGGATCGGGGTCGAGCCGGTCTGGTTGTAGAAGGACACGTTGCCGCCGGTGACCGGGATGCCGAGCTCGACGCACGCGTCGGCGAGACCCTCGACGGCACGGGCGAACTGCCACATGACCTCGGGGTCCTCGGGCGAGCCGAAGTTGAGGCAGTCCGACACCGCGGCAGGCACGGCGCCGGTCGCCGCGACATTCCGGTACGCCTCGGCGAGCGAGAGCTGCGCACCCGCGTACGGGTCGAGCTGGCCGTAGCGGCCGTTGCCGTCGGTCGCGACGGCGAAGCCGAGACCCGACTCCTCGTCGATGCGGACCATGCCGGCGTCATCCGGTGCGGTGAGCGCGGTGTTCCCCAGGACGTAGTGGTCGTACTGCGCGGTGATCCACGAGGTGTCCGCGAGGTTGGGGCTCGCGGTGAGCCGCAGCAGCTGCTCGCGGAGGACCACCGCGTCGTCGCTGCGCGGGAGTCGCTCAGCGCTGTCCGCGTTGAGCGCATCGAGCCAGCTCGGGTAGGACATGGGGCGCTCGTACACGGGCCCGTCGACCGCGACCGTGCGCGGGTCGACATCGACGATCGTCTCGCCGCGCCACGTGATGACGAGGCGGCCGGTGTCGGTGACCTCCCCGAGGACGCTCGCCTCGACATCCCACTTGTCGATGACCGCGAGGAAGTCGTCGAGCTTCTCGGGGCGGACGACCGCCATCATGCGCTCCTGCGACTCCGACATGAGGATCTCCTCCGCCGTGAGCGTGGGGTCGCGCAGCAGGACCTTGTCGAGGTCGATCGTCATGCCGCCGTCGCCATTCGACGCGAGCTCGCTCGTCGCGCACGAGATGCCGGCGGCGCCGAGGTCCTGGATGCCCTCGACGAGGTCGGCGCGGAAGAGCTCGAGGCAGCACTCGATGAGGACCTTCTCCGCGAAGGGGTCGCCCACCTGGACGGACGGGCGCTTGCGGCCCGAGCCCTCCTCGAAGGACTCGCTCGCGAGGATCGAGGCGCCGCCGATGCCGTCGCCGCCGGTCCGTGCGCCGAAGAGCACGACCTTGTTGCCGACGCCGCGGGCATTCGCCAGGTGGAGGTCCTCGTGTCGGAGGACGCCGACCGCGAGCGCGTTGACGAGCGGGTTGGCCTGATAGACGGGGTCGAAGCGGGTCTCGCCGCCGATGTTGGGCAGGCCGAGGCAGTTGCCGTAGAAGGAGATGCCGCTGACGACGCCGTGGACGACGCGCGCCGTGTCCGGGTGGTCGATCGCGCCGAAGCGGAGGACGTCCATGACGGCGACCGGGCGGGCTCCCATCGAGATGATGTCGCGGACGATGCCGCCGACGCCGGTGGCCGCGCCCTGGAAGGGCTCGACGAAGCTCGGATGGTTGTGCGACTCGATCTTGAAGGTGACGGCCCAGCCCTCGCCCGCGTCGATGACGCCGGCGTTCTCGCCCATGCCGACCATGAGGCGCTCGCGCATCTCGTCGGTCACCTTCCGCCCGAACTGGCGGAGGTGGACCTTTGACGACTTGTAGGAGCAGTGCTCCGACCACATGACGGAGTACATGGCGAGCTCGCCGCTCGTCGGACGTCGCCCGAGGATCTCGCGGATGCGGGCGTACTCGTCCGCCTTGAGACCAAGTGCCTCATATGGCTGCACCCGGTCGGGTGTGGCGGCTGCGTACGCCACGGTGTCGAGGGTGCTCACGCTCTGGGCGCCGTCCTGAACCACGCGATCGGTCACGGGCTCCAGCCTACCGGCGGGCGGGTGCGAGGATCCCGGGTCGGGCGGGGCCGCGCGGGTGCGTCACTCCGCCTTGGAGATCGCCATGCTCGCGGTCGGGCGGAATCCGAGGGCCGCCTCGGCGATCGTCACCGGGAGCGCGAGCTTGAGCTCCGCACCGGGCTCGACCCGGGTCGCGGTGCAGTGGAACTCGAGCTTCGAGAAGCCGCTGCAGTCCCACGGATCGGCGATGTCGACGTCTCCCGCGAACGTGATGCCGTCCGGCATCCGCACATCGAGGTCGACATGGATCTCGTAGTCGTTGCCGTTGCGGACCGTGATGATCGCCTCCCCCCGGTAGAGGCCTTCGTCGATCACCTCGTAGTCGAGCAGCTCGAGACCGAGCGCGGCGACGGGCGGCGGGGGCTCAGGCGTCGGGATGGGCAGCGGGTCCGGCTCGGGCTGAGGCTCTGGCTCCGGGTCCGGGATCTGCTCCGGCGCCTCCGCGACCTCGGGCTCGGGTGTCGGGTCCGCGGTCGGCTCGGGGCGGGCGATCGAGATCGCCGCTGCGCCGCGGCGCGCGAGGGAATCCCCGCTGGCGTCATCGGGGAAGCCGGGGCCGGTGACCGCGCTCACGACGGTGGCCGAGGCGACGAGCACCATCGCCGACACCGCGGCGACCGCGGCGAACTGCGGACCCTTCGAGGCGAGCCTGCTGGCGCGCCGTCCGCCGGACAGCGCAACGGACGCGGCCGTCGCGCCGGTCGCGGAGCCTCCGACCGCGGAGGCGGTGGCGAGTCCGATGACGCTGCCGCCCGCGACGATCGGCCAGAGGATCGCGCGGAGGCTGCTCGAGACCTCGCGGAGCTCGTCGAGCACGCTGGTGCAGTCGGCGCACCGGGCCAGGTGGGCCTCGACCTTCGCGGTGTCGCGCGCGGAGAGATTCGCGCGCTGGTAGGAGCCGAGCATCCCGCGGATCGGCGTGCACTCCTCGGGCACGCCGGTGACGGCGACGTGCGCCTGGAGGTACGCGTCCCGGAGCGCGTCGCGGGCGCGGACGGCGAGCGCGCTCGTCGCATTCGGGGTGAGGCCGAAGAGCGGCGCCGCCTGCTGCGGCGTCATGCCCTCGACGTCGAGGTACCAGAGCACCGCCTGGTGGCGCTCCGGGAGTCTGCTCATCGCGGTGAGGACGAGGTGCGCCTCGATGTTCTGCGCGGCCGGGTCGGTGAGGGCGAATGCAGCCTCGTACGGCGTGAAGTCGTCGGTGTCCTCGAGGCGCCAGCTCGCGGCGCTCTCGTCGGCGGCGAGTCGGCGGATGACCGTGTAGAGGTATGCCCTGAAGGAGTCATCGGGCCCCTTGCCGTTCGACAGCGCGGTGTGGACGCGCTCGAACGCCTCGGCGACGAGATCCTCGGCGACGTGCGGGTCGCCGGCGATCGCGCGGGCGACGCGGAGCGCCGGCTCGCGGTGGCGGGCGTACAGCGCACCGAATGCGTCGAGGTCGCCGGTGCGCACGCGGATGATGAGTTCGGCGTCGCTGACGTCGTCGGGTGACACGCGACGGCCTCCTCTCCGGGAATGCCCATGACGACCTCGCGCGAGGTCCTCAGCCGCAGGGCGCTTGTGGTGGTGTGTGCGCGTCGGGTTCGCGCGGAGCCAGTCTATGAATGAGAAATCTTCACGTACAGGCGAGCGGCGTCCCCAGTTCGGGGTTAGCGAATCCCCCGCGAAACCGCGTCACGATTCCGCCCCAGCGCCGTCTCATAGACGTGCGCAGCAACGAACGAGACCTCGACGCCGTGATCTCGACACTCGGTCCGGCGATCGGCAGCGAAGCAGAGAACGAGACCGTCTTCTCCCTCGGCGAGCAGCTCGGCACCGCAGGAATCGGCATCGCCGACGGCCTCGAAGACCTCACCCTCGCCTACCGCATCCTCCTCGGGATGGACGCCCCCGCACCCGTCACCGGCGCCTTCTCCTCCGGGTGGGTCGAAGGCGCCACCGGCGCACTCCTCAGCCGCGGCGCCCTCGACCAGATGACCGGGCTCGCCACCATCGACTACCTCGCGACCCGCCTGCGCGACCTCGCCCGACTCCAGATCGCGCCCCACGTCCGCCTCGTCGCCATCAACTGCGGCACGACCAACACGCTCCGACTCGCGCGCATCGCCTTCGCACTCCTCGGCGCCATCCCCAACGCCGAGACCCCCGTCCACCTCGGACTCGACCGCATCGGCGTGCTCGTGCGGCTCAGCCAGCGATTCGACGCGGACTACGCCCTCGCGCGCATCACCCTCGGACGCGAGCTCGGCGTCGACCGCGCACCGCTCACGATCCACGAGGTGCCCGTCACCGTCGAGGACGTGTCGGGATTCATCCGGACGATCTGAATCGCCGCCCGGCACGCCGCACCGCCGCCGACATGACCGCGCGCAGCCGACACCCGGCGCCGCAGCTCAGGACGCCGACTCCTCCGCGATGCGCTGGTGATGGTGGATGACCTCGGCGACGATGAAGTTGAAGTACTTCTCCGCGAACTCCGGGTCGAGCTCCGACTGCTCCGCGAGCGCGCGGAGCCGGGCGACCTGCTGACGCTCCCGCTCCGGATCCGCAGGCGGCAGGCCATGCTCGGCCTTCAGCCGACCCACGCGCTGCGTCGCACGGAAGCGCTCCGCGAGGATGTGGATGAGGGCAGCATCGAAGTTGTCGATGCTGCGTCGGAGCTCCGCGAGCTCAGGCAGCGGCCCCTCAGTCATGCAACCAAACTAACCGAGCAGGTCGTGGCGCTGCACGATCGCGTCGCGCTCCGGCCCGACGCCGATCGCCGAGATGCGCGTGCCGCTCATCTCCTCCAGCGCGAGGACATAGGACTGCGCGTTCGCCGGCAGGTCGCTGAACTCGCGAGCGTGCGAGATGTCCTCGGTCCAGCCGGGGAACTCCTCATACACCGGCTTGGCGTGGTGGAAGTCCGACTGCGAGACCGGCACCTCGTCGACGATCGTGCCGTCCACGTCGTAGCCGACGCACACCGGGATGCGCTCGATGCCCGTCAGGACATCCAGCTTGGTCAGCACCAGGTCGGTGATGCCGTTGATGCGGGTCGCGTAGCGGGTCACGAGCGCGTCGTACCAGCCGGTGCGGCGCGGACGACCCGTCGTGGTCCCGAACTCGAAGCCCTTCGAGCGCAGGAACTCCCCGTACCCCTGGTACGCGTCGCCCGGTCGATCGTGGAGCTCCGTCGGGAACGGACCGGCGCCGACTCGGGTGACATACGCCTTGGCGATGCCGATGACGCGCTCGATGCGGCCCGGGCCGATGCCGGATCCGGTCGCAGCACCGCCGGCGGTCGCATTCGACGAGGTGACGAAGGGGTAGGTGCCGTGGTCGACGTCGAGCATCGTCGCCTGCCCGCCCTCGAAGAGCACGGTCTCGCCGCGATCGAGCGCCTGCGACAGCAGGAGGCTCGTGTCGGCCACCATGGGGCGCAGCCGATCGGCGTACTGGAGCAGGTCGTCGACGACCTCCTCCGCTCGGATCGCGCGGCGGTTGTAGACCTTGACCAGGAGGTGGTTCTTCTGGTCGAGCGCACCCTCGACCTTCTGGCGGAGGATGCCCTCGTCGAAGATGTCCTGGATGCGGATGCCGACGCGGTTGATCTTGTCCGCGTAGGTCGGGCCGATGCCGCGACCGGTCGTGCCGATCTGGCGCTTGCCGAGGAATCGCTCCGTGACGCGGTCGAGCGTGCGGTGGTACTGGGTGATGACATGCGCGTTCGCGCTCACCACGAGACGACTGACGTCGACCCCGCGCGCCGACAGCGCCTCGAGCTCGCCGAAGAGCACCTCGAGGTCGATGACGACGCCGTTGCCGATGACGGGGACGACACCCTCAGTGAGGATGCCGGACGGCAGCAGATGCAGGGCGTACTTCTCATCGCCGACGACAACGGTGTGTCCCGCGTTGTTGCCGCCGTTGAACTTGACGACGTAGTCGATCCGCGACCCGAGGAGATCCGTGGCCTTGCCCTTGCCCTCGTCTCCCCACTGCGCGCCGACGATGACGACTGCTGGCATGAGCTGGGCTCCTTAACCTGGCGGCTCGGGCGTACACCCCATCCTATCGGGCGGGGTCCCCGCCCGCCTGGCTGTCTGCATGACGCCGGATCCACTCGTGCATCACGATCGCCGCGGCGGCTGCGGCATTGATCGAGCGGGTCGAGCCGTACTGCGGGATCTCCACCCGGAGGTCGGCCGCGGCGAGCGCCGCCTCGCTCAGCCCCGGGCCCTCCTGCCCGAAGAGCAGCACGCACCTGCGGGGAATGTCCGCGGTGGCGATCGGCTGGGCACCCGGGAGATTGTCGACCGCGACGATCGGCGCGCCCTCACGCGCAGCCCATGCCACGAGATCCTCGATCGACTCGTGGTGGGCGATGTGCTGGTAGCGGTCGGTGACCATCGCACCGCGGCGATTCCATCGGCGCCGCCCCACGATGCGGACGCTCGCCGCCGCGAAGGCGTTGGCGCTGCGGACGATCGAGCCGATGTTGAGGTCGTGCTGCCAGTTCTCTATCGCGACATGGAACGGGTGGCGCCGGGCGTCGAGATCGGCGCGGATCGCCTCCACCGTCCAATAGCGGTATCGGTCGATCACATTGCGGCGGTCGCCGTCGGCGAGCAGCTGCGGGTCGTAGCGCGGATCATCCGGCCACGGGCCCACCCACGGGCCGACGCCATGGCCCAGGTCATCCTCATGCCGCTCGGGCGCGGACGCGGGGCGGTCGGTCGCGCCGGGCTCCGGCGCGCGCTCCGTCACTGCGGTTCGAGCCCGAGGTCCGCCAGTCCGATCGCCGAGCGGTACTCGTAGCCCGCCTCCTCGATGACCGCCTTCGCCCCCGTCGAGCGGTCGACGACGGTCGCCACGGCGACGACGGTCGCGCCGGCACGCTCGAGCGCGGCCGCGGCCTTGAGCGGCGAGCCGCCCGTCGTGGAGGTGTCCTCGACGACGACGACGCGCCTGCCGGCGACATCGGGCCCCTCGACCTGGCGACCGCGACCATGGTCCTTCGGCTCCTTGCGGACGACGAACGCGTCGTAGTGGAAGCCGCGCGCCGCGCCCTGGTGCAGGATCGCCGACGCGATCGGGTCGGCCCCCATCGTCAGGCCGCCGACCGCCGAGACATCGGGGATGTCCTTGATGAGGTCGAGCATGACCTGGCCGATGAGCGGGGCGACCCGGTGGTCGAGGCTCACCTTGCGGAGGTCCACGTAGTACGTGGCGCGCTTCCCGCTCGTCAGCACGAAGTCGCCGTGAAAGACCGCCTCCGACTTGATGTACTCGATGAGTTGGGAGCGCGCATCACCGGCCGTCATGCCAGCAGGCTACCCGGGCTACGGTGGACGCGTGCGGATCGCTACGTGGAATGTGAACTCAGTGCGCACCCGCGTGGGGCGCATCATCGACTGGCTCGGCACCGCCGACATCGACGTCCTCGCGATGCAGGAGATCAAGTGCCGCGACGACCAGTTCCCGTACGCGGCATTCGAGGAGGCGGGCTACGAGGTCGCCGTCCACGGGCTCAACCAGTGGAACGGCGTCGCCATCGCGAGCCGGGTCGGGATCTCGGACGTCGAGATCGGGTTCCCCGGGATGCCCGGATTCGCCAAGGGCATGGAAGGCCCCGACCAGCCGCGCGAAGCGCGGGCGATCGGCGCGACCGTCGGCGACGACGTACGGGTGTGGAGCCTCTACGTGCCAAACGGCCGGGCACTCGACGACCCCCACTACCGGTACAAGCTCGACTGGCTCGCCGCGCTCCGCGAGGCGACGCGGCAGTGGCTCGGCGAGCAGCCCGACCTCGCGCTCGCGCTCACCGGCGATTTCAACATCGCCCCCCTCGACGAGGACAACGGCGACCCGAGCGTCATCGAAGGCGTCACCACCCACGTCTCGCCCGCGGAACGCGCCGCGTTCCAGGCATTCCTCGACGACGGCCTCGCGGACGTGGTCCGGCCGCTCGTCCCCACCGGCTACACCTACTGGGACTACAAGCAGCTGCGCTTCCCGCGCGATGAAGGGCTCCGCATCGACTTCGTCCTCGGATCGCCCGCGTTCGCCGAGCTCGTCTCAGGCGCGGAGATCCACCGTGACGAGCGGAAGGGCGACGCCCCGAGCGACCATGTCCCGGTGTCCGTGGACCTCGACGTGGAGTACGAGGACTACGACCGGCCCATGGTGCTCTAGGCGCCGCCCCGCTCATCGCGCCCGACCGTTCGGGTCCGGCGGGCGCGAGACCTTCCGGACTACAGCTCGAGACGCGAGACGGCGAGGCCGTCGCCGCTGTCCGCGACATCGACGCGCACGGTGTCGCCGTCGTGGATCTCCCCGGCGAGGATCGCCTTCGCGAGCTTGTCGTCGATCTCCCGCTGCATGAGGCGGCGCAGCGGCCTCGCACCGTAGATCGGGTCGTACCCGCGCTCGGCGAGCCACGTCCGGGCAGCCGGGGTGACCGCGAGCTGGAGCCTGCGCTGCGACAGCCTCCGCTCCAGACGGTCGACCTGGATCGACACGATCTGGCCGAGCTCGTCCTCCGACAGCGGCGTGAAGATGATGATGTCGTCGAGCCGGTTCAGGAACTCCGGCTTGAACGACGCCCGCACGAGATCGTTGACCGCGCGGTCCTTCTCATCCCACGACAGGTCGGGATCGGTCAGAAAGTGGCTGCCGAGATTCGACGTGAGGATCAGGATCGTGTTGCGGAAGTCCACCGTCCGACCCTGGCCGTCCGTCAGGCGCCCGTCGTCGAGCACCTGCAGGAGGATGTCGAAGACCTCCGGGTGCGCCTTCTCCACCTCGTCCAGGAGGATGACCGAATACGGCCGACGGCGCACCGCCTCGGTGAGCTGACCGCCCTCCTCGTAGCCGATGTAGCCGGGAGGGGCGCCGACGAGACGCGACACGGAGTGCTTCTCGCCGTACTCGCTCATGTCGATGCGCACGAGCGCCTTCTCGTCGTCGAAGAGATACTCCGCGAGCGCCTTGGCGAGCTCGGTCTTGCCGACACCCGTCGGGCCGAGGAAGAGGAAGGAGCCCTGCGGACGGTCGGGGTCGGAGATGCCGGCGCGCGTGCGCCGCACGGCCTCGGCGACGGACTGCACCGCGCGCTTCTGACCGATGATGCGCTTGCCGATCTCCGCCTCCAGGTGGAGGAGCTTCTCGGTCTCGCCCTGCGTGAGCTTGTCGACCGGCACACCGGTCCACTGCGCCACGACCGCGGCGATGTCGTCGTCCGTGACGCGGTCGCCGACCATCCGCGGAATCGAGTCGTCGGTCTGGCGCTGCTCCGCCTCCGCGAGCTTCCGCTCGATCTCGGGGATGCGCTCGTAGTTGAGCTTCGCGGCGCGCTGGTAGTCGCCTTCGCGCATCGCGCGGTCGAGCTCGATGCGCGCATCGTTGAGCTCCTTGCGCAGCTCGCCGACCGAGTGGAGGCTCGACTTCTCGGCCTGCCACCTGGCCTCGAGCTCGGCGAGCTCGGCCTCGCGCTCGGCGAGGTCCTCGCGGAGCTTCGCGAGGCGCTCCTTGGAGGCCTCGTCCTTCTCCTTCTTGAGGGCGAGCTCCTCGATGCGGAGTCGGTCGACGGCGCGCTTGAGCTGGTCGATCTCGACCGGCGAGGAGTCGATCTCCATCTTGAGCCGGCTCGCGGCCTCGTCGATCAGGTCGATCGCCTTGTCCGGCAGCCGGCGCCCGGAGATGTAGCGATTCGACAGCGTCGCCGCGGCGACGAGCGCGGAGTCGGCGATCGAGACCTTGTGGTGGGCCTCGTAGCGCTCCTTCAGGCCGCGCAGGATCGCGATCGTGTCCTCGACGCTCGGCTCGCCGACGTACACCTGCTGGAAGCGACGCTCGAGCGCCGGGTCCTTCTCGATGTACTCGCGGTACTCGTCGAGCGTCGTCGCGCCGATGAGTCGGAGCTCACCGCGCGCGAGCATCGGCTTCAGCATGTTGGCCGCGGCGACGGAGCCCTCACCGCCACCCGCCCCCATGAGGGTGTGGAGCTCGTCGATGAAGGTGATGATCTTGCCGTCGGAGTCGTGGATCTCCTTCAGCACGGCCTTGAGCCGCTCCTCGAACTCGCCGCGATACTTCGCGCCGGCGACGAGGGCGGAGATGTCGAGAGCGATGAGCTCCTTGTCCTTGAGCGAGTCGGCCACGTCACCCGCGACGATGCGCTGCGCGAGGCCTTCGACGACTGCGGTCTTTCCGACGCCCGGCTCTCCGATGAGGACCGGGTTGTTCTTGGTCCGGCGCGTGAGCACCTGGGACACGCGGCGGATCTCGGCATCACGACCGATGACCGGGTCGAGCTTGCCGCTGCGGGCGATCGCCGTGAGGTTCACGCCGAACTGCTCGAGAGCGCTCTTGGCGTCCTCGTTCATCGACGGGGCGCCCTGCATGTTCGCCATATCGGTTGGTTGCACCTTTCTGAAAACTTGAGTGTGTGTGACTCAATTTTAGCACTCGGGGTCATCGAGTGCTAGAGCCCTGAGCGGAGAATCACGGATCGATCACAGATCCCTAAGCGGTTGCTGAATCCGCCCCGGGTCTCCGGAGCGCGTTCCTAGGATCGGAATCGTGCCGCTCGTGCGCGACGGAGCCGCGGTGTCGAACGCCCCGTCGCGCCGCGCCAGTCGGACCCTGGGGGCGATCCGAGCCTTCGGCCTGAGCCGGGCCGGACTCATCACCGGATTCATCGCCGTGCACCTCGCCACGGTGCTCGCCCTGCTACCCGTCATCCTCGACGGCGGCACCGAAGGCGACCTCCCGCTCTACCGGCGATGGGCCATGGACGCGCTCGCCGGCTACTGGCCCGTCATCGACTTCCCCTGGGTCTACCCCGCGGGTGCGCTCATCCCGATCGTCGGTGCCATGCTCGCCGGACCGGCGCTCTACCAGCTCACCTGGCTCACCCTCACCGCAGGAGCGAACCTCATCGGCATCTGGGTGCTGACGAGAGGCTTCCGCCTCCGGGCCGCCTACCCCGCCGCGTGGTACTGGCTCCTCACGATCGTGCTGCTCGCCCCCGTCTCGATGCTCCGACTCGAAGGCATCGCCGCACCGCTCACGATCGCCGCGCTCATCCTCATCGCCCGCCGACCGCATGTCGCCGGAGCGCTCATCGCCCTCGCCACCTGGATCAAGGTGTGGCCCGCGGCGCTCGCCGCCGCCGCCGTCACCGTCTCCAGCCGCCGGTGGCGCATCGCGCTCGGCGGCATCCTCCTCAGCGCCGGAATCATCACCGCCGCCGTCCTCGCCGGTGCCGGCCGCGACATCCTCAGCTTCCTCACCGTGCAGAGCGATCGCGCCATCCAGCTCGAAGCGGTCATCGCGACACCCTGGGTGTGGGGCGCGGTCACCGAAGCACCAGGGACATTCATCTACCAGAACACCGCGCTCGCCACCCGCGAGATCGCAGGACCCGGGTCGCGCATCGCCGCCTCCGCGATCGACATCGCCATGGTCGTCGCGTTCGCGCTCATCGCGATCGTGCTCCTCACCGCACGGCGGCGACTCAGCATCGCTCGGCTCAGCGCCGCCGCGCACCGCCGAGCCGAGCTGCGGCTCGTCGTGCTCGGGGCATTCGCCCTCACCGCCGCCCTCATCGTGTGCAACAAGGTCGGCTCGCCCCAGTACATGCTGTGGATCGCGCCGATCATCACCGTCGGGCTCCTCGTCGACCGGCGGCGATGGATCGCGGTCGCGTGGGTCATGGCGGGCATCTCGCTCGCCACGAGCCTCATCTTCCCGATCCTTTACATGCCGCTCGTCGACGGGGACCCGTGGGCGGCCGCCGTGCTGACCGTGCGGAATGCCGGGCTCATCGCGCTCTTCGCGTGGAGCTGCCTCGAGCTGTCACGCTGCGCGAAGGACCCGGCGTGGCTCGTCGCGGCTCAGCGGCGCGAGTCCGGGCGCCAGAGCACGACCGCGTTCGTCGAGCGCTCCACACGTGAGCCCGCGGCGCGCACCGAGACCACATCGCCGTCCTGACCCGCGGCGAACACACGACGGCCCTTCAGCAGCTCATCGGCGAGCGCCGTCTCCAGCTCGCGCACGCGAGCCGCGAGCGCCGCCACCTGATTCTCCAGATGGAGGATGCGCTCGATGCCGGCGAGATTGAGTCCCTCCGCGGAGAGCCGGGCGATCTCGCGGAGCCGGTTGATGTCGCGCAGCGAGTAGCGACGCGACTGCCCTGCCGTGCGGCGAGGCGAGACCAGGCCGAGCCGGTCGTACTGGCGCAGCGTCTGCGGATGCATGCCGGCGAGATCGGCTGCGGCCTGGATGGGAAAGATCGGGGCGTCCTCGTCCATCAGCGCGCTCCCTTCGCCTTGGCGATCAGATCCTCTCGCGGATCCTCATCGGGAAGCGCCTCCGCGAACTCCTTCAGCCGCTTGAGCGCTTCGCCGGAGAGGTGGTTCGGCACCACGACCTGGAGCTCGACGAGGAGGTCCCCCGTCCCCTTCGAGGTCGCGACGCCCTTGCGCTTGACGCGCAGCACCCGCCCGCTCGGGGTGCCTGCCGGCACCTTGAGCTTCACCGGGTCGCCGCTGAGCGTCGGCACCTGGATGGTGGCGCCGAGCGCGGCCTCGGGGAAGGTCACCGGCACGGTGACGCGGAGGTTGCTGCCGTCGCGGGTGAACACCGGGTGCGGCTTCACCGTGACGGTCAGGACGAGGTCGCCCGGCTCGCCGCCGTTCGGGCTCGGCTCGCCCTTGCCGCGGAGCTTGATCTTCTGGCCGTCCGCGACGCCGGCGGGGATCTTGACGTTGATCGGCTTGCCCTGCGGCCCCTGGAGGCGCACGGTGTCGCCCGTCACCGCGGTGGTGAAGTCGAGCGTCGTCGTCGCCGTGTAGTCGCGGCCACGGGTCGGGCCGCGACGAGCGGCGCCGCCGAACATGCTGAAGATGTCCTCGAACGACTGGCCGCCGCCGGTCGTGAAGCGCGTGCCGCCACCGCCGCCGAACATCGAGCCGAAGATGTCCTCGAAGTTCTGGCCGCCCGCGGCTCCCCCGGCCATCGGGTTGAAGCCGAGGGTGCGGATCTGGTCGTACTCACGGCGCTGCTCGGGGTCCGACAGCACGGAGTACGCCTCGCTGATCTCCTTGAAGCGCGCCTCGGCTGCGGCATCGCCCGGGTGGGTGTCGGGGTGGTACTGACGCGCGAGCTTCCGGTACGACTTCCGGATGTCGGCGTCGGTCGCATCCTTGGACACACCGAGGACGGCGTAGAAGTCCTTATCGAACCAGTCCTGGCTCGCCATCGGCCCCCCTTTCGATGCTCAGTGCTCGGATCACTCGGTCTTCGGGACGGAGACGGCGACCTTGGCGGCGCGCACGACGCGCTCGCCGAGCTGGTAGCCGGGCTCGATCACATCGGCGACCGTCTCGACGGTCACATCCGCCGAGGGGATCTGCATCATCGCCTCGTGGATGTTCGGGTCGAATGCCTCGCCGACGACGCCGAGCTGCTTCATGTCGAAGCGCTCGAACGCGCCGCGGAGCTTCTGCGCCACGAGCGCCATCGGCGAGCCCTCGGGGAGGTCGCCGTGCTGCTCAGCACGCCACAGGTCGTCGAGCGCGGGGATCATGGCGCGCAGCACCTCGGCGATGACGATCTCGCGGTTCAGCTGGCGGTCGCGCTCGACGCGAGCCCGGAAGTTCACGAGCTCGGCCTGAGCGCGCAGCGCGTCCTCGCGAAGCTCGGCGACGAGGTCCACGGTCGCACGGTCGAGGATCGCCTGGTCCTCGGCGCTCAGTTCGGTCGCGGCATCCGCGGAGTCCTCGCTCGGCGCGGCCTCCGCGGTCTCCTCGCCCGCCTGGGGCGCAGCGGTCTCGTCAGGCGTCGTCTCCGACGGGTCACCGGTCGGCGCGGACTGCTCCGCGCCGCCGGCACCCTCGAACTTCTCCTCGTCAGCCATCGCGCTTACTTGTCGTCCTCGACGACCTCGGCGTCGACGATGTCCTCGTCGTCACCACCGGCCTTCGACTCGGTCGATGCGCTGTCGGCCTCCGGGGCCGCCTGGTTCGCCCGGTAGATCGACTCGCCGAGCTTCGTCTGCGAGGTGTTGAGCTTGTCGAAGGCGGCCTTCACGGCGTCCTCGTCGGTGCCCTCGAGCGCCTTCTTCAGCTCGGCGATGTCCGCCTCGACCTCGGTCTTGACGCTCTCGTCGATCTTGTCCGCGTTCTCCGCGATGATCTTCTCGACCGAGTAGACCGCGTTCTCGGCGGTGTTGCGCAGCTCGGCGGCCTCACGACGGCGCTTGTCCTCTGCCGCGTGCTCCTCGGCCTCGCGGACCATGCGCTCGATGTCCTCCTTCGGCAGCGACGAGCCGCCGGTGATGGTCATCGACTGCTCCTTGCCGGTGCCCTTGTCCTTCGCGGACACGTGCACGATGCCGTTCGCGTCGATGTCGAAGGTGACCTCGATCTGCGGGACGCCGCGCGGTGCCGGGGCGATGCCGGTCAGCTCGAAGGTGCCGAGCGGCTTGTTGTCGCGGGTGAACTCGCGCTCGCCCTGGAACACCTGGATGGCGACGGACGGCTGGTTGTCCTCAGCGGTCGTGAAGACCTCGGAGCGGCGCGTCGGGATCGCGGTGTTGCGCTCGATGAGTTTCGTCATGATGCCGCCCTTGGTCTCGATGCCGAGGGACAGCGGCGTGACGTCGATGAGCAGGACGTCCTTGCGCTCGCCCTTCAGGACGCCGGCCTGGATGGCGGCGCCGATCGCGACGACCTCGTCCGGGTTGACGCCCTTGTTGGGCTCCTTGCCGCCGGTGAGCTTCTTCACGAGCTCGGTGACGGCGGGCATGCGGGTCGAGCCGCCGACGAGGACGACGTGCGAGATGTCGCTGACCTTGACGCCGGCCTCCTTGATGACGTCCTCGAACGGCTTGCGCGCGCGCTCAAGCAGGTCGGACGTCATCTGCTCGAACTGAGCGCGCGTGAGCGTCTCGTCGAGGTTGGCCGGACCGTTCTCCGTGAGGGAGAGGTACGGCAGCTGGATGCTCGTCGAGGCCTGCGAGGACAGCTCCTTCTTGGCCTGCTCTGCGGCCTCCTTGAGGCGCTGGAGGGCGATCTTGTCGTTCGAGACGTCGACGCCCGTCGTCTCCTTGAAGCGCTTCACGAGGTGGTCGATGATGCGCTGGTCCCAGTCGTCACCGCCGAGGCGGTTGTCGCCAGCGGTCGCGCGGACCTGGATGGTCGAGAAGTCGTCGTCCTTGCCGACCTCGAGGAGGGACACGTCGAAGGTGCCGCCACCGAGGTCGAAGACGAGGATGAGCTCGTCCTCCTTGCCCTTGTCGAGACCGTACGCGAGCGCAGCCGCGGTCGGCTCGTTAATGATGCGCAGGACGTTCAGGCCGGCGATCTCGCCCGCCTCCTTCGTCGCCTGGCGCTCAGCGTCGTTGAAGTACGCGGGGACCGTGATGACGGCGTCCGTCACCGGCTCGCCGAGGTACTGCTCGGCGTCGCGCTTCAGCTTGCTGAGGATGCGCGCGGAGATCTCCTGCGGCGTGTACTTCTTGTCGTCGATCGTCATCTTCCAGTCGGTGCCCATGTGGCGCTTGACGGAGGAGATGGTGCGGTCGACATTCGTGACGGCCTGGCGCTTCGCGGTCTCGCCGACGAGCACCTCGCCGTCCTTCGTGAACGCGACGATCGACGGGGTGGTGCGGAAGCCCTCGGCGTTCGCGATGACGGTGGGCTCGCCGCCTTCGAGGACTGCGACGACCGAGTTGGTCGTACCGAGGTCGATGCCTACTGCTCGGGCCATGTTGGTCTGGTTCTCCTTGGTTGCTGGATCGTGAAGTCTGCCCGCGAGCCCAGACCTCGGATGTTCGGGTCATCCATGTGAGGTTGAGTCGCGGTGTATCAATTCTCACGCATGCGCCGAACTGTGTCAAGTAACTTGAGTCGGTCATACTCAAGTTTCACGACTGGCTGCCATCCCCCTCGCGTGGTTAAGTTGCAGCCATGACGGACCCCACCGGCAACGACGCCGAGCTCCCGAACCTCGTCCCCGCGAACACCGGCGCCATCGGACCGATCGGTCGCGGCATCGAGCCGAAGGAGCCGCCCACGCGCAAGGTCACCGTGTCGTGGGCGATGTGGGACTGGGCGATGCAGCCCTTCAACACCGTGATCCTCACCTTCGTCTGGATCGCCCTCTACCTGACGTCGAACATGTTCCTGTCGCCGGAGGTCCGCGAGTCCGGTCTCGGCGCTGACGGCAGGTACCTCAGCTGCAACGAGACGGCGAACCTCGGCACCGAGTACTGCCACGGCCTCACCGACCTCTCCGAATGGTGGGGCTGGGCCAACTTCGCCGCCGGGATCCTGATCCTCCTGCTCGCCCCCGTCCTCGGCCAGCAGGCCGACGCCCGCGGCAACAAGAAGAAATGGGTCATCGGCACCACCATCTCGATCGCGCTCATCCAGTTCGCGCTGTTCTTCGTCGAAGCCGACCCGAGGTTCTTCTGGTTCGGCGCCTTCGCCGTCGCGATCGGCGCGGTCATCTCCGAGATCGGCAACGTCAGCTACTACGCGATGCTCAAGGAGGTCTCCACCCCCGCGACGGTCGGCCGCGTCTCCGGCCTCGGCTGGGGTCTCGGCTACATCGGCGGCGTGGTGGCGCTCATCGTGTGCATCCCGGTGCTCTTCGGCCTCGGGCAGGACAACCCGCTGTCCTACAAGCTCGTCGCCGTCATCTGCGGTGTGTGGACGATCCTCTTCGCCATCCCCATGTTCCGGAACGTCCCCGAATCCCCCGCGTGGCCGGACCAGCCGAAGGTCGGGTTCTTCGAGTCGTACCGGCTCCTCGGCCACCACCTCGTCAAGCTCTTCAAGACCAACCGCCCGACCTTCTGGTTCCTCCTCGCGGCGGCCATCTACCGCGACGGGCTCGCCGGTGTCTTCGCCTTCGGCGCGGTCCTCGCGGCGCAGGGCTTCGGCTTCTCGTTCCTCGAGGTCATCGTCTTCGGCCTCGCCGCGAACCTCGTCGCCGGTGTCTCCACGATCCTCGCCGGCCGCCTCGACGACCGCATCGGCAGCCGGAACCTCATCGTCATCGCACTGTGCGGGCTCGTCGCGATGGCATTCATCGTCTTCTTCCTCCGCGACCTCGGCACGATCGTGTTCTGGATCTGCGGGCTGCTGCTGTGCGCCTTCGTCGGCCCCGCCCAGGCGGCGAGCCGTGGGCTCCTCACCCGCCTGACGCCCGCGAGCCAGCAGGGCGAGATCTTCGGCCTGTACGCGACGACGGGACGCATCGCGTCGTTCCTGTCGCCGCTCGCATGGTCGCTGTCGCTCGCGTGGTTCGGCGGCATCGTCTTCGGCGTGCTCGGCATCGCCGTGGTGCTCGCGCTCGGACTCGTGCTGCTGCTCCTCGTGCGACTGCCGAAGCAGCCGGGTGTGACTTCGTCCTCGCGACGCTGACGGCCCCCGTCGCCCCGGCGTCGACGGGGCGCTGACCGGTCGACCCCCGGGAGGTGGGGAGCCGGAGAGCCGTCAGGCTCAGCGGGGGATGGCCGTGCGGTGGAAGTTGACGTGCGAGCGACTCGCCGTCGGGCCGCGCTGCCCCTGGTAGCGGTTGCCGTACGGACCCGAGCCGTAGGGAGCGTCCACGGGAGAGCTCGTGCGGAAGAAGCAGAGCTGCCCGATCTTCATGCCGGGCCACAGCTTCACCGGCAGCGTCGCGACATTCGCCAGCTCGAGCGTGACGTGCCCGGAGAAGCCGGGGTCGATGAATCCGGCGGTCGAGTGGGTCATGAGCCCGAGCCGGCCGAGCGAGCTCTTGCCTTCGAGCCGCGCGGCGATGTCGTCCGGGAGCGTCACATACTCATAGGTGGAGCCGAGGACGAACTCGCCGGGGTGCAGGATGAACGGCTCGTCCGGGTCGACCTCGACGAGGCGGGTGATGTCGGGCTGCTCGATCGACGGGTCGATCACCGGGTACTTGTGGTTGTCGAAGAGGCGGAACCAGCGGTCGAGGCGCACATCGACGCTCGACGGCTGCACCATCTGAAGGTCGAGCGGGTCGAGGCCGATGCGGCCCGCCTCGAGTTCTGCGCGGATGTCCCGGTCGGAGAGCAGCATGGCGACCACTGTATTCGCCGGTGGCCGCCCACGGTGAGGGGACCTGTCGCGGAGCTCGACGACCGGCAGGAAGGGACGAGCCGCGACACTCGGAGCGGGGATTCCAGTGCCGCGGCTCGTCGGTAGAGGCCGCTCGGGGAGCGACCTCAGTTCATGAGGAAGCCGAATGCTTCCGGGCTCAGGATGAACTGCACCGTGATCGCGCCCCACACGAGCGCCGAGACCGCGCCGAGGCCGATGGCCCACAGCGAGCGGCGACGGCCGGCTGCGTGGTAGGTGCGGGCGGAGCGGGTCAGGCCTACACCGCCGAGGATGACGGCGAGGATGCCGATGACCGCCCCCGGGTTCACCAGGAGGCTCACGAGTGCGATGACGAATGCCTCGGTCGCGATCGGGTTGCGCTCCGGCAGCTCCCACCACGGGATGCTCGCGGTCTCGACCCGCACGCCGCGGCGCGGGCCGGGCTCGGCGACCTTCGGGCCCTTGGCCTCGGTGATGGCGTCCCACTGATCGCGGAGGGTGCGGGCCAGGTCGCGCTGCTCGCGTCGCTCACGGCGCTCGGCGCGGACGTCGCGGCGGGATGCCGGGGTCTGCTGGAGGGATTCCCAGTCGACGAATCCCGCCTCCCACGCACGCTGCGCACGCGCGGCCTCGGCGGCCTCCTCCACGGGGATCGCCATGCGGGTGTAGGACGTCCACGCGGCGCCGTCCCACCAGCGGCGGCGGTCCGCGTCGAGCGGGTCGATGTACCAGCCGGCGGCGGGGACATGGCGCTCGACGAGGTGGCCGGGAAGGCCGGGCTCCTCGACGATCTGGATGCGGCCGGTGGGGGTGGTGCGCTCGTCGACGGTGCGCACGGTCGGGTCGACCGCCGGCATCTGCAGCGTCGGCGCGTCGTCGCGCACGATCGGCGCCTCACTCATTCGCGGCTCAATCGTGTCTCGCACCGCTGGACCCCTCCATGTGCTGGCATGCTGCCCCCCGTACGGGGGTGATCGTTCGCTCCAGTATGCACGAGAAACCCTGGTGATGACCCCCATCCGGGGTACGGGACGGTCGCTGCGACGCGCGGATGCCGCGGCTGCGCGGCGAACGGACGCGGTGATCGGGGACCCGGACCGTTTGGGTCAGACAGGGTCATCGTCTACGCTGGGAAAGCAGGTCTCCGCCCTGGAAACTCGGGGCAGGACCGGCTCGGGGATGTAGTTCAATGGTAGAACTTCAGCTTCCCAAGCTGACAGCGCGGGTTCGATTCCCGTCATCCCCTCCAGTGCGACATCCGGCCCCGGGCCACCCGCCTCACGCGGTCCGCTCGGCGATCGCCTCGAGCACCGGCAGTCGGGCCGCTCGCCTCGCCGGCAGGACACCGGCGACGAGGCCGACCGCCGAGACCGCCAGGAGCACGAGCCCCTGATCCCACGGGACGACCAGCTCGAGCGGCGCAGTCGTCGCGAGCGCGGCGATCGTCGCCACCGCGGCGCCGAGGCCGAGGAGCACGCCGACGACCACCGCGGTCGCGGACACGAGCACGGCCTCGATCTCGACCATGAGCCAGGCGGACGCCCGCGACATGCCGACCGCACGCAGCAGGCCGATCTCGCGGGTGCGCTCCACGATCGACAGCGACAGGGTGTTGGCGATGCCGAGGACGGCGATGACCATCGCGAACGCGAGCAGCACGGTGACGAGCCCGAAGAGCTGGTCCACCGTCTGGGTGCGACCCGCGACGACCGCGGCGTGGTCGCGGACCTGCACGGTCGGGTGATCCTCGAGCGCCACCGCGAGCGCCGCCGCGAGCTGCTCGGGGCTGACCCCGTCCGCGGCGGTCACGAAGATGCTCGCGTCCATGTCCTCCGTGAAGTGCTGCGCGTACGTGGCGAGCGACACGAGGTAGTCCGTCTGCAGCGCCTGCGCCGAGCCGTCCGCGATGATGCCGACGATCGGCAGCCCGACCTCACCGGTGCGGGCGAAGGTCATCGGGAGCGCATCGCCGATGCCGAGTCCGCGCTCGGCCGCGACGCGCTCGGCGATCACGACACCCCCGGCATCCAGCAGCGCGAGCTCGCCATCGATCATGCGGAGGTGCGCGACCTCGGTGATGCGATCCGGCTCGATCGCCGACAGCGCGCTCGTCACGCCGCGGTCGCGCCAGTGCCCGTACTTGATGCGAGTCGCAGTGCCGACGCCGTCGACCGCGGCGACCTCGTCGAACACGGCGGCATGCACCCCGCCGAGCATCTCCTGGCCGGCGCTCTCGACGACGACGTCGGCGGCGATGACCTCCCGGTACTGCTCGGCGGTCGCCGCCTTCACGGATGCGCCGACGACCGCGGCGAACACCATGAGCGCCAAGCCGAACGCGAGCGCCATGACCGTCGCCGCGGTGCGGCGCGGCTCCCGCAGGGCCGACTCGCGCGCCACCTGCCCCGCCACCGAGGTCGAGCCGATGAGGCCGAGCAGGCTGATGAGCGGTCTGAGCGCGACGGGCGCGAGCGTGACAACGCCGACGAGCGCCAGGCCGATCCCGAGACCGAGGCAGGGCATCGGCATGCCCTGCGACGGGAGCCCGGCGATCACGACACCGGCGCCGAGGACGAGGATGCCGAGGATGCGGCGGCGCACCGGGACCCGTTCCGGCTCACCGGCGCTCGCCCGCATGCTCGCGATCGGCGACGTCGCTGCGGCTCGCCTCGCCGGGCCGAGCGCGGCGAGGACCGTCACGCCGACGCCGAGGATGAGCGCGGCGAGGATCGCGAGCGGCTGGATGTCGAGGTCGCCCTCGGGTATCGCCACGCCGAACGCCCGCGACAGCGACCGGAGGCCGAGCGTGCCGAGCACGCCCACGACCACGCCCACCGCGGACGCGACGACACCCACGATGAGCGCCTCCAGGAGGACCGAGCCGAGCACCTGCCCGCCGGTCGCGCCGGCGGCGCGGAGGACTGCGAGTTCCCGGGTGCGCTGGGTGATGACGATCCCGAATGTGTTGGCGATGAGGAATGCGCCAATGATGAGCGCGGCGACGCTCATCGCGATGAGGACGATTCGGAGCATCTCGAGGTTGGCCGCGGCCTGCTCGGCGCTGGCTGCGGCGAGATCCTGCGCCGTCGCGACCTGGATCGCGTCACCGAGCTACGCGGCGAGCTGCGGCTGCAGGGCGGCTGCGCCGACCGAGGAGACGACGAGGATCTCCGAGCAGGCGTCGCCGAGGCCGAGGATCTGCTGCGCACCGTCGAGGGTCGTGAGCGCGACCATCCCGATGGGCGGGCCGTCGCTGTCGCCGAACCCGACGAGGCCGACGACGCGCGCCGTCGCCGTCGCCTCACCTGCGAGCACGACCTCGTCGCCGATGGCGAGACCGAGCGCTCGCGCCGCGGCGCGGTCGATCACGACCTCGTCAGCGGCGGTCGGCTCGGCGCCCTCGAGCAGCGGGTGGGGGCCGATCGGGTCCGGCACCCAGGTGCTGAGCTGGACACCGCCGAGGTCGATGTCGCCGCGCTGGATCCGCGCGCTGCCCCTGGCGACCGGGATCGCCAGGTCGACGCCGTCGACGCCGCGCACCCGTTCGAGGACGGCCTGGGCGAGCGGGTCGCGCTCCACCTCGACGCCCATGCCGGAGTCGAACGCGGTCGCGGTCCGCACGGTCAGGTCCGCGCCCGCGGTGGCCGTGGCGAACTGCTCGTCGAAGAGTCGACGCGCCGTGTCGTTGAGAATGAGGCTGCGGGCGACGAATGCGACGCCGAGGATGACCGCTGCCGCGGTGAGCGCGATGCCCGACGGGGTGCAGCGCGTGCTCGCATCACTCCCGTTCATGCACGCCGCACAGCTGATCCGCCAGCCGTACACGGCGGATGCCGCCGAGACGCTCGCGGGCGGTCAGCCCGAGGTGCTCGACGCGCTGCGCGAGATGTTCGGCCTGAGCTCGACCGTCGGCGACGTCACGATCACCACGGGCATCGCCATGGGCTCGCTCATCCTCGTCGCGGTGGTCTTCGCCGCGCTCGGCGGATGGCGTCTCAAGCGCACCATCCGCTGACCCCGATCACAGTCCCCGGGTGAGGTCGTCGATGACCGAGAGGATGTCGGCGACCTCACCCGCGCTGAACTGGCGCTTGCTCGTGACGAGCGCCGACCACAGGCTGTTCGCCGCGAGCCAGGCCGTGTTGAGCCGGGCCCGCGCGTGGCCGTCCACCGTGCGCGGCGCTTCGAACATCCGCCGCACCCACACCTGATACGGCGCCATCTCATCCGGCCGGGACAGGATCTGCGAGAAGAGCGCGGACTCGCCCGGCACCAGGTCGCCGCGCGAGGACACCCTCGCGTAGGCCCGGATGCGCGCACCCACCGAGACCAGCTCCACATCCGCGCGCATCACCGCGGACATCTCCGCCTCCCAGCGGGTGAGCACCGTCTGGAGCATCGCCGCCCGCAGCTCGCCTTTCCCGGCGAAGTGATACAGGACGCCCTGCCTCGTGACGCCAGCCATGCGCGCGACCGCGTCGATCGTGACATCCTCGCCGTGCGCGGCGCACACGTCGAGCGCCGCGGCGATGATGCGCTCACGCGAACTCGTCCTCGCCATCAGCGCGTCCCGGCCGCGAGCGCGACGCAGTGCTCCAGGAGTGGCGGCAGCTGGCGACTCGCGACATCGGGATGCTCCGGGTGCCACTGCACCCCGACGATCGGGGCGGACTCGTGCGCGATCGCCTCGATGATCGAATCCGGAGCGCGCGCGATCACCCGCAGCCCCTTCCCGAGCTCGGCGACCGCCTGATGATGGCTGCAGCGCGCCTGCCGCCCCACCTTGAACACCGCGTCCTCGCCGGACCGGACGACGACCGGGGTCGACACGAAGACCTCCGATGCGGGGATGCGGTGCCCGTCGAGGTGCTGGATGAGGGTGCCGCCGAGGGCGACGTTGATGAGCTGGTGGCCACGGCAGATCCCGAGGAGCGGGGTGCGGCGACGGAGCGCCTGGTGGACGACGGCGATCATGGTGCGGTCGGCCTGCGTCTCGTGCGCGCCGCTGCCCGGGTAGTCGGTCGCGCCGCCGTACAGCATCGGGTCGATGTCCTCCCCGCCCATGAGCACGATGGCGTCGGCGGTCCGCGCCTGCTGGAGCACGTCGAGCCGGTCCGTCTCCGCGGCCGCGACGAGCGTCGCATCCCAGCCGGCTTCGTCGAAGGCGCGCATCGCCGCGGCATTCAGGGTGTTGAGGAGCTGCTGGTACCGGGGCGCGTGGCGTCGCCGCGAGCGCACGTGCAGGACCAGGAGCTGCCGCGCGGTGCTCATGATTCGGCCACCTCAACCTCATGGCGGGTCGACGCACTCGATCGCGTCCGCCGCCCCGCTTTCTTGACTGCCGACCAAGATTGCAGGGCCATGCGTCGGGCCGGTGAAACCGCCGTTTCCGACGTGTTTCGCCTGACTGGGCTCAGGCCGAGACTGGTGCCTGGAGCGCCTTCTGCTGCCGGCGATAGCGGTGGAGGATGTGCTCCGTGTAGCCGTTCGGCTGCTCAGCCCCGAGGAGGATGAGGTCGCGCGCGGCGAGGAAGGCGAGGGATTCGGTCCCGTCCTCGTCGATGAGCGGCACATGCCGCGGGTCGGCCGCGTTCTGACGGTCGACGATCGGGGCGATGCGGCGGAGCGCGTCGATCACCTGGTCCTGGCCGATGATGCCGTGCATGAGCCAGTTCGCGAGGAGCTGGCTGGAGATGCGCAGCGTCGCGCGGTCCTCCATGAGTGCGACATCGTCGAGATCGGGGACCTTGGAGCACCCGATGCCCTGGCCGACCCAGCGGACCACGTAGCCGAGGATCGACTGGGCGCTGCCGTCGAGCTCGGCGGCGATCTCTTCCGCCGACCAGTCCACCCGCTCGGCGAGCGGCGGTCGCAGCATCGCCTCGATGGGGGTGCGGTCGCGCTGCATGAGCTCCCGCTGGCGGGCGAGCACATCGACGCGGTGATAGTGGATCGCATGGATCGTCGCGGCGGTCGGCGACGGCACCCACGCGGTCGTCGCGCCCGCGAGCGGGTGCGCGATCTTCGTCTCGAGCATCGCGCGCATCAGGTCCGGCATCGCCCACATGCCCTTGCCGATCTGGGCGCGACCGGGCAGCCCGTGCGCGAGGCCCGCGTCGACATTCGCGTCCTCGTAGGCGGCGAGGTACGGCTGCGACCTGAGCTCGGCCTTCCTGACGACGGGTCCCGCCGCCATCGAGGTGCGGATCTCATCGCCGGTGCGGTCGAGGAAGCCGGTGTTGATGAAGACGACGCGGTCGGCGGCCGCGGCGATGGCGGCGTCGAGGTTCACCGAAGTGCGACGCTCCTCGTCCATGATCCCGACCTTGATCGTGCGCGGGGCGAGGCCGAGCAGCCGCTCGACCCGCTCGAGCAGCTCGACCGTGAATGCGACCTCCTGCGACCCGTGCTGCTTGGGCTTCACGATGTACATGGAGCCGGTGCGCGTGTTGGCGAGGCGGGTCTCCCCGCGGAGGCTCGGGATCGCGGCGGCGGTCGAGATGAGGGCGTCGAGGAATCCCTCGGGGATCTCGCGACCCCGGTCGTCGAGGACCGCGTCCGTGTACATGTGGATGCCCACGTTGCGGACGATCATGAGCGAGCGGCCGTGGAGGGTGAGCGGCGAACCGTCGTGCGCCGTGTATTCGCGGTCCGGCGCGAGGGTGCGCGTCAGGACCTGGCCGCCCTTCTCGAAGGTCTCGGCGATGTCGCCGCGGAGCAGGCCGAGCCAGGTCGAGTAGGCGAGGACCTTGTCCTCCGCGTCGACCGCGGCGACCGAGTCCTCGAAGTCCATGATCGTGGAGACCGCCGCCTCGACGATGAGGTCGGCGACCCCCGCGGCGTCGGCACGCCCGATGGGGTCCGCGCGGTCGATGCGGATCTCGATGTGGAGCCCGTGGTGTCGGATGAGGACTGCGCTGGGCTCGCTCGGCTCGCCGCGGTAGCCGGCGAATGCGTGCGGCTCGGCGAGACGGGCGGTGTCGCCGTCGGCGAGATCTGCGACGAGCGCACCGTCGACGATCCGGTAGCGGACCGCATCCGCGTGGGAGCCGGTCGTGAGCGGTGCGGCGGTGTCGAGCAGTTCGCGACCGAGCGCGATGACCGCGGCGCCCCGGTGCGGGTTGTAGCCGGGGGTGCGGGCGGTGTCGCCCTCGTCGGGGACGATGTCGGAGCCGTAGACGGCGTCGTACAGGGAGCCCCAGCGGGCGTTCGCGGCGTTGATCGCGAATCGCGCATTCGTGATGGGGACGACGAGCTGCGGCCCGGGCTGGGCTGCGAGCTCCGCGTCGACATCGTCCGTCGTGATCGTGAACGGCGCCGGGGCAGGCTCCAGGTACCCGATCTCGCGGAGGAATGCCGTGTACTCGGCCTCGTCCGGCATGCCCGGGTGGGCACGATGCCATTCGTCGATGAGCGCCTGCAGCTCGTCGCGGCGCGCGAGCAGCTCGGCGTTGCGCGGCGCGAGGTCGGCGAGGATGTCGGCGAATCCGCCCCAGAACTCCGCCGACGTCATCCCGAGAGGCGGGAGGACCTGCTCGGCGACGAAATCGTGCAGCCTCGCGTCGATGCGCAATCCTCCGACGTCGATGCGCTCATCCATGGTGACCTCTCATCTCGGTGTGGGGGCGGGGTCCTTCGGCGCGTGCGCGGCGAGGAATTCGTAGACCTCGACCTCGTCGACTCCCGTGAACCTGGCTTCGGGGATCGCCGCGAGCAGGGAGGCGTTCAGGCGGGGATTCGCCCAGCTGCGGTGCTCCCAGGTGGCGGCGAGCTCGGGGGCCGGCTCGCGGCAGCAGGTCGGGTCGGGGCAGCGCGAGGTGAGGCGGCGCGCGGTGTCGCGGCCACGGAACCACTTCGCGTCGGCGAAGCGCGTGCCGAGGCTCACCGAGAACAGTCCGCCCGGCGACGACTGGATGCTCGAGGTGCACCAGTAGGTGCCGGCCGGCTTGTCGGTGAACTGGTGGAACGGGCTCAGCCGGTCCTCGCTCTCGAAGACCTGGCGGGCGCTCCACCAGCGGCACACCACCTGACCTTCGATCGCGCCGAGCGCGTCGGTCGGGAAGGCGGCGCCGTCGTTCTCGTAGGCCTTGGAGATGGTGCCGCTCGCGTGCACCTTGAGGAAGTGGACCGGGATGTCGAGGTGCGCGGTCGCGAGGTTCGTGAACCGGTGCGCTGCCGTCTCATAGCTCACCGCGAATGCGTCGCGCAGGTCCTCGACGGAGAGCTCGCGCGCGGCCTTCGCCTGGGTGAGGAAGTCGACGGCGCTCGCCTCCGGGATGAGCAGCGCGCCGGTCAGGTAGTTCACCTCGACGCGCTGACGGAGCAGCTCCGCGTAGTCGCGAGGCTCCTGCTTGCCGAGCACGTGGGCGGCGAGCGCCTGGAGGAGCGTCGACCGCGGGTCGCTCGCCGATGGGCTCGAGGACAGGTAGATGCGGCCGTGGACGTGATCGGTGACGCTGCGCGTGGAGGATGGCAGGTCGCTCACGTAGTGGAGGGTGAATCCGAGGTGCGCGGCGAGCTCGGCGGATGCGCGCTGTGAGAGCGGGCCGCCGCGGTGGCCGATCGCCTTGAGGAGGTCTGCGGCGATCGCCTCGAGCTCCGGGAAGTAGTTGCCGCGCTTGCGCTGCTCGGCGCGGAGCTCGGTGTTGGCGCGCCGCGCCTCCTCCGGGGTGGATGCGCGCTCCCGGTGGATGCGCTCGAGCTCGTCGTGGAGGGCGATGATCGTCTCGATCGCCTCGTCGCTGAGCGATCTCCGGATCGGCAGGGGCGGCAGTCGCAGTGATGCGGCGAGCGGGCCCCGCATGATGCGCTCGAGCCGGATCTCGAGCTCGTCGCGTCGCGGCAGCGGTTCGGGGGTGAGCAGTCCGTCGACGGTGACGCCGAGGGCTTTCGCGTAGCGCTGGAGTTCGGCAACCTTGAGCTCGCGCTTGCCGTTCTCGACGACGGAGACCTGCGATGCGGCACGCCCGATGGCAGCGCCGAGGTCTTCGACGGTCATGCCGCGCTGGGTGCGGAGCGCGCGGATGCGTCGGCCGATGGTGAGCGAGTCGAGCACGTCCTCATCGTCTGCGGGGATGGATGCCTGTGGAGCCATGCGAGGCAGTCTGACAGGGCCCCATTTCTGAAATGCAGAAGATTCGGCGAATTTCTGCCCTTGTTTCGCGAGAAAACCTGCTCGCGCAGGCTCAGGCTCGATGCATTCGCACTGCATGGCGCGCACCGGGCGCGTCCCCCAAGGAGCCGAAATGACCGACATGACCCGACCTGGCGACCAGACCCAGACGGCCGCCGAACTCCAGGCGGAATGGGAGCTCGACCCTCGATGGGCGAACGTCCGCCGCGACTACACCGCTGAGGACGTCATCGCCCTCCGCGGCCCGGTCCGCGAGCAGGCCACCCTCGCCCAGCGCGGCGCCGAGAAGCTCTGGGAGCTCATCGAGGCCAACGGCGAGAACCCCGAGGAATGGACGTACGCGCTCGGCGCCATCACCGGCAACCAGGCCGTGCAGCAGGTGCGCGCGGGTCTCAAGGCCATCTACCTCTCCGGCTGGCAGGTCGCCGCCGACGCCAACCTGGCCGGCCAGACCTACCCCGACCAGAGCCTCTACCCCGCCAACTCGGTGCCCGCGGTCGTCCGCCGCATCAACAACGCGCTGCTCCGGGCCGCGCAGATCGAGTACGCCGAGAAGGGTCGCACCGAGCGCGACTGGCTCGTCCCGATCGTCGCGGATGCGGAGGCAGGATTCGGCGGCCCTCTCAACGCCTACGAGCTCATGCACGGGATGATCCAGGCTGGTGCCGCCGGCGTGCACTGGGAGGACCAGCTCGCGAGCGAGAAGAAGTGCGGCCACATGGGCGGCAAGGTGCTCGTCCCGACCAGCCAGCACATCCGCACCCTCAACGCGGCACGACTCGCCGCCGACGTCGCCGGCGTCCCGAGCATCATCATCGCCCGCACCGACGCCCTCGCCGCGAACCTCATCACGAGCGACATCGACGAGCGCGACCGTCCGTTCCTCACCGGCGAGCGCACGAGCGAAGGCTTCTACGAGGTGACGAGCGGCATCGAGCCGGTCATCGCCCGCGGCCACGCCTACGCCCCGTACGCCGACCTGCTTTGGGTCGAATCGAGCGAGCCCGACCTCGAGCTCGCGCGCCGCTTCGCCGAGAGCATCCACTCGGAGTTCCCCGACCAGAAGCTCGCGTACAACTGCTCGCCGAGCTTCAACTGGAAGCGCCACCTCGACGACGACACCATCGCGAAGTTCCAGCGCGAGCTCGCCGCGATGGGCTACGCCTTCCAGTTCATCACCCTCGCCGGCTTCCACTCCCTCAACCACGGGATGTTCGAGCTCGCGAGCGGCTACCGCGACCGCCAGATGTCGGCGTACGTCGAGCTGCAGGAGGCGGAATTCGCCGCGGAAGCCCGCGGGTACACCGCGACCAGGCACCAGGCCGAGGTCGGCACCGGCTACTTCGACCGCATCGCCACGGCGCTCAACCCCGCGAGCGCGACGCTCGCGCTGGTCGGCTCCACCGAGTCCGAGCAGTTCCACTGATCCCCCTGAGCCGATCCCGCTGATCGACGCATCCAGACGGAGCACACCATGACGACACACCCCGGCACCCGGATCGAGATCCTCGGCGCGCTCGACGAGCGCTACGAGGAGATCCTCACCCCCGATGCGCTGCGCCTGCTCGCGGCGCTGCACGACAAGTTCGGCGAGCGGCGTCTCGCCGCGCTCGAGCGGGGCCGCGCTCGCCGCGAGCGCATCGAGGCTGGCGCCGACCCGCGCTTCCTCGTCGAGACGACGGCGATCCGCGAGGCGAGCGAATGGCGTGTCGCCGCGCCGGCACCCGGCCTCACCCGGCGCATCGTCGAGATCGTCGGACCGACCGACCGCCGCACGGTCCAGGCGATGCTCGCCTCCGGCGCGGATGTGTGGGTGGCCGATCATGAGGACGGCCTCAGCCCCACCTGGTCGAACATCGTCGAGGGCAGCTCAATCTCGCCGACGCCATCCGGGGCCGGATCCCCATGCCGGTCCACTCGAGGCGCTCGCGCCCGGAGATCACCGGCGCGCCGACGATCATGTTCCGTCCGCGCGGCTGGCACCTGACCGAGCAGAACCTCCGCTGCATCGACCGCGAAGGTCGCGCGCGGAGCGCCTCGGCGAGCCTCGTCGACTTCGGCCTGTACGCCTTCCACAACGCCCGTGAGCTCGTCGCCCGCGGCAGCGGCCCGTACTTCTACCTGCCGAAGATCGAGAGCCACCTCGACGCCCGCCTCTGGGATGACGTCTTCACCTTCACGGAGAACGCGCTCGGTCTCACGCACGGCACGATCCGCGCGACCGTCCAGATCGAGACGATCACCGCGGCATTCGAGATGGAGGAGATCCTCTTCGAGCTGAAGGACCATTCGGCCGGGCTCAACCTCGGCCGCTGGGACTACCTGTTCAGCCTCATCAAGCACTACCGCGCACGCGGTCGCGCATGGATCCTCCCTGACCGCAGCGAGGTCACCATGTCCGTACCATTCATGCGGGCCTGCTCGGAGCTGCTCGTGTCGACATGCCACCGCCGCGGCGCGCACGCGATCGGCGCGATGACCTCCTATGTCCCCGACCGTCGTCAGCGTCCCGAGGTGACCTCCCTCGCCCTCAAGCAGGTCGCGGCGGAGGACCGGGCCGAGGCGCTCGACGGGTACGACGGCACGTGGGTCGCGCACCCCGACCTGGTCGCGCTCGCGCGCCGGGAGTTCGAAGCGGTCATGGGCTCGCGCGACCACCAGCTCGACCGGCTCCGCGACGACGTCGTCGTCACCGAGCACAACCTGCTCGACATCCGCATGGAGGGCACCGTCATCACCGCCGACGGCATCCACCACAACGTCACCGTGGCCATGCGGTACCTCGACGCGTGGCTGCGCGGCGAAGGCTCCGTCGTCATCGACGGGATCATCGAGGACATGGCGGCTGCCGAGATCAGCCGCTCGCAGCTGTCCCAGTGGATCCACCAGGGCGCGATCACGACCGATGGCCTGCCGGTCACGAAGGAGCGCGTGGAATGGGTCATCGACCGCACGCTCATGACGCTCCCCCGCGTCGACGGCGACCGACTCGACGACGCCGCAGAGCTGCTCAAGGAGCTCGTGCTCGGTGAGCCGTTCCGCGCATTCATGTCGGTCCCGGCGTACGCGCGCCACCTCCGCACCAGCGCTCCGGCGCTCGTCGCACACGTCGCCTGAACGGGTGAGGCTTCGACTCAGGCGCACCAGGCGGGCTGGGCGGCATCGGGGGCCGCTCAGCCCGCCTCAACCCATCCGGACACCACAGACCGGGATCACACCTCGCCCATGAACCGGCGCACGTGCGGGTCGACGATGACATCGCGAGGCCGGAGCGGACGAGACAGGTGGAGTCCCTCGAGCGTCCGCAGGCGGCTCAGCGCGACATATGTCTGACCGGGAGCGAATGCCCCGGAGCCGAGATCGATGAGCGCGCGGTCGAAGGTCTGGCCCTGCGACTTGTGGATCGTCACCGCCCACGCGAGACGCAGCGGGAACTGCGTGAACTCGGCGACGACCTCGCGCTTCAGCTCACGGGAGATCGGGCTGTACTCGTAGCGGAACTTCTCCCACGTCGCCGGCTCGACCTCGTGGACATCCCCGCCGTCCACCTCGACCTTCACCGTCTCGCCGAGCTCCACGACGACGCCCATCGTGCCGTTCACCCAGCGCGCATCCCCGCTCGTGTCGTTGCGGAGGAACATGACCCGCGCCCCGACCTTCAGCTCGAGGATCTCGTCCGCCGGGTAGGTGCCGCGACCGAACTCCCCGGCCACCTCCGCCATGTTCCGAGCGACCGGCCCGCGGAGGCTCGCGAGCCCTCGTGCGTTGATCGCCGAGACCGTCGCATTCGTCGACGCGAGCGTGATGGCGTCCTCACCGGGCGGCACCGGGCGCGCACCCGCGCCATTCAGCGCGTCCGCGATCTCTTGGGTCACCGTCCCGTGGCGCACCGCCGTGAGCATCGCCGCGAACTCGGGGTCCCGCTGGCGGTGGATCGTCGAGAGCTGGCGCACCGTGATCGGCATCCGCTCCCAGACGTGCGCATCGAAGAACCACGGGGAGCGGTAGCGGTCGGCGAAGTACGCGCGCTCGTGCGGATCCGACGGCGGGACCGGCGCGAGCTGGTACGGGTCGCCGAAGAGCACGACCTGCACGCCGCCGAACGGGAGCGAGCTGCGCCGGGCCTCCCGGAGGGTGCGGTCGACCGCGTCGATGAGGTCGGCGTTCGCCATCGACACCTCGTCGATGACGAGCGTCTCGATCGCGCCGAGGACACGGCGCAGCTCCGGCGGGTGCGGCAGCGGGTGATCGGCGATCACGCCGATGGGGAGGCGGAAGAGCGAGTGGATCGTCTGACCGCCGACATTGAGCGCCGCGACACCCGTCGGGGCGCAGATCGCGATGCGCTTCGAGGTGTTCGCGGCGAGGTGGCTGAGCAGCGTCGACTTGCCCGTGCCGGCGCGACCCGTGACGAAGATCGCGTCCATCGTCGTCTCGATCTCGTCGAAGACGGCCAGCTGCTCATCCGTCAGCTCCGGGATCGCACGCGCGTCGAGGGCCGTCACCCGCCCAGGCTAGCCGCCCAGGCCGCTAGGCAGATCGCATCAATACACTGACCGGGTGCGTTCGATCTGGATCCGCGCCGTCGTCGCGGTCGTGCTCCTCATCGGGGCATTCGTGGCCGCGGTCGCGGTCCTGACCCAGGTCGTCTACAGCCCGACCGGATTCGTCCGCAGCTACATCGAAGCCCTCGAGCGCAAGGACATCGAGGCGGCGCTTCGCCTCGCCGGTCCGCCCACGTCGTCGAGCGCACTCGACGACCTCCTCGAGGCGCCGATCCTCGCCGGCATCGAGTCATTCGAGATCGCCGAATTCGGCAGCGGCGCGACCAGGACCGTCACCGTCGACTATGTCGCCGACGGCGTCGCGGGCCAGACCTCCTTCCAGGTGCGCCAGTCCGGCACCCTCCTCGGCGTGTTCCCGCTGTGGGAGTTCGCGTCGAGCCCGTACGCGGTCGTCGACATCACCGTGCTCAACTCGCGCGAGTTCACCGCGAACGGCTTCCGGCTCGTGACACCCGAGTACAACCAGCCGGCGCGGTACCTCGCCTTCACCCCCGGCACCATCCGCTTCGAGCACGAGTCCACCTACCTCGAGTCGCGGCCTGTGACACTCGCACTCGGCTCCCCGAGCCGCCCCGCCCACGTCGAGCTCGCTGCCGTGCCGAACCCCGAGTTCCGCTCGATCATCCAGGAGCAGGTCGACAGCTATCTCGATGAATGCGCCGCCCAGCCGCTGCTGTACCCGCGCGGCTGCCCCTTCGGCTACGGCGTCTCCGACCGTGTCGCGAGCGAGCCGACATGGCGCATCGTCGACTACCCGATGCTCGCGGTGAACGCCACGAGCATCCCGGGCGAATGGCACGTCCCCGCCGCGATCGGCAACGCCGAGCTCACCGTGGAGCTCCGCTCGATCTTCGACGGCTCGTACTACGAGTTCACGACGACGGTGCCGTTCCGCGTCGGCTTCGTCGTCACCTTCGTCGGCGAGGACGAGATCGTCGTCACCCCGCAGCTGACCTAGTCGGCCAGCCGAGCTCAGTCCTCGGCGCGGGCGTCAGCCTTCGCGCGGGCCGCGAGCATCTGGTTGTACGCCTCCAGCTCGGCGTCCCCATCGCGATCCGCCTGACGGTCGAGTCGACGCTGCAGCCTGGTGTCGCTGCGCGACCACTGCACCGCCACCGCGATCGCGAGCGCGATCGTCGGCAGCTCACCCACCGACCAGGCGATGCCGCCCGCGCGCTGCTGGTCCTGCAGCGCCGTGATGCCGATGTCCCAGCCCATGGCGCCGTACCAGTCGGCGAGCAGCAGCCCCGTGCCGGTCATGATCGCCAGGCCGAAGAAGGCGTGCAGCGCCATCGTCGCGAGCAGCAGGAGGAGCCGCACCGGGTAGGACGGGCGATTCGGCGCCGGGTCGATCCCGATGAGCGCCTGGACGAAGAGATACCCCGTCAGCAGGAAGTGCAGGACCATCCACTCGTGGCCGAGGTGCGTCGTCGTCGCCCACGAGAACACCGGGGTGTAGTAGAAGGCCCACAGGCTCACCACGAAGAGGAACGCCGCGACGTACGGGTTGCCCACGATGCGGAACCATGTCGAGTGGACGATCGCCATGATCCATTCGCGAGGACCCCAGCTGCCGTCGTCGCGCTTCCGGATCGTGCGGAGCGCGAGGGTGACCGGCGCACCCGGCACGAGCAGGACCGGCACCACCATGCCGAGGATCATGTGGCCGAGCATGTGCGCGGAGAAGAGCTTGTCCTGGTAGACGTTCACCCCGCCGCTCGTCACCCACACCAGGACGAGGAGCCCGGCGAACCACGAGATCGTCCGCAGCACGGGCCAGCGATCGCCGCGGCGGTGCATGCGGATCACGCCCGCGAGGTAGAAGAACCCGAGGCCGAGCGAGATCGTCAGCCACAGCAGATCCGGGCGCCAGCCGAACAGGTACGCGGCCGCATCCGGCGGCGGCGGCAGCGGCGAGCCGGTGAGGATCTCCGCGGGCGACGTCCCCGTCGGCTCGCTCACGCGGGGCGGCGCCGTCTGCCCGAGCGCCGTCGCCATGCCGGTCGCGATGCCCATGAGGATCACCTCGGCGATCACGACCCAGGCGAAGAAGCGGCGATCGCCGCCCATGCGCGAGATCGCCCACCGGCGATTCACCGCACCGGCGATGCCGAGCACGACGAGCGCCGCCATCTTGATCAGGAGGATCGTCCCGTACGGCGTCCAGAGCTCATCGAGCGAGTTGAAGGACAGGAAAGCACGCGCCACACCCGAGCCCGTCACGACCACGAAGCACAGCAGCGCGATCGTCGAGTACCGCTCGGTGATCGCGCGGTTCGCTCGCGCGACGACGATCGCCGCGAGCCCGCCGACCCACACCGCGGTGCCGATGAGGTGCAGCCACATCGCGTTCCATGCGATGTTGTGATCCGCGGTGCCGCCGGCGTGACCGAGCGCCGCGACCGGCACGAGCCCCGCGACCGAGATCACCCCCGCGACGAGCAGCCACCAGTGGTTCCGCGTGAAGGCGATGACGAGCGCGGCGACCGCGGCGAAGATCACCGCCCACGCGCGATTCACCCCCGCCTCGGTGTCGCTCAGGTACTGCCACAGCGCAGCCCCGAACGAGTCGTCGAATCGGATCTCCGAGCCGATCGTCGCGGCGAAGGAGAAGAGCCCGGCAGCAGCCAGGGTCACGGTCCACACGCTCGCGCCGAGCGAGGCGAAGGACGCGACCCGCTCATAGGCGGGCGAGTCGAGCGGGGTCGCCAGGCACGCCACGACGAGCGACCCGACCGTGACCCCTGCGGCGATGTGGGAGATCGTCGTCACGATCGGCAGGCCCCAGCGGACGACAGGACCGGGGTCGAGGATGAGCACCTCGTCGGCGGTGCCGCCGATCGCGAGACCCGCGAGGACAGCGGCGATGCCTGCGACGACGAGCGCGCCGACCGCGCTCCAAGCCCACCTGGTCACCGCTCAAGCCTAGGCGGGAGACACCTGGAGCACGCCGGGTGCGCAGCGCACCGCCCCATCAAGCACTGAGGGCACCGGACCGACGCGGTCCGGTGCCCTGCAGCGGCGCTCGAACTACTTGACAGCCGCCTTGAGCTTGGAGCCGGCCGAGATCTTGACGCCCTTCGACGCCGGGATCGTGATCGCCTCTCCGGTGGCGGGGTTGCGGCCAGCGCGCGCCGCGCGCGCGGTCTGCTCGAACGAGATCCAGCCGGGGATGCTGACCTTGGTGCCAGCCGCGACGGACTTGGCGACGACGGCGAACAGCGCGTCGAGCGCGGCGCCCGCGTCCTTCTGGGTCAGACCCGCCTCGGCGGCGATGGCGGCGACGAGGTCGCTCTTGTTCAGGCTCTCAGCCATGGTGTCCTCCTGGACAGTGTTCGGTGGAACGAGTCGGCTTGCGAGTAGTCCCGCGAACCGGCCCTGACACTATCAGCGCGGCGGCGTTCTCCCCCGATATTTCGGGGGTTTCGTCCACTTCGCTTCAAGTTGTGGTTGAAACCTCGCGGTGCGGCGGGAGCGCGCAGTCGAGCGCGAGCGACCCCCTCAGGCGCCCTTCGCCGCCGCGACGAATGCGCGCACGAGCTCCGCATCCTTCACCCCGGGAGACGACTCGACACCGCTCGAGACATCCACACCCCACGGCCGGGCCTGGCCGATCGCCTCCGCGACATTTCCCGGCGCGAGCCCGCCGGCGAGCAGCCAGCGACCCTCGGGCCGGTAGGCGACGAGATCGCTGAGATCCCAGCGCTCGCCGGAGCCAGGTCGCGGCGCGTCGAGCAGGATCGCCTCCTCGCCATACGACCCGACCGCGAGCGGTCCGCCGTCGACGATCGCCGTGGCACGCCACACTCGCGGCAGCACCGACCGGGCGCGGGCGAAGTCCGGCTCGCCGTACGCGCGACCATGCAGCTGCAGGATGTCGATCCCGAGCCGCACCGCGAGCGACGCAGCCTCCAGGGCATCGAGGTCATTCGTCACGAGCACCGTCTCGACGCGACCGCGGACCGCCTCGACGACCGCGCGCGCCTCCGCCTCGTCCACCCGGCGGGGGCTCCGCTCGCTGAAGACGACGCCGATCGCATCAGCACCCGCATCCGCCGCGACCCTCGCCATCTCCGGGGTGCGCAGCCCACAGACCTTCACGTACACCCCATCGACGCTACCCGGACGCCTGCCGGCCAGCGTGCCCTGGAGACGGAAGAGGGGCCCGGACCATCAGGTCCGGGCCCCTCGACGCGGTGTCAGCGGTGCGTCACCAGCTCGACTTCGTCACGCCGGGCAGCTCACCGCGGTGCGCCATGTCACGGAAGCGGACACGCGAGATGCCGTACTTCGAGAGCACACCACGCGGACGGCCGTCGATCGCGTCGCGGCTGCGGACGCGGACCGGCGAGGCGTCGCGGGGGAGCTTCTGGAGGGCGACGCGGGCGGCCTCACGCGACTCGTCCGTGCCGTTCGGGTCGACGAGCGCCTTCTTGAGCTCGGCGCGCTTCGCCGCGTAGCGCTCGACGATCGCCTTGCGCTGCTCATTGCGCGCGATCTTGGACTTCTTCGCCATGGGTCAGCGCTCCTCTCGGAATTCGACGTGCTTGCGGATCACCGGGTCGTACTTCTTGAGCACGAGGCGGTCGGGGTTGTTGCGGCGGTTCTTGCGGGTCACGTAGGTGTACCCGGTGCCGGCCGTCGAACGGAGCTTGATGATCGGACGGATGTCCTGAGCCTTATTCGCCATCAGAGCTTCACCCCACGCTTCAGCAGGTCAGCGACCACCGCGTCGATGCCACGGGCGTCGATCACCTTGATGCCCTTGGCGGAGAGCGTCAGCGTGACGTTCCGCTTCAGGCTCGGCACGTAGTAGGTCTTCTTCTGGATGTTCGGGTCGAACCGACGCTTGGTGCGGCGGTGCGAGTGCGAGATGTTGTGTCCGAAACCGGGAACGGCTCCGGTCACCTGGCAAACGGCTGCCATGGTTTCCTTCTTTCAGCTACCGTCGGCGTCCCCGAGACTCATGTCCTGACGGGATGCCGACCCATGATCACATGTCGGCAGGACCTGCCGGGCGGGCCCGACACTGTCCCACAAATGCGCGCTCCTGGCAGGAGCAACTGATCAAGGGTACTCGAATCCGGGGGATCCTGCCAATCCAGGTCGCTGAGGATGCCTGGTCAGGCGGGGGATCGCGGATCCATCACACGCGCTCGACAAGGATGCCCTCGCGCGCATCGCTCGCGATCGCCGAGGCCGGCAGCTCCGTGCCGATCCCGATGCCATCCCGATTCAGCGCCTCCAGCAGTCCCGGCACCGCGTCCGAGACCCGGACGATGCGCACCACCTCGTCGCCCGAGCAGTCGCTGAGCGGGATCCCCGTCTCCCGCTGCATCGAGCCGTCCACCGCCGGGATCGGGTCGCCGTGCGGATCGCGCTCGGGGTGGCCCAGACGCTCCGCGAGCCGCGCGATGAACGCATCCGAGACCGCATGCTCGAGGACCTCCGCCTCGTCATGCACCTCATCCCACGAGTACCCGAGGTAGCCCACGAGGAAGGTCTCGATGAGGCGATGCTTGCGGACGACGCTCGCGGCGATCGCGCGCCCGGCCTCCGTGAGCGTGACGGCACCATACGGCGCGTGCTCGAGGAGTCCCTCATCAGCGAGCTTCCGCACCCCCTCCGACACGCTCGACGGCGCGAGCCCGAGGACGCTCGCGATCTCGCCGACGGTCGCCCGGCGATCCCACTCCTCCGCGGCCCACACGGCTTTGAGGTAGTTCTCGTACTGGGCTTTCATCGCTCGCTCCGGGTCGTCGACGACCTCACCATGAGACCACGAAACCCCTTGAGCCCGCGACGGTTCATCGGTGCGCGCGCTCCGCGCCATCGCGGACCGACCTGGCCGCGGCGCATTCGGCGCACAGCCCGAAGACATCGACGACATGCTCCGGCTCGACGAAGCCGTGCTCCGCGGCGACGCCCCGAGCCCACTGCTCGACCTCCGTCGCCTGGATCTCCACGGCACGACCGCAGCCACGGCAGATCAGATGGTGATGGTGACGCGACGAGCACGCCCGGTAGAGGCTCTCCCCGCCCTGCTGGAGCTGGTCCGCCTCGCCATCGCTGCACAGGTCCGCGAGCGCTCGGTACACCGTCGCGAGCCCGATCGTGGAGCCGCCGTCGCGGAGGGACGCGTGGAGGGTCTGCGCCGAGACAAACCCGCCGGCATCCGCGAGCGCCGCGCGCACCGCGTCGCGCTGCCACGTCCTGCGTCGCACCGTCATGCCGTCGCCGCCCGTCGGAATCGCCGGATGTCGCGCGTGCGGCCGATGTCCCGGCACACGAGGTAGATCGCGAACGAGATCGTCGTGATGAAGGGACTCACCGGGAGGCTCGAGCCGACCGCGATGAGGATGCCGCCGAGCGCGGACACGAGTCCGAAGACCATCGACAGGACCGGCACGAGGACCGCCGAATGCGTCACCCGCATCGCAGCGGCCGCGGGCGTCACGAGGAGCGCGAGCACGAGGAGCGCGCCGATGATCTGCACGGCAACCGCGACGGCGAGTCCGAGCACGAGCATGAAGATGATCGAGATGCGGCGGCTCGGGACGCCGCGTGCCGCGGCGACGTCCGGGTCGAGCGAGTCGAAGGCGAGCGGCCGCCAGATGATGAGGAGCACCACGAGCACCGCGATCGACACTGCGATGAGCGACCAGAGCTGCTCGCCGTCGACCGCGACGACCTGGCCGGTGAGCAGGCCGAACTTGTTGGCGCTGCGGCCCTGGTACAGCGCCAGGCAGAGGATGCCGAGGCCGAGGCCGAATGGCATGAGGACGCCGACGATCGAGTTGCGGTCGCGCGCTCTCGCGCCGAGCAGGCCGATCATGACCGCGGCGATGAGCGACCCGACGATCGATCCGAGCAGGACGTCGACGCCGATGAGGAGCGCCGCCGCGGCGCCCGCGAAGGACAGCTCGCTGATGCCGTGCACCGCGAACGCCATGTCCCGCTGCATGACGAAGACCCCGATGAGACCGCCGACGACGCCGAGGATCGCGCAGGCGATGGTCGAGTTCGTGACGAGACCCAGCAGCTGCCAGTAGTCGCTGTAGTCGAAGAAGTCGCCGATGTTCATTCGCTGCGCTCCAGCTGCTCGAGCTGCATGGTGTGCTCCTCGACATGGTGCTCATGCCCGTCGGGCGCTCCGGCGACGAAGACGCGGCCGTCGACCCGGATGACGTCGACGCGTCGGTCGTAGAGCTCGGTGAGGCTCTCGCTCGTGAGGACCTCGTCGACGGTGCCGAGCCGGTGTCGGCCGCCCGCGAGATACAGGATCCGGTCGACATGGTCGAGCACGGGGTTGGCGTCGTGGGTGATGAACAGGACCGCGGCACCGCGCTCGCGCTCCCGATTCACCGCCTCGATGATGTCGCCCTGGTGGCCGAGGTCGAGGCTCGAGAGCGGCTCGTCGAGCAGAAGCAGCGCGGGCTCGTCGACGATCGCCTGCGCGATGCGGAGACGCTGTTGCTCGCCGCCGGACAGGTCGCCGACCGGGCGGTTGGCGAGGGCTTCGGCCCGGACCGACCAGATGGCCTTCGCGACCGCCTCGCGATCCGACCGCGAGATGATGGGCGGCCCGAATCGGCTGCCGCTGCGGCCAAGCATCACGAGGTCCTTGCCGAGCATCGGCATGCCCCGCGGCCAGATGCGCTGCTGCGGGACGTATCCGATGCGCCGGTCGCCACGTCGGATGGGCTCGCCGAGCACACGGGCGTCGCCGGTCGCGAACGGCTCGAGACCGAGGATCGCGCGGAAGAGGCTGGTCTTGCCCGCGCCGTTCGGCCCGAGGATCGCGACGAACTCGCCGGCGCGGACGGTGAGGTCGAGTCCGGCGAAGAGCGTCCGGCCGCGCACCCGGAGGGCGGCGTCCCGGAGCTCCAGGACGGGCGGTGCGCCGCCGGTGTCGCCGGATCGCGATTCGGTCATGAGAGGGCTCGCTCGATCTCGTCGATGTTGGCCGACATCCACCGGACCCAGTCGAGGCCCTCGGGGATCGTCTCGGTGAAGGATACGACCGGCACTCCCGCCTCGTCTGCCGCGCGGCGGACCGCATCGGTCTCGGGACCGCCGGTCTGCTCGTTGATGACGACGAGGGCGACCTGGCCTGAGGTGATCGTCGTGATGACCCGGTCGAGGAGTCCGACGGACACCTCGCTGCCCTCCTCGATCGCCTCAGCGAACCCAGCCGGGGTCACGTCGACGAACCCCGTGGCGGTCAGCAGATGCGCCGGCAGCGGCTCGGTCATGAGGACTCCGGCGCCGTCGACGCGCGCGGCGAGCGCGGCCTCCCTCTCGACCAGTCCGGCGACGCGATCGGCGAATGCCTCGGCGCCAGCCCGGTACTCGGCGTCGCCAGCCGGGTCGATGTCGGCGAGGCTCGCGGCGATCGCCTGGCCGACCGCGCCCATGCCCGTGACGTCGAACCACACGTGCTCGTTGTCGCCGTCGCCCGCGAGCTCGCTCGCGACGATGACGGGCGCCTGGGTGCCGGTCGCGTCGATGAGGAGGTCCATGAAGGCGTCGTAGCCCCCGCCGTTGACGACGATCAGGTCGGCGCGGGAGACGTCGAGCTGGTCGCGCGCGCTCGCCTCGTAGTCGTGCGGGTCGCTCGCGATCGAGTCGACGATGCTCTCGACGGCGACGCGATCCCCACCGATGGCGCTCGCGATGCTGCCGTAGACATTCGTCGAGGTGACGACGGCGATGCGGCCGTCCCCGGCCGGGTCCTCACCGGCGGCGCACCCCGCGAGCGCCGCGATGGCGATGGGGGCGGCGGTCAGGATGGCGATGGCACGGCGCGGTCGACGAAGCACCGCTCCATGCTAATGAGAGTCATTCTCATGAGCAAGCGGCGCCGGGCCGGACACGGTGCGGCAGGCTGAGACAGCGCCGCCAGCAGCCGCAGGTGGCGCGAGCGCTCAGTCGAGCAGCAGCGCCGGCTCCTCCAGCACCGAGGCGATGTCCGAGATGAACCGCGACACCACATCGCCATCGACCACCCGGTGGTCGAAGGACCCGCCGACCGTCGTCACATACGCCGGACGCACCTCGCCATCGACGACCCACGGCTTCTGCCGGATCGCGCCGAGGACGATGATCGACACCTCGCCCGGGTTGAGGATCGGCGTGCCGGTGTCGACGCCGTAGCTGCCGAGGTTCGTGATCGTGATCGTGCCGCCCTGCATGTCCTGCGGCGGGGTCTTGCCGTCGCGCGCCGTGATCGTCAGCTGCTCCAGCGCCTGCGCGAGCTGCAGCAGCGACAGGTCCTGCGCGTCCTTGATGTTCGGCACGATCAGCCCACGTGGCGTGGCCGCCGCGATGCCGAGGTTCACGAAGTGGTGGACGATGATCTCCTCGTCCGTCCACGTCGAGTTCACCATCGGGTTGCGGCGCACCGCCCACATGACCGCCTTCGCCATGACCAGCAGCGGCGAGACGCGGACCCCCGCGAACTCCGGCGAGGCCTTCAGGCGCTTGACGAACTCCATCGTGCGCGTCGCATTCACATCGGTGAAGACCGACACGTGCGGCGCGGTGAACGCCGAGGACACCATCGCCGTCGCGATCGCCTTGCGCACGCCCTTCACGGGGATGCGCTCCTCGCGCTCGCTCGGCGGCTCAGGCGTCTCCAGGTTGTGGAAGACCCGGGCCTGCTCGGCATGCCGGATGACATCCTCGCGAGTGATCTCGCCGGCGAGCCCGGTCGCCTGGACCTGCGCCAGATCCACGCCCAGCTCACGGGCGAGGTTCCGAATCGGCGGCTTCGCGATGATCGGCGCCGCCTCCACCGCCGGCACCACCCGGGCGATGCCACGGCGACGGGACTGCACACCGCCCTTCGAGCCGTAGCCGACCAGGACGGCGCCGGATCCCTCGCCCTTCGGCTCCTGACTCACCGTCTCCGCCACGACCTGGGTGATCTCCTCCACCTCGGGCACCTCGGTGTCCTCCGGCTGGGTGAACGGCTCAGGCTCCGGTCCGCCTTCGACCTCGAAGACGATGATCGGCGTCCCCACCTCGACCGTCGCCCCCTCCGCCACGAGGATCTCGGCGACGACACCCTCGAACGGGCTCGGCAGCTCCACGAGCGACTTGGCGGTCTCGATCTCGCAGATGATCTGGTTGATCTCGACCCGGTCGCCGGGAGCGACGAGCCACGTGACGATCTCGGCCTCGGTGAGACCTTCGCCGACGTCGGGGAGTGAGAAGCGTGCGCTGGTCATGTCTCGTCCTTCAGTACGCGAGGGCTCGGTCGACGGCTTCGAGGACTCGGTCGGCATCGGGGAGGTAGATGCCCTCGAGCTTCGCCGGGGGGAACGGGGTGTCGAATCCGGACACGCGCAGCACCGGGGATTCGAGCGAGTAGAAGGCGCGCTCGGTGATGGTCGCGGCGATCTCGGAGCCGACGCTCACATGACCGGGCGCCTCCTGCGCGACGACGACGCGACCGGTCTTCCGCGCGGAGGCGATGATCGGATCCCAGTCGATCGGCGACAGCGAGCGCAGGTCGACGACCTCGACGCTCGTCCCCTCCCCCTCGGCGATCTCCGCCGCATCGAGGAGCGTCGCGACCATCGCACCATGGCCGATGAGCGTCACATCGGTGCCCTCGCGCACGACCCGGCTCGCGTGGAGCGGGCCCGCCGCAGCATCGAGGTCGACCTCGCCCTTCGGCCAGTAGCGGGACTTCGGCTCGAGGAAGATCACCGGGTCGTTGCTCTCGATCGCCTGCTGGATCATCCAGTAGCCGTCATTCGGCGTCGCGGGGCTCACGACTCGGAGGCCCGGAGTGTGCGCGAAGTACGCCTCCGGCGACTCCTGGTGGTGCTCCACCGCGCCGATGTGGCCGCCGTACGGGATGCGGATGACGACCGGGAACGGCGTCGAACCCCCGTGGCGCGTGGTGAGCTTCGCGAGCTGCGAGGTGATCTGGTCGAAGGCCGGGAACACGAAGCCGTCGAACTGGATCTCGCACACGGGACGAAATCCGCGCATCGCCAGGCCGATCGCAGTGCCGACGATCCCGGACTCCGCGAGCGGGGTGTCGAGCACGCGGCGCTCGCCGAACTCCGACTTGAGCCCCTCGGTCACCCGGAAGACCCCGCCGAGCGTGCCGATGTCCTCGCCCATCAGGAGGACGCGGTCGTCCGCGCGCATCGCCGCGCGCAGACCCTCGTTGAGCGCCTTCGCGAGCGTGAGCGTCGTCCTCCCGCGGCGCTCCGGGGCCTGGGGCGCCTCAGCGGTCGTCGTCGAGTCCATGACCTCGTCCATCTCGAACGTCATGCCTCGCCTCCAAAGCCCGCCTCATACGCCTGGAGCCACGCGAGCTGCTCCTCCATGAGCGGGTGCGGGTCCGTGTACACGTGCTGGAACATCTTGGCCATGGGCGGGTCCGTCAGCGCGAGCGTCCGGCGGCGCGTGTCGGCCGCGAGGTCCTCCGCCTCCTCCTGGACCTCGGCGAAGAAGCCATCGTCGACGCCCCGCGAGCGCAGGTAGGTCTCGAAGCGCGCGATCGGGTCGCGCCGCTTCCACGCCTCGAGCTCCTCGTCGGTGCGGTACTTCGTCGGGTCATCGCTCGAGGTGTGCGCGCCGATCCGGTACGTGAGCGCCTCGATGAATCGCGGACCGCGCCCGGAGCGCGCATCATCGAGCGCCACCTTCGTCACCGCGTACGACGCGAGGACATCGTTGCCGTCGACCTGGAGGCTCGGGATGCCGAATCCGTCCGCGCGCCGATACAGCGGCACGCGGCTCTGGCGCTCCACCGGGACCGAGATCGCCCAGTGGTTGTTCTGCAGGAAGAACACCTGCGGGGTCTGGTAGCTCGAGGCGAAGACGAGCGCCTCGTTCACGTCGCCCTGGCTCGTCGCACCGTCTCCGAAGTAGACGATGACGGCCTGGTCGCGGTCCGGGTCGCCCGTCGCGAAGCTCCCCTCGAGCGCGATGCCCATCGCGTAGCCGGTGGCGTGCAGCGTCTGGGCGCCGATGACGAGTGTGTACAGGTGGAAGTTCCCCACCTCGGAGGGGACCCAGCCGCCGTTGTCGACGCCGCGGAGCAGCTCGATGATCCGCATGAAGTCGACGCCGCGCATCCGCGCGATGACGTGCTCCCGATACGCCGGGAAGATGTGGTCGTGCGGACGGGTCGCCATCGCCGAGCCCACCTGCGCGGCCTCCTGGCCGTAGCTCGGGATCCACAGCGCGAGCTGTCCCTGTCGCTGGAGGTGGCTCGCCTCGACGTCCGCGCGGCGGATGACGGCCATGTGGCGGTGCATCTCCATGAGATCCACGTCGCTGAGGCCGGCGACCACCTCGAACCACGGGGCGTTCTGGTCGGATTCGACGAGGGTCCCCTGTTCGGAGAGCAGGCGCACGGTGGCGCGGAAGTCCTGAGCAGGGGGCATGCGAACCAACCTATCCAGCGAAGTGTCCACGGGATCGGAGAACCGCCACAACCTCTTCCGCAGATCGCAGTAGCTTCTCCACAGACTCGGCCTCGCCGACCGAGATTCGAATGCCTTCACCGAGCGCCCGGACGATGAGACCCGCCTGCTCGAACGCCTCCGCGGCCTCGAGCGTGTACGGCCCGGTCGGGAGCCACACGAAGTTGCCCTGCGCGTCCGGGACATCCCAGCCCTGGGCGATGAGACCCGCGCGGAGGTCGTCGCGACGCCGCGCGATCTCCGCGACGCGCTCCAGCAGCTCCGGCTCATCGTCGAGGCTCGCAACTGCCGCGCGCTGCGCGAAGTCGGTCACCGCGAGCGGCATCGCCACGACGCGGATCGCGTCGATCACATACTCGGGACCGATCGCGTAGCCGATGCGGAGACCCGCGAGACCGTACGCCTTGGAGAAGGTGCGGAGGACGACGAGGTTCGGGTAGGCGTTCACGACGTCCTCGCCGCGGACCGCGCGCGGATCGGTGACGAACTCGGCGTACGCCTCGTCGAGGACCACCAGCAGGGTCGCGGGGACGCCGCGCATGAAGCGGTCGAACTCCTCGCGCGTGATGATCGGCCCCGTCGGGTTGTTCGGGCTGCAGAGGAACACGACGCGCGTGCGATCGGTGACCGCGGCGATCATCGCGTCGATGTCGTGCGTCCCGTCGGGTCTGAGCGGCACCATGACCGACCGGGCGCCGATCGCGCCCGCGAGCAGCGGGTACGCCTCGAACGAGCGCCACGCGTAGAGGACCTCGTCACCCGGCGTGCAGGCCATCGTGATGATGTTCGCGATGAGCGCCACCGACCCGGGGCCCACGATCACGCGCTCCGGGTTGACCCCCCACTTCGCCCCGAGCCGGTCGCGCACGACCGCCGCGGACCCCTCCGGATAGCGGTTGATCTCCGCGGTCGCCATCGCGCGGGCGACCGACGGCAGCGGGTCGTAGGGGTTCTCGTTGCTCGAGAGCTTGAACGCATCCTCGGCCGCCATCCTGCCCTGGCGGTATGGAGTGACCTGGGCGATGTCCGGACGGATGCGCACGCGGGGCGTCTTCACCTGACTCAGCCTATTGCCGCGGGGTCGGTGCTCGATGGGACAATGGCGCCATGCGATTCATCCTCAAGGTCGTGCTGAGCGCGGTCGCCCTGTGGCTCACGACCCTCATCGTCGCCGGACACATCACCGTCAGATCGTTCGGCGAGGGCGAGACCTGGCAGGTCGTGCTCACCTACCTTCTGGTCGCATTCGTCTTCGGCATCGTGAACGCGGTCGTGGGCACGGTCATCCGGATCGTCGCCTTCCCGCTCTACATCCTGACGCTCGGCCTCATCTCGTTCATCGTCAACGGCCTGCTGCTGTGGCTCGTCCACTGGCTGAGCTCGCTGTTCGGATTCGGACTCGAGATCATCGGCGGCTTCTGGTGGGGCGTCCTCGGCGCGCTCGTGCTCGGCATCCTCAACGGCATCTTCGGCCTCATCTTCCGGCCCGTCCTCAAGAAGGAAGGTCGCAACCACTGATGCGCCTCGTCCGGGCGGCCGACGGTCCCGGAGTGTTCCGCGTGTGCTTCGTGTGCACGGGGAACATCTGTCGGTCGCCCATGGCCGAGACGATCCTGCTCGACATGGCGCGCTCGGCTGGACTCGACCACTCCATCGGGATCATGTCGGCCGGCACCGGCGACTGGCATGTCGGGGAGCCAGCCGACCATCGCACCCTCCAGGCGCTCGCGAATCACGGCTACGACGGCTCCTTCCACCGGGCCAAGCAGTTCGACCCCGACTGGTTCGAGGACCTCGACCTCGTCGTGACCTTCGACCGGACGCAGGAGCGAGTCCTCCGAGCGTGGGCGCGCTCCGAGGAGGACGCCGCCAAGATCCAGCCGCTGCTCGGCTTCGATCCCGAGCAGTCCGGCGTTCTTGATGTTCCGGACCCGTACTATTCCGACGCGGCGCAGTTCGATCGCGTCCTCGTGATGATCGAGCGCGCATGCACCGCGCTGTTCGCGCAGATCCGACCAGGCATAGCCAGAGGAGCATGATGGCCCCCCTCCCGATCCAGCCGCTCAGCCCGCTCGACGGTCGCTACCAGCAGGCGGTGAGTGCACTCGGCGAGCACCTGTCGGAGGCGGGGCTCAACCGGGCGCGCGTCCACGTCGAGGTCGAATGGCTCATCGCGCTCACCGGACGCGGCATCTTCGGCGTCGCCCCGCTCACGAGCGACGAGGTCGCGACGCTCCGAGCCTGGGCTGCCGGGTTCGGCCAGACCGAGATCGACTGGCTCGCCGCGAAGGAGCGCGAGACCCGCCACGATGTGAAGGCCGTCGAGTACCTCATCCGCGAGAAGCTCGCCGAGCTCGGTCTCACCCGCGTCGCCGAGCTCGTCCACTTCGCCTGCACGAGCGAGGACATCAACAACCTCTCCTACGCGATCACCGTCCGCGACGCTGTCGGCGAGGTCTGGCTCCCCGCCTTCGACGCGGTCATCGAGCGCATCCGCGAACTCGCCATCCAGTACCGCGACGCGCCCATGCTCTCGCGCACCCACGGCCAGCCGGCGACCCCGACGACCATGGGCAAGGAGCTCGCCGTCGTCGTCCACCGCCTCCGCCGTCAGCGCGACCGCATCGCGGCCATCCAGTACCTCGGCAAGCTCAACGGCGCGACCGGCACCTACGCGGCGCACCTCGCCGCCGAGCCGGACCTCGACTGGCAGGCGGTGTCGCGAGCATTCGTCGAATCCCTCGGCCTGACCTGGAATCCGCTCACCACGCAGATCGAGTCGCACGACTGGCAGGCCGAGCTGTACCAGGCGGTGTCGCTCGCCGGGCGCATCCTCCACGGATTCTGCGTCGACGTGTGGACGTACATCTCGCTCGGCTACTTCCGCCAGATCCCGGTGGCGGGCGCGACGGGCTCGTCGACCATGCCGCACAAGGTCAACCCGATCCGCTTCGAGAACGCCGAGGCCAATCTCGAGCTCGCGAGCGCCGTCCTCGACTCACTCGCCGCGACCCTCGTCGAATCCCGCATGCAGCGCGACCTCACCGACTCGACCACGCAGCGCAACATCGGCGTCGGCCTCGGCCACTCGCTGCTCGCCCTCGACAACATCCGTCGCGGCCTCGGCGAGGTCGAGCTCGACCGGGCGCTCCTGCTCGAGGACCTCGACGCCAACCAGGAGGTCCTCGCCGAGGCGATCCAGACCGTCATCCGCGCCGAGGTCGCAGCGGGTCGCTCCTCGATCGCCGACCCGTACAAGATCCTGAAGGACCTCACGCGCGGTCACCGGGTGTCGGCGGACGAGTTCCGCGCCTTCGTCGAGGGCCTCGAGATCGGCGACGAGGCCAAGGCTCGCCTGCTCGCGCTCACGCCCGCGACCTACACGGGCATCGCGGACGAGCTCGTCGACCTCATCTGACCTCGAGCGACCACAGCAGGCGATCCGCCTGCTGAATGCCGCGGGGCGGCGCGATCAGTGCGCCGCCGGTCCGCCCTCGGCGTCGTGCTCGCTCTCGCGCTCGATCGGCGGCCGCTGCGGCTCGTATGAGCTGAGCGACAGCATCGCCATGACGACGAGCACGACGACGAAGCCGGCGCCGGCGACGATGCCCGCGAGCAGCCAGTCGCGCGTCGAGAGCGCGGTCACGAGGCCCGCGAAGACGGCGAGGACCGCGGAGATCCCGAGGAGCTCGAGCGGACGGAGTCGGTCGCGCAGCGAGGGCGTCGTGTCGCCCTCCTGACCGGGTCGGCTGGCGGGGGTGCTGTGTGGCTTCGTCACGCTTCGGCCTTCGTCTTCGTTTCACGCTGCGGTGCCAGCGAGATCCCGCCGAGCACCTGGAGGACACCGTTGATCGCGAGCGCCGCCCCGAAGATCCCGATGATGATGATCGAAGCGGTCAGGTAGCCGGTCACACCCGGCTCAGGGGTGAACTCGATCGCGTAGTCGGCCGGCACCATGACCATGGCGATCGCGGCGATGACGCCCACGATCCCGGTGGTCATCCAGTCGCGCGCGTAGCGGTCGACGTCCTTGAGCTTCGCACCGACGCCTGCGTCGATGATCCCGGTGATGAGGAACGTGATGCCCATGGTGATGGCGAGCAGTGCGGTCGCCTGCTCGCGGTCGAGCGCGCCGACCTGGAGGAGGACCGTGGCGAGGGCGGCACCGCCCGCGACAAGGTGGACGACCGCCTTCGCGATCGATCCCGTGCGGCCGAGGCTCGTGCCGATCCACGCGGCGGTGACCGCCTCGATTATGCCGATCGCGAGGCCGTAGACGGAGAACACCCAGAAGCCGTACGTCGGCGAGTGGTCGCTCGAGAACGTGACGAACAGTGCCACGGCGACCGCGGGCGCCGCCAGGATGATGGGGACGAGCCAGTGCACCGTGGAGGCTGTGGGGCGCGGTCGCGCGGTCGTGGCTGACACGACCAACAGGGTACCGGCCGGCGCTGAGCGCTCTCTGCTCAGGAGGCGGGCCGAGGAGCCGCCCTGCGCACGAGCTCGCGCACGCGCTGCTCGGCCTCCGGTGTCATCTCGAGGATGGCGAACGAGGTCGGCCACATCTCGCCGTCATCGAGCTGCGCGGCCTCGTCGAATCCGATCGAGCCGTAGCGCGCATCGAAGCGGGAGGCCGGCTGGTAGAACACCACGACCTTGCCGTCGAGCGCGTACGCCGGGAATCCGTACCACGTCCGCGGGTTGAGGTGCGGCGCCTCCTCGCTCACGATCACATGGAGGCGGGAGGCGATCTGGCGGTCGGCGCCCTCGAGCGCCTCGATCACCTCGAGGCACGCCTCGAGCTCCTTCGCGAGCTTCGCCGCACCCTTGAGACCTTTCGTCGCGCGCAGCTCCTCCGCGCGCTGCTTCATCGACGCGAGCTCTGCCTCGTTGAATCCGCCGTCGTGCGCCATCCCGGTCCCCTTCGCTGTCCGTATGCCCAACCCCCGCGGCAACGATCCTGCACCCGAGGCTCGAATCGCGCCAGAGCTCTGAGTCCAGCGGTGACCGATGGCGGCCGAGGAGCTAGCGCTGGTAGTCCGGCGGCAGGTCGTTGAAGCGAGAGAACTGGCCGAGGAATCCGACTCGGATGTCGGCGGTCGGACCGTTTCGGTGCTTCGCGACGATGAAGTCCGCCTCACCCGTGCGCGCCCCGCCCGGGTCGTACAGATCCTCGCGGTGCAGCAGGATGACCATGTCCGCGTCCTGCTCGATCGCACCCGACTCGCGGAGGTCGGAGAGCATGGGGCGCTTGTCGGCGCGCTGCTCGGGTCCGCGGTTCAGCTGTGAGATCGCGATGACGGGCACCTCGAGCTCCTTCGCGAGGAGCTTGAGCGCACGAGAGAACTCGCTGACCTCCTGCTGACGGGATTCGACCTTCTTGCCGCTCGTCATGAGCTGGAGGTAGTCGATGACGATGAGCTTGAGGCCAGCGCGCTGCTTGAGTCGCCGGCACTTCGCGCGGATCTCGACGAGCGTCATGTTGGGGCTGTCGTCGATGAAGAGCGGGGCGTCGTTGATGCGGCCCATCGTGCTCGCGATCGTGCGCCAGTCCTCATCGGTGATCGTGCCCTTGCGCATGAGATGCAGCGGGACGGTGGCCTCCGCCGAGAGCAGGCGCATCGCGATCTCGCTGCGCCCCATCTCGAGCGAGAAGATGATCGCGGGCTTGCCGTGCTTGATCGCGGCGGCACGGGCGATGTCGAGTCCGAGCGTCGACTTGCCGACGGCGGGACGCGCCGCGATGACGATGAGCTGACCGGGGTGGAGGCCGTTCGTGAGCGCGTCGAGCTCGGCGAATCCGGTCGGCACCCCCACGAGCTCGCCGCTGTGCCCGCGGGCCGCCTCGATCTCGTCGATCGCGACCGTCACGGCCTGCGACAGGGGGACGAAGTCCTCGCCCTGCCCGGCCTCGTGCACGGAGAAGATCTGCGCCTGCGCGTCGTTGACGAGGTCGGTGACCTCGCCCTCGCTCGCGTAGCCCATCTGGACGATGCGCGTGCCGGCCTCCACGAGACGGCGGAGCACCGCCTTCTCGTGGACGATCGTCGCGTAGTAGCCGGCGTTCGCCGCGGTCGGGACGACCGAGGTGAGCGTGTGCAGGTACTCCACGCCGCCGGCGCGGCTGAGCTCGCCCTGCTTCGTCAGCTCGTCGGTGACGGCGATGACGTCGGTCGGCTCACCGCGCGAGTAGAGCGAGAGGATCGCGTCGAAGATGAGCTCGTGCTTCGGGATGTAGAAGTCCGCGGCCTTCACCGTCTCGAGGACGTCGGCGACGGCGTCCTTGGACAGGAGCATGCCGCCAATCGTCGACTGCTCGGCGAGCAGATCGTGCGGCGGGGTGCGCTCGGCCCGCGGCTCGCCCCACGACTCACCACGGCCGTCTCGCGCTTCGGGCCCGGCGACTCCGAGATGGGCGATCGACACATGACCTCCAGAGCGATGAGAGCTGCGTGCCCCGCGCCTGGCACGCGCGAAGCACTCGTGCAGACAGTCTGATCCGCACGTGCGACATCGAGGTCGCGGCGGCGAATCCGAGTCTCCGGTGACGCCCCCAGCGCCTGCGACCGCTCAAACCTAGGAAGGTCGGACCGCGGATGCAACTCCTCAGTTTTCCACCCTGTGGATAACTCTGTGGATGGCTTGCGCGAAACGCCGAGCGGCCTGTGGGGACGGTGTGCACTCACCTGTGGAGAACTGTGGAATGTTGCGCACAAACAATGCTTTGATCAGGACTTTTCAGTTGTGGAGAGAAGTTGTGGAAACTCGTCTCAGGTGAAGGTTGAGGGTTGTGAAATTCGTCGCGTCACCTGTGCAAAAAGTCTTGACGTGGGGCCCCGCGGACCGCTAAGAATTCCCGCTTGACCAGATGCGAAGAGGGCGGCTGGGGTATCCCCAGCCGCCCTCTGCCCGACCGCGCAGCGCGGTCGATCGACTGCTACTTGGCCGCCGTCACCTGGAGGGTGATGACCGCGGTGATCTCGTCGCGGAGGCGCACCGTCGCGATGTGCTCGCCGATCGCCTTGATCGGCGCAGCGAGCTCGACCTTGCGCTTGTCGACCGTGCCGAGGCCAGCGGCCTCGACGGCGGCCACGATGTCCGCCGTGGTCACCGAGCCGAAGAGTCGACCCTCCTTGCCCGCCTTCGCGGCGAGCTTGACCTTGGTGCCCTCGAGGGCCGCCTTGAGGGCGAGCGCCTCCTCGAGCGTCGCGTGCTCACGAGCAGCGCGCGCCGCCTTGATCTGCGCGACCTGCTTCTCGCCACCACGGGTCCACTGGACCGCGTAGCCCTGCGGGATGAGGTAGTTGCGCGCGTAGCCGTTCTTGACCTCGACCACGTCACCGGCAGTGCCGAGACCCGAGACCTCGTTCGTCAGAATGATCTTCGCCATTGTCTCGCTCCGATCAGCGGCCAGCGCCGGAGTAGGGGAGGAGCGCCATCTCACGGGCGTTCTTCACTGCGGTCGCGATGAGGCGCTGCTCCTGGACGGAGACGCCGGTGATGCGGCGGGCGCGGATCTTGCCGCGCTCGGAGATGAACTTGCGAAGGGTCGCAACATCCTTGTAGTCGATGACACCGACGGTGATCGACTTGGGGGCGGCGGAGTTCTTGCCGTCCTTGCCCTTGGCGCGAGGCTTGCGGCGCTCGCCGTTCGGCTTACCAGCCATGAAGGTTCCTTAACTCTCGAAACGTATGTGGGGTGATCCGGCGGATCAGAACGGGGTGTCGTCGGAGTACGCGCCGGGCGCATTCCAGACATCGCCGCCGCTGGCCGGCGCCGCGGGAGCTGCGCCCCACGGCTCATCGACCTGCGGGCGTCCGCCGTCGCGGCCGCCACCCGAGGTGCGGGTGATCGCGGCGGTCGCGTAGCGAAGGCTCGGACCGATCTCGTCGATCTCCATCTCGTAGGTCGTGCGCTTCTCGCCCTCGCGAGTCTCGTACGAACGCTGCTTGAGACGGCCCTGGGCGATCACTCGACTGCCCTTGGTGAGCGACGAGGCGACATGCTCTGCCATCTCCCGCCAGCACGACGCGCGAAGGAACAGCGGCTCGCCATCCCTCCACTCGCCCGATGCGCGGTCGAGGACGCGCGGCGTCGCCGCGATCGTGATGTTGGCGACGGCCTGACCGGCCTGCGTGAAGCGCAGCTCCGGGTCCGCCGTGAGGTTGCCCACGATCGTGATGACGGTCTCGCCAGCCATGATGCCTACTCGGCCTTCGCCGCGGCCTTGGCTGCCCGCTTCGCGACGATCGGCTTCGCGTGGCTCGCGGTCGCGACCGCGTGCTCCTTGCGCAGCAGCTTCGTGCGGAGGACAGCCTCGTTGAGCTTGAGCTGACGGTCGAGCTCGACCGACGCCGCCGGCGACGAGGTGAAGTCGATCACGGCGTAGATGCCCTCGGACTTCTTCTGGATCTCGTAGGCCAGACGACGACGTCCCCAGATGTCGACGTTGTCGACGGTGCCACCATCGTTGCGGATGACGTTGAGGAACTTGTCGAGGCTCGGAGCGACGGTGCGCTCGTCGAGCTCGGGGTCGAGGATGACCATGAGTTCATACTGGTGCGTCACAAACCCACCCCCTTCGGACTTAACGGCTGCCGGGCATCTCCCGGCAGCAGGAGGTTGTGAACACGTCGCCCGCGGACGGGCAACCGAAACAGTGTAGCGGACCGCCCTGGACGGCGGCACCCTTGCGATTCGGGCGAATCAGGCCTCCGCCTGCTCCGCCCACCACGCGACGAGTCGGCGCTCAGCCTCCTCCGGACCGAGCGGCCCCTCGTCGAGACGCAGGTCGAGGAGGAATCGGTACGCCCGCCCCACCGCGGGCCCCGGCTTGAGGTCGAGGATCCGCATGATCTGCTCGCCGTCGAGATCCGGGCGAATCGCCGCGATCCCCTCCGCCTCGCGGATCTCCGCGATGCGCGACTCCAGGTCGTCGTAGGCCCACTCGAGGCGCTCAGCCTTGCGGCGGTTGCGGGTCGTGACATCGGCGCGCGTGAGGATGTGGAGCCGCTCCAGCTCATCGCCCGCATCGCGCACATAGCGGCGCACCGCCGAATCGGTCCACGCCTGGTCGCTGTAGCCGAAGAACCGCAGATGCAGCTCCACGAGCTTCGCGACCGACCTGATCGTGTCGTTGTCGAAGCGCAGCGCCTTCAGCCGCTTCGTCGCGAGCTTCGCGCCGACGACATCGTGATGGTGGAAGCTCACGGTGCGGCCCTCGACCCGCTTCGTAGCAGGCTTCCCGATGTCATGGAGGAGCGCCGCGAGCCGCAGGACCAGGTCGGGAGCGGACTCCAGCTCGCGGGAGCGCTCCAGCTCGATCGCCTGGCGCACCACCGTGAGCGTGTGCTCGTACACGTCCTTGTGGTGCGCATGCTCATCCGCCTCGAGACGCAGCGCCGAGACCTCCGGGATCACATGGTCGGCGAGGCCCGTGTCGACCAGGACCCGGATGCCGCGCGTCGGATCGTCGGTGAGCATGAGCTTCGACAGCTCATCGGCGATGCGCTCCGCGCTCACGATCTCGATCGAGGCCGCCATGTCGCGCATCGCGGCCAGCACGCGCTCGGACGGGTCGAAGTCGAGCTGCGAGGTGAACCTCGCGGCCCGCATCATGCGCAGCGGGTCATCGCCGAAGGACACATCCGGCTCGCCAGGCGTGTCGATCGTCGCCGCCAGCAGGTGGTCGAGACCGCCCCACGGATCGACCAGCACCGGATTCGGCAGACGGAGCGCCATCGCGTTCACCGTGAAGTCGCGGCGCCTCAGGTCGCTCTCGAGGCTGTCGCCGAACGCGACGATCGGCTTGCGGGTCTCACCGTCGTACTCGTCCGCACGGTACGTCGTGATCTCCACGCGGTGCCCATCGACGAGCGCCGCGATCGTGCCGAACGCCCGGCCCACATCCCAGGTCGCCGTCGCGAGCGGTGCGACGATCGCGAGGATGTCGTCCGGTCGCGCATCCGTGGTGAAGTCGAGATCCGTCACGGGACGGCCGAGGAATGCGTCGCGCACCGAGCCGCCGACGAGCGCGAGCTCGCGTCCCGCAGCCTGGAACGCCGTCGCGAGCGTCGTCACGGGACCCGACGCGGCGAGCTCACCGAGCCGACCGACACCATCCGCGACGCTGATCACCAGTCAAGGGTATGGCTCGCGCGCACCGCGAAGGCTGGTGGCTCAGGGTCCGGCGCACTTCGCCTCCGTAGACTTCCAGCCATGCCGGACCGCGTTCGACCTCGTGCGCGGCGCGTCGGTGCGACTCGATCGAGGTGGGGTGCCGTGGCCGCCGCGGTGTCGGCACTCGTCCTCTGGGGGCCGTTCGCGCAGGTCGCGACCGCCGCCCCATCCGGGGCCGAGACTCCTGCGGTGTCGCCCACGGCCCGGGGACTGACCGGCATCGTCGGGCCCGACGAGGTCGCGCTCTCGGTCATCGTGCCCATCACCGCCCCGGCGACCACCACCGGGCTGCTCGACGCCGAGCAGCTCGCACAGCTCACCGCCCCGCTCGGCGAGCTCAGCCGGACGCTCGACGCCCTCGACGGCGTCCCGGTCACGCTCGCGATCGACCCGGCGATCCCCGCATCGGTCGCGGCGCTCGGCTCCGACGCCCCGACCGCCGCCATCGACTGGGTGAACCGGCTCAGCGGCTGGGAGACCTTCGGCCTGCTCTACGCGGACGCGGACCCCACCCTGCTGACCCAGTCCTCGCTCGGCGCCGTGCCCGCATCGGCCGAGCCGACCGGCAGATGGACCCCCGCCGCCGACGGCCTCATCCTCACGAGCCCCGACACCGTGGTCGCGAGCGACATCCCCAAGCTCGCCACCCACGCCCCCTACGGCATCCTCGTCTGGTCCTCCCAGCTCGCCGACACCGAGGAGGCGAATGCCGTCGCCGCCGTCGACCGCGAGCGCATCCTCATCGTCGACGCCGAGGTGAGCGCGCGCATCGGCCGCGCCGCCGCCAACGGCACCCTGACATCGGTGCGCACCGCGATCGACCGCGACACGATCGCGGTCGTCGACCCGGCCGCCGCGGCAGGGCTCCGGGATGTCCTGACCGCGATCGACGCCGACCCTCGGATCGCGGTCGTCCCGCTCGTCGCAGGGATCTCCGCCGCCGAGGTCGACGATGAGGGCGGCAAGATCGCCGGCGCCGAGGTGACGATCGTCGACCGCCCGCAGGACCCGGAGCGCGTCGCGGCATTCAATCGACTCGTCGCGGAGGACGCGCTCGACGCGCGATTCGCCCAGATCCTCGACGATCCGCTCAGCATCACGGCACCCGACGCGCGCCGCACGCTCGCCCTGGCCTCCCGCGCATGGGTCGGCGACGCCTCCTGGCTGCAGGCGATCGAGGATGAGACCCGTGCGGCCGTCGAGCGTCGAGGGCTCGTGCGGATCGTCGAATCCGACAGCCTCTTCCTCGCCGACCGCTCGAGCCTCCCGGTGTCCATCGAGAACGGCCTCGACGAGCCGATCACCGTCGACGTCCGGGTGAAGGCGTCGAACCCCCGCCTCGACCTCGCCGACGGCGCGCAGCGCGCGACCGTCGCACCCGACTCGCAGTCGACCGTGCACTTCGACGCGGTCGCCGTGTCGAACGGCACCGTCCGCGTCACCGTGACGCTCACCGCACCCGACGGCGAGTCCATCGGTCACACCGCGGTCGCCTCCGTGAACGTCCAGGCCGGCTGGGAGACCCCCATCGTCCTCACGGCGATCGGCCTCCTCGCGGCGCTCCTGGTCGTCGGCATCATCCGCACCATCCGCCGCAACCGCCGCGGCCACGGCGCCGAGACGAGCGCGATCGACCAGACTGGCTCCAGCGCAGCCACCGACGCCACGGCGCAGCCCACGGGAGACACCAGTGACACCGACGAGTGACGGGGAGACCCCGACCGGTCCGATCCCCGCGGGCGAACCGCTCCCCGCGAGCGTCACCCGGTCGATCGGCCGCTCCGGTGCGATCGTCGCGAGCGGCACGCTCGTCTCGCGCATCCTCGGCTTCGTCAACGCGCTGCTGCTCTACAACACGATCGGCACCGTCGGGCAGAGCGCGGACGCATTCGCCCTCGCGAACCAGCTGCCCAACAACATCTACGCGATCATCGCCGGCGGCACCCTGACCGCGGTCATCGTCCCCGCCATCGTCCGCGCGTCGGGGCATGCGGACGGCGGCGAGCGATTCCTCAACAAGCTCGTGACACTCGGCATCACGATCTTCGCGACGATCACGATCGCCGTGACGGTCGCCGCCCCCCTCGTCGTGCAGCTCTACGCGCAGACCGGGGGCGATGGCTCGCGCGGCTTCGCGGACGCACAGGTGGCGCTCACGATCGCGTTCGCGTACTGGTGCCTGCCGCAGGTGTTCTTCTACGCGGTCTTCGCGATCCTCTCCGAGGTCCTCAACGCGCGCGGCGTCTTCTGGCCGTACGCGTGGGCACCCGTCATCAACAACCTCGTCTTCGCGACCGTCCTGCTGATCTTCCGCGGCGTCTTCGGCTCCGTCGCCGAATCCACGGCCGGCGACTGGACCCCAGGGATGATCGTCCTGCTCGCGGGCGGTGCGACCCTCGGCATCGTCATCCAGTCGCTCGTCCTCGTCGTCGCCTGGCGGATGGCGAGGATCCGCTTCCGCCTCGACTTCCGATTCAAGGGCGTCGGCCTCGGGCGCTTCGGACAGCTCGCCTCATGGACGTTCGCGACCGTCCTCATCGGCCAGGCGGCGGGCATCGTCGAGTCGAATGTCGTCTCGCTCGCCACCGGCGACGCCTCGATCGCGACGATGAGCCTCGCCTGGCTCATCTTCATCCTCCCGTACTCGCTCGTGACGCTCTCCATCGCGATCCCCTACTTCACGCGCATGAGCAACCACGCGAGCAAGGGCGACATCCCCGCGCTCGGCGCGGACCTCACCGCGGCGCTGAAGTCCGTGCTGCTCCTGCAGGCCTACGCCTGCATCGCGATCGCAGTGCTGTCGCCGTGGATCGCCTCGCTCTTCTCGAGCACCCCGTCCGGCCGCGCGTGGGTCGCGATCGTCCTCATCTGCTACCTGCTCGGCCTCATCCCGCAGAGCATGTACGGGGTCCTGCTGCGCGGCTGGTACTCCGTCGAGGACACCCGCACGCCATTCTTCCTGCAGCTCGGACAGGTCCTCGGCTATGTCGCGATGCTCCTCGTGATCGCGACCTTCCCCTCCGACCTCATCGCGATCTTCTCCGCGCTCGCACTGTCGATCGCCGTCCTCGTGCAGGTCGCCGTCAACCTGGCGATCATGAAGCGCCGCATCCCCACCATCCGGGTCGGCCACATCATGGGGCGCCTCGGCTGGTACATCGGCTCGATGATCCCCGCCGCGCTCCTCGGAGCGGCCACCGTGTGGGGACTGCGCGAGACCGGCATCGGCGCATTCCCCGACGGGACCTGGCTCGGCTCCCTCACGACGGTCCTCGTCGGCGGGATCGTCATGGCCGGCGGCTACTTCGGCATGCTCGCGCTCACCCGCAACCCCGAGCTGCGGGTCGTGACGGACATCGTGGCCCGACGCGTGAAGCGCTCTCGGAGCGACGAGACGGAATAGCCTGAGTCCCGCACGCGTTCACGCGGAGGAACTTCACACGCAGATGCACCGCTTGGTGCACGGGGCAGGAGACATGGGCGTTCGTCAGGTCATCATCATCGGGTCGGGTCCGGCTGGCTACACCGCAGGCATCTACACGGCGCGCGCCAACCTCGCACCCGTCCTCGTCGCGAGCTCTGTCGAACCCGGTGGCGAGCTCACGAAGACGACCGAGGTGGAGAACTTCCCTGGCTTCCCGAAGGGCATCATGGGCCCGGACCTCATGGAGGAGATGCGCGAGCAGGCCGAGCGGTTCGGCACCGAGGTCATCTACGATGACGTCGTCAAGGTCGAGCTCGAAGGCGACATCAAGCGCGTCCACCTGAGCGACGGGACCGTCCTCGAGGCGCTCACCGTCATCTTCGCGACGGGCTCCGCCTACCGGAAGCTCGGGCTCGAGAACGAGGACCGCCTCTCCGGCCACGGCGTGTCCTGGTGCGCGACGTGCGACGGCTTCTTCTTCCGCGAGCAGGTGATCGCGGTCGTCGGCGGCGGCGACTCGGCGATGGAGGAGGCGAACTTCCTGACCAGGTTCGCCGACAAGGTGTACGTCATCCATCGCTCGCGCACCCTGCGCGCCTCCAAGGTCATGCAGGACCGCGCGATGCAGAACCCCAAGATCGAGTTCATCTGGGACAGCGAGGTCGTCGCGATCAACGGCGAGGACTCGGTGAGCTCCCTGACGCTCCGCAACAACGTCACCGGCGAGACCTCGGAGCTCGCCGTCACCGGCCTCTTCATCGCAATCGGCTCCGACCCGCGCACACACCTCGTGCACGGCCAGCTCGAGCTCACCGAGCACGGCACGATCGCGGTCGAAGGCCGCTCATCCCGGACGAACCTCCCCGGCGTCTTCGCGGCGGGCGACGTCGTCGACCCCACCTACAAGCAGGCGGTCACGGCGGCCGCCTCGGGCACGGTCGCGGCGATCGACGCCGAGCACTACCTCGAATCCCTCCCCGCAGAGCTGAAGGAGCTGGCAGCGTGAGCACCCCGGTGAACGCGACCGACGCGACCTTCGACGCCGAAGTCCTCCAGGCGCCCGGCACCGTCGTCGTCGACTTCTGGGCGGAATGGTGCGGCCCGTGCCGTCAGATGGCGCCCATCCTCGACGAGATCGCCCACGCGCACCCCGAGCTGAAGGTCGTCAAGGTCGACGTCGACGAGAACCAGGACACCGCGATGAGGTACCGGATCACGGGCATCCCGGCGTTCAAGATCTTCCAGGACGGCCAGGAGGTCGGCGAGATCATCGGCTCGATGCCGAAGCACATCTTCGAGTCGCAGCTCGCCCCCTACCTCGACTGACGACCGACACGAACGCACCGGGCCGGATTCAGGCCGCCGAATGCCTCGTGGCCGTGTCACAGAGGTCCTGATCCGGGCTGTCCCCGGGGTGCTGTGCCGTAATCTGGGGGCTCTGCGCTGACGGGAGACCAGCATGCACGAATCGAGCGGGACGAATCTCGACCCCTGGTACGACAGCTACGCCGCGCGCACGGCGGGGCTCGCCGCGAGCGAGGTCCGCGCGCTGTTCGCCGTCGCGTCGCGGCCCGAAGTCGTCTCCCTCGCGGGCGGGATGCCCTTCGTCTCGGCGCTCCCGAAGGAGCTCATCCAGTCGTCGCTGGACCGAGTCCTCGAGGACTTCGGCCCGCAGGCGCTCCAGTACGGCTCGGGTCAGGGCCTCCCGCAGCTACGCGAGCAGATCCTCGACGTCATGGCGCTCGAGGGCATCCGCGCGAGCGTCGACGATGTGGTGGTGACGACCGGCTCCCAGCACGGGCTCGAACTCGTCACGAAGCTCTTCGTCGACCCAGGCGATGTCGTCCTCGCCGAGGCCCCCAGCTACGTCACGGCGCTCGTCGTGTTCCGCTCGTACCAGGCGGACATCCAGCACGTCATCACGGATGAGCACGGTCTCGTCCCGGAGCTGCTGCGCGAGCGCATCGCCGAGCTCAAGGCGAGCGGACGCCGCATCAAGTTCCTGTACACGATCCCGAGCTACGGCAACCCGTCCGGCGTCACGATGTCGTGGGAGCGCCGCATCGAGGTTCTGGAAATATGCAGGTCAGAGGGCATTTTGGTGCTCGAGGACGACCCGTATGGGCTGCTCTGGTTCGATGCGCCGCCGCCCCATGCGATGCGCTCCGTGGAAGAGGAGGGCGTCGTCTACCTCGGCACCTTCTCCAAGACCCTCGCGCCCGGATTCCGCCTCGGCTGGGTGCTCGCACCGCACGCGATCCGCGAGAAGCTCATCCTCGCCAACGAGGCCGCCGTCCTCTCCCCGAGCAGCTTCAACCAGTACGTCGTCTCCGAGTACCTGAGTGCGGCCGACTGGCGGGGCCAGATCGACACCTTCCGCGGTGTGTACCGGGAGCGCCGCGACGCGATGCTCACCGCGCTCGACGACTACCTCCCCGACCTCAGCTGGACCCACCCCGACGGCGGCTTCTACGTGTGGCTGACCCTCCCCGAGCACCTCGACTCGAAGGCCATGCTCCCGCGCGCCGTCAAGGAGCTCGTCGCGTACACCCCGGGCACCGCCTTCTACGCGGACGGCAGCGGTCGCCGCAACATCCGCCTGTCGTTCTGCTACCCGACGCCCGACTTCATCCGCGAAGGCATCCGCCGGCTCTCCGTCGTCATCAACGGCGAGCTCGAGCTGCTCACGACGTTCCAGCAGACCAATCCGCTGCCCGTCGTCAGCGACCCCGCCTACTTCGTCCCGCCCTCGAACCTCGCCTGATGCCCATGCACGTCCTCGTCCTCGCCGGCGGCATCTCGCACGAGCGCGACATCTCCCTCCGCTCCGGCCGCCGCGTCGCCGACGGCCTCCAGGCCCACGGAGTGGATGTCTCGCTGCGCGACCCCGACGCCTCGCTCCTCGCCCACATCCGCTCCTCTCGTCCCGACGTCGTCTGGCCCGCGCTCCACGGCGCGAGCGGTGAAGACGGCGCGCTGCGGGGCCTGCTCGACTTCATCGGCGTCCCCTACGTGGGCTCCCGGTCCGATGAATCCCGTCTCGCCTGGGACAAGCCCACCGCCAAGACCATCGTGTCGCGGGTGGGCGTCCCCACTCCCGCGTCGATCACGCTGCCGCGCGACGCCTTCCGCGAGCTCGGCGCGGTCGGCATCCTCGAGGAGATCTCGGAGGAGTTCGCCGGTCCCCTCGTCGTGAAGCCCGCCCAGGGCGGCTCCTCCCAGGGTGTGACGATCGTCGAGGACCGCGGCTCGCTCCCCCGCGCCATGGTCGACGCCTACACGTACTGGGATGTCGCGCTCATCGAGCAGCGCATCGTCGGCACCGAGATCGCCGTCAGCATCCTCGACACCGGCGACGGTCCCGTCGCACTTCCTCCGGTCGAGATCGTCCCGCTGTCGGGTGTCTACTCCTATGAGGCGCGGTACACCGCAGGTGAGACCCGCTTCTACACGCCCGCGCGACTGCACGACGAGACGATCGAGCGAGCCCGGCAGCTCGCCCTCGACGCGCACCGCGCCCTCGGCCTTCGCCACCTGTCGCGCGTCGACATGATCGTCGACGGCGTGGGCACCCCGTGGTTCCTCGAGGCGAATGTCATGCCCGGACTCACCGAGACATCCGTCTACCCGCAGACGCTCGAGGCCGCTGGGTACGACGCCGGACTCGCGTACGAGGCACTCGCGAAGGCCGCGCTACGCGGCTGAGCCTGCGAGCTCGGCGAGCCGCGGAGCTCCACCGTCAGCTGCGGTCGACGCCGAGCTCGTCCGCGATCCGGTTGAGGTCCGCGACGGTCGCGAAGTCGATGACGATCTGACCCTTCGAGGCGCCGAGCGTGATCTTCACGCGCGTGTTGAGCCGGTCGCCGAGGCGCTCCGCGAGCATGTCGAGATGAGCCTGCCGACTGCCGGCTCGCGGCTTCTTCTTCGCCGGCTTCGGCTTCGTCGTCACGAGACCAGCGGCGGCCTCGGCGGCGCGGACCGAGAGGCCTTCATTGACGATCTTGTCGGCGAGGCGCTCCATGCCCTCGGCATCGCCGACGGAGAGGATTGCGCGGGCGTGCCCGGCGGAGAGGACCCCGGAGGCCACGCGCAGGCGGATGCGCTCGGGGAGCTTCAGCAGGCGGATCGTGTTCGCGATCTGCGAGCGGGAGCGTCCGATGCGCTCGGACAGCTGCTCCTGCGTGACGCCGAAGTCCTCGAGGAGCTGCTGGTAGGCCTCGGCCTCCTCGATCGGGTTGAGGTCGGCACGGTGGAGGTTCTCCAGGAGCGCGTCGCGGAGCATGTCCTCGTCGGCGGTCTCCCGGATGATCGCGGGAATCGCGGCGAGACCGGCCTCCTTCGACGCACGCAGTCGACGCTCTCCCATGATGAGCTCGTACTGCTCCTCGCCGGGTCCTGCGCCCTGGCGCGGTCGCACGACGATCGGCTGGAGGATGCCGAACTCGCGCACGGAGGTGACGAGCTCCTGGAACTCCTCCTCGCGGAACTCCTTGCGCGGCTGCATCGGGTTGGGGACGACGTCGTGCGGTGAGATCGCCGCGAGCCGCGCGCCCGGGACCGCGACGAGCGGCTCCCCGGAGGGCGACAGCGCCTGAGCCCCAGCGGACGCCGCCGCATCCTGATCGGCCCTCGAGGGGAAGAACACGTCGACCGGTCGCTCGGCCTCGGGCGCCGTGGGGATGAGTGCGCCGATGCCTCGACCGAGACCGCCTCTCTTGCGTTCAGCCATCGATTCGTTCCTTCATCATCAGGGTCGTGGATCTCACCGTACGCCTCGGCGGGCGATCTCGTTCGCAGCCTCGAGGTAGGAGACGGCACCAGGAGATCCGCCGTCGTAGGCGATCACCGTCTGGCCGTAGCTCGGGGCCTCGGATACCCGGACGGAGCGCGGGATGACCGCGTGGAGCGTCTCGTTCGGGAAGTGCTGCCGGACATCGCTCGCCACCTGATGCGAGAGATTCGTCCGCGAGTCGAACATCGTCAGGAGGATCGTCGTGAGCCGCAGCTCCGGGTTGAGATGCTTGCTCACCATCTCGATCGTCGAGAGGAGCTGGCTGAGCCCCTCGAGCGCGTAGTACTCGCACTGGACCGGGATGAGGACCTCGCGCCCCGCGGTCAGCGCGTTGAGCGTGAGGAGACCGAGCGACGGAGGGCAGTCGATGAGCACGTAGTGGAAATCCCGGTGAACGGCGAGGAATGCCTCGAGCGCAGTGCGCAGCCGCGTCTCGCGGGCGACGGCGAGGTAGAGCTCCGCCTCGGCTCCCGCCAGGTCGAGGTTGGCCGAGAGGCAGTACAGTCGGTCGCGCTCAGGGCTCTGCTGGATCACATCCGCGATGGGCGTGCCCTCGATGAGCACGTCGTACACACCGGGGGTGCCGACGCGGTGCTCCACGCCGAGTGCGGTGGAGGCGTTCCCCTGGGGGTCGAGGTCGATGACGAGGACCTTCGCGCCAGCAGCGGCGAGCCCGGCCGCGAGGTTGACGGTGGATGTCGTCTTGCCGACGCCGCCCTTCTGATTCGCGACGACGAACACACGCGTGCGCTCGGGGAGCGGGACGACCTCTGCGGCGAGCGCCGCCTTGCGCTGGGCGAGATCGGCGAGCTGACTCGCGATCGGCGTCGTGTGATCGAAAGCGGGTGTCGTCATAGCCCGTCGATTCTGTCATGGCCCGGCGACAGCGACTGCGGACGATCCACAGGAGCGGTCGGGCGATCGATGTTTCACGTGAAACACGCCCTGCCCGGCGGTCCGATCCGAGGCGGCGACCCGGCTCGCGCTCCTCGGATCCCCGGCCCTCGAACCCGGATGTTTCACGTGAAACATCCCTCGGTGCGAGCGGCAGCGCCTAGCCTCGCCGCATGGAGATCAGGTTCATCGCCGGCTTCGGCCCGATCGCCGCGGACAGCGATCACTCCCGCCGCTTCTGGGCGGACACGCTCGGGCTGCCGTTCGAGGAGATCGCCCCGTCGTACTTCCACTCGAGCAGGATCGACGGCGCGAAGGCCTTCGACATCTGGCCCCTGTCCCAGGCCGCCGAATCCACCTTCGGCACCAAGCGGTGGCCGGAGGGGATCCCCGTGCCGCAGGCCTGGATCGAGCTCGATGTCGCGTCCGCCGATGCCGTCGCTGTCGCAGCGTCCGAGCTGATCGAACACGGCCACGCTGTGCTCAAGCCAGCATCCGAGGAGCCCTGGGGTCAATGGACGACGAGGCTGCTGAGCCCCGAGGGACTGCTCGTCGGGATCAGCTGGACACCATGGATGCACGCCGTCGACGAGAGCGAGAACGGCGAGGCCGAGCGCTGATCGCGGTCAGCCGACGATCGCGCGGAACACGCGCGTGGTCTCGGTCGTCTGCCCGACGCCGAGCTCGATGACGTCGACGTCGCGGAGTCGCGCCTTCGCGATCTGCTTCGCCGCAGCCGCCCGCTCCTCGTCGACGCGAGCACCCTTCATGAGGATGAGCTCCCCGCCGGCGCGCACGAGCGGAGCGGCGAGGGGGATGAGCGTGCGGAGCGCCGAGACCGCGCGAGCCGTCACCTGATCGAAGGCCTCCACGTAGGGGGCGTCTTCAGCGCGCGTCCGTGACACGGTCACGTTGGTCAGGCCGAGCGCCTCCGCCTGCGACAGGAGCCAGTCGACGCGTCGCTCCATTGGCTCGATCAGCACGAACTCGACGTCGGGTCGAGCGGCCGCAAGGACGAGGCCCGGCAGGCCGGCTCCGCTGCCGATGTCGCCCACGTGACCCGGCCGGATCAGCGTGGTGAGCAGGCCGCAGTTGATGATGTGGCGGGTCCACAGGCGCGGGAGCTCCAGCGGCCCGATGAGGCCGAGGCGCTCGCCGTGCTCGGCCAGCGCGTCGGTGAACTGGCGGACGACGTCGATGCGGTCGCCGAAGAGCTCCGCGGCGAATGCCGGCTCCGGTTCCAGGTCGGGATGTTTCACGTGAAACATCCCTCAGGATGCGCGGATGACCGTGTGGCGGTCGCGCCCTTCACCCTCGGACTCGGAGACATAGCCGCGCGCCGCGACGAGATCGTGGACGATCTTGCGCTCGTACGACGACATCGGCGGCAGCGCCGCGGACGTCGCGCCGGCCTCGATCCGCGCGACCGCTGCGTCGACGAGCGCCGCGAGCTCCGCCGCACGAGCGTCGCGCGAACCGTCGATGTCGAGGATGAGCCGGGAGAACTCGCCCGTCTTGGTCTGCACCGCGAGGCGCGTGAGCTCCTGAAGGGCGGTGACGGTGTCGGGCTTGGACAGGAGTCGCAGGCTGTCCGATCCCTCCGGCGACGTCACCGAGATGACGACACGGGCGCCGCTGTCGTCGATGTCGATGTCGCCATCGAGGTCGGCGATGTCGAGGAGCTCCTCGATGTAGTCAGCGGCGATCTCGGCCTCGTCGACCTCGATCTCGTCCGCGGCGGGGTTCTGCTCGCTCATCACTTGCCCTTCTTCTTCGCGCGCTTGGCGCCCATCGGCTGCTGGCGCTGCGTCGGCTTCTTCTCCTCGACGACCGGCTTCTCCTCGACGATCTCGGGGAGACCGCGGCGACGGCGACGCTTCGCGAGGCGGGCCTCGCGGGCGAGCGCCGCCTCAGAGCCAGGCGTCGGCATGTTGCGGATGACGATCCACTGCTGGACGACGGTCCAGACGTTCGACGCGACCCAGTAGAACATCGACGACAGCGGGAACGCCCAGGCCGAGAACGCGAAGACCAGCGGGAGGATGTAGAGCAGGATCCGCTGCTGCCGGTACATCGGCGACGCCTTCATCTCGGGCGTCTGGTTCTTGGACATGATCTGCAGCTGCGTGATGAACTGCGCGCCCGTCATGACGATGACCATGATGATCGCGAGCACGATCACCATCACGTTGCCGTCCGCCGACTGGAGCGACGCGCTCAGGGGAGCGCCGAGGAACTGTGACTGCGCGAAGGAGTAGGCCAGATCGGGCGTCAGCAGGCCGACCCCGCCGTTCTCCGGGTGCGTCGCCGCATTGATGAGCACCGTGTACAGCGCGAAGAACACGGGCATCTGGATGAGCAGCGGCAGACAGGACGCGAACGGGTTGGTCCCGTGCTTGCCGTAGAGCGCCATCGTCTCGCGGGACATCGCCTCACGCGAGTACTGGTCCTTCTTGCCCTTGTACTTGTCCTGGATCTTCTTCAGCTCAGGGGCGATCTCGAGCATCTTGCGCTGCGACTTGATCTGACGCACGAAGATCGGGATCAGCAGCGCGCGCACCACGAAGGTCAGGCCGACGATCGACAGGACCCAGGTGACGCCGGCGCCGCCGTCGAGTCCGATCGCGGTGAACAGCCAGTGGAAGCCGACCATGATCGCCTCGACGACCCACTTGATGGGCCAAAGGATGAAGCCAATGATGTCTGGCACGGAATCAGCGCTCGCTTTCGTGGGCGTGGATGAGGTCTGTGTGGGGCTGCGACCGCAGCGCCATGCGCTCCCGGTTCGGGCCCGGTGCGATGCGGGTGACGAAGCCGGCGCGGTTGGTCACCGCGTGGCCTTCGCGTCGCGGCGGGACGTCGTCGACTCCGCCCGCGGCCCACGGGTGGCAGCGTGCGATGCGCGCCGCGCCGAGCGCGATGCCCTTGACGGCGCCATGCTCCTGGATGGCCTCGAGCGTGTAGGTCGAGCAGCTCGGGTAGTACCGGCACACGTCGCCGTACAGCGGCGAGATCGTGCGGCGGTACGCCTGGAGGAGTGCGATGCACGCATTCCGAGGGAGCAGGGCGATGAATGCCGCGGCGGACGTCGGACGACGGTCGGACGCGGCGGCGATCATGGCGCTCATGCTCGCACTCCCAACTGGGACAGCAGCTCCTCGCGGAGCGCTGCGTATGGGGTGGTCGCGGCGGCGGGCAATGCGCGCACCACGACGTCGGCGCCGCCGAGACCCGCCTTGATGGACTCGGCGCTGACCGCGCGAAGCCGACGCTTGACGAGGTTGCGCTGGACGGCGGGCCCGACGGCCTTGGAGACGATGAAGCCGAACCGCGCGGGGAGCTCAGGCGAGGTCGCGCGTCGATAGGACACCACGGCTCGGCCGGAGGTGCGCTTCCCGCCGCGAACGGTCGCGGTGAATTCCGGCGCCAGGGTGAGCCGATGCTGCCTCGGAAGCACGAGCGCCCCGAGCGGTCGCGTCAGGCGGAGAGCTCGGTGCGGCCCTTACGGCGGCGCGCAGCGAGGATCGCGCGGCCGGCGCGGGTGCGCATGCGGGCACGGAAGCCGTGCGTCTTGGCACGACGACGGTTGTTCGGCTGGAACGTGCGCTTGCTCATGATGATCTCCTGGTGTCCAGCGCGGGGCGCCAGAGTGCGAGGGAAAGCCGCCACAACGGCGGAAGTCAACTGGACGATTGTAGGCGACCCACGGCCCAGGGTCAAAAGACAGGCCGGATTGTGCACCCTGTCGTCACCGAAATGTTGACGACGCGCCGGGCTTGATTACAGTGAACCGGTACGCCGGACAGTTAAGGAACACCGTGAGCGAAATCGACGTCACGTCCATCTGGGCGGCGATCGTCGACCGCATGGCTGAGGACGACCGAGTCACGCCCCAGCTGCGCGGATTCGTGCGCCTCGCCGAGCCGAAGCTCATCAACGCCGGCACCATCTACCTCGAGGTCCCCAACGATCTCACCCGCACGATGCTCGAGCAGCGCATCCGTCTGCCGCTGCTCAGCGCGATCGCGGACGTCGCCGACGGCGATGTCGTCAACTTCGCGATCATCGTGAACCCGGACATCGACACCGACGAGATCCCGATCGTCAACGCGGAGCAGTACGAGCGACCCGAGCCGCCGGCACCGCCCCGCCCCACCGATTCGCGGCTGAACCCGAAGTACACCTTCGACAACTTCGTCATCGGCGGCTCGAACCGCTTCGCGCACGCCGCAGCCGTCGCTGTCGCCGAAGCTCCCGCCAAGGCCTACAACCCGCTGTTCATCTACGGCGACTCGGGCCTCGGGAAGACCCACCTCCTCCACGCGATCGGCCACTACGCCGAGAGCCTGTACCCGGGCATCCAGGTCCGGTACGTGAGCTCGGAGGACTTCACCAACGACTTCATCAACTCGATCGCGAACAACCAGGCGGCCGCATTCAACCGCCGGTACCGCGAGGTCGACATCCTCCTGATCGACGACATCCAGTTCCTCCAGGGCAAGGAGCAGACGCAGGAGGCGTTCTTCCACACCTTCAACACGCTCCACGACCACAACAAGCAGGTCGTGATCACGAGCGATGTCGCGCCGAAGCATCTGACCGGCTTCGAGGACCGGATGACCTCGCGGTTCGAGTGGGGTCTCATCACCGATGTCCAGGCGCCCGATCTCGAGACGCGCATCGCCATCCTCCGCAAGAAGGCGCAGAGCGAGCGGCTGCAGGTGCCGGACGAGGTGCTCGAGTACATGGCGTCGAAGGTCTCGTCGAACATCCGCAACCTCGAGGGGACGCTCATCCGCGTCACGGCATTCGCGAACCTCAACCGCACCTCGGTCGACATGAGCCTCGTCGAGACGGTGCTGCGCGATGTCATCTCGGATGCGGATGACGACGTCATCTCGCCGACGGACATCATCACGGCGACCGCCGAGTACTTCAAGATCCCTGTCGAGGAGCTCTACGGCTCATCCCGATCGCAGGCGGTGGCCAACGCGCGTCAGATCGCGATGTACCTGTGCCGCGAGATGACCGATCTGTCGCTGCCGAAGATCGGCCAGCTCTTCGGGAACCGCGACCACACGACGGTCATGTACGCCAACAAGAAGATCACGACGCTCATGAAGGAGCGTCGATCGACCTACAACCAGGTCACCGAGCTCACGAGCCGCATCCGCAACCAGCGCCGCGGCTGATCTGCGCGTCGAATCACGACCTCGACCGACCTCGAGCGGCCGCATCCCAGATCCTGACGGCCACTCTGCACACTGTTGACACGTCTGTGGATAACTGTGGATGAATGACAGGAATCTGTGGGTCGCCCGATGAGCAGCTCGCACGCCTGCGGCGGCGGCGCCGAGACGCGCACGACACTTTCCCCAGCGTCTCCACACGGTTTCGACAACTCACAATCGTGTAGTTCCGGCATCGCGCCTGGCGAACGACAGGTTGTCCACAGTTTCCACAGCGGTTATGACTACGAGACCTTCTCTTCAGGGATTCAGATTTCCCCAACATCGAGCGGAGGTCAGACCGTCCGAGCGTCGCGGGCGTGTGGCAGGATGAGACTCCGCAAGGAGGGAGCGCCGTGAAGTTCCAGGTCAACAGGGACGTCTTCAGTGACGCGGTGACGTTCGCCGTCAAGCTGCTCCCCCAGCGCACGACGATGCCGATCCTCGGCGGCGTGCTCGTCAAGGCGACAGAGGATGGCGTCTCGCTGTCGACGTTCGACTACGAGGTCTCCGCGCGCACGCACATCGCCGCGGATGTGACGACGCCCGGCAGGGCTCTCGTCTCGGGACGTCTGCTTGCCGACATCGCGAGCCGACTGCCGAATGCGCCCGTCGACTTCTCGCTCGACGAGGGCCGGATCTCGGTGCGCTGTGGTGCAGGACGGTTCACGCTACTGTCGATGCCGGTCGAGGAGTACCCGACCCTGCCTGAGGTCCCCGAGTCGGGTGGTCTCGTGCCAGGCGACGTCTTCGCCGAGGCGATCGCGCAGGTCGTCGTCGCCGCGTCGCGCGACGACGTGACCCCGGTCATCACGGGCGTGCAGCTCGAGGTCTCCGATCAGTCCCTCTCGCTCGTCGCGACCGACCGCTATCGCGTCGCGATCCGCGACATCCCCTGGGACGCCGACAGCTCCGGCATCACCGCCGCGACCGCGCTCGTCCCGGCCCGTACGCTCTCCGAGATCGGCAAGACGTTCGCGCACGCGCCGACCGTCAAGGTCTCCATCTCCTCTGGGGAGGATCGCGAGCTCATCTCGTTCGCGGCCGCAGACAAGGCGGTGACCTCGCTGCTGCTGAAGGGGAACTACCCGCCGGTCAAGCGACTGTTCCCCGAGACGGTCGAGGACTACGCGGTGCTCAACACCGCCGACCTCATCGATTCCGTCCGCCGTGTGGCCCTCGTCCTCGAGCGCGACTCGGCGCTGCGCTTCACCTTCACGCCGGACGGCCTAACGCTCGAGGCGATCGGTGGCGAGCAGGCGCAGGCCTCCGAGTCGATCGATGCGGTGCTGACCGGTGCCGAGACCGTCGTCTCGCTCAAACCGCAGTTCCTCCTCGACGCGCTCGGCGCGGTCCACTCGGAGTTCGTCCGACTCGCGTTCACGAAGACGGACAACCCGAACAAGCCCGGACCGGTCCTCATCACGGCGCAGACATCGAAGGACGACGCAGGGGACTCGTTCCGCTACCTCCTGCAGCCGAACCTGCTGCTCCGCTGAAACTCGTCGCATGACCAGTCCGCGGGAGCGCCGCCGGCGACCCGGCGGCTGACCGCGAGGAGAACCCGATGCATGTCGCGCACCTCGCGCTCACCGACTTCCGCAACTACCGATCGGCGGATGTCGCGCTCGCACCCGGGGTCACGGTCCTGATCGGGCCGAACGGCCAGGGCAAGACGAACCTCGTCGAGGCGATCGGCTATCTCGCGTCGGGCGGATCGCACCGGGTGTCGACAGACCAGGCCCTCGTGCGGAATGGCGCGGACCGCGCATTCGTCCGAGCGCGACTGCAGCACGGCACCCGCATCGTGACAATCGAGGTCGAGCTGAACCGCTCGTCCGCCAATCGGCTGCTCGTGAACGGCTCGCCGGTCAAGTCGCGGGAGGCTCGGCGCTATCTCGACTCGGTGCTGTTTGCTCCCGAGGACCTCGCCCTCGTCCGGGGCGACCCCGGGGGGCGGCGGCGATTCCTCGATCAGCTGCTCGTCGCGCGGCACCCGAGGATGGCGGGAGTCATCGCCGACTACGACCGTGTGCTGCGCCAGCGCACCACCCTCCTCAAGTCCGCGCGCGCGACGCGGGGTGCCGTGGACCTCACGACGCTCGAGATCTGGGATGACCGACTTGCAGCGCTCGGCAGCGAGATCATCGATGCGCGTGCGGCGCTCATCACCGAGCTCGGCCCGCATGCGGCGGAGGCGTATCGGGCGATCGCCGGCGCTGACCATGCGCTCGAGCTCCGCATGCGCTCGACTGTCGCAGGGATCGATCCGGAGGAGGACGATGAGGACGGCCCTGCCGCGCCCGTCGACGACACGCTCGCCGCATTCCGCGACCGCCTCGCGGCGGTCAGGATGCGGGAGCTCGAGCGAGGCCTCACCCTCGTGGGCCCGCATCGCGATGATCTCGAGATCGATCTGAACGGGATGCCGGCCCGGACGACTGCGAGCCACGGCGAATCCTGGTCCGCTGCGCTCTCCCTCAAGTTGGCCGGTGCGCAGCTGCTGCGGGAGACGGGGCCGGCGGGCGATCCTGTCATCATCCTCGACGATGTCTTCGCGGAGCTCGATGCCGGTCGTCGATCGCGGCTCATCGACGCGGTCCGCGGCTACGAGCAGGTGATCGTGACCGCGGCGGTGGCGGAGGATGTCCCCGAGGAGATCTCGGGACGGAAGATTCACATCCACGCAGGTGAGGTGGTCGATGGCTGATCGGGGCGGCGAGCACGTCAAGGTCTTCGCCCGGCTGCGCGAGCGGCTCGGGGGGAAGCGGAGTGCGAGGACCGGGCTCGACAGCTCGCCGGGGCAGAGGCCCTTCGATCCCGGCCGGGACCCGAACTCGGTCGGCTTCGCGCTCACGAACCTCATCCGAGACCGCGGCTGGGAGCAGGATCTGTCGCGCTCCGAGCTCTTCATCGCCTGGGCGGAGGCGGTCGGCCCGGCGGTTGCGGACCACGCCCGGCCGATCGAGCTCGTCGACGGGGTGCTCGTGGTGAAATGCGATTCGACGGCGTGGGCGACGCAGCTCGGGCTGATGCGATCGACCGTCCTCACGTCGATCGTCAACCGCTTCCCCGACGCAGGCGTCGATTCGATCCGGCTGCTCGGGCCGGACGTCCCCACCTATAAACGCGGTCCGAAATCGGTCCCTGGGCGCGGTCCGCGCGATACCTACGGCTAGGCCACCGATTACGGTCACCCGATCGGATTCGGCGGCTCATGCGGCCATACACGGCCTTTCGGAAGCTTCGTCACGTTATGATTGAGCAATGAGTGGCGACGATAGCAAGAGCGGCGAAACCACCCACGGAGCCGGATCGCCCCACGTCGCTGCAGGGAACTACGACGCGGCCAACATCCAGGTGCTGGAGGGCCTCGAAGCGGTCCGCAAGCGCCCCGGCATGTACATCGGCTCGACCGGGCCGCGCGGTCTGCACCACCTCGTGTACGAGGTCGTCGACAACTCGGTCGACGAGGCCATGGCAGGCTATGCGACCGAGATCTTCGTGACCCTGCAGGCCGATGGCGGCGTGCGCGTCGAGGACGACGGCCGAGGCATCCCGGTCGCGATCCACCCGACCGAAGGGGTGTCGACGGTCCAGGTCGTCATGACGATCCTCCACGCCGGAGGCAAGTTCGGCGGCGGCGGGTACGCCGTCTCCGGTGGCCTCCACGGCGTCGGTATCTCCGTCGTCAACGCGCTGTCCACCCGCGTCGACACCGAGGTCCACCGCGAAGGCTACGTCTGGCGCATGTCGTTCGACCACGGCGTCCCGGTCGCGCCGCTCGAGCGCGGTGAGCAGTCCGACCGCACCGGCACCATCCAGACCTTCTGGGCCAACCCGGACATCTTCGAGACCGTCGAGTACGACTTCGAGACGCTCCGCAGCCGATTCCAGCAGATGGCCTTCCTGAACAAGGGCCTTCGCATCACGCTCACCGACGAGCGCGGCGAGGAGCCGGTCATCGAGTCGTACCGCTACGAGCGCGGCCTCGTCGACTACGTCGAGTACCTCAACTCCCGCAAGAAGTCAGAGGTCATCCACGAGGAGATCATCGCCTTCGACGCGGAGGAGGACCTCCCCACCGAGCCCGACATGCCACCGCGCAAGATCGCGCTCGAGATCGCCATGCAATGGACCCTCGACTACAGCGAATCCGTCCACACCTACGCGAACGCGATCAACACGCATGAGGGCGGCACCCACGAGGAGGGATTCCGAGCTGCGCTCACCGCGCTCGTGAATCGCTACGCGCGAGAGAAGGGCCTCCTCAAGGACAAGGACGAGAACCTCTCCGGCGAGGATGTCCGCGAGGGCCTCACCGCTGTCGTCTCGGTCAAGCTCTCCGAGCCGCAGTTCGAGGGCCAGACCAAGACCAAGCTCGGCAACACCGAGGCGAAGTCATTCGTCCAGCGCGTCGTCGGCGCGCAGCTCGCCGACTGGTTCGACCGCAACCCGAATCAGGCGCGCGACATCGTGCGGAAGGCGATCCAGGCAGCGGCCGCGCGCCTGGCGGCACGGAAGGCTCGCGAGCAGACCCGGCGCAAGGGTCTCCTCGAGGGCGGCGGCATGCCCGGCAAGCTCAAGGACTGCTCGAGCCGCAACCCCGCCGAGTCCGAGATCTTCATGGTCGAGGGCGACTCGGCAGGCGGCTCCGCCGTCCAGGGGCGCAACCCGGAGACCCAGGCGATCCTCCCGCTGCGAGGCAAGATCCTCAACGTCGAGAAGGCGCGCCTCGACCGCGCCCTGAACAACGCCGAGATCCAGGCGATGATCACCGCATTCGGCACCGGCATCGGCGAGGACTTCGACGGGTCGAAGGCCCGGTATCACAAGATCATCCTCATGGCCGACGCCGACGTCGACGGCCAGCACATCACGACGCTCCTGCTCACCCTGCTCTTCCGCTACATGCGGCCGCTCATCGAGATGGGCTACGTCTACCTCGCGCAGCCGCCGCTGTACCGGATCAAGTGGTCGAACGCCGAGCACGACTACGTCTACTCGGACCGTGAGCGCGACGCCATGCTCGAAGCCGGATTCAAGGCCGGCAAGAAGCTCCCCAAGGAGAACGGCGTCCAGCGCTACAAGGGTCTCGGCGAGATGAACCACCAGGAGCTGTGGGACACGACCATGAACCCCGAGACGAGGACGCTCCGCCAGGTGACCCTCGACGACGCGGCCGTCGCGGACGGCGTCTTCGCGACCCTCATGGGCGACGACGTCGACGCCCGCCGCCAGTTCATCCAGAAGAACGCGAAGGACGTGCGTTTCCTTGACATCTGACATGCCGCAGCCGGCCACCGACCGCATCGAGCAGGTCGACCTCCAGCTCGAGATGCAGAGGTCGTACCTCGACTACGCGATGAGCGTCATCATCGGTCGAGCCCTCCCCCGCGTCGAGGACGGCCTGAAGCCCGTCCACCGCCGCGTCATCTACGCGATGTACGACGGCGGTTACCGCCCGGACCGCGCATTCTCCAAGTGCACCCGCATCATCGGCGACGTCATGGGTCAGTTCCACCCCCATGGCGACTCCGCGGTCTACGACTCCCTCGTCCGCCTCGTGCAGCCGTGGGCGATGCGCTACCCGCTCGCGCTCGGCCAGGGCAACTTCGGCTCCCCCGGCAACGACGGCGCCGCAGCCCACCGATACACCGAGACCAAGATGGCGCCGATCGCCATGGAGATGGTCCGGGACATCGACGAGGACGTCGTCGACTTCCAGGACAACTACGACGGCCGCACCCAGGAGCCGGTCGTCCTCCCATCGCGATTCCCCAACCTCCTGGTCAACGGATCGGTCGGGATCGCGGTCGGCATGGCCACGAACATCCCGCCGCACAACCTCCGCGAGGTCGCGGACGCGGCGATCTGGGCGCTCGAGCACCCGAAGGCGACGCGCGAGGAGCTGCAGGACGCCGTCATCGAGCGGATCAAGGGACCCGACTTCCCGACCGGCGCGACGATCCTCGGCGTCAAGGGCATCCGCGACGCCTACCGCACGGGCCGCGGCTCCATCACGATGCGCAGCGTCGTGAACGTCGAGGAGATCCAGGGCCGCGCCTGCCTCGTCGTCACCGAGCTGCCCTACCAGGTCAACCCCGACAACCTCGCGATCAAGATCGCCGAGCTCGTCAAGGAGGGCAAGCTCCAGGGCATCGCCGACATCCGCGACGAGACGTCGGGCCGCACCGGTCAGCGCCTCGTGATCGTGCTCAAGCGCGACGCGGTCGCGAAGGTCGTGCTCAACAACCTGTACAAGCACACGCAGCTGCAGGAGAACTTCGGCGCGAACATGCTCGCGATCGTCGACGGCGTGCCGCGCACCCTCACGATCGACCAGTTCATCTCGTACTGGGTCGAGCACCAGATCGACGTCATCGTGCGCCGCACCCGCTACCGCCTCGCCGAGGCCGAGAAGCGCGCGCACATCCTCCGCGGCTACCTCAAGGCGCTCGACGCGCTCGACGAGGTCATCGCGCTCATCCGCCGCTCGCCCACGGTCGACGAGGCGCGCGAAGGACTCATGGCGCTCCTGTCGATCGACGAGCTCCAGGCGAATGCCATCCTCGAGCTCCAGCTCCGTCGCCTCGCCGCGCTCGAGCGTCAGAAGATCCACGAGGAGGCGACGGCGATCGAGCTGAAGATCCAGGACTTCAACGAGATCCTGGCCAAGCCCGAGCGCCAGCGCTCGATCATCGTCGACGAGCTGAAGGAGATCGTCGACAAGTACGGCGACGAGCGCCGCACCGAGATCCTGTACGGATTCGACGGCGACGTGAGCGTCGAGGACCTGATCCCCGAAGAGGAGATGGTCGTCACGATCACGCGCGGCGGTTACATGAAGCGCACGCGCAGCGACAATTACCGCTCGCAGCACCGCGGCGGCAAGGGTGTGAAGGGCGCGAGCCTCCGAGCCGACGATGTCGTCGAGCACTTCTTCGTCACGACGACCCACCACTGGCTGCTCGTCTTCACGAACACCGGTCGCGTCTATCGGGCGAAGACGTACGAGCTGCCGGAAGGCGGCCGCGACGCGAAGGGCCAGCACGTCGCGAACCTCCTCGCCCTCCAGCCGGGCGAGGAGATCGCACAGGTCCTCGACATCCCCGACTACCAGGCCGCGAAGTACCTCGTGCTCGCGACCGCGGACGGCCTCGTCAAGAAGACCCCGCTCGCGGAGTACGACACCAACCGCTCCGGCGGCATCATCGCGATCAACCTGCGCGAGGGCGACCAGCTCGTCTCCGCGATGCTCGTCGACGAGGGCGACGACATCCTCCTCGTCTCGCGCAAGGGCATGTCGCTGCGCTTCACGGCGGACGACACCGCGCTGCGCCCGATGGGTCGTGCGACGTCCGGTGTGAAGGGCATGAGCTTCCGCGAGGGCGACCGACTCCTCAGCGCGGACGTGCTGAAGGCGGACGCCGATCAGGGCAGCGAATCCGTCTTCGTCGTGACCGAGGGCGGCTACGCGAAGCGCACCTACATCCGCGAGTACAAGGTGCAGGGCCGCGGCGGTCTCGGCATCAAGGTCGCGAAGCTGTCGGAGGATCGCGGCGATCTGGCCGGTGCGATCATCGCCGGCGAGGAGGACGAGGTCCTCGTGGTTCTTGCCAGCGGCAAGGTGATACGCTCGCACGTCTCCGAAGTGCCGCCCAAGGGTCGTGACACGATGGGTGTGGTGTTTGCCAGGTTCGCGGACGATGATCGGATCCTCGCCATCGCGAAGAACAGCGAGCGCAACCTCGACGATCAGGAACCGGACGCGGACGCGGCGCAGGCTAAGCCGGAGACGGAGCCTGGGAAGGACGATCCAGAAGCATGACGAGTGTCGCTGACAAGCTGCAGAAGAAGCCCGCACGCAAGCCCGCGAGCAAGCAGGTTCGCCTCAAGCTCGTCTACATCGACTTCTGGTCGGCGCTGAAGCTGTCGTTCTTCGGGGCGCTCGCGCTCGCGATCATCATGGTCGTGGCGACCGCGATGATCTGGATCGTCATCAACTCGACGAGCGTCTTCACCGACCTCGACAACATCCTGGGCGACATCTTCAACGACCCGACGTTCTCGATCTCCGAGGACTTCTCGTTCGCGAGCGTGATGACCTTCACCGCGGTCATCGCTGCGCTCAACACCGTGATCCTCACGGTGCTCGGCGCGATCGCGGCGATTCTGTACAACTTCATGGTCAAGATCACCGGCGGGCTCCACGTGGGCTTCACCAACTCCTGACCTCTGATAAACTCGATGACCGGTCGCCTGACGGCGGCCAGACGCTGACGCCGATGTGGATCTGATCCACCGCGGATGTCCGCGGGGGTATAGCTCAGGCGGTTAGAGCGCTTCGCTGATAACGAAGAGGTCCCAGGTTCAAGTCCTGGTACCCCCACCCCTCAAGCACCGCGGGGCCTTAGCTCAATTGGTAGAGCGCCTGCTTTGCAAGCAGGAGGTCAGGGGTTCGATTCCCCTAGGCTCCACACTCGGTTCCCTTCTCGTGCGCTCGCCGCTCGCAGCGAGTTCGCGCTGGTCAGTGCGCGCACGGCGCCGAATGTCGGTGGTGCGTGCGTAGCGTGGATGGGTGAGCACCGCCATCCGTCGCATGCAGGATTTGACCGTCGCCGATCACGTCATCGAGGTGCCGCTCGTCTGGGATGACGCCAGCGACTCCCGCACCATCACCGTGCACGCCGCCGTGGTCAGTCGCGACGGCGGTGACGCGCTCCCATATCTCGTCTTCCTGCAGGGCGGCCCCGGCGTCGAGGCGCCCACCCCGTTCCACAGCCCGACCGCGCCATCGTGGCTCGACGACGCGCTCGCGCACTACCGCGTGGTCATGCTCGACCAGCGCGGCACCGGACAGTCGACCCCGGTCGGCGACCGGTTGCTCGAGGGCCGCACCGCCGCCGCGGTCGCCGAGCACCTCACGCACCTGCGCGCTGACAGCATCGTCCGCGACGCGGAGGCGATGCGGCAGCACCTCGGTGCCGAGACATGGAGTGTGCTCGGTCAGTCCTTCGGCGGATTCACCACCCTCTGCTACCTGTCGACCGCTCCCGAATCCCTCCACCGGGTGTACTTCACGGGTGGCCTGAGTGCGGTCGGCCTCGACCCGATCCATGTCTACGCGCGCTGCTACGACAAGATGCGCGAGGCGAGCGAGCGCTACTACCGGCGATTCCCCGCGCACCGCGACCGCATGCGTCGACTCGCGGACCTCGCCGATGCCGGCCGGATCGCGCTGCCCGACGGTGAGATGGTCTCGGTGTCCCGTCTGCGCTCGCTCGGGACGCTGCTCGGCGGCGACCACGGCTGGCAGCAGCTCTGGCAGCTCATGGAGCATGACCCGGAGACGAACGCGTTCCGCCACGACCTGGCGGCGGCCCTCCCGTTCGGCGGGCGGAACCCGCTGTACTACGTGCTGCACGAGTCCTCGTACGCCGACGGATTCGCCACGAACTGGGCGGCCGAGCGCGCAGAGCCAGATGACTTCAAGGAGGACGTGACCCTCCTCACCGCGGAGCACGTGCGCCGCGACTGGACGCGGACGGTGCCGTGGATGCAGCCGTGGGCCGAGGTCGTCGACGCGCTCGCCGCGCACCCGTGGCCGAAGCTGTATGACGCGGACCGCATCCGGTCCGCCGATCCGACCGGCGCTGCCGCGGTGTACGTCAACGACGTGTATGTCCCGGTCGAGTACTCGATGGAGACCGCGGCCCTCATGCCGGGGGTGCGCCTGTGGGTCACGAGCGAGCACGAGCATTCGGGACTTCGGACCGGTCAGGTGCTGTCCCGACTCATCGACCTCGCCGAGGATCGGCGCGTGCGCTGAGCCAGACCCTCAGCGGACGGGCGGGCTCTGGAGCCTGAGCGGCGCGCACCCGCGATGGCGAACGCGGTCGTCAGGACAGCTGGGGCGAACCGCCGCGCCTCGTCGAGAGCCGTCGCGCCCGTGACCGAGACCGCAGCGATCGCGTAGCCCGCGGCATCCAGGACCGGGGCGGCGACGCAGAACAGGCCTAGCTGCGATTCCTCCACGTCATAGGCGACGCGCTCGCGGCGCACCCGATCCAGCTCGGACCGCAGCAGATCGGGATCGACGATCGTCTTCGGCGTCAGCGCGACGAGCGGTCCGGCGAGGAGCCGGTCGACGTCAGCCGAATCGGTGTGAGCGAGGATCGCCTTGCCGAGCGCAGTTGCGTGCAGCGGTGCTCGGCCGCCGAAACGCGTGTGGGGGACCCGCAGCGCCGGGCTCGCGATCTTCTCCAGGTACACGATCTCGTCGCCCTGGCGCACCGCGAGATTCACCGTCAGCCGGGTCACCTCATGCAGGTGGTGCGCGAACGGCAGCGCGAGATTCCGCAGCGTGAGCGAGGCCGGGGCCTTCGTGCCGAGCTCGAAGAGCTTCACACCGAGTCGGAGGCCGCGCGGCGTTCGCTCGAGCGCGCCCCAGTCGACGAGATCTGCTGCGAGCCGGTGCGCCGTCGACCGGGCTACACCCGAACGGCGAGACAGCTCCCGAATGCTCAGCTCGACGTCGTGCTCGCTGAATGCGTCGAGCAGCGCGAGCGCCTTTCGCAGCGACGACGAGGTGTCCTGCACCACGGGACGTGACATGGTGCCACGGTATCGCCATTGCCACGATCGAGGGCGCAGGCGGACGGGGGCGGAGGACGATGAGCGCTACTGAGACGGCATCGACCGTGGTGGTGACCGCCGACGAGGAGCGCTCGGTGGTGATCTCCGCCCTCGTCCGTCACGGCGCGACGCCCGAGGACGCCGCGCGGCAGGCGGACATGCTCGTCGAAGCCGACCTGCGCGGCCACTCCTCTCACGGGCTCCGACGCCTCCGCGTGCTTGTCGGTCGACTCGCCGCGGGGCTCGCGGTCTCCGGTGTCGAGCCCGAGTGGACCTGGCGCACGGAGGCTGTGCTCGAGGTCGACGGCCGACGGGGTCTCGGCCCCGTCGTGCTGCATGGCGCGATCGACCGGCTGCTCGAGCGGGCGGCCGTCACGGGCGTCGCGGTGGCGACGGTCCGCAACGCTGGCCATGCTGGGATGCTGGCGCCGTACGTCGAGCGCATCGCCGCGGCAGGCTGCGCAGGCATCGCGCTCACGGTCAGCGAGGCGCTCGTGCATCCTTGGAACGGTGCGATCGCCATGGTCGGCACCAACCCGATCGGCATCGGGATCCCGACCGCCGCCGAGCCGCTCGTGCTCGACATGTCCACCGCGGCGGTATCAGCCGGTCGCATCCTCGATCATGCGGCGCGCGGCGAGCCGATCCCGCTCGGCTGGGCGGTCGACGAGCGCGGCAGACCGACGACCGATGCCGCCGCCGCCGCGCGAGGCGCGATCGCACCGTTCGGCGGGGCGAAGGGCTACGCGCTCGGCCTCGCTTTCGAGGCGATCGTCGGCGTGCTGGCGGGAACCGCATTCGGCGGCGATGTGCACGGGACGCTCGACGTCGAGCACCCGCCGACGAAGGGGGATCTCATCATCGTGTTCTCGCTCGACGCGCTCGGGGCGCGCGACCGGCTCGCCGGACTGACCGCCTACCTCGAGGAGGTGCGCGCGAGCGGGCACGACGACGCCGCCGTCGCGATTCCCGGAGACCGCACGCGAGCGGTGCGCGCCGCGCGCCTTGCAGAGGGAATCCCGCTCGATCCCGCACTGTGGGCTGAAGCCAAGTCGCTGGCCTTCGGCGAGGACGGACACACCGCATGAACGGCTCGTTTGGCGTGCTGCGCGCGCCCGACCACATCCATTTCGGCCGCGGTGCGCGCGCGTCGCTCACGCCCGCTGTCGCCCGGCTGGGCCGCCGTGCACTCATCGTGGTCGACCCCGTCCTCGCTGGGTCCACCGAGTTCCAGCGGGCCGAGCGCGAACTCGCGGAAGCTGGCATCGAGGTGCGGATCCACACGGAGGTGACGCCCGAGCTGCCGGTCGACGAGGTAGCCAGGGCCGCGCAGGCCGCGCGCGACTTCGCTCCGGACGTGGTCGTCGCCTGGGGCGGCGGCAGTGCACTCGACCTCGGGAAGCTCATCGCACTCCTGCTCGTACACCCCGGCCCGCTGTCCGACTACTACGGCGAGCACCGCGTACCCGGGCCCGTGCTGCCCATCGTCGCGATCCCGACCACGGCGGGCACCGGCTCCGAGGTGACGCCGGTCGCTGTCGTCTCCGATCCGGACCGCGAGCTCAAGGTCGGCGTCTCGGACGCGGCCCTCATCCCGCGTGTCGCGATCGTTGATCCTGACCTCACTGCCGGCGTCCCGCCGCAGGTGACCGCGGCCTCGGGCATCGATGCGATCGTCCATGCGGCCGAGGCGTTCACCGCAGGCGAACGCGCCCCGGAGTGGTCTGGCGCGCTGCCTGTCTTCGTCGGCCGCAACCGGATGAGCTCCCTGCTCGCCCTCGACGCGCTGGCCGCGATGGGCGACGCGCTGCCACGGGCGGTGCGCGACGGGAGCGACCTCGAGGCGCGGGAGCGGATGGCGTGGGGCAGCATGCTCGCCGGTCTGGCATTCGGCAGCGGCGGGACGCACCTGTCGCATGCGCTGCAGTATCCGATCGGGGCGATAACACACACCCCGCACGGTGTCGGGACGGGTCTGCTGCTGCCGTACGTGCTCGAGGCGCTCGCACCGTGGACCGAGGACCGGCTCGTAGCGATCGCCGGAGCGCTCGGTGTCGCGACGGGCGATGCGCCCGCTGATGCGCGGGCGGCGATCGATCGGGTCGCCGCGATCACCGCCGAATCAGGCATCCCGAGTTCGCTCGCCGAGATCGGGATCACCCCCGCGGAACTGCCGCGGATCGCGGAGCTCGCGGCTGGCGTGACCCGGCTCGCCGGGAATGCCGCGCGCACAGTCGACCCGGATTTTCTCGAAGGCATCCTCGAGGCGGCCCTCGCGGGGGACCGCGAGCGGCTGCGCGGGGGCGCAGGACAGGCGCGTCCCTAGACTGGATCCGACGAAGGAGCACGATGGACTACCGAGCCGACCTGTTCATCGACGGCGAGTGGCGAGCCGGGAGTGCTGGGGAGCGGTTCCCGGTCATCGACCCCGCTGATGGCAGCGAGATCGCGCGCTTCGCGGTCGCGACCGATGACGACTGCACCGTAGCCATCGAGGCGGCTGAGCGCGCGTTCGGCCCATGGGCCGCGACCGCCCCGCGCGAGCGCAGCGAGATTCTGCGGCGCGCCTTCGAGATTCTCACGGCGGAGAAGGAGCAGTTCGCCGAGATCATCGTGCGGGAGAACGGCAAGTCCTGGACCGACGCGATGGCCGAGGCAGGCTACGCGACGGAGTTCTTCCGCTGGTTCGCCGAGGAGGCCGTGCGCATACCCGGCGACTTCCGCCTGTCGCCGAACGGCGACAAGCGCATCATCGTCACGCACGCGCCGATCGGCGTCGCTCTGCTCATCACTCCCTGGAACTTCCCCGCGGCGATGCCCACTCGCAAGCTGGCTCCGGCGCTCGCGGTCGGCTGCACCACGGTGCTCAAGCCCGCGCGCGAGACACCGCTGACCGCCGCCTACGTCGTCGACGCGCTCACCCGCGCTGGTGTGCCCAAGGGCGTGGTCAACCTCGTGACCCCGGTGCCGACGGGTCCTGCGATCGCGAAGATGATGCACCACCCCGCGGTCCGGAAGATGTCCTTCACGGGCTCGACCGAGGTGGGTCGCATCCTGCTTCGCGAGGCCGCCGACAACGTCGTGTCGACGTCGATGGAGCTCGGCGGCAATGCACCGTTCCTCGTGCTGCCCGGCGCCGATGTCGACCTCGCGGTTGAGGGTGCGATGATCGCGAAGATGCGCAACGGCGGCTCTGCATGCACCGCGGCGAACCGCTTCTACGTGCATTCCTCGGTGCATGACGAATTCGTCGAGAAGATGTCCGCGAAGCTCAGCGCAGTCACGTGGGGCCCCGGACTCGACCGGGAGACCACGCTCGGCGCGCTCGTATCTATCGCGGAGCGCGACAAGGTCACGCGGCTCGTCGACGCGGCCGTCGCGGAGGGCGCGAGCGTCGTCCTCGGCGGGACGCCGAGCGAGCACGGCGCCTTCTATCCCCCGACGCTCCTGATCGGCGTCGAGCATGGCAGCAACATCAACCGCACCGAGATCTTCGGCCCCGTCACCGCGGTGGTGAAGGTCGATGACATCGACGAGATGGTGCGGATGGCGAATGACACGATCTATGGCCTCATCGGCTACGTGTTCGGCGAGGAGTCGCTTGCGCTCCGCATCGCGCTCCGCATCGATGCCGGCATGGTCGGCGTGAACAAGGGTGTGCTGAGCGACCCGGCGGCGCCGTTCGGCGGCACGAAGCAGTCGGGACTCGGCCGCGAGGGCTCGAGCGAGGGCATCCTCGAGTTCCTCGAGGAGAAGTACATCGCGGTCGAGCCATGAACCGGGTCGAGTCGGTCGCCAGGAGGCTTCGCGCCGATATCGGGTCGGGGCGATTCCACCCGCGCGAGCGACTCGTGGAGGCGGACCTCGCCGCGACCTACGGGGTGACGCGGTCCACGCTGCGTGCCGCGCTGCTCGAGCTTGAGGCCGAAGGCCTCGTGGAGCGCACGCCGAACCGCGGTGCCAGGGTGCGCGGCGTCACGATCGAAGAGGCCATCGAGATCACCGAGACGCGCCTCGCGCTCCAGGCCATGTGCGCACGCGAGGCCGCGCTGCAAGGCACCGACGAGCAGCGCGACGAGCTCCGGCAGCTCGTCGCGGAGCTGCGCGACGCCGTGGAGCGCGACGTGCCTGAGCGCTACGTCGCGGCGAACGCGCGCATCTTCGCGCTCATCCGCGAGATGAGCGGTCAGCGCATCGCGAGCGGCATCGTCGAGAACCTCCTGAACCGACACATCCAGAACCTGTACCCGTTCATGCTGCCCGAGCGACGTTTCGCCTCGCTCGCCGAGTTCGAGCGGATCGTCGCCGCGGTCGTGGCACGCGACGCAGACGCGGCCTACCGCACGACGCTCGAGCACCGCGACCGCGTCGTCGAAGCGCTCACCGCGATCCGGGCAGGTCTCGCCATCCCCGGTGCCGTCGGCTGAGCGGCCCGCGCCAAGGCGAGCGGATGGATCAGGTCCGTCCGAGCGCCGCCTTCAGCGACTCGGGCATCCGCTGCTCGGGGAACGGCCACACGAAGTCGGGCCCGCCGAGCCAGTACGGGTCGATTCGGCCGGCCTCGGCGATCGCCTGGAGGTCCTCGCTGCGGTACTCGGTCTGCGCGGCCCGGAGATCCTGCTGCAACTGCTCCGGGGTCTGCGCGCCGAAGACGACGACGTCGATGAGCGGGTGCGCGAGCGAGTAGGCCATCGCCGCCTCGGCGAGTGGGATCCCGCGCGCATCGGCCTCGTCCTCCATGCGACCGACGGCCTCGACCACCTCCGGCTCCGCGGGCCACGAGGAGTGCAGGGGGTCGGCGATGCCCCGCACGCCAGTACCGAGGAGGTTGCCGGCGAACGGCGAGGTGAGGATCGTGCCCATGTCCCTCGCCTTGGCGTCCGAGAGCAGCCCCGTCGCCTCGGCCTGTTGATTCAGGAGCGTATAGAGGCGCGGGAACTGGATGACATCCCACTGACCGCTGTCGACGGCGGCGCGAAGCGCGGGGAGCGTGCCTGTCGCCACGCCGATCGAGCCCACCTTGCCCTCCTCCTGGAGCCGGCGCAGCTCCGCAAGCGTGCCGAGCTCGCCCTCGATCTCGGCCATGTCGGCCACCGAGCGCGGGTCGTGGACCATGAACAGGGGGATGCGGTCGATGCCGTAGGCGACGAGGCTGCGCTCGACGCTGTCTCGGATTTGCTCGGGAGCGAAGCCCTTGCCGTGGCCGAACTTCGTCGACACGATCGGCTCGATGCCGAGCTCACGGCACAGTGCGCCGATGCGCTCCTCGTTCGCGTAGACCTCGGCGGAGTCGAGCAGTCGGATGCCCGCGTCGAAGGCGAGGCGCAGGAGCTCCCGCAGTGTCGCATGATCCTCGACCCGGAACGATGGCGGCGCCGCCGGGTTCGCCATGCCCCACAGGCCCAGTCCGAGGCGCGCGGTCTCGATGCCCGTGCGCCCGAGCTTCGTCGTCGCGAGCATCACCTCACCACATCCTTCAACGCGTTGGGCACCCGATCCTTCGGGAACGGCCAGATGAAGTCGGGGCCGCCGAGCAGACGCTCGTCGAGCGTGCCGAGCTCGGCGAGCTCCTCGAGCTGCGCGCGCGGTATGTCGAGGCCGAGCGACGCGACATTCGCCGCGAGCTCGACGGGGGAGCGCACGCCGACAACTGCGAGGTCGATCAGCGGCTCGGTCGCAACGAAGGCCACGGCCGCCTCGGCGATCGTGATGCCCAGCTCATCGCAGCGCTCCTGCATCCGCTCGACCGCCTCGACGAGCTCGGGCTGGGCCGGCCAGTACGCATACAGAGGGTTTGCGACACCCCGCACGCCCGTCGCGAGGATGTTGCCCGCGAACGGCGCCGCGAGCATCGTGCCCATGCCGCGCTCTCGCGCGGCCTCGAGCAGCCCGGAGCGCTTCGCTGCCTGCAGCACCAGGGTGTACAGGCGGGGGAACTGGATGACATCGAACTCGCCGGAGTCGACAGCCTGGCGCAGCGGCGGCAGGGTGCCGGTCGCGACGCCGATCGATCCGACGATCCCCTCGTCCTGCATCCGGCGCAGCGACTCGAGGGCACCGCCGCGGCCGAAGACGACCGCCATGTCATCCTCGCCGCGCGGGTCGTGGATGAGCATGAGCGGGAGGCTGTCGAGCCCAAGCTCCTGAAGCGAGCGCTCGACGCTGCGGCGGAAGCCGTCACCGGAGAAGTCATCGCGGCCGTACTTGCTCGCGATCACGAGGTCGGCAGGGCGATTGCGCACCTGACGCAGCAGACGACCGAGTCGCTCCTCGTTCTGGTACATCTCAGCGGAATCGAGGTAGTTGATGCCGGCGTCGAACGCGGCTTCGAGCACCTCCACGACGAGCTGGTCATCGTCGCCCATGTTCGCGTCTGGCGCGGACTTGCCGATGCCCCACGTGCCGAGAGCGAGCTTCGAGACGAACAGGCCGGTGCCGCCGAGCGTCGTGCGGGGGACTGCGTTCACCGCCCGAACTCCCGTCCGCTCGCGACGTATTCGTCGATCTTCGCCCAGACGTGGTCGGGCACCTCGCGGCCCGGCGTGGGGTCGCCGTTGCGCTCGCGGTTGAGGTGGCCGTCGCGCTTGCGGTCCTCGAGCGGCATCGCCAGCACGAGCCCGTTCATCACCTCCTCGACCTCGAGGGCACCGTGCTCGAAGCCCTTGCCCGCCGCCAGGAGCGTCCCGGGGCCGACCTTGACCTTGCGGCCGTTGTAGTCGAGCGTGAAGTGACCGCGGAAGATCACCCAGTACTCGTCGCCATCGTGGTAGTGCACATCGCAAGGGTTCCCTGGCTGGAACATGCAGATCTCGCTGCGGATGGTGTGGCTCCAGTGACCCATCACACGGCCCAGCTCCGCCATCGACTCTCCCGTGTTCGTGATCGTCGCACCCGACGGGGGGATGTCGAAGTAGTCACGCTTGTGCAACGTGATGCGGCCGAACTCGCTCACGACCTGGACCTCGCCGCTGATGACGACGATCCGATCCTTCGGCGTCGTCGGTTCGATGCGACGCGATGAGGGCAGCGGTCGGTCCTGGTAGTAGCCCCAGTACGGCACATGGCCCGAGCCGTCGTCGACCATGGCGTGGCCGTTGGTGACCATGACGCGCCCGAGGTGGAAGAACTCGAAGTCGTCGATCTCGACCCAGGGGAGTTTTTCCGTCCTGAGGGTTTCGCGGGTGTACAGGGGCATGGTTGCGGTCCTCCTACTTGCGCAGCGTTGGGCTCTTGAACGAAGCGATCTCGCGCGAGACGTACTCCTCGACGGGGATGCGCTCAACGGCGGACTCGCCGAGGATGCCCTGGACGTCGGAGTTCGCGTACAGGTACGCGGTGTCGGCGGGACGCGCCCAAGGGCCGCCATGGGCGATGACGTATACATCCGGGTTCGCTGCGCGCGCCGACTCGATGACGGCCTGGACGTGGTCGGCTGCGCGCTCTGGGCTCAGGCTGCTGCTGGCGTCGGGCGAGGGCCCGACCATCCCGCCCTGGGTCAGGCCGCAGCGGGCGACGATGAGGTCGGCGCCCGCCTCCGCGAGATCGCGGGCGAACCCCGCGTCGTAGGCCTGGCCGACGGTGAAGATGTCGCGCTCGCGGCACAGCCGCATGAGCTCCAGCTCTCGATCCGAGCCCATGCCCACATCGTTGCGGGCGCGACCCCAGTTTCCGGTGTACGCGAGCGCGGTCGGGAAGTTCGTGATGCCGTTGATCCCGAGCCCGGCGTACTGGTCGATGACGCGACCCAGGCGGCGGCGCTGGCCGTCGGTCGCGTCGATTCCCGCGATGATCGGGGTGCCGTCGACGACGTTGTCGATCTCGGGGTACATCTCGAGGGTCATGTCGATCGGATTGCCGATGTAGATCGACGTCGGCACGCCGAGATTGCGCGACCTGCTGTTTGCGTGGACGAAGATCAGGTCGGCCCCGGCGATGTCGGCGCACTTGGCGATGATCCCCACGCCGGCGCCGACCGCCACGATCGGCTCCTTGCGCTCGAGCGTGGCGGCGAGGCGGGCGAGGATGTCGGCACGCGTGAAGGTGCGCTCCGGCACAGTGGTGCTGGTCATGGGACGGGTTCCCTTCCGATCGGTCAGGCGACGACGCGCGGGCGGTACGACTTGAAGGCGGCCACGGTGTCAAGCACGGCGCGCTCGACCGGGATTCGCTCGGCGCTCGAGGCGCCGAGGAAACCCTGCGCGTCGGTGTTGTCGTACAGGTACTGGAGATCCTCGGGACTCGAGAGCGGTCCGCCGTGCGCCAGGCAGATGATGTCGGGGTTCTCGGCCCGGGCGAGCTCGATGAGCTTCTGGACGTGCTCGCAGCTCTCCTCGAGCGACATCGCGCTCTTGTTCGCACCGGCGAGCCCGCCAGTCGTCCAGCCCGCGTGCGGGACGACGACGTCGGCCCCGGCGGCCGCCAGCCCCTTGGTCTGCTCGGCGGTGTAGCCGTAGCAGATGGTGAACATGTCCTTCTCGCGTGCGATCCGCACCATCTCGAAGTCTCGAGGCAGACCGAGGCCGACGTCGTTGCGGTCCGGCTGCGCGAACGAGGTCGGGAAGTTGATGAGGCCGTCGTAGCCGGTCTCGCGGTAGTCGTCGACGAGCCGCTCGAGGTCGTGCCAGTAGGTCGGATCCTGCGCCTCGGCGCCGCCGATGATCGGCACGTCCTGCACGACATTCGCGATCTCCCGGTACATGCCGAGTGTCGTGGGGTTCGCGTGGTTGAGCAGGTGGTTCGTCGCCAGGCCCATGAGCCGGGTTCGGCCCGTGTTGTAGACGATGATGAGGTCGGCGCCGCCGGCGACGGCCGACTTGGCGATCAGGCCGGAGCTGCTGCCGGCCCCCACGATCGGCCTGCCAGCCGCGAGCTGGGCTCGGAGGCGCTCCAGGATCTGGGCACGGGTGAACGGTCGGGTCACTTCGTCTCCTCGGAGTCGGACAGCATGTCGAGCACGGCGTCGGCGACGGCGCGTGCGAACGCCGGATCGTTGATGTGAAGATCGAGCTCGCGCACCGGGATGCTCGTCGGCAGCCCACTTCGGATGGCGTCGGCGAAGGCGCGGTTCGCGGCCGGGTCGTGAAACGGACCGCCCTCGATGTCGAGTGCGGAGAAGCCACGGCTCGGGATGAGCACGGTCGCAGGCCCCGTCGTGCGGGCAAGCTTCGCCGCGATCCAGGCGCCGATCTCGGCGCTCTCGGCGACGCTCGTGCGGATCAGCGGCACCGTCGGCAGGTGCATGTGGGTCACCCGACCGGTGAATCGCTCGGGGATCGGCAGATGCACGTTGATGACGTCGACTGCGCCGGGAACGACGACCTGCGGGATTCCGAGCTCACCGGCGGCGTCGAGCCGTGTAGGGCCGGAGGTGCAGATGCCGCCTGTCAGATGGTCGGTCACCTCGCTTGTGGTCCAGTCGACGATCGCGTCGAAGCGGCCTTCCCGAGCGAGGCGCTCCATGGCGAGCCCGCCGGCGCCGGTCGCGTGGAAGACGACGACCTCGCAGCCGGCGGCCTCGAGCGCCGCGCGGAGGGCGTCGCCGCCCGCGGTCGTGACGCCGAACATCGTCATCGCGATCGTCGCGCGACGGCTGGGCAGATCGGGCGCAGGCTGCTCGGCCATGCCGCAGATGGCGCCAGCAGCATTCGCGAGGACGGGCGCAAGCACGCGGTTGAGACCAGCGATGTCGGCGACGGCCGGGAGGATCGCGGTGTCGGTCGCACCGTCGCCATGGACGAAGGTCGTGACGATGAGCTTCGGAAAGCCGAGGGGCAGGGTCCTGGTGGCCTCGGCCGCCATCCAGGACCCCGTGCCGCCGCCGAGTCCGACGACGCCGTGGAGGCGTCCGGCGGCGAACTCCTCCGCGAGGACGGCCGCGACGCCGTGGGCGATGCGGGCCATGGCCGCGGTGCGGTCCTCGTCCGGCGGGGGAGCCGGCGCCGCCGCGGCGATGCGTGCCCGATCGATCTGGGCGGGGACGGCGCCGGGGCCGGGGATGCTCAGGTCGACGAGCACCGCCTCGTGGCCGCGAGCGCGGATGCCCGCCGCGAGGAACGACGCCTCCGCCCCCTTGGTGTCGAGGGTCGCGAGTACCGCGATGCGCCGCGGCGACCGCACCGCGCAGACCCCTTTGTCCATGCTGCTCCTTCGTCAGGAGCACGGTACGAGCCATGTAAACGGATTGTCAACATTCTTGCTGAAAATCAGCGTCGACTGTGGTCAGGACGCGGCGGCGTGACGCAGCAGGATGTCGACGAGGTGTCCGACATGCTCGCGCATGGCACGTTCCGCAAGGGCCGGGTCACCCTCGGCGATCGCACGCGCGACCGCGAGGTGGTCCTCGGACGAATCGCGGGTTGTGCCGGTCGCGAACGCCTCGGGGAAATGACGCTCGAGCCGGTGATAGCGGATCTCGCGCAGTGCGCGTGCTGCGGTGCCGTGCCGCGAGATCTCCGCGACCCGTTCATGGAAGCCCACGCTGAGTTCGCGGTAGTCCTCCCCGCGACCCTGCTCGGTGGCGAGTCGCATCGCCTCGGCGTAGCCGAGCAACTCGGCCTGCTCGCGCAGCGTCGCACGCATGGCGGCGTGCCGGGCGCACAGCGCCTCGAGCTCCTGGCGGATCCGCGCGATCTCGATGCCCTCCTCGATGGACAGCTCGCGCACGCTTGCGCCGCGATGGGGTCTCCGGTCGACGAGACCCTCCTTCCAGAGCGTCATGAGCGCCGTGCGCACCGCGGCGCGAGGCACCGCGTACTGCTCAGCGAGGTCCGCTTCGACGAGCCGCTGGCCGGGGACGAAACGGCCCGAGAGCACATCGGCACGGATGGCGCCGACCAGCTCGTCGAGCGAAGTCGCGGCGGTCATGCGGGAAACCTATCGCGTCCGAGGGGGTCGCAGGACGCGGTGCACCGATTTCCAACAATATGTTTGACCATCTGCATCACGCACTCCTATGCTTCCCACAACGAGCCCTCGGGCCGTCACACGAAAGCATCAAGGAGGCTGCTGCCGTGCCTGTGTATGCCGACCGCGCAGCGCTGCGGAACCGACCCGCCAGCGAGAACTGGGTCGACATCGACGACGTCGAGTTCTTCATGCTCGGGAACGCCGATCGAATCGCCGAGGGCGAGGAGCTGCTGCCGGCCCCGACGGACGTGCCGGACCCTGTGGCGGATCCCGAGCGAAGCCTCCACACGACGCATGACATCGCCGCCGCGCGTCGGCTGCGGCCGACGACACCCAAGGAGCGCATCGTCGTCATCAACGGCGAGGCCGTGTTCGAGTCCGAGTCCTCGCGGGTGACCCTCAAGCGGATGCAGTGGATCGATGTCCCGCCCACGGGCGGGATCCTCCGCAACAACCTCAGCCCCGGCCCAGAGGGGCACCGTGGCCAGACCGAGGTGGCGCGCATCGCCGGGCACTGGAAGCAGGCGATCCGCACCGCGATCTTCACCTTCGGTCCCTCCCGGCCGTGCGACTACCACTACCACGACGGGGACGAGTACTGGTTCGTCTTCCGCGGCCATTTCACCCTCCACTACCGTGGCGCGGACATTCCGTTCCGGCCAGGCATGATCCTCGCCGCAGGCATGGGCGAGGAGCACGGCGTGCTCGAGCCGACCGAGGTCTTCGAGGGCATCGGCTTCGCCACCCAGCTTGAGGGCCAGCGCCGCGACGGGCACCTGTGGCGCTCCGTCCACGGAGACCCCGTGCCCACCCGAGGCTGATCCGAAGGATCCACCAAAGCACCACCACATCGAAACGCACCACGTCAGAGAGGAAAACCACATGGCTTCAACGACGAAGCCGCGATGGATGCGCGGCATGCTCGCCGGCGCGGCGGCGATCGCCACGGCGATCGCCCTCGTCGGCTGCACCGGCGGGGGCGGTGCCGACCAAGGCGGCGGCTCCGACCAGGGAGGAGGTTCGAGCTCGGGTTCGAACCAGGGCGGCAGCGTCACGATCATCGCGGCCGGCCCGATCGCGTCGTGGGACCCGGTCGTGAGCATCCAGCCCACGATCCCGGGTCTGGCCACCGATCGCCTGCTCGCGGTCTACGGCGCTCTGTTGTACGTCGATTCGCAGAGCGCGGTCATCCCGCACATGGCTGAGAGCCTGACGACCGATGACTTCGTCACCTGGACGCTGAAGATCCGCCCGGGCATCGAGTTCACCGACGGTACGCCGTACGACGCGGCCGCCGTCAAGTACAACTGGGACCGTGCCGCCGCCGATGGCTCCGCCCTCGTCGGCGTCGCCTCGACCATGACGACGAAGGTCGTCGACGACTTGACTCTGGAGATCGTGCTCGACGCGCCGAACCCGGTGTTCGACCGCACCGTCGCCGAGCAGCTCGCGTTCATCGCATCGCCCACCGCGCTCGAGGAGCAGGGCAAGGACTACACCGATCCGGTCGGGGCCGGTCCGTTCATGCTCAAGTCGTGGGATCCGGCGGTGGGTGAGGAGCTCGTCCGCAACCCGGGCTACTTCCTCGAGGGCAAGCCGCACGTCGACGAGCTGAACTTCGTCATCATCGCCGACCCGGCGCAGCGCGTCGCGACCGTCCTGCAGGGCGGCGCCGACATCATGAACAACTACCGCTTCGCTCTGCTCGACGTGCTCGGCGAGCCCGGTGTGTCGACCTACGAGGTGGCCTCCGGTGGACTGCGCATGTTCATCATGAACAACACGGTCGCGCCGTTCGACGACGTCCGGGCCCGACAGGCCGCCGCGCTCGCGATCGACAACACGGAACTCGTCCAGACGCTCACTCAGGACCCGGAAGAGACCGGCTGGGCCGGCCTGTTCCCCGCCTCGAGCCGTCTGTACAACGGGGACTACAACATCGGGTCCAACGACCCGGCCGCGGCACAGGCGCTCGTCGACGAGCTCAAGGCCGAGGGGATCGACATGAGCATCCGCATCGTCGCCCCCGCTGTCCCCGAGACGATCCGCGCGGGCGAGCTGCTCCAGCTCCAGCTCCAGGCGGTCGGCTTCGACGCCCAGCTCGAGCAGGTGCCGCTCGCCGACTGGGCCGACCTGGCCCGCGTCCGGCACGACTTCGACATCACCTTCTACCCGGGTATCTACGACCTCAACAACGCTCCCGTCTCCATGACGCAGCTGTTCGAGGGCGGGGAGAACATCGCCCAGTACCAGTCGGCCGAGATGGCTGAGGCGCTGAGCGAGGCCCGTGAGTCGAGGAACGAGTCGGAGATGATCGCGGCCTTCAAGAAGGTCCAGGAGATCTACCAGAAGGACGTCCCCTTCGTCGTGTACGGCATCGACGAGCGGCTGTTCTTCCACCGCGACGCGGTCGCCGGGTTCGAGGCCATCGGCCGGGGCATGCTCCTGACCGAGAACCTCTACCGCACCGACGTGTCCAACTGATCCAGGCCGGGGCGGCGCGTTCTACGGCGCGCCGCCCCAGCCCTGGTCAACCCACCCCGACCACCGACTTATCCAAGCCCCTCGACGCGAACCGGGAGAGCCGCTGCGAATGACCGTCGTCCTCAAGGCCGTCGGAATCCGTCTGGCGTACGGCATTCCCGTGTTCTTCCTCGTCACCTTCGGGATGGCACTGCTCGTCGACTTCATGCCCGGGTCCCCGGCGCAGGCGATCCTCGGCGACCAGGCGACGCCGGAGGCAGTCGCGGCGCTGAACGCCAGGTATGGCTATGACCTGCCGACGCTCGAACGCTACGCGAACTGGCTCGCCGGTCTCGCCCATCTCGACCTCGGACAGACCCTCTTCACCCGTGAGCCGGTCATCGACGTGCTCGCCCGCCGACTCGTCGTGACCGCCGAGCTCGCCGGCCTCGCGCTGGCGATGTCGCTCATCGTCTCCGTGCCGCTCGCCCTCGTCACCGCGCTGCGCCAGGGCGGCTGGCTTGACCGGGTGCTGAATCTCATCTCCTCGGCGCTGCTCAGCATCCCCTCGTTCGTCTCGGTCGTCCTCGTCTCGCTCGTGTTCACCGTGTGGCTCAAGGCATTCCCGGCGACCGGCTGGGTGAGCTTCGTCCAGAGCCCGCTCGACAACCTCCGCTATGCCTTCTTGCCAGCGCTCGCCCTCGCCCTGTACGAGACCGCGTTCTTCTACCGTGTGCTCCGCAGCGACCTGGTCGGCACGCTCCGCGAGGACTTCGTGCTCGTCGCGAGGGCCAAGGGCATCCCGAAGTGGCGCGTGATCGCGCCGCGGCACGTCCTGCGACCCTCGCTCACCTCGCTCGTGACGCTGTTCGGCGTCGCCGCGGGCCGCCTGCTCGGCGGTGCCGTCATCGTCGAGTTCTTCTTCTCGATCCCCGGCATCGGCGGTGAATCGATCGCCGCGGTCGGGATCAAGGACATGAACATGCTGCAGGCGATCGTGGCGCTCGGTGTCGTCATCTACGTCGTCCTGTTCATCCTCGTCGACCTCGCATACGCATGGATCGACCCGAGAGTGAGCGTGCGATGACGGCATCGCGGACCACCGCCATCACGACGATCCTCGGCCGACGGCGTCGCGTCGGCCGGGCTGGCCGCGTGTTGTTCATCTTCGGCGTCGCGTGGCTGGCGCTGCTCGTCCTCGCCGCGGTGTTCGCGGATGTCATCCCGGGCCTGCCGGGCTACGAGGAGAAGATCGGCAGCTTCGCGCAGGGACCAGATCTGTCCACCCTCGGCACGCTGCTCGGCACCGACGGCGTCGGCCGCAGCAACCTGTCGCGCATCATCTACGGGGCCCGAGTGTCCCTCATGATCGCCGTCGTCTCCACGCTCATCGGTCTGCTGATCGGCGTCGTGTTCGGCATGCTCGCCGGCTACTACCGCGGGGTGGCCGAGGGCGTCGGGACGATCGTCGCGAACACGCTCTCGGCGCTCCCGCCGCTCATCATGCTCCTCGCACTCGTCGCCGCGATCGGCACCTCGCTGTGGGGCATCACCATCGCGCTCGGCGTCGTGATCTCCGACATCTACATCCGGGTGACCAAGGGTGCCGTGCTCGCGAATGCGCAGCGGGAGTATGTGCTCGCGGCGCGCTCGCTCGGTGCGAGCGACCTGCGCATCATGCTGCGGGAGATCCTGCCGAACCTGATACCGGTGCTCGCCTCCGTCGTGCCGATCACGATGGCGGTCGTGGTGGTCGTCGAAGGCTCGCTGAGCTTCCTCGGGTACGGCATCCCCGCACCGAATCCGAGCTGGGGCGGCATGATCGCCGCTGGCGCCGACACGATCCGTCGGTACCCCGGGGTGATCGCTGCGCCCGTCATCACCCTGTTTCTCACGGTGTTCTCGTTCAACGCGATCGGGGACTACCTCGGCAGTCGCACTGATCGTCGAACGGCGCAGATCTGATGGAGCGGACCGGCATGGAACCAGGCGAGGGCATCGCGGCTCGGGACGCGGCCGATCGACCGCTGCTCGAGGTGCGCGGACTTCGGTGCGAGATCGACACCACGGCGGGCACCGCCTACGTGCTCCGCGGTGTCGACCTCGAGGTGCCGCACGGGCGGACGCTCGGGATCGTAGGTGAGTCGGGTTCCGGCAAGTCGATGCTGCTCAAGAGCGTGCTCGATCTGGTCCCGTCCACCGCGCACCTTTCGGGCTCCGTCGAGTTCGACGGAATCGACGTGCGCGCGATGCCGGCGGGGCAGCGGCGCCGCATGCTGGGCCGACGCGTGGGCATCGTCTTCCAGAACCCGATGACCTCGCTCAACCCGGTCGTCTCGATCGGCGTCCAGATGGCGGAGGCGAGCCGCTTCCATCTCGGCCTGGGGCGCCGCGCGGCCCGTGAGCTCGCCGCCGATCTGCTCGACCAGGTCGGCGTGCCGAATGCGGCGAAGCGCCTCGATGACTACCCGCACCAGTTCTCCGGCGGCATGCGCCAGCGCGTCATGATCGCGATGGCGCTCACCTGCGAGCCGGACCTGCTGGTGGCAGACGAGGCGACGACCGCGCTCGACGTCACCATTCAGAAGCAGATCCTCGACCTGCTCCAGCGACTGCAGGAGGAGCGCCGCATGGCGATGATCATCGTCAGCCACGATCTCAGCATCGTCGCAGGGCGCACCGACGAGGTCGTCGTCATGTACGCGGGGCGCATCGTCGAGCGTCGGCCGACGGACGAGCTCTTTCGCGGCACCCCGCACCCGTACGTGCGCGCGTTGCGCGCGGCGATCCCCTCGCTCGACACCCCGGCACACGCCCGCCTTGCGACGATGCGCGGCGCGCCGCCGAGTGTGTTCGATCCCAGGCCGGATCCCGCCGCGGCGGAGATCGAGGACCTGGCCCGCTGGTGCAGCGCACTGGAGGAGTCGGCATGACCGGGTCGATGACCGATGGCGCAGCCGTGCGCGCGCCATACCTGCGCGAGGGAGCGCTGCTCACGGTGGACGGTCTTGAGTGCACCTTCCGCACCCCGTCCGGCCCGGTGCGAGCGGTGCGCGGCGTCACGTTCGACGTCATGCCGGGCGAGACGCTCGGCATCGTCGGCGAGTCCGGCTGCGGAAAGACCACGGCCGGACGCGCGCTGCTTCGGCTCGCTCCCGCGCAGGCGGGGTCGGTCGTCTTCGACGGGGTCGATCTGACGCGGCTGCGCGGACGCGCGCTCAGGGCCACCCGTCGTTCGCTGCCGATGATCTTCCAGGACCCGCTGTCATCGTTCAACCCGCGCCGTCGCGTCGTCGACATAGTCGGCGAGGGCCTCGCGATCGCCGGGGCCTCCCGCCAGGAGATCCGCCGCCGCACCGATGAGGTGCTCGAGCAGGTCGGGATGAGCCGCGAGGCTGTCGGAGAGCGCCGTCCGCATGAGTTCTCCGGGGGTCAGTGCCAGCGTCTGGCGATCGCGCGCGCCCTTGCCCCCGCGCCGAAGCTCATCGTGTGCGACGAGGCCGTGGCCTCGCTCGACGTCTCCGTGCAGGCCCGCGTGCTCAACGTGCTGCAGGAGATCCGCGAGCGCAACGGCCTCTCGCTCATCTTCATCTCGCACGACCTCGCGGTCGTGCGGGTCGTGAGCGACCGCATCGCCGTCATGCATCGCGGACGGATCGTCGAGATCGGCTCGGCCGAGGCTGTCTACCGCACCCCGGCGCACCCCTACACCCGCCGCCTGCTCGACGCTGTGCCCGTCGTCGACGAGGCGGAGCGCCATGACATGCCCGCACCCGAGTTTGTGGACGAGGACTGGGCCAGCGTCGACCGGGACCTCGTGGAGGTCGGTCCCGATCACTTCGCCGCGCTCTCGCCTGAGGCGCTCGACGCGTTCCGTGACGCCGTCGGGAGCGGAGCCGCCTGATGAGCCGTGCGGACACCGCGCCGCGCGTCGTCGTGATCGGCGCGGGCTCCCACATATTCGCCGCCGCCCACGTGCCCGCGCTCGCACGCGCGGGGGCGCGGGTCGTCGGCGTGCACGACGCCGACCGGGCTCGCGCCGCCGCGCTCGCCGCCGAGCACGGGTGGCATCTGGCCGCCGATCTCGATGAGCTGCTTGCGATCGACGCCGACATCGCGGTCGTGACGACGCCGCACCCGAGGCACGCCGAGCATGCGATCGTGGCGCTCGAGGCGGGCCGCCATGTGCTCATCGAGAAACCCGTGGCGGCGCGGCCGTCTGAGGCCCGTCGCATCGCTGAGGCGGCCAGACGCAGCGGTCGAGTCGCCGCGGTCGCTCTCCAGCACCGATTCCGCCGCGAGGCGGTCCGCGCGCGCGAGCTCATCGACTCCGGTGCGATCGGCGCGGTGCACCGCGCGGTCGTCGTCGCGACGTACCCGAAACGTGCCGCGTACTACACAGCCGCACCCTGGCGGGGGACGTGGGCGGGTGAGGCTGGGGGCGTCCTGCTCAACCAGGGGCACCACGACCTCGATCTCATCGTCCACCTCCTCGGTGTTCCGATCCGTGCGTTCGGCTGGACCCGCACGCGTGCCATGCCGATCGAGACGGAGGACACCGTCGAGGCGATCCTCGAATGGGCATCGGGGACTCTCGGCAGTGTGCATGTGACGAGCGCCGCGAGCGATTCGCCGCACCGCGTCGAAGTCGTCGGCACCGCAGGGACCCTGCGCATCCTGAACGGCCAGATCGAGGTGACGCGGCACGGGGTCGACGCCAGGGAGTTCGCCGAGGCCGACGGCGGTCCGTTCGACGCCTTCCCGCACGGCGAGCCCGTCATCGAGGGAGGCGGGGGCGGCAGCCACGACGAGGTCTACGCCGATCTCTTCGCAGCGATCCGCGAATGCCGCTCCCCGCGTGCGAGCGCCGCCGACGCGATAGCCGTGCTCGACGTACACGCCGCGATCGTGCTCGCCTCGGCGAGCGGTGCGGCCGTGGCGGTTCCGCCCGACCCCTCGGCGTATGACCGCCTGCTCGACCAGAACATCGCGAAAGGAGCCGCAAGATGAGAGCCGCCTACGTGCCAGAGCCGAACCGCATGGAGGTCGGAGACTTTCCGGAGCCCGAGGCCACCCAGACCGGCGAGCTCGTCGTCCGGATGACGCGCGCGTCGATCTGCGGCTCCGACGTGCACTCCGTCTACCACGGCTTCCACACGCCCGCCGGCCTCGGCCGTCCCGGCTACCCCGGCCACGAGGGCGTGGGTGTCGTGGTGCAGTCGCGATCCGCGACCGTCCCTGTCGGAACGCGCGTGCTCACCGTCCCGGTCGGCAACATCGGCGGGTGCTTTGCCGAGTACCAGCTCATCCACGACACCCAGGTCGTGCCGATCCCCGATGACGTCGATGAGGCGCGGATCCTCATGGCGCAGCAGTACGGCACGACGCTGTACGCGATGCGGCTGTTCTGGCCGGAGCAGGGCAGCACCGGCATGCACACGGGTGTCGCGGCGATCATCGGCGCAGGATCGGCAGGCCTGTTCTTCCTCCAGCAGGTCAAGCAGCTCGGCTTCGAGCACGTCATCGTCTCCGATCTCGACGAGCAGCGGCTTCGTGTCGCCGAATCACTCGGGGCGACGACAGTGCTCGGCGCCGATGACGCGATCGTCGAGCCCGTGCTTGAGGCGACGGGCGGCGCGGGCGCGGACCTCGTCATCGAGGCGGCCGGTGCCGATGCTGCGCGCGCGGCGACGATCGCGGCGGTGCGCGTGCTCGGAACGGTCGGGTTCTTCGGCTTCCCGGAGCAGTACGGGATGGCGCCCTTCCCCATGTTCGACGCGTTCCGCAAGATCGCGCGAATTCAGTGGGCGGGAGGGACGCAGGCGGAGCCAGGCCTTGTGGCGTTCCGCGACGCGATCCGGGACATCCACGAGGGTCGCATCGACGTCGACTACTGCCTCGGTCCGGTGTACTCGCTCGAGCAGACCCCGGAGGCGATGGCGGTCGCGCGGGACTGGGGTCACGGCGCAGTCAAGCTGGCGATCGAGATCGGGAAGTAGGGATGGACGAGGACAGCGAGCGCACCTGGACAGACGTCGAGCCCGAGATCGAAGGCGAGTTCCCGTGGCGTCCCGTGCTCGGCTGGGGTCCGCGCATGCTCGGTGCGGTGGCGCCGCCGTGGGAGTGGTCCGACGTGTCCGTGCACGGTGACCGGATCTACCTGCTCGGCCGCGGGGAACCGGCGACCGTCGTCGTGGTGAACCCGGACGGCGACCTCCTGGAATGGTGGGCATGGGGACTCGATGAGGATCCGCTGAGGCTCAAGCGGCCGCTTCGCACCCCGGAGCGCGAGCAGATCGAGGCCCAGCGCCGCGAGATCGAACGAGAGAAGGAGCGCACGCGCGATCCCGTGCGGCTGAGCGAACTCGACGAGGACCTCGAGGACCTGCGCGAACGCGAAGAGAACCCCCTGTCGTCACGGCCGCACGGCATCACAGTCGCCCCCGACGGGCGCGTCGCGATCGTGGACGCCGAGCGGCACGTCGTACGGCTGTTCACACCGCAGGGCGAGCTGCAGCGCACCATCGGCCGGCTCGATGAGCCAGCCGACACGGGCGTCGAGACCGAGGATCACCCGGTGCCTGGATGGACTGCCACGGTGAAGCGCGCTGGTCGCCCCTTCAATCGCCCGACGAAGGCCGCCTTCGCCGCCGATGGGTCGCTGTACGTCTCGGATGGCTATGGCAATGCGCGCATCCACCATTTCGGCATGGCCGGCGAGCGACTGAGATCGTGGGGCGAGCCCGGCATCGAGCCGGGCCAGTTCAAGCTCCCGCACTCCGTGCTCGTTCGCCGCGACGGGGACGTGCTCGTCGCGGACCGGGAGGCCGACCGGCTGCAGCTCTTCGACCCTGCGGGTCGCTGGATTCGCTCGTTCGAGTCAGTGCGCCGACCGACTGGCATCGCCGAGCTGCCCGACGGACGCATCGTCGTCGCCGAGATGCCGTGGAAGCGCTGGGAGCCCACGCCGCGGCGCGGTGCCGAGAGCGAGGGCACGCCGGCGCGGATCACGCTGCTCGACCCCGAAGGGGAGGTCATCGGCCGCTACGGCAACCCCAGAATCAAGCGAAAGCATGATACGAGGCCCGGGCTGCTGTGCGCGCCGCACGGCGTCGCGGTCGATGCCCGCGGCGACCTCTACGTGACTGAGGTCAGCTCGAGCCTGCAGGGGCGCAGGCAGCCGTTCACGGTCCAGAAGTTCGCCCTCGTCGGATGACTGCGCTTCTCGACGATCTGCGGCGTCGGATCGACGGCGAGGTGGACGCCTCGACCCGGCGCCGTGCCGAGTACTCGTCCGACGCCTCCAACTACCGGGTCGTGCCCGAAGCGGTGCTGTTCCCGAGGTCTGCCGAGGACGTCGCCGCGATCGTCGCGGCCGCGCGCGACGAGGGCGTGGCGCTCACCGCGCGAGGCGCAGGCACCTCGGTCGCGGGCAACTCGATCGGCCCGGGCTGGGTCATCGACTTCAGCCGTCACCTCGGCCGTGTGCTCGAGATCGAAGCCGAGGCCCGGATCGCGAAGGTCCAGCCCGGCGTCGTCCTCGCGGACCTGCAACGTGATGCCGCTCGGTGGGGCCTGCGCTTCGGCCCCGACCCTTCGACCCAGGCGCGGTGCACCATCGGCGGGATGATCGGCAACAATGCCTGTGGGCCCCGCGCGGTGCAGTGGGGACGGACCGTCGACAATGTGCGCGAGCTGCGGCTCATCGACGGCCGCGGCCGCGAGATCGTCGCGAGCGAAGGCTTCGCAGCGCACCCGGAGCTCGAGGCGTTCACCCGACGCCACCTGGCGACGATCCGCACCGAGTTCGGCCGGTTCGGCCGCCAGGTCTCCGGCTACTCGCTCGAGCATCTGCTGCCGGAGCGGGGGCGCCGCCTCGCGGCGGCGCTCGTCGGCACCGAGGGCACGTGCGGGCTCACGCTCGAGGCGACCGTCTCGCTCGTGCCGCTGCCCGGCGCGACAGTGCTGACGGTGCTCGGGTATCCGGACATGCCGTCCGCTGCCGACGACGTCATGCCGCTCCTGCCGCTCCGGCCGCTCGCCATCGAGAGTATGGACGCGCACCTCGTCGAAGTCGTCCGCGCCCACCACGGCGCGGTCCCAGAGCTGCCTGCCGGTGCCGCGTGGCTCTTCGTGGAGACCGCGGGGCAGACCCGGGCCGAGGCCCTCGCGGCGGCCGAGGCAGTCGTCCGCGCGGCCTCGCCGATCGCCGCCCGCATCGTGCCAGACACGGGTGAGGCGAGACAGCTGTGGCGCATCCGCGAGGACGGGGTCGGGCTCGCTGGCCGCACTTACGATGGTCGGCCCGCATGGCCCGGGTGGGAGGACGCTGCGGTGCCGCCGGAGCGGCTCGGCGCCTACCTCCGCGATTTCGAGCGGCTCAAGGCGGAGCACGGCGTCCACGGACTGTCCTACGGCCACGTCGGCGACGGCTGCATCCACACGCGCCTCGATCTGCCGATCGCCGATGCGCCGGAGCGATTCCGCCGGTTCTTGGAAGACGCCGCGGACCTTGTGGTCGGCTACGGCGGATCTCTGTCCGGCGAGCACGGCGACGGCCGCGCACGCGGCGAACTGCTCGCTCGGATGTACTCGTCCGCGGCGCTCGGCGCGTTCGCGGAGTTCAAGCGGATCTTCGACCCCGAAGGGATCCTCAACCCTGGGATCGTCGTCGACCCTGCCCCGATCGACGCGGCGCTCCGACTCCCGCTCGCCTCACCGCTGCCCTCGCGCGGCCTGGCGCTCCGGCACGACGGCGGCGACCTGTCCCTCGCCGTCCACCGATGCGTCGGCGTCGGCAAGTGCCGAGCCGACAACGCCGCGGCAGGGGGGTTCATGTGCCCCTCCTACCTTGCGACCCGCGATGAGAAGGACTCCACGCGGGGCCGGGCGCGGGTGCTGCAGGAGCTCGCGAATGGCACCCTCGTCGCGCGCGGCTGGGACAGCCCTGAGCTTGCGGAGTCGCTCGACCTGTGCCTGTCGTGTCGAGCCTGCGGATCGGACTGCCCCGCTGGCGTCGACATGGCCAGCTACAAGTCCGAGTATCTGTATCGCCGTTACCGGGGTCGCCTCCGCCCGGCGAGCCACTACGTCTTCGGACAGCTGCCGCGATGGTTGCGCGCCGCGACGCGTGTACCACGGCTCATCAACCGCCTTTCGCGCCTTCGGCACCTCACCCGGATCGGGTTGCGCCTTGCGGGCGGCGATCCGCGCCGCGAGGCACCGCAGCTTGCGGCGCGGCCGTTCCGGCGCACCCCCGAGGCCCGGCGCGCGAGGACTCCGGACTCCTCGCGAGGGCCAGCCGTCGTGCTGTGGATCGACAGCTTCACGAATGCGTTCTCCCCTGAGATCGCCCAGGCAGCCATCGCGGTGCTCGACGACGCGGGCTACGACGCGGTCATCACTCCGAGGCAGGAATGCTGCGGCCTCACCTGGATCACCACGGGGCAGCTCGATGACGCCCGCACGCTGCTGCGCTCGAGCCTCGACGCGCTCGAGCCGCATCTCGACGCCGGCCGGCCGATCATCGGGCTGGAGCCTTCATGCACCGCGGTGCTCCGCTCGGACATCGTCGAGCTCCTGCCCGATGACCCGCGCGCCCACCGGGTCGCGGCGGCGACGCGCACGCTCGCGGAATTCCTTGCGGAGACCGGGTGGAGGCCGCCGTCGCTCGAGGGCGTCGAGGCGATCGCGCAGCCGCACTGCCACCAGCACGCGGTGATGGGCTGGGCCGCTGACGCGCAGCTGCTCCAGGAGGCGGGCGCTGAGGTCACCGCGCTGAGCGGCTGCTGCGGCCTGGCAGGCAACTTCGGGATGGAGCAGGGGCACTACGAGGTGTCCGTCGCGGTCGCCGAGCGCAACCTGCTGCCCGCGCTGCGCGCACACCCCGATGCGGCGCTCCTCGCCGACGGATTCTCGTGCCGCACCCAGGCGATGCAGCTCGCGCGTCGCGACGGCCGACACCTGGCCGAGGTGCTCGCAGAGGCGATCGCCAGTCGCGGCAGTACGAGCCCGTAGCGCGACGATGGTCGAGTGGCTCGGGTCCCTCTCGAGTGATGCCGGGGCTACGGCCCGGCCGGAAGGTGCAGGTTGCCGATCGAGTGGGTGTCCTGGAAGTCCCGGATCCCCTCGAGTCCCTGTTCGCGGCCGAAGCCGCTCGACCGCATGCCACCGAAGGGCGCCCTGAGGTCCAGTCGAGTCGCGCCGTGGTCGTTCACGAACACCATGCCGACCTGAAGCTGTCGTCCGACGCGGCGCACGCGCTCGGGATCGCTCGACCACACCGAAGCGCACAGGCCGCCCCACGTGTCGTCCGCCATGCGCACGGCCTGCTCCTCGGTGTCGAACGGGATGATCGGTACGACCGGCCCGAACTGCTCCTCGGTGACCACCCGCAGGCCAGGGTCCGGGTCGAGGACCATGGCGGGCCGGACGAACTGCCCATCAGGCAGGTTCGCGGGAAGTTCGCCGAACTCGCGCACTTCGGCGCCCGAGGCCTTCGCCTCCTCGATGAGCTCGATGACGTAGTCGCGCTGCCTCGCCTGGTGCAGGGGTCCCATCGTCGTGCCTTCCGCAAGGCCGTGTCCGAGGACGACCTTGTCGAGCCGTTCAGCGAGTCCCTCGACGACCTCGTCGTATCGGGCGCGGTGCACATAGATCCGCTTGGCGTTCATGCAGATCTGTCCGGCTGTGTCGTAGATGCCGGCGAACAGGCGGTCGAGCGCGTCGTCGTCGAGCAGCGCATCGTCGAAGATCAGTGCGGGATCGTTGCCGCCGAGCTCGAGCGTGACGCGCGTGAGCGTCGATGAGGCGAGCTCCATGATCCGCTTGCCGCCGGCGACGCTGCCCGTGAAGCACACCTTCGCGACGTGCTCGTGCTGGATGAGCGGGGCCATGTCGGCGTCGCGTCCGGTGATGACATTCAGCACGCCGCGCGGCAGCTTCGCCGCCATTCGCTCGAGCGCGCGCGTCATGGCGAGCGGCGTCGATGGCGGCGGCTTCACGATGGTCGTGTTGCCGGCGATGAGGGCATGCGGCAGCGAAGCGCCGAGGATCGCCATCGGCCAGTTGAAGGGGACGATGATCGTGACGACGCCGAGTGGCTGGTAGCTCACCGTCGTCGTTACGGGCGGCCCGGGGAGGATCTCCTCGTCCTCCACCTTGTCGGCCAGTCCTGCCGCGAGTCGCGTCCGGATGTCGAAGACGAGGAAGTCGACCCAGGACTCCTGGAACGGCTTCCCGTTCTCCAGGGTGAGGATGCGTGCATCTTCGTCGCGGTAGGTCTCGAGCCCGTCGAGCGCTCCGACGACCCGCCTGGCGCGTTCCTTCGCGCCGAGTCTGGCCCAGCCGGTGAATGCCTCGCGCGCGGCGGCGACGGCCTGAAGCGCGTCCTCGCGGGTTGCGGCGGCCGCGGTCCCGACCACGACCGGGGGGCGCGCGGGGTCGCGCACCTCGAGTCGATCCTCGGTGTCGCGAGACTGGCCGTCGATGTACAGCCCGGTGCGCACGTCCTGCTCCAGCGTCACGGAACCCATGCCCTCACTGCTCCTTCGAAACGTCGCCGGTCGCTCCGCGCGCAGCGCTTCGCGGGGACGGCGTCGGGGGTTTGTGCCGTCACTGTACGGCGCAGGGGGCGGGGCGACGCGGCATCTGTCCTGCAGGGCGAGACGCCGGACGGGTCTGCGGGCGTTGCGCCGGTCACCACCGGTTATGGACGTCCTCTGCGAATCCGATGGCTCCGTCGACGGGGATGCGCCTGCCGTCGTCGGTCGCCATCCACCCGGTCCAGTGGCCGAAGCACTGGTCGGTGCGGGTGCTGATGATGCCGAGTGCGGTCCGTGAGACCTTGTCGTGGAATGGCGTGAAGGTGAGGTCTGCGCGTTCGCCGCGGATGCGCCACGGTGCGAGGTAGTCCGCCGTGTCGTACTGCCATTCGAGCTCTTCGGAGATCTTGTGGAGTCGTCCGTCGACGAAGAGCGCGTTCTCGGTGGATCCGGTGCCGTCGGTCCACTGGGCGCCGAGCTGGATGCCGATGCGGCGGCTGTCGACGATGCCGCTGCCGGCCGCCCAGTTCCACTTCACGTCGTACGGCCAGCGCCCGCGTCCGTGGTCGAGGACCGCCCAGGCCTCCCCGTCGGCGTCGATCGCGATCTCGTCGTCGCCGATCCGGATGGTGCCGGTCGCGGGGATCGCGACGGCCTTCACGGTGTACTGGAATCGGCGGTCGGACCACGGTACGACGACTCCGAGGGCCTCCGAGCCGACCGGCGGTGTCGCGAGGAGGTCTGCGGTCACACCGGGGATGCGGGCGGCGAGTCGCCAGGCGCGGTCCGCCCGCGGCTCGATCACGATCTCGAGGCCGTTCGTCCGCACCCGTGCGGGGCCTTCTCCGAGCGTGGCGGGCAGCTCGACGCCGCGCGCGAATGGCACGATCGCGGTCGCGTGGTGCTCGGCGCCGGTCTGCCGGTCGTAGACCCACACCTCTTCGGAGCCGACGTAGTCGACGGCGGACACGGTGAGCGAGACCATGTAGCGCGGGCCGATGACCGACCAGTACTCCCACCGCTTGTTGCGTCCCCACGCGCGCCGGGTCACACCCGAGGTGTCGTGGAGCTGGGTGCGCGTGTAGCCGACCGCCGCCGGGTTGAGGTCGCCGCGCGCATCGGTGAGTGCCACGGGTGCGGTGATCTCGCGCTCCTGCACGGTGCGTGGGCTGGTCTCTGCCACGTCATTCCCCCATCTCGCCATCGAGTCCGCTGACACGGTACGACAGCTCAGGCGCGAGGGTGCGTTCAGCGCCCTTCGGCGTTGCGGAGTGCGGCGCGTGTCTCGGCGAGCTCCGCTTCGAGCCCGTCGACCTGTCGGCGCAGGGCGAGCACCATGCGCACCCCGGGGAGGGTGACTCCGGCGTCGGTGAGCTCCCGGACCTCGCGGAGCTGCTCGACCTGGTTGCGGGAGTAGCGGCGCTGGCCACCGGTGGATCGACCGGGCGACACGATCGATTCGTCGTCGAATCGCCGCAGCGTCGCCGCTGGCACTCCGACGAGCTCGGACACCTGCCCGATCGTGTAGAAGGGTGCTTCCGGGTCGGTCAGCGGGTCGCGGTCGGTTCCGCTGCCGGGGTCTCGCGTCACGGCGCCATCATATCGGCGACCACACCACAAACTTGCAACTAGAACGGCAAGTTTGCTATCCGTGGATTCTGAATACAGCCAACTCAGGGTGGAGGGGCAGGCTCTCCTCCCCTCCGTGCACGAGGGGAGGACCGCATGCAGTTGACCTCTGCCGACGCGCTCGGCCGACCGCTCCGCATCGGGATGGTCGCCCCGCCCTGGTTCGAGCTGCCGCCGGTCGGCTACGGCGGGACGGAGGCCGTCGTGGCAGCCCTCGTCGACACGCTCGTCGACCGCGGGCACGAGGTCACGCTCATCGGCAGCGGCCCCCACAAGACGAAGGCCCAGCGATTCATCGCCGTGTACGACGAGCCGCCGTCGCACCTGCTCGGCCACAGTCCCATGCCCGAGGTCATCCTCGCCGCCGAGGCCGCACACATCCTCGCCGACCTCGACCTCGACATCGTCCACGACCACTCGCTCGCCGGTCCGCTCATCGCCGGCAGTCGTCGCATCCCGACCGTCACGACCATGCACGGCCCCGTCACCGGCGACAACGGCGACTACTTCCGGCGACTCCGGCGTCAGATCGGCATCATCGCGATCTCCGATGCGCAGCGCCGACTCGCCCCCGAGCTCAACTGGGTCGGGACCGTGCACAACGCGATCGACGTCAGCTCGTTCCCATACCGCGCCGACAAGGACAGGGATGTGCTGTGGATCGGTCGGTTCAGCCCAGACAAGGGCGCGCATCTCGCGATCGACGCCGCCCGCGCCGCGGGTCGGCGCATCCTCCTCGCGGGCAAGCTCAACGAAGCCGCCGAGCATGAGTACTTCGAGCGCGAGGTCCGGCCGCGACTCGGCGCGGATGCCGAATACGTCGGGGAGGCCGACGCGACCATGAAGCGGGAGCTGTTCGCTCGGGCCGCATGCCTGGTCTTCCCGATCCAGTGGGAGGAGCCCTTCGGCATGGTCATGGTGGAGGCGATGGCGGCCGGCACCCCCGTCGTCGCGACCCGGCGCGGCAGCGTCCCGGAGATCGTCGTCGACGGTCGGACGGGGTGGATCGTCGACGACCTGGCGGAGCTGCCCGCGGCGATCGCACGGGTCGGTGAGCTCGACCCCGCCGAGTGCCGCGCGCACGCGGAGCGCGGGTTCGACCTGTCGGTCATGGCCGCGGGCTACGAGCGCGTCTACCACGGGGTCGTCGCCGCTGGTCGTCGCGCGCAGGACGTCAGTCGCGCGGCGTGAGCGCGTCGAGCACGGCGATCGCGGCGGCGGCGCTCCACGCCTGCGGTCGGCACGCCGCCGGGTAGGGCAGGGGCGCCGGCACCTCGGTGATGGGGTCGCCCGAGTACAGCTCCGGCATCCGGAACTCGAAGGCGACCGCTGCCCGCAGCAGACCCTCGGCGAGGATCCCGGCATGCTCGCGGCAGCCGTCCTGGGCGAGCCCCATGATGGCGATCGCGGTGTCGTGCGGCCACACCGACCCGCCGTGGTAGGCGAGCGGCCAGTACCCTGCCGCGCTCGTCGCGAGCGTCCGCAGACCGAATCCGCTCGCCAGCTTCGGACTCACGAGGCGGTCGGCGACGAGTCGCGTCTCGGTCTCGTCGAGCAGTCCGGTGCCGAGCAGGTGGCCGATGTTGCTGGTGAGCGTGTCGACGGGGCGCTTGCGCCCGTCGAGCGCGACCGCAGGATATGGCCCGTCGGCGTCCTCCACCCAGAAGCGCTCGCGGAATGCTGCCTGGAGGCGCGCAGCCCAGCGACGCCACGGCTCCCCGTCTCCGCCGAGCTCATCCAGCAGGTCGGCTCCGCCCTTCGCGGCGGCGAAGGCGTACGCCTGCACCTCGCACAGCGCGAGCGGGCCCTCCGCCAGCCGACCATCGCGCCATTGGACCGCATCCGCGCTGTCCTTCCACCCTTGATTGGACAGACCGTGGCCGGTCACGTCGATGTACTCGAGGAGGCCGTCGCCGTCTCGGTCACCGGAGTCGCGCATCCACGCGAGCGCGGCCTCGAGTGCGGGACGGAGGTCGGCGAGCTCGGCGAGGGGTGTGCCGCTGCGACGGAGGTCGACGAGCAGGCGGATCCAGAGCGCGGTCGCGTCGACGGTCCCGTAGTACACCGGAGGGAGGGTGACGCCTTCTCCGGGGATGCGGAGTGTCGCGCGCCGCAGCTCGTGCAGGATCTTGCCGGGCTGCTCTGCGCTCGGCAGGTCGTGTCGCCCGCCCTGTCGGGCGGCGAGCACTCGGAGCGTGCTGAGCGGGAGCCGGTCCCCGAGGGGCAGGAGGAATCTCGCCGCCCACATCGCATCCCGCCCGAACAGCGTGAAGAACCATGGTGCGCCAGCCGCGAGGAACTCTGCCGCATCGCCCGCGGTCAGGCGGAGGGCGTCGAGATCGTCGAGCGCCCGCGTCACCCAGCGCGCGAGCCGGTCGTCGACGCCGTCGAGGTGCGGACGCTGCCACAGCGCAGGGCCTGATGGTGCGCGGACGACGGCGGCGTCGTCGTGGGCTTCGACGCGGAAGCCGATCCCCGCTCGACCTCGGGCCGGCACGTCGAGCCGCCACGTGAGGCGGAGCCCCGCGTCGGTGGTCTCGATCGCGGCACCTGGCGCGGTCAGCTCGACCCGCACGTCCTCGCCGGACCAGCGCGCATGGTCTGCGTCGATCTCGACCGGGATGCGGGGCCGCTGCGCCTCGCCCGACTTGATGTCCTGCATATGCGTGAGGTCGGGCTCGAGGTCGACGACGATTTCGACGTCGAGCGGGTGTGGCAGGCGGGTGGCGAGCATGAATGAGTGCTCGATGCCGTCCGCGTGGACGGTCCGCACGAGCGTCCCCCGCACATCCGGGTCGGCGCCGGGTGCGTCGAGCGATCGGTGCGCGGAGGCGAATCGCACGACCGACGCGGAGTCGATGAGCGTCCCCACGTGTTCGCCTTCGAAGCCGTCGATCGCGAGGCGCAGCCCGCGGACGACACGGACGTCGGAGCAGTAGGCGCCGTCGATGGGACCGGCGCCCATCGATCCGTCGGGCCTCGACCATGCCTGTGTTGGGGCGCGGAGCGCGACGACGGCATCGTGCAGGAATGGCTGGACGGGAGTGGCTGCGGCGACTGACGACATTGCTGGCGACGGTCGAGGATGGTGATGCGCGGTGCAGGTTCCGGGGAAGCGATCCTAGACAATACTCAGTCCGCGGGTGGAACTGAGTGATCGCTGCTCGGTCGATCCGGCCGTCCGCCCGAGAATGGGTGGCAGCCCGCCCGTATCCCCCGGAGGTCGCCATGACCAGCCCTCGCCGAGCGCTCATCGTCATCGACGTGCAGCAGGAGTACTTCGACGGCCCCCTCGCGATCCAGCACCCGCCTCGGGAGGAATCGCTCTCGCGCATCGTGGACGCGGTGCGATTCGCCCATGAGCAGGGCGTGCCCGTCGCGGTGATCCTGCACGACAGCGGCGAGGCAGCGCCGGTCTTCGCGACCGGCTCCGCACGACAGGCGATCCATCCCGCGCTCGCCGCGGCGCTCGCCTACGACGACATCTTCGTGAAGGACCGCTCCAGCGCCTTCGACGGGACGGCGCTCGCGGACTGGTGCCGTGCTCGAGACATCGACACGATCACGCTCGTCGGGTACATGACCAACAACTGCGTGATCGCGACCGCCGCGGGTGCTGAGGTGCACGACCTCGCCGTCGAGGTGCTGTCGGACGCGACGGGCGCGATCCACCTCAGCAACGAGCGCGGCACGGTGCCCGCCCGCGCGGTGCACGAGACGCTCATGACACTCCTGCACTCGAACTTCGCCGCCGTCACCGACACCGCCGGGTGGATGGCGAGTGTCCGCGCCGGCATCCCCACGTCCCGCAGCAGCCTGATCGCCTCGGCGACCGCGAGCTGAGCTGCACCGATAACGTGGGGCTGTGGACCTCGCGACGATCGTGGCGATCAGCTGGTGGATGATCCTCCCGCTGGCCGGTCTCGGCTCGCTCCTGCACTTCCTGTACGACTGGACCGGGCCGAAGCGATTCATCGCGGTCATCAGCGCGGTCAACGAGAGCTACTGGGAGCACATCAAGATCGCGGTGTGGCCGGTCTTCCTCCTGCAGGTGGTGCTGTTCGCATGCGGTGGATGGCGCTACCCGTCGTTCGTCCCGGCGGCGACGATCGCCCTGTATGCGATCCCGGTCGCGATGATCGGCCTCGTGTTCGCCTACAAGTACTTCGTCGGGCGCAACATCCTGTGGCTCGACATCGTCCTCTTCGCGGTCGTCATCGCGCTGTCGCAGGCGATCTTCGTGGACCTGGTGCTGCGGCTCGACGCCGGGGTGTGGACCATCGCGGTCACCGCGGCGTTCCTGGCGGGGCTGGTCGTCGCGTTCGCGCGATTCACCCTCATCCCGCCGCGCGAGCCGGACGTGTTCATCGACCCGATCACCAGCGAGTACGGGCTGAAGGGGCACATCGACCCGCGACGGAGGCAGCGCGACTGAGCAGGCCGGAGCGCCCGGCCTGAGACGCCGCGGTGTGCGCTCAGCGGCACCGGATCACGACTGCAGCGCGGGCTCCCATGCGGCGATCTCCTCGACCATCCGCGGCAGGTGCGCATCGAGCCAGCTGAGCGTCGTCGCGGCGTCCGCCCGCAGGCGGCCGTAGATGACGAGGCCGTCCTTCTCCCATGCGAACTGCATGACCTCGAAGGCGTCGCCGGTATCAGGTCGGATCGTGTGCGCCTCGGTGATCGCGGCGCCGCCCTGGAGCTCGGTCGGCTCCGAGGGCGTCTCCCATGCGTGGCTGGTGAGCATGTAGGTCGTCAGGTCGCGGTCGTCGCCGACGGCGACGGCGAGCTCGGTCTGCTTGTTCGAGCAGGTGACGATCCTGTACGTGTCCAGCCTGAAGTCCCTCCACGGGACCGAGTACGCGAGGTCGGGGCCGCCGACGAGCTCCGGGTCGAGCCCTTCGAGGTACGGTGCGAACTCGCCGAACGGGCAGGTCTGGAACTTGAGCGCGTCCGCCGCGTCGCCGTGGGTGGCGACCATCTCGTTCACCGCGACAATATTCGCGAGCGCACCGGACACGTCGAGCCCTGGCGCGGCGTCTGGGGTGCTCGGCGAGGTCGGCTCCTCCGGCTCCGGTTCGACCGGTGTCGGAGTCGGGGTCGCCGAGCTTGTCGGCGTCGCGGTCGGCGTCGCCGGCTCCGGCGCGGGCTGATCCGCGCAGCCGGCGAGCGTGAGCGCGACGACGAGCGCCGCTGCAGAGATGAGCGTGGTGCGTCGCACGATACCTCCCGGGGGCGAAGCAGGTCGTGACGGACCTCAGTATGCCGAGGGCTCCGAGGCTCGGCAATGCCTCGGACGTGCGGCTGGTTCAGCGTAGCGGGAGGCCCTGGGTGATGAGCGCGTAGACGTCGGCCGCGACCTTGGCGTGGTCCGCCCCGTGGGTGACGAGCTGGATCCCTGCTCCGAGCACCCCCTGGACGAGGATCGCGACGGTCGCAGGCTCGGGCACCTCGAGCTGCTCGAGCACCTGCACGAGCGGTCGGATGAGGGCGTCGTGGAGCGCCATGACGTCCTCGAATCGGCTCGGCGAGATGTGCGCGTCGCGCAGCGCGCCCGCGATCGCGTGACGTCCGTCCGCGGTCATCTCCATGGTCGCGTCGACGAGCACGCGGAGCGACGGGAGTCCCGGCTCGGCACCGGCCATCGCCGCGGCGATGTCCTCATCCCACGCCTCGATCGCGGCGATCGCGATCGCGACGAGCAGGTCGTCCTTCGTCGCGAAGTAGTCGTAGAAGCTGGAACGAGCGAGTCCGGCCCGCTCGCAGACCGCTCGGGGCGTGACGGCGGCGAGGCCGGACTCGAGGATGACGTCCTGACCAGCCTGGATCAGGGCTGCACGCTGCGCGGCGCGGTGCTCCGCGACGGTGGGTGCACTGATCCGGGGCATCGCACCATGTTAGCGAGACGGACCGTCTCTGAGCAGGGAGTCCTACGAGTAGGAGCGCCAGACGGTCGCGAGGAAGACGTTCAGGACCGTGAGCGCGCCGATGGTCGGCAGGACCCAGGTCTTCAGCGGCTGGCGCTTCCGGTGGATGAGCGCGATCACGATGATCGCGATGAGCACCGCGAGCTTGACGCTGATCTTGATGTTGTTGACGGGGACGTCGAGCGGGTAGTTCAGCCCGACGAGCGCGACACCGGTGATGAGCATGAGCCAGGCGCCGTGCAGGATGCCCGAGACGAGCTTCGCCTCACCTCGGCGCATCGCCGGCATCTGGTAGATGACTCCACCGAGGATGCCTGCCACGCCGATGACGTGCAGGCCGAGGAGGACGTACTTGACGACTTCGAGGGCGACCATGGCCCCGAGCTTACCGACAGGCTGTCGACTTGTCAGCCCTTGAGCGAGCCCTGCAGCAGCGCGGAGACGAACTGGCGCTGGAAGATGATGAAGACGAGCAGCATGGGCGTCAGGATGAGCAGCGACCCGGCGCACAGCAGCGGGATGTCGGTCCCCCACTGACCTTGGAATGCCCCGAGCGCGCCGGCCATCGTCCGCTCGAGCGGGTTGCTCACCAGGACGATCGCCAGGAGGAACTGATTCCACGTCCACAGGAACAGCAGGATCGCGAGCGAGCTGATCGCCGGCATCGACAGCGGCACGTGTACGCGCCAGAAGAGCTGCCACGTGTTGGCGCCGTCGATGCGCGCCGCCTCGGACAGGTCGGAGGGCATGTTGACGAAGTGCGCGCGCATCCACGTGACCGCGAAGGGCATGTACAGCCCGATGAGCGGGAGGATGAGCGCCCACCTCGTGTTGAGGATGCCCATGTCCTTCACGAGGTAGTAGAGGGGCACGATGATGCCTTCGAGCGGCAGGGTGAGGCCCAGCAGGAAGGCGATGAAGACCCACCGGCTGCCCGCCGGCTTCAGGTGGCCGAGGGCGAATCCGGCGAGTGTCGCGATGAGGATCGACACCGGCACGACCGCGAGCTCAATGAGGACGCTCGACCACAGCAGCGCGGGCATGTCGGCCGCCTGGAATGCCAGGAGGAAGTTCTCCCAGTGCGGCTCCTCGGGCCACACGAGTCCCGGCGGGTAGGTCCCCTGCGGGTGCAGCGCCGTCATGAACAGGCTCACGAACGGCATGATCGTGACGGCCATGAGCAGGATCAGGAGGATCCGGCCCAGCCATCGCTCCGTCTTCGAGACGATCATCCGTCGCGACCCCTCAGCACGCGCTGCAGCGGGACGACGACGACGAGCACGAGCACCATGAGCGTGAGCGCCAGTGCCGATGCGACACCGATCTCGCGGTCGAAGAACGCGAGGCGGTAGATCTGCAGACCGGGGACGAGCGTCGCGTTGCCCGGACCGCCCTGCGTGGAGATGTAGATGATGTCGAAGCTCGCGAGGGCGCCGATGACCGTGATCGTGATCGCGACGGCGAGCTCCTGGCGGACACCGGGGAGTGTGATCGCGAAGAACTCGCGGATCGGTCCGGCGCCGTCGATTCGGGCCGCCTCGTACAGCGAGGTGTCGATCTTCGTCATGCCCGCGAGGATGAGCAGGAGGCACAGGCCGAGCTGCACCCATGCGCCGATGACGCCGACGGCGGGGAGCGCGGTGTCGAAGTCGCCGAGCCAGGCGCGCGCGATGTCGCCGAGGCCGATCGCGCGGAGGACCTGGTTCACCATGCCGTTCGTCGCGAGCTGCCAGGTCCACATGATGCCGGCTGCGACGAGCGGGATGACCTGGGGGAGGAAGAGCACGACGCGCGCGATGCCGGCGAGACGGCTCGTGGCGATGCCCCGGATGACATTCGCGGCGAAGAGCGCGATGACGACCGGGACGAAGCTGAAGTAGATGATGAGCTCGAAGGAGTTCAGGATCGCTCCGACGAGCTTCGGGTTGGTGAAGACCTGGACGTAGTTGTCGAGGCCGGCCCACTCCGCGGGCTTGATCCCGTTCCAGTCGTACAGCGAGTACTGCGCGGTCAGCACGATCGGCCGGACGACGAACAGGATGTACATGAGCGCGGCCGGCAGGACCAGCAGGTACGCCGTGAGGTTCGACGTGACCTTGCGGCGCAGACGCGTCACCGGCCTGCCGGACGACCTCGTCCTGCGTGAGCGGGGGGAGGGCGCCGCGCCGACCGAAGTCGACGCGACGCCCTCGTGGATCGAACTCATCGGATCAACCGTTGACATCCGCCTCGTAGTCGGCCTGAACCGCCTCGAGCATGCCAGCCGGGGTCTGCTGACCCGCGACGAGCTGCTGGATGTTCGGCGTCCAGCTCTCGGCGTAGATGGACCCGGTCGCGTTCGCGATGAAGTCCATCGCGCCGTTGACCTCGTTGATCGCGGTACCCGCGGCGAGCGTGGCGGCGGTCACCGAGTCGGGGTCGATCGGCGGCATGTACGCCTCGGCCGGGCCCATCGGGTGGGAGCCGCCGACCTCGACGGTGATGGTGCGCGCCGTCTCATCGGTCGCGGTCCAGTTGAGGAAGAACGCCGCGCAGTCCGGGTGCTCGGCGTACGCCGAGATGCCGTACGTGAGCGGCGCGGACATGGCGCCGTACTGCGTGCCGCCCTCCTCGAGCGGCGGCATGAGGAAGAATCCGGCGTTGCCCGTCATGTTGGCATCGAGGTTGCCAGACTCCCAGTCGCCGTCGAAGATGAACACGCTCTCGCCCCCGATGAAGCGGCTCATCATCTGCGCGTAGTCCATCGAGTTGACGTCGTCGGCAAAGTAGCCCGCCTTGATCCACTTGTCGAGGTGCTCGGCGGCCTTGAGGTTCTCCGGCGTGTTGATGTTCGCGCCGGGCGCCTGGAAGATCCAGTCGTTGATGGGCTGCGTCGGGCCGTAGGAGGCCATGAGCGCCTGGAGCGGGAAGAGCAGACCGCCCGTCGCACCGCCGTTGAACTGGGCGATCGGCGTGAGGTCGGCGTCCTTCGCCTTCTGGAGGTACTCGTCGAACTCGGCGAGCGACTTCGGCGGCTCGGTCATCCCGATCTGCGCGGCGAGCTCCTTGTTGTAGAAGACGCCGGTCATCGAGAAGTTGAGGCCCATCGCCCACAGCGGACCGTCGCCGCGTCGCCCGTTCTCGTCGACGCGGAGCTGTTCGAGCTGCGCTGCCGGCCACTGGTCCCAGCCGAAGTGCTCGGCATACGGGTCGAGGTTGAGCAGGAGGCCGCCCGAGGCGAGCTCGGACATCTGCGGGATGCGCATGAGGTCCGGCGGATCGTCGACCATGACGCGGGGGGGCGTTGGCCGTGAGGACGGCGAACTGGTCCTCGCGGACGTCGAACGTGACATTCGGGTACTGCTTGGTGAACTCCTCGAAGAGCGCGGTCGGGAGCGGGAAGCCCGTCTCGATGTAGGCGTTGAGGACGACCGGCTCGGTGCCGCACGTGCCGAACGACGACGGGGTGCCGGTGCTGTCTCCGGAGCTCGTCGGTTCGGGCGTGGGGTTGCCTCCCCCACCTGGCGGTGTGCAGCCGGTGAGGACGAGCGCGGCGGCGAGGAGGAGGCTGCCTCCCGCGGCCGCCGCGCGCATCCGGCGGTTCTGTGATTGAGACACCGTTGTCTCCCTTCGTGAGAGGGAACGCGTTCGGACCGACCAGGAAAGTCGCTCCGTGCTAAATCGACTTAGCAACCACATCATCGAGGACGATGCCGCGGCGTGTCAACGACTTCGGCCGAAGGTGCCCGCGTCCCTGCGTGGATCAGAGGATCGCAGCTCTGAGCGCGTCGACGATGCGCGTCGCCCGGACGTCGTCGATCGCCTCCAGCTGATTCGTGAGGAACGCGAACCCGACCTGCGCCTGCGGATCGGCGAACGCGACCTGCCCGCCAGCCCCGTCGTGGCCGTAGCCGGAGGCGGTGAGGTAGTGGCGCGCATCGCTGTCGAGCTGGAACCCCATGCCCCAGCGGGGCCACGGACCCGGGATGGGGATGAGCGGCTCGCCCCATGACTGGGGCTCGGTCGCCTCCTCGAGGACCTCATCGCTGAGCAGGCGCACGCCGTCGGTCTCGGTGAATGTCGCGGACCAGATCGTCGCGAGCGCGCGTGCCGTGGAGATGCCGCCGGCTCCGGGGATCTCGGCTTCCCGCACATGCGGGAGGTTGAACCCGGCGCCGTCGCCGACGAGCTCGCGAGGGAGCGCACCGCCGAGGGTCATCGCCAGCTTGAGCCAGTCGGGGCCCTCCGCCGGGGCTTCCGCCTCCTGCTGGATGGTGAGGCGCGCAAGGGATTCGCCGACCCGCATCTCGGCGACGCGGTCGTGGAGCGCTCGCGGCAGGCCGATCCAGGTGTCGACGCCGAGCGGGTCGGCGATGGTCTGACGGAATCGCTGCCCGACGGACATGCCGGTGACACGGCGGATGACCTCGCCCATGAGCCAGCCGTGTGTGATCGCGTGGTACACGTACGCGGTGCCGGGCTCCCACAGCGGCTCCTGTGCGGCGAGCTGCGCGACGATCGCGTCCCAGTCGCCGATGCCGTCGAGCGGGATCGGCTGGGCGGGCGCGGGGAGTCCCGCGCGGTGCGACAGGAGGTCGCGGATGCGGGTGTCGCCTTTGCCTGCGGCGCCGTACTCGGGCCAGTGCTCGGTGACGAGGTCGTCGTAGTCGATGAGGCCTTCGTCGACGAGCTGTGCGGCGAGGATCGCGGTGATGCCCTTGGTGCAGGAGAAGATGACGCTGAGGGTGTCCGCCTGCCACGGCGCGTGCGTGCGCGGGTCGGCGGTCCCGGCCCACAGGTCGACGACGAGCTCGCCGCGGTGCCGGATGGCGAGCGCGGCGCCCATGTCGGGGCTGCCGTCGAAGCTCGCGGCGAACGCGTCGCGCACCGCTTCGAGTCCGGCCGCGCAGTCGCCGTGGATCTCGATCATGCTGCGCTCGATTCGTCGATGAGCCTGAGGGCGCCGATGCGGCGATTCCACGCGACAGGGATGGGGTCGGTGATCGCTCCGCCGAATGCGCCATGCGCGCCGCCGTTGGCGAAGGCGAGGAGGACGGCCTGACCCGCGCGGTCCTGGATGATGCGTCCCGCGTAGAGGGAGTCGTCGACGAGCCGGACTGCGTCGGCGATCGGGTACGGCTCGTCGAATCCGTCCGGACCTGCGCCCGAGGGGCCGAGGCCGACGGAGTAGATGCCGCCGACCTCGCCGGCGCGCGCTCCCGTGAGGTCCGATGTCGAGCAGCTCAAGAGGAGGATGCGCTCGCCGTCGACGTCGATGAGCTGCGGGACCTCGAGGTGGGCGAACCCTCCGCCGGGCTCGCTGAGCGGTGGCAGGACCTCCCACTGCTCGAGGTCGTCGGACACCGCGTGCCCGACGACGCCGCGGTCGGCGCCGTCACCGGTGCGTGCGCGAGCGGTCACGAGCATGTGCCACCGGCCGTCTGCGCCGCGCTGGACCCAGGGGTCGCGCCATGCCTCTTCGCGCCAGGTGCCGTCGGCGAGGGTCTCGTACCAGCGCGGGTCGGCCGCCGCGACGGGGCCGGGGGCCTTGACCCAGTGGTGGAGGTCGGTCGAGGTGGCGACGCCGATGGTCTCGATGTTGGTCCCGGCGTCGGCGGTGAGGAATCGCGACCCCGTGTAGAACATGCGCCACAGGCCGTCGTCGCCGCGGACGACGCTGCCCGTCCAGGTGGCGGATGCGTCGAATGCGCCGGGCTCGCCCGGGCCGAGCACCTCGCCATGGTCGCTCCAGTGCGTCAGGTCGGTGGAGGTCGCGTGTCCGATGCGCGCGTGGCGGTGCCTGAGCTGCTCGTCGCCGAGCGAGCGCGGCGCGTGCAGGTAGTAGAGGTGGTACCGCTCGCCGTCGTCAGCCAGCCAGAGATCCCACACCCAGTGGGTGGCGAGGGCGAAGGTCATGGAAATCCGATGCTCAGGTGTCGCGATGGACCCATCTGGCCGCCTGCCCGTAAAGTGACGGGCGCCGGATCAGCATGGATTCGGGCGCTAAATGGGTTTAGCGGCATGGTGCCGCGTGGCGTCGACGTTTGTCAAGGAGACTGGTTCCGCAGCGCCGATGAGGACCGGGAGGAGCGCACATGGCAGGCAAGCGCGTGACCCTCGCCGATGTCGCCCGCCTCGCGGGCCTCTCCCCCACCTCGGCCTCGATGATCCTGAACGGCCGACCCAACACTCGCCTGTCGCAGGAGGCGCACGACCGCGTCTTCGAGGCCGCGAAGAAGCTCGGCTACCGGCCGAATGTCGCCGCTCGCGGTCTGCGCACGGAGAAGACGTCGACGATCGGCTTCATCTCGGACGTCGTGGCGACGACGCGCTTCGCGAGCGGCCTCATCAAGGGTGCGCTCGAGGCCGCGGAGGCGGCGCGCCATGTCATGCTCGTGCTCGAGACGGGTGGGGAGCCTGCGCGCGAGGCGGAGGCGGTCGGTGCGGTCCTCGACCGCCAGGTCGACGGCATCATCTTCGCGAGCATGCGCGCCCGGGAGTTCTACGTGCCGGAGATCCCGAGCGGCACCGGCGTCGTCATGCTGAATGCGACGAACTCCATGTACCCCACGTGCGTGCTGCCGGACGAGTACGCGGGCGGGCGTCTCGCGGTGGAGACGCTCGTCGCCCACGGGCACCGCTCGATCGCGCTGATCGGCTACAGCGCCGAGGTCGAGCGCGATGTCTTCCGATCGGAGACGGTCGCCCGCCGTGTGCAGGGCATCCAGGATGCGATGCGGGAGCACGGGCTCGAGTTCGCGGCGGAGGAGTCGATCTGGCTGTGGGAGCCGGACAAGGGCTATCACGTCACGCGGTCGCTCATGTCCAAGCGCCGCGGCGACATCGGCGCGCTCCTGTGCATGAACGACCGGATCGCGTTCGGCGCGTACCAGGCGCTCGCGGAGCTCGGCCTCCGCGTCCCCGAGGACGTGTCGATCATGTCCTTCGACAACGACGAGATCGCCTCGTACCTGCGTCCTGGCCTGACGACGATCGCGCTGCCGCACGAGGCGATGGGCCGCCGCGCGGTGGAGCTGCTCCTGGCCGGAGCTGGGCGCGGCCCGACGCTCGTGGAGATGCCGCTCGTCGAGCGCGCGTCGATCGCGACGGTCGGCTGAATCGTCACAGCGGACGCGGTCGGCGAGGCGGCGGGTAAGCTTCGCCTTTCTTGAATCAATCAGAAAAAAGCGGATAATGGTCTCGTGCCAGATCGCGTCGAGACCGGAGACGGGCAGACGTGGCTCGACGACGAGGTCGCGCTCCGCAGCGCCGGCCTCCGAGTGACGAAGCCGCGCCTCACCGTCCTCGCCGCGGTCCGCGACAACCCGCACGCCGACACCGAGACGCTCATCGCCGCGACCCGCGCGCGACTGCCCGAGGTCTCCCACCAGGCCGTGTACGACAGTCTCGCCGCGCTCGCGGCCGCCGGGATCATCCGCAGGATCCAGCCGACCGGATCGCTCGCGCGCTACGAGCGGCAGCACGGCGACAACCATCACCACATCGTGTGCCGCTCCTGCGGCGCGATCACCGACGTCCAGTGCCATCACGGCGCGGCGCCGTGCATGACCCCGATGGATGACCACGGCTACCTCGTCGACGAGGCCGAGGTCATCTACTGGGGCACCTGCCCGAGCTGCGCGGCGAAGGCCTCCTGAACTTCACGACCCATCGAAAGGAACACCATGTCTGACGACATCATGAGCTGCCCGGTGCCGCACGGCGGCGGCCAGCCTCACCCGACCGCCGGATCGCAGAACCGCGTCTGGTGGCCGAACTCGCTGAACCTCAAGATCCTGGCCAAGAACCCGACCGAGCGGAACCCGCTCGGCAAGGACTTCGACTACAAGAAGGCCTTCGAGTCGCTCGACCTCGCCGCCGTCAAGCGCGACATCGCCGAGGTCCTCCACACGTCGCAGGACTGGTGGCCCGCCGACTTCGGCCACTATGGCCCGCTCATCATCCGCATGGCGTGGCACTCGGCCGGCACCTACCGCGTCCACGACGGTCGCGGCGGTGGCGGTCACGGTCAGCAGCGCTTCGCGCCGCTCAACTCGTGGCCGGACAACGTCAACCTCGACAAGGCCCGCCGCCTCCTGTGGCCGGTCAAGAAGAAGTACGGCAAGTCGCTGTCGTGGGGCGACCTGATGATCCTCGCCGGCAACGTCGCGCTCGAGGACATGGGCCTGCCGACGATCGGCTTCGGCGGCGGCCGTCCCGACGTGTGGGAGCCGGACGACGACGTGTACTGGGGCCCGGAGACCACGTGGCTCGACGACAAGCGCTACTCGGGCGACCGTGAGCTCGAGGAGCCGCTCGCGGCGGTCCAGATGGGTCTCATCTACGTGAACCCCGAAGGCCCGAACGGCAACCCCGACCCGGTGGCCGCTGCTCGCGATATCCGCGAGACCTTCAAGCGCATGGGCATGGACGACGAGGAGACCGTCGCCCTCATCGCCGGCGGTCACACGTTCGGCAAGACCCACGGCGCCGGCCCGGCCGACAACGTCGGACCCGACCCCGAGGCCGCCCCGATGGAGCAGATGGGCCTCGGCTGGAAGAGCACCTACGGCACCGGGAAGGGCGACGACACGATCACCTCGGGCCTCGAGGTCACGTGGACGTACCACCCCACCCGCTGGGACAACGAGTTCTTCCACATCCTCTTCGCCTACGAGTGGGAGCTCTTCGAGTCGCCCGCCGGTGCGAAGCAGTGGCGTCCGAAGGACGGCGCGGGCAGCGACATGGTCCCGCTCGCCCACTCCGACGGGCGCCGCGAGCCGCGCATGCTCACGACCGACCTCGCGCTGCGCTTCGACCCGGTGTACGCGGAGATCTCCAAGCGCTTCCGTGACGACCACGAGGCCTTCAGCAAGGCGTTCGCGCGCGCGTGGTTCAAGCTGACCCACCGCGACATGGGTCCGAAGTCCCGCTACCTCGGTCCCGAGGTCCCGGCTGAGGACTTCATCTGGCAGGACCCGTTGCCGGCGCCGAGCGGTGCTCCGCTCACGGACGCCGACATCGCCGCCCTCAAGTCGGCGATCGCGGGCAGCGGCCTGACCGTCTCCGAGCTCGTCTCGACCGCGTGGGCGTCGGCTTCGACGTTCCGCTCCTCGGACAAGCGCGGTGGCGCGAACGGCGCTCGCGTCCGCCTCGAGCCGCAGCGCTCGTGGAAGGTCAACAACCCGCCGCAGCTCGAGAAGGTCCTCGCGAAGCTCGAGGAGATCAAGGCCGCCAGCGGCACCTCGGTCTCGCTCGCCGACCTCATCGTCCTCGCGGGCAACGTCGGCATCGAGCAGGCGGCCGCAGCGGCCGGCCACTCGATCACGGTGCCGTTCACCCCGGGCCGTGTCGACGCGACGCAGGAGCAGACGGACGTCGAGTCCTTCAGCTACCTCGAGCCGGTCGCCGACGGCTTCCGCAACTACAACTCGGGCAAGCTCCCGCTCCCGGCCGAGTACCTGCTCATCGACCGTGCGAACCTCCTCGGCCTCACCGCCCCGGAGATGACCGTCCTCGTCGGCGGCATGCGCGTCCTCGGCACGAACTGGGACGGCTCGGCCACGGGTGTCCTCACGGACCGCGTCGGGGTCCTCACGAACGACTTCTTCGTGAACCTCCTCGACCTCGGCACGACGTGGACGCCGGTCGACCCGGGCTCGCACGCCTTCGCGGGCACGGGCCCCAAGGGCCAGCAGTGGGTCGGCTCCCGCGCCGACCTCGTCTTCGGCTCGAACTCGGAGCTCCGCGCGCTCGCCGAGGTCTACGCCGAGGACGACGCCTCGGAGAAGTTCGTCGAGGACTTCGTCAAGGCGTGGGTCAAGGTCATGGATGCGGACCGCTTCGACCTGAAGTAGGCCAGCTCGTCAGCATGACAGCGGCGGTGGCCCGGGGCTTCGGCTCCGGGCCACCGTCATGTCTGCGGGCCGTGACCAGGAGCCACAGCACCATCAGCTCGTGACGGTGTCCTCCTCGGGAAGCATGAGCGTAATGCGACCGTGATCGAGGTCCGCGGGGGGATCGCCCGGCGAGGGGGCGGGCGCCGGGAGCTCCGTCTCGGCCTCCCACACCTGACGGGCGGCCTTCGCGTCCGGGTGGAAGACCTCGTCGAACCCGGCGCCCAGGAAGCCGCCACCCTGGCGACGCAGCGTCGCGCCGCGCTCGGACCTGGGCGTGCCAAGCCTCACCCATACGCCGACCGCGATCGCCGCGGCGATCGGCCCAGCGATGAGCATGATCGAGGTCAGGCCGCCATCCATCCCCGGGATGCTAGCGGCACGCCCTGCGATGCAGGTCAGGCCTGCTGGGAGTTCTCCGACTCCTCTGCGGGCTCTTCCAGCTCGTCCTCCTCGTCCTCGACCCAGAGGTCGTCGTCCGCACGGAGCGTCTGCCACGCGACGTAGGCGACCGCGCCGGCGGCGACGACGCCGATGCCGAGGAGCACCCAGGGGAACACCTTCGGCTTGGGAGCAGGAGCGACGACGACCGGGGCGGGCGCCGATGCGACCTGGCCGCGGAGTCGGGCGATCCGGGCGAGCGCGGCGCGGACCTCCCGGTCGGTGAGGGCGTCGATCGTCGCGAGCGCGGTGCCGACCGCGCTCGTGACACCGGGGATCACGTCGGAGACGAGCTTGCTCCGCGCGGTGCTCGCGAGCGTGCGGACGCTGTCGGTGCCGGTCGAGACGGCCTCTCGCACGCGCGGGGCGATCTCCTCGCGCGAGTACTGCGATGCGGTCCGACCGGCCGCCTTCGCGAGGTCGGCTGCCTGCGCGAGCACCTCCTGCTGCTGCTCCCACAGGTGCTCGGCCTGGCGCTTCAAGTACTCGATCTCGGCCTGCTGCGTCTTCGGCATAGCGGTCATTGTGTCACGGCGTCCCGCGCCGCGCACCGGGAGGTTGCACAGACTCAGGGCGCGAGCGGGATGAGAGAATGCTCACTATGCCTCAGCCGAGCCACCGCGCCGTCATGCACACCAACCACGGCGATATCGTCATCGACCTCTGGGACACCCACGCGCCGAAGACCGTCGCGAACTTCGTCGGCCTCGCCACCGGCACGAAGCAGTGGACGCACCCGCAGACCGGCGCCGTCATGACGGACACGCCGCTGTACAACGGCGTGATCTTCCACCGCATCATCCAGAACTTCATGATCCAGGGCGGCGACCCGCTCGGCATGGGCTACGGCGGCCCCGGCTACCAGTTCCAGGACGAGTTCCACCCGGAGCTCCAGTTCGACCGTCCGTACCTGCTCGCCATGGCGAACGCCGGCCCCGGCACGAACGGCTCGCAGTTCTTCATCACGACCGTCCCCACGCCGCACCTCAACATGCGCCACACGATCTTCGGCGAGGTCGCCGATGAGGCCTCCAAGGCGGTCGTGGACGCGATCGAGAAGGTGCCGACGGACGGGCGCGACCGTCCCATCGACGACGTCGTGATCACGAGCATCGACGTCACCGAGCTCTGATCCGCCGGTGAGCTCCCCGGAGCCGCAGTACGGCGAGCGCGCCGCGAGCACGTGCTACCGCCATCCTGACCGCGAGAGCTGGGTGCTGTGCCAGCGCTGCGGTCGGACGATCTGCCCGGAGTGCCAGACTCCGGCGGCGGTCGGCGTGCAGTGCCCCGAATGCGTGGGCGAGGCGCGCGCGGCATACGTCGCGGCGCAGCGGGCGAACCGCGGCGGCGCTGGTGCTCGACTGCGGCGCATGTTCGCGCCGACGAGCACGAAGCCGGTCGTCACGTGGACGATCGCGGCGATCTGCACGGCGGTCTGGCTCCTCAGCCTCATCCCGCCGCTGAACCCGTACATCGTCTTCTGGCTCGGCTTCTACCCGCCGGCGCTGCCGATCATGCCGTGGCAGATGCTGACGAGCGGCTTCGTGCACGCGTCGTTCTTCCACATCGCGTTCAACATGTGGGCGCTGCTCGTGATCGGCCCGATCCTCGAGCATCTGCTCGGGCGGGGGCGATTCATCGTCCTGTATCTCCTGGCGCTCCTCGGCGGCTCGACGGCGGTGCTGCTGCTCGCCCCCATGTCGCTCGTGGTCGGCGCATCCGGTGCGATCTTCGGCCTGTTCGCCGCGTACTTCATCGTCATGCGCGGTCTCGGCGGCAACCCGACGCAGATCCTCATCATCATCGGGCTCAACCTCGCGATCGGCTTCCTGCCGGGGATGAATGTCTCGTGGCAGGCGCACGTCGGCGGCCTCATCGTCGGCGGCCTCATCGCATGGGTCTACATGTCGACGCGCGGCCCGCGGAATCGCGGGCGCCAGATCGCCCTCGTCTCGCTCGTCGCCGGCGCGCTGGTGGCCACGATCATCGCAACCGCGCTCGTCCTCTTCCAGGGCTGAGCGCGCCATCGGCCGCTGCGGCATCGCAGCCTGCCGACTCCCACAAAGTTATCCACAGGTGATTCCACAGTGGGGATGAATCACATCGTTGTAATTCACCGTCTGGGATGCCGGTGTCAGCGCCCCGGCTCGCGCTGCTGAGCGAAGCGGCTCAGCGCCAGCGAGTCGTCATCAGGAAGCCGATGAGCATGATCCCGATGCCGATCCAGATGTTGTTGTTGCCGAGCTCCGGCAGCGGGAACGTCGAACCGCTGATGTAGTACGCCAGCAGCCAGGCGAGGCCCAGGAGCATGAAGCCGAACATGAGCGGCTTGAACCACACCGGGTTCGGCGCCGCCTCCTTCTGGGTCTGAGACTGCTCCTTCGCAGAGGAGACCTCGCGGGACTTGGATCGCGCCATGCAGAGCATTGTAGCCAGCACGCTGGGTACACTCCCCGGGTGGCGGCCGAACGCATCCGATCGACGACGCGCTCAGGGCGACATGCACGTCCCCGGCGAAGCGCGGGCACCGTCGTGCTCGAGGTCCTCGGTGAGCTGATCCTCACCGCAGGCGTGCTCGTGCTCCTCTTCATCGGGTGGCAGACATTCGTCAACAATGCGATCTCCGCCGCCCAGCAGACCGCCGGCGCCGAAGCCCTGAGCCAGTCGTGGCAGCAGCAGGCGGCCGCGACCCCGAAGCCGACACCCACCTCGACCGCGACGCCGAGCGCCACCCCGACCCCTGAAGGCGTGACCGGTCCGCCGCCCGTCTACGAGGTGACCCCCGCCCACGCCCAGGCATTCGCGACCCTCATCGTGCCGCGCTTCGGCCAGAGCTGGATGCGCCCCATCGCCGAAGGCGTCACCCTCGAAGACGTCCTCAACGTCCACGGCGTCGGGCACTACCCCGAGACGCCGATGCCCGGTGCGCTCGGCAACGTCGCGCTCGCCGGCCACCGCACCGGGTGGGGCGACGCGTTCATCGACATCGACAAGCTCGACATCGGGGACTCGCTCTACATCGAGACGCCCGAAGGCTGGTACCGCTACGAGTTCCGCTCCCGCGAGTACGTGCTGCCGACGGCGATCGACGTCCTCGCGCCCGTCCCTCGCGCACCCGAGCTGCCGGCGACCGACCGCTACCTGACGCTGACCTCCTGCAACCCGCTCCACTCCGTGTCGGAGCGCATCATCGCCTACAGCGTCTACGACCGGTGGTATCCGCGAGCCGACGGACCGCCCGCCGAGATCGCACACCTCTACGGGGAGGCCTGATGTACCGCGCACTGTGGCGGGTCCTGCCGGGACCGATCTGGCTCAAGGTGATGCTCCTCATCATCCTGGCCGGTATCGTGCTAGTCGTGCTCGGCCTGTGGGTCTTCCCCTGGATCGACACAACATTCTTCGCGCAGCAGACGACGGTGGGCACCCAGTGACAAAGATCCTCGTGATCGACAACTACGACAGCTTCGTCTACACGCTGGGGGGCTACCTCCTCGAGCTCGGAGCCGAGATCGACGTCATGCGCAACGACGCCTTCCCCGTCGAGCAGGCCCCCGAGGTCGCGGCGCGATATGACGGCGTCCTCGTCTCCCCCGGCCCAGGCACCCCGGCCGACGCGGGCGTCAGCATCCCGATGGTGCGGGTCGCGGTCGAGACCGGCCAGCCGCTCCTCGGCGTGTGCCTCGGTCACCAGTCGATCGCGGAGGCATTCGGCGGCACCGTCACGCACGCCGACGAGCTCATGCACGGCAAGACATCGCTCATCACCCACGACGGCAGCGCCTTCTATGACGGCGTCCCGCAGCCGTTCACCGCGACGCGATACCACTCGCTCGCTGTCGTCGACGGCACCATCCCGGACGAGCTCATCGTCACCGCCCGCACCGAGGGCGGCGTCATCATGGGACTCCAGCACGCGAGCCTGCCGATCTACGGCGTGCAGTTCCACCCCGAATCGGTGCTCACCGAGGGCGGCTACTGCATGCTCGGGAACTGGCTCGAGGTCGTCGGCCTCGCCGGTGCGGCGGAGCGCAGCCGAGGACTCAGCCCGCTCGTCCGACTCTGACCAGCCAGGTCGGACCCGGCGTCCGCACCACCACGTGGGCGAGCGCCGACTCGCTCACGACTACGGCACGCAGACCGTGATCTCGATCGTCGAATGCTGCGGCTGATCGCCCACGATCGACTGCGTCTGCACCGCACCACCCGTGCACGTCGGGATGATCGTCGTCTTCAGCACCAGGCCGAGCCGCGAGATCGTCGTGCGCGCCTCCGCGAGCGGGACGTTCGTGAAGTCGGGGACCGACACGATGCCGTTCGAGATCACCAGGTTGATCGTCGTGCCCGGGAAGGCCATGTTCTCGCCGGGGCCCGGGTCGGTCGTGATGACCGCGTCCTTCGGGATGTCACCCGAGTTCGTCGGGCGGATCTCCCCGATCACGAAGCCAGCCTCCGTCAGGACGCGAGTCGCCTCCTCGACGGACAGCCGGCTCACATCAGGGATGTCGATGCGAGCCTGGCCCGACGACACCGTCACCTGGATGGTCTGGCCGCGCGGGACCGAGATGCCCGCGCCCGGCTCGGTGCGCATGATCGTGCCGCTCGGGACGGTGTCGCTCGAGGCGGCCTGCTCCGAGACGACGAATCCCTCCGCCTCGAGTATCGAAGCGCCCTCATCGATCGTGAGACCCACGACATTCGGGACCTCGCGGACGACGCCGTCGGTCAGCTTCGGCGGCTGGAGGGTGAAGATCCAGTAGATGACGGCCGCGATGATCGCGATGAGCGCGATGATGCCAGCCCAGATCCACATCACGGGCGGACCTGACTGGGTGCGCAGCGAGCGGTCGTCGACATCCGCGGACAGCTGGCGCGCCGCGACCTGCGCCGCGGCGGCACGGGAGCCGAAGAGCGTCTCGGCGAACTCGTCGGGCCGCGGCGCGTGCTTCACAGGGAGCTGGCCGGAGGCCGCGGTCGCGAGGTCCGCGCGGAACTCCGCCGCCGACTGGTAGCGGCGACCCGGATCCTTCGCGAGGGCCTTGAGCACGACGAGGTCCAGCGCGGGCGAGACTGCGGGATTGATGCTGCTGGGGACGGGCGGCTCGGCGTTGATGTGCTGGTAGGCGACCGTCACCGGGTTGTCGCCGCTGAACGGCGCGCGGCCCGTCAGCAGCTCGAAGAGCACGACACCGGTCGAGTAGAGGTCGGTGCGGGCGTCGACGAGCTCGCCGCGAGCCTGCTCCGGCGAGAAGTACTGGGCGGTGCCGACGATCTTGGACGTCTCGGCGATCGTCGTCGCCGTCTCCGAGATCGCACGCGCGATGCCGAAGTCCATGACCTTCACCTGGCCGGTGCGGGTCACCATGATGTTGCCGGGCTTGATGTCGCGGTGGATGACACCGGCGCGGTGCGAGTACTCCAGCGCGATCAGGACCTGCTCGACGACCTTCGCCGCCTGCGTCTGCGAGACCGCGCCCTCCGCGATGATGTCGCGGAGCAGACGTCCATCGACGTACTCCATCACGATGAACGGCACCAGCCGCTCGCCGCCATCAGGGGTGCGCACCGCTTCCTCGCCGGCGTCGAAGATGCGGACGATCGTCGGGTGCGCCATCTTGGCCGCGTCCTGCGCCTCACGACGGAAGCGCGCACGGAACGACGGGTCCTCCGCGAGCGAGGCGCGGAGCAGCTTGATGGCGACAGTCCTGCCCAGGCGCGTGTCGGTGCCGAGGAACACGTCGGACATGCCGCCGTGCCCGATCTGCGCGCCGAGCTCATACCGACCGGCGAGGACGCGAACGCCCTGTGCCACGTCCTCTGACAAACCGGTGCTCCTGATCTGCTGTGGGGAGCACGCGCGAGCGCGCGTGCCGATGGGGAGTCTAGCGGCGCGGGCTGGTGGCTAGTCGCCCTTCACAGTGAGCTCGAGGACCTCGCTCTCCGGTGACGTCAGGGAGTCGCACACCGCGACATAGGAGACCGTCGTCGTCCCACCGGGCTCCTCGGTCAGCGGGAAGCGCAGCGACGTGTCCGAGCCGGGCAGCTCCTGGACCCACGGGTCGCCGTCGTCCGGCGTCACCGTGATCGTGTAGCCGGTCAGCGGGTACTCCGCGTTGCACGCGGTGTAGGCAGGCCAGCTCACCGTCACGCTCTCGCCCGGGATGTACGGCCCCTTCGGGCTCACCGTCAGCGCGGTCGGCTGCGTGAGGTCCGGCGTCGGCGGGACGTACTCGCCATAGAAGGTGACCGTGACGACCTTGCCCTTCTCGATCGCGGGACCGTACGGCGCGACGAGGTAGGCGCGGCCGACCTCCTCCGCACTCGGCGCGGGGTGACCGACCCGGGGGTCGAAGCCGAGGCCCAGGCGCTCGAGCAGGGCCGACACCTCCTCCTCGGTCCGGCCGAGGACCTCATCCTCCGACAGCGAGACCGTCTCCGGCGGGGGCGGGGTCGTGACCGTCGGCGTCGGGGGCGGCGTGATCGTGGGGGTCGACTCGGTCGGGGTCGGGGTCGGCTGCGGGGCCGAGCTGTTCTGGTTCACGATGATCGCGGTGATGACCGCGGCGAGCGCGAGCACGAGCACCGCGATGATCGCGATGAGCGGCCACAGCCACGGGGTCGCGCGCCGCTCCTGCTGGATCTGCGTCGGACGCGTCCTGGGCGAGCCGTCGGGGCCGACGAGCGGGATCGTGGCGGAGCCGACGCGGTCGACCGCGCCGACCTGCGCCATGACCGTCGGGCTCAGGATCCCTGGGACAGCGGCCGCGGCACCCGCGATGTCGCCGCGGCGCAGCAGCTGCGCAGCGCGGGCGAGGTGCTGGGCGCTCGCGGGCCGATCCTTCGGGTTCTTCGCGATGCACGACATCACGAGGTTGCGGACGGGCTCCGGAATCGACGGGGGGAGCTCCGGCGGCGCCTCGTTGATCTGCGCCATGGCGATCGCGACCTGGGACTCGCCGGTGAACGGACGCTTCCCGGCGAGCGCCTCGTAGGCGACGATGCCGAGGGAGTAGATGTCGGTCGCGGGCGAGGCCGGCTTGCCGCTGGCCTGCTCGGGCGACAGGTACTGGACGGTGCCCATGACCTGACCCGTCGCGGTCAGCGGGACCTGGTCGGCGATGCGGGCGATGCCGAAGTCGGTGATCTTGACCCGGCCGTCAGGCGTGATGAGCAGGTTGCCGGGCTTGATGTCGCGGTGCACGAGCCCGGCGGAGTGGGCGGCGTGCAGGGCGGCGGCGGTCTGGGCGACGATGTCGAGGACGCGGTCGACGGGCAGGGATCGGTCGCGTTCGATGAGTGCGGAGAGCGCCTCGCCGGGGACGAGCTCCATGACGAGGAAGGCGCTGCCATCCTCCTCGCCGTAGTCGTAGACGTTGGCGATGCCTTCGTGGTTCACGAGCGCGGCGTGGCGGGCCTCCGCGCGGAACCGCTCCAGGAAGCCGGGGTCGCCAAGGTACTCGTCCTTGAGGATCTTGATCGCGACGGTGCGCTCGATGATCAGGTCCGTGGCCTGCCAGACCTCACCCATTCCGCCGATCGCGATGCGGTTGCCGAGCTGGTACCGCCCACCGAACGTCATCCCGCTCGCTGGTCTCATCGTGAAATCACCGCCTCTATGATCTGCCTGCCCACAGGCGCACTCGTGCCCGAGGACGTGCCGTCCTGACCCATTCCCGCGCCGTCCTGGATCACCACGGCTACGACGACCTCCGGGTCCTCCACCGGGGCGAACCCGACGAACCAGAAGGAGTACGGGTCGTCGCCGTTCTCTGCCGTGCCCGTCTTGCCAGCGACTCGCACGCCATCGATCGCAGCGGTCGATGCGGCCCCATCGACCACGCTGGCTTCCATCATGGCAGTCAGCTGGCGGGCTGTGCGCGCCGAGATCGCCTCGCTGTACACACTGGGCTCGAAACTCGCCAGCGTGGACTGATCAGGGGCCACGACCGCGTCGACGAGCGTCGGCTGCATGATCCTGCCCTCATTCGCGATCGCCATCGCGACCATCGCCATCTGGAGCGGCGAGGCGCGAACATCGGACTGCCCGAATGCGCTGAGCATCGTCTGCGGAGCGTCGAGCACGCGCGGGTACACGCTCGGAGTCGACGCCATCGGGACATCGACCGACGAGTCGAATCCGAACTTGAGCGCCTGCTCGCGGATGGTCCGGTAGGTCAGCTCGCGGCCGAGCTCGGCGAACGGGATGTTGCACGACAGGCGGATCGCATCGGCGATCGTCGCCGTCTCGCCCGGGCCGCACGTCTGGTAGTTCCAGTTGTGGATGACGCTCGAGGACTGCGGGAGCGCCAGCGCCGAGGGATTCGGGAAGGCGGAGTCGGGGGTGTACCTGCCGGTCTCGAGCGCGGCCGCCGCGGTCACGAGCTTGAAGGTGCTGCCGGGTGGGTCCAGGTCGCCGTTCATCGTGCGGTTGATGAGCGGGTCGAGCGGGTCCTCGAGGAGCTGCTCATAGGTGTCGATGACGAACGACGTGTCGTGGCTCGCGAGCAGGTTGGGGTCGTAGCTCGGCTTCGACACCATGCCGAGGATGCGGCCGGTCTTCGGCTCGATCGCGATCGCCGCCCCCGTGTAGTCGCCGAGCGCATCCCACATCGCCTGCTGCACGACCGGGTCGATCGTCGTCTCGACCGCGGCGCCCTGCGGCTTCTGACCGGTCAGGACCGCGCGCACCTGGTCGAAGAACTGGCCGCCGCTCGCGCCGGTGAGGACGTCGTTCATCTCCGCCTCGAGACCGGTCAGGCCCTGGCCGATCGTGTAGTAGCCGGTGACCGGCGCGTACAGCGGGCCGTTCGCGTACACGCGCTGATAGGCGATCGTCCCGTCCGTCGGGATCGAGTACGCGATCGGCTCGCCGTCGACGAGGATCGGACCGCGATTCACCGAGGCGTTCGCGTAGAACGTGCGCGAGTTGCGCGGGTCGTCGCGGAGCTCCTCCGCGGAGACGACCTGGATGACCGAGGCGGACACGAACAGCGCGAGGAACATCACGAGCACCGCGATGCTCACCCGACGCAGCTGCCTGGTGATGCTCATTCGCCCACCACCAGCTTCGGGTGCGCGTCCGTCGGCGTCTCGACGACGATGCGCGGGCCGAGCCGCACGCCATCGGAGAGGCGCAGCAGGAGGGCGACGATGATCCAGTTCGCGACGAGCGACGACCCGCCGGCCGCCAGGAACGGCGTCGTCAGACCCGTGAGCGGGATGACACGGGTGACGCCGCCGATGACGACGAAGACCTGCAGCGCGACCGCGAAGCCGAGGCCGATCGCCAGCAGCCGGCCGAAGTCATCGGTGCCCGCGAAGCCGATGCGGAATGCGCGGCCGACCAGGACCAGGTAGAGGCCGAGGATCGCGAAGAGGCCGACGAGACCGATCTCCTCGCCGAGCGAGGCGATGATGAAGTCGCTCTCCGCGAGCGGCGTCAGGTCGGGGCGACCGCGACCGAGCCCCGTGCCGAAGGTCCCGCCCGCCGCCAGGCCGAACATGCCCTGCACGAGTTGGTAGCTCCCGCCGATCGCGTCGTACTGCGCCGGGTCGAAGGCATCCAGCCAGGAGGCGAACCGCCCGCGGACGTAGCCGAAGAGCTGCGTGGCGATCGCGACACCGCCGGCGAAGAGCACGAGCCCCATCACGATCCAGCTCGCCCGGCCGGTCGCGACGTACATCATCACCAGGAACAGCCCGAAGTACAGCAGCGCGGTGCCGAGGTCGCGCTGCACGACGAGCACGACCATGGAGGCCGCGAAGACGATGAGGATCGGGCCGAGGTCGCGCGCTCGCGGCAGGCGCATGCCGAGGAATCGGCGGCCCACCATCGACAGCGAATCCCGCGCCGTCACGAGGTAGCCGGCGAAGAAGATCGCGAGCGCGACCTTCGCGAACTCACCCGGCTGGAACGACAGCGGGCCGAGCCCCACCCACAGGCGGGCGCCGTTCTGCTCCTGGCCGATGACGGGGAGCATCGGCAGGACGAGCAGCACGATCGCGGCGAACATCGCGATGTAGCGGTAGCGCTGGAGCGCGCGGTGATTCCGCACGATGAGGAGCGTCGCGATCGCCAGCACGAGCGCGATCGCCGTCCACGCGATCTGGCGGGTCGCGGCGGCATCCCAGCCGGAGTAGCCCTCCGCGAGGTCGAGGCGATGGATCTCGGCGATCCCGAGGCCGTTGAGCACGACCGCGATCGGCAGGAGGAACGGGTCGGACTCGGGCGCGGTGACCCGCAGGACCACATGGATGGCGAGCACCAGGACGGCGAGCCCGCTCATCCACCAGGTGATCTGCGAGTTCATCTCGCCCGTCACCCCGAGGTCGACGAGCGATGCGGCCAGGCCGACGACGAGGAATGCGAAGGCGAGATTCACCAGCTCGCGGTTGCGCATGCGCGCAGGCTTCTTGAGCTTGATGACGATCTCGCCGGTGAGCTGGCTCACCCCGGACTGCTTCCGTTCAGCGCGCGGCATTCTCGAGCTCCTTCAGGATCTCGTCGGCGCGCTCCAGGCTGCCGGCGCTGATGGTGGCCCGCACGGCATCCTGGCGGTACCTGGGCAGGTCGCTGAGCCGCGTGTCTGTCACGGTGACGAGGCTGGACAGCTTGAGCCCGAAGATCTCCGCCTGCACGCCCTGGAAGAGCGCGACCCGGCCGTCGACCTCCGCGACGTAGTACTGCGACTGGGTGTAGCGGTAGCCGAAGAACACGCCCGCGACGACGGCGACGGCGGCGAGGCCGATCGAGATGCCGGCGAAGACGCGACGGCGGATGAGGCGCTTCCGGTCCTCCTCGAGCAGGATCGCGAGGTACGCGTCGGTCTCCGGCTCGAAGTGGGTCGCCTCCACCTGGCTCGAGGTGAACGGGTGCAGGAGCAGCGCGGGGAGCCTGGGCTGGCGACGCGTGGGCGGAGGGGCGAACGACAGGGGCTTCGCCGCCGCGCCGACCGTCACCGGGTCGACGCCGGGCTGCGGCTCGTCATCGGGCATGACATCGACGACGACGATCGTGACGTTATCCGGGGCGCCCGCGTCGAAGCTCGCGCGGAGCAGCGCCGCGGCAGTCTGGTCGGCGGGCAGGCCGCTGTCGAGGATGCCGTAGATGGTCTCCCCGTCGACGTAGCTCGACAGGCCGTCGGAGCACAGCAGCCAGCGGTCGCCCGGGCGGGTCTCGTGGATCGCGGTGTCGATCTCGGGGATCGCGTCGACATCGCCGAGGACCCGCATGAGCACGGAGCGCTTCGGATGGTGGGCGGCTTCCTCCGCCGTGATGCGGCCCGTCTCGACGAGGCGCTGCACGAAGGTGTGGTCGGAGGTCATCTGCCGCATCTCGCCGCCGCGGAAGCGGTAGATGCGGGAGTCGCCGATGTGGGCGATGACGACGGAGTCGCCGATGATCGCGATGCCGGACACGGTCGTGCCCATGCCGGTGAGCTCCGGGTGGGAGGCGACGGTGTCGGCGAGCTCCTCGCCCGCGGCGATCAGGCCCTGGCGGAGGGCGCGCTCCGCATCGAACGGGCTCGCGTATTCGACGTCGAGCTCGCGCGCAGCCTGGACGACGATCGCGGAGGCGACGTCACCGCCCGCGTGCCCGCCCATCCCGTCGGCGACGAGATAGATGTGCCGGCCCGCATAGCCGCTGTCCTGGTTGTTCGAGCGGGTGAGCCCGACGTCCGAGACAGCTGATGCTCTGATCGTCGCCATCGCCACGGGTCAGTTCCGGAGCTCGAATGTCGTCGTGCCGATCGTGATCGGCGTCCGCAGCGGCACATAGGTGGGACCGTGCACGCGGACGCCGTCGAGGAACGTGCCGTTCGTCGAGTCGAGATCCTGGATCACCCAGCCGTCGGGCCACTTGAGGAGTCGTGCATGGTGGCTGGACGTGTAGTCGTCGCGGATGATGAGGCCCGAGTCGCCGGAGCGGCCGATCGTGAGCTGCTCGTGCGGCAGGTCCACCTCGAGTCCCGCCTTGGGGCCGTCGGTGATGACGAGACGGGTCGCGGTGCGCGAGTCCCGTGCGGCGGGGTCCGACGATGCGGCGCCGGTCGCGCGCGGCGCCGGCTTCGGGGCGTCGAATGCCACGGGCGACGGCTGCGTCGGCGCGGCCGCGGGCGGCGCGGGGGCGGTGCTCGCGGCGAGCTGCGCCTCGCGCTCCTTCGCGATGAGCTTCTGCACGCGCGGGCCGAAGAGGTCGCTGCGGAGCGCGTACACGATGATGAAGACGAACACCCACATGAGGGCGAGGAAGCCGAACTTCAGGACGAAGTAGGTGAGCTCGCTCATCGGCCGCCCCCTCCCGCTCGCGCCAGCACGCGGAAGACGATGCGGCTGCGACCGAGCTCGATGAGCGAGTCCGGCTCGAGCAGCGCCGCCTGCTTGAGGGGGACGCCGTCGAGCTTCGTGCCGTTCGTCGAGCCGAGGTCGCGCACCTGGGCGCGCTTCCCATCCCACAGGATCTCGACGTGCATGCGCGAGATGCCCGCATCGTCGAGGGTGATGTCCGCCTCGTGGCCGCGACCGATGACGGTGCGGGTTCGGCTCAGCTCGTGGCGCGTGCCATTCACCTCGATGACGGGCGTCCACTGGACCTCGCCCTGCGCGGTCGCCGACTGCACCTCGACGAGGCCCTGCGTGAGCGAGGGCTCGGGGACGAACCGGATGTCGATGCCGCCGGCGAAGGAGTAGCGCTGTGCCACCGCGTGCCGCTGGACGATCTCGGTCATCTCGCTGACGAGCGTCGGGCCGAGCGCGGTGATCCGGTCGTAGTCGGCTGGCGAGACCTTCACCGTGAACTCGTTGGGCACGAGGATGCGGTCACGCGACACGATCGCCGCCTTGGTGTCGACCTCGCGGCGGAGTGCCGCGGCGATCTCGACCGGCTGCAGGCCCGACTTGAAGGTCTTCGCGAACGCGCCATTGACCGCGCGTTCGAGGCCGCGCTCGAAGCTGTCGAGAAGTCCCACGCTGCCCTCAGTCCAGTCCGGTGATCAGACCCGATGGTAACCGGTGGCACTTGGGGGTGACGGGAGGCGCTCTGACTGGGAGCATGCGGTCAGTGCTCTCAGGGCGCACTCGAAGCGTGGGGGCGCGGAGTGATAGGCTCTGAGTTCACGCGCGAGTGGTGAAATGGCAGACACGCTGGCTTCAGGTGCCAGTGCTCGCAAGGGCGTGCGGGTTCAAGTCCCGCCTCGCGCACCATGTGGAGTTCGTGAAACTCTACGAATGCAATTTGTGAAACGTAACGGCATCTCCTTCGGGAGGTGCCGTTTCGTCGTTGTGGGCTGGTAGCGGGGCGTCGAGCGTGTTCTGACGCGGATGAGCAGCGTGTTTGGGGGGACTGCTGCACGGATAGGTGACAGGTTGACCTGCCCCACGGATTTGGTGCCAGTCAGGGTCGCTAACTCGCGGCGGGGATGTCGTTGATTTCGAGTGTCTCGTATTCGATTGGGGTTCGGTAGCCGAGGGCGGAGTGTCGGCGCTGACGGTTGTGGAAGATCTCGATGTACTCGAAGATCGCGTTGGCGAGCTCGACTCTGGTTTTCCACTTCTTCCGGTTCAGCAGTTCGATCTGCATGGATGACCAGAAGCTTTCCATCATCGCGTCCAGCCCGTCGCCGACGGATCCGAACGAGGGCAGGAGCCCGGCGGAGCGGATCTTCTCCCCGAAGAGCCAGGAGGTGAATTGCGTGCCGTGGTCCGCATGAACGATGCCGCCTGGCTTGGGGCGACGGTTCCGGATGGCCATGTCGAGCGCGTTGATGACGAGCGTGGTGTCTTGCTTGGAGTCGATCGACCAGCCGATGATGCGGCGGCTGTAGGCGTCGAGGACGGCGGCGCAGTAGACCCAACCTTCGCGCGTGCGGTGCTGTGTGATGTCCGTGACCCAGAGCTCGTTCGGACGGGGCCTGGCGAACTTCCGGTTCACGAGATCATCGGCGGTCACGACGCCTCGTAGTCGTTTAGTGCGTATCGGCCCCGGCAGCCCGTAGATCCCGGCCAGACGCATCAGCTTGTGCACCGTGCGCTCGCTGACGCGGACGCCCATCGCCATGGTCAGCTCGGCGTGGACGCGGCGGTAGCCGTAGGTGCCACGTGAGGTGACGTGCACTTCACGGATCAGCCCAGTCAGCCACTGCCGGCGCAGCTCGGACTGGGTGAGCGGTTTCCGTTTGACGCGGTAGTAGTGCTGCCTGGCGACCCCGAGGACGCGGCAGCAGCGGTCGATCGGGATCCCGGCGTCGGCGAGTCGGTCGATCACCGGGAAGAGTCTTTTGGGCGGGGACGCTCCTCGTCGAGGAACTTCGCCGCTTGCCGGACGATCAGCAACTCCGTCTCGAGCTCCCGAATGCGGCGCTTCGCCGCGCGAAGCTCTGCCGATTCCGACGACGGAACACCCGGGCGGCGACCGTTATCGATGTCGTCCTGGCGGATCCAGTTCGAGAGAGTGACAGGGTGGATGCCGAGCTCGACGGCAGTCTGCTTGGCCTGCTTGCCGGCACGCACGAGCGCGACAGCGCGCGCACGAAACTCCGGCGGATAGGGACGTGGCATGGGCATGAGCCTTCCGGATCAGGCCACCAGTTAGCCACCGAAACTGGAACCCTTTCCGTGGGGCAGGTCAACCTGTCACCTACTCGTGCAGCAGTCCCATCGCGCCCAGGAGACACCAGGTGCGGGCGCCGGTCTCTCCATTCATGTCGATCATGCGGGGGACGGTTCCGCGGCTAATGTGAGCGATATGCAAGCGCGTCCCCCACTTCCTTGCGCGGTAGGCCGGAAATGCGGGAACTGAGTTTGAGATGACCGAGATCGCCAGTATCCAGGGTGCTTTGAAGAAGTGGCGCGAGGGCCTCGTGGGGCTCGACCGCCGGAACCGCCTCATCCGATTCCGTGCCCCTCGAACAGGCTCCTTGACCTTTGACGCCCCGGACGCCGATGAGGTGCTGATCCGGTTGCGGTCGGGCAAGCCGCTGGAGCTCGTGGGCGACCGGGTAGATACGGCGCCAGAGGGTGCTGGGTCCGGGGCGGATAGCGTGAGCGAGCAGCAGCCTCCGTTGCGGCGCAACGCGCTGCACGTACCGCGCCCCGAGAACGAGGTCGGGCCTGTCGCCAGGAACCTCATGCGACGCGCGAACGAAGAGTTCCTTGATCGCGGACTCTCGATTCTGTACGTCGCCTTCGGCATGTTGCGGTGGACGGACACGGACGGCTCCGACATGGCCAGTCCTCTTCTTCTCGTGCCGGTCGAGCTGGTGCCGGAAGGTCCTCGAGCCACTCCTCGCCTTCGTACCAGCGAGGACGACCCCGTGCTCAACCCCGCGCTTCCGCTGCGGCTATCGGAATTCGGCGTCCAGTGGCCAGCGCTCGAAGACGTCGAAGAGCTCAGCGTGACTGAGATGGTGAACCTGTTCTCCGGGGTGTTCTCGACGGCCAAAGACCTCAAGAACTGGGCAGTTCACCCGGAGGTCCATCTTTCGACGTTCTCCTTCTCGAAGGAGGCGATGTACCGGGACCTCGTGGACAACGAGGCGCGAATCATCGATCATCCGGTCGTCAAGGCGTTGGCGAATACGGACCCCACGAGCCAGACAGACGAGTTCCAGTTCGATCCCATCGACCCGAGCAAGATCGACGAGCTGGCGCCTCCGGAGAAGACCCCGCTGGTTCTCGATGCAGACTCTTCGCAGCGAGCGGCTGTGGCCGCAGCGGTCGCCGGCCGGAGCTTCGTGATGGACGGTCCTCCCGGTACGGGCAAGTCGCAGACGATCGCCAACATGATCGGCGCGCTCATGCATGCCGGAAAGTCTGTGTTGTTCGTCTCGGAGAAGATTGCTGCGCTCGATGTCGTGAAGAACCGGCTTGAGGATGCCGGACTGGGGAGCTTCTTGCTCGAATTGCACTCTCACAAGGCCAACCGCCGCGAGGTCGCTATCGAGCTGCTGAAGACCCTCGACCACGTCGCGCAGCCGCCGAACGGGATGTCGGCCATCTCTCGCGCAGCCGTGGAGGAGCTCCGCAAGAAGCTCAACGGGTATGCGCTTGCGATGAACGAAGTGCGCATGCCGTTGAACCGTTCACTGCATGACGTGCTGGGTGAACTTGCAGACCTCGTACACGTGCCTGCTGCTCCGTTGCCGGAGCGGCCGCCTCTGGACCTGAGTCAAGAGGAGGCCGCGCGGCTGGAAGAGACACTCGCCAAGCTGGAACGGAACTGGCGTCCTGCCGCGCAAGGGAACACGTTCCTGTGGCGCGACGTCATCGAGGAGGGCACTCTCGAGCCACGCCTTTGGGCGGCGCGAGCCTCTCTCGACGAGCTGAAGGGAACGCTAGAACTCAACATCGACCTGGCGGAGGCTTTCGACCTCCACCGCCCCGACCGCGCTCGCCGGCTCGCCGAGCTTCTCGAACTTCAGCACCGCTCGCGGCCCGCTCGTGTGAATGATGCGTGGGTCACGAGCAGCGACATGCACCCGTTTCTCGCAGGGCGCGATCGACTGGTCGCGCTCCTCGAGGAGGTCCGCACGCGAGAAGCAGAGGTGATTCGGCTCAGCGGGGCTGAGTACGACCGATTCGCGGCAGAACCGCCTCTCCTGCCCAACGCGGATCCCGCCAACGGAGACCTCACGCTGCGGCCTCTCACCGGTGCTCAGGTTCGCGCCACGGCAGAGCTTCTGCGTAACCACCAGCAGCGCGTTTCCAGTGCGGTGCAGTCGCTGACAGGGATCGCGAACGCACTCGGCCTCAGCGCCCCGGAGACGTGGGCAGAAGCCGATCGCATCCTTCGAATCGTCGAGCTACGAGCGGCAGCAACAGGGCTGGAGAGAGGGTGGCTGACCGAGGCCGGACTCCAGTCCGCGCGCGACGCCAGCTCCGCGATCCGCCAAAAGTCGATGGCGCTCGACACCGCCGAGCAACGCGCAAGCACCCTCTACCGGAGCGACGTTCTGGGTGCACCGTTGCGCGAGCTCAAGGACCGCTTCGACAACCTCCACACCGGACTGCGCAAGCTCTCGGGCAACTACCGCCGAGACAAGCGGTCCGTGGCAGCACTTCTGGCCGACGCAAAGCAGGTGAAGTCCGGAATCGCGCGCCTGTCGGAGGCGATCGCGTGGGCAGACGCAGAGCACGAGTTCGAGGCCGCCGGAGTCGCTTTCTCGCAGCCGCTCGGACGCTACTGGAACGGGCGTGCGACGGACTGGGCGGCGCTGGAGAAGCTCTTTGGAATTGCCGATGAGCTCACGGCGCTGATCCCCGAGCCGATGCCTCAGCAGACCGTCGCGTACTTCAACACGAGTGACAGCGACCCCAGCCACGTGCAGCTCGCAGCCACCGCGAAAGAGGCGCTGGACGAGTGGAAGTTTGCCGTCACGCAGGCCCCCGTGATCGGCGGCCGACCCGAACTGCTCGTCCAGCCGATTCAGCATTCGCAGGAATGGATGAATCGAAACATCGCGCTCCTCGACGAGGGGACTCGCGTGGTCGACGCAGCGACAACCGTGACGGCTCGTGACCACACGCTCGACGAAGCGGACGCAATTCTTCGAGCGAGCGAAGCAGCCCGCCGCGCCGCGGACGAACTGGACGCATCGAGTCAATCGTTCTCCGAGATGTTCCCGGACCTGTATCAGGGGAAGAACACGGATGCCGCGCTCCTGAACGAGGCGGTCGCCTGGGCTGAGCGCGTCCGCGCTTTCTCGCCGGCCGGATACCTCTCCGACGATCAGCTCACTGCGCTCTCTTCCTGCTCACCAGTGGAGAAGCTGCCGCTCGCGATCGAAAAGTGGGAGGCCGCCCTCGCGGCGATTCTCGATGCCTTCGCCCCTAGGGCGTGTGGATTAAGAGCTCGCGCGGATAGGACGGCGTATGGATCAGGGGCACCGGGCAGGACGAGAGTCCCACCGGTAGCGCTTCCAGGACTGCCGGACCAGGCGGCGGATGATGATG